>JACCDT010372583.1_pt1 | contig 144952 bp, 249 predicted proteins | sample 7446291 | NCBI WGS metagenome assembly JACCDT01 (sample SAMN15323446, study PRJNA562643) | freshwater metagenome | isolation source: river surface water | place: USA:Blue River Watershed | collected 2017-08-17 | reverse complement strand
TAAATGTGACCACAACATCACAGGCATCTCCGACAGGAGCAGGATCTTCTACCTGCTCACCTCGAGGGAGGACGGTTCCTCGGAGCCCGAGCTCGGCCTCGCAACGGCGATCCAGGTCGCAGAGAAGTTCCTGGAGATCGTGGGCGGCGGCGGGACGGGAAGGCTCACCGAGATCCTCCCCGTCCTCAGGCTCAGGGCGCTCGCCTTCGACCCCCTCACCTTCGTGTCCCAGCTCCAGCCGGACTCGAACATCCAGAACATCATCGGGCAGCTAGAGAGCAGGGAGATATGGCTCCCCTACTACGACAGGCCCGTCCGCCACGGCGACGAGATCGAGCTCTACGGACAGCGAGCAATCAAGGCGAGGCAGGTCATCCAGGCCATGAACTCCAGCGGCAACGCAGTGGCGGAGATCCTCTATTACGGGTCGAACCCGCCCGAGCCGACCCCCCCGGTGGAGACGGGTGGCAGCATATCCGTCAACGGCGCCAACCAGTACCTCACCGTGGACCCGAGCTCGGACTGGGCCCCCGGCACCGGTGACTTCACGGTCGAGTGGTTCATGAACATGGACGTGGCGAACTCGGATAGCAACTCCAGGCTCTTCTCCATAGGCGTATGGCCCAACGCCGACCTGGCCGTGAGCCTGGAGAACTCCGACAGCTTCTACCTCTGGATCAACGGCGGCATGATCAACGCAGGCACCTCCTTCACGTTCGACGGCCAGTGGATGCACATCGCCGTGGTGAGGGAGGCCGGGCAGGTCACCGTTTACATGGACGGCACCGGGGTGCACACGGAGGCCAACACCGACGACATCAACAACACCTCCGACCAGCTCTACATCGCCGCCCAGGGCTTCGGCGACGCCCAGTGGCGTGGGCTCCTCACCAACTTCCACTTCGTCAAGGGGACGGCGCTGTACACGGGGCCGTCGATCGTGGTCCCCTCGCAGCCGATATCGCCCGTGGCAAACACCAAGCTGCTGCTACGAGCCACGTCCGACCCGAGCCTCCTGAACGACTCGAGCGGCCTCGACAAGGCCGTGACGGCCAACGGCGCCGTGATCTGGGCGGCGGACACCCCCTTCTGACGACGCGCTGACCCGACCCTTTAACGCCCTCCCGACGCGTGGTATCATCACACGAAGGGAGGGCGTTCCCATGCACGGCGCGACTTTGGAGAGGGTGACCCTCGTCAGGAGGGTCTTCGGACAGATGGACGAGGCCTGCCACACGCTCGGCCTCGGGCCGCTCGGGCAGGTGCTCGTCAACGGCTGGTCCGGGCCGGACGCGTTCGACTTCGGCCCCGAGGTGGACGGCCTCGTGCTGGCCCTCAACCGTGCCGCCAGGGCGTCCGGAGCTAACCCCGAGGACGCAGCCAACGAGGTCTGCACCATACTGAGGACGCTGGCCGAGGCCTCCGCCATCAGGTCCCACGGCCTCCACGAGATAGCGGTGTCGGCGGAGCAGGCCGTCGGACTCGGCATGATGCGCTTCAACATGCAGACCGCCGACTTCATGCCCCCCACCGAGGCCCTCTACGTGCTGGTCCCCAGGGAGTTCTTCAGGAGCGAGGAGGTCCAGCCCTTGCTCGACTCCTACTGCAGCTCGCAGACCAGCGCCATCAGCCCGTCCCTCAAGGACGCCATCCCCTCCGTGGCCCGGGACAACGAGCAGGCGCGCCGGTTCAGGGAGAGGCCCTCCGACGTCACCGTCGCCGTCGTCAGGAACGGCCCCTGCATCATGACCAACGTGATCTCCTGCGGGGTCAACACCCACATCATCTTCAACCACTCGGAGTCCATGGAGGACACCCTCTGCAAGCCGACGGCCCTCTCCGAGCTCGACAGGGTCCTCGTCAGGGTCGCCCTCTCCACGGCGCTGCTCGCCACCATGCGCCCCAAGGACCTCGCCCCCATGCCCCTCGAGCCTAGGCAGAAGCGCGAGAGGGACGCCCTCCTGTCCAAGCTCTGCACCACGGTGGTCCACCCCTCCTACCTCATCCTCCAGAAGAGCGTCCGGACCCTGTCCAGGCCGCCCTACGAGCCTACCGGGAGGACGAGGGAGTCCCCCGAGGAGCGGCACGTCAGGCCCCACTTCGTCCACGGGCACTGGAGGAACCAGGCCCACGGGCCGGGGTGGTCCCTCAGGCGGTACAGGTACATTGCGCCCCAGATCAGGTACAAGCACGCCTTCCTCGGGAGGCCCGAGGACGTCATCACCGAGACGAGGATCGAGACTTGACCTGGCGGCACGTCGCCGACTCGATCGGCAGGGACATCATGGGGGGCAGCATGACCGTCGTGGACCCGATCGACGTTGAGGAATCCCTACGCTTCTGCGCCGTGTGGCTGTCCCGCCCCGGCAGGTGGCTGGAGGAGGACGACCTCGACACGACGATAGAGCACTTCCAGAGCAGCGTCTACCACTCGGCCACATCCGGAGGCGGGTACTCCACAAACGCGTGGAACCGGTGCTGCACCTTCGCGTGCGCCGGGGACGCGACCATGGCGCTGCGGGACGTGGCCCGGTCGATGGCCAGGATCGGGATGGGGCCGCCGGAGGCCGAGATCGTGTCCTTCAGGGGGCACAGCACGCACCCGCAGACCTGGGTGGAGGTGGGAAGGTCCAAATGGGAGGGAAGGCCATGAGACTGCTGGTGGTGGACATAGGCGGGAACAACGTGAAGCCCGCAATCGTCAGGGAGGGCAAGGCCGAGAGGCTGGAGCCCCTCAAGAGCTCGAGGAAGCTGGGGCCGGGGAAGGCCGTCGCCCACTGCCTCAAGCATGCGGGCCGGTTCGACCGTGTCGTCGTGGGATACCCCGGCGTGGTCAAGGACGGCGCGATCAGGGACGAGCCAGCCAACTTGGGGAAGGGCTGGAGAGGCTACGACTTCTCCAAGGCGTTCGGGAGGCCCACCACCATAGTCAACGACGCAGCCATGCAGGCCCTAGGCTCGTACGGGGGCGTCGGGAGGATGCTCTTCCTCGGGCTGGGATACGGGCTCGGGACCGCAATCGTGGAGGACTGGTGGGTCACCCCGCTGGAGGCGGGCCACCTCCCCGGCAGGGGAAAGAGGACATTCGAGGAGCTCGTCGGGACGAGGGCCCTGGAGGCCCTCAAGCACAGGAGGTGGCAGAGGAACGTCCTGCAGGCCGTTGAGAAGCTAGGGTACTGCCTGCTCGCCGACTCGGTGGTGATCGGCGGGGGCAACTCCAAGAGGCTCACCGAGCTGCCCGAGGGCGCGACCCTCGGGGACAACGAGAACGCCTTCCTCGGGGGCTGGAGGCTCGTCAACGGGCACGAGTGAGGCTCACGGCCCCCTCTTCACCCTGAAGATCACCCAGCAGTCGTTCCACGCCTCCGTGTTGCCCCAGCAGTCGGGCTGGGGCAGGGGGGCCTGGTCGTTGCCTATGCCGGTGTCGACGATGTCCACGAACCTGCCGTTCAGCGCGCCCCACCTGCGCAGGCCCTCCCAGCTGTCCTTCTGGAACCGCCAGCAGTCCACGGGGTGGGGGTGGTAGAACCCCCTGGACGGGGCCTGGATGAAGATCAGCCCGCCGGGGCGGCACACCCGCACCATCTCGAGGAAGGTCACCCAGAACATCGGGTCGTGCTCGAAGACCGACGAGGACAGGATTATGTCGAAGTGCCCGTCCTTGAACGGGGTGTCGTAGGAGCCGCAGGCCAGGTTGACGTTCGGCCCCTCCTGGAGGTCGATCCCCGTGTAGGACCGGCAGCCCCAGAAGATCGACTTCATGCTCCCGTTCACGTCGCAGGCCCCGATGTCCAGTATGTTTAGCTCCCTGAGGTTGGGGGCGCAGTGCTCGTGGAAAAACCTCTCTATGTTCCTTTGTGCGGCCTCGTGCATTTTTAGTCTCCCTTGTGGGTTAAGAGAGCCTCGGACCCTGTGGATTTCGCGATTTTCCCCTCGCCGATTTTTTTCGGGGGGCTCGCTTTTGGGCTTTTCCAGCCCATGGGGGCAGGGCGAGGGTTTCCGGGCGTAAAACTTTGTAACTCTTTAAAAAAAAGGGAGAGTTATAGTTGGGGGGGGGGGGGGAGGGGGGTAGGGTATTGTCAACTTTTTCGATCTTTATTTTTTGATTTTTATTTTTGCAAAAACTTTTTTCAAAGACCTGCGAAGTAGATTAAGCCCGACCCACCTTCGGGTCGGGCTTTGTGGATATGTTTAGTAGCTGATCTCCTCCAAGGCCCAGCCATGATAGGGGTCATACCCCTCTGGGTATTCTGGCTCCCCCCTTTCCAAGGGGGAGTGCCGATGGTCGGGGTGGATATCCAACTCCTCAACCCATGTCGGCTTGGTTGCAGTTGGGTTGGCCTTCTTGCTCTTCGTCTTCGTCTTCGTCTTCATCTCTTGGACTCCTCTTGGGTTTCCCTTGCCCACCATCCATTCGTCTCACCACCGAAAACTTTTCCTAAAAATCTTCGGCCAAGAATCTTCGGAAAACTTTCTGGCCCGGAGACGAATGGATGGTGGAGCAGGAACCACCTGGAGAATCACGATGCACATACAACCTGGGATGGACCTCAGGAAGAGCCTGAAGGCGGCCGAGTCGATGGGATGCGACGTCGGCTGGCCCCGGAGGACGGGCGAGGTGACGGTCAGGCACCCCAAGCTGGACTGGTCGGTGCGGGTCAACTCGCGCCGCAAGGACAGCCCTAGATGCCTGACGTCCTTCCTGAAGGAGCTAGCCGGCCTGCTGGGGGGCTCGCAATGAGGGTCAAGGCCTGCCCGACGTGCGAGTCGGGCGCGACGGTCAGCCTGGCCGGGGAGAACCTGGCCGCCACCAGGGCGTGCCGCCGTTGCAATTGCAACTGGTCGATCACGTTCCGGCGCGTCGGCCAGGGCGTGGCCGAGGTGGCCTACTGCGTGCCCAGGCCTGGCGGCTACCTGACCTACTGGAGGAGGGTGCCCGCCTGACCCTGGCTGGGCCAGGGGATTAGGGTCGGTGCACCCTTGGCGGCGGCGCGATGGCCTGGTAGCCTCCAGGTATGCGGCAGTTCATCCTGGTGGTCGTTGCAATTGCAAGCCTGGCGGCGTTCGTCGCCTGGATGGACGTGCCGGCAGACATCTCGACCGACCTCTGCGCCGGCGACGGTCTCCCGGGCTGCTCCCCGCATCCCTGCGCCCCCCTGGGGTGCGCGCCCTCGAACTGCCCGGACCCGGCTTGCCCGTGATCCTCCGCACCCGGTGCGGAGATTGCCGGCCTTAATCTCCGCAAGTGCGGTTGCAATTGCAATCTTCCGGGGTATCCTCCGGGTCTGGAGGTGGCCATGACGATCCGCTGCTTGGGCTGCGACCGCTACATCACGCTGCTGGCTCCGCTCGGCGACCGGGGGAAGTTCGGCCGTTGCGAATGCAACAACCGGGCTGACCTGGTTCCCCGGGGAGGGCGGGAGGTCTGCCAGGCCGCCGACCTTGACCTGGTGGTTGCCTGGGACCGGCCCAGGGGCGAGTTCGTGCAGGTGCGGAGCCTGACGTACCTGGAGGCCGTCCAGGTTTGATTCTTTTGCAAATGCAACTCGGCTCACTCTTATAGCGCGAAGTCCCGAGCGCGAGACCGAGATGGAATACAAAGAAGAAGACTACCCCAGCTTCATGACCTTTGCGCACGTGATTGCGGTCGGAACGTGCGCCCTGATGCTCGACAGCTCTATCCACCAGTTCAAGTCGATCAAGCTGGGCCTCTGCCTTGTGCTGATGGCCTGGTACGCCATCCTGGGGGTGTGCTGGATCCGCAAGAGCATACCCGCCGGCGTGATTTACAGCCTTTTCGCCTGCATCTGGGGCGTCTGCGCCTACCTGCGCTACCTGCTGGACTACGCCTGATCCTGGAGCGGTTGCAACTGCAACACGTCGACGTCCCTGGCGCGATGCCTGGAGCGGTTGCGGTTGCAAGCCTGGCTGATCCTGGAGCGGTTGCGGTTGCAAGCCTGGAGCGGTTGCGGTTGCAAGCCTGGCTGATCCTGGAGCGGTTGCGGTTGCAAGCCTGGGAGCGATGCCTGGGGGGTTGCAATTGCAACACGTCGACGTCCCTGGCGCGATGCCTGGCCTGATCTGCGGAAACTATTCGGAAACAAACGGCACCCCGAGACGAATATAGGTCAAGGAGGTGCGAGATGAAGGAAAAGGACAGGCTGGTCGGCAAGGTCGACCAGACCAACATCAGGAGGGGCCACTGGGTGGCATCCTCCAAGACGATGAGGGATCGACGCCTTCGCCGTCAGGGGACACGAAGGGCGGCCTTCCAGAAAGCTCTGGAGTGCTGACCCAGCCCGAATCACTTGGCCCGCCCCCTCATCAGGGGCGGGTTTTTTCGTTTTTACGGCACGTGGACGGGAGGCTAACCTTGGTAGGGGAGCCGCCTGATCGGCCCCCGTTGGGCGAAATTGGGGCCTTTGCGTTGATACCGTGGACTTGCGAGCTTTGCGGCGCGCGCTACAGGGCGCTTCTCGGCCTTGCGTTCGTCCGACTGGGCGGCCGCAGGACGTCGGACAGCGAGCGCCTGGCGATGTGCGGCAGTTGCGTTTGCAACCAGGCGCGCCCGGGCCCGAGGGGTTACGACCTGGGTGCGGCCGGCCGGGAGCGAGTTCGGCAGAGGGGGCTTGCCGGCTGCGTGTTCACGTTCCGGCTGGCCTCTCCAGGCAGGCCGCTGTTCCTGGAGGACTTCGAGGGCGACGCGCTCGGCCCCAAGTGGAATGCCTGGTGGACGTACCGGCAGCTTGGCGGGGGCCAGGAGTTGTTCTGCCACCACACCAGGGTCGATGCCCTTCTTTTCGTGCTGGCCAGGGAGTACAACAGGGCCGGCCTGGAGCCGCCCGGAGTCGTGGTCGAGTCCAGGATGCCGCACTACACCAACCTGGAGGACATACACGTCCAGGTGGTGGACTGCCCGCCGCCCGGGTTCCTGGAGATACTCGGGAGGAGGCTCGAGGCGCACCTGGCACCGCTCTCGACGATGGTCGTCGACGCGATCGGGCGGCAGGTCAGCGACTGAACCGCCAGGCCAGGAGCAGGAACGTTGCAATTGCAAAGGTGGCGACCAGGACGCCGATTGCCAGGGGGACGGGGTTCATAGCCTGGCCCACCCTGTTCCCTGGCAGACCTGGCAGCCATGGCCGAAGACGTCCTGGCCCTTGCCCTGGCAGGCTGCGCATCGCACCGGGGGCGAGGAGGTTCGGACGCTCCCGGCGCCGCCGCACCCCTGGCAGAGTTTCTGGAAGGCGTCACGGCCCTTGCCGGAGCACCTCCCGCAGGTCTGGATGGTCGTTTGGGACTCGGAAACCAGTTCGTGGCCGCAGTTCGGGCAGTGCATAGTCACCTCCAGGCTATCTAGCGCCTGGAGTTCCTGTTGCGGTTGCAAGCCTGGCCTGATCCTGGAGCGGTTGCCTGGAGCGGTTGCGGTTGCAACACGTTCACGTCCTGGTTGCGGTTGCAAGCCTGGCCTGATCCTGGAGCGCGCCATGGGAACGTCAACGTTGCAATTGCAAGAAGCCAGGCGGCGCGCTCTACTAAACGTGTCTCCCAGGTAGTGTAACGGTAGCACAAGAGTTTTTGGCACTCTTTGTCTAGGTTCGAATCCTAGCCTGGGAAATGGCCTGGTCGTCTAATTGAGGCATGCTGCGGATCAGCGAGCGTTCAGCCTACGAGCCGCAGCGAGGACACCCCCGAGCGCGATAAGGGGAAATGAGGGTTTGAGTCCCTCCCGGGCATGATTCCGCCCGAAAGCGCGTTGTTGCAAATGCAACGAAAGCGCCTGGAGCGTAAATACCTTGCAGATTTCTTTCCCACTGCAAGGAGTAAACATGGAAAACAAAGAGACGGTCGACGCCCAGGCGATGCTGATCAAGGACAACCCGCTCCGGGTCGCCTACATCGGCGCCGAGCCGACCAATTGGTATGCGGACCTCGGGGACCCCTCGAGCGTTGCGGACGCAAGCATCATCAACAACGCAACCTACGTGGACGAGGATTACGGCGTCAGGCTGACCCCCGCCCTCGACAACGAGGGCGGCGCGCTGTACTGGAACGCCGACTACGACTGGACGAAGGACATCCTGATCACCGCAAACCTGGCCTCGGGCGGCGGGGACGGGGCTGACGGCGCCATGATCTACTTCGGCGCCTCCGACGGCCAGGTGAGCGCCGGTAACGGCTACGGCTCGATCAGCGTCTTCATGGACGAATACAACGGCGACGTTATCAAGGTCTTCAACGGCGACACGCAGCTCGGCGTGTACAGCTTCAACAACGCCATCGACTCCGGGGAGTTCCGCAACTGGCAGATCCTGCACCAGTACAACGGCGGGGACCGCACCGTGCAGTTCTTCTGCAACGGGGTTCACATCTGCAAGCTCGAGACCGGGGCCTGGACCCAAGGGGGCAACCTGGTGGGCGTCAGCGCCTTCACCGGCAGCGCGAACAACAACCACTGGTGCCGGGCCTTCTCGGTGAAGTACGCCGGGCCTTTCATCGCCATGAACGCATGACGTGACGTAAACGTGTTGCAAACGCAACGAGCCAGGCTCCCGGGGCCTGGCTCTTCTCATTCGGGGGTGCACCGACCTTAATCGCGCCTGGCAAGGGCAGTTGCATCTGCAACCGCCCGCCTGGATCCAGGTCAGCCGACCAGCTGCTTCTGCAACCTTTCGGCCTTGCCGAGCAAAATCGAGGCCTCGGCGGTCCCCGATGGGCCGTCCCACCAGGCGCGCCAGGCTGCCCTGCGGGCGGGGAAGTCCCCGTCCTGCTGTTGGACCGGGAGGGGCTGGGCGGGGTTGGGATTGAACTTGCCTTTGGTCTTCATCTTTTTCTCTCCAAGGCCCCTCGGGGCCAACCTTTGGGTCTCAATGACCCGTCAAAAACAATTCGTCTCGGAACCGTAAACTTTTCAAAAAACTTTTGGCCTGGATCCAGGAATTGCACCTGGATCCAAGCCCAGGATCAGTCGTCGTATCCGTAGCCGTCGAATCTGTCCTGCATCGCCTGCCGGCAGTCCCGGCAGATGCTGGAATGACTGGAGAGGGGCACAGAAGCCCCGCAGGTGCAACGCATGTTGACCTGCTTGCCCCGGATGAAAGTGGGGCAGCACCCCTGCTCGTGGCCGCAGCAGGGGAAATCCTCGCACATAGACATGTCAGATTCCTCCGAGTTTCCTGGTGGCCCCATCGCCACATATTCAATTCGTCTCCAGGCCGTAAACTTTCCGTGAAAAAGCCTGGATCCCGTTGCAAACGAAAAAGGCCTGGCAGTTGCAAATGCAACTGACCAGGCCTACGGGTTTTAGGTTTCAGACCAGGCCTGAGGCCTGGTCGTGGCAGTCACTGCAATGCCTTCCGACCATGTACCCAGGGTCGAAGAGGTTCTCGCAGTACTCGCAGAAGTCATAGGAATAGCACACTTCGCAGTAGCCGTTCTGAAGTTCGTTCGTTTTGGCCAGGCAGGCCTCGCATTCGCCGATCTCTTCCATGTTGCACCTCCTGGTGGCCCCATCGCCACGGATGCAATTCGTCTCCAGGCCGTAAACTTTCCGTGAAAAAGCTTGGATCCAGGGAGACGAATGGAACCTGGGTACGAAACACCACCAGGGAGAAGTGACATGTTCACCGTCAAAGTTACACGGCTCCGGGATAGCGAGACCTTCCACCTCGGCATCGGCACCGAGAGGACCAGGAGGGCCCAGGGAGTCGGGAGGAACCGGAGCATGAAGGTGGCCACCAAGTTGGCAGAGGAGGCCCTGGATCGGGAGGAGGGCGAGGACTCCTGTTCGACTACCATCATGATCTGCTGGCAATACTATCGGGGGAACAAGCTCCTGGGGCAAAAGACCCTCTGCTGACCCTGGGGGGTTGCAGTTGCAACCACGGCCTGGATCCCCGGCGCGATCGGTTGCGATCGCGCCACACCCATCCTCGGGCTCGGGGGTGCACCGACCCTAAACCGTCGGGAGGGCGTGGCGCGCCGGGCGCCACCTCCCTGGGTCACCAGTCCAGATAGCTCTGGACCTGGCCGTAGATCAAGGTGATGAGGAAGATGCCGAGGAAGAGTACCATCTGAGTTCTCCGTTTAGGTTTCGTTTCCCAACGGAATCCATTCGTCTCGTGGCCGAAAACTTTTCGGAAGATTTTCAATATATCCTGGATCCAGGCGATGATATCAATAGTTCCTGGATCCAGGCGATGATATCGCGCCATATCAAAACAATCCATAAACTTTTCGGAAAAAAGTCTGGCGACGAGACGAATGGTATTCGTGGCGATTGGGCCACTAGGAGTCAGTCAGATGAACGAAGTCATCAGCACAGTCATCACCAAGGCCATCAAGGGCAGCCAACTCGCCCCGGGCCAGTACGAGGTGGACACCACGGTCACCCTCCGCCTCAAGGGCACCTACAAGGTGTCCAACGACGTGAGCTACATCCCCACGGTGGACATCCCGATGTTGCCCACCCTCGCCCTCCTTCTTGAGAAGGCAGGGATCGTCGGGCCGGCGGCTGAGAGGATGCTGGTGGAGGCAATGACCGAGGCCCTCAACGGGGGCGAGCAGGCCCACGGCGCGATCGCCGAGCGACTGAACGACATCGCCCGTGCCGAGGACCGGGTCAGGAACCTCGTGGGCCAGCTGCCCCGAAAGGTTCGCAAGGGGCCTTCCCGATGGGACGGGGAGGTCACCGAGGTGGTCGAGGTGGCCGAGGCTGCCTGACGGGGGGATGGGGGCCTGCGACGGGCGCAGGTCCCCTCCTGGATCCAGGGAGGTTGAAAATGACCAGGAGAGAGGCCCTCGAGGCCACGGTCTGGGACCTGTACAAGGACGTGCACGGCATGCGTCCGAGGTTCCTGGATCTCGGGAAGATGACGGAGGAGGAGCTCTTCCGCATGATCGAAAGGCTGAAGGTCGAGAGGTCCTGAACACAAGAGGGGGGAGGCGCGATCTGCGCCGTCCCCCCTCAAGGCTTTTTGGGGTCTGTGCACCCCCGGGTCAGAAGCTGCGGCACTTCGAGTCGATTGGGACGTCGATGGCAGGGCCACGGGTGCCGAGGTGCAGGTAGGCCAGCCTGTCGAACAGCGGCCTGGCGCGCGCCGTTGCGTTTGCAATCTCAGACGCCAGGAGCTCGGCCCCGGCCTCCACGTGCTGCCTGGGGTCGGTCGCCAGCAGGTAGGTGGACCTGTCGGCCAGGCGCACCCAGGATGCCCCCTGCCGCTCCTCGGCGAAGAACCGCAGCACGGGCCTGTCCTCGTCCTCGGGGTCGTCAGACATCGCGCCGCTGTAGCCCTCGCCGGTCCAGCGTATGGTCACACGTACGTCGCCGCAGCGCGCCACGACCGGCTCGAACTCGATCCGTTGCAATTGCAATCCGTCCATCACTCGGAGTCCTCCAAAGTGTCCGGGTGCTCTGCCAGGACGGCGTTCACGGCGTCCCTCACCCTGCCCAGGAAGCCCTCGTTAAGCTCCTCCTGCAGCTCGTCCACGACCCTGCGGAACTGCTCGAGGTTCAGCCTGGAGTCGGTCACGGCCTGGACGTCCTCCAGAGACAGCGAAACCAGGCAGACGTCCGCACGCTTCACAAACCCCAGCTCGTCGCATACCATCCGATCAGATGCCGTCGTCACAGCTCGCCTCCCCCTCTTGCCGGCAGGCCTCCAGGAAAAGCTCCCAGCCAGGCCCGCTCTCGGTACACAAGTCATTCACAAGTCCATTGAATATATCCCGCATTGTAGACCGGAGGTGGCGCTTCGAGCGCCTGGCCAGGACCCTGTTGCAAATGCAACGGCTCCCGGCCCTCCCGTGCAGGCCGTCGTCCTCTGTTGCGGACACAAGGTCGTAGCGCTTGCCGTACGTGTCGGACGACATCTCGACGCTCAGGACCACGTGTGTTGCAAACGCAAGAGCCCGGCTGCCCCTGGGCAGGGGCAGGGCCACGCTTATGGATTCGTATCTCTGGTTGATCCTGTTCGGCTCCACGTCCATCGGCTATGAACCCCCACAAGAGCTCCACAAGAGCCTGGCCCGTTGCAATTGCAACGTCACACCCGCTCGAAGACGTCCCGGCGGTAGCCCCAGTTGAACCTGCCGTGGGCCTCCATGTGCTCTGCGGCCGCCTCCTGGGACATGTGGACGATCCTGTAGGACGCTATGGGCTCGCAGTGGTCCGGGTCACGGAGGCTGTTCCTCTGGATCCTGTCGCATACCGCCCGGATTCGCCCGAGCAGGCCCCCTGAGGCCCCGTTGGCGTCAACGACCCGGAACATGACCTTGTGCGGCTCGCCGGCGTTGCTGCCCAGGACCCAGAAGTTGGTCGCCTCATCGTGCCGCCGCAGCCTGGACCAGAAGCCCTTCTCTGCCTGCTCGCGCCGCCGTGGCCTCCGCTTCTCCGCCTGGTCGTGAACGACCCGGCTCACGGCCTGGCCGCAGAACGGGCAGAACCTGGCGTCGGCCTGGACCGTGTTGGCCCTGCAGCCCAGGCACTTGTAGTTCCCGTCCACATCGACGATCCTGAGCGTCACCATGGTCATGCCTCCACGTCGCAATTGCAACCCTTGCGCTTCACGTTGAACGTAACGGGCTCGCCGTTCCAGCCTATACCGACCTGCCTGATGATGGTGCAGTCCTCGGCCAGGTCCTTCGGGTAGACCGGGCGGCCCCCTCCCAGCCGCCTGGCGGCGGGGAAGATTCCCCGCTTGATCAGCTGGTAGAACCTGGGGGTCGTGAGCCCGACCATAGCCGCTACCTCCATCGCCGTGTACGCCGCCTTGTCCGCTTGCATCTGCAACATGTCTGTTTCTCCTCAGTCGCTGCTGTCTACCACAATGACCTCTGCGCACTTCGCGCAGACCCACTCGGTGAGGCAATGCCCCACGCTCTTCCCCGTCTCCCAGTCGTGGACGCAGGTCTGCTCGGGCGGGACGCTGCCGTGGCCCCAGCAGTTGCTGCAGCTGCACTTGAAGTGCGAGTACCGGTGCCTGTTCTCCGGCGTGTCCTCGTACTGGTGCAGCTTGTAGGCGTTGATCCGCAGGTTCCAGCCGCCGTAGCCCCTGCATTGCGGGCACTCGACGTAACCCTTGCGCCTGGCGCACTTGCCAGGGAAGTCGAGGAACGCGTTTTCGTCCTCGGGTGTCAGGTATTCCGTCATGTCTCCGTCCTCCTAAACTGTATTCGTCTCAGGTCCGAAAGATTTCCGTGAGATTCCTAGCGCATCTGGCTAGGGCAGGAGACGCTCACGTCCCTGACGTAGTCGGTCCCCTCCTTGGTGATGATGTCCACGAACCACTGGACGTCCTGGGCCTTGGCCAGGAAACGCCCGTTGCCGCAACGGACGAGCAGCATGAGGGTCGGGCACACCTGCTTGAGCCTCTGGAGCTGCGGCTCGGTCACGAAGCCGTGCTGCGCTCGGATCGCGCTCCCCAGGGCGGGGTCGCAGCGGTCGATGATCTCGTGCCTGATCTCGGTCTCTCTCAGCATCGCCAGGTCCTCCAGGGCACCATCGCCCATGACTGTTGTTCGTCGCGCCTGCGGAAGCTTTTCGGAAACTTTCCTGGGGATGAAACGAAGGAGCCCGGCGGTCTCGCGCCGGGCTGTTGCATTTGCAATCGGCCTGGAGTTCAGCTTTTAGGGCCGCTTGCGGCAGTAGAAGTCGTGGCCGTGCTCGTAGTCGTGGTGCTCCCCCTTGCCGACCAGGGCTTGCAGCTTGGACGAGAAACTGAAGGCGTTGCAGATATAGTGGACGTCCCCAGGATTGTAATAGCTGGCGCCAAACCGACTGTATTCGGCAAAGGGGGCAGTCGTTTCATCCAGAGTGACGTAGATGCCGCCGTGCTGGTCGAACTCCTTGATGATCCCCCGGACGGTACGGGTCTGACCATAGGCTCCGCAGCAATACTTCACCTCGACCTTGTCGCCAACGCTCAGCGGTCCTTCCCGTTCATCCAAAAATGGGTACATGGCTTTCCCCCTTGCATTTGCAATTTGCCTGGGCGTCAGGCGTCGTCGGAACCCAGGGGAAAGACCTCCTTGCCCGAAATGGGGCCGAAGAGCCAGCTGCTGGGGATCAGCCCCCCGGCCTTGGCGAAGACGAATACCGAGGCCGCCCCGGCGATGAAGTCGCACTCGTTCAGCTTGCCCTGGAACCGCTTGCGGCTCTTTGCGACGGACTCGACGTACTTGGCGTAAGCCTTCAGGGTCGCCTCGTCCAACTTGACCGACTTCTCCAACTTGACCGACTTCTTCGTAGCCATGCCTTCTCTCCTTGCAATTGAAACTACCTACCGTCCCTTTTCACCAGGAAATGCTCACAGACAGCCTCGGCACAGGCGAACTGCGCGCATTGCTCCCGCAGAGCCTCGGCAATGTCGACGCCGTCTTTCCGGCCGGACTCCTCGATCCTGTCTATCATCTTTATCACCCTGTCGTTGTGTCTGTCGATGGACCGCAAATACCGGCGCACCTCGGAATTCGTCATGGTCTAGCCCTCCTCCGTGGAATCGTTATCCAACTCATGGCCTATCTCGTCGATCCACTTCCTGGCCTGCTCGGGCGAGGCGTCATACAGCTCGATCCACCCGACGCAGTCAATCTTCCCCTCGTCGTTGATATAGTTGAGGTCGGTTCGGTAGCCATGGCCGAGCAGGCCCCCCGACGTGGGGGCCCAGAGCCCATTGGGCGATAGGTCGCGCTGCCGGAGCGTCTCGAGCTCCTCGTTCAGGTCGTAATCGTCGTCGACGGCGACAACCCAGACCAGCGTGCTGCGGGCACGGTCGCCGTTCGGCTCGTGGTAAACGTTGAAGGCTAACCTGGCCATATCCGTCTCCTTGCAATTGCAACAGTTACCAAACTTCCTCGATCGCCCGCACGTAAGTCTCGTCGTCCTCGCTGAAGTCTGCCTCGAGGGCCTTTAGACCCTCTAGGATGCCCGGGCACTCCTGCTCGAGGTTGGCCAGGGGGTTGTCGTCGAGCACCCGCAGGTACGAGAGGCTGCCCAGGACCTCCTCGCCCTCGCCCTCCTGGACCTTTAGGAAAGCCTCGGCCTGGCTGTTGGCGGTCACCCGCAGCTTGGCGGCGTGGACCTCCTGGATCTCAACCATGTAGGTCTTCATGCCATGGACTCCAGGTGCTTGCGGAGCTCGGCCTCGGCCTCCGCCTTGGTGTAGAAGCTCCAGATCACCGTCTCCGCACCCCAGGAGTAGACGTACCGGATGTCCCAGCGCGTCGACCCGTCGGCGTGGTCATATGGAAGAATCTTCAGCATGTCGGTCCCTCGCTTTCGGGTTCCATTCGTCGCGCCACTCCAGGCTTTCCTGGTCGTTGCGGGTATCACCAGTCGGGCTGGAACCCGAAGTAGAACCGTGGGTTGTGCTGGAAGGTCATACTGCCCTTCTTGCCGTCTGCCTTACGGCGGACCACGATGAAGGGGGCCATGAAGCCAAGGGCCTCAAAGTCGGCCTGCATCTGGACGGTATCCCAGACCTGCCCGTGCTGGGCCTCCAGAGACTCTCGGCTTCCAGGCTGGGCGTTGATCTCGGCCACCATCTTACGGCGGATGGATTCGGTTGGGTCGGACATAGTCGTTCTCCATAAGGGGTTGGGGTGAATCACGCAGAGCGCGAACATGATTGGTCCTCCGCCTTGCATTCGTCTCGGCCCGGTCGTTTTTTCGCGCAGGGGTGCACCGACCCTAACCTGGAGGCCGGACCAGGGCGGGGCCGGCGCGCCCCCTAGTCCTCGTCGACCTCTTCCTCGACGCTCTCCACGCTGGGGTCGCCCCCTGTGAGGGTCGCCTCGCCCCACCCCACCTTGCCGTCCTCGGCGCGCTGGAGAGCGAGCTCCTCGGCCTCCAGCTCGCTCGAGGCCTTGACCAGGACTCTGGCGTTCTGAACCAGCTCCCTGGACAGCACGACGCAGTAGATTCTCTTTTCCATCTTCGCGCCCTCCCGTGGCCCCATCGCCACAAATACCATTCGTCTCGGCACCGTAAAGTTTTCGCAAAGGATCCAGGAAATCTGGATAAAAAAACAAGCCCAGGAAATCCTGGGCTATGGGTTGATATCGCGCCCGGGCCATGATCATCGGATTCGCCAGAGGTTGGCCTTGACGGTCTCAACGACCGCCTCGGCCTCCTCTGGGCCGTGATCGTCGACGATGTCATCGAGAACCGAGGGGATGGCGGTGATTCCGCCCTTGCCGTCGCCTGCCCAAATCCCCTCGAGGTTCACGGCGATGAACTTGTCGCCGTTGCGCACGTAGTTGACGGCCCAGCCGTCTTGCTCGATCTCCCCGTACACGACACCTCTGTAATCAGGGCGGGGGTCGGTAGCCCCAGCCTTGACGGCCTCGTAGATTTCCGTGGGCAAGGAAATCAGGCCCCATCCCCCTTTGCCAGAGGTGTTCACGATGAGGCCCTTGGCCTCCCTCGTGGGGGCCAGCCCCGCACCCTCCAGCGCGAGGTAGATGTCGTTCATGGCCGAAATCGTGGAATTCATCATAAGAAGACTCCTTACTGAAGTTTTTGAAGGAACAATGACCATTCGTCTCGTCGCCCAGGAATTTTCCGGAAAGCTTACGGACTAGAGGGCCACGCCCTCCTCGGTTGCCATCCTCTCCAGCATGGACCAGGCTATCCCGGTATTGGAAACGATATCACCTCGCGCCGCCTCGAAGTACGCCCGTAGCTTCTTCTGGCTGAATCGCCCGGAGTCGCCGAGGGCGTGGAATCTGCCCTTGGTCAGGATGCAAGTCCAGAACTTGCCGAAGGATTTCTCCTCCAGCGCCACGGGCGTCATGCCCAGGAGGTAGCCACGGCCAGCCCCGTGGGAAACGCTGACCCGAATGTGGGTGACGGATTCGCTCGGGTTGGCCACGGGGACGAAGCCCGAGATGCTGCGGTCCTGCTCTTGGATGTCTTGCATTTGCAACGCTCCTTCATCAACAAGGGTTTAGGGGGGGCAACCCTGCCCCCCCCTTCGGTCGGCCCTACTCTTCTCCCTGCCGTTCGTCGCTCCGGTATCCCCTCTCGAGCCGGGGGTCCGGCTGATCCTCTTCCTCCCCGAACGGGCAGTTGTTGATCCCGACCTCCTCGCCATCGACCACGTGCTCGATGTCGGAAACAACATCCCCATAAACGAGGTCCTCGTCGTCGACGTCCTCGTTGGGGTCGATGGCGAGGGCCATCTGGGTGGCCACCTCCAAGGAGGCTGCTTCGACCTCCTTCTCCACCGAAAGCTCCTGGGTCCACCTCACCACGATGTAGAACTTCGCCATCTCGGTCCTCCTTTTCTTCTTGCCCACCATCCATTCGTCTCGTCGCCCAGGAATTTTCCAAATGTTTTCCGCCTGGATCCAGATCCCTGGGCATTGCCTGGATCCAGGGTATATCCCTGGGCATGGCCTGGATCCAGGGTATATCCCCTGATATCGCGCCGAATTTCAGGAAAAGTTTACGGAGTGGAGACGAATGGTATCCGTGGCGATGGTGCCACGGGAGAGCGCGAAGATGTGGAAGCAAGTCCAGGAAGCAAATGTCAGGAACATCTGGAAGTGCCCCGAGTGCGACGACCAGGCGGCCATCTCGCCTGACTTCTACGAGCTCAGCGGGACGCCGATGTGCCACGAATGCGACTGCAATCTCGAGTACGTGCGGACCGAGGTCCGGGGGTGACCGGAGGGCGCGCCCCCGCCCCTTGGCCGACCGCAGGGGTGCACCGATCCCAACGCGCCGTGGGGGCGAACCGATTAGGATCGGTTCACCCCTGGGCCTCAGGCCTCCCAGTGCTCGTGGGTGTGGGAGACCTTGACGATCCGGAAGTCCTCCGGCTCGTAGTCCATGCCCGCCTCGCGCGCCTCGGCCAGATGGTCCTCCAGCTCGGCCTCGGCGGCCTGACGGCTCTCGAACCAGAGCGGGGAGCGGTCGCCCTCGCCGGACTCCCAGACGTTCTGCCAGCCCTGCCCGATGCGGGTCAGGACAACGTAGATATCTTTCATCTTTCTGACTCCCGTGGCCCAATCGCCACGAATACCATTCGTCTCGGCACCGTAAAGTTTTCGCAAAGGATCCAGGAAATCTGGATAAAAAAAATAAGCCCAGGAAATCCTGGGCTATGTGTTGATATCGCGCCTTGGGCAGGGGCCATCACTTCATGCTGAAGGTGACGCTGATCCTGTTCGGAGTGATCCGAATCTTGAACACCTTGTACTTCTTGCAGTTCTCCAGCCAAACCTGATCAATCGGGAAGGTTTCGGCGAAGTCGTCGCCACCCAAGTTGGCGTGGCACTTGTCCCAGAGTTCGGCAAGATCCATCTTGTTGGGGTCGTAGCCTTTTGCGTACAGGATTCCCTTGTAGGCCTTCACCTCCTCCTCCGTCCTCTTGGCGTTGGACATCAGGTAGGCCCCCTCGTCCTTGACGATGAAGAGGGCTGGGCGTGGCTCGCCGCCCTCATACCCCATGCTGTGCTCCGTGCCCTCAAGGGCGTGCTTCACGATGGGGAGGAGGTCCTCGGTCTTGAAGGTCAGTACTGCCATGGTCTTGTTCCTTGTTGGTGGGGCCAATCCCCCACGTATACCATTTGTCGCGCCCCAAAACTTTTTTCCTAAAATCTTTCGGATATCAACTGCATCGCCTGGATCCAGGAGATATCATTTGCATCGCCTGGATCCAGGTGATATCAAAAGAATTTCAGGAAAAGTTTACGGAGGGGAGACGAATGGCATTCGGATCGATGGAAACCAAGGAGTGAACGAATGAACCGAATCAGCGCGATGATCGCTACGGCGACGAAGGGCATCGAGGAGAAGGTGGCCTCGGGCGCCGTGACCAAGGCCCAGATCGAAAAGTTGGACCGGACCCTCGACATGGGCGCCGACGAACACGCCCGATTCCAAGAGGTCAAGTCCCTGGCCGTGGCCGACGGCACCCTGAGCCAGGAGGAGGGCATGACCCTCTACCGCCTCCTCGGGCCGACGGCGACCAACTTCAACGAGCAGCCCCTGGGGACCAAGGTCACCCTGACCAAGCTCTTCCAAGAGCTGCTCGGCCGGATGGCGCGAGCCTGAGTTGCAACTGCAAGGAGGCCGCCGGCATCGCGCCGGCGGTTGCCCTTGGCTCGAGGCGGGGGTGCACAGACCCTAAACCCTGGAAAGATGGGTAAGGGGGGCGTTTCGCGCCCCCCTCGGTGGCCTAGGCCTGCACCTCTTCGCCAGTCACCTGTTCGTCAAGGGTCTGCCAGTCGCCCCTGTCAAACGCAAGCCCGATGGCATTGTCCTTGGCGTTTTCCAGATTGGTCGCCTCAACTTCCACCACCTGAATGTCGGTCACAACGCGCTGAACCTTGATTTTGTACTTCATCTTTCGATTCTCCTGTGGCCCAATCGCCACAGATACCATTCGTCTCACCACCGTAAAGTTTTCCTGAAATAATTGAAATATCCAGGGACTCCCTGGTTATATTTTTTGATATATCATTCTTCCTGGATCCAGGCAGATATATCATAACAATCCGTAAACTTTTCGGAAAGGATTCCCACGGCGCGACAAATGATACTCGTGTGGTGGATCGAACAACACGAGGAAGACCGATGATCGTCAAGATGAACTACGGCAGGACAAATGGCATGGTGGCCGTGATCGAGGAGCGCGACGGCGCGTTCCACCTCTGGTGGTCCGACGGCCCGAACGACTGGGAGGAGTCCTACCCGTCCCTCCCGCTCGCGATCTGCGGCCTTGCGGCGCTCACGCAGACCGCCGTCGCCAACGAGGGGGGATGGCTCCGGCCCGTCGATGAGATCGTCAAGGCCGGCCGATCTTTCCTAGCCGGCGCGACCTCCCCAGAGTAGGGCGGCGGGCGGCCGCCCTTCGCCCTTGGCGGGCGGAGGGGTGCACAGACCCTAACGCCCCTCGTCGCGCCGGCCAGGAATTTCCTGGATCCAGGAAACGAGCAAGGGGGGCCGAAGCCCCCCTCTGGGTCAGTAGGACAGGCCTTCCACGGTCCAGCCATGGTAGGGGTCGTACCCCTCGGGGTGCTCCTGCTCCTCGCGCTCCCACGGCCCTTGGCGGTGGTCGGGGTGGACTTGGAGCTCGAAGTCGTCCACCCACTTGACGTTCCCCGTCACGGGGTTGAGTTTCTTGGTCTTCATCGTCTTCTTCATCTTCAGGGACTCCTTGGGTCTTCCTTACCCAAGCTTCATTCGTCTCCGTCCCCAGGAATTTTCCGAAAATGATTCTGATATATCGCGATATATCCAGGGTTCCTGGGGCTCGGCGGGGTGCACAGGCCCTAAAACGGACCGGAAAAGATGGGCAAGACGAGACGAATCAGAAAATCCCCAGGAACGGGAGCCCCCATAGGCTGCCCGACGGGCGCAGCCTTGCCTTGTGGGCGGTCATAGAAGGGACCTCTCCAGGCCTTGTGCTCCGAGCCTGGTCTTGTGGCCGGTCTTGTGCCTGGGGAGGTCATCGATACTGATCGTCACCACTCGACGCCGTACTCGACCTTCCACTTCAGGTTCACGCTCTCGTAGGGGCTGGATGGCCGCTTGGGGTCGTGCCTGTTGGGGCCGAAGCCCTCTGCGTACAGGTTCGTGCCCGTCTCGAACCCGGTCGTGACCCGGTTCTTGATCTTGGGCTTCTCGCTGGTGTGGCGCTCCAGGCTGCGGCATCCGGCCGTTGCAATTGCAAGCGCCGCCAGGTAGTTCCTCAGATTCCTCATCACTATCCCTCCGTGCGCCCCTCGGGGCACAAGAGTTATCGGCGTCCTGCCGCCCCGAACCTTAGCGGATCTCGTCGTCCTCCAGGAAGGAGTCGTCGCGACCTCCCTCCTCCGGGTCGTAGCCGCCGTTGTCCCCCTGCCCGTCGGAGAACGATCCAGTCAGGAAGGCGCGCTGGCAAATCTCGTGCAGCCGGTTGTTCTCAGCGACGTCGTCAAAGGTCTCCTGGGACGGGTCGAGGGCGATGTGACCGTAGAAGAGCAGGGCGCGCAGCCAGTTGCCCATGCGCTGCTCCAGCTGGTCGGCCCTGGGGTTTACGGTGGGGATGCGGCGGTTGACGCGCATCCACATCAGCACGGTGTTCTGCATGAACTTGATGTGGTTGGCGACCACCTTGGGCTCCGGGTGCTCGAAAGTCCCGCTGGTCCCCAGGAGGTACTCCATCCCGTAGGACTCGGCGACCATCTCCTCCATCCGCCGCCTGGTCATTTCGTCCATCGCGCTTCCCTCTCTTTCATGGGGTGATTCGTCTCACGGGGGTTTATTTTGCGGACGCCCGCTCCAGGCCGGTTGCAAATGCAACGGCGGCCGGCGCGCCTGGCCACGTTGTCCCATACGTGATCAGGACGTGCCGGCCGCCGTGTGCCGGTGCGGTTGCAATTGCAACCGTGTACGTCAGGCGTCGAACAGGTTCTTGATGCCGTTCGCGTCCAGCAGGCCCGTCTGGCGTTTCACGACCTTGCCGTCCTTGAACAGGAGCAGCGCCGGGATGGAGCTGATCTGGTAGTTCGCGCACAGGTCGGGGTTGGAGTCCACCTCGCAGGTGACGATCTTGTGCCCCTGGGCGTTGACCTCCTCCAGGGCGCCCTTGATACGGCGACAGGGGCCGCACCAAGGGGCCCAGAAGTCCACCAGGACCTGCTCCTTGCAATCCAGGACCTCCTCCTGGAAGTTCGAGTTGTTGATCTCTTTCAGCCTCATATCTGCCTCCTATAAAGGGTTCCGAGACAAATATGAATGAGTCACAGGCGCGAAAAAAGGCCAGGAGAACACTACTGTCGGGCGTCACAGGACGACCTGTGGGGCCTCACAGGCCAATCTGTGCGGCTTCACAGGGGAATCTGTGCGGCATCACAGGACCTGCTGTGGGGCGAATTGTATTGGGCTCCCCGGGATTCGAACCCGGAACCGAGTCGTTATGAGCGACCTGCTCTGACCGTTGAGCTAAGAGCCCTAGATTCAGCCGGCCAGGGCGAAGGCCGCCCTGCCGGAGGTGATGATACCGTCGAAGCCAGCCCCGTCAATGTCGTTGCCGAGGTGGTCGCGCCAGTTCGGGGCGACCCTCGGGTTGTACGACAACTCTCGGCCATCGGGCCTGACGGCGGGCAGCACCTCGACCGACTCGCAGTCGATCCAGGCGCAGACGGTCTTGTTGGCTCCGCCGTGTATCTTGCTGGCGGTGGCCTTGCGGTTGCGGAGCCTGCATCCCGTGAGGCGGAGGCTGACGGCTTCCGGGTCGTGGTAGGCGACCTCCCTGGTCGACAGGTCGGTCGTCTGCCACTTGCGGAAGTTGGGGCCGGCCCCGAGGTGGAACCTGACCCTGTACATCATGCCGCCCTCAGGTATCGGTCCATCATGGCCTGGACCATGTCGGCGTGGAACTCGGACTCGGCCTCGGCCTGGGCCTCGAGCTGGCGGATGAGGGCGTCGAGGGCCATGCAGTCTTCGTCTTGCATCGTCATTCCTCCCTGATGGTTTCCGAACGCGATCCATTCGTCTCGGGCGGCGTCTTTTTCCTGCGCAGCGGCGAATTATTTGAGCGCGTTTTTCGGGCCCTGGCTACCCTTGTTCATATGCCTGCAATACAATTGCACCTCCCTTCCGATGTCAGTCTGGGTGATGTCCCCAGGAAATGCCAGCAACAGTTCGTACAGCATTCTCTGCACACGGGACAGTCGCTGTTCCGTTTCTTCAAGAGTTCTTTCCAAAAGATTGCAAGTTGCAGCAGCATCTACTCGGGCATAGCTCTCCGTGCAAATTTTTTCTGCACGAACGAAACTATCAACTTCCTTCGATGTATTGAAATATCTGGTTCCTTCTATGGTGCCCACCAATCTATGAATTTTGCTCACGACTTACCCCCCTGGCACCCCGGCTACGACAAGGCCGAGGTGCTGTATATGTACACGCTTGTCGATATGTGAAGCTATGAAAAAAAATCCCCCAAAGGGGCTGGGGTCAATCGTCTTTCATCATCTTGAAGCCATCTTCAAGACGCTCGTAAAGAGATTGCACCCTTTCCTCAACAACCGTCCCACGCTCATGGGCACGGTCAATCTCCCTTAGTGCTTTCTTGGGGCACTTATGTCCACGCCCCTCGTCGAAAGCAGAAAGGGAATAACCACAAATGGCACAGCTATGACTGCTGAGCATTATGAACCTCCTCTTGAGTGATGGTTTCAGAACAGTTTTAAGCAAGGCCATTCCTGCCTACCCTTGCTTCGCAGGTCGCCTTCGCCAGGCCGTGTGGCTCAGGCAGGTGCGGCAGCCTGTCATGGCCCTGAACCTGCACCCTGGCTTCTCGCACTTGCGATTGGGCTCGCTTAGCTCCGTCCTGCGCCTCTTCTTGGCGTCCATTCCGTCCCTCCCTGTCTATCCGTTGGTTCCCCAGATCAGCATGTTTGCCTCCTCGTCGGACAGTATGATGTCCGTCGAAAGGTTCAGGTAAGCGTGCCTGCGCTGGCTCGGGTTGAAGCAGTATAGGAGCCTAGCGCCCGATCGGGTGAGGCAGGGTTGCTCCGTGCGGCGAAATTTTTACAGGCCGGCGGCTTGGGCCAGCAGGCCGGGCAACTCGTGCTCCTTGGCTGGCACCACGGTGCCGTTGCGGTCCATCCAGTCAAAATAGGCCTGTTTTGCCAGCGCCTTGATTTCATCGGACCAGTCCCAGAAGTGGTCGGGGATGATCTCGGACCAATCGATCTGCTCTGCGTCCCACCGGGCGTACAGGCGTGCCGCCGCAATGCCGCACGGCGTCGAGTTATCAGCGTGCACCGTTTCCCCGTGCGCTTTCACCGTCGCTGTTCGGCTGTCTAGACCGTTCCGCACCAGATTGCCATAGCATGCGGCCGCATCCTCGGCCATGGCGACAAACTCGGCGTCGGCCTGCTTCGGGTCCAGCGTGTAGGTCACCAGTCCGGGGTCCTCGTCGCAGGCATCAATAGCGTTGTCTAGCGTGGCGTTGTCCACGCCGCCCCCATCCACCTCGTTGCCGGCGATGGTCAGCCCGGGAACCGCCTCGTCCAGCCTCGGGCGCAGGGTGTTGCGCACATATTCAATGGCGCTCTTGCCAGTCAGTGTCACTGCGTTCATGGCTATCTCCTGAAGGGGTTTGACGAATGCCATTCGTCGCGCCGGTCAGTCCCTTGCCCAGCCCACGTGCTGGAGCTTCCCGTCGGTGGCCCCAGCCAGCAGGTGGGCGGGGATCGCCTCCACGAGGGCCTCGGCCCCGTACTTGGAGACGAACTGGTTGATGATGCCCTTGACCTCGGCCAGCGCCAGCGCCTTCATGTTGACGGGCTGGAGGTTGATCGGGGCGGCCCCGTCGGCTGGGTAGATCAGGCTGTATGGGACGTGCCAGATCTGGCCGATCTGGTCACGGTGGCCACGCCCCTCAAGGGTGCGGAGCTTGGCCTTGGAAGGGTTGAGCTTCTCGACGACGGCCAGGGTCTTCTCCCCGTTGGGGCGACCGAAGGTGACCTGCATTCCTGGGCGGAGTTGATTCTTCAGCATCTCTCGATCCTCTGGGTTAGGTTGACAAATGCCATTCGTCGCGCCGCCAGAAAATTTCTAGAGCTCGTACTTCGCCTTCAGATCGTCCAGGGCCTCCTTGGTGATCTGCTTGCCCACGAGCTTGGCCCGCATCATGCCCGACTGGAACACGACCACCGTGGGAACTGCGGTGACTGCGTTCTTGAACATCACCCTCTTGAAGGGCAGGCCGTTCTCCACCTCCAGCATCTCGTAGGGCTCCAAGAGGGGGAGAAGCTGCTTGCAAGACCCGCAGTCGGCCTGGGTGAAGTAGACGAACGCCTTGTCGTCCACGGCCTTGTCGAAGTCCTGGGGGCCTATCTTCTTCATCGGCATGGCATTGCTCCCTAGTATTTCCGGGCGATCTCGGTGGTCACCTTCTCGCCGTCGACGATGAGGAAGAAGGAGTCCACGATGCCCGAGCGGACGACCAGGACGTTGGTCGTGTTGGGCTGCTTGGCATAGACGTTCACGCGCCAGCGGTTGTCGAAGATGTTGACCGCCTTGGTGTGGGTCCAGCCGGGCGGCACGCCCAGGGAGTCCATGATTTGGCCGACGATCTTCTTGACCAGGTGATGGTCGAGCCTGGGCTCGTCGGAAACGGGAACTGGCTTCTCTTTTGTCAGGTTCACAGTCTAGCCTCCACCTTCACGCCGATGTCGTCGATGATACCGGGAACGTCCCAGTCACCGGGGTCGAACCCCGCCGATTCCCCGAGGGCCTCAGAGACCTCCGGGTCGCCCAGGTTCGACTTCAGGTAGCGAAGCGCGAACCTCACGATAGCCAACTGCTTCGATTCTTCCATGATGCCCTCCGTTATGCCATTCGTCTCGCGCGACGAAACATTTCAGGCCATCATCTCGTCCACCCTGGCGATCGCCTCCCGCTGATCGTCGGTCAGGGTGTCGTCGTCGCAGCAGCGGTAGAGCCTGGCCCTCTCGAGCTCCGCCTCGAAGTCCCGGCCGTTCGCCTCGCACCAGTGCATGACGTCTGCGATCAGGTCGGCGGGGCTTCCCCGGTAGTCCGGGCAGACGGCCATCATCCGCTCGATGTTGTCAACGCTGCCCTGGTTGTCGCTCATGGTCGATCCTCCAGTCTTCCCTCATGTCCCGCTCCCGAAGGTACATCATGGTCGATGTGTACTCCCCCTCGTCGCCGACGCCGATCACGTATATCCCGTTGTGCCGCCCCAGGAACACCCCGGACAGCCTGCTCCTGCCGTTCTTCCTGAGCCTGGCCCCCACCGACTGGGGGTCGCCGTATTCGTCCACGTGGACTTCGTCGGGCACCCCTCCCAGGCGTAGAGAGCAGAACTCCGCCATCCAGGGCGACATGCGCCTCAAAGTTGCCATGATTTCCTCCTGGGGCTACGAAGCGCCCCACTCCTCTATCTTCTTCCTCAGCTCGGCCTCGTGCCGCTCCCTCAGCGAGTGCTCCTCGTCGCTGAACCGAACGAAGCTGCATGGGACGACGAACTCCCCGTTCCACTCCACCTGGCCGGTGTGCTCCTTGTACAGCACCTCGGCCTTGTCGTACCCGGGGTGCCAGGGGTGTGCCTTGACGATGTAGTACTCCCTGAAGTCCGCCACGTGGCTGCGGACGGTGCTCCAGAGGGTGGCCCCCATCTTGAAGCTTATCGGCCCCTGGAAGTCCGCCCTGAACTCCAGAAGATGCTCACGCCTGCTCATCGATCACCTCCCCGTACTCCCCACGGGCCTCCGTCTTGCCGAAGAACGCGTCGAGGTCGTCGTTCCGCCTGTCGGTCCTGCGCAGCACGTAGTCTGCGTAGGCCATGTGGACGGCGTGCCTCTCCTCGTCGCTGTAAGGACCGTCGCCGTACTTGAACTTCAAGTACTCGTCGAAGGACATCTCGTCCTTGCCTAGCAGCCGCTGGAAGCTTTCGGGGTATATGCCGACCACCACGCACTCGTAGACCAGCCCGCTGGCGTGTACCGCCTCGCAGATATCGACCCCCAGTCTTCCAGGCCCGCTAGGCGCCCAGACGAATCCGTACTTCTTCGCCACCTCGGCCTCCGTGATCTTTAAATCCTCGGACAGCCGCTCCAGCGCCGTTGCATCCGCAACGACCAGGCCGTAGGACGTCGACTTGACGACCCCGGCCTCCCTTGACTTTATCATGGCACCCCTTCGGTTAGGACATCATGCGATTCGTCGCGCAGGCCTAGGACTCCTGCACGAACCCGACCAAGCGAGGCCTACCGAAGGCGTCCACCTCGATCCCGGCGTCGTCGTACAGCCCCGACTCCTCGTGGTCGGCCCCCTTGTACCCGACGTTCTGGTCTATCAGCGCGCCCTTCTCGTCGTAGAGGTTGTAGCCGTAGATGTCGTCGTTCAGCCAGGCCGTATACTCGTCAAGCTCCTCCTCGATGCCGAGCAGGGCCAGGTCGCGCGACTCCTCGGTCCACTCCCCGAACTCGGCCTCGACCTCCTGGCGGCTCATGTAGCAGAAGCCGATCATGCCGCTGTTGGCCTCGTCACGGAACGGCTCGATGCGGAGGTCGATCTCCCCGTTCAGCTCGTGCATGAAGACCGGGGCCAGCAGCACGTCGTTCAGGGAGAGGGCGAACTCCTCCAGGGCCTCCGGGGTGACGAAGGTGTGGCTGTCGCCCAGGGTGTACTTCCGGTGCAGGAAGAACATCTTGGTCTTGTTGTCCATGCTGAGCCGGGGGTTGGGCTCCTCGTTCATCGCTTTGAAAATCACTACCTTGCGGCCGCCCTTCGACTCAATCGTCTCTGTCACTTGCATCGGCGTCTCCTCCTGGGTTAGAAAGCTCATCAGGGATTCGTCGCGACCGTCGCGATTTTCCCCATCTTGACTTAGGGGAATCGATATGTGGGACCTGGGCGTGATCAACGACCTGAACGACCGTGCGCCAGAGATGGAATGCCAGCGCGAGGCCCTGCGGGAGATACTCGCCCCGGGCATGAGGCCCAGGTACTACCTGCCCATTCAATGCACGGAGCCCAAGCCCGCCGAGCGCGAGGACCAGGTGCCGGCCTGATCCCCACGCCCGGAAGGCTAGGTGAAGAAGATATCGTCCAGGTCCGGGTTGTGCCGGTCGGCCTTGGGCTCGGGCGACGCCCTGGGGGGTGGCCTCTGCTTAAGCTTGTCCAGCAATGCCACCAGCTCCTCGCATTGTGACCTTGCGGTGGCCAGCAGCTCATCCAGCCTGGATAGCTGCTGGCCAGTCATGTTCAGCATTTGTTGACGGCCTGGTGAACCTGCAGCAGCAGCTGCACCTCCTGCGGGCTCTCGGCCTTTTCGTCCATCAGATCGCGAAGGATCTGGATGACCTTGGTGCGCATGCTCTCTGCGCCCATCTGTTCAAGCAGCTTGTGGTCCATAAAGCCCTCCTTGTTTGTGGGACACTCGCCCACAAATACCATTCGTCTCGACTGCCAGGTTTTTTCACTTGATGACGGAATCGAAGAAGGACCAGACGAACTCGGTGCAGCCCAGGAACTCGCAAAGGTCGAAGAATGCCTTTTCCATCTCTCAGTCCTCCAGGGGTCGAGGTCCCCGGCTTCTATTCGTCGCGCCATCGCTCGAAGTTCCGGTTCCGAACCGGAACTTTTCGTATCAGGGTCCTACGTGCACGTACACTCTGTCCGTTCCTAGTTGGCCGTTATAGTTGCAGCCCCACGGGGAAGGGCATTCTGACGCCCAAGGAGCTCAAGGCTTCGGATTCTGCCCCGGGAAGGGCATTCGGACGCCCAAGGAGCTCAAGGCTTCGGATTCTGTCCTAGGAAGGGCATTCTTACCTTGGAAGTGTTAAGTTCCATGCTAAATTGCACGTGCACGTTAAGCTAAAATAACAAATCAGGCCGATACCTTCGGAGTTAACTCTTGCAATTGCAACACGTGCACGTGAATTTCTGCCCCAGGAAGGGCATCCTAACCGAGAAGGCGCGAAGTTCTATGCTCGATTGACTATAGCGCAATGCACGTGCACGTACATAATTACGATAATTATAATGCGTCGTCTTTTAGGAGAAGGCGCAAAGTTCTACGCTCGATTCACTATTGCGTTTGCAACGGCCCAGGCTGGGTCTTCTTCCTGCGCTCCTCTTCCCTGGTCCGGGCCAGGAGCTGCCTGTGATCCTCCTGCCCCCTCTGGACTATCTGGTCGACATCGGGGCCGTGAAGCCTCTTCAATTGCTCCAGAACGTCGTTGCGGACCAGCACCTGGGGGCTGACACGGGTGTATCCGGTCAGGAAGCGCCTCACTAGTCGGTCATAGATGAGGTCCTGCTTCTTATCGAAGCCGTAGAAGCTGAGGTACTTAGCCGGCTTCATCACATTGCTCTGGACTTCCTCGAGGAACTTCTTGATCCCGAGCATCACCTGGGTATAAACGTCCCCGGCCTTGGCGCCCTGGTCGTTGGTCGGGCTGAAGCGGCCGCCGCTGGCGGTGAAGCTGATGTCGTACCCGCTGAGCCTGGAAGGAGGGGCCACGGGGATAGGGGCGCGACCCCGAAAGGGCAGCTCGTCGTCGTCCGCCGAATGGTCCGGTTTTGGTTCGAGCTCCAAGACGTCCTTCACCATGTGGTCCATGGTGAGCCGGTAGTTCACCCCGTTCACATTGAAGTCATAGAGGTATATGCCGTTGATGTACTGAAGGTCCACATGGCTGGTGTCCATGGCATTCAGGTCGCCGAACTCCTGGAAGAGGCCCCTCTGAGCGCAGTAGTCTTGGAATGTTTTCATAAGGTTAGATATGCGAGCCCTAAACAAAAACGGCCCCGGGGACTAGCCCCGAGGCCGCTCTTCGCCGTGCCAGTCCCGCCTTACAAAGGCTGGCGCGACACTTTGCAGTATATCATGTCGGGCGCGACGGGGAAATACTTGTACAGGGCGGGACAGAGCCAGCCCTTGCGGCCGTGCTGGTCCTCGTACCAGTTGCCCCCCGACTCCGGGTAAAGCCGCTTGAGGCTCACCTGGCCAGGCTCGGGGTCGCCCGGGAAGGGGGAGCCGGCAAAGGTCAGCAGGAAGCCCTTGCCCGCTTCCTCGAGCGGAACGCCGGCCTCCGCCAGGGCGGCCTCCAGTATCTCGGGTATGCCCTGGACGAACGGCTCCCGAACCAGGCCGACACGGTCGTCGTCGAAGACCCAGGAGCCGTAGTAGTTGTACGGGCGCAGCACCATGATGCTGTTGCCCTCGAAGCGCGCCTGGGGCGGCTTGACGCCCGTCAGGAACTCACCGACCTTGCTCAAAAGACCCATCAGAAACCCCTTTCAGCATCACGAAATCGTCGAAGAAGCCTCCCCCCAGGTCCACCCTGGAGCAAAGCCCCCTCCTCCGCAGAACACCAAGACAGGCCGGGTAGCCTGGATCCCTTATCAGCGCCTCGCTGATCGGGTTCACCCTAGCCCACCTGTCGTTGACAGGCTTTGAGATCCCCAGCAGCAGCTCGTACGCATCTTGGACCTTCATCGCTTTCCTCCTGGCATCCAGTCCGGGCTGCCGTGACGCCGGTATCCCCTCTCGAGGACGTCGGTCGCCTCGTTGCCCATGAACCTGTGGACAAGGACCATCATCGTCTGGGCGAACAACTTCCCGTGGCCGTTGTTGCCGGTCAGCTGGTGAGCGATCTCGTGCAGCACGGACACGGTCGAGCCGCCGTGCGGCGGGAAGGCGATCACGTTGCCGGTCGAGTAGGCCCTGTCCCGGTACTCGCTGACGCCGACCCTCGGCTTCCTTGGGTTGCCGAATGTCTTCCGAACCCATTCGTCTCGGTAGACCCTCTCGACCAGGTCCGGTATGTCGGCGTGACTGACGGGCCTGTTCCAGGGGCACTCGTGGAGGTCGGCCTGCGCCCGGTAGAAGCGGTCGGCCTGGGCTTGGCCGCCCGTCTGGTCGGCCGTTGCAAACGCAACGGGCCAGGCGAGCAGCGCGAGCCATAGGATCGCCCTCATTCGTCGACCTCCACGGGGCTGTTGAACTGGCAGACGTACAGGTAAGCGCCCAGAACCATGAGAATGGCGGTCATGCCCAAACCCTCCTTGGTCAGCAGATCTTGAAGCCCCCGCACGCGCGAAGGAACCCGATGAACTCCACCACGTTCTCGACGCTGAAGCGGTAGGAGGCGGCGAAGGGAGGCCTGGTGCCACGCCCGTCGCAGCCGTTGCACCACCCCTGGGTGCGCCCCAGCTCCTTGGCCTGCTCGATGGTCAGCTCCTTGTCTGCGAACATGTCCTGGCGGATGCCAGTCGCGTCGCAGAACTCGCACTTCTCGTGGGGCATGGCGTCGATGCCCGCCTTGAACTCGGCCTCGTACTCGGCGGCCACGCCGTCGTCCACGGCCTCCTGGAGCCTCTCGGCGAGCTCGTGGGCCTTGGGACCGTCCAGGCCGTCGCCGTCGTTGGTCTGGCCCGAAACGCCCTCGGTCAACTCGGGGGCCACGGTGCAGCAGAACCCCCAGAGGTGGCGCCACCACCACACGTTGTTCCTGAAGTATTCGCCCGCCTCGCTGGTGGGCTCGTTGCCGAACACGTCCATACCCATCTTCGGTCCCTCCCTCGGTTGCTCTCCTGGTTCCATTCGTCGCGCCCGGGTTTTATTTTCCTGGGGGCGAAAAAAAACCCGCCCCCTTCTCAAGGGGCGGGCTGGGGGGCCAGACGGGGCGATTAGCCCTTCACGCCGGCCTGCTTGACGAACTGGACGCTCTCGCCGGGGCGGAGGACGTAGTCGGCCTCCAGCGGGGTGTTGCTGCCACGCAGGTAGGCGTCTGCGTCGGCGGGGATGTTGTAGGCCTCGGCCAGGGTCTGGCGGACGGTCGCCACGTTGTGCCCGGCGACGGGGTGCATACCGTCGGAGGCCCCGTAGATGACCTGGACCAGCTGCGACTGGAGGCTCTCCAGGTAGCTGCCGACGGCCTCGGGGGCGTCGGTGTTGGCGTTGGCGAAACCCTGAACCTCGTTCACTTGCTCGGACATGGCTCTCTCTCCTCTCGTTCGGGGGTTGTCTTGGCCCCACAATGATCATTCGTCGCGACTCGCCGGTTTTTTTAGGACTCCGTCCTTTTTTTTCCGGCCGGCCCCCCAGGGCCTGACATTAGACGGCCTTTGCGACCGGGATGCGCTCCCGGGGCACGGCCTTGAGCGTGGGGAGGTCGATGCAGACCTCGCCGTGGAATGGAAGGTTCCGCAGCACCCGACGGGAGTATACCTCGGGGTCGGTCACGTTGTGGAAGGCGGCCAGCATCAGCGCCGCCACGATGTTGTTGGTGATGACGATCTGGGCATTGCTCTGAGCCAGAACGTCGCAGCCCGCCTGGCGGGCCTCGTTGGGGTGCAGGTCCGTCGGGAAGTCGATCTCCCGGTGGTACTGCGTCATGGGAGGGGTCAGGTCGACCCCGTCGCGCCGGATGTGGACCAGGATGTCCCCGTCCACGAGGTCGTTGCCCCCGGAGATGACGACCACGTTCTTGAGCTCGCAGGCACGGTCGGAGATCAGCTTGCGGGTCTTGTGGTTGTCAACGCAGAGGAGGACGACATCGTTCTCCCGCACGTGCCGGACGACGTTCTCCACGTCGACGTAGGACTCGTGGGCCACGAAGTTGATGCGCCCGAACTGGTCCTGGAGCTCCTCGGCGGTCACCGTGGCCTTGTTGCCCTCACGTCGGAAGGACTGGCGCTCACGGTTGCGCTCCTCGAACTCGTCGCCGTCCACCAGGTGGATGGTCGGCTCGGGGAACAGCCCCTCCTTGTAGTTCACGTACCGGCTGAGGACTGGCAGAAGGCAAAGACCGATACCACCCGTCCCGATAACCCTGATGTTCATCGAACACCTCCTTTCAGGATTCCATTCGTCGCGCCGCCCAGGATTTTTCTCAGGTCGGCCTCTCGACCTCGATGACCCAGTCGCCGCCGTCCTTGGAGACTGCGAACTTCAGGCCGTTCAGGGCCAGCTGGTAGATGATGGCGATCATCTGCCCCTCGTCCCGTGCGCTAATCGTTCCTGCGATCATTTCGAACCCCCCTTGAGCCAGGTCAGCCACTTAGAGCTGAACTGGTAAAACCTGGAACCACCACCGATGTCATTCGTCGCGTCTTCGGCCGGCTTTCTGTCGGTCGGCTCCCAATCCGAGCTGCTGACCGTGCCCGAGAAGGGCAGGGTGCGCTGGCGGTAGCGGGTGTCGACGTGCGAGTAGTCGTCCATGCTCCTGGGCGTGTACTCACGGCTGGTGTAGCTGATGCCCCCGTAGTTGGTGAAGGCGCGCTTGGTGACCTTGGCCATCCAGCCGTCCACGATCTCCCCCACGGTGGTCGGCGTGCCCGCCATCCCCGACCAGGAGAGGGACCTGTCGGCCACCTGGGCCAGCCGGTAGCGTGGGTGCTTGTCCCTGTAGTAGCTGCCACGGACCTCGCCCTGCTGGTAGCTAACCGTCTCCCCGGCGACCTCCACCCCCTCCACGACGGAGAGGACGTCGACCTCCTTGCGGTTGTTGCAGACGGCGATGGTGCTCACCATGCTGAACTCCTCACGGTCGACGTGGCCGATGGTGATGTGCAGGCCGTCGAAGCTGGCCTCGTCGCTGGTGTCGGTCCCCGAGTGGAACGCGCCGAAGTCGCAGTGCGAGTGTATCGTCCCGACGCTCTGCCACATCGGGCCGGCCTGGTTGGCGACCCCCTCGTCGTCGGGCACGCTGTCGGTGCGGTCGTAGTCGACGCTGGAGTAGGTCACCGTCTGGGACGGGCACCAGAGCCGGTACTGGTTCAGCGTCCGGCTGTAGAGCAGGGTCAGGTAGGACTCCGACCGGTGCTCGGCGAAGACGCGCTGGAAGAAGGTCTTGGCCTGGCGGACGATGCAGGCGGGCAGCTTGGGCAGCGTCCAGGTGAACAGGTTGGGCGCCTCCTGAAGGAAGGGCATCTCGCTGATCTTCACCATGGCCGAGCCGAACGCGCGCTCGACCCTCATGTACGCCCCGTCCTTGCAGATCAGGTAGTACGTGCCCTTGTCGGGAGCCTTAAACCCCTGGCTGTTCAGGTAGATGGGGAATGCCTGGATGCTCATCTCTCTCTCCTCGTGTTAAGCCACAATGACCATTCGTCGCGCCTCGACCCTTTTTTCACCCTACCAGCATGTCGGCGTCCAGGTCGTCCCAGATGCTGCCGGTCACCCTCACCTGCCCGGGGCCACGGGGGGCCGTCGGGTCGTCGGGGCGGACCGCCTGGGTGGCCGTGGCCAGCTGTCGCCGTGGCCTGCGGGTGCGGGGCGCCGGGGTTGCGTTTGCAACGACCGGGGTGGCGACCGGGGTCGGCTGGGTCTGGGTCTGGTTGGTGACCGGCGCGTTCTGGCCAGCCTGGGCAAGCGCCCGCTCACGCTCGTTCAGCTCGGCCTCCTTCCTCTGGAGGGCGACGTGGGCGGCATGGACCTGCACCTGCTCCCGCAGCTTCGCCTTCTCGTACTCCGACCGCTCGGTGCGGAGGCGGGCCCTGTCGGACTCCAGCCTCGCCTCACGGCGCCCGATGCTTGACTCCCGCTCACGCAGGGGGATGTGTACCTCGTTCCAACGGCGCATGTACTCGTCGTGGTATGCCCTCTGGATTCTGGCAATGCCGCCGTCGAGCCATCGGACCAGGGTCGCCTTGATCGCCTCGCCGTGGACGGCAGGGACGTTGCTATCGTTCACCTCCGTCGCACGCAGAGTGCCGCAGAGGCGCTCCGTCAGGCTCGTGATGCCGTTGCTGATGGTGGTCTTCACCCTGTTCTTGAAGGCTGTCTTGCCCTGCCGGGTGGTGATGTCGCTGATGAGCAGAGTGCCGATGCGGACGGTGGAACCCAGGTTTACGGACGCGTCGTCCTCCAGCATGAAATGGGGGTTCTGGCGGGACCTCTCCTGCCAGCGGTCGAGGGCTGCGAACACCGCCTCGTTGTTGCCACGCTGCGTGGCCTCCAGGCCGAAGTTGGCAATGAGGAAGTTGAGCATGGGCTCGCTGAGGTCGGTGTTGAACTCGCTCTGCCAGAAGCCCGTGACCGTGGTGTTCACCTTGTCGATGACCGACATGCTGCCGCTGCCGACCGACATGCCGTGGGTCCCACGGCCGGTGCATATCTGGAAGGGGCCGCCCAGGCCGACGTTGGGGAGGGGCAGCTTGTGGACCTGCTGCTCCAGGCTGGTGACGGGGGACTTGCTGCAGCTGGCGCGAACGCTGTCGAAGGTCATCGTGCGGCCGGAGCTGCGGAAGACCGTGACGAACTGGGTGAAGGGCATGGCCAGCTCGTAGACGCGCGTGATCGGCTCCCCACGCTCCCCGTTCCGTCGGTAGATGATGCGGCGGAGGCCGGGGGCGTACTCGGTGAGCACGTTCATGTAGTTGCCCTCACGGGCGAAGTACCTGGTCCCCTCGGGGACGAGGCAGAGCTGGTTGGTCCCCTCCTCGAGCCAGGCCTGGGACAGGTCGGTTAGGCTCTCGCCCAGCTGACGGGTCAGCGCGCCGACCTCGGCCTGGGTGTTGTCCTCCACGCTGGCGAGAAGGCTCTCTTGGTTGCGCCGCAGCACGCCCTCCAGCGAGCGCTGCATGGCGTCCGTCACGATGGCGCGATCGGCCTGGGCTAGGAACTCGTTGACTATGCCGTTGGTGTCGACGCTGAATTCTGACATTTCTAATTCCTCCTTGGGTCACGATACCCATTCGTCGCGCCACGTACACGTTTTCCGGGCGACAAAAAAAAGATTCACCGGCGGCGGGGCTTGCGCATGAACAGCCAGTCGTCGGCCTTGCCCCCCAGGTAGGTCATGTCGTCGGTGTCGATGATGCGGTTGAAGCAATCGTCTGCGAAGCAGCTATCGGAGTTTATCTTTTGAAAGAACTCTGACATATCCTCCAGCAGAACGGTCATGTCGGCCCCGATCATCTGCTTGAGGACCGGCCACCCCTCCTTGCCGAAGGCGGCCACGCCTTTCTCTCGCAGCATGGTGCGCAGGCCCTTCCTGCCCTCGCCCGTCAGGCAGGTATCGCAGTGCTGGCCCTCCTCCACCTCGCTGCCGAACCCGCACTTGATGCAGCCGTCGACGACGTCCTTCTCCAGGATGGCGCCCGCCAGGTGGCCGACGGCAGACTCCGGGTTGAGGCCCATCTGCACGGTCGTGAAGGACAGATCCCCCGCCCGGAAGTGGTGCCGGTGGAACTGCGTCCCACGGATGCCGTCCACCTCCACCAGCTCGCGCAGCGGCGAGGTGATGCTCTTCTCGACGAAGCACCTGCCCACCAGGCACTGGGCGACCAGGTGGAACAGGGTGTTCTTCATCCCGAAGGTCGGGATGGCGTGCGCGAGCATCACCGTCTTCACCTCGAGGGGGAAGGGGCCGGTCTGGTAGGCCTTCTGCGCAAGCGTGTAGCCCATGAGGTGCTTCTTCAATTCACTCTCCCGTGTCGATGACGACGTCCTGGCCGTGGACGGTGTAGGGGATGCGGCCGATGAGAACGCCCTCCCACACGTTGTCAGGTATCCCCGGGATGCCCTTGCACCAGGTCTGCCTGATGTGGCGGATCAGGTTGGTCATGGTCTCCCCGTGGTGCAGGGCCACCTGGGACTGCGCCAGGAACAGAGGCGCGTTGGTGCCGCCAGCGCTGGTAAGGACAATCCTCATTGGTCTCCCCCCTCGAAGCGGAAGCATCGGTATGGCATGGTCATCTGCTTGCCCTTCGCCGCCCCCTCAATGAAGGTCAGGACCGCCTGCTCCTCCATCTCCACCGTCTGGCAGCCGTGGAAGACCGCCTTCACCTTGTCGCCCTTCTTGTACCCGCAGCCGTCCTCACGGATCTTGATGAGGTACTCCCTGTCGATGCGCTCTTTCATGCCTCACCCCCGTTCGCCTGCTGCTGCTGGGCCGCCCAGCGATGGAACCGCTCCGGAACCGAGTCCACGATCTGCCTGAAGGCCGCCTGCACCGACTCCAGGGTCACCTTGGTCTCGAACACGAGGCCTCCCTGGCGGCGGCGGATCACCACCTCGGAGCAGAGGGCCTGGGCCTTCTTGATGAGCAGGGCCTTGAAGCGCTTCGCACCGTCTGCGCGCGCGTCCAAGCGCACCTCGGTTGGGGAGGCTATGCCCAGCGCCTCGTTCAGCGGGTGCGGTTGCAGCCGGCCTGCGGGGGATGCCGGGATGCCCAGCGCCTCGTTCAGCTCCGGGCAGAAGCCGGTGGTGTACCAGTTGACGCCCAGCGCGATCGCCTGCTCGATCTGGCGGCAGGCCTTCTTCGTCTCGCCCGCCCTCTTGGCGGCCGCCGACTTGATGGGGAACAACTCCTCTTCGCTAATCCTCTGCATGGCTACCTCCTCCTCGTTACGTCCACGTATACCATTCGTCGCGAGCCATAAGTTTTTTTACAGCCGCCAGACGCCGGTCTCGTCGCCCACGGACTCGATGATGTGCACCAGCGTGTCGTGGTCGGTGCCGGACAGTTCCAGGAAGCCGACCTCCTCGCTCCCACGGAACAGGGCCGCCCGGAACACGTCCCTGCTGCCCTCGCCCACCAGGGACCACTGGCCCCCGCTCGACAGGCCACGCTCGGCCAGCTGGGCGTAGTGCCAGCCCAGGCCCTCCACGTCGCCCGCCAGGCCGACGATCTCCCCGTCCAGGACCATTGAGAGCCGGATGTCGTGGAAGATGCTTCTGGCCATGCGCTTGATCTTGCGCTCCCAGAGGAAGGGGTGGCCCTCGGCGTCCCTGTCCTCGGACCAGTCGTGCCCGTACTGGGGGCAGAGAGGGTCATCCTCCAGGACCTGGGCGACCCTCTCGGCGACCACGCGCCGCTGGTCGGTCCCCAACAGAGCCTCCACGTGCTGGACCAGGCTATCGAACCCCGTGACGATCATTCTCGCGCCCTCCTTCAGTACACCCGGCAGGGATTGAACCTGCGACCCTCGCTTTAGGAAAGCGATGCTCTATCCGCTGAGCTACGGGTGCATGTACCACAAGGACAATTCGTCGCGCCCCCAGGATTTTTTCAGGAACCCCACCGAATTCACCGCCGGGGTGCACCGATCCCAAACCGCCTGCAGACCCAGGTCCTCGCCTTCTCGGCGGGCTTCCTGGCCAAGGGAGCGGCGATCGCGACCTTGGAGGCGACCTGGGCGACCATCAGCGCCGCCCAGACCCTCCTCGAGAACTCGCCGCTCATCTGTGCTCCAGGACGAAGCAGTCGGCCCGGCTCTCGTCCAGGACAGCCCCGAAGTAGCGATCCTTGGCCGTGGACGCCTCCAGCACCACCGGCTCCCCCAGGGCGTAGTAGACGCACCAGGAGTGACGGCGCCAGACCCCCTCGGACAGGGCCAGCCCGGTGCAGAGGTGCAGGTCGGGGGAGCCCCAGCCCTTCAGGTCGCGCCACATCCGGGCGACGTTCCTGTGGCGGTGGAGGTCGGGCTTGCCCATCTCCACGACGCCCAGCCTCGGGAAGGCGCGAGCGCCCTCCAGCTCGTCGGGCGCAGGCAGCGGCCCCTCGACCGCATGGCCGCCCAACTCAAGAAGCCTGGCTCTCAAAGCTTCGTCCATGTCGCGCCCCCTCGCTAAGGTTACCACGATCCATGAGTCCTATTCGTCGCGACTGCGAAACCTTTCAAAAAAAAACGGGCGGGGGACCCGGAGGCCGCCCGCCCGTCGCAGTTGCAACCGACCCGTCAGGAAACCGTCACGCTGACCTGGGTGGTCTGGGAAGGATGGGGGAGGCTGTAGCCGAGGATGTCGGCGGCGCACTCCACCGTGCGGCGCAGGCGCTCCTCCTCGCTGCTGGCCTTGGCGAACTGGAGGTCACGGGGGTAGACCCTCGGGACGATCACGGTCAGCAGGGCCTTCACCTGATCGACCGAGCGGCAGTAGGACTTGACCCGGGAGAAGAACCCGGCGTTGACCACCACCTTGGTGCTGCGCTCCAGCACCGCCGAGCGCTCCTCGTCGTTCAGCGGCTCGGGGGTGCCCTCCCCCGTGAACCCGATGAGGGCGGCCAGCTTGCGGCCTGCGCTCTGCTCCACCTCGGTGGAGGGGATGAACTCGCGCTTGGCCCCGTAGCGGCCCTCCAGCAGCTCCGAGATCGGGCGGAACCCGATGATCGGGGCGAAGTTCAGCTCCTCGCAGACCAGGCGGGCTGCGTCGTCCGGGTGGAAGCCGAGGTCCTGGACGACCTGGGTGAGGTGGTCCTGGGGTTCGACGCCCTCGGGGCACTCGGGGAAGCGGACGGAGAACGAGTCCTGCATGATCCACATGAACTCGTGGTCGTCCACCACCACCGTGGGGTTGCTGGGCTTGTTGCCCGACTCCCAGAGGCGCTCGGCCACCTGGCCCAGCGCGTAGGCGTTGAAGGCGGCCTTGGCCGTCTCCTCGCGCGACTCGATCGGGTCGAGCAGCACCCGTGCCGAGAGCCACCGGGTGGCGTCGGCCTTGGCCTGGGGGGTCAGCGGCATCTGCCACCGGTCCGCCTTGCCCGTGCTCTTGACCTTGGGCTTGGAGGCCAGCGCCCCCAGGCTGCCCAGGATGTTCTTGGCCTCTGCGCTACGGCTGTTCTTCACGCTCATCGTCAACACTCCCTCTTGGAGGGACGGCCTCGGTCAACCGTCGGCAAGCCGCCTTGGCGTCCGACCCTGCCTCGTGCCGTCACATACCATTCGTCTCAGCACCAGGATTTTTTTCCTGGATCCAGGAAAAAACTCTCACTCAACCCCCTCGAGCCTCGCAAGCAGGTCCGGCCCGCCCCCGGCCAGCAGGCCCAGGGCGCGCTCGACCTCGGCCTTGCCCGCCTCGCAGTCCTCGAGGTTAAAGCCTCCGACGTGCCAGCAGATCTCCTCGTCGGGCAGCAGGGGGCGGTACTCCTTCCAGTCGTACACGGTGAAGACCTTGCCCCCGTCGGTCTGCATCTGCCAGTCGAAGTTGACCTTGTCCCGGCCGCTGTTGCAGTAGAACCTGGGGTCCCCGAGCACGTCCAGGAGCTGGTTGGGGGTCGCCCGGAGGGTCACCCCGTGGTAGCTCGTGCCCCAGATGTCGCCTTTCGTCGCCTTCATGCCTCGCCCTCCTTTTCGGGTTCCATTCGTCGCGCCGCCCGAAACCTCTCAGTACTCGCTCGGGGTCATCACGGTCAGGCCGCCCTTGCCGTTCGGCATGACCCATACCTTGCCCGCCACGGTCCCCTCCAGCTCGATGAAGGTGTCGTCGGACTTCTTCTCCATGCGGGCCCTCACGGCCATGATCACGTCGTGGAGGAGGGGGACCAGGCACTGGTCGTAGGTGCGACCCTTCTGCTCCTTGCAGGCGACGTGCACGGCGAGGCTGACGAGCAGCCAGGGCCAGCGGTCGGGGTAGGGGTGGATCAGGGTTCCGTCGTTGACTGCGTCCTCTTCGGTGTACTGGAAGATCATCGCCTTCTCCTCGGTTGGGTTCGTCTGACAAACTCCATTCGTCGCGCCCCGGAGATTTTTTTCAGCCCCTAGCGCGAGTTCGTCACCCTGACCTCGTTCACCCTGGTGTTCACCCGCTTCGGGCCGGATTCCGTCTCGCGATAGCACCGGATGCCCCTCGCCCAGGCGCCGAACTCGAGGTCTTCGTCGGCCCTCGCCATCGCCTCAAACTTAAGGTTGAGGTTCCTGCGGAGGCCCGACGACGACACCGACCAATCCTTGATGTCCGAGAACTCGATGTCCGCCCCGTCTGGGCCCACCAGGTACAGGTCCTCCAGGGGCACCCGCTCCGGGTTCACCTTCGCCAGCACGTCGACCTCGAAGTAGATCTTCCTCATGTCACCACTCCCACGTTCCACGGGCCAGCTGGCCCACCGTGACCGCCCGCCACTCGTTGCCCTGGAGGCCCCTCTCGGCCATCCAGCGCTCCGCATCCTCGCGCGCCCCGAACGTCCAGGGCCTGGCCCCCTTGTAGAAGGGGTTGCTCCAGCCCCAGTCGAACCTCCTCACCACAACCCATTCGTCTCCGGTCAGCATCTTCTCACCCCCATTGCTCCGCCATGGCGCGAGCTATGCCCTCGTACGTCTTCGAGCGAACCTTCCACCTGTTGGGGCCGGGCGCCTGCCAGTGCATCCTCGACCGCTCCGTGTAGGGCAGCGCGAAGGTCTCCTCCTTCAGGTCGGTCGTCGGCACGAGGGGCGGCAGGCCGTCGAGCCAGAGGCAGGTCGCCTTGCACTCCTTGTGCCCGAACATCCACGGCTGGATCGTCTGCGTCTGCCTGCGCCCGATCAGCGCCTTGGCGTGCTTGTGCTGGATCGGGTTCTCGATGCAGCGCCTCGGGATGGGCGCGTTCAGGAAGGCGAGGAACAGGTCGGCGCCACCCTTCATGGCGTCCCAGCGCGCCTCGTTCCTGGTCCCGTCCTTCTTGTTGTACAGCCACTGCACCCCGCTGTTGGCGAGGTACGTGCACGGCGGGTGGGCGATCAGCAGGTCCCAGCCCTTCCCGAGGTGGGAGGTCGCGTCCCCCAGCAGGTGGAACTCCGAGCCGTCGTCGGCAGGCAGCAGGTCGGCGCTCCAAGCGTCGTGGCCCCTCGCCCTGAAGGCCTCGCGCACCGTCCCAGAGCTCTCGCAGGCTACAAGCACTCTCATTTCAATCCTCCCCGTTGGTGACGAGGGCCATTCGTCGCGCCACGCCGGAATTTTCCGGGCCCATCCGGACGGCCCGAAAAACGAATGCCCGCACACTCAAGTAGAGCATGCGGGCATGGTGTAGCGGTAGCACGGGATCCTTCCAAGTTCTTAGCGCGAGTTCGATCCTCGCTGCCCGCTCTCAGAAGGGGACGTCCCCGTCCTCCACGGACTTCTCTTCCTGGACGGCCAGGTGGGAAAGGTCCAGGTCGGCCACGTCGTCTTCGCAAGGGTCCTCGGGGTGCGGCACCGCCGGCCCCTGGTAGAACGGGTTGCTCATCCAGACATCGAAGTCCGTCAGCACCCAGGCCCTCTCCGGGTTCTCCGCCCCGAAGTTGAGCGCGTACTCCCGGCAGGCGTCCATCGGGCTTGCCGGCCCACCCCAATCCCTCTCGTCGAGCATGACCGCACCCCCAAATCAATCCCTGTCCCAAGGGACGAAATCAAGCGACAGGGGCTGGGAGGCCAGCGATGTCCCCTCCAGGCTGTCGATCGCGCCTTGGAAGACCCGGATCTGCTCTTCGGCCCAAGCGGCGTCCCCCCCACGGCTGCCGTGGTCCCACAGCACCTGTTGGATCATCCGCCGCAGCCTCTGGCCGACCTTGGCAGCCATCAGCTGGCACTCTGCGTCTAGCTCTCCCATGTCCTTGCCCTCTCGATGTGATGTTGACCGTCCCATCCTTCATTCGTCGCGCAGCCGTCAGATCTTCAGGTTGGAAACCCTGTTCCTGACGGCAAGCAGGACTGCCACCCTCTCGCAGGCGGCGAGGGAGTCCCTCTTCCCGCCGATCCCGTCCTCGATGGTCTTGTCGATCATGTCCTGGACGAGGGCGCAGACCGCAGTCCGCATCGCCTCGGCCCCGCCGTGCTCCAAAAGCTCGATGTCCTCTTCCATGTCAACCCTCCGAATACCGTTCGTCAGCCGCAGCCCTTGAGGAGCAGCAGCACTATGAACCCGAACAGGAACAGGTTCCCCACGGCCCTGGCCGTGTACCACTCGTCGTACCCCTTCGGGTCGTGTATCTTGCTAGGCGGTCTGCCCATCCCTCAACCCCCCACCTGGGCGCCGGAGTTAACCAGCTTGCCCTCGTAACCCAGGGAAAGCGCCTTGGCGAAGAACCGCCCCGCCAGGTCGTCGGGGGCCATGAAGACGCTGTAGAGTTTCCCCCCGTGCCGCTCCTGCCTCTCGTAGAAGACGTCCTCGACCGAGCCCGACGAGAACCCGTCCATGATGTCGCACGGGTCCATCAGTTCGTCGGCGCACCCGTCGGGGATCCGCAGCATCACCTTGGATCGCGCGATGCCGTCGGCATGGCAGAGGATGTTTGCCAGCCTGGCCACCTCGGCCCAGCCGCTCGTGTCCAGGCGCGACCACCCCTTGCGATGGTCGAGGTACATCTTCTCGAACCGCTCCATCATGTAGTCGTACATCCAGCCCCAGCCATTGTCGTCCATGTCATTTCCCTCCATGAGGTAGATTCGTCTCGGCGCCCGGCTATTTTCCAACCGTGAACAAAGCGGCGCCCTGCTATTTTCCAACCGTGAACAAACGGGAATAAGCCCGCATCACTTCCTGGCCTTCCTCACGATCTCGGCCAGGTTGTAGCTCGTGTCGTCCTCCAGCCAGAGCATGCCCTTCGATATGGTGGCGGAGCAGTCGCACTCGGCCAGCTCGGACAGGACGCCCAGCATCCGCACGGCCTCCTCGGCCCCCACGCCCACGTGGCCGTCGGTCAGCCACTGCCGACCGTCCTCGAGCTCCACGAGGCGGAACCTCGGCTCACTCATCGCGCGCCCTCCGGGTTGAACTGCCACACCTCGGCCATGGCGTACCCGCAGGACACCCGGCGGCCCGTGTCCCTGAAGACCCCGGGGAGCTGCTCCAGGAGCTGGCGCACCCAGGCGTTCTCCGTCCAGGTCTTCACCAGGATCTCCCCCGGGGCCAGGTCCGCCCCCGGCTCGTTCACGGTCACCGTGCCGAACCTCTCGCCGTCGTCGCAGACGGCGGTGATCGCCACCCTGCCCCCGTCCACGTAGGAGTGGGCCTCCAGCTCCAGGTTGTAGGTCTCGCCCAGAAGATCGACGGTCGCCCTCATCTCAGCACCTCCACACTCCGAATAAAACCCACAAGGGGCATTCGTCGCGCCCCGAAATAATTTCCGGGTCACCCCCCACGGGTCCCCCTGTACTCCATCTGCCTGTGCCCGACCTCCTGGCCACGGCGGCCCCTGAGCTCGCCCCGGAACTGCATGCCACCCTCCCAGTACCTCAGGGTGAAGTCCAGCAGGGGGTAGTCGGAGATCAGCTTGCGGACCACGGGCAGGGGCGGGGACCAGGCCGTGTCGAAGCGGAGCGTCACCTTGCGCCGCCCCCTCGCCATGTCCAGCACCTGGCCGCTCGGCTCGACGGCGTTCCACTTGGTGCCCCAGTTATCGTAGGCCCACGCCACCAGGGCGGAGCTCCCGTCGTTGACCTCGTCGGGGATGGGGACCACGCGCTGGAAGTCCAGCACCCCCTCCTCCCCACGGACGCCCTCAAGGAACGCCCCGACGAAAAGGCCCTTGCCGCTCACGGTCAGCTCGTTCTCGCACCAGTTAGGCATCTCGCACCCCCTCCTCGGTTAAGCCACAAGAAACATTCGTCGCGCCCCACGGGAATTTTCCCCTACAGGCACTCCACCGGGCCGCCCGCCACCTGGCACGGGTCCAGGTCGTCCAGGGCGACGTCCACGCGCCACCTGGCCAGGGCCATCCCCATCTCCTTCAGGGCGTTGCCGAAGGACGTCCCCTCGTACAGCTCCACAACGTCGCGCCCGTTGTCCAGGCAGGCCAGCCACCCGTCAGCCTCCAGCGACCCCCGCAGCGTCCTCACCCGCACGGGGCGGGCCTCCAGGCTGAGGAACCGGTGGACCAGGTAGCGCCCGCCCTCCTCCTCCACCGGGCTGCCGGGGAACGACCTCCTGATGATGTCAAGCCTCTCGTACCGGTCCATCGCGCACCTCCCTTTCACATTCCATTCGTCTCGTCCACGTGATCCTTTCGGAAAAAAACCGGGGGATTCCTGGATCAAGGGATCATTTGGACAAACCGGGGTGCACAGACGCTAAAGCCCAGGGGTGCACAGATCCCAAGGCCCGAGGGTGCACAGACGCTAAAGCCCAGGGGTGCACAGGTCCCAAGGGGGCGGGGGTGCACGGCCCCCAAGGCCCCCTGTGAACCTGGGCAAGACACGGCGACCCCAGGTCCTCCCACAACCCCCAAGCTGTCTCATGAATCCTTAATACGTCCGATAACGCTTGTTATGTTGCTTAAGGATTAGTGAGATTTAATCTTTTGGACCCATAAGCGACGGCAAGCACACAATTGCGGACGCAATCCCCACCCGCTCCCCGATCGCGTCCCCCATCTCCTCCCTAACGCGTCCCTTATCCCATCCGTGAGGCGATCCCCAGGCGCTCCCCCAGGCCGTCCCGTTGCAATCGCGACGGGGGACCTGGTCCCGAAACACCTCCCGAGGACGTCCACGAACCCCTCCGGAGGGGACAAGGGCGAAGTTGCAATCGCGATTCGGAACGCCTCGGGAACGCCTGGGGGAGGGGTCGGGGACGCGCTCAAGGACGAGGTAAGGGAGGCGGGCTAGGCCCGCAAAAGGGCTCAATTCCAACAAGAACCAGCAAAATGGACTATCGTTCTCCTGCGAAGAACAATCAAAATCGCGTGAAAAACCCCATTTTTCCCCATTTCGCCCCAGCGGGCCCCACAGGAACCCATCCCCGATCGCGTCCGGAACCGATCCTGGCTCGCGTATATGACTGCGTCCCGATTGCGTCCTGAACAAACACTGAAAAGCCCCTGAATCCCCCCTGACTTATCGCCGGGGCGTCGTGGGAGGTGTGGTGGGCGTGTGGGCCTTGGGGCGCGTGGCGGTGAGGGGTTGCTTAACTGTGGAGGCTGGCGTGGGTTCTTTCATTGACTGGGTGGGTTCCAGGGATCTTTCGGAGTCGGGTGCCGGCGTGGTAGCCAGGTACGTCCACCGTGACGGGCGGGGGCTGATGAACAACTCCTCGCTCGACTACGGGAGGCTGTCCGACGACGACGCCCTTGAGGTGGAGGAGGAGATGCTCGGCCTGCGACAGCCGCCCAGGGACATCCACGGCATGGGGCTGGTGTTCGCCTTCACCCCCGAGGGGGAGAGGAGGCACGCGAGGCTCATAGGGCTTCTGGGGTCGGCCTCGAGGACCGGCGTGGTGAGGGAGGAGCTGCCCCTGTCCTCCTACGAGGTGGTGTGGGACAGCGGCGACGGCCAGCTCGCTCTCAGGCCCAGGGCCGGCTAGGGTCGGGGGTCGTTTCGCCCTACATCCTTCTGGGGGGCGTAATAGCCCCGATCTTCCGCTATTCGCCGGTCACACTTATGGCGTTTTGGCGTCACAGGCCCCCGGATGGCCCTATTTCGCGTTTTAGGGCGTTTTCATGCCCTTGTGGTGGCTTTGCCCTCACACGTCGACATTAGCGGCCTGCCGGGCGTTCTGTGGGCCTTCCCGTCGATGTGTGTCCCGACATCACATCACATGTCGCCCAGAGGTGCTCCACAGGGGGTCCACAAGTGTTCCACAGGGCTCCACAGCTCTCCTGTGGGGGTTTCTGTGTGGCTCCACAATTCCTCCTGTGTAGGTTCACAGGTCCGGCGGGTGGGGGGCTCACAGGAGGATCTGTGGAGGGGGCTGTGGTTCCGTTTTTCTGTGTGGGGCGGCGGGGGCTGTGTGGCACGGGGGCTCCACAGGACCTCCACAAGGGCTCCACAAGAGGTCGGGGGGTTGTGGGGCTGCGCTTTCTGTGCGGCCTCCTGTGAGGTCGGGGGTTTTTGTGCGGGGTGGGGACCGGCTTTCTGTGTGGCTTCACAATTCCTCCTGTGTGGGTTCACAGGTGGGGGTGTGTGCGGCTCCACAAGGGCTTTGCGTGGGGGGCGGGGTTTGTGTATCCTCTTCGGCTGGGGTCGGGTTCTGGGGTTTCGCTATGGGGGCGACCGTGGTGGACTACATGCCCATGCTGCTCGTGCTGCACGGCCACCAGCAGCTGCACACGGCGATCCAAAACAGGTTCTACCTGCACTTCAGGGGGGCGAACCGCCTAGTGCAGATCGAGGACTTGGACTGCGAGTTCATCTACTTCGCGATGGCGGACCGGCACGAGGGCGTCGCATGGCTGTCGTGGGGGAACTCGATGGACGCCAGGAGGGCCGCCTCGGAGATACTGGCCTCTCACAGGGTGGCCGGGATTGGTGCGCCCGCCCTCGACCTGCTGGAGATAGGGCTGAGGCACCGGTCGGACACGGGCTACCTTCGGGACCTGCCGGTGAGGGTGGAGAGGCTTTGGTGAGGGGGTCGCAGGAGATAACAAATGAGCGTTTTCAAAGTGACGATTGTGGCCTACGTGGACGGCAACAACCGGAGGGTGCCCAAGGATCACCCTGGGGCAAGGAAGGTCACGAGGAAGTCGACCAAGTGGTACGGGCAGCTGCCGGGGCCCGGTAAGAAGCGAATCCCCCTGTACAGGGACAAGGGTTTGAGCCTCAGGGAGTTTGCGAAGAGGCTGAATGAGTGGGAGCAGAGGAAGGTCTTGGGGCAATCGGTCGATGTGAGCAAGGGCAAGTGGAGAGATGGCTGCCCCGAGGTGGGCGAGAGGGTCCGGGTCCGAAGCCCTTGGTTCGAGGGGGTGGCCGTGTTCAGGGGCAGGTCTCATGACGGGGTGATGCTCTTCACCTCGGGAGAGATGACCTTCAGGGGTGTTTCCCTAGTGTGGGAGCGGATGGCGGCCGAGGATGGGGAGGGTCTCCTCGCGAGGGTGAGGGAGCTTGAGGGCAAGCTGGGCTTGCGCGAGAGGGTCGGGCCGAAAAGGCTGCGCGAGTCTGCCGAGTCGTTGCGGCCTGCGGGTCCCGAGGATGAGCTGGCCCCCGAAATACCCCTGATGCGCTGGGAGGGGGCGCCCAACTACCGATGGAAGAAGATGCGCAAGGGCGTGAGGTACGTGGTGACTTGCGAGGAATTGAGTGCCCCGAGGACTATGGTGGGGTCCGTGGGGGCGGCTAACAGGTGGTACAAGGAGCGGCTGAGCGAGGACATCAGGCTGGAGGAGATACTGAAGGACATCGGCCCGGCAGATGGTGTCGGTTCGCGACGAATGGCCCCCGTGGCGGTTTCCGGTGAGGGAGGGGTGGCCATGAGGCTGACGGCGGAGGTTTCCAAGCTCCTGAGGAAGTACCTTGCGGAGAGGTTCCCAGGCAAGGGCGTGGTGCAGAGGGTGCGGATAGACCGGTCGATGGTGGAGAACGGCTACGGCGAGTACCCGACGCTCTTCGTCTACTGCCGCCGTGGTGCGGAGGAGGAGGTGATGCAGGCCGTGAGGGACCACTACGGGGCCGGCAACATGAAGGGTGATCTCGTCCACGGGAGCTTCTTCGTGTGCGCCACGACGAGGCTTATCCCGTGTGTGGAGTTCGACGACTGGGCGAGGACACAGGTGGGAAGGCCCTTGGCCGAGGTGGAGGACCCGCCGGAGGGCAGGCCCATCGACATGGAGTACGTGTGCGACGGTGAGGGTCGTTTCCTGTGGCACGCCAAGAAGGCGGCGCCGTGAGGGTCCCTTGGGGGGAGTGGGCGGGGCACGGTGGGCTGATCTGCTTCCGTGTCTTCTTCGCCAACGGCAGGGAGATGACCTACGACGACGTGGAGTGGGGGAGCGCCGCCCCGAGGAGGGTGTGGTCGAACGACCGTGCCCACATCGAGAAGGCGCTCATATGCTACAGGGGGCTGCGCCTCGCCGCCGGCCTGCCCCTCGATCGGGTGCTGGTGAGGGTCTACACGAACCCCGAGGGGGGACTGAGGCTGGACTGCGTGGGGGAGCTCGAGGTGGAGTGGTGAGGGGGCGCGATGGGGATGATGAGCAAGAAGCGTCTGGTGTACGGCGGGCTGGCCCTGTTGGTGCTGGCGGGCCTAAGGGTGTCCTGCGTGGCGAGCGGGCTGCTGGAGGCGTTCCTGTCCTCCTTCTACGTGGTGGGCATAAGGCCGTAGGTTTAGGGGGTCCGGCCCTAGATAGGCGGGAGGGAGGAGTTTATGAGGAAGTTCAGCGACTACGTGGAAGCGATGGACCAGAGGGGCAACCTCGAGGTGGACCGGGACGATTTCAACGGTCCTACGACAAGCACGGCAACATCTACCAGACGGTCGGCGACGGCCTCGGTCCGGCAATCCCGCTCGCAGACTCCAGCGAGCAGGAGGTCGAAAGCGTGATCCGACAAGTCAAGTCGCAGCGGGGCAAGACGGTTCGCGACGTGCTGGTCGCCATGATGACCAAGGGGGGCGCAGAGGGACCCGTCCCAAACAATAAGCACCAGGAATTCCTTGACGCTTGCCAGAGGTCGGGGATCGAGCTCGATGCGGACATTTCCCAACCAACTTTCAATGCCGGATCGCTTCTAAGCAGCCTCAAGAGCGCAATGTTCAAGGGAGACGGCCCCAACATGGGGACTACGCTCGGCCAGATGGCGAACGCCGTAGAGGTCGCAAGGCGCGCCGCAATAGTGGAAATGATGAGGAACCAGGCCACAAGCGGGCTCTACTTCCTCGGCAGCGGCCACTTCCTCACCCTCAAGTCGGAGCACGGCGACCTCACGGAGACGCCGAATGCACCGGCGCAGCCCCAGCAGGCAGCCCAGCCAGCAGCGTCCACCCAGTAACCCACCGCCAGACACGTTTTCGCAGGAGATACCATGCTGTCACCCATCGACCAGATCAAGTACCTCTCGGGCCTGATAACAGAGGACATGCAGTCCCCGCCCGCAGACATAAACCACCCTGTCGTCGACGGCAAGCCAGTGCCTCCGGCGGTCTTCCACATGGACTTCTACAACTGGCTGGTGACCCAGAACATGGACGACTTCCACCTCAACGAGCTCTTCGTGGCCCTAAAGAACAGCATCATCATGAGTCGCTTCCTCAAGGAGTACGGCGACCCCGCCAACTTCGAGAACGGTAAGTTCAAGAACAGCGTCGGCATGGGCAGGCAACGCCAAGTCCTGTGACTCGCGCCCTCCCCGCTGGCGCATGTTTTATAAGTTCGAGTTTTTCAAGCCATAGTTTGAATGATTGCATGGATTTAAATTGAAATTGGAGTTTACCATGAGAAAGTTCAGTGAATGGTTGAGAGGCAGGTTGGATGAGGGTTTTAGTATAAGGAATCATATGGGCAATCCATGGGGAGGAGGAGGAGACCCTATGACGATTCATTGTAAGAGTGGTTTGAGTTTTACGGTAGAAGAAGGAGAGGATCCTGAGGGCAGAGACATGGAGGATGGCAGGGATAGTCGTTATACGGTTTCAAATTTAAGCAAGCCATTTTTGCCCAATTGGCCACAGAGTGGGCCTGATAGTTTTTATGACAATATACATGATTGGGAAATAGATGATTTGGTTGACGCAAATGGTGGTATGGTTTAGGAAGCATGATGCAATAAAAAGGAGTCGGGCACCCGTGAGCTACTGCGACCACCTGTTCTGGCTCAAGTACGTCAAGGCCGACCGCACCGTCAGGTGGCTGGAGATCAGCGACGACAAGGGCCTCGGCGACGGCGTGGTCATCTGCAACTCCGAAGAGCTGATCAAGCAGAGGTTCGCCACGCTGCAGGCCGAGCACGACAGGGCCGGGCTCCCGACCCCCAAGGTCGTCATGGTCCACGCAGCCCACCGCAAGGAAACCCGTGAGCCCGTCATCCTCGGCGAGGAGCCCCTCAACTAGGCGCGCAATAAGGAGCCACCATGACGCACAGACTTGTGGCGGGCGAGATGGACATCGACCACTACCGCATCCGCTTCGCGAAGAACGGCCGGACGGCATGCTGCGCCGACTTGGAGGGGCTGGACGTCTCCGACCAGCACGACCTCGAAACCCTCACCAGCGCCTCGATGGACAAGATACAGCTCTTCGCCCGCCGCATACAGGAGCAGCACGAGGAGATAGGGCTGCCTGCGCCCGAGCTCGACATCGTCGTATTCGTCAGGAAGAAGCCGGGACCAATGCAGGCGACCGAGGAGCACCTGTCCTTCCGCTTCAGGGCCTAGCCCGGCAGCTTGTTCTTGGTGGAAATGACCTTGTGCCCGTAGCCGGACCTCCTGTACTCCTCCAGGAGCTGGCTCAACAGGCTCATGGCGTACGCGAGCTTGTCGTAAGGGGTGCTCCCCGAGACCCCCTCGCCCTTGCCCTTCTCCGAGGAGCTGATCGCCTTCAGCGCGTCGGAGTGCCTGTAGAACTCGGCGAACCCCTTGCTGGAGAGGGTCGGCTGGTTCCCTCCGCTGTAGTGCTGCTTGTCGAGCGCCGGAAGGCTTAGGACCGCAAGCCTGACAGCCTTCTCCAGGTCTATCGCCTTCAGGAAGGCCACCCGCCTGTCCATCGGGACGTCGCCGCCCTGCTCCTCCCGCATGGCGTCCACGTGCGAGACCAGGTCCGATAGCGCCGACCTTGCATACTTGAGGATGAGGCGGTAGGTGGCGCTGTCCTTCAGGTAGTTCGGCGGTATCTCATCCACATGGGACGCCCGCATCGCCGGCTTGAAAGGCTCGGGGAACATCTCGGCGTGCCGGCCCGGGGTTGACGCCCAAGACGCTCTTGGCCCAGTTGGACTCCGTCTTGCCGCCGGCGTATCCCTCGCCGACCCCCTCGTACCATATGCCCCTCTCGGCGATTGGCCTCAGTAGCGCCTTGATGGAGTCGTCGATGTCCTTGATGCCTCCTGGCTGGTGCATCGACGGGACGACTGCTGACAATCCGTTCTGGGTGAATAGCACGGGGTAGTTTATCTGCGCCTCGTGGAGGCGGAGCCAGTTTTTGAAGCTAATGCTCATAGGGGTATTTAGGCGGAGCCCCGGTTTTTCGCGTCCTCCTACACGGCCTCGAAGGGGTTCGGGAAGTCCCTCTCGATGCCGTGGTAGCGCCTGGAGTAGGCGTCCCTCTCCTGGTCGAACTCCCTGCTGCACTGGACGTGGAGGTGCTCGTACCACCCGCCGTTGCTGTCGGGCTCGGCGACCTTTCCCACGGGGTCGCCCCTCCTGAACTGCCTGCCGACGGAGTCGGGTATGTCCCTGAGGTGTGCGAGGGTGAGGTAGGTGCCCCTGCACTGGAAGGTGAGCTTGCCTCCCCAGCCCCCGTGCTGGTCGGCGTCGAGGAAGTGCTCGACGAGGATGCCGTCTGCGGGGAGGTGGACGGGGGTGCCTGCTGGGACGTTGAAGTCGACGCCGAGGTGGACCGTCCTGCCCGGCTCGTGGTAGTGGCCCTCCCAGAGGTTGCTCCTGTCCTCCAGGTATCCGCCGTGGCTGTGGTCTGCGCCCATGAGGCGGTGGGCCATCCGGACGAGGGCGTCCATTGTTGCGGGGATGAGGAAGGGGTTGTGGTCGCACCGTGTGATGCTGCGGACCTGTGCGGCGAGCGCGTCGAGGTCGATGTGGGCCCAGCGGCCCTTGAGGGTGGGGAAGAGCGAGGCGGTGAGGCCTTGCCCCTCTGCGTCGGCGAGGGCCTTTGCTATGGCCTGCTCGGGCCTGCCCCGGTTGATTTCCTCCGAGGCCGTCCTGGCGAAGTCCTCGACGGCCTTCCTGCAGCACTCTCTCATGCGCCCTCCCCTTTTCGCGTCCTACCTATTTGGGCGTGTGGGCGCGAAAAAGGTTCAGTCGCCCTTCCAGTTGTGCTTCCTCTCCAGCTCCTCCAGCCTGTCGGCCAGGGCCGAGAAGTTGTCGACGAACATGTCCTCGATCGTGTGGTGGCGCCCCCTGTGGGCCTCGAGCATCTTCCAAGTGAACCAGGCGTTCAGGGCGACGGAGGCGAGGAAGAGGAACACAGTGATCGGGAGGAGCTCCATCGGGTTTCTCCGGGTGCTTGTGCGCCTGGCTGCGCCGGCTCATATGCGGTTTGCCCAGCACCTGCTATTTTGGCTCATAGTCCAGTATCTGCCTTGAGAAAAACTATAGGAAAAGAAATCATAATGTTTGAATGTGCTTTGAGAAAGCTCAATAGGCAGAGTGCCCCATGAGGTAGATGAGCTATGCCCTCTGCTGAACAGGTGCATGGAGGATAGGCTGTGGATGCGATGGATCATCATTACCTAGTGCCTCATTGATTGCGTTGGACAATTCCCAGTGCCTAGAAGTTGTGCCGCCGTTTATTAACACCCTGTCCATCTCATCATCCACATAGCAACAAGCTTTACTTAAAAGCTCAGTCTCGGTGCTTTTTGTTCCTCTTTTCCTCCGCCGCAGCGATACGATCTATTTCCTCTTGGACTTCGGGTATTTGCGATTTTATATTCCTTTTGATGGAAACCCAATAACAAATTCCGTCAAAACCATATCTCTTAAAAAATGATGCCACTGTGCGATATTCTTCTGGACTAACTTCTTCGCAATCAGCACAAGCATAAAAAAAAGTATCGTTCACATTGAGAACAAATTTATCTTTGGAAAAAAATCCAAGACCTGCCAAAACAAGGAGAGCTAAATCTTCATCGGCGTTTCTGAACGTGTCCAAGGATTTTTCTATGGCGCTCCCGATCTGCATTACGGCAGCATTCCAGCCGTTCATGTACTCGGTGCGCTCTTTGTATGGATTTCCGCCGCCCTCGACTGATCTGGGGTAGACGCCCAGGTCGAGGGAGCTGCTTATGAACTCGGCGGCGATTTGCTTGTTCAGATCGCTAAAAAACCGGTTCTTTTCTGTCGCGTCCATCAGCTTTGTCCTTTATCTTGATCCAGAAGGTGCTCGATCGGCCACCAGCCTGCGATCCTGTCCCGTTGGATGTTGAAGACGGTCCCGATTGCGATCCATTTGTCGTCGCCGCTGCGGTAGGAGGCCAGGGACAACCCGTGCTCGGTGGCGACCAGAACGACCTCGTCGTCGTTCGGCTTCTCGGATGGGGGCCTTTTGCGCATGAGCTCGCGCATCCCGAGGAACTCTGCGTGGAGCTCCTCGCTGACCACGCGCATGCGGCCGACGCGCTGGAGTCCCGGCGATACCGGGGGCGCTTCTTCGTCGTTTCCTTGCGTCATTGGGGGACCCTCTTGTGCTGATCAGGATTGTACCACGGGCGAATAGATATTTCCTATGAACTTCAAACAATGGCTGCTCAGCGAAGAGATCGACCCGAGCGTTGCCCCGCAGGGCAAGTACTACATGATCCAGATGGTGGAGACGAAGCCCGACTTCCAGGGGCTAGGGATTGGCAAGCTGCTCTACCAGCTGGCGCTTCAGACCTCGCCGGAGGACATCATCGGCATAGCCTCCGACACGAAGGGTAGGATGTCGGGTGCGGGGCCCGTCACGGGCATCTACAAGAAGCTGGGCGGGGTGACGGGGCTGCAGTCGCGCGACGGCGTTACGTGGGACTTCCTCATCAAGAGGACCATGCCGCAAGTGAGGCTGTCGAGCAGGCGGGCCGGCGACAAGAACCTGATTTACTCCATCGACACGAAAAAGGGCCCGATCCACTTCGACAGGCAGGATTTAGGTAGGGAGGCCGTCGTGTCGGCCTGGACCGACGACTTCAGGAACAGGGTGGCGTCTATCAGCACCGACACCGTCAACTGGTATCCGAGCGAGGGGAAGTACTACCTCCCAGAGGACGACCCCAACGCAGCCGGCGGCGCGCAGGCCGGGGGCGGCAAGGGCGAGCTGACGCTGGTGCCGGCGGAGACGAACAAGCCTATCCCGGTCAGGATAGACGCGACGATAGGCAGCGCCGTGATACAGACGCCAAGCGCCCAGAGGTTCATGTCGCAGAGGCAGTTCGCGCTCAAGAGGTCGAACGGGGCGTGGACGATAGCGCATTCGCCCGAGGCCAAGAACTCGACCAACGTCAACGGCAAGCCGCTGGGGTTCAGCCCGCAGCCGCTCAGCGACGGCGACACCATCACGCTCGGCAAGACGGGCCAGGTCCCCGTCAGGGTGTCCCTCAGCTAGTTCTTGCAGACGCAACGCTCCAGGCATTGAACGCAAAGCAGGCCGTGTGGTGCCCGAACGCGTGGCAGACGCCTTGGTTCCCGAGCCTGCTGTAGCGGTTGTACTGCCAGAGGCGGGGCAAGGAGCCGAACGGGTTGGGGTTGTAGCCGAACCCGAAGGCCGTGCAGTCCCTGTAGAAAAGGGACTGGGGCTTTGGGAAGGAGCTCAAGGGTTGGGCTCCTGCGCGAGGGGCCTCTTCTGGCCCACTTTGTCCAGGGGTGCGTGGCCGTCGTCCAGGAGCTGGGCGAGAGTGGCCGTCCAGCGGGTCGATCCGTACTTGCCGTGGCACACGAGCTCGAACTCCACGGGCATGCCTGCCTTGGCGAAGTCCTCGGCGAGCCAGCCGACCTCCGTGATGGCCTGCGAAAGGTGGTAGGCCACGTATTCGCCGGGGGCGGACGATATGGGGTTGTCGAAGTCCTCGAACAGGACTTCCCTGCCGCCGGGGAACCGTGCGGTGATGCGGCAGGTGTCGGTGACTATGTACTTGTGGATCGCGCTGCCCATGTGGCCCTCCTCGCGACATTGTAGCGGGAGGGGCGTGCGACTCATAGTCTTATGAGGCCCTCATCTTTGATGCGGCCGCAGCCAGTATCTGTAGGTGGTGGGGGAAGGCGAGCCTTGGGACGTCGCCCACCTTGTACCAGCCCTTGAGGCCCTTGCTGGCGAGTTCGGGGCTGCCGGGGGCTTGGCTCGCGTCGTCGCCGAACCTGAAAGACTGCATGTCACGGTCGGGGACGGTGTAGAAGTAGGCCCAGACGAAGAAGTTCTTCTCCCTCGTGTCCGACTTGCCGGTGCTGAAGCGGCCGACGAAAGAGAGCTGCGAGGGGCCGATGTCCGCCCCCGTCTCCTCCTTGAGCTCCCTCGCCGCTGCGTTGGCGCCGACGGAGGCCGGGTCGGGCGGGCTGTGGGGGTCTATGCCGTCCTGCATGTCGAAGAAGCCGCCCGGCAGAGCGAGGCCCTGGGGCGGGGCGTTCCTGTTGATGAGGTACACGGCGTCGTGCGTGGGGCTGTAGCAGACGCAGTCGACGGCCCTGTTCTCGACGTGGGTGACGACGTTCCTGCCCTCTGCGTCGGGCTGGTACTCGAAGTACTTGACCCAGGGCGGGCTCAGCCGCCTGTCCACTGGGTACTTGTCGGTGTAGGCCACCCCGCCCTTGAGGGGTATGTAGAGGGGCTCGTCGAGCATGTCGGCTGTTATCCTGAGGAACTCCCCGTCCTTCTGGGCGAGGCTGAACGGGCCCCAGTACTGGCCGCCGGCCGACTCCCTCATCGCGACCCACTCCGAGAACCTTCGCAGCATGGCTTTTCTCCTTACTTGACCGAGACCCTGACCGGCACGAGCCCCTTCTTGCCTATGGTGAGTACGTCGCCGTCCCTGATTGGCGAGGGGGCGGTCAGGGGCCTGCCGTTGAGGTAGGTCTGGTTGACCGCCTTCGGGGAGTGGGAGGCCGTCCAGTCCTTGCCTCTGAGGTCGATTTTGAATTGCGCCTGGGACATGAAGCGCAGGGCCTCGGGCGTCTTTATCTGGCCTATGCCTATAGTGCTCCCGGGCATGACGGGGATCGACAGGCTCGTCCCCGAGGGCGTCAGCGAGAGGTTGCCCTCGGGCTCCGGCTCGAAGTCGGGGACCATCTCGCGTATCCTCTGCCTGAGGACCCTTGCGGTCGCCGGGTCGTCCTTCGGCACGATGGTGGAGCCCGGCTTGCTGGCCAGGTAGACCCAGATGGCCCTCGACCATATCTGCGTGTTGCTGAGCTTCTCCGATTCGTCCGATGGCTTCACGTCCCTCCCGTCGTCGAAGGTCAGGCCGCTGGACTCTATCTGTGCACGGAGGGCGCGCTCCTCCTGCTCGCGTGGCGTGATGTAGATGACGAGCTTGTCCGACCTGTCCCAGCCCATCATCGGCCGGTCCTCCGCCGAGTAGAGGTAGGCGAACTTGAACTGGTGGATCAGGCCCTCGTTCTGCTTCATGAACCGCACGAGGGCCGGTATCTTGGCGTCTATGTCGTCGGGCCTGATCTGGACGTGGTACTTGGCTGCGTCGGGCGTCGGGGGCTGGGGGGTCGTGGGAGCGTAGTACAGGAAGCCGCTGCCCCTGACGATCAGGAAGTTCTTCTTGCAGTAGTCTATGACCTCGAGGAACTTGGGCACGAACTTCTCCTTGACCTCCCTGGAGTCGAAGTTCCTGTCGTTCAGGGCGAGGTACGTGTAAAAGCTGTCGGGACGGAAGTATCCGAAGTCGTGGATTTTTCGCAGGTCGGCCGTGGCCCTGGCGAAGTTCGGCGCGCTCCTGATGACGTCGAAGAGCTGCCTGACCTTGTCGGTCAGCTTGACGGGCGCCTCGGTCCTTTCCAGCCAAAGTTTGAAGCTCTGCATTTTTTTCCTCTCGGTTATCTAGTCGCCGAGAGGCGTTCTAGACAAAAAATCATCTGGTGCTTTTCTAGATACAACGGGAGAAAAAAATGAGCCAAGACCTTCAATACATTCTTTATCTAGCTGGCGTTATCAACGAGTCTCAGTACTACGACATTATTGAAAGATCTGCTGCGGAGCTTGCCTCGATGCCTGAGCCCAAGGACGGCAAATGGATATCGCCGAACCGCTACGATTTTAATGTGGAAGGAGACCCTTGCTTGGATGCTAAAGGAGAGCCTGACGAGACAGGTGTCCGGAGGTGCTACTCAGTCAGTATCGCCGGAGGAGAGGAAGGCATCTCGGTTGCATTCTACAGGAACGGCTCCGTTTCCGACCAGAACCTAGGTGTTGGCCAAGACGTGTTCGACGGAGTCCGCAAGGCCCTGTCAGAATACATCACGAAAAATAAGCCAAAAGTAATCAACTGGTCACCCGTCATGAGTTCCAAGTTTAAAAACTCTAGGGAGAAGGCCTATGAGATTTGGAGCATCAAGGCACTCTGGCCCGATCTGTATGTCAGTCCCCAAGTAAACCAGTGGATCAGGCGCGATGTGTACGACAGCAAGTACGTGCCTCTTGGGTATCCACCTGTTCCGAAGAACGCCTCCAAGACGATGAAGTCGCTGCAAGAATTCAGGAATTCGAATGAGGGCATGACTAAAGTCTTTAACAAGTTGCTTTTTGGTACGGAGAATTCGTATGACGGCATTGTTTATTACAAACCGATTAAAAAGTTCATCGTGGTGCAAGAGGCTGAAGGCGGCATGGCTGAGCTATACGAAATCGGGACGGACGGGAAATTCCGCTCAGAGACAGTTTCAAAGAACCAAATAAGGAACGTGAGATTAAACTTCAAGCCTGCTTCTACTATGCAAGCCCTTGAGCTTGCGACCTCGATGATGAAAGCAGGCATCAAAGAGCCTCTGCCATGGTTTCCTCCTGAACTCGTGTCTGCATACCAGAGCAATGTCAAAAGAATGGCCGCTTCTGGTGTTAGAATGGCGCAAGCTGGACAAAATGCCCTAGGAAATGCACTGTATTCCCCATTTGACCTCATGGACAAGGCTGCCGATAAAGTCATCGACAAAATTAAGGGGCCGCAGCCTCAGAGGCGTCGAGTGAGAGACGATTTAGAAACCCTATAGCCATGTCCAGAACCAGAGCTCTCGCTGTGCTCAATTTCAAGGAGTGGCTCTCCGAGGCGTGGGCGCCGCACAGCCTCGTCACGAAGGGGCTGGGGGCCTACCTCTCCACGCCGACCCACTCGGTGCTGGACGTCTGGGACCACTTCCTCGCCTGGCCCAGGTCGGCGGACATAGCGGAGGAGCTGGGCGTGGACCTGCATGGCGACATGTACGCCGCCGCCGAGAAGATAGACAGGTACATGAACCAGCAAGGGCTCTGGGACGGGCTGCACGACTTCGTCATGGCCCGTGCCCCGTCGGACGCACCGACCCACATGTTCCTGGGCGCTCGGGGATCGGTCCCGAGGCAGACATGGCTCACGCACTTCAGCGACGACGCCGACTCGATCAGCGGCACGGGCTTCACGAGCGGCGTGTCGGACTACGGGAGGCTGGGACTCACCTACGGCATGTCCAGGGGCGAGAGGGAGCTGACGGGCGACAGGGATCAGGCGATGAACTTCGCCTTCGTGTCCGGATCGAGGGACTCCGCTGCGGCTGCGAGGGCGGGCAAGTACGGGAGGGACGCCGTGATGTTCATGGCCCCGGCGCAGCTGGCGTACCACTACGGCGACGAGGAGGAGCAGGCCATATTCCACGGCCCCTCCGTCAGGCCTCGCGACATAGTGCTACTCACGCAGGGCGACGGAGGCTGGACGGTGAGGAGCAAGGACCCGAAACGGCGGGACCCCTTCGTAGCCGAGGACTTCGCCAAGGCGGAGAGGTGGGTCATGGACAACTGGCGGCAGTACCAGAGGGTGATCATGGGTTGAGCCGGCCCAAATTGTGGCAACTCGCCTGAGCCTGATTTGATAAATTACTTGAAAACAAGGTTAGAGAGGAACTGCGTGGTTGCGTTGTTCCAAGTGTAGTGCTGTAGCACGTGATTGCGGGCATCGTTGGCGTCGATTAGGTCAAGGCAGCCCTTGACGGCCTCTGAAAGATCCTCGTGGGCCAATCCCAGCCTTCTGGATCCTTGGACTATTTCTCCGGGGCCTCTCACATCGTGACATGCGACTGGCAGTCCGCAGCTCATCGCCTCTATGACGACTAATCCGAATGTATCGAAAAGTGACGGAAACACAAAAATGTCGTGCGATGCGAGCTCGGTCGCAAGCTCTCTGCCATGCAAGAACCCAGTGAATTTTACTCCAGGATGTTGCTTCTGGCATTCTGCGAGCGAAATTCCGTCGCCGATGACCGTTTTTTGATATCTGTTATCAAGTTCAAGGAATTCGGCGATGCCCTTTTCTGGCGAAACCCTGCCACAATAAACCAAACGAACTCTTTCAGACCGATCTTTGTGTGTTGGCCTGAATGTGTCCGTGTCGACGCCACGACTCCAGAGCTTGATTGGGGCTTTGTGACCGACGCAGCGCAACTCCTCTGCATTGCGCTGTGTAGTGGCCATGACGCATGAGGAAGGAGCGTGAAACCATTTAAGGTAGGCGATCGCAAGGGATGACCCGAATCCCAGCACCTTCCTCATGAATCCTGGCAAGTCCGTGTGGTAAGCCGTCGTGAACCTATGATTTTTCCTGATGCAGAGCCTGCGAACAGCTAGTCCGACAGGACCTTCGGTAGATATGTGTACTGCGTCTGCCCAGTCTACATGCGGTTTGATCGAGGATGAACCGATGCAAAGGGGGAGTCGCACGTCGGAGGTCAGAGGTACTGGTAGAGTCCTGTATTGGGAGGGATTTATGGTGCGCACCTGATGTCCCATCGACTCTAAAGTCTTGATGGTCATTGACAAGGTTCTGACGACCCCATTGACCTGTGGGGACCAAGCATCAGTGGCAATCAATATTCTCATGCGAGGTGCAGGGCCAGCGCCCCCTCGGATATTGAGAGCCATGAGCACCGTGAGTCAGTCCAGCAGCCTGAGTTACCGTACCAGACTCCGTCGCAATTCTGTGTCTCTGGTTGGTGCGTGTGTCCGCAGCAGACAACTTTTGCTCCTTTTATCGTTGCCTCTAAGCATGCCTTTTCCCTGATCGTCTTGGCGTTTCGTAGAAAGGTCTTCGAGTTCTGCTTGGCGTAGATAGCGATGGTGTGTGACTTGTCGAGCTTCTGCATGGCCCAGTAGACTGAATCGGCCAAAGAGGTGATGATCGGGTGAAGTTGTATGAATGAGTCGTAGCGGTGGCCGTGGGTGCAAAGAACTTGGTTGTCGGCTGATTGGAAGGTGTACTCATCAAGAAATTCGATCCCGAGGAGGCTGCTGCAAACCTCAAAATGTCCGTCGTGGTTGCCGCATATCCATGTGGTTTCGATGTCTCCTGCGAGGCTTCTCAAGTCCTTGAGTATCCTCCAATGCTTCTTCGGCAGCCTCCTAAAGTCAAGTGAATCAAACAGGTCGCCATTGATTATCAGCCTTTGCGTCCTGATGTTCCTATCCAATATTTTGTTGAGAAACCGGATCAATTTGTCAGTTTGGCATACTTCAGAGCCTAGGTGAATATCAGATATTATGACTGCATCCATTACCATGCAGTAATTTATGATTTTCTTGTTGTTTGATAAATTAAGTTTCTATGAATTATATGTGAAGATATATTGAGGAATCAATAAATCAATTGAATTTTTGTCGGAGCATCCGCTTCTCCTTCGTCTTCTTTTGCAACTCATCGAACCTGCCGGGGGTCACCCACCTTTCCAGGCAGCATGAGGAGTAGCCCCAGAAGAGCTTGCCCGTGATGGGGTCTAGGTCGCCACGGCTCCGCTTGAGGTGGGGGTTCGCCTTGAGGAAGTCCGCTGCCGCCCTGTACTTGTCGAGGTATTTCTGCCTGTTGGCCTTCCGGTAACGGGCCGACTTCTGCCTTGTGGCCTCCCTAGCGAGTCGCAGCTCCTCTGCCGTGCCGTACTTGACCCTGACCTTGTTGACGAGGATGGCGAAAAGGCCGTCGCGCGTCGGGTGCCTGTCGCCGACGCAGACTGTTGGCGGAGGCGCCGATTTGTACCTCCTCTTGGAGCATTTTCGCGTCCTCTCCTTCTGCCTTCTGCGGTAAGTGTCCAGCATCTCCTGGTCGCCCCAGACCTCCTTGCCGGTGCTGGTCACCGTGATGAACAGCAGTCCCGTCTCCGGGTGCCTGGCGCCTATCGACGGCCTGCCGACGCCCTCCTTGGCTTTCTTATATGCCTCATATCGCGACTGCCTGTACGCCTTCTGCTTCTGCTTGATTTGCTCGAGGACGCGAGGCTGCACCCACCTCTCGTAGCTCTTGGAGCCTCTCTTCAGGTAGGCGAGGAAGACCTTGCCGTCCCCCCTTGCGTCTCCCCTCTTGTGTCGCATGGCCTGCTCCTTCTTTTGGGGGTAGGATACAGAGGCGGATGGCTTTTTGGAAGGTCGGAGGCGGCACTTGATAAGTACATGGGCGGCGGGTTCGGTGCTGGGGGACGCGATGAGGCACAAGGTGGGCTCCTCGTCTTACTGGGGCAAGAGCGAATGCTGGCGTTCATGCAACCGTGAATCGTGGCTTTTCTCCGGCGGACTCGCCCACTCGGGGGAGCGTGGGCTGTTCTGGTCGGAGCAGTGGCGGCTGGGCTTCGACATATCCGGCCTGTTCGGCAACGGCAGGGAGTGCAGCCGCAGCGGGCCGTGGGTGTGATTGCGCCATTGCGACCTTAATTACATCAAGATCATAGATAAGATCATGTTTTGCCTCGCAGGCCTCTACATAACCTGTATTTGGAGCAGCACACATGGGAATCAAGCACATTCAGTACCTTGCCGGGCTCATCAGCGAGCAGGCCTTCCGTGAGTCCGTCGAGGAAAGGGGCCCGTTCGGGCCTGGGGTCGACGGGCTGGTTGCGGACATCAAGTCCTACCTCGAGTCCGAGGGGATCGGCGGCGACGTGACACTCTTCGGCAAGGGCGCTTGGGCGGCTCGGAACGAGAGGGTCGGCGAGAACTGCGAGCTGGCTCTCATCGCCGAGGGCGAGCTGAACCACCTCCTGAACGGCCACAGGCAGGGCGGGACCGACGTCTACCACGCCATCGAGGGCATCGCCAAAAGGCACGGGTTCTTCATGGAGCAGGGCTACTCCTACTCGTGGCACTTCTACAAGCGCTGACGCCCCCGTCTCTCCCGAATCTTCTCCGACACGATGAAGATCGCGCCCGCCGTCACGGCAAGGGCGAGTAGCAGGGATAGTGCGTCGATCACTTCTCGCCTCTCGGTTCGGGTTGCCTCTTGTACGGAAATACCTTCACCTTCGGTGGCTCTATCTGGGCGAGCGCCTCGCCCCAGTAGTTGGTGTAGCTGTGGAATATCAGGCAGTCCTTGGCGAAGCGCATGTCCGAAGGCTCGTCCATGATCCTGATGTGGCTGCGGTCGATGAGCCTTGAGCTGATGCCCTTCTCGTGGGCGAGCTTGCTGATGAGCATCTCCTCGCGCGTCCACAGGCTGTACTTCTGCGTCAGGAACTCGTACAGCTCGGGGTGAAGGGACTCGAACTCCCTGACGTGCCTCTCCATGTCCTCGTAGATCCTCTTGTTGCTCCCGTTCCTGAAGAGGAGGGCGCCGCTGTTGTAGGTCGGGTAGGCGGTCCACCCCAGCTTTGCTGCGTAGTTGGTCTGGCAGCCTGCGAAGTCGCAGTCGTAAAGGTCGAATATCCTGTTGACGTCCGCCAGCGGGAAGGTGTCGGAGTCGAGGAAGAGAATCTCATCACAGTCCAGCGAGGCGAGGTGCGCCTTGTTGGTGATGAAGTAATCGGGGTCGAGGTTCCTGATGGGGATCATCTCGACGTTGAGCGCATCGTCGAAGGACAGGGTCTGGTGCGTGGTCAGGCAGACGACCTTGATGTCGGGGCTGTGCCTGCGGAGCATCCCTATGCTCTTGCGCGCCATCCGGGCATGCTTCCTTGAGTTGTCGAGAAGGTAGACGACGGCACGCATGTTTTGCCTCGGGATGGTTTAGATAAGTATAGAGCCACATGGGGGTGCTGATGATTTTCTACAGGAGGTCCTTGGAGGGAGCGCGCAAGATCGTTTACAGGCAGAGCTCCGGACCCGACAAGACGAAGTTCTACGAGAGGCCCCCATATATCACGATAACGAATGTGTGCAACCTGTCATGCGGCGGGTGCAGCCAGCTGTGCGGGCACTTCGAGAAGGAGAAGCTCTGGTTCATCAGCCTCCGGCAGCTCAGGGTGAACATAGAAGCGATGTCCCGATACGTCAGCAAGGAGATTTACATCTTCGGAGGCGAGCCAACGCTGCACCCGGAATTCGACAAGATCAAGGAGCTGCTTTACTCCTTCACCGACTGCCGCTTCATCATCTTCTCCAACGGCAGGCTGCACCGCAAGGAGGACGTTCGCCTTGACATCGGCCAGAACAGGATAGGGGGATGGGCAAACGACACGCGCAACGTTCGCTTCCTGATCGACTTCAAGATGGAGTATGGCAAGGACGGCATTCCCATGAAGATGTTCAACCCGACTCTGGTGGCCCCCATCGACGTGCTCGGCATCGAGGACAGGGACTACTATTGGCAGCAGGCAAAAAGGCACTGCATCTGCTGGAACAAGTGCGGAACGACGATCTACAACGAGAGGGCCTACATTTGCGAGGTCGCTCCGGCCATAGACCAATTGGCGGGGGAGAGTAACGGCTGGCCGGTGGTCCCTGGCGAGGACCCATTCGACAGGACTGACGAGGAGATAGCGGAGCAGGCTAGGAAGTTCTGCTACCGGTGCGCCGCAGGCTACAGCAACGACCGTGACATCATCGCAGACCAGAGGATCTGCGACAAGAGCCTGGTGAGCAAGACTAACATGTCTCTCATATCGGATCAGCCACGACTGCGATCGAAGGTCATGGAGTTGCCCATGGCGCCCAGGTGACTATTCAGAGCCTCCTTATCGTGCTGCCGTGCGACCGGCAGAGGTCACCCACGTTCAAGAAGAGGTTTCTACCATCGACAGGGGATAAAGCCAATACAATTTTGGAAATTTTCTTGCTTATTGTGCCGCCCGGTCCTATAGTCTCTGAACATTATTGGCGGTACTTATGAGAGCTATCATCTCGCCGACATCCGAACGAAATAGATGCCTCTCGCTCCTTACGCCCTCCCTGTACGCCACCATATGAGGCTCGGTTATAGCGTCCCTGTGGTTCTTGAGGTCGTAAAGGACCTGCTCCCTCACCGCCAGGTAGTCATAGTGGCCTGCAAGCCTGTGGAACTTGCGCCTGCCGTTGGGGACGTCGATCGGGTTCGCGCTGGACCCCTCGTCGCCCGTGATCACCGTGCAGCCGCAGACGGACATCTCCCTGTGCATCTTCTCGCGCCCGCCGAACGGCCCGAAGTCGATGTAGACCCTAGAGCTCAGGCCCCAGTCCCTCATCTGCTGGTGGCTCATGTTGACGAGGGGGACGAACCGGACGCCGGGCAGGAGCGCCATGATCCTCTCGGTGTGCTCCATGCCCTTCGTTGGGTTGTAGAGCACGACCGCCTCCCTCTTGGCCTCTGCGATCTCCTCCTCGCCGTGGATGAAGAGAGGGTCGGTGAAGTCGCGCAGAAAGAAGACTGTTAAGGGATCGACCTCGCCACTGTTGACTAGGAAGTCGTAGGCGCGCTGGGACCCGCAGGCGTGCAGGCAGCGCTTAAGGTTAGGGTGGCTCGGGTCTATGGGGGCGTCGACCTCCCTCTCCCAGTCCTGCCAGATGCCTATGCCCAGCCAGTACATCACCTTGGTGGAGCGGTAGTTGCCCTCGCCGGAGAACTTCAGGCAGCTGGGGGTGTCGGGGTCGTACTGATACCAGTTGGGACCCCAGCCGGCCGGCATGACCTGGACCGTGTCCTCCTCGTCCCTGTTCTCCTTGCGGGTCTCCCTGTTGGCTATGCCGTACATGCTGGCGAAAGGCTCTAGGATCGGCAGCGTGTCGGCCTCGGGCTCGTAGACCATGGCGGCGTACTGTCCCTGTGCGGAAAGCTCGCCGCAGAGCATGTGCATTGCGTCTGCGCCCCCACGGTGGTTGTATGAGCTGTGTATCTTGAATCGCATAGTTTTGGCCTCGCCCTGACTCATCTATTCTAGCTTCACCAAAATGCAATTGGCACGCACTACATGAGCGAATACCAAGACCATCTGCCGACATGGCGACATCTGCACGCGAAGTACGACCTCTCGGGCAGGTCGCTGCTGGAGTACGGCTGCGGGTCCGGCACCAAGCAGTTGACCAAGCTCTTCAGCCGATGCCACAGCGTGGAGCTCTGGCACCACGAGTTCCTGTCGCTTGACTGGTTCCGCAACCTCTCGGAGGAGATGTCGGGCGGAAAGTGGAGCGGTCGCGACGTTGAGGTCTGCCAGGAGATACTGGAGGCCGAGAGGGCCATCCGGGGAGGCAGGATAGACACCAGGGACTTCTCCGGGCCAGCAGTAGACTGGCTGCGTGGCGTGATCAGGGCGGACGTGGAGGCAAGCAAGCCCTACTTCGTCTTCGTCGACCCCGGCATACACATGAGGGGCGAGATAGCGAGGATAGTCATGGAGGAGAGGCTCGCGCGCGTCGTGGTGGTCCACGACCACGCATGGCCCGACGACCGCTACGGCTACCACCTGCTGGGTGGGGTCGAGGGCTGGGACATGACCGTCCCCGTCCCCGGCGGCCTCGGAACTGCGGTCTTCGAGCAGAGGGGGTAGGCCATGGGTAGCGTGCAGATGCTGAGTTGCCTTTGCAGGGACGTGCCCTCGCTTAAGGCGGAGTACGGCTGCGATGTCTTCGTGGAGACGGGCTGCTACAGAGGCAACTCCATGTCCTACGTGGTGCAGCTGGGGTTCAGGGAGGTCTGGAGCTGCGACATAGACCCCGCAAACGTTGCCTATTGCCTTGAGACTTTCGGGCGGCCTGGGCTCAACATCGAGGTCGGGCTGTCCGTCGATTTCCTGGAAAGGCTTCTGCCCAGGCTGGAGGGCGTCCAATCCGTCATGTTCTGGCTGGACGCGCACCTCCCCGACGACAGGAAGGGACAGGCCGTCGACCTGCCCCTCGAGCAGGAACTCGAGATCATCAACCGCATAAGGCCAGGCAGGCCCGACGTGGTCCTGATCGACGATTTGAGGATCTACGAGGACGGCCCGTTCACCGGAGGCCCGTGGGACAGGTCCGGCTACGAGAACCTGTCGCTCTCGTTCCTAGACAGGCACGGCTACAACGTTGAGCGTTTCTACGGCGAGGAGGGCTACCTCGTCCTCACGCGCCCAGCTTGTCGAACCAGTAGCTGAGAAGGTCGGACAGGGTCCGGTCTATGTCTATGTCGGGCGACCAGCGCGTCTCTAGCTTGAGGGCCGTCGAGTCGCCGTGCTGGTAGCGTATGTCGATCGGCCTGTAGAGTTCGGGATCGACCTGGGTCCTGACGCCGTCGAGGCCGCTGATCTCTACGAGCCTCTCGGTGAAGTACCTCATCGGCCTCGGCACGTCGCCGCACACGTTGTAAACGGACCTGCGGTTATCAGAGAGCATGAGCAAGTAGTAGGCCCTGACCGTGTCCCTGACGTCGGCGACGACCCGAACGGAGTCAAGGTTGCCCACCTTGAGGACCTTGTCTTGGTAGCCCCTCATCATGCGAGCTATCTGGAATGCGTCAGAAGATATGCTGAAGTTCTTCCCACGCCTCGGCCCCGTGTGGCTGAAAGCCCTCGTGGCGAAGCCCTTGATGACCTTGCTCGCGACCCTTTCCTGTAGGTAGAGGTCGGTGGCCGCCTTGCTGGCCCCGTACGGGTTCGCAGGCATGATGGCGTCGTCCTCCGATATCAGCCTGCCGTCGGTGCCCACGTTGCCGTAGACCTCGCTGGTCGAGCAGAACATCAGCTTGCACTCCGGCTGCCTGTCGGCGATCGCCTGTATCAGGTTGGCCGAGCCGATGACGTTGTCCTCCATCGTGCCGACCGGATCCCTGAAGCTGGTCGGGGGGTGCGACTGCGCCGCCAGGTGGAACACGCCTTGGTAGTCGCAGTCCAGCATCACCCTGTCTACCGCCCTTGCGTTGCGGAGGTCTGCGTAAACGAAGCGGATGGACGAGAATGCTGAGTCGGGGACGACGTCCCTGATGTCGTTCTCGCGCCCGTTGGAGCAGCGGACGAGGCCGTGGACCTCGTGGCCCTCGGAGTGTAGCAGGTTGGCGAGGTGGGGTCCTGCGAAGCCTGTGATCCCCGTTATCAGGTAGCGCATCTGAGCATCTCCTCGACTTCGTTCACGTGCATGAGCCGGCCCGATCGGTCGGCGTAGTAGTGCTTCCTAAAGGAGTATTCGATCGGCCGTCCGTCCCAGTTGGACATGGAGTCCTCCCAGGCGACGATGTGCTCCACGCCGAGGAGGTCAGCTATGTTCGACACGCCCGTGAAGGTCGATATGAATGGCGGCTGCACCCTCGATATGATGTAGGCGTTCTCCAGCATGTCCCTGCCGAAGTCTATGAAGTTCGGTATGGGCAGATTCTCGAGGACGAGCGCCTTCCGCCTGCCGTCCGTCACGGCGCTCCTCGCCCACCTGTCCCCGGCGTGAACCCCCGCAGGCACGGCGATCCCAAGGTCGGGGACTTTGAGCCTGAAGGAGTCGTCCACCTCGAACTCCAGCCCGTAGCTGTCACGGACGAAGTTCTCAAAGCGGCAGGTTTCTATCGGCCTGCTTGGGCTGCCCTGGTCCTCCCTCGTTATGGAGTGGACCGTCAGGTACCGGGACGGGTCGCGCTCGTCGTCGAAGGACACGGAGGAGAACATGCCCTGGTGCATGAGCAGCTCGGGCAGGCCCCTGAACTGCCTCATGGACGCACGGAGCAGCAGGTCCACGGGGCCGTGGGCCTTTGCGATTCCGGAGAGGACGGGGATGGAGTTGAGGAAGTCGCCGAGGTTGCAGACCGGGTTAATGTGTATCCGCATTGAACTCCCTCACTTCGGAGAACCACTGGTTAAGCCGGTGCAGCTGGAACGTCTCCGGCTCCCTCAGCGAGGAGAACAGGAGGATGGACTGGTCGTCGTCGATCCATCCCTCGTCAAGGAGCCCAGACATTATCTCCGTGAAGAGCGCGTCCAGCCTCCTCCACGGACGGTGGCCCCCCACTATGCAGGGTCCGGTCACATAGGTTCTGTTGTTGGAGATAACATCGTGGTGGCTTGCGCCGTCGTAGTCCTCGATGGAGAAAAGATGCAGCTTGGATGGGTCGAAGGGGTGCGACCAGCGCTTCTGCTTGCCGAGAGTGCTTTCCTCACGGCAGTAGCCGAAGTCCAGCCATGCTACCAGCTCGTTGTCTACGGCCTCCATTTCTAGGGCCATCCTTGCGAAGCGGCTCTTGAGGGCGTTTACGAGCACGTAGTCGGCGTTCCAGTACTCGGGGTTGTGGAGGAAGCCCGGGAATATCTGCGACCTCCAACGCTCGTCGCACTGGACGGCAGAAATGCGGCCTCTCGTTGTGCCTAGGCAGGCCTGGAAGTCCATCGTGAAGACGCGAGTCCTGGAACCCGGGCTTGCCTGCTGCCTTATCCTCCTGACCTCCGGTGCGAACTCCTCGCTGGTGAAGACCGTCATGTCGTTCTCGAGGACGGCAAGCCTTGCGAATCGGTCGAGGTAGGTCTGGTTCGTCCTGTGGAGGTAGGGCTGCAGGTTCGGGACTTTCTCCAGCCACTCGCCACGCCCGATGTCGAAGAAGGCGGTAACCACGCTGATCATGCCCATCAGTACAGCTCCTTGTAGTTGTGGACGATCTCAACGTGCTTGGGCAGCGTGGACAGGTCGGTGGGCTCCCAGAGGTTGTGGAGCCGAGGGCTCTCTATCAGAGGCTTGCCGCACAGGAAGTAGAACACGGTCATCATGCAGTCCAGCCATGAGATGGTGAAGTAAATGTCCCTGTGTATGCGGTCGTAGTTTTCCGTCAGGAAGAGCATTACGCGATCGTAGTTCTGGAGCAGGGTGCTTGATGAGAAAATCGAACCGCCCGGGGTCATGTAGTAGTTCTTCTCGGGCCTGACTCCGGAGAAGCCCTCTATGATGTCGAGGAACGCGTCTGGCATGGTTGGGACCTGGCCCTCGCATTGCCGCATGGTCCCTACGCACTCCCAATCGGGCTGCACGGTAACTGGCCTCAATATGACAACATCGTCCTCAAGCATCATGAAATGCGTTGTTCCTAGGCTGTCTACGGCATCGCGCAGCCTATCCATCCAACTGAATAGCTGCCACTCCTCCCAGCCGTGCTGCGGGTCCATCGGCCCTATTCTGTCATCGTAGTGCCTGTATGAGGCGCCGATGTCCGAGCAGAGGGCCGAGTAGTCGGGGCCTGCGTCGCAAGCTAGCACGATCGGGCTAGCGGGATGGTGCCTGCGAACGCTGCGAAGACATAGCTCGGTGGCGGCTGGCTTCGTGTTGGCGTGCAGGTAGAAGCCTAGGCTCATGGTGCGTCCGCTGTGTGGCTTTGATGGCTTAAAGGATAGCCCAGTTGGTGCAGACTTGCAACCTTTAAGCCGTCCTAAAGTACATCTTGAGCAGCATTCTTATCTCGGGCGGTGTCATGTCGGCCTGCACTCTTAAGTCGGCTGGACCGAGGGACAGCGGATTTGACTCAATCTCCACCGCCTTGATGTTTGCGTCCATCAGGTCGCCCTCGTCGCCTATCTCAAGGGAATCTCGCAAGAGGACTATCGGCCCGCCTTCATAAATCTCCGGCTTGCTTATGGTTCCAGTTTCGCCGAACTTCAATATCGCCATTTCGGGTATTGCGAGCATGGCCCGATCGTACAGAACCCCCACAAGGTGACAAGCTAGGCGGGCCATGTGGTTTTCGTAGAAGAAGACCGGCTCCTCCCCCAAGCCATTTAGGTCGGCTTGTGTCAGGTATCTACCAGACCCCACGAAGCAAGGCAGGAAGTAGCAGCTTTGTTCGTCCATAAGGCACCGGCGACTTGATTAAATTGATGGCATATGATTGCATGAAAATCTCTCGCAGTCAAAACGCAGCCCGAGGAGAGTCAAGATGGCAGATGGCGTCGTCTGGATGGTGCGTTTCAGCAACGGGAGATTCGTCGTGTCTGACGACCTCGACGACGATGACAAGGATCACAAGATGAAATCCAACGGCCAGAACATGCAGACAGGCTCGGCCCTTTGCCAATGGATGGGGCAGGACGACGCAATGCGCAGCGCTCGCGATTTGATTCAAAGAAACAAGGCGATAGGAATAAGAGTGGATTATCTGGAGGTCGTAGCAGTCGCCTACGGCTCGGTGCCATTCAGCGGCTACCGGCACGACATACAAGTGGTGAGAGTCGAGTCAGACCCGATCGTCGAGTGATGATTCGCCAGAAATTTAGATTGCAAATTCCAAGCGGTAAATAGGAGAGGTATATGTGGAAGCTCATACGTTACAACAGGCTCATGGGTTGGCAATTTGTTTCTGGCCCCCATACACCGGAGGAGGCAGAGTTGAAACTCAAAGTCATGAGCGGCATATATCCAGACGACTGGTTCGATCTGATTGAGGTGGAGTTTTGAGGCCCCACGGTATACTGCCTTGCGACACCGAATTGCTTCCAAGATGGCTGGCATCAGGCGATCACATCATATGTGTGCTCGAAGATGTCCGCCTTGCAGGGGTAAATCTCCCCCTTTATGCCGCAAAGTATCCAGTCATCGGCTCCGGCGAACATCGTCCCTTCCAGAGTGGTAACGTAGATGCCGTCGTCTGCGAAGACGATGCGGCCCTTTTGAACGCCATCTGCGAGCCATGGCGGCAGCTCCCCCCAGTGCAGCGGATGCCTGCTATCGTAGGCGTCGCTGGCCCTGATGGCCTGGATGGTGACGGGTTTCTTCCTCGCGTGAACGACCTTACTCATGGTCTGCTTTTGCCTCTGCTCTTTTGACTATCCTGATCTGGTCGGGGCTGAAGGCTATCGCGCACAGCGCGTAGCCCTCGCCCGGGTAGCTCGACTTGTAAATGATGCCGTCGTGCCCCATCGCCTCGACCTGCTTCTTGTAATGGAGGGCGACCGACCTCCTTTTAGCGCCGAGGTTGTTCAGTATCGGCTCTGCCTTGAGGGATGCGTACTTCTCGATAAGCTCCTTGGGGCTCGCCTGCCTGTCGGACCAGCTGCCCCCGTCGCCGATGTAGGACCTTTTGTTGAGGACCGCAGAGATGTCCCTGTCCGTGACGATTCCGTCACGGTAGGCCATCTGGAGAGCCTGCCCGTCCATGTCCATTTCCTGCCCAACGTCCATCGGATTCTTGATGTCTAGCTCGACATCATAGGTGAACCCCCCGCCCGGCCTGTCTGAGGCTATTTTGTGCGCCAGGCTCGGGTCGCTCGAGAAGTGCGTGCCTAGGAAGTTGTTCCAGTGGCTCACCCTGCGCTTGACCCCCGCCATCTTGAACCTGTCGAAAGACTCTCCAGAGCCGTGGAACCAGTGGCTGACCGGTGGCAGCTTGGCCATGAGGTCGGGGTTGGAGGTGTAGCTGGGCCACCCCATTTTGGCGAGCGTGTAGGGGTTGTCTTCAGAAAGCATCCAGTCCTTGAACCCGGTCATTGATTTGCCCTCGAAATCATGCTCGGATAGTTCTCAATGTCGCGTTCAACCCAGTAGTAGAATGGGTTTTCATGGCTGATCATCAACTCTGGTTTCCCGCTTGTCAGGTCTGCCCTGATCATGTCGGTTATTGCCTGCATCTGCGCCTCGGCAGAGCGCATTCTTGGGGTGAAAACGCCCTGTATGGCCATAGCGTCGATAACGGTCGCAAGAGAAACCGAATCAATATCCAACTGGCTTGCAGAAACATTCCTGCCGAGGTGCTGGGAAACCCCCATCTGTGCTGCGATGGCTGCTTCAACTACGTCTTTGCGCAGGGGAACTCTGCAGTTTAACTTCTTGCCCTCCAGCTTCACGGCCGCAGTTAGGTACGGGGTGCTTCTCCCGCTGGTGTACTCCAGATATGCGTTGGGGCCGTCTGGGCAACAAAAACCCTTGAGGCCTGACGAAATCAAGTTGTTAACATACCTGACTTGCTTCCAGTCGCTTTGGGATTCAGGGTTTTCTGGTCGACTCCTGACATCCTTTTCAATGACGGAGCGAATAAAGTCGGCCTTGAGTTGGTTCCCCAGCTGCTCCATGTGACTGGCAAGCATGTCCCAGTGCAGGTCCACATCATCGCCCGCAGCAATTTTCTCGCAGATGCTTATGACGTCCTGTTTGCTCTCGCGCAGAAAGTATTCGTGGAAACCCAGTGCCATTTGACTTCCTCCTTTTCTATGTACGCCGTTTTGCCCAGAATGTCGCCTTTGTAGGGCATGCTAGCAATTGTTCGGGCCTTCTTTTTTTTGGCTGGTCAGGTTAGGATCGGGGCTTGTCGCTTTTTGGGAGAAGCATGCTTTGAGCTGGGTAGTCGGCGAAATGTCTGGCGTAGTTCTTATACTGCTGATATGGCTTTCCTTCTGTTTTTTGGTTCTGTGCCCAGCAAGGGGGAAGAAGCGTGACCATGTTGATTAGGGCAGGTGCCGAAGGCATCGGGGAGTTCGGGGTCAGCCGATCATTCTTCAGGTGGAAGGTATTCGGATTCACCTGCGGCAAGAGCATGGCATTCGGGACCTACTTCCCGACCGGGTTCAGGGGCTTCGGCAAGAGCATAATATTCAACCAGGGGTGAACCCGCATGCGCCCGATTCTCATGACGAACTCGCTGCCGCTATGCCTCGTTTTCGATTGGTCACAGGTTGTGTGCAGAATGCAAAACAACAAAGTCCGCTCCAGTGTCTTTCGCCAACACAACTCGGACCACTGGCGTCACGTTGCCGTCCACCGCATCAGGACGGTGCAGCGCTCCAGTTGCTGGGGGCTAGACTTGTTGGCCTCACATCGAAAAGCAGGTGTTCAATGAGCGGCATCATGAGGGCCAACATATTCTCCTACTCGGAGGCCTTCTTCACCGAGTCCTTTTCGGGGTCGAGGACCTGGAGCGGGCGGTGGTGGCACTCCGACAACTGGAACTTCGGGGGCGACTTCTCCGAATGCTTCAAGGGCCCTTCGGGGACGCCCCAGGAGCTGCTCGGGTCGACGCAGGGCAAGAGGGCTTTCTGCTGGAGGGGTGACATATGAGCGGCCATGCGTTCCGGCACATCGGACCTGAGTCTGCTTGCTTCTCCCAATGGAAGAGCGGAAGCAGGTGCTGGAGTAAGGGCTCCCCGATCGCCATGATCTGGCAAGTCCGTGGGTTCGGCACAACGCGATCATTTGGCTGGCTTTGTCATTCTTGGTCATCGAAATTTACTTGGAGCTAAAATGAACATAAGAATCTCCCCGACCGACAGGAGCTGGATGGTTGAATGGAGCGGGTCTCTGATTTTCGATCATTTCAATGGCACAATGCGTAGCTATCTTTTTGAAGACCATAGCGATATGTCGCGCTGTTGGAGTCTTGATCGAAGAGTCACCCATGTCCCATGCAGGGCCTTTTGATCTAAACAAGGAGTCGAACATGAAAATAAGAAGCGTCTGTGGCATGGTGCTCGGCTCGCTGATGACCTTTTCCGCAATCCTCGCAATTCTGGGCATATGGGGAGCCGTCGACGGCGACACGGTCTGGAAGCTGCTCGGCACGTTTGGCGTGGTGGGAATGACCACGCTCGGGGTCAGCTACGTGGCAAACTCATTCTTCAGAGCGGTCAAGGAAGAACCCAAGGCCTAAAAAAACCAAAGGTCAGCCGCATGATCTGGCTACAGGCCGAACACGTCAAATCTATTTACTTCCAAAAATTCAGGAGATAGATTTGAGTGTCCCACGATTTTGCGTGTGTATGGCATGGAGGGTTTTAAATCATGGCGAGCGAAAAGATAAAGAGGCCCGACATCAAGGGCGAGGCGACTCTCAGCAAGACCCTTGAGCAGTTCACGGGCCAGCCGGTGGCAGTGCTCTGCGCTCGCTTCAATTACCGTGGCATACTGAGCTTTGTAGGCAGCGACCACTTGGTGCTTGCACAGGCTCGGGCAGTCGAGAGTTCTGGCGCCTCGAACCAGGACAGGCCATCCAATGAGGATCCAATCGGATCCTCGGTCATCATCAGCCTCAACGCGATAGAGCTGATATACTGGCCTTCCTGGGTTTACGCCTCACTGGAGGACTGATGAAGAACTCCGGCTTCGAGGCTTGGAAGGCGCGACTAGACTTCATGGCTAGGGAGTTTCCCTTCACCTCCAAGGAGGAGGGGATCGTCCAAATCAGGAACGAGGACGGCAACCTGCATGCGGACGACGGACCCGCATGGCGGTCGCCCAGCAGAATCATTTGGTATCAGAATGGGCGCAAGCATGGGGTCGACGCCGATATACTGGGGTCGATCCATTACTATTATGAGAACATCCGGATACCCCACAGGTATCACCTTGCGATCAAGGACCCGAGCCTGCTCACCGTTGAGGAGGTACTGGGCCACGCGAACGCAGAGGTGCGCTTCGTCGGGATGAAGATCATCGGGTTCGACGCCGTTCGCAAGAGCAAGAAGTCGAAGACTATACACCTTGACAAGAAGATCGATGCGGAGCTCTTCCACGTCAGGGGCATCTTTGAGGAGCCGGTGGCGTTCGTTGCCGTCTGGAACAGCACGGCCGAGGAGGACGGGAGCTTCAAGAGGTACTACCTCTGCGTTCCGCCGTCCTGCAAGACCTGCCGGGAGGCGATCGCGTGGACGTTCAGGATGACGGAGGAGGAGTACTTCCCGTCGCAGGAAACTTGAGGAGGATCGACATGAAAGAGTTCCAGGCCCGACAGGGCGACATCTACTTCCGCTCGTGCAAGGCGCCCGACACATCGAAGCTGACGAGGAAGGCAGACAACGTGCTCGCGTTCGGCGAGGTCACCGGGCACAGCCACTGCGTCAAGTCGCACAGGAGAGAGGAATACGAGTCCTACGTCGACGAGAACGGCGACATCTACATGCTCTCCACCGACAGGAACCTCGAGGTCGGCCACGACGAGCACGACACGATCACCATCCCCAAGGGGGAGTGGGTCTGCGTGACGAGGCAGCGCGAGTACGACCCGGTCAGCGAGGAGCGCGAGCGGCGCGTCAGGGACTGACTCTAAATCGATTTTGTCTTTGGGAGGAAGCAAAGATGGACGAAGAGCGCGTTTTTGAAAGCATCATCAAGCACATGTGGGAGAACTCCCGCCTGTCGAACCTAGGCTACGATTCCATGTCCGAGGAGATGAAGCTCGCCTTCAACAAGCTGGTCGGGAAGCCGATCGGCGACAGGAATACATAGATGTACGGCAGCCGCATGGGCGAGGCGATCGCCACCTTCCTTTTGGTTTTCCTTGCGGTTGCCTTCGCATCGGGAATTGCCATCACGCTGCTGGCTCAATCGCTGTGGCCGATTCTCAAAGCTTGGCTACACTGGGCGACAGGTTGAAGCGGAAAGCAAGGCGATGCAGCAGATGAGGAGGCCCTCGGTCATTGAGGGCGGTGCGTCACCCATGGGTGAGCGAAGATATCAGGTCTAGCCCTGACCCACGCCCCGAAAGGGAGTGCACCTTGGACCGGTAAAATTCCGGATATCATTTTCGTCAGCCGAGCGACCTGAGCCGAGGGTCTCCTCATCTGATGCCAACAGGAGCGATTGTCATGCCCTTCAGGGATAGGGTCAAAGCCGAGGAATGGCGCCTTCAGTGGCGAATAAGGAACAAGGATAAGCTCAAGGCCCAGAGGATCAGGTGGGAGCTTGCCAACATGGACAAGCTGAAGGCGTATGCGGAGAAGAAGAAGTCCAATCGGAACGATTCGCGACTAAAATCCTAGATACTACATGGACACATTCAGACTTTGGCTCGAGCAAGAGGAGTCAGAGGCCTCTAGGCTGGAGGCCGCCGTCAAGGAATTCGTATCTTCCAAACGCCATGAGCCGGCATACTACGCGCCCTACGCTGACCTGGATAGCGAGGAGAGGTTGAAATCAGTCCTCGCCCAGCAGGGGCTGCCATACGACCCGAAGTTCAAATTGGTGCGAGGAGCGCACCCCGCCCAGGACAGCTGCGAGGCATCATCCAAGTCTTTGGCCAAGTTCCTCAGGGAGAGGGGCTTCGACGCAAGAGTCACCTTCGGCGGCTATCTAAAGGCCGGCCACGGCTTCCTCGGCTCAGGAGGGGCTCATGGACGGGGCCATGCCCACTTCTGGGTCGAGGTCGGAAACTTCCTCGTCGACGTGACTCAAGACCAGTTCCACCCGCTTTCGCCGGAGCGCCAGAAGGGCTACTCCATAATCGAAAAGGGAAGCGCCTATGGCGACTCACCCGAGTACCAGCCCACGCTTTACCTCCCCCACGGACGCGCCGTGAAGCTGCCCGAGAACCTCCAGCGCATGGCCGACAAGATCGTGTCTATGAAGAGCTTCCAAGGCAAGAATTCCCTCAACCACGCCCGACTGCTCGAGGACTGGTTGAGGAAAAATGCAGCCAAGCACGGCATGGACGAGTTCCATCTGGAAACCGTGCTAAAGGTCCTGAACTACCACGCGAACAGGGAGCCCTTCTACCTGTCGGACCCCAACGCGATAGAAAGTCTTCTCGCCGAGCCTCTCACGTCGATGCCGGAGGATGAGGCAGTCCGATCGACTTGGGCATCAAGGGTCTTTGCGCCCCCGGAGAGAAGGCGCAGCCTCGGCACGCTGAGGCTTGAGTTCGGGAGGGTGGAGATATCATCCATGACTGAGGTGACAGACGAGGCCGTGCAGACCGCCCAGAGGATCGTGCTACAGCACTACCCCGACGCCACGCTCGGCCCCGTCGAGAGGCAGTCCCCGACATCGGCTTACAAGCCTGTCCACAGGGCCAGCTTCAAGGTGCCGAGGGAGGTTGGCAGCTACAGGGGCGGACCCGAGATGGGAAAAAAGGCCTCGCAGATGTACGATGACCTACGAAAGTCGGGATTCTCAATCAAGTGAGGTCAACAGGATGCAAAGTAGCGGCCAAAGCCACGGAGAGCAGTTCTTTGAGTTCTTCCTGCGCTTCTGCTCAAAAAACGGCAAGAGCGGAAGATACCTGACATACGAAGATATGGACGTGACAATTGGGCGGCCGACAGACATTTTCTGCAGCACATCTATGGTGGAATGCCAGATCGCCTACGGCGTCGTCAAGGCCTCATATGAGAAGGCCGGTCTGGCCGTGCCGGAGATTGAGGTCGTCAGGGTCAACTGCGAGGACGCGAGGCAGGACGTATTGCCCCTGTTCGGCAGCTAGTCATCAGCGATGGTTGGCACGGCAAGGGTCTCGCGCCTCGTGCTCTCAAATGGACTGTGGCCCTCGTAGCCCCTGTACTCAACCTCCATGACCAATTTTGGGAGGTCCATCTCGATCCTGCTGTACTGCCTGCTCATGGCAGACAGGGTGGCTCGCAGCACCTGTAGACTCCCGATTATCATCGGCACGCGCGACTCGACGGGCAAATCATTGTCGACGTCCTCGAAGGTCGCGTATCGATCGGCATCCACAAAACGAAGACGGACGAGAATCTGCTCGCCATCCGCCACATGAAGACTAGGAAGTTCGTACCTCATGGGAATATTATAATTATCATGCGCTAAATATGGGCAAGGAGAAGCTATGGAAAACTACAATATCGATTATGTCAAGTACCTCAGCGGCATCATCTCGGAAGAGGCTTACTACGAGTCGCAGGAGAACGAGGGCATCAACGAGGATATCGCAGAGCGAAAGACGGTCGTTGAGATCATAGACCAAACCATGCAGAAGCTTATGAGCATGGAAATCCCCGCCCCCGCCATAGCTTCATCAAGTGCGGCAGACGCCTGCAAGGCCTACTACGCTGCAGCCAACAGGTTCAACAAGACAGCCAGGAACGTGCTTGAGGAGCTCAAGAAGGACGCCATGCTCGCGCAGGGCCTGAACGTCAACGTGGACAAGAGATTCAGCGGCATACTCAATCAGACCGCATCGGAGCTTGGAAAGCTCGCCGACAGGGCGGAGCAAAACATGCGCGAGAAGTACGACCTGCAAATCTGCCAAAGCAGCGACGACCTTTTCCGAAACCACAACAAGAACATGGACGACCTGAGCAGCGTCCTCTACGCAGCCAAGCGCGAGATGGAGGCGGCCACTTACGTTTCCAAGCCCAAGCCAGTCGCTGGTGGAGGCGAGAGCCCAGCCAAAACGCAAAAGCCGGGCTTCTTCAGCGGCCTAGCAAAGCTGTTCTAAAATGATCAACTACCCCCTCTCTGAATTGGGGTTTTATCACATAAGGTTCGTGAAAAGCGCTCGACTCATGAACGGGCATGACCTTGAGGGTCTTCCCGGGCGCGAAACTCTCGCGTTCCCCGACGAGACCGTGCACTTCGACGACTTGGAGAGCGCGTCAGAGGCCGCCAGACAGTTTGCCGACGCGCTGGCGCCGCTGGGGATCAAGGCCCCAGAAATGGAAATTGTTGAGATGGCGGATGGGTCGGTGCTTTCTAGGCATGACCCCCTACCTCTGCTCCGTCGCCTGAAGATCTGACAGCCCACTCTGGCTTTGGAATGTGCTCGACGCTGCTGATGCTCATCCGTATCTTAAATGCTCCCGTCGATACGTTGTACTTGAGCAGTTCGAGGTCATGCGCTATGTCCGTGAATGGGCCACGCCCCTCATTCTCGACGAGGACGGCACAGAGCTCCTGGGGTCGCCTCCCGCCCAGTGCCACCAGTATTTTCGCCCCGTCGTTCCCGTCGGAGACAATCAGGTCCATAAAAGCGACGACCTGGGCAGAGGGGGTTCTTTTCATGTGGCCGTAGACGGGGGCGGCAACCAATGCCTGGGCGACGCTCTCCCATGTCCGGCAATCCCTGAAGGTCGCCTCGAAAAGCACGTCAGGCCTGCTCTTGCTCATCGAAGGACTCCAGATCGACCACAATCAGGGCTGGCACCCTTTTGATTCCTAGATCGACAGCTGCGCTCATCCTGTGGCCGCCCTCAAGAACATACGGCCCCGCCTTCTCCTCGACAATGATCAATGGGTTCAGCTCCCTGTTCTGCTGTATCTCCTGGGCCAGCCTCTTGCAGCGGTCAACGCCTCCGATCATGCAGTAGTAGCTCGATCCGGCGAAGCCCTCAGTCGGGAAAGCCCTCACGCCGGGGAGAATCTCGTAATCGGTCAGCGATGCGTTAATGGAACCCATGTTCGGTATCTGTTCCCTGACCACGTAGCCGTCGAGCGACGGCCCCGCAAGAGGGTACATGTTCCTGAACCGCTGGAGCAATTGCTCTTCGTTTTCCAGCCAGAGTTTAAATTCAAAGCGCATGCCGTATTTAGAAATGATTTGCTATTTTGGACATTTATTTTCTGAATAGCCAGATAATTTAAAAAAGTCTATGCGATTATTGCATGTCTTATGCACTTTTAGCATAAATGGAAAGGGCCGTGGCTAAGTCTGCCGTCGCTAATCTTCGACTTTGCCTGAAGTCCGAGCCGGGGCAGGAAGCGACAAAAACGCCCACCATCTGGACAACGACCCAACTTATGTATGCCGGAGAAAAAATTTTAGTTTGAAGTTCCAACAATTACCGGGCAAGACCAGGTGGAGCAGCCGACAATGAAATCAGTTGAATCGGAGGAGCCGAGAAAAGTCCTGTAATCATATGTGGAGCTTAGCGAGAGCTCGCTCCACGAAACGCCGTCGGATGACCAGCGCAAGTAACGATAGGTATCGGACTTGCGAAGGACCAAGACCATCAGGCCCTCGTACTCCCAGTGATGCGCGTCGAACACGTAGTCATACATGGGGTCGAAGTTGGGATAGATGTGCCTGACCCAAGGCCCACCAGGCGTGGATGCCTCATAGAAGCAGCTTGAGCAGTAAAGCCTGTACGTTCCACCGAAAAGATGCACGGGGTGGTAGACAGGCGCATCCTTGAGGGTCGTGGAGAACAAAATCTGCGTCCAGTTGTCGCCGAACCCGGAATCGCCCGACTCCTGCGTTGTGTAGGCGAAGGAGACCTGTGGTGTCTGCAGGGACTTTCTCACGATCCAGATGCGGTTTCCTGCTACGCTGGCAGAGGAGATGAAGCCGTCGTCGTTGGATGCCCCTCCTGCTCCTTGGGCCTCAACATTCAGTGCGAGCCACTCGCTTCCGTCGTACGTCCTGTAGTAGTTCGGCTGCATTGCGCCTGGGTCGCTGGGGAACGCAACCGTGCACGTGTCGGTGCCGCAAACTATTGCGGCGGTGCCCGACAAACCGACTTGGGTGAAGAGGGGCGCTTCGGCGTCGTTGACCCAGAAGCCATCGGTGCTACCGACTGCGAAGCGGCCTGGGACTGCTGGCGTTTTCGCCACAAACTGGTTCGGGACAACCGGCCCACGCTTAAAGTACTCTCCGACGCTGCGCGTGAAGAAGGGGAGTCCAGCGGAGATAGCCGTAAACTTGTTCGCTCTGGTGCCGGTATCAGAGCCACCTCTGTCACGCCAGAGGCAGAACTCTCCCGAGTCGTAGATGAGCGCGTTACTGCCCGTGTTGGGGCTCTTGCCCGTAATGCCGAATCCCAAGTTGCCACCCCCAGCGATTATCTACGCTAGGGAGCAAGCAGCTTGGCAAGATGCCCTCCCACCCGCCTAGCAAGCTCTACCGGCACTGCGTTCCCTATCTGCGTGTACTTGGGGACATCGCGTGTCCAAATGCCCTTGCTCGGGTCGCCCGCCCTTCTCCTGCCGCCAGTCATCCTGGGACCCGTGAAGCAGTACCAGTCTGGGAAGGTCTGTAGGCGCGCGTACTCGCGAACGGTGAGGTTTCTAGGCTGGCAGTAGTGAATGAGGTCGTTGGTGCTGCAGGCCACCGTGATGTTCGGGCCGTTATCGCCCCACTGAGCGGGCAAGACTTTCTCAAAGAACTTTTTTGTTCGCGCGTGCTCTGGTATCTCCCCAGCGTTTTTCAACATATGGTCATACTTCTCGACGATGCGCTTTGCGTGGACGGAGTACTCATGCTCCGTGACCTGCTCCCCGACGCCGGCGACCGTCCCGTCTGGTCGCGTCCTCATCAGCGTCTGGAAAGCGTTGTTTGGCGGCGACGGATATGATGTGGTCGGCCTCGACAGGTTCATCGGTTCGTCCACTAGGTCGGAGAGGGCCTCCTCGGGATTCGGTGGGAGCGACCCGTCTGGTGCCGGCAAAAAGCCGTCGCTGATCGCAGTGGGCAGGTCTGGTACCGGCCCTCGTATCGGCGTTAGCCCCTCCTGTATTCCCACCATGAGCAGCCTCGGCCTGTTCTGGGGCACGCCGTATCGCTTCGCGTGAACAAGCTCCCACCTGACGACGTACCCCGGAATCGAGTCGAAGTATCGTCTTACGTCACGGAAAATCTCGCCGTGATCGCCTTCTGGGCCCCATTTACCCGAGAGCAGGCCACGCACGTTCTCGAAAAGGAAGGCCTTGGGCCTCACCTTGCTGATCACGCGACCCATCTCCAAGTAAAGGTGGTTACCCGGCATCTCCTCCTTGGTGACGCTGAAGCTCCTCCTGTGGCCTATGCTGCTGAACCCCTGGCATGGAGGCCCTCCGCAGACCAGATCAACCTGCCTGCCCCAGCCAGACATGTAGGCGTCCAGCTTGTCGTCCGTAAGCTGGTATATGTCGCTCTCCCACGGCACCGACGGGTGGTTGGCGAGGTATGTCTTCGCAGCCGTGTCGTTGAGCTCCGAGAACAGCAGAGGCGTGAAACCAGACAACTGAAGCCCGAGGCCAAGCCCCCCGCAGCCTGCGAACAGATCGATGCAAGTCAAGTTTTGCATTGCCATCAGGATTCCTCAAAGCATCAAACATGTGCCGTTGATTGAGGCTATCATATCTACCCAAGACTTATTTTTGAAGCCAGGATGCCTTGGCTTGAGATATTTCGTGTTGATAAACCAGTCCTCCCAAATGGAGTTTCCCACCATGCCGTCATCAAGTATGCAGAAATAATCCGGTATGGCGTCAATTATGGCTCTCATAGGCTTTTTAATACGATCGCCGCACCTATAAACATCCGTTTCGATGGTCATGATTTTGAATTCATAAAGGTCAAAAGGGAAGTTTTGGACGACTTGAGCATTTGCCTCGTCAACATCCAAAGACAGGTAGTCAATAGTTCTTGGCATTTCGTGTTTGGCGAGCAGATCAACCCAGTCATTCCTCTTGGCCTCTTTGCAATCGAAAACTTGTGCCGGCGAACTGCGCCTCTGCTTGCAAGCCTCAACCATGTGCGCGTCACGGTCCAATAGGAGGCCAGTCCATCCTTTTCTTTCAAGCCTAACGCTGTTGCTTCCGCTCTCGGGATCATTGCAGCCGATGTCAAGAAACCAGCCGGGCGACTTGAGAAGCTTCTGGACGAAGACATCCTGTCCCTCTTTTGAGCCAACCACTAGGGTTTTGTTCCCCTGAGATCCCTGGGCAGCTTGAGAGCTTTGTCAAAGTCGCTCTTCCATTCGCGCAGGTTGTTTCTGCTGGCCTCTAACGCCTCCTCCACGGCCTTCGCTTTCTCGGCGGCCACACTGAGCTTGTCATCGATTTTCCAGCAGTAAAAAAGCAGAACGCAGAGCGCAACGAGCGTGGCAAGTTGGACTGTGTGTCTGATGAAACTTAAAGCCGCATTCATGTTATTTCTCCGTTATGGACTCATGGGAGTGCCGGCAGGCTTGGTTTGACCAGCCTTGGGGAATTGTCCTTCTATATGAATATATAAATTACCAAGCAAAAGCTTGATCAAGGAGGTTTCATGGAGGATTTTGAGCTTGAAGTCTTGATGAGCATTGAGAAGTTCATCGACGAACTGGATGCGATCTGGCTGGAGTACAAGGAAAAGCTGGAACTCGACAGAAGTAGAACATAAACCGGAAGGGGCTCGCCAGATAGCGAGCCCTTTTCAGTTGTATGCCTCCACGAACTCCCAGACCCCCTCATCCTCCGTGCACCAGTACAGACTGGGGTTTCTCTGGAGGTGAATTGTAAGCTTGGGCATCGAAAGCCCAGCCCGCTCATGGTACAAACATATCCTTTTGCAGGCCTGCTGTGCCCATCTCAAAGTGGCGCACGAGAACGGCCCGGAGTATCCAGATGCCTCGTCATCAAAGGCGTCGTGCCCAGTGGCCCACCGGCCGTTCCCGAACGCGATCCTGTATTTTTTTTCTTCCCTCTTGAAACTCGACTCCCACATGCTCAATGCCATGCGCCAATCCTCAAGGTTTGTACTCGATCTGGTATGGTGTGACATCAGGGGTTCCAAGGCCTGCCTTCTCGTAGTCCTCAAGCAAAATGGTCATCGCCTTCCTTGCCTCCTTTTCTCCGACCCAGTAGGGAACGGTAAGGTTACCGAAAGGCAGGCCATCATTGAGCGTGTTCCAGCCGGAGATGCGCAAAGGGCAAGAATTGCGCTTGGTTGCGAATGCGGTTTGCCCGAAATCCTCGTCGACGACGGGCCTGCCGTTGCCGAACACTAGGATGAAGCAGTCTGCTCCCCTTACTGCGGGCGCCCTGCTCTTGATCATTCTACTGGCTATGTGGTCGACAGCGAGGCCTGCCATGTTCACACCGTGGCCAGAGCCATGTAAAAGTCTTTCCAAGTGATTTTAGCGATCATCTTGTTTGCGAGGTGCCAGTCAAGGTTCCTGTTGTTGATGTGGAACTGGCCCTCTCCCTGGTTGCCCTTGTGCTGCTTGTCGGAGTACCCCATCTCCTTGACGATTTCACCACTTTGGATCATGAATATCATGATGCAGTCGTCGAAGATCAAGCCGTAGTACAGACAGTCGAACTCGGCCGGCTTAACCTGGTTTATGTTGCACTCAAACTTTTCTCCCCCGAGCGAAGCATAGCCGAGTATTGAATTCCTGTTCGGCTCCGACAGGGCCTTAAGCACGTTCTCCTCGGTGATCGGCTCGCCGTGCTGTCTGCGCACGACCGAGAACTTAACTTCCACGCGCTGCTGCGTGGAAGGCATCGTGAGATCGTGAAAGTTGTTCTGCGGACCGAGTAGCTTATAAAGCTTCTTGATCAGAATTTGGCATACGGTCCCGAATCTCCTGTGGGGCAGCGAGATCAGCCTTTCCTTGAAGACTTCGATATCCATGAGGTATAGTATGATACATCCCCATGCAAAAAGGTCGCGTATCAATCGATCGGGCGATGTCTTAAGTCTTGTTGCCCAAGGGGTATTTGTAGATTATATTGTTCTAGACCACATCGGACTTGTCAGCAAAACACTTATCGATATCGGGGACAGCACATGAACTTCAACGAGCGCCCCAAGGTCGAGCGCTACACCGCTGAACGCCCTGTCTACCAGCACTCGCTTGAAAACCTGCAGCGCATCTGGCCCAACAAGTTCAGGAGGGCAACTAAGCTGGAGGACCAGAGCGGGAAGGCCGACCTCTACAGGCTCGGCTCTGATGGGGCTTGGAGGCGCTGGTCGCACAAGTTTCGGTCTAGGGGAAGCGGATCGGACATTCCCTGCATCGTAAGCGAGCCTCATGCCGGAAGGGATTCCTACGGCAACGGGCGTGACCTTCACGAGACCGAGGCCATAGTGTTGCGACGGCCCCACGAGGACCGCATGTACATCATCAAGGCATACGCAGTCACGATGGCAGCCAAGGAGCTTATTGCGGCATACCTGGAGGAGCACAAGGAGGGCGACCCTCTTGCTTCATCCCTTAACTCCTACCAGCGTGAGGGCCTGCCTGGATGCCTCAAGAGGTGGAGGGAGAGCTGCTCCGACAACCCGCTTTACTTTGGTCTGCCCCAGCCTTGGCTCAAGGTCGGAGCCTACATCCCTCTGGAAGACATGGCTAGGCTGGGCCACGTGAAGGAAATCAAGCTGAGGCCAATGGACGGCGGAGAGCTTCAGCGATGGATGAAGGAAGATGACCCCACACGCGACTTCGATCTGGAGAGGTCAATCGCCAAATCTTTAGGTATTTGCTAGCCGAATAACTCCTTGATAAGCAAGGAGAATTGGGATGATTGATTTAAGACTGGGCGAAAAGCTGGCTTCAAACTACCGGGGCGCACTCCCGTTTCCGCACATTGCGATTGACAACTTTCTGGATGACAAGCAGACGCTCAACGAGGTAGCCTGTGAACTTGCGCAACTAAACGACTGGGGCTGGGATGAAATCTCCGGCGAGCGACAGGTGAAGAAGTTCTTCACGCCTTGGAATCAGGAAAGCGTCGGGCTTTTGCCTCCAAAAACCAAATACCTGTTGCACTGGCTGAACGGCCCCACCTTTCTTGCCTGGCTCACATCGCTTACAGGCATTCCCAATCTCATCGCCGATCCCAACTACGTGGGCGGCGGCGCGCACAAGATCATGAGCGGGGGCAAGCTAAGCGTACACACGGACTTCGCTCTGCACCCTTGGGAAAGACGACTCTACAGGCGGCTCAACCTGCTTCTTTATCTAAACACGGACTGGCAGCCTTCCTGGGGTGGGTCGCTGCAGCTGTTCGATTTTGAGAGCAAGAAGCAGACGCACGACATCCAGCCTTTGTTCAACCGTGCGGTGATTTTTAACACGACGACGGTTGCGCTGCACGGGCATCCAGGTGAGCTTAGATGCCCCGAGGACAGGTTCAGGCTTTCGTTGGCCCTGTATTACTTTACGCGAGAAGCTCCGGAGTCAGCCGGCGATTCAAGGTCCGCAGTGTGGTATCCGGAGTGCGCTTCGGTAGAAAAACCGTGAAAGCGGTTCTCTGCAATCGGAGGGGTTCCCAAAGCCACAAAGCTGGTTTGATTTTCGGATGGCCAGTAGTTTTCTGTGCTGACAAACCAAACCTTTCGCATTTCGACTTCGTGGTTTTGGTTGTGGCAAATTACGGCGACGAAGAACTGCAGCCAGAGATGGAAGCGTTTCTCTTGGATTGCAACGCTCACATGATTCGCTTTGCTCTGTGCGAGTTGGGCAACTACTTCGGCTTTGAAGATGATTGCTTCGGCTGCAAGAAGGAAGTTCTCAGATTGGCGCACGAAAGAAGCTGGGAGTGTGTCAGCCATATCTCTGTAGACTCCTACCCAGAGCTTGATGAAACCAAATTGCGTCGATGGGCCTCGGAGGTAAGAGAAATTGCTGGCAACAATTACACAATTTGATAATTTGGCGAAACGAATAGATGAGGCTTTGCAGACTCACTTCGTCGTCCATGTGGCAAACTCCCACACTGTCCAGAGCTTATTTTGGTTCAACCTAGCAGTCGAAATCGGCGTGCCTGCCATGATGGACGAGGACAAGAACTCGGGCGAAAAAACCGGATCTTTTTGGATAGATGTCAAGTACGACCCCGGGTTCCCAAGCCATTTCGTGCATGCGAATGTCAGGCAGCCCTTCCACACTGATGGTTCGTACGAAAGCGATGCCCCAAACATATCTTTTTTCTATTGCATCCAAGAGGCGGAGATTGGCGGCGCGACGACTTTTCTTGACTGCGAGGATGTGAAGGCCTGTCTGATGAAAGAAAATCCTCAATTGCTTGATCGACTGTGTTCGACGCCAATGAAATTCAGCAAGGGCAGCGACAGCAAGACGGTTTGCGTCTTTCAAGACGGCGTTTGCAACTGGAACTGGTTTAGGTCAGACAAATCAGAACTCGCTCAAGAGTTCCATTCATATCTTGAGGAGAGGATTTTCCCGATGGGCCTAGCTTCAGCGATTAAGTTAAAGCATGGAGAAGCCCTTTTCTTCAGAGACGATAAAGTGTTTCATGGCAGAAATGCCTTCCTAGGTAACCGCTGGCTTAAAAAGGGCGGAATAAAATGGACTCCGAGGTAGTGAAAAAAATCCAGAAAATCTGCAGGACGAAGGCAGACATGGATGGGAACTCGTGCGTGGGCATATCCTTTCACGATGAGTCATGGCCGCTAGAGAGCTCCTTAAGAAACAATCCAAACAAGCACAAAATACTAGACTTGGTTTTCGAGCTAAAAGGTTTGAGACATCTAAATTTAAGGAAGGCAAGGCTGGGCAAAATCAAAAATGCCTGCCTGCCCTGCCTTGTAAATGTTGACTTAAGCTGCAACGACCTGTCCGAAATACCAGAATTCTGTCTTGGCGAAGAGATCAGAGGCATAAACCTAGGCTCAAACTTAATTGAAGCGATCGACTTTGTTCCTGCACAAACCCAAGTTCTCAAGCTCCACAAAAATCACATCAGACGTCTACCGAAATTACCCCCAAGCCTAGTCTTCCTGAACCTCTACTTTAACGATTTCGAATTTATGCCAAATCTTGAGTTGCCGAGGCTGGAGTTCTTTTCATTTGGCGGAACCAGATGCAAAGAGATGGCCGAAATGCCTGAAAGCCTCATTTGGCTCTCACTCGTTGCCAATTCTCTTGGGCAGATACCAGACTGGTTTTCTGGCCTACGAAATCTGCGAGGCCTGCGACTGGCAAAAAATAGAATCAGAACCCTACCCGAATCCTTCGGATCGCTTGATAGGCTTGAAGAACTGACGCTGTACAAAAATTCTATCGATGATTTACCAGAGACTTTCTTTTCCCTTAACCTTAAAAAACTGAACATCTCGGCAAATCCGCTCTCTGTGCGTCAGAGGCACCGAATCAAGCAGGCATTCGTTGGCTGTTCATTCCTGCGAACATGATTCACAAAAAAAGCTTCTTTTGCAATGAGCCACCCAAGATGGTCATAACCCTTGAACGCAGGGGGAAATCTAGCCTAACCCTTTTGTGGGCTATATCTTTTCTCTCTTGATGGTAGTGAATTATTTTTATGTCTGGTATTTCAGGCATGTGAGAACTGAAGTTGTATGTCTCGTTTAATATCGTGACGGGTGCTTTTAAATCGCAAATCGCGCAAGTCAAAGCAATCTGTCCCCTGAAAGTGCTTTTGACAAACTGAACCTTCTCGGTGTAGTGGCGAATGACTGGCGCCATTTGAGGCATAAGTTCTTTTTTGAGCCCTATGAACCCATAGTTCAGATAAATGGGAGAGAGAGTGCTGTCGTTTAGAACATAAAGGCGATCGATATTAAGACCCATCAAATTGAAAACATTTTGCCATAGGTGCAGTCCTTGGAAACAGTTCCTCTTGGCGAGGCAGCCGAATATTTGGTTTTGCTGCTCAATGTGAATCGCCAATGGCGCCAGGCTATTGACTACAAACATGTCCAAATCGACCAGGAAGCAAACATCCGCCTTGGCTTCCATTTCAAACCTGATTGCTCCCGCCCAGAACGGCACAAAGTTTTTTTCGTTGCGGTAGGTTACAAACTCGCAGTTCTTCAATGCTGGCAACCTGGGCATGGGATCCCACTCTGGCGTCATGATGGTCATGTGGTAGGATACACCCGAATAAAAGTCTAGGCTTTGCACAAACCGGCAAGCCAACTTATCCATGCTTCCGTCAGCCACAGCAAAAAAATGAACCTTGGGTATGGCAGGCGACATAGAATTATTGATGCTTGAAGGGGATTAAACATGAATGCCAAAGAATTTTTCTACGAAAACGGATACTTCCTCTTCAAGTCGGTTCTGGCTGAGAACCAGATCAAGGGGGCGCTGTGCGACATAAGGCAGGTCTTTGAGTCGGCCAATTACCAAGGCGACGACCGTTCAATCATGGACTTGTTCGCAAGAGATTTCGAGAGCTTCTTGGGTTGTGCCAAGGCTTGTCAAAACCTGGTTTCAATTAGCGCGCTTGCATGCAGCGATGATCTTATTGAGTGTTTGGGGCAGTTGGGAATCAGGCTTCCATCATTCAACACTAGGCCTTTGCTTTCATTCAGCCACAAGGCGACGGCAAAAAAAGAGCAAAATTGGAAGCTTGGATCGCACCAAGACTGGCCAAGCGTCCAAGGGAGCCTGAATGGAGTCACATGCTGGGTCCCCTTGGTGCCTGTCGGTGCCACGCTCGGTCCGCTAGAAATACTGCCCGGAAGCAACCGCTTGGGATATCTTGAACACGATTTGACCGACGTGCCGATTCTGGGGCAAAGCCCTGCTGGTGAATTCGTCCCAATTCCGATGGATGTGGGCGACGTCCTCGTTTTCAACTCTTTTACGGTACACAGATCTGGGAACAATGAATCAGAGTCAATCAGGATAAGCGCGCACTTCCGATATAACGATGTGCTTGAACCCACTTTCGTGCAGAGAAAGATGCCAGTGTTCAGGACTGATCTAATTAGCAAGGAGATAGGTCGGCCAGGCTGGCCAAACAAGGAACAAATGGAGGAGTTCATTCTCAGCGAGTTCAATCGATCGCTGCAGGCCGATTAAATTCTCTGCTTTTAGGGTCATCTGACTTCGGCGACGCCGATCCCAGTCTTCCCATAGTCGTTGCCATTGTAAAAGACGAAGCCATCAACGAAGCAAGGGTAGCAAACCATTTGTGAATCCCAACCAAAACCCGAAGCTGAAAGACACATCTCCTCCTTTCCTGACTCGTAGAGGAATATTTGATACGGGGTTTTCGCCTGCTTCTTCGCGTACGCTATTTTTCCATGACCCATCAGCGTGGGGCGTGAACGAGCGCTAAATTTATCAGAAATGATTTCTGAAAATTTTCTGCTGCCACCGAATAGTCCATCAACGCGAAAAATTCCATATGTGGCAAAGTCGTCGATCCACGAAGTGCCGTTGCAGAAAAGCAACGAATCGCCTGAAGCGCACGGCACGGCAGAATTAGCCAAGAAAGGAACTTCGGGGCACCTGTCGAGTATTGGGCCTTGATACAGCCTCCGGAAGCCTCTCGCGCTCTCCTCCCATCTCGCCATGCCAATCCCATGACCATAAGGAACCAAGCCCTTGTCTCGACTCCAGCCGGTATACAGCAAGCAATCGCCCATGATGCCAGAGGGCATCACGCCAGAGTCATCGAAGCAGCCACGTTCTCCCGGGGAGAGCACAGGCAAATTTGATTCACGCAAGACGCCAAAATTGTGATCTAGCTCCACATAAAAGATGTGACTGATTCCAGTAATCCTACGCCCAAAGAATACCCTCCATCCAAAAGCGGTCTTTTGAGGGGTGGGCAATTGAGCCTCGCGATCATATATTTGCCTAACTTTTTTCCACAAGACCGATCTCCTTTGCTGGAAGACCAAAATACTTGGTGTATTTGCGGGTGTTCTTTATAACGCACGTGTTCATCCCTATGAAGGTGCCCTCTGCGAGGCATGTCCCGTCGCGCACAGAAGAGTTTACTCCAAGCCAGCAGAAGTCTTCTACCACGCAGCCACCGCAAACGACTACATGCGAGGACACGAACACATGGTTCCCAATAAGGCTGTGGTGGCCTATATGGTTGCCGCTCCACATCATGCAGCCGTCGCCAACCCTGACGAAGGGCTGGATAACGTTGTTCTCTAAGATGAAACAGTTCTCTCCGATATCGAACGAAAAAACAGTCGCCTTGCTGGAAATGTAAGACGCGAGTCTGTATCCGCTTTCTTTGGCCCATGCCATCTTCTTTTGTCGCAGGAAGTTGTCGTATAGGGGAACAAACAGCAAACAATCATCGACTGGCGGGAACCAATCAACTATTTCCTCCGATGGGACTATCGGCAGGCCATTTTTGGAACTCTCCCTTACAAAACGACCGTCCTCGCAAAAAGCGACGGGTCTTATGCCAGAGTCGTTTTCAAAATAAAACCTGGCGAGTTCTGCTGTTTCCCTTGATCCGAATATGATTGTTTTCATACTTTAATTCTTTATGTTGCATTACAGAATAAAACCACTTAGAGAAACCAAAAAGTCCCGACTTTGCTTGGACACATATGTCATAAGAGACAAGTATTGCGTAGGAAAATGCTGTTCGGAACCCAAAAATCTCTCGCATAAGCTCGCCATAGCATCTATGTCAGGGTACGAGATGGTTGAGCTCTGGCACAAGGACGTTCACTCATACGTTTCCAACTTCGGAGTCGATCGACTTACTGCCGAACTTAATGAGAGGAAGCTAACAGTTGCTTCCTACAAGGTCCTAGAAAATTGGATGGAGGGCGATGATGACCTTTCGGTAGTCAGGACGGCAGAATCTATTGGGGCACAATCGATAGTTGTCAAATTGATAAGAGACGAAACCAATCTGCCACAAAAACCAATTTCTTTTTATAGGGAAAGATATAAAAAACTTCTTGATGCGACCCAAAGGTCAGCAATCATACCTTCCTTGGAATTCATGAGTCTGGCCCCATACATGAATGACCTGCAAAGCGTCTGTGAGGTTCTACGAGAGATCGATGACCCCAGATGCTCACTAGTGCTGGACTGCTGGCATTTATGGCGCAACGACTCAAGAAATTTTAACGCGTTCAAGAAGTTGGCTCCGCAAATAAAGCCGGAGTGGATAAACGTGGTCCACTTCACGGATGCCGATGCAAGAATACCGAGAGAAAACCAGAGGGATGGAGACAGAAGGCTTCCTGGTCAGGGCTGCCTCGATTTGAAAGCATTCTGCAAATTGCTTCCCGGTCACGCAATCTTGTCCTTGAACACCTATGACAAATCACTATGGGATGGAAATCCTCTTCAGATTGCGGCTGAGTATCGGCATGTGATGAAGGAGTACCTTGAGCCAAGCGGCGACCTTTCTGATGCAGCGGAGTGGTCAAACAACCAAGTCAAAAGATGTGGAAACCTCTGGTCCAAGCAGTACTACAAAAACCTTGACCCTCGCGTCACGGATTCGGATAGAGATGCCAAGCTTGATGATTTACTCGGAAAGCACCTCGCGAACAAAATAGTTCTTGATTTCAAATGCGGCTTCTCGCCATTAAAAAAATATGTCACCTTTGGATTCGACGCCTGTGAAGAGTGCATAGACTATCTTAAAAAAGTCTCGAAGCGGGCTTTGTGGACGGTGGAATCGGACTCGGAATTCGCAAGCAGATTTGACGAGAAAATTGATGTGTTGATGCACTTGGGTCTAGGCGATTCAAACACTGAAGTAGAGAGCCATTTGGAAATACGAAGAAAATGCCGACCGTACTTGGTGATTATCGAATGCTGCGCCAACGCTGACGGAACAGTAAACGAGTCCAAGCCAGGAAACCGAGCGCGCTGGGAAAAACTTAAGGAGGGCCTGGTTGATCTCGAGAGCCATCTAATTATCACCGACATGAAGGAAAGAGCCGCTCGTCTTGTTTGCGTCGGAAGGAGTGCAGCCATGAATTGAGACGTGCTTGCCCAAATTCTTCACATAGACAGTCAATTATTGAAAGACGATTGTGGTAGCTTGTCGTATCCAGAATTCTTAATCTTATATCTTTGAAGTATTCTTGACTGTAAAGAGATGACCCTCCGGGTAAATTAAAATAGTCAGTAGCACCAAAGTGACGACATATGTCAATTATTCTGGCAGTTCCCGATTTGTCCGTGATGTTCAAAGATGACTCAAAGGAACAGCCCACGCCTATCAGTTCGGCAACTCGCTTGAGCGATCCCTTCAAGACCACCGATAGCATGGCACTGGGACATTCCAAAGCCTGGAGTATCTCGGGGTGCAGCTTTGCCCCATAGGTCTTCTGCAGCTTGTTTGAAATGGCTGGTCTCCATCCTGGATCGCAAACCACATCGCATATCTTCGTGCGCTGGGGGCATTTCAATATAGGCAGAGTCAGATACTGCTTTCCCTCCGCTCCGCACTTGATCACGTTCCTATTGACCCAACCCCTCCTGCAATACTGCACGTCCTCCAAGAATACAAAAATGTCAACAGACGCCATCAGCTCAAAATAACCCACGTAAGGAAAGAAATAAGGCTGCATGACGGCTAGCCGCATCGTGAGCCACCCTGGCTAAACACTGGGAAAACGCTCAAATCTGGATATTCCCTTTTGCGACTGCTTGGCGTGTAAAAGGATAGAAGCTGAAGCCCTCTGGCCGCCTGTTCAGGCGTCATATACATATTCCATCCCAGCATTTCAAAATTGTCATCCAGTAGGTCAACTTCGGATCGCCCCTCGTACCGAGCTTTTCTGTACCATTCACGAGCGCCTGCATCATCGCAAAGGATCATGCCCCCCTTCCCTATGTTCAAGGGCTTGTTTGCGCTGAAGCTGATGCAGACATGATGCCCCTTGACGTACATGTCTGGCTCAAGTCGACATGCGGAGTCCACGATCGGGTAGGGGTCAAGTCGATAGTCGCCAGACCATTCGTAATCCTTGAAGCAAACTCGCCCGCCGGCGTGGATCACGGAGCAGGGGACAGATACATATGTCCTTGATGGAAGCTCTACTTGTTTGACCTTGAGGTGATGGCAAGCCAAGAAGAGAGCATTTGTGCAACTGTCAACGGCTACTGCGTAGGGCGCGCCGGTGTAGCGAGCCATCGCCTCCTCAAACTCACGGACTGCTCTGTACGGGTTCAAATAAGCGTCTCCGTCACTTGATTGAATTATGCTCAAAGTCAGGAATCAATTTCAATATCATGAGAGGGGAACAAAGATAATTTTGGCTGTAGGCGACGCCGTTCAGGTTGAAATTGGGGTTCCAGCAACCAAGATAAAAACTGGAGAAGACGGCTTTAACCATCGGGATCTGGCTCTTGGGGCCTTGTGCAACTTTCTCTCTTGGCCTCCCTCAAACCGAAAGATACTCATGAAGGGAGAGCGTCTGAAGTTAGAAGCGTTCACTGCCTACAGGATTCAGGGTGAATTCGAGTTGGAGGGTGACTTTTCTGAAGCGCATTTTTTTTATATGCCATGAGCCATGGGCGGCAAACCAAGCCGAACCTCTTCTGCGCATATCAGGCCGACTTGAAAGTCTTGGAATAATTCTGACTGTCAGAATGTCCCCAGGATCATCGGAATTTTGGCCCCAAACAACTCTGGACTACGAAAAATCAAGAAGAGAAAAGTTATCATTTCTTGTCGAAGAGGCAAAATCAAAAGCATATGACATGATCATTTGCCACCATCGAGCAATAACTCGCGAGATGCTGTCGTGCGGCTTGCCTTTGGCGATTCTTGATTACACCGACGCCCCCAGTCTAGAGCTTAGCAGATATCTTATTCATCTCGATCAGGTGGTTGGCGTTCTGAAAGGCGTGAGGTATTCGGACCTTGAAATGCACGACGAGCCTACGGTTGAGGGAATGTATCACGGACGATTCATGAACCACATCGGATTGCCTGCCAAAAAACCAGAGAAAAAACTAAAGAGAGAACATCTTGAAAAAATAGAACTGATCTGGGGATTCGGATGCTTTCCCTCTAATCGAAGGCTAATCGAAAAAGTTGTTTCAGAAGAAAGGCCAACCAGATGTTCGTTTGTCGGCAGCGTAGCCTATGACAGAAGTCGATTGGTCACCAACCATCGGAAAACGGCGATGCAGAAACTGGCGCAATTGCCAGACTGCATAGCAGAGTCATCCGTGCCCAGAGATGTTTATGATAAAATATTGTATGGATCAAAAATATGTCTTTCTCCATATGGATATGGTTCTTGCTATAGGAGTTTTGAGGGGATTTATGCAGGCTGCATAGTGCTGTCGCCAAAATGCGATTTCATGGAGAGTTGGCCAAATATATACATTGATGGTTATGGATATATTGAGTGTCAACCTGATTGGAGCGATCTTGAAAAAAGGATTTGTTTTCTAGAAAACAATTATGACCAGTTTGCGACAAGATCAAGAGAACTACGCCAATTGCTGCTTGAAAAATACTGGGATGAATCAAATCTAGCAAATCATGTAGCAGAGGTTATAAAAAGATGCCTAAACAGAAAGTAAAAACGCTGGTGGTCATACCGACAAATAGGGAAATTGACATCATCGCAGACCAGGTGGAGGCGGCCAGGTGGAGCTGCCTAGAGAAGAGTGAGATCCTTGTGGTTGACGATGTCGGCAACCTGGAGGACCTGCCATGCGAAAAAATACTTTCGATATATCAACGCACCCAGAAGAAGAGGATACCAACGCCCTATGGCTACACCAAGGCGGCATTTCGCGCAAATGAGGGAATAAGACACGCGCTGGAGTCCAAGTTGGACTTTGACATGGTCATGGTCTTGGACGACGATGCTCTGCCCATAGGGCAGGGCTTGGACAGATGGGCCCTGGAGGTTTTTAAGCAAAACCCAAAAGCTGGAATGATAGGCGTGATGGATGACGTGAAAGCATGTGCAAACTATTTAAAAAAAGAAAACGTGATCCAAATGATGAAGCAGATGTCAGAATGGAAGCACGTGGGAAACATAGTTCCCCCTAAAGAAACAATCTTTTATGCAGTGAACTTTCAGAGCCGAGCTTTGGTGGAAAATTTGTGGAGAATGGGTTTTTATGGAGAGGACATGGAGAGATGGGTCTTTCCATGCGAAACATTCCAGAGCTGGGTCACAGCCATGACAGGTTTTGAACTGCTCTACTGGGGAAGGTATCCGAATGAAATGAAGCCTCCGCTGTACAGCATGCACCATGGCAGCGTTAGGCCGGAAGACCCAAGAAAAATCGACAAGGAATTTTTGGTGCATCACTCCGTAAGACAAGTGGAAGGAGTTGATGAATGGGAGATAAGAATGCACTACAAAAAGCTGCGGGAGAGACAAACCAAAGCATACTTGTGACCGGAGGCCACGGCCTTCTTGGCAGCAGGCTGCGCGATTTGCTGCCCGGCTGCCTCTGCCCGACCAAGTCGGAAATGGACATCGACTCGCCTCTGCTGGAATCCAATTTCTTTTTAAATTTCGATGCGAAAAAAGTGAAGCTGGTGATTCACTGTGCCGCCAAGAAAATGGTCGAGTCCAAAACAAATCCATATCAATCGATGATCACAAACATCATTGGCACCGCAAATGTCGCGACATTTTGCCGACAACATGATTGCAAACTTGTCTATGTGAGCACCGACTACGTGTTCAGGGGCGACCGGGGCAACTACAAGGTGAACGATGAGGTCGGCCCCACCAACTACTACGCTGAAACAAAACTCGCCGGCGAATATGTTGTGAAATGCCTACCAGATCACCTGATCGTCAGGCTTTCTTTCTTCCCAGATGTGTTTCCCTACGATTTCGCATACGTCGACCAGTTGATCACTAGAGTGACTGCCTCCGAGGCGGCCGAAAGGATAGTGCGCCTGATCAGAGAGGAAAGAACAGGCATCGCTCACGTCGCTGGGCCAAAAAGAACGAGCTACGAATTCGCAATCGCGACCAGTCAGGGCAGAAAGATTGAGCCTGCAAGCATCATGGATTACGACATACCGAGGCCCAAGGATTCAAGTCTTGTGGAGGAGTGATGAATATAACTAAAACCGAGATTGATGGGTGCTACATCCTCGAAAACACCAGATGGCACGATAGTCGTGGGTTTTTCCAAGAAGTCTACAACAAGCACCAGAAAATTGATCCTGCGCAGCAGGTTAGCTGGAGTATGTCTGGGGCGAACGTAATAAGAGGAATTCACGCGTCGCCCTACTACAAGCTTTGCACATGCGTTCAAGGCAGGCTGTGGGACGTGGCGATAGACCTTCGCCCTGATAGTCCTACATACATGAAGAAGGCTTCCGTGTGGCTTGAGGGAGGTAGCCCGAAGCAGTTCATGGTTCCGGCGGGATGCGGCCATGGCTTCTTTGCAGAGCAAGAGGGCACTATGCTTTTTTATCTGCAAGGGGGGTGTTATGCAGATCAGCCGGGACACGAATACAGGTGGAATGACCCCACCTTCTCTATCGACTGGCCGAAGGCTGAAGCATATGTGATTTCGGACAAGGATAAAAATGCTCCACTTTACAAAGAAAAGGAAAGCAACGGTAATTAGCCACGTTTACAACGAAGAGTGGATCATCAAGCATTGGCTAAAACATCATATCAAGCTATTCGATCATGGCCTGATTATAGATTACTCCTCTACTGATCGAACAGTCGATCTAATCAAGCAGATAGCCCCTGGGTGGGATGTCGTTCGATCAAAAAACAAAATGTTCGATTCGGAGTTGTGCGATGTTGAGGTCATGGAGATCGAAGCTGGCTTTCAAGGATGGAAAATGGTTCTTAATTGCACAGAATTTTTGATGACCAACGACTTGGCATCCCATATCGAAAAATGGGAGCGTAACGGAATAGACATGATTCAGACTACTGGATATCAAATAAATGACACGATTGAAGAATCATCATGTGAATTCGATGACGATAAGCCTCTGGCACTTCAGCGCTTTCATGGCAAAATAGACCCTTACCGGCACCGCATAATACACAGCAGAAAAACCGGTCGCTACATGATCGGCAGGCATTACGCCACACCTGGAGTCAAAAAGAATCCGCACATAGACTCGATATCTTCGGGGATACCGAGGACTGAAGACCTAATTCTTTTTTGGTACAGATTCGCCCCTCTTGGAAGACAGATACCAAGAAAGCTTCAAATTTCTCCTATGGTCCCAGAGAGGGACAAGGCTTTAGGGTACTCCTGGCACCACATAGGACTCACAGAGGAAGTTTTGCTGGAAAGGTGGAGCAAGGAACTAAAATCCTGTTCCAATCTACTTGAAGACGAAATGGTAGCTAAGCACATAAAATCAGTGAGGGATCTATATGGGAACTGATTGGATTTCTTTTGCGGGCATCGTGCAAGACCAAAAAGAAATTGATGCGGTGAATCGCGTCCTCAAGACCACTTGGCACACGCCGGGCAACGAGTGCCAAGCTCTTGAAGAAGAGCTGGCTGAATACCTTGGGGTCAAATACTGCGCAGTGGTGAACTCAGGCAGTTCCGCAAATCTGCTCGCCCTTGCAGCGCTAGGACTTCCAGCAGGATCATCGGTTTTGACTTCGGGATGCGGTTTCCCTGCGACTCTAAATCCCATTTTGCACCTCGGCCTGAAGCCCGAATTGGTGGATTATAATTTGCCATCGCATAATATCGACTTGGACGAAATGGAGAGCCTGCTTTCAAAAAACCCTGCCATTAAAGCCATCATTCTGGCGCATACACTAGGCAATCCAGTCGATATGGACAGAGTTTCTGACCTTGGCCGAAAATACGAAGTGCGAGTCATCGAGGACTGCTGCGAAGCTCTAGGGAGCAAAATAAAAGACAGGCACGTGGGGTCTTTCGGGAAAGCAGGAACCCTGTCTTTTTATTCCAGCCATCAGATCAATGGATTGGGTTTTGGCGGCGCCATCTATTCCGACGATGAAGCATTCATGCTGGAAATAAGATCGATGAGGGCTTGGGGCAAAAAAGTCAAATCTGTCAATTTTCCAGGTGATCACATAACCAAATATGAGTCATGCGTAGATGGGGTGATGTACGATGACCAATACACTTACACCACACAAGGATGGAACATGCAATTTAGCGATGTGGCGGCAGCCTACACTCGCGAGCAACTGAAGAAGCTGCCGGATTTCGTGGAGCAGAGGAAAACAAACTACGAGTATCTGCTTGGAAAGCTGAAGGGCTTGCCTTTGTTGACCATGAGTGTCTTGGAAGGATCGAGTCCAAGCTATTTCGGGTTTCCTCTTACCTCGCCAAGCACCGACAGGGATGAACTGGCTCATTTTTTGGTGGGAAACAAGATTAAATCTCGGCCTTTTTTTGCCGGCAACATCACAAGGCAGCCTGCATACAGGAAATACAGGAAGAATCTGCCCACGGCTGATTTGCTGATGGAAAAAAGCATGTTCGTTGGGGTGTGGCATGGCCTTCGAGAAGAGCACATGGAAAAGATCGCGCAGTCAATCTTGAGGTTCTTCGATGCTTAAGTATTCCGCTCGCGCAAGAGTCATGCAGATACTTATCGGCAAGTCGAACTCCCCCGGAAGCATGCCCAAGGGCGGACACGAAACCGTGGAGGAGATGGTCGAGATTGAGGAAGGCGAGCTTATAGAAAAGCTGGGGCTTGCGGGCGACAGGTGGTTTGGGATTGAAAGCCTTGATCTGCCGTGCGGCGCAAAGGAAGTTTGTGATCACAAACGTCATGTCAGCCTTATCAACCAGAGCCTTGAGAAGGTTTTGAGACAAGCTGGATTTCAGATAGCCATTCCAGACTTGAGAAGAAACATAGTAGTCGAAGACTTTGAAGTTGAGAGGCTTGTAGGGAAGGAGTTTTTTATCGGTAGTTGCCTACTTCGTGGCACAAGGGAGTGCCATGGCTGTAGCAGAGTTGAGAAGCTCACGGGGGTTTCTGGACTCATCAAGGCATTGCACTCAAGAGGGGGAATTAGAGCTGAGGTTTTGAAATCAGGGCGAATCAAGAAGGGCGACTTTTTGAGGTGCATATACTGATGGATACTAAAATTTCGCTGATAACGGGCGTGAACGGTTTTCTGGGAAGAAGTGTAGCAAAACTTTGTGTAAATTTGGGATGCCGTACATTTGGGGTATCGCGCGCCAAGAGCAACCAAACTGGCTTACCCATAGAATACTTCTCCTTCGACCTATCAGTCGCAGAACAAGCTGAGATTTTAGCATCAAAAATCGGATCAAAAGGAAAAATTTCATGTCTAATCTGCTGCGCCGGCGGAATCAAAGAACTGCAGGCATCTACAAGACCCTACGAGGCGATGTTGAAGACGAACTTTTTGAGCACGGTATACAGCTGCGAATCATTAGTTCCACACATGAGGGATGATGCCTCTGTCATAATAGTCGGAAGCGCTGCACGATATGAAAATAGACTCGGAAAAATTTCGCCTTACAACTGCAGCAAAGCCGCAGTGTGCCAATATGCTAAAGAACTGCAAGAAAAGAATCCGTCAATAAAAGTGAGGCTTATGGAACCAGGAGGGATAATCAGCACTGGCGCCCCTCAAAAAAACGAAACTCACATCGACACGATAATTTCAGATATCCAAAAAATAGTTGAGGACTAATTAAATTGATTAAAAACAAGAAAAAAAAGGCAGTGTTCACAATCGTTCGCAACGAGTCCAAGTTGCTGCCAATGTGGTACAACTACTACTCAACGCAATATGCCAAGAGTGACATCTATGTGCTAGATCATGGAAGCATTGATGGATGCACCAATGGCATGAATGCAAAATTTTTGAATCATGATATAACTCAAGACTTCACTTGGCTACAGAAAGTCACAAGTGATTATCAGAATAAACTTCTAGAAAGCTACGAATCAGTGCTTTTTACCAACGTCGATGAATTTATTTGCGCGAACCCAGAAAAATACGAAAACCTGAGCGACTTTCTCGCTCGCAACAAAAATGACGTTTTTCGCTGCCATGGTTATGAGGTTCTTCACTTTTACAAAGAAGAAGCCGACTTGGATCTCACCAAAAAGCCACTTGGACAAAGATCATGGTGGTACAGGAATGATCAAGTTTACGGAAAGCCCCTGTTGAGCAGACGACCTTTCAAGTGGACTGCTGGATGGCACAGGATAGAACACAACGAAGATGTGGAGATAAATGAAGACCTAAGACTGATTCACCTGCACAGAGTGGATTACAAGATGTGCTTTGAAAAGCACAAGCAAAGCCAAAAAGAAAAAATACATCAAGGGGACGCAGAAAAAAAATGGGGCTGGCACCTTTATGTTGATGATGATGATTTTGAAAAGTGGTTTTACTCGATTGATGCTGCGCAAACTTTGTTCGCTCCAAAATCATATGACCTGTTTCTGCAATCCAAATTGCTAAATTCTGGAAGCCTAATTTTGGATGCAAAACAAAAATGCGAGAGGATACCTGACGCATGGAAATCAGTGATGTAACGAATACAGATTACACCATAGTCGGCGCTGGCCTTTACGGCGCCGTGTTCGCCAGGATTGTGGCGGAGCACGGACGCCAGGTGCTGATACTCGAAAAGAAGAACCACATTGCCGGCATGTGCTACACCGAACGGAGGCATGGCATAGACATGCACATGTTCGGCCCGCACTGCTTCCACACGGACAACGCAAAGGTGTGGGATTTCGTCAGGCGCTTCGGGGAGTTCAACTCATACCAGCTGCGCGTAAAAGCGAGGTACAAGGACAAAATCTACTCGCTGCCAATTAACCTAATGACGCTTCACCAAATATGGGGCGTCTGCACACCCGAGGAGGCCAAGGAAAAGCTCAAGAGCATCCCGAAGCAAAACGACGCCTCGGAGAACTTGGAGTCTTTCATAGTCAACACGTTCGGGGAGGAAGTTTACAGGATACTGTTCAAGGGCTATACCTCCAAGCAATGGGGCAGGGACCCGAGCATGCTGCCCAGCTTCATAGTCAAGAGGCTGCCTGTCAGGTTCAACTTCGACGACAGGTATCACAGCCACCGCTTCCAAGGAGTTCCCGTGCAAGGCTACACGGCACTATTTGAGCGGATGCTCGACCACCCTCGCATCAGGATCGAGCTGGGTGCCGACTTCATGACCGATAGACAGTTCAAGGGCAAGCTGGTGTTCACTGGGAACATAGACGAGTTCTACAACTACCGGCATGGCAGGCTTGAATACAGGTCCCTGCGATTCGAGCATGAAACCCTTGAAGGCGACTTCCAAGGCAACGCGATCATCAACTACACGGACGAGGAAGTGCCATGGACGAGGATAGTCGAGCACAAGCACTTCAACGACCCAGGCACAGAAAAAACCGTGATCACTCGCGAGTACCCGATGAAGTACGAGGGGGAGGCCACACCCTTCTACCCAATCAACAACGACTCGAACCAATCCACCTACGAGAAGTACAAAGCAGAAAACGACGGCAGCGTCATCTTCGGCGGGCGGCTGGCGACCTACAAGTATCTCGACATGCACCAGGTGGTCGGCCAGGCCATGGCTGATGCGGAGAGGGAGCTTGGGCTGCGCTAGGGCGAGCTTAACTGCGGCTCCCAGGGGTCGTAAATTGAGCGGTATCGGGAAGCCACGCAAATCTCCCTGCCGTCCTCAAACCCCAGCACCTCCTTGAGCGGCCCCGAGTATTGGCTCCCGATCTGCGTAACCACCCCGCTCCAGGTCCCAGGTCCATGCGCGCTGGGCAGCAAAACTCGGTCGCCCACGGACACCGAAAAACTGCAGCTGTACGTGTACTTTTGGTTCACTATGACCAGCATTCAGTCGTAATCCCTCGCCAGCGCGCACATGAATACGCCGAGATAGGCCAAGGCGAAGCCGAGGGAGCAGAGCGCCTCGCGCCAATTCAGTTCCAAGAGCGAATTCCACATCTGTCCCCCAGCTTATTTTTGACCCCGTATATCTATGCGTCAGCATTTATCGGCCCTACAATTGGTAAAGGGGGTAGATATGTCCATAGACAGTTGGCAGATCAGGGCGCACACCAGAGCTTGCGGCATAGCCTGCATGATGGCCCCTTCGGGCGACTACGCCGAGCTGGGGGTGTACAAGGGCGACACTCTCAGGGTCTGCGCCCAGATACAGAAGCTCTTGAGCCCAGGTAGGCTCTACTATGGATTCGACTGCTGGCAGGGCCTGCCATTCGTGGGCAAGGAGGACGGCGTCCTGTCGGTCGGCGAGTGCAGGGCGAAGAAGGAAGAGGTGGAGGAGGTCGTAAAGCTAAACGACCTGAATAACGTTCGTCTGATTGACGGGCTGATCGAGGAGACCCTGACCACCCAGAACCTGTCCGAGGTGACCTTTGCGTTCCTTGACATGGACATCTACGAGTCGACCAAGTTCGCCGCCAGGTACCTGATGGACATCATGCCTCCCGCATCCATCATCGGCTTCCACGACTATGGCTTCCACCGGACCCCCGGCATCAAGAAGTGCGTGGACGAGCTGGACAAGCGCAAGTGGGAGCAGCGCTTCATGATGGAAACTGCGATCTTCTTCCAGAAGCTCTGATTCAGGCTGGGATGTAGTCAGGCAGGTGCGAGGTGGCGTCGTAGTAGTTTCGGATGCCGAACGGGTTGCGGCACGCCTTGGCAGGCTCGAAGAAGAGTTGCGGCTCCACGTGCTCGTGGAAAATCTTCAGGGACTCATGGAACTCAGGCGAGTTCACGTCAAGCTTTCCGAAGAACCACTGCCTGACCTTGTCCTTGAGCTTCATGTGCTCGATGGACGGCTCCGAGAACCAGTAAAACTCCTTGGTGGGGTGGAAGCCCTGCAGCAGCGCAGTGATCATGTGCATGTTCGATTCGACGCAGTCGAAAGGCGATATGAATGCCTTCATGTACATGTTGCACTCGCCCTTGGGCTTCGACCCATCGATCAGAGTCAGGTTGGGGTCGGTTGCCACTATGTGGTCGGCAACGGCGTCGAGCTTGCGGAACATCGGTATGTAGAACTGGACGAAATCGTAGCCGTTGATCTTCACCAGACGGGTGCGGAAGTGCTGGAAGAACTCGTAGAGGAGGACGTACGACCCGTAGTTCTCCGTGCCGCCGCTCGAGTAACGCTCCCTGATCCTTTCCAGCGCGTGAGTCTTGAAAACTAGGTTGAAGCGCCTGCCGAATCGCTCGACGCTGCCCGGCAGCATGTACTGGTGGTACTTGCCGGACACGTCGAAGTGGGTGAAGATGCGCTGGAAGACGATGCCTATCCGGCTGCCGACCATGCAGATGCGGAACCCGTATTCCGGGTAGCTCCGGACGAATATCTCCTTGTCTGAGTTGAGGATGTTGTCGCCAAGCTCCAGCACCATGCGCTCGTGGAGCGAGGCGAATTCCTCTCCCTTGGCGATGAAAGCCCTGTTCTCCTTGTCCTTGAGGTAGTTTACGCCGTTCTTTTCGAGCGACTCCCTGCTGTAGTTTGCGAACCGCTCAAGGAATGGGGCGAGGCCTGCGTACTCGATGTAGGCGCCCTTGTAGCCGATCTTGACTATCTGCTTCAGGAAGCCGTGGAAGAAATCGTTGTCCCCGGAGAACTCGAACTTTTGGAAGTTGATGGCGGAAACGGCATTCCTAACGGCCCTTGCGTACTCGGGGCTGACGAGGTGCTCATTGATGAACTCGAAAGGCGGGTACAGGCTGCGAATCGCGTTCAGGTGCCTCTCGCGCCGTATCCTTTCTTCCCTGAGCTTTTTCTTTGCTTGGTTGCGGCTCATGTTGAACATCCTTGATGAGAGCTTTTCACCATTACTCAACCACGATTGCAGAGGCCAGTAAAGTGGCAGACAGGAAAATATGACGCGACTGTATATAAATTGAAAATCTGCATCCCACGCGAGGTGACGCCCATGCAAAAGTCACAGGAACATGAGATTGCCAGCGAGATGGAGCTAAATGCAGAGAGACAGTCCTATATCCTTAATTTGAAGATACTGGGCAAGATAAGCAAGCACTTTGCGGACCCGCAGCGGTGGCTGGACACGCCCTTGGCCGACTTCGGAGGGCGTAGGCCCAGGGAGCTGCTGGTATCTGGGGAGCATTCAAGGCTGCTTTCTCGGCTGCCGAGCACCCCCACGTGGAGCACAGGACTAGACGATGACGAAGTGGTCGTCTCATGATCCATGTCGTCAAGTCGCGCCGCCCGAACAGAAGGTGGACTGTGGCTCTGGTAAATTGGAAATCATTAGATTTCATGGTATATCAACTCAAGCAACTTTATCAGCACAATGACCCGGCCAAGTTCACTGTGAGCATATTCGACGCGACCTTCCCCAAGCACCAGATCGCAGAGCTGCTGGAAATAACTTCCCCCTACCGCACACAAGAAAACATCAGCCTCTGCGGATGGACTACGAGAAGGGAACGTGGACGGCCTCATGGCGCTGAACTCGACAGAATCATGCGCGAAGCGGAGAGCGAATACTTTTTGAGCAACGACCCCGACTTCTTTTGGGTGAGGGGCAACCACCTCGGGCTCCTAGACGATGTGATGGACGCCCATCGCTCTTGCGGGACGGAGCAGATAGTCTCGCCGAGGCACATCCCAGCATGGTGCGCCGCCTACAGGCTGGAAGACATCAAGCACACCTCTTGGGAGCCGGTGCACGGCAGGGACTCGGAGAACAGGGTGGTGGTGGTGGACGGCCGGGACACGGGCTGGATGCCCAGCGAGGCCACGGAGACGCGCTCCAGGATGCTATTCCAGACATGCCCCTTCATGCCTCCTTTTCTCGGGCCGGTTTCGTATGCAGGCAACCAGCTGACTTGCCTCTCATACCAGCATGCCGGCTGCGTGCTGGGCACACACATGTTTCGTGGCAAGTACATCTTGGAGCCCACCAAGAAGCCGACGCCAGAGGCCTGGCGCGCAGGAAGGTCCTTGCTGGGGCAGTACTACCTGGATTTGGCTGGCCGCTTCACATATTCACAGGGCGAGTGGAAGCAGGAAAACTCTAAATAAATCCATGCAGAAACTTAAATGCTACGTTCTGGGCCATTCGGATAAAAGCTTGGAATCGATTCCCGACTGCCCGTGGCTAGTGAAGACCAACCTGAACGAACTTGAACTTCCCATACCGAACACCAACGAGATAGCGGAGAACAGGCTCTTTCTGGCCGACGATTCCTTCTTCGACTGGGAATGCGAGTACATCGGCACGCTTACTTGGCAGTACGACAGGAAGTACTGCTGGGCCCTCTCGCTGTCCGACCTTGACGAGCTTTTGCCCGAACTCGAGGAGGACGTGGTCTTCGCTCCCGCAACAAACATCATGGGGGAGGTCAGGTCGGAGTACGCGCCGTCGCTCAAGGGCATCCCTCGGTGGGTGGAGCACATGCAGAACATACATGGGCCCAGCTTCCAGGGCTACCTAGACGAGATTTCAAGGGTGTCGGGCCTGCCTCTGGTGAACGAACCCTGCTTCTGGGCAAACAACTTCATATGCCACCGAGAAGTTTTCAAGGAGTTCCTGAGATTCTTCAAGAAGGTATTCACAGAGATCCACGCAAGACACGGCTACGATTTCAATTTCCTGGCAGAGGACCCCCCTAGGAAGGCGGCCTACCTGTACGAGTCCGTCGCGATGATATACTTCAGCAACCGCTTCGACCTCAGGATCAGGCAGATGCCCAGGCGGTGCAACTTCATGGACCAGATCGCCTGGTTCTCCTCATCGTCCAAGGGGTACGAGGAGGTCACACAGCAGCACCTCAAGTCCCTCCAGCTGGCTGGCGTCATGGAGGAAAACATTTTCTGCGTGGAGTACTTCACCCCAGATGCAATCACGGACTCCATATCTTTCGGTTCGCAAAGCTATCAGCACTGCGTTTCATCAAAAATCTACTTCTACGTCAGGAAGCTGAAGCAGTACCGAAAGTCCGTCGCAAGGGGGGAGCGCAAGCACAAGTTCATAGTGCTCACGGACTGCGACGTCCAGGCGTTCGGGGGGAGGCTGAAGGAGTGGAAGAGGATGTTCGGCGAGATAGAGGCGTCGGACAAGACGGTCCACATGTGTTGCCAAAACTCGCTGCTTGAGGCGAACACGGGCATCATCATTTTCAAAGCCGAAAACCTCGACAGGGTCATAGATTGGCTGGAGAAGATAGAAGGGATCATGATGCGGACGCCCCCGTCCGAAATGTACCTCATGGACCAAACCGTCATCAACGAGCAGAGGCAGCTCATGGACTGGGGATGGCTCCACTACCGGCACGTGATGCTTGGCCCCGACTTCCATCCGCCGCAGAGGCACCAGTACGTTCTTCACCATGCAATAAAGACGACGACGAAGCAGCAGAAGCTAGACCAGCTTCGGCACATCAAGTACCTTGTCACCGAAAACAGGGACACGCTGTTCGTGTACAAGAACTACAAGCGGAGCGAGGAGCTGATGCTGTCCGTGCGGAGCCTTAGACACTTTTTGCCGGGAGCCGAGGTCCACTGCATACTCCTGCACGACGAGTCGCCGGAGGAGTACTCCAAGTACGCAGAGGCATTCGAGTCGCTCGGTGTGCTCTGCCACCATTTCGCCAAGGCGCACAAAGACCAGCCGAGCGATGATGGCCGAGAGGGATGCCACGTTGCAGAGTGGATCAACCACGCCTATCGAATCTTCCCCTCAAGGAGCAGGGTGGTGCTTATGGAGGAGACAAACTACTTTACGAGTGGCGAGACCCTGTCGATCATCATGGACCAGGACTGGGACCTCGTCTATGGCTTCACATTCGCAATAAACCACGAGCTCAAGCACGTGCCGAAGTTCCCTAGGAGCAATATGAGCAAGCGGATGCTGGCCATAAACTTCAACCTCATGAGGGACAGCTTCCCGATGCCCGAAGTCCCCGATGACGCTCGCGTGCTGCTAGGGCACTACCTCTACGATCGCGCCTATGAGATGAAAGCCAGGGTGATATCCATGAGGACTAGGAACCACACCAACTACGAGGGCGATGGCACATGGACAGACAACATAAATGAAATCAAAGACCATCTCGCTAAATCTGGGATACTTTGATCGCTTTATATAAATATGTGAAAGAATTAGGGGGAGCAAATGAAAGCGAACACAAAAGAGGAAGCCATCCAGCTGCTCAAAGCGGCACTTGATTTTTTTGAGAGGGAGGGCCAAATCCCCCCGCCTGTTGTGGCATCGAATAGCCCGGCTCAAACAAACAACAACCAGCCGGTTTTCGCAGAAACCGCCCTAAATGAACTTGAGCACCTCAAGGCTCTTCTGAATGAACCAGACTGGCCAGAGGCTGTTCCGCAATTTCTTATATGCAATCGGACGGAGGCGGACAAAAAGGAGCGCGCAGAGGGAATCGTTGACTACATCGACATGGATTTGAGCGGGAAAAAGATTCTTGACTTTGGATGCGGAGAAGGCCATCTCGTGAAGCTTCTGGCTGAAAAAGGAATCAACGCGACAGGATACGACATCCAAAAACAGGGAGAACTTGAGTGGGAGACCACTGAAACCGGACTGCTTACTACTGACTGGGAAAAAACAAAGGCGCAAAAACCTTACGACGTCGTTCTGTTGTACGATGTTCTAGATCACGCAACCGATCCCGTGTCATGCCTTAAGCAGCTGCGCGAAGTCTGCACGTCCGACACAACTATAATGGTCAGAACCCACCCTTTCTGCGGGCCGCATGGCGGACACCTTTACCAAAAAATCAACAAGGCCTACGTGCACTTGATATTCACGGAATCAGAGCTTGCAGAAATGGGATACCCTCTGGACCAGCTCCAAAAGGTTTTTTATCCGCTCGCGACTTGCGACACCTGGTTCAAATCCAGCGGTTTCTCCATCGCGAAAAACAACACCGTCAAGACTTTTGTGCCCGACTTTTTCAAGAACAACAAATTCGTGCGCGCAAGAATCTCCAAAACGTACCCGAAAGAGTTCCCTGAATGGCAGATGTCCCAGGCGTTCAACGACTACGTGGTGAAGATGCGATGAAGCTAGACTTCCTGGTTACGGGCACAGGCAGGAGCGGAACGGTCTACATGGCGAGGCTCCTGTCGAGCGTGGGCATCATGTGCGGTCATGAGTCCGTATTCAAGCATGATGGGCTCGAGGCCGCCTGGAGGCGCATGTCGGGCGAAATGCCCGTGCAGACGAGTGAGCACACAAACAGCAATGATTCTGTGCGATTCGACCCTCGGCAGCAGAGAGCGGAGAGCTCCTACATGGCCGCACCTTTCGCATCCAGCGTGGTCACCCTCGGGACGAAGGTGATACACGTTGTGCGCGACCCAATCAAAGTGATCAGCTCCACCTTCTACGACGCCAACTTTTTCACGGCAGGCACGCAGAGGCCCTTCTTGAACTTTGTGGAGAGCTGGGCGCCCGAGGTCAAGAAGTGCTCCGACAATCGCGAGAAGGCCATGGCCTACTGGCTCTACTGGAACAGGATCGCACAGAAGGCGAGCGAGCAGAGGGAGAACCTTCGGGTCAGAGTGGAAAGCGAGATCGATGAGCGTCTTTTCAAGTTCCTCGAGGTGGAACCGAAGGACTGGTACAGGAACTCCAAGGCGAACTGCTGGCACAACAGGAGCAAGGACTTCGAGATGGACGACCTCCCGAACGGCCAGATCAAGAGGGACTTCGTTGATCTGGCATCAGAATACGGGTATAATCTGCGAAGGCGGATGGTCGCCATGATTTAGGGAGTACGCCATGGGTTTCATGTGGGGATTCTGCTTCGGGTTCGGGGCCGGCGCCGCTTTCACTTTGGGCGCTGCGGTCTGGCAAATCTACAAGGTCAGCAAGAGGTAGCGTGGCATGAGGCCCGACAGGCGCGCGCCCTTGAAGTCCTCCAAAAGCCACAAGGAGCTTGCGCAAGAGTTTCTGCTTTCCATGAGGAGCCGTTTCACCATCGTGTGGTACGGCTCCGACGCTTTTTACATGGACTTTGAGCCATGCGATGGCCTGCTGGAGGCAGTCGAGGGCGCAATCTCAAAGTATGAATTGGACAATCCCAATCGGGAGGCGAGGATCGTTCTGGCGGAGATGAAGCGTGCGGTCAGGGATGCGCAGCCAAACTGCTGGCGCATCAAGGCCAGCGGGCGGTATCTCATGAACTGCGACCTTGACGCGATGGACTCGCCAAATATCAATCAGGACCTGGAGATGACATCCGCAGACCCCAAATTAACCTCTATCTGCATAAACCTGTACAGAAAACAGTTCTTGTTGTTGGGGCTGGAGCCTCCTGCCACGGTCGCATGTGCTTTCAGGAGAACCTCCATCCACGAGGTCCCGATCCGATTCCTTCAGAACGAGTCCCTCGTGGACGGATTCATCATGGATAGGCAGCTATCGTGACCGCCACCGCTTCGGCAGCAGGTTACGCAGCCTTGCGCGATCCCTCTGCTCTGGGGCCTTCTTGGCCTCCGGCTCCTTGACCTTACTTGCGCTGGCCGACCGGCCTGCAGCTTGGTTGGGTCAGGTGGGGCATTCCGGCTTCGTCTGCAAAGCCGCCAGCATGGCGACCTCAAGAAAAATCGACATAGTATCCTCCTTACGGGCCACAATCGGCCTGCAAGATATTAAGTCCTGCCAGAGGCTTTCTCAAGTCCTTTGCGCAGAATGTGCGCCACGACCTCAACAGTCCAGCAGTTGCCGAGCATCTTGTACCGCTGTGTGTCGCTAGGGCCTGCGGTGTAGCCGTCCGGCACAGTCTGGAGCCTCTCGCACTCCAGCACGGAAAGGCGGCGCCAGCCGGCCTCGTTGAGCGCCTCTATCTTCGGGGCGTTGGAGCTGCCGACCCCGTTTCCCCGTATCCCCGTGCCGGCGCTCAGGGTCTTTGACTTGCCATACACGGAGTAGACGCTGCCGTTCTGCCCGCCGCTGGGGTATATGTTCCGAAGCACCGATATGCCCTTGATCCTTGGGCCTTCGGGCCAATTCTCCCTGTCCTCCAGTATGTCGCGCAGCGCCACCCCTTTGTCATCTGGCGGCCCGCCGAAGTCCAGGTTCGTCCAGTAGAGCCTCTCACGGTTCTGCGCCGAAACGAGCGAGCTGTTGATAAGGGTGGGCCTCACGCCCAGAGCCTCCGAAATGACCTCGGCGCATGCCGACTTCATCTTCACGTTCTCGAGAAGGAAGTAAAGCGGCTTTACCTCTCGCATGACGCGCACGAACTCGAAGAAGAGCGCCGACCTAGGGTCATCGAAGTTCAGTTGCTTGCCGGCGAAGCTGAAGCCCTGGCACGGGCTGCCGCCCAGCAGCAGGTCGATTTTAGGCAGATCGGCGCCAGATACGCCCCTGACGTCCCCCAGCTGGATGGTGGAGGGGAACCGTGACTGCGTGACCGATATGGCGTGCTTGTCGACCTCTGAAGCGAAGTAGGCCCCGACCTCCGCTTTCGCCGCTCTCAGCGCAAGCTGGCCGCAACTTATGCCGTCGAAGAGGCTCAGGACGTTTAGGGGCATGGGGCGGCCTTTTTTGTACATGCAAATTGATGTGTATTATATTCAAATTACCTAGCTCGAGGTATAAAAACATGCGGGACCACATCGGCAATCTCACAAAGATGAACATCAAGTACTTCTACGACGCAAGCTTCGACGACGCCTCGGCCAAGACGTCGATATTGGCGGCCATGCCGGGCCATGAGGAGTTTAAAAAGGCGCAAGAGAAGATACACAAGATGCGCCAGAGCAAGGTGAACCCGGAGATGATGCCCTGCTACGAGGCCCCTCTGCTGACTACGGATCAGGAGAGGCACCTTTTCAGGCAGATGAACTACTTCAAATACCGTGCGAAGCAGATTGTTGACTCAATGAGGGAAAACCCCTCGCTCGCCAAGGCGAAGCTAGCCGAGAACATGCTCCAGCGGTCGCAGGAGGTGAGGAACCTCATAGCGGAGTCCAACTTCCGGCTCTCCACCATGATCATGCGGCACCGTGACGGCGGCGCCACGGACGCGCAGAGCCCCGACAACGTGCTCAGCGATGCCTACTTCAACGTCCTCAAGGCCGTCGACTACTTCAACTTCACTTTGGGCATCAAGTTCAGCACCTACGCGACCTGGGTGGTGAAGAAGAACTACTTTCGCGACTTGAAGGTCAAAAGCAGCCAAGGAGAGAGGCTCAACCCGCTCGACGACGCCAAGGCCGAGACGCTGGTGGACCGCTCTGTCGTCGACGAGGAGAAAAGCCACTCCGACAGGCAGAAGCTCGTCAAGCAGTTCATAGGGATGCTGGTGCGCGAGAACCTCGGGACCGACAGGGTGAGGCAGGCGTACGTCCTCGAGAACTACTTCGGGATAAACGGGCGGGAGAAGAAGACCCTCGAGCAGATCAGCCTTGACATTGGGGTGACCAAAGAGAGGGTGAGGCAGCTCAAGGAAAAAGGCCTTGAATGGATTCGCGAGAAGGTACAAACTATCGGGCTGGAGTACGACTCGGACAACCCGGGAGACTCCGTTCTGTAGGCCAAAATGATCACGATCAGCGAGGCTAGGGAGGCAGCGAGAGGCAGGCCCGAGTTCTCCGCAAGGGAGGTCGAGGGCGTGCTCAACTTCGACTACGCCATTGCGACCCCCTACTCCTTCACCCCGCACATGGTGGAGATCGAGGCTCTAGGCAGCGACGAGGCCGAGAGAAGGGCGTGGATCAGGAGAAACCTTCGGGGAATCTCTTTCCGATCCGACACAGGCGAGCTCTTAAGCCTGCCGCTCCACAAGTTCTTCAACCTGAACGAGTCGCCCTCCGTTTCTTTCGACTGCCTCAAGGGCGCGCAGGCCTCGATCTACGAGAAGCTTGACGGCACGATGGTCCACTTCTTCCGGAAGCCGTGCGGCGAGTTGGCTGCGTCCACGTGCAGGGGCCACCAGACCCAGCAGGCGAAGCAGGCCTTGGAGCTGGCAGAAGGCGACCCAAAACTGATGGGTAGGCTCTCGGTCAGCGTTGACTCCGGCCTCACGCCCGTGTTCGAGCTCGTCGCGCCTTGGAACCAGGTGGTCGTCAGGTATGACACTCCTCGCCTAGTTTACCTAGTTTCAAGAAACCGGGCTGATGGCTCCTATGTCCATGAGCTGGGTTACCCAGACAGGGCGAAGTCCTACGACTTCCCCTTCTCCGAAATCGTATCGCGATGCGACGTGGAGAACTTTGAGGGGTTCGTGTGCCATCTTGACACCGGGGACATCATAAAGGTAAAGACCCCGTGGTACAGGCGGATGCACAGGTCGATTGAGTCGATCCACAAGCCGTCCCACTTTATCTACGACATGGCCCTTGAGGGCAAGATGGACGACTTGGTGGCAAGCTGCGGCGAGATGTACAAAGAGAAACTGTCTGATGTCTGGAGCGAAGTGGCTGGGGACCTGCTTAATCTCGCAGCAAGGCTGAACTGCAAGCATCGCGAAATTCTCGATTCGGCTTTCTGTGGTAGAGTCATTTCGTCCGATGACCGCCAGGCCAGAAAGGAGATGGCCGAGGCGGTAAGGCTGAATGACCCGGAGTGGTTCTCGGAGCACATGGCGCTCTTCGGTGGCGGAGAGGTCAAAGAGATGCTGAAAAGGAGGCTCAGCGAAAGGTACAGGCGGCTTTACACGGAAAAGTTCCACTCAAGAGTCATCGCCTAGGGGTCAATGATGCAAAAGCAAGATTTACTGCACGGGTGCGACATTCGCTTCTTCAGGAAGAACGTGGCCAACCCCAAGATATACAGCAAGACCACGCGCGCATTCAGGCCCAGCTCCATGACAGTTGCGATAGAGACCGACAGCGGGCTGAGGATACTTCTTCGCGCCACGGGAGGCCCCAAGTACCAGTTCGTGGACGAGTGGCGCTTTCTACCCGACTTCGATGACGAAAACCACCCGGGCAGATACCATGACTACACTCTGCGTGGGCCCAACACGGCCCCCACGAACAGAAGGGGTCGGCTCGAAGGAAGCGAAAAACCGGTTTGGATAAGAGTGGCGTCACACAAGATAGAGGAGTCCCATGAGCACATTGGTGATTAGGGAAAAGGATGTCCTTGATAAGTTCAACAAAGGCCGCCAGATACTGCTAGAATTGGCTAAATGGGACAAAACTACGGAATACAAGAGCATAGTTATAGATGACGTTCACTACACCCTCGTTTCCGCCAGCCTCGGGCGAAACAGGGTTCTCTTGGACCTGCGTCGCAAGGAGTAATGATGTACTCGAACAAGCTTCTGGTGTCGGCAAGGCCCAAGTGCGAGATCGGCAAGTCCGACAAGCAGCACGTGGTTTTCGTGTTCGTTAACAACCACCGTGGAGCCGTTGGCGTGGTTCTGAACGGCGGGAGCTTCGGGAGCCTCACCAGCCTGCACCTCAAGGACGTGTTCAACACCCCCGAGGGCAACTTCACAAAGACGAAGGAGATGATACTGGAGAAGCGCTTTGACGAGGTCCCCCTTTACTATGGGGGACCCGCCAAGACCGAGGGGATTTACTTCCTGCACAGCTACCAGCGGTTCTCCAAGGTCACACGGAAGGATCACGACCCAGCCCACTTCGACATCTTCGACGAGTCGGTGCCCGACAACGAGATTTTCGGAGGCCTTTACTTCGGGAGCCCTTTCACCTTTGCGCACATCGTGGAGTCCGACGTGCTGGACAGCAGCAAGTTCAGGTTCTACACCGGTCAGTGCAAGTGGAACCCAGCGCAGCTGGAGACAGAGGTCGCAGCCGGCTACTGGAAAATGGTAGACCCGGAGGTCGAATACTTCTTCGACGACCGGGCCTGCGAGGCGCTGCTCCTCGAGGCCCAGGAAGGCCCCCTGAAGCACAGCCTTAACTAAATTCTACTGAATGAAAAGCTCCAGTTGGCTCTGCCCAGCCTCGATCACGCGATCGAGGCTTCCGCTCCTGTATGCCTCTGGAACTGACTTGACGGCTGCCTCCGAGATCCTCTTTTCGTCCTTGGGCGAAACGAACCAGGTATACCTGCCTGGAACTGCCTGAAGCTTGAAATTGCCCTGCCTGTCGCAGACGCCATGAGCATCCGAGCCTACGCCGAGGGGCTGCAATACAACCTTGGCATCCTGCAATGGCTTGCCTTTAAGCAGTATTCGTCCCGCAATTTCGCTTTTGTCAGGCATGGGCCTAGCGTCGGAACCGCAGCCTGACAAAAGGGCTAGCATCAAAAAAGAAAATGTTCTCTTCATGAAGTTCCTCAATCAAGGTTCACTACCTGGCCGTCATTGGCGCCCACGAGCGCCTTCAAGACCAAAGCGTCGATTGTGTCGCGCACGAAACGAACGGAACCATCGCCAAAGCAAGAGGTTATACCGCCTGAATGGAAAGAGAATGGCTCGTCGTTGGGACCGCAGTTGTTGACGCTCCAACGGCATTCCGGAGGCCCGCCCATGGGACTTGCGTTGTTGTTGATTTTAGCCACCCTGCTGCCAAGAGATCTGCTTGGACCAGACACTCCATTGGTTGCCGCATCGGGATCAGCCCATGCGTAAACCCTTCTCGCATTTGTCGATATGCCATCACCGACGACGGGGTGGGCAGGCGAAGCAACCGGAGAACTCCTTGCAGAGCCCGCACCCATGTTCGAAACCAAGGGATGCGCGCGACCTGCGTCCTCAAGCAGCAGAAATGTGTTGGATGATCCATCGCCTGCAGAAGCCACGCTGCTTCCCTCTGCCGTGAGCATTCCAAAAAAGCGACCACGATAGGAAGCAGAGCCAGCACCCACGACCCTTGCCTTGGTGCCTTCATCAATGTCGCTGACCGCTCCGTACATATAGTCGATAGCGCCAAGCCCCTCACCGTTGGATCGACCCAATCCGGATATCGGTGTAGAAGGGCACAAGAAAGTTTTAACTTGTGTCTGTGCGGCAACCCAACCAGACGGAAAAGCCGGGTCATCGTAGTCCAGACCCTTGTTGATCGGGCTGCCTAATGATCCATGAATAAAAGTCCAGTTGTAGGAGGCTGGCGTGGGGGAACTTGTGTCAAGCAACTTGTAAGTAGCCTCTTGTTCTATGAACGGGAGTATTTGCGTGCACCACGAGTGAATCAGATACTTGGTGGTATTGCTGCCAGTCGAGTCTATCTGGCCGGGCTGTGGCAGCTTGCCTTGGCTTGATTCATGGTTGTGGAATGCGAGGCCCAGCTGCTTGATGTTGTTGGAGCAGCTCATGCGGTTCGCCGCCTCGCGCACCTTCTGCACTGCGGGGACCAACAGCCCAACCAGGACTGCGATGATGGCGATGACGACCAGAAGCTCGATGAGGGTGAATCCCTTGCGTTTCATGTTTTTCTCCTTCGTAAAAAACTAGCTATCGAAGGAGTGCGGCAAGAAGACGTGAGGTTTTGATGAAATAATTGTGATGATTTGACGAGGGCCATCATGGCTTACTTGACTTTATCGCAGCTCAGGCACGCACGCACACGAGGGCTACTTGAGGGTTTTGACCCTCGACTTGATGTAGTCCATGGCCATGCGGTTGGCGAAGCCCCGGAGCGCCGTCGGGTTGATGGCCTGGGGCGCCGTCATGAGCCGCTGTATCTCGTTGTACACCTTCGTGGTGATCTCGTCCTTGGCCTTCTGGTTCAGTATGCCCGTGGCGGGATCCCAGAGCCCGTCGTCTATATCGAATATCTCTGCATTAGGGACGCGACGCCGCTCTGCGTCCTTCAGGGACAGGGCCTGCTGTATCATCTTCGTGGCGTTCTGCTTGTTCTTAAGGGCCGTGAAGATGTTGCCGACCAGCCCGCCCGAGTTGAGAAGGCTGTCCAGGCCTGGATAGACCCCAGTCTGCTGCTGGCCGGCGCCTCGAGGCGTGGAAGGGACCGTCTGGCCCATCCCAGGCCCCGTGTTTGCAGGGGTGGTGGCGGGCTGCTCCTCTAAAAGCCTGACGTATTCCTTGAAACTCATGCGGAACCTCAAAGCTATATAGGCGGCAAACGCCCTCTATTTTCCTGCCGAGGCGGTCGTGGCGGCCTAGAGTCAGGAAACGGAGGTTTTTATGGAATACAATCTGCTGCCTGTGGTCGACCCCAAAGTTTGCTTCTCCGTGGAGAAAATGTGCCAGCAGGAGAACGACAGGTTCATACTCGAGTACCTCAGGGACATCAAGAAGAACAACCCCATAGTCGCCCTCTGGATCACGAGATTCGCGAAGACCACAAACGACAAGCTGGGAGCGGTGGCCTGCGCCGCCATAGCCTACAAGTTGCTGGAAAGCCAGTCGGAGGCAAATATGCTTGCAGAAATGTACAAAACCTGAAAATTCTCGCTAGATATCCATATCTCGAGGGGAGGGGTATGGATCACAAAGACGAAAGAACCCTCGGGGACAGAATCAGCGACTCCGTGGCGAAGTTCGGCGGGTCATGGCGCTTCATCATATGCGCTGTCATAGTGATCAACATCTGGGTCGCCATTAACCTACTCGCCCCGATCGCATGGGACCCCTACCCCTTCATACTGCTGAACCTGCTGCTGTCCCTCGTGGCGGCGTTCCAGGCTCCTTTCATCCTCATGTCGCAGAGAAGGGTCGAGATGAAGCAGGACGCGATCTACCGCAGCCTGTTTCGCGAGATCAAAGAGCTGATAGAGGTTGACCTCAGCCTTGAGCACCAAGTCTTGGAGAGCAACAAGGAGATTAGGGAGAAGCTAGAGGCGCTCCAGAAGTCGCATGAGGACAGAGGTCGAGAATGAGGTACAGGGCCGTCTGCACCATCACGTGGGACTTCGCAGCGGAATGCACCAAGGACGAGGCATTGGAGGCCGTGCGACAAGAGCTTGAGAGGTTCCCCATAGATGGCAAGGAGAAGCCCAAGCTGCTCGCGCAGGTCGAGGTGCTGAAGTCCAAGACGGACAGGATCAAGCTGTTTGAGGTGGACATCGAGGACTTCATGTCCTCGGTCAGTTCAGAGCCATGCAAGAAGACCTTCCACGGCTGCGGGCGCTCATACCCGGTGAAGATGAACGTGGACAGGTACAGGCTCTTCCAGTCGAGGAGGGACTGCGTCGCCTGCGGGCTCACTGGCTCGAAGGTATTCCTGGAGTGCAACCCCGCAGATATGGTCCCGCACTTCAACATGTACGGCGAGCATGAGGGCGAGCTTGTTCTCTTCACCAAGGACCATATCGTCGCCAAGGCTTTCGGCGGCGAGGACAGGCTTGATAACTACCAGACGATGTGCTGCACCTGCAACTCGCTCAAGGCGCACCACAACCTAGGCATAGCAGAACTCAAGAAGCTGCGGAGCCTGTACGACGCACACAAGACCTCCCTGCCCAAGCGAAGGCTTCACGTCATGCTGGACGAGGCTAGGAACTCGATGTGCAAGCCATGGCCAGGCAGCACGATAAAGGACCAGGGGCTGGCCCCGGGGCCGAACCAGGCGATGGCGCAGATCGACTTGGCGATCAAGAGGGTGGGCGACGACCTTGTGGCCGGCGAGTGGGACGGGGAAGAGGGGTCGGTATACCGAATTGAGAAGGGCGCCTTGCTGGAGGTGGCGGTAGAAATCAACGACGAGTGCTGCTGCATGTTGTCGGACGGACACGTAGCGCGCTTCAAAAAGAGCTACCTGGGCCGTAGATAAGGCAGCGATCTTTGGCCGGAGAGGGCCAAAAGGAGATTTATGCCGTTGGAACCATGGGAGATAGAGCTCCGAAACCAGCTGGGCGGGGCTCAAGATACTCAACCGCAGAAAAAGGCAGAGGCCGCCGCCCCCGCACCCCAAGCCGAGCCGCAGCCGCAGCCGCAACCGCAGCCCGTTCCCGCCCCGGAGCCAATGGTGGCCCCCGCAGCGCCGAGGCAACAGTCCTCCACCTCCTCCTTCCTTGCCGCCCTCGTGTTCCTTGCGGTGGTAACGTTGCTCGTCTACGACCACAAGAATGGCGGCAGGATCAAGAGCAAGATCTCGGGCCTTTTCGTGACCAAGACCGAAGCCCCGGAGAAGCCCAGAAGGCCGATCGAGCCCAAACGCGAGGAGCCCAAGCCGTCGCCGCAACCGCAGGCGCAGCCACAACCCCAACCCGAAAAACCGAAGGTAGAGGCGCCCCAGAGCAAGGGCGACCTCGAGGCGCTCCGTTCGGAGAACAAGGCGCAGATAGACGCGCTGAACAAGAGGCTGGACGCCGCCGCAAACAAGCTCAAGCTCATGGGGCTGATGGTCAACGAGAACTTCAACATCATCGGCCAGCAGATAAGCGACAGCTTCATCTACATGAACAGCGACTGGACTCTGGACAGGATGCCCAGGTACCTTGACCTTTCACCTGAGGACAGGCAGTACCTCGAGCAGTACGTCAGGCAGACCTCCAAGTCTAGTAAACCTTGAAGTTCGCTGGACCCGTGTAGCCCGTGGCCCTTCCGAGCGTCCTGATGGCGCTGGCGAGGTAGGACGCCGTTATCTGGGCCGTGTCGCGATCCTTGCGAAGATCATACACGAGCTCGACCTGCATGCTGTGCACCCCGGCGTCCTTGTCCCACATCCTGAAGTACTGGTTCATGTTCGACTTCGACCAGCCGCTCATCGGGCCGCCGCTCTTGCCCTCGTAGGCGATGATGCCCAGGTCATTCAGCTGCTTCAATAGCAGGTTCTTCATCCATGGCTCGCAGGTGGTTCGCATCGGGCTTCCGGCCCCATACCCCACGACTGCGCAGAGGCTCTGGTCCTTGCAGATCTGCCTGTGGCGGTTGGACATGCCATGTATGAAGATCAGGAACGCCTCGTCATGCGAGTAAAGTATGCGGCTCTTGAATCGGACGATCGGCTCGAGGAACTCCTCCCTGACAACGTCCTCCTTGCAGTGGTAGACGTTGTTGCAGTCGGCCTTGTCGTTGAGAACGTCTATGTCAAGGCAGCGCTCCCACCCTCTGTTTATAACTGCATAACAGTTTATTTCATTGGCTATGCTCTCTGCTATCAAGGCCGTGTTCTGGTCATCTTGCTCAAAGCCATGCGGGGCAACCACTATCACCGGGGCCTTGCCCCTGATAACGCTTACTCTTTCCATGACGCCTCCAGGGACACGAGAATGCCTATGACCCCGCAGTCGATCGCCGACTGCACTTCCTTGCTGTCATCATCGTAGTGCCAGTCGGCGCCGAGGCGGTAAAGAAGTGGCCCTTTCGGCTCGTGTTCCGTGTAGTGCACAGAGGAGACGGGCAGGGAGTGCCTAGCTATGAAGTCTTGGACGGACACTCTAGAGGGATTGTTTGCCTTGATCCACTCCTCGGAGTCGTGCTCCTCCGTTCGCGAGGTCACGATGATGCAACGGTCGCTCATTTGGGAGTGCCAGCGCAGCATTGAAACCATCCTCTCGTTGGGCTGGCCCGCAGCCCCCATCAGCGTGTCATCGAAGTCGAAGCTCACGGTTCTTGTCATCGGGTAGTCTCCGAGGGCAAAAAGAGGGTGTGTATCATAGATATAACTTTGGACTCCTTATATGGTGGTAGATGAGTAAAAAAACGCGCGCTGTCATAGACCTGTCGACAAAAAAGAATTTTGAGGCCTGCGAGCTCTTGAGCGCACTGCTCGGGGCTGGCGTGGCGATACGTGCGAAGGGGTATCGGCTGCATGTCAAAAAATCCTCCACCAAGGTAAATACCAGTAAGAACAGACGAAAGATCAAGGAGATTTCATGATCAGCCTTAACGAGTTCAAGAGCGGCGGCGAGGGTGCGGGCATCGGCGGGGTTTTCTCGAAGCTTTTCGAGGCAAGGAACTTCGCCCATCTGGCTCACCTGCGGACGAAGAGCTACGCGCAGCACAAGGCTTTGGGGCACTTCTATGAGGAGATAGTCGAGCTAGCCGACTCGCTCTACGAGACCTATGCCGGCCAGTACGGGCAGATCAAGTTCAACGCAGGCCCCACCGTTAAGGAGGAGGACACCGTGCGCTACATGGAGTCATTCGGGAAGATGATGTTGGAGGCCCACAAGCTCATCGACGAGAAGGACACGCACCTGCACAACATCCTAGACGAAATCATCGCCCTTGCGTACCAGACTAACTACAAGCTGAAGTTCCTGGCCTAGTCGCCTTGGTAGAAAAGAGGCATCGGGAGGGGTATCGGGCTGACCCCCGCATCGGGGGCCTCCCTCATAAAGGCGAGGAGCCCGTCGTAAGCCCTGTCCATCCTTGACTGCACGTTTTGATAGGAAACCTCCCTGCCGCCCCAGTTCATTCCGATGCTGACCGCACCGCTGGAGTAGAGCCAATCCACGTCACTCGACTCGGGTGCGGTCTTTCTTTCGCTGACAAGAAGACCGGTCAAGTTGCTTACCTTCCTCGCCAACGCCATGGTTGCCAAGGCGTCCTTCTCGTGCATGGACGATGGCAGGGTCAGGGTGTCGCCTTCGCCGTGGAAACTCAGGCATGCGGTGAACTTCTGGCTGTTTGCGAAGTCCATGAGAAGGCGTGTGCAGCAGGGCATATCGGGGTTGAGGTTCTTGATGGAAGGGAATGAGCGAACTGGGTCGTTGGCTTGCTGGCGGGCCAGGAAGGAATCGGGTGAAGCAACGGGTATCACGTATACGTTCCGGTTGTTCAGCACCCAGGAGCACTCCGGGTCGCTTGAGCAGGTCAGAAGCCTGTACAGAAGCGACATGGAGGCAAGCACTGCCGACTCCTCTGAGCCGCATAATCCTGCCTGTATAAGTATTTTCGGCTTGTCCCTGTTGCCTAGCCTCATGTAGCTGACGGTGGTTCCTTTAGCGGTTCTGCCGTATGTGCCGATCTCGCACTTGTTGCCCGCCTCCCTCGCCCAGGTTTTCAGCTGGAGGGCGACCTCGGAGTAGGATTCGTAGGTTGTCGGGGGCTCGCTTAGCTTCGCTTCGCCTTCGAGGACGCTAGTCAGAGTCTGTGAAGTTGGCTGCGGGGGACTTTGGTTTTTTGAAAAGTAAAGGAAAGGCAGCGCGCACCCTATGGCAGAGGCCGAGAGCAGCATGATGAGACTGTGCCTTTGCATGGAACTATATACTTTTCACGATTTGGATTTGCTCTGCTTGCCGGGCTTCCAGCTTACCTGTTTGCCGGATTTCTTCCGTTTGACGCCGGCCGTGGTGCAGGCCGAAAGCGTTGGGCGGCAGGCGGGGTACTTGCGGTCGGCGCCCTTGCCTGCCTTCTTCCTGCCGCATGGGACTAGCTTGCCCTTGCGGCTGGCCCTGCAGTCTATCCAACCCTTGCCACGGTTGCGGTCGAACCAGCCTCGTAGGCCACGCTCCTTCTCAAGCTTGAAGGTGCTCTCCGAGACATCGGCCTGAACCGACTCGTCCTGGCTCTCGCCCCAGTTCTCTGCCCCGACCTTGCGGCACCTGACGAGCGCCCCGCTGGCGTAGGCGCTGGGCCACTTCTTGTAGCGCCTCTTGACCTTGTAGTAGCAGGGGTCGCGACGCGCCTCCTGAAGCTCGAACCACTCTTTGAAACTCGGCGTGGGTTGCATGGCGTTTTCCATGCAACTATGTATTCGCCGAGGAAGTTTTTCATCAGCCCTCTGGGTCGAGCAGCCTCATAGCCTCTCGCAGCTTGGACAGGGCGCGCTGAGTCCTCTTGGGGGACATGCCGGCCTGCTCAATCTTTGCGGAAGCATCCTCAAGGTGGTCGCAGAAGACGCCGAGAACGTCGTGGGTGGTGCACTCCTCGCAGAGCTTCTTGATCACCGTGGACCAGTTGGCGAGGAGCCAGTTGTAGTTCGGCTTTCTCCTCAAGGTGCGGCAACCTCCATCCTGCACAAGGGGCCACCCTCCGTGTCTGGCCAAGGGTCGTTCACGCAAACGGTGACGTCGGCGCAGGAGTCGCATCTGCGCCAGTCGTTGGACTCCCTGTCGAAGACGGGGTCTTTGGGATGCCACACTATCCTGCCCTTTAGGCCCTTTGTGAGATAGCCCTGATAGAGGAATATGCTTGGCATTCAAGACTCCGATCTGGGTAGCTCGAGGTAAGCTTCGGAAGAGTGGCGAATGAAGTCGATTAGGGCTGGGGAGCAGTCGGGCTCGCACTCCCAAACGACTGCCACTCGCCATCCCATAGCCAGGAGGGTGGACACGGATCGCTCGTCGTTGGCACGGTTCCTCTGGAGCTTGGAGGACCAGAACTCCGTGTTGGTCTTGGGAAGGCGGCCGCCCCGGCACGAGTGTCCGTGCCAGAAGCAACCGTGGACGAAGACCACAACGTTATGCCTCTTGAGGCACACGTCGGGCTTGCCTGGGAGCTTTACGTGGCACCTGAAGCGAAGGCCTGCCCTGTGGAGCAGGCTGCGAAGCTGGACTTCCGGCTTGGTGTCCTTGCCACGGATTCTGGACATGATCCAGCTCCGCTTCTCCGCCTCCGTGCGGCAGTCCGTCTTCATGATGGCCTCTTACTCGATACCGAGAATCTCAGCCGGAGTGCGCTTTTTGGGCTCGTCCTTCGGCTTGTTCAGGACTTTCTCCACGGGAGGCTTTTCGCCTAGGCTCTTCTTCCTCTTGTCGAAGAATGCCTCCCATAGCGACAAACAGGACTCCTTCTCGGACTTGGTGGCCTGGAGGTCCTTCGGGCCGAAGTCTATTCTGTAGTGGCCAACCCTGTGCAGCTTCGGCAGGGGTATCTCGTTGGCGATGCAGATCAGCGACTCTCGCGCTGCGCAAGACACCAAAGGGTGCTCGTCGATCAGGAGGACTCCGAGGCAGTCGGAGTACTGCATGGAGAGGCCGTAGCACCAGGCGGCTGCGATCCTGTGGTGGAAGTCGACGCTGCGAACGGAGAGCTCCACGAGCTCCTCGTTGCGTTCCTCGTGCAGAGTCTGCGCGAGCTTCATGCAATGGTTGCGAATCTTGATTAGCTCGTCGGGCTTGATGACGATCTTGGCGGGGGAGCCGCTTAGAGTCGTCTTGCCCGTTTCAACCACTATGTTTGCGCCCTGAGCGCCGTTCTGCCCCTGACCAGGGGGTTTGGGCTTTGGTGGTCAGCCTGCAGAGCTCTTGCGTGGCACAAACAGCATCGTGGCGAAAAACGCAATCCCGATTGCAGCCCTCATGGCTACATCCTCCTATTTGATCTTTATATCTAAAGCTAAATACTCTCCATCACACTTATCTTCGTGACAGCCGATATTCAGCGTGGAGCCGTCCTCCAGCTCCACGACCAATGTTTCCACGTCTTGCTCCGTTTGTAAAGCGGTGGTGATTGTGGGCAGAGCGCGCACGCCCGTGATCCGCTTGCCAACCAGCTCTTGGAACTTCATCCGAGCACCTCCATGAATATTCCCAGCGACTGGAGGAATATACATACCGAGGAAGTAAAAGACAGAGGAATTCCCAGACATATCGGCACGAACGGGTTCAAGATGGATATATGGATTGGTTTGGGGAGGATGGACAAATATGGCTAGTCTGGCTTTGGTGGTTGGCTTGATGTTTTTGGCTCTTTTGCTTCTCGGGCCGATCATATACGGGTTGTCTTTCATCAAGATTCTGCCCGACGGCGTGATAATCGTGGGTTCGGTCGCCAGCATCGCCTATGGCTTCTACTGGCTCATGCTGCCGATATGGCCTGCCTCGCTGTTCGGCTGCGTGCCTCTGGTTTTCGGTTTTCTTGCCCTAGATAAAAGGGTGAGTCGAAGAGTGAGGTCACAATCAGATGAAGAAGAGTGAATTGGCATACCTTGCAGGGTTGATCAACGAGGCGGCAGAGCCTGACATGCAAGAGTTCGCAGAGAAGAGAGGCGCCGGGGCCAAGAAGATTGCCGAAGGGGCCAAGGAGAAGGGTGGCCTCGCCCTTCTGACTTATGAGCACTTCAAGGTCAAGCTGCCCTATTACAAGAAAGCAGAGGAAAACTTCGACCCTGTCGCCACCAAGAAGGAATATGTTGCGCTCTGCAAGGAGCTACACTCCCGAATGGACGACATCGAGAAGGTGGACCAGAAGTGGTTCCAAAGGCACCTCGGCAAGATGGAAGTTCTCGGCGAGCTCCTGATACGCAACAAGGACTAGCTAGTCAGCGAAGACGGTACACCAGTAAGGCTGGCCTTTGCTGTTCCTGCTCATCGCGAATCCGACCTTGCTGAAGTTCTTATTCAGTATGTTCGCCTTGTGGGGCCTGCTGTTCATCCAGGCGATCATGACCTCCTGCTCGCCCCGCTGGTTCCACGCGATGTTCTCGCCCGCAGTCCTGTAGGTCCCGACCAGAACTCCGATGTTGGAGTGGCGCATGGAGTTCTTCTTGGCCATCCAGTCGGAGTGCTTCTTGGCGTAGTCGCAAAGGTACTGGTCGATCTGGAGCTGCTTTGCGGACACCGCAGCGCGCTTCTCGTTGTGGAGCTCCAGCAGCACTCCTAGGTCAGCATCGCCTTTCTTTGTCTGCCCGCAGCCCGCCGCCAGAACGGCAAGCAAAGCCAAAGCCCTCAAAAGCCTCATTTTCCCGCCTTTTCGCGATTCGCTCGCACCTTGTCCAGCATGGCGCTCACCGAGCTCACCCTCGCGACAAGCTCCTCGGAGGGCCACACGCTCATAACGACCGTGTTGTCGCCCTCCCGCACCATTTTTGGCGCGCCGATGATGGCCTTGATCTTATCTACGTCCCTCAGGTGCCGAATCAGGTAGCGGGATATGTGTAGCTTGGCGTAGATGCTGAGGAACCAGCAGACGAGCAGCAGGGTGTTGATGGCGGCGAGGAGGACGTAGTCGTTCGCAATGCTTCCGAAGAGCCCCATGATGACGAGGCCGAGCAGGACGATGTCCCCGGAGGAGATCACCGGTGGTATCTTCATGTCGGCGTGCCTGAGCAAGGCTTGGTGCGCTTCGCTCTGGTAAAATTTAGGTTGCATACATAGATATAGGACACCGTTTATTTAAAAATTACCTTGCAAAAAAAGAGGGGAGAGGGTCATAAGGCCCTCTCCCCTCAACTTGTTCCCTGCATGACTACTTGTCGGGCCGCTTGCACTTGCCGCCGCAACAACCCTTCTTTGGAGCCACGTCGCCGGTAGCTTCGGTCGCCTCCATAGTGGCGTCCTCGATGTTCCTTGCCTTCATGTACAGCTCCAGCATCTCGAAGATGGTGGCCTGGGCTGGCGTCAGATCAGGGTCGGTGCTTTTGATGCCCTGTCTGTTAGGCAACTCCGGTTCAGTGGACGATATCTTCATCGTGATGTCTTCGCCGACATCCTCGAGCACCAAGGTGATTGTGGCCATTACTTGCCCTCCGGGGGTTTTGGGCTGATTGCCTCTCGGATTCGTTCAGCGATCTCGTCCTGTTTCTTTTCAAGCTGCTCGGGCTTGGGCGCGCCCTTCGGCAGGGTCTGAAGGTTGATTTTCCTCCATGACTCAACTGCCATGTTCCTCGACTCCGTATCAGGAGGACAGCCCAGGTCCTCGGTCGCTTGGTGGTATCCACGGACATACTCGTCGGTGTCCACGGATCGCACAATATACTCGTCGCTCCGAAGAATGACATTGGAGCCGGTGAGAGCCCTGTAGTTTTTGATCAACAGGTGCTGGTGGTAATTGGTATAAAGGGACAGAACGCCCACGGCGCAAACCACAGAAAAAGTCAATATCTCATGGGTCTTCATTGATCCATCCGTGATAGGGCATGTGCCAGTTGCAGGCACAAGCATCTCACAAGGGATGGCAAAAGGCAAGAAGTTTTTTGCCGACTTTGTATGATTAAATCGCTGCCCTCGGACGGCGGGCCGACCTGCTCTCCAAACCATGAAAGGAGATGTCGTCCTCAAGGGCCATAACCGCCTCGTTTTCGTTCTTTTTCTCCAGCTCGTCAGTGAATATCTCGACGCTTTTGCCGAGGACGGAACCGTCAGGCGTAACCCGCTGGAGAACGACGCTGCCGACGTCGCGCAAGGCCAGGGCGAGCTGGTCGGGGGTGTAGCAGATGAATCTGTCGGGGTACAGGTCGTCGCGCCTCCATTGCACGACCCATGTACTAGAGGGCTCCTCGTCGTCCTCCATCAATATCGACTCGGCCATGGCAACGGCCTCGGTGGGCGATCCGGCCGTCTTGGGCAGGGGGTCGTAGTCGACGTGCAAGAAACACTTCATATCATCCTCCGATATATTCCTGCATGACGGCATGGATTCGGGACTCTACGTAGTCCTCCCCCTTGTCTCGACAGTCGGAACACATCCGGCATTTGAATGTATATAGTGTCCTGTACGCGTGGTGCAGGGAACCATGGTGGTCGATTCGGAAAAAATAGCATGACCCCAGATGCCCGCACAGAACGCACCTGTCCTTGGACTTTTCACCGTAAAGGACTCTCATCGATCGGCTCCATCTTGAGGTAGAGCGTGGAGGGGGGCTGCCCGAAGTAGAAGCCCATGTATGGGCAAATCCAAGCCCGCTGGCCGAGCATCAGCCCCTTAAGGTTCATCTCCTCCACCCTGTAAACCCATCCGTTGAACTTCGGCTCAAGGTATGAGAACACAACGTCGGAGTTTGGGAAATACCCCTCCGAAAAAATTAGGGTGAAGCCCGACTCGGGGGACGGGATGCCCTTCAGCCTGCACCCGGCCACGATCAGGCGGTCGGCCCCTACGACGGTCGGGTCGAGGGCGTAGTCGGTCATGCCGGCGGGCGCCATGTCGTAGGCGGTCCCTTTGTGGTCGAAGACCCAGCGGCCGTTCTTCTGGTACACCTTTAACGAATTGGCGCCAAGCTTCTGGAATTCGGTCTTCTCGGTCATGCCTCACCCTCCCATACCGACGAACTCCTCAAACTTCCCGGCGGGGAAGGATTCGACGGCAACCACGTCCACGTCTACAGTCGGATCCAGCAGCTCCCTCACCTCGGCCTTGATGGCCGAAGACTTTTCCTCCGTAAGGCTGTCGCACAGGACGTTCAGAGTGACCTTGCCCGGCTGGGTCTGCACCATCTGGAAGCGCTTGATCCCATACTTCTCATGGTAGGTCCTGGACCCGAAGAGGGGCCACCACCGCCTACCGTCCCTCGCGACGTACATATTTCTCACGCGCCCGTTGATCTTGAGGATTGTCTGCAACGACCTCCCGCAGCCGCACTCACCCAACAGGGCCATGTCGCCATGCTTGTACCGCTTGATGTAGGGGTTTGTCAGCGTAGTGATGAGTATCTCGCCCTCTGGCGTGGTTTCGACGTATTGGTTCTCCATAACGTGATATCTGTCCTTGCTCGACGGGCAGAGCAGAGCTATCGTCCCGCACTCCTCCGATGAGTAGCAACTTCCTCCGGACTCGCCGGTCCCCTTGACGTCGATAAGGTTCGGAAGTCTGGAGAGGTCGAGTTGACTTGCGATCGAGGGCAAGCAGTGAAGGTAGTGCGGGTTCTTCTGCTCCAGCCAATCCTGTATCCTGTCGAGGCTCTCGTAGCCCATGAAGTGCATGCTTCCCTGGTTGCGGAATCTGCTGGGGGGTAGTGCCCAGTCGTCCCTGTCATAGGTCTTGGAGCCAGGCTTGACCACGCATGCCTTCTTGGATACGTCCCAGCCCCTCCACAGCAGCTCCCTGATATTGGTCGCCTTGAACCAGACGTAGTCGTCATAGCTCTTCTGGACCGTGACCGGCTCTCCCGTGGAGCCGGAGGTTCTGCTGGCGTAGGGCCCCGGTTTCATCTCAAGAATCTGGAGTTCTGCCCTGGTCAGTACGGGGTACTTGGAGGAAATTGCATGGTCCGGCCTGTAGTTGTACTGGGATGTATCAAAGGTCTTGAGAAGCTGGCACACATGCCTCTCCAGTTCGGGGTGCCATTTATTCATCGGAATTTCCACCGGAAGAAGTTGTAGTCTGTCTTGGGGACGTAGAGCTCGGGGGGAATCTTGAAGTCGCGCACTGATGGGAAATAGTTTGCCACCCTCATCTGGGGGAGCCTTCTGCTGAAGCACCTCACGACCAGCCTGGAGCTGCACCTGGAGGCCATCTCCAAAACGGAGTCGGTGAGCTCCTGCGAGAAGTTGAAGCAGCCGTCGCCGACCATGGTGTCATAAATTGACTGGTTGTCTCGCCAGTCGCCGACCTGAACTGACGGGGCCTGTAGCCAAGGGTCGATGTCCAGCTGCACATCGCTTAATGGAAGCAAGGCCCTCGTGCAGCCAAGCATCATGGTCTTGCCACGGATGCCAAGCAGCATCTTGTAGATTTCTATGTCATTGGAGTCCGGGCACAGGGGATGAGGAAGCGCTAACTCCCAGTAGCTCTTGTCCATAAAGATAATTATAGCACTGGGATCTACTTTCAGTACCCAGCCAAGAGACCAGCGACCCTGTTGATCTGATCCATCTTCTCGCGCATCGTTCTGCACTGGATGGCATGGTGGAAGAGGACTGTCTTGGCCTCCTCCTCCTTGAAATAATTGCCTTGCACGTGCCAGCGAGTAGGTATTGTCTCCACCTTAAGGCCGAAAGTCTGCTGGTTGACGATCGACTGATCGATGAAGGGGTATTTCTGGTAGAGGTCGAACAGGGAAAGATTCTCAAACGAATAATTTATCTCGTCCAACATAGCGCTGAAGTAGTGAATCGCTCGGTCAATCTTGCAACTCTTGAATATCAAGAACCCTGCATTTAACACCTGCTTTCCCTCCTCGTCTATTCTCTCGAACGGGTAGAAGAGGTCTGCGTCGGACTGCTCGATGAATGTCACCAGTTGCTTCCAAGAATGTTCCCTGTTCTGGATGAACCAAATGTCGGAGTCGGAAAGCACGAGGTATTTGTGACTTGCCCCAGATTCGCGATAGGCCAGCAGCTGCTCAAGGTTGTTCTTGACCTTGTGAAGGAGGCAGAGGGCGTAGGCCTTGGTCTTGAACCTAACCTCTCCAGAGGGAGGGTTGTCCGGCAGAGGATAGGCCTTCACATATATGTTGTGAGCCTTTACTCCTATGCCGATCAGTGTTTCTCGCCACAGATCGTGTAGCGGCTTGTAATTCAGCGTGTAGGAGGCGAAGAATGCGAATTGAGAAAAAAGATGCGGCATGGGCTTTATTTCCAGGTCGGGCCTGTTGGCGAAGTAAATCATAGAAACGCGCTCGTAGAGATATGCGATGCTTCTGTTGGGGTCGTCGCACTTGATATCAATCTTCCCGTCGTACAAGGAGTTGACCATAGGGTAAACCTCCCTGAAGACGCGCATGAGGTCTAACATCACGTCCCTGTGGCACACTAAGTTGTTGGCCCAAAATGTAGGGTTGTTGTTGAGGGGCATGCCCATCATTCTGGCGAGCTCCTCGAGGTGAGCTGAGATCGTCCTGTGGTAGGCGTGGGTATAGGAAATCCAATCGGGGAAGTAGACCGAGGTGGGCGCAGAGGCATAAACGGTCTTTTCGTGGAGGCCACCGATGAGCGCGTCCATGGTTTCGAGATTGATCGCGTCCTTGTACTTTAGGTTGTGCTTCCAGGTTAATGACCCGACATACTCCGGCAGCGAATCGCAGAAGATTTGGGGCTGGATGAAGAATCTGCATTCTCCATCGCAGTTTCTGTTCGGGAACCGCAACTCAAGCTGATTGAGGTTTTGGCTGATCAGGAAGTCCTTGGGGGAGTAGCAGTCAAAGCACTCATCTGAATGTCCCAAAACATAAATTTTAAGCATGGTCTTATCTATCTTCGGGGGTGACGACATGGACTACAAAACTTTTATCGACATCGCATCTGGGGAGGGGAAGGACACTCGCGAAAACAGGGAGATGCTTGCTGATAAGTTCAAAAGCATCTCCGAAAGCGTTGAGTGCCTTCACTGCCTCGCCGATCCGCTGCACATGGCAGATGACGCCTTGAGGAACCAAGCCCTCACAGGCCCCATCTGCGAGTTCGGATGCTTCCGTGGGGGCATGACAGCCAAGCTTTCGTGGGTGGCTTGCCTCCTTGATAGGCGACTCATCGTGTTCGACACCTTCTGTGGCCTCATGGAGGGCGCTAGATACGAGACATACGAGGACGTGCCGGCCGAGCTTGGGGACTTCAAGAGGGGGCAGTTCTCGTGCCCACTTGAAGAGGTTAGCCAGAACGTGGAGAAACTAGGGGTTCTGGGCGTGTGCGACTTTGTGGCTGGCCCCATAGAGAAAACTCTTCCTCCGCTTGGGTTGCATCCTTCCTTGGTCTTCATCGACGTTGACGTGGTGGGCACGGCTATGGAGATAGTGAAGCACACATGGGGCAAGATACAAAACAGGAAACTTTTCACGCATGAGGCCTGCATCAAGGGCTACATGGAGAACATATGCAACGAGGTCTGGTGGTGGCTGCACTTCCAGGCGAGGCCCAGACCTAGGCTTGGCAGCGAAGAGATGGGTCGTGGCTTCGGCCTGCCTGGTTCTAACTGCTTGAATTACTTCATGAAGCCCTGATCGTCGAATAGCGACCTCTGGGGTCGCGCCACGGACTGGAAATCAAAAGCAGAGCAGTTGACTACATGCCCAGACTCGAATCCCTCGCCCTCCAATATTTGGCTGGACTCGAAATCGCATATGCTATCAATAACCACGTCGATGAACTTGCCCGTATCGACACCGACGGTGACGAAGGTGAACTCCCTACCTCCTGCCGTGTGGTGCCTGCCGGCGGCGATTAGCCCCCTAAACTTGCACCTGCCCCTAGAGTACTTGGCGTACATCCCGGGCATGAACCTGTCGCTGATCCAGTAGCCACGCCTTGCGTACTGCGACCATCCGTCCTCGCCGTACTCCCTCCTGTCTGGCACGAGCCACTCGCCGTCCACGCTCCATGGCCCCCTGCCGAAGGACGCGAACTTCAGGCCTGCAGCCTTGGCCTGCTGGTGGTGCACCCAGGGCCTGTACATGGTCTGGGCGTGGTTGAGGGCGGCGGCCCAGAACTTGTGGGGACTCCTAGACTTCTCATACGCGAGCGCCCACACGAGGTTGCCGTAGCTGGTCGCGTGCGCGCGACAGAAGCTGTAAAGCTTGAGGTATCCCAGCTGCCTCATGATCGCATCCCTTTGAGGGTGGCGGCCGAGCAATCGCGAGAACGCGCCCATCTTTTCGGCGTCCTGCTTGGCGAAGGCCTTGCGGAAAACCTCCGCCTCCGACTCGGAGCAGCCGACGGCCTGCTGTATCATCAGGATGGCGTCATCGTCGTAGACGAGCGAGCCGTCCCTGCGGGCATGGAAGTCAGCTATGGCCTCAAGCTTGCGGCCGTCAGCGGAGGGAAACGGCCTGATCAGGGCGAGCGAGAACGCAACGTCGGCCCTGGAAGTTGGCGATATCTCGCGATGCAGCTTCCTCTGTGCTGGGCTCTCTGCGAAGGTGACCCCCCAAGTGTCGCCAGTCCTGAAAAGGCGAGCCGTGGCCTCGTCGTTCTCGGGGTAGTCCTCCAATGGGCGCGAGGAGAGCTCGTCCAACTGGCTGATCCCCCTGTTGCACAGGAGATCTATCTTGAATAGCCCACGCTCCTCCACCTCGTCCTTGTTCAGCCTGATCTGGGACTCTGCGATCTTCAGCTCATCGGGGACTGCTCCTGGGAAAATCACTATGCCCCCGCAGTGCAGGGAGTAGTTCTTGAGGGAGCCTAGCAGAGCCCTGGACCTGTGCAGTATCTCCTCTGACCTATCCCCTGCGACGTCCTCAAGCCTGAAGCCCCTCGGCAGAAAGCCCCTGAACCCAGCTTCCCTCAAGGCCTGCCGGATCGCCGAGCCCTCTCTATGCCTGACGTGGTTGGATATGCGGGCGACCCTGTTCCCGTACCTGGCCATCACCCGCCGGAGCACCTCGTCCCTGTCGTTGTGGCCGAAGTCCACATCGATGTCCGGAAGGTCGGGCCTCGCCTCGTGCATGAAGCGGCTGAGGACGAAGCCCCTCTCCACGGGGTCCATGTTGTGGATGCCCATGAGGTAGGCGACGAGGCTGCACCCGGCAGATCCACGGGTGATGTGCCTGAAGCCGGCGGCCAGGTCGAGTATCTCCCTTATCTGCGCAAACGACTCGGCAAACCCGAACCTCTCTATGAGGGCGAGCTCTCTCGACAGCCTATCGCGATACAGGGGAGAGTCAGGCACGGCCCTGCGGAACAGGGACGGCAGATCCACGGCTATCACCTGAACATGGTGGAGGACTTCTCCTCCTTGAGGTGGAACTCAATTATCTTGCCCCTCTCCACCACGACAACCCCCTTGTCCATGCGGTCGGCGCTGGAGGAAGTCCTAGCCCTCAACACGTGGTTGCGGGGTATGGGTATCTCGGACTCGACGCTCGCAAGCATCCACTGGTCTGCACCCAAGAAGACGCAACTGACGGAGCCCACGTTCCTGTACTCGACCTCAACCTTCTTGCCGTCGTGCGACTGCCTCTGCGAAACTAGGAGCAGCGGAAGCTTCTTGAACTCCCTAGCCATCCCCTCGGCGCATCCCTTGGTGAAGACGATGCGCTCGTCGGGATTGCCGGGGTTGAAGCCGACGGCGTCGAACTTGATGAAAGGCATCACGGCCATGTTCTTGGGCTGCTGCGAGGCCAGCATGAGCAGAAAAGCGCAGAACATTACGAATCCCTCCGAGTAAAACGCTGTGTCCAAGAAGAGAGGCCGGCGGAAATGATCCGCCGACCTCGCGATATCCTTGTTGCAGGATGGGGTTAGTCGCAGCAGGTGCAGTCGGCGACGGCGACGGTGCGGGCGCGCAGGCGACCACCCAGGCGATCGCGAAGGCGGGTGCGGGTGCCGCAAGCGACCTCGCAGGTCTCGCACTCGACGACCTTGACGGGGACCATTACGGTCTCCTTCTTGACGACGGTCTTGGGCACCATGACGGTCTCCTTCTTGAGCACGGTCTTGGGCACCAAGACGGTCTTGGGCTCGGCCTTGGCGGGAGCGGCGGGAGCCTGGCCCTTGGGGGCGTCGCCTGCGAAGGCGAAGGTGCCGATGGCCAGTGCTGCTGCGGTAGCGATAAACTTCTTCATCACGATCCTCTGGGTCTGAGACCCTGCTAGGGTTATCGGTGCGGTTAGCACCATACGGGATAAGTTAGTCCACTCAATCCAGAAAAAACAATACCAAATCAGCCCCTCAACTTGTTTTTTATCTCCCTGACGATGTCATCGTAGTTGTCTATGTTGTCGAGCTTTTCTATCTTTATGTTGAATTGATCCTCTATCCTGTACACCAAGTCGATTTTGTCAAGGGAGTCGAGCGCCACGACGGCCTGCTGGACATCGAGATGCTCGTCGTCCTTGGCCCCCTGAAAATCCCTGACGATCTTCAGAAGTTTTGTTTCCACCTCGTCCAGACCGATCGCACTCATAACGCGCCCCTCAAGCTCTTCATAAGTTCCAAAACGGCGAGTTCCTTGGCCTTGGCCTCAACCTCCACCGTTACCGTGCCAAAACCGCTGGCCTCGGCGATCAGGCTAGGTTCGCGCCAGCATTCGGGAAAGTCAAGTGGTTCGATGTAGTCTGCGTGGCTTGAGGGCGACTTGCACGCCCACCCGTCCCTTGGGCTGCTCAAGTGAAAAAGCGGCTCCCTGTCCCAAGTTTCAAGGGCGGCCCTCGTGGCATCTAGGATGCCAAGGCCGTCCGGCTTGCAGCGATGGTGGTGCGCGTCATAGACGAGGGGCACGCCCAGCCTGTGGCAGAGCGGCAGCAGATCGGTAGGAGTGTAGACCTTGTCGTCATTCTCGACGGTCAGGAGCTCCTTGGCAGATCGACTAAGCCTTTGGAAATTATGCGCAAAAAGCTCAAGAGCAGAGTCCTTGCCGCCCTGTGAGCTGCCTGCGTGTATGTTGACCACATCGGCATTGATCCAGCACGCCATCTCGGCCTGGTGGTCAAGCTCCTTGATTGAGCTTTCAACAACCTCTGGCCTCGCGCTGTTCAGAACCACGAACTGGTCGGGGTGGAAGCAAGTCCTTATTCCTTTCGCACGGGCAAAGGCGCCGCAGCCCTCGAACATCGCCAGCAATTCCTCGCCGTCTGGGAGTTCGCGAAGCGAGTAGCCCACGGCATCGTGCGTGGCGCAAGGGAGCAGTCCGCTGTTCACACGGAAACAGCCTATGCAGTTGGCCTCGCAGAACCGCAAGGACTCCATTAGCGCCGTTGCGTTGTGCCTGCAAATCTCAGAAAGCTTCTTGCGCGCCTCGGCCTCGCCCACCTTGAGAAGGTGGGTCACGGTCGTTGATCTGAACTTGATCGGCTGCTCTGCGAATGTGCAGCAGAGGCCGAGGCGAATGTGAGGCAGCACCTAGGAGTTGGCCAGGATGTATTCCCTGACCTTTCTTTCGGCGACGCGTAGAATCTGGCCCACACGAGCCCTCGTTACGGGACTGCCAGTCATGGGGGACACGTGCGCCTGGGCGAACTTCGTCTGCCAGCCTGGCTCGTTTTCCATGCTCAACTTAAGCAGAGTCGCCTCCAGAGGGGAAAGGCCACTCTTTGAAAGGACGGACTCAATAAACTCCTGTTGCTCCCAATCTGAGGGACAATCCTTTGCCGACTTGAGGCCATCCAGATTGGCAGCACCCGTGTCGGAAACCGCCACCACGGCGCCCAAGGCACGGGAGAGACTCTTGCGCTGCCTCCCGTTAAGGCCGATCTTGGCGCACGTCTGCTCGAAGGTCAGGTTTTGGCCCTTGGCCGCAACCGAGTTGTAGCTCTTAACAAGCTTGATGTCGTTGTTGGTCAGGTGGCTAAGCCTAGAGCCTTGCTGGTTGGCCACGCTCTGAAGCCTGTTTCCAACTGCTGACCAGAAGAGCGTCATGAGCTTGCCGCCCTTGTCGGGAATCCACCTGTGCATGGAGTCCCATATCTTGAGGATGGCCTCCTGGTGGTAGTCCTCAACCTCCACCAAAGGGTTACGCTTGTGGGCGGCCCGTGCGAACTTCCAAGCAAGAGGCTGGTATAGCTCCATGATGACTTCATGGATGGTCTTGCCTCCCAGTTCCTCCCTGTTGGCCGAGAGTCGGACTATGGCATCCCTGTCCTCAAGAAACTCCGCTGATTGGTTCGCAGGAAGCAAATGCGTGATGCCGTCGGGCTGCGCCCGGAGCATCTTGTAGAAGTCGGCGAACGTGGTGTCAGGCAGCCGCCGGTACCACTTGTCGATCAGGCGGTTGGAAGCCTCAAGGTCACGGAGGCAGATTTTCTGGACTTCATCGGGGATTTCTGTCGTTTTCGTCTGCTGCATCGCTAGGCCCCAAGTGGTAAACGGGAAGACTACCACTAGGGATTCGTCGCGAGCAACGCATTTTTTTAGAAAATTATCTCAAACCACCAGCTCGAGGACCTTCGGGCTCTTGCCTATAAACATTTCATATACTCTGATAGCTTTGCTGCCATTCAGGGTGAACCTGTCGCCATACTTGAGGGGCCTCTTGACGAAGGGTATCCTCACTTCTGCGTTTTTCAGCTGGAGGATTATATTGTCTAGATTACCATCTGGCTGTGGATAGCTGAGTATCTCTTGCCAGTCTATGTTGTTGACTTCAAAGGTATAAACAGGCGGCTTCATTTGTTTCCCATCAGGGTGCGTCGCACCAGGGAGCCTCCGTGCAGCTCTCCTTGCGGAAGTGGCAGCCGTTCTCCCCGATGATCATGAACTGGTAGACCTGGTCGGAGCTCTCACTCTCCAGGTAGCGGAAGTCAAACACGTCGAGGTTCGACTGCGCCCTCTTGTAGGAGCAGACCCTGCACCGCTGATCCAGCACGGGCTTGGGTACGATACCTTTTTTCTGAACTCTGCTGCAGTCGAGTGCCATACTCTATTTATGCCGGAGAGGCAAACTTTCGGCAGAACAGCCAGGGCCACCTTTATGAAGCTCAATATCGGCGGCGGATACAAGCGAATAGATGGGTTCCACAATGTTGACCACGACCCGCTGACCAAGCCCGACTTCTGCTTCGACCTCGAGAAAGAGCCGTGGCCCATGGAGGACAACTCCGTCGACGAGGTTCGGGCGCACCACATACTCGAGCACATCGGGGAGGGCTTCTTCCACGTGATGAAGGAGATGTATAGGGTTTGCAGTGCGGGGGCCATCATCGACATAGCGGTCCCCCACCACAGGCATGAGCACTTCTTCGGCGACCCCACCCACCGCAGGCCGATTACCGTGCCCATGTTGAGGCAATTCAGCCTGAAGTGGTGCCTGTGGCACAGGGAATACTTCGAGAGCTCTTCCGGGTTTGCGCCGAGGCTAGGGGTTGACTTCGAGATCGTGGACTACGAGTACTGCGTGGACTCCGCCTACCAAAAAATGGCAGAGGAGGGTAAAAGAGAGGAGCTAGAGCAACTCAGCATGCGGTTCATCAATGTTTACAAGGACGTCCTCATCAAACTGGCGGTGATCAAATGAATGAGCAAGAAGCGAAGGCGCTAATGCAAGCAAACGACCTTGAGCCATTCGTCATGGTCTTAAACAGATTCGGCAGAAAGGATCTTGACTGCGAAGTCGTAGACGTTTTCGCAAAAATAGCAGACTCATTCCCGAAGTGGGACAACGTTTCGAAGTGCTACTTCAAAATAAAGCAGTACGACAAGGCAATTAAGGAGGGGGAGGCCGCTCTCGTTAATGCGCCTAATCCGCAAGCAGCTTATGTGATGAGGCAGAACCTCATCAACATCTACAACCACAACAACATGCCTGAGAAGGCTTTGACTTACATAGGCATCAACCAGAAGATACTCAACAACGCCGACCTAGAGCTGGAAAAATCCTACGCGTTTTTCCTGATGAACAGGAAAAAGGAGGCCCAAGCAATTCTGGAGGAGCAGCTCGCCACTAGAAACGACCTGACCGACCAGCAGAGAACCAAGATAAACTTTAACCTCGGAACCTACCGCCTCTACGAGGACAAGTTCCAAGACGGCATGAGGCGATTCCTTCTTGAGGGAGCTCGACTCAAGCTATGGGCGACCCACAGCATCATGAATCGCGACAACAAGCTGGACTTGCCTCTGTGGGAGGGCAGCCCAGACGTGAAGAACCTCATCGTTTACGCCGAAGCGGGAATTGGCGACGAACTGATCAACGTCAGGTTCATGAATACGCTGCGGGAGCGAGGCATCAACGCCTTCTGGTACGAGCCCGTCGATGAGCTAAAGAGGCTTGATGACCTTAGGCCTGGTCTAGTGGAATTGTTCAGGAAGAACAACTTCACCGTAATAACTGACTTGCAAGAGGTGGCACGCATCCCCGGAATGATGTGGACATACTCCATGCGGCTCCCCATCTACTTGTCCCTGGAGTACCCGGATTTGTGGAAGGGCCCATACCTCATGCCCTGTTCAGATTTTGTTGAAAAGTGGAGGCACTTGTCACAAAACTTAAAAGGCAAGAGGATTGGACTCCGCTGGCGAGGAAGCCCGCTATACGACCAAGACCTCCACAGGTCTTATCCCCTGAAGCAGTTGATGGATGCGCTGGCCTCCCAAAACGGACTGGATGGCAACGCTTTCTTCAGTCTTCAGAGGGACGAGGGAACTGATGAGTCCAAGGAGTTCCCAAGAATAGTCGATCTATCCACAAGGCTTGAGTCAATAGAGGACACATTCGCAGCCATAAGCCACCTCGATTTAGTGATAACCTCTTGCACTAGCGTGGCCCATATGGCGGCATCGCAGGGAAAGCATGTTTGGATACTTGTGCCTATATCGGCATACTACACCTGGTCACACTCTGGCAACAAAAGTCCTTGGTATGGCGAAAATGTAAGGCTTTTCAGGCAGAAGCGCCCTCGCGTCTGGGACGAGCCGATTGAGGAGTTGGCGCTTGCTTTCAGCGAATTTAACCAGTCATGAAAGAAGTTTTCTTCCTCAGCGGCCTTCCCAGAAGCGGATCGACGCTTCTGGGAAGTCTTGTTGGCCAAAACCCGTCTTTCACGGTGACCCCCACAAGCCCCCTTTTGGACATTCTCTGTCACACCAATGATGGTATCAAAGCATTAGAGAAACAGTACACTTTTGATGCGGATGCCATATCTGATCGAATATACAAAGGCATAGTAAAATCCTACTACGAAAACATAGCGACGGACTATGTGCTTGATAAGCACCGGGGCTACCCCAAGAACTTTGAGTCGGTGAAGAGGTACATTTCGCCCAACCCGAAGATCGTATGCACGAATAGGCCCGTTGCCGAAGTGATTTCCTCATACATAACGCTCATAGAGAAAAACCCAAATGAAAAGAATTTCGTAGACGAAAGCCTTGTTTCGCAAGGGATTCAAATCAACAACGGCAATAGAGCCAAGTGCCTCTGGGAGCAGTACATAATCGATCCATATGAGAGCATGTTAATTGGGCTTAAGTACCACAAGCAGAACATCCTAGTGATCAACTACGACGAAATTGTGCTGGATACGCACAGGACACTAGCGCGCATATACGATTTTTTCGGAGTGGATCAATTCAGCCACAGCACAGAAAGCCTGAAAAACTACTGTGCCGAAGACAAAGACGAAATGTGGGGCATCAAAGGGCTTCACTTCATCCGTGACAAAGTGGCAAAGACAAGCGTGCCGCCGGAGAATGTGCTTGGGAAGTACCTGACTGACTACTACAACCAGTTTTCATTGACTTGCTGAAAAACTCCTCGAGGAAAACATCTGGGCCAACAATTTTGACATCGCCTTGAAAATCAAATACTACTGGTGCTAAATTTGCCTCGCAGAACCGCATGATTGCAGTCTTGGCGTCATCGGGAATTTCCATGCCCATGCCTATGCAGCGCAGATATTGCCCACCAGACCATCTCTCTACTGAAACGAGCACTTTAGACTTATCCGGTCGCATCGAAATCGGCAGAAGCTCCTGAGCCCACGCGCAAAAAAAATTCTGGCAGACCTTGGGCCGGAATTGATATACCGTGCAGCCTCCCAAAAGAAAAACACATGGCTTGCCTGATCCGAAAGAGCACCCGAAAGCGTCTCCTTTAAGCCAACCTTGGCAACAGGCTTGGCAATCACCGCACTCGCGCATAGGACATGGCTCTTTCAACCGTTCCTGACGGCACCACATTTGAAATAACCCGCACTAACCTGCTTCCAAGTAGTCAAAGCTCCAATCGCTACCGGACTAATTACGCCCACAGAAGTACCTATTCCGAGCTGGCCGTAGTCATTCCGGCCCCAAGACCAGAGGGAGCCATCTGTTTTAACAGCACACATAAAATGTGCTCCACAGGAAACATTCTTCCAATTAGTACCAGCCGATACAGTCTGCACGGGAGAGCTATAACGTGTTGTGTTGTTTGTTCCCAACTGTCCCCAAAAGTTGTATCCCCAGACCCAAAGCGATCCATCCAGCTTTATCGCTGCCGTAAAGTCATATCCGCAAGACACATACTTCCAACTTGTGCCTCCAGCAACTGTCTGCACAGGGGAACTTCTGTCAGTCGTGGTGTTGTCGCCGAGCGCGCCTGTGTTATTCTCGCCCCACAACCATAGCGAGCCATCGCTCTTTATGCCTGCGGAATGCCTTCTGCCCGCAGAAACAGTGACCCATGTCAAACCGGCAGAAACTGTCTGAACGGGGCTGCTCTTTGGGGCCACCGAATTGTCGCCGAGCTGGCCCTTGTCATTCAGGCCCCACAGCCAAAGCGACCCATCGTTCTTGATCGCCACGGTGTGATAAAACCCGCACACGACGGAAGACCAGTTGTAACCGGCAGACACGGTTTGGATCATCGAACTCCTATTCGTCCTGTCGTTAGCGCCGAGTTCTCCATCTGCGTTGTAGCCCCAAAGCCAAAGACTCCCGTCATCTTTTATTGCCGCCGTGTGGTAGAAACCCGCTGAGCAATCATTGTAGACAGTTCCAGACGGGTTGGTGGTAACCGGCGATGAGTAATTCACGACATTCTGCGTGCCGAGCTGGCCGAAATTGTTGTACCCCCAGGTGTAGAGCGACCTGTCGGTCCTGAGCCCAATCGTGTGGTAGGCTCCATGAATCACCTCTCTCCAGTTGGTGGCCGAGCCGACCGTCTGGACAGGGGAGCTTCGGCTTGTGGTGGAGTTGTCCCCGAGGCCACCTTGGTAGTTCCTGCCCCAGTTCCAGAGCGTGCTGCCGACGTACCTGTCGACAAGCCAAGCGTCTGTCATGAATACCTTCTTGACGTCACCGTCGCCGCCAGAAATCAATGGCATAATATACCCCCATACTATTTACATAAATAAGTTCATGTTTGAATTGGTGGTCGCGCGATACAACGAAAAGCTGGACTGGCTCTCAAGACAGCAGCACCCATTTGCGGTCTACAACAAAGGGGAGCCCTTGGATATTGCATGCGAAAACCTCAAGAACATCGGCAGGGAGGCCCAAACCTATCTGCACCACATCATAAAAAGGTTTGAAAATCTGGCAGATTACACGGTATTCTTGCAAGGAAACCCATACAGGCACTCGCGCAACCTAGACGAATTGCTGTCGCTACTGCCGAGCAGCCTAGACTCGCTGCAGGCCCTCTCCCGAGGATGCTGGTCGCTGAGCGACATGGTGCTCGTAGAGGAGCAGGAAAAGCTAGAGCACTACAAGATCTACCCCAAGGATTTCCACGACGCGTTCTTCTCGGTAACCAAAAGGCGCTTCAGGCACGCATATGGCGCGCAGTACATAGTCCACAAGTCTGCGATCAACAACAAGCCAGTCGAATTCTACAAGCATATCCACGACTCATGCTCATGGGAGAGGCATGAGCCGTGGAGCATAGAGCGCGTTTGGCCCTCTATCTTCGATGCGGAGGACAAACACAGGCACAAGATCAGGAGCTTTTACTTCTGAAGGCCCGAACCTGCTCCTTGAGGTAAGCGCGATCGGAGGTCTGCCTTCTTGGATCCACCACAAGGTCCATGAGCCTGCGCAAGATCGACTTCAAGAGCGTCGACTTCTCAACTTGCTTCGCCAGCCTCTGGCCAAAAGTGAGGTAAGACCAACGCAACAGAGAAGGAGCTGCCCCAAGCAGCCAATCCCTGAAGACGACCCAGTCGGTGCTCGACTCGCCGTAGACGGCCCTGGCCACCCAACAAGATGAGGGCGGGTCGGGAATCGGTGTCGTGCTGCCGGTGGGCAGATTGTTGTAGGTCAGGGCGGCCGTGTGCGTTTGGCCGCCTCCAACCTTTCTCCATGAAAATCCTCCTAAGCTGGTTTGAACCGGCGAAGATCTGCTCGTCGATGCGTTGTTCCCCAACTCCCCCGTTGTCCCCCTGCCCCAAAGCCAAAGGCTGCCGTCGGTTTTGATTGCGGCCGTATGCGAGTGGCCGCACGCCACATATGCCCAGTTCGTTCCTCCAGAGACGGTCTGGACAGGAGAGCTAAGATTCGTCCCAGCATTGTTGCCGAGCTGGCCGAAGTTGTTCCTCCCCCAGCACCAGAGAGTGCCGTCGGTCTTTATGCCAGCACCATGGCCGTAGCCGCCAGCAACCATCTTCCAGGTGCCTCCAGTAACAATTTGAACGGGGCTGTTTCTGGTAGTTGCCGAGTTATCACCGATCTGCCCGTAAAGGTTCCACCCCCAACACCATAACGTCATGTCGCTTTTGATTGCATAAGTCGTGGCGTGTCCGCAATTCACTTGCCGCCAGTCGGTTCCGCCCGACACAGTCTGAATGGGGGATGAGGACTTTGTGAAATTGCCCGTCCCCAGAGTACCCAGACCATTGTCCCCCATAGACCAAAGCGTGCCGTCTGACTTTATGGCTGATGTTGTATAGCTTCCAAGTGCGACATCCCTCCAAGTCGCGCCCCCGGAAACCGTCTGAACGGGGGAGGACCTTCTGGTTACTGTGTTGTCCCCGAGCTGGCCGTTGTTGTTTTCTCCCCAGAGCCAAAGCGACCCGTCATTCTTTATGGCTGCTGAGTGCCTGCAAGCACTTCCGCTTCCGCCTTTCGCCAATTTTTGCCAAGTCGTGGCAGCTCCCAGAATCTGGACGGGCGAGCTCCTGTTGGTTACGGTGTTGTCGCCTAGCGCGCCGTAGCTGTTCCTTCCCCAGAGCCAAAGGGTGCCGTCCGCCTTGCGGCCGTAGGTGTGTTCAGAGCCACAGGCGACCTCAGTCCATATGATCCCGCCTGCGACGGTCTGTATGGGGGTCGACTTGGGGACGACTGTCAAGTCGCCCAGCTGGCCATAGGTGGCGTTAGCTCCCCAATCAAGAAGTATGCCCGCCCCCCAGTCGAAGTTCCTGACGTAGACGTCATCCAGATTGAAGGTTGTGACCCCGGACTTGAAGGCGAAATTCGACTTGACCCCATATGGATCAAGGTACGCAGGGGCAAGAACGGAAGCGAGACCGGTCACGTAGGCCTTTTCAATAAGCATCTTGCCCATGTCGATTCCCAGCTCATCCTTGAGCCCCGTAGTGTAAGTGCCGGTCGTGCTGGCCATCAGTATCCTCTGCCGAACATGTTCTTCGGCGGACTGTAAATCTTTATCGCGTCAATCTCCTCAAGGGTTTGGCAGTTATCTATCTCAATGGTTTTGGAGTACTCCCAGTCATATGCCTCTTGGACGTATTGATCGATCTGGAAAACGATCGATTCAATGTCTGACTTGCTCAACTGCTCCCAGCCGTGCTCAAACTTCCAATTGACCGTTGAATCGCCTATGGTCTGGAGCTTCTGGGCTAAAGCCGATCTGGTTTCCCTATCTAAGGAAATAGTCTGTAGACCAGAGGATAATTCCAAAGCGTGGCGCTTGACCTCTTTCCCATACCTCGCCTCTGGAAGGAGCTTCTTGAGGTTTTCCTTGGCTAAAGAAAGCTCGAGGGGTCTTTTGCTATAGCTGGCGACCACGGTGTCATTCACGAACTCGTAAATCGGACCGTCAAGCCACTCAATTTTGGAGTTGTAGTCGGGCTTGAATTCGTAGTACCTAAGTATACGCGTGTCAGGGTCTATTTGCAGCGGAACATCATCCTCCTCCGCAAGCAACACCCTCCTCTGGATGCCCAGATCCTCATCGAGACAGACCGTGAACATCCTTGAGTTCCAAAACGGCTGGGTCATGATGACTTGGGTTTTGTGGACTAGCGCGTACATCTTTTCACCTATCTAATTGCGTTCTTGCGTCGGCTAACGGCCTCGAGAGCCCCGAGGAAACTCGGTAGAATGGCTGCGACCTCTGGGTTCTCCGTTAAGCAGGCCTCGCTCAAAAGGTCTTCTAGAAAGCAGAAGCCCTTCTGGTCTGACATCTCTGCGCTGCCATCGGCCTTCGTCCGCCCTAGCCTCCATGAAACCTTGGCATTGAATGTCCTGTTTGCGGTGGCTTGAAGGGAGAAGCCCTCTAGAAACCAAGTGTCGAAGGTTTTGGTTTCCGATGGCTGCACCGTAATCGGAGTTGTTGCGACTATCTGTGGGATGTCAACCGGCATTCTTGCTCCTTAGTTCTTCGATCTTGCTGTTCAGAGTCTTGATGGCCTCGATGAGTACAGCCACTAGGTTGCCGTAGGCGACCGACTTCATGTCGTGCACGGTGAGCACCGCATGGGGCAGAACTCTCTCGACGTCCTGCGCGATGAGGCCGATCTGGTGTTGCTTGGTGTCGATTCTGTCGTACTCGACGCCATTCATCATCAGCACCTTATTTAGAGCGTCCTCGATGGGTTTTATGTTCCTCTTGATGCGCACGTCCGAGTTCGCCGTGATCGTGCCGCCCGCCGTGAAGTCGCCCGTGCTGGGATTGAACGTGAGCTTCGTAGACGATGTGTACAAGGTAGCCAGCGTGCCCGAGGTTCCGACCGTGTAGTTGACGTAGCGAGTCGCATTGGTTGTTGTGTCATCCGTGATCGTCACGGAAGAGGTGGCGCCTTGAGCTCCTTGTGCGCCTTGGGCACCCTGTGCGCCAGTGGGGCCGTTAGACCCCTGCCTGCCTTGGTTGCCCTGGAATCCCTGTGCTCCCTGGGCGCCTTGGGCACCGGCAGAGCCTTGAGCACCCACCGCACCCTGCGCTCCGGCTGCGCCTTGGGCTCCAGCTGCGCCCTGCGCTCCGGCAACGCCTTGGTTGCCTTGGAAACCCTGCGCTCCCTGTGCGCCTGCGGCCCCTTGGGCTCCTGCAGCTCCTTGAGCGCCGGCCGCTCCTTGGGCTCCCGTTGGGCCAGTCAAGCCTTGGCGTCCTTGGTTGCCCTGGTTGCCTTGGAAGCCTTGTGCGCCCTGAGCTCCCTGTGCGCCTGCGGCTCCTTGGGCCCCTGCTGCTCCTTGTGCGCCTGCTGCCCCTTGGGCTCCTTGAGCTCCAGCCGCTCCCTGTGCCCCAGCGACCCCTTGGTTGCCTTGGAAGCCCTGAGCCCCTTGGGCTCCTGCAGCGCCTTGAGCTCCTGCGGCCCCTTGGGCTCCTGCGGCCCCTTGGGCTCCCGTCGGGCCAGTTGAGCCTTGACGTCCTTGGTTGCCCTGGTTTCCTTGGAAGCCTTGTGCTCCTTGAGCACCTTGCGCGCCTGCTGCGCCCTGTGCCCCTTGTGCTCCTGCTGCTCCTTGTGCGCCTTGCGCTCCAGCTGCTCCCTGTGCGCCGGCAACTCCTTGGTTGCCTTGGAAGCCCTGCGCTCCTTGTGCGCCCTGAGCTCCGGCTGCCCCTTGGGCTCCCTGTGCGCCCTGTGCGCCCGTCGGGCCCGTTAAACCCTGACGTCCTTGGTTGCCCTGGTTGCCTTGGAACCCTTGTGCGCCTTGGGCACCCTGAGCTCCCGCTGCGCCTTGGGCTCCTTGTGCTCCTGCTGCTCCTTGTGCGCCTTGCGCTCCAGCTGCTCCCTGTGCGCCGGCAACTCCTTGGTTGCCTTGGAAGCCCTGTGCGCCTTGGGCGCCTTGCGCTCCGGCTGCTCCCTGAGCACCTTGCGCTCCTTGGGCCCCAGTTGGGCCCGTTGAACCCTGACGGCCTTGGTTGCCCTGGTTGCCTTGGAACCCTTGTGCGCCTTGGGCGCCTTGAGCGCCAGCAGCCCCCTGTGCTCCTTGTGCTCCTGCTGCTCCCTGTGCGCCTTGCGCTCCAGCTGCTCCCTGTGCGCCTTGCGCTCCAGCTGCTCCCTGTGCGCCGGCAACTCCTTGGTTGCCTTGGAATCCTTGAGCGCCCTGCGCTCCTTGGGCTCCTGCTGCCCCTTGGGCTCCTTGTGCGCCCTGTGCGCCAGTTGGGCCTGTGAGGCCTTGACGGCCTTGGTTGCCCTGGTTGCCTTG
>JACCDT011106514.1_pt1 | contig 146971 bp, 189 predicted proteins | sample 7446291 | NCBI WGS metagenome assembly JACCDT01 (sample SAMN15323446, study PRJNA562643) | freshwater metagenome | isolation source: river surface water | place: USA:Blue River Watershed | collected 2017-08-17 | reverse complement strand
TTGAAAAAAAATAAAAAAAATTTGAAAAAAATTATTAAAAATATTGAAAAAAAAATAAAAAAATTTATAAATTTTTATTTTTTTATGAATTTACACCTTACAATATTTTTTCTTTAATTTATTGATTTTGTTTTTGACGGTTCGATAATGTTTGTTCTTCTGACGCATATTGTTATAGAATTGTGCTGCATACAATCCTTTACAATCTACTTTACCATCTGTACATATCGGAAATTTATTTTCTTTGGGTAATAAAAAACATCTAGATCCATATTTTTTCTTGTATGTTTTCCTATATTTAGGTGCTTTCCACATACTATATATATAGATTATAATATGATTTTTCTTTTTTATCTGATTTAATTAATAATTTAACATGTTCAATGGTTACTGTAAATGGAAATTCAATTGTGAATGCATCTTCATTGAATAATTTACTAGTAGGTTTGATCATTCGATACAGATTGATTTTAGAATAAATGGTTTCAATACATCGTTTTAAATTACGAACTCCTTTTTCTGAACTATATTGTTCGATTATATATTGAATGGTTTCATTCGGTATAATAATACCATCCAATTGAATGGATTTACAAATAGATGGTATTAAATATTGATTTGCAATGACAATCTTATCTTTTGTATCATATCCATTTACATGAATGGTATACATACGATCTCTTAAAATAGGATTGACTAACGATTCATCATTGTAACTGAAAATAAATAAACATTGACTTAAATCAAAATCGACTTCTGAAAAGTATCGATCATGAAATTTTTCATTTTGTGATGTATCAATTAAATGGGTTAGTATACCAATGATTTCTTCTCCTTTAGGGGTAGCACTTACTTTATCCAATTCATCAAAATATATAATAGGATTCATGCATTTGGTTTTCATAAGAATTTGTACAATATGACCATACATACTACCTTCATAAGTATAGGAATGCCCTTCTAGAAAACAGCTATCGGTTGCACCACCTAAAGCAATCATTTCAAATGGACGATTTAATATTTTACTAATACCTTCTTTGATTAAGGTAGTTTTGCCTGTACCCATTGGTCCTTTAATAGCAATTGAACTGCCTACAGAAGAAGGGTTTGAAATATGATTGGCAATGAATTGCATGATTTGATATTTGACATCATTCATCCCATAAACAGTTTGGTCTAAAATATCTTTTGCATTTTCCATAAAGGATTGACATGCATCCATACCATTGGATATAGAAACAGGTAATTCACAGTATTGTCCAAAGGGTATATCGAGGAAAGAATCAATCCATTGTTTTAATTTATGATAAGATGGATCAAATGGCATAAGACTTGAAAAATGATTGTATTTTGTTAATAAAAGTTGTTTATATTGTGTAGGAATGGATAAATTTAATATTTTCATTCGAAAAGGTATCATAGGATTCGATTCAATTAGATGGATGTCTTTGATTTTGGATAATAATTCTTGTTGCATGGGAATTGAAAGAGACATAAAATAATCATATTCAGTAATATTTTTAGATTGTTTACCAATAAAGAGAATATATTTATTGTAATTTAATTCTTTCTCAGCAGTTTCAACGGATATATCAGTAGGTTTTTCTTCTTCTTCTGTTTCAGTTGTATATTCAGTCTCATCATCGGATGAATCTTCAATGGATTCTTCGGACGAAATATCGGAATTGGATCGCTTGAATGTAAAAATTAAATTCAAAGGAGCAGAATCTTCATCTTTAGAGTATTTTGGTCGTTTTTTTGGATTTCGAATGGGTATACCTTTTTGTTTATGAATGTCAGAAGAATTACTCATTTTTAAATGTTAATAGAATATATTATTTAAATATATTTAAAAATATAAATATAATAAATTAAATTGAAAGGATCTAAATAATATTATTAAATATTATACAAAAATATGGACAAGGTTGTGAATGAATCGAAAATTATTGGTATTCAATTTAGTATGTTATCCCCCGAGGAAATTAGACGGTGTTCTGTCGCCGAAATAACTAGTCGTGATACGTATGTTAATAATAAACCAGTAATTGGAGGATTGTTTGATCCACGTATGGGTACATTAGAACCTGGTACGATTTGTCCAACTGATGGTTTAGATTATATTAATTGTCCTGGTTATTTTGGTCATATTAATTTAGCACGTCCAGTATTTTATTATCAACATTTATCGACCATTACTAATATCTTAAAATTAGTATGTATTAAATGCAGTAAATTATTGATTGATAAAAATAAAAATAAACAAGCATTACAATTACGTGGATCTGAACGATGGAAATATGTATTTGCCTATGCAAGTAAATTAGCAATTAAACGATGTGGTGATTATAATGAAGATGGTTGTGGATGTAAGCAACCTAAATATAAAAAAGAAGGTATTGCGAATATTATTGCTGAATGGGAAGGTATTGAAAATACAATGAAAATTACACCTGAATTAGTGATTAAAATCTTTAAACGTATTTCGGATGAAGATATTACTTTTATGGGATTTAGTCCAGTTTGGTCTCGACCAGAGTGGATGGTATGTCAAGTATTAGCAGTTCCGCCTCCAGCGGTTCGCCCATCTGTAAAACATGATTCGCAGCAACGTAGTGAAGATGATTTAAGCCATATTTTGATTAATATTATTAAGACAAATAAAACGTTACAAGATTATATTAATAAAAATGAAAATCCTGATATTATTAATGATTATACAACGGTATTACAATTTTATTGTTCAACTCTAATTGATAATAAGATTTCAGGTACATCTCCATTTCGCCAACGATCTGGTAGGGCAATTAAATCCATTAAAGATCGTTTAAATGGTAAAGCAGGACGTGTACGTGGTAATTTAATGGGAAAACGTGTAGATTATAGTGCACGTTCTGTGATTACTCCTGATCCAAACTTATCGATTCGTGAATTAGGTGTACCCTTACGTATTGCTAAAAACATTACGAAACCTGTAAAAGTAAATGATCGAAATAAAAAATTCTTAACTCAATTAGTACGTAATGGACCAGATGTATATCCAGGTGCAAAGATTTTAGAGACAAAAACAGGTGAACAGATTTCACTTAAATATAAAGATCGTAATTCTATTGCATTGAACAATGGAGAAATTGTACATCGTCATGTATTGAATGGTGATGCCATCTTATTCAATCGTCAACCCACGTTGCATCGAATGAGTATGATGAGTCATATTGTACGTGTTATGCATAAAGGTAATACATTCCGCATGAATGTTGGTGATACAAACCCATACAATGCGGATTTTGATGGTGATGAAATGAATATGCATATGCCGCAAGATGTAGAAGCTGAAACAGAGCTTCGTCATTTAGCAGCAATTCCATATCAGATTATTAGTCCAGCAAGTAATGACTCCATTATTGGTATTTTTCAAGATTCAATGTTAGGTGCATTCCAGTTGACACGTCCAAATGTTAAGTTTACACCAATTGAAGCCATGAATATGGCAGTATTATTAAAGCATATTGATGTAAATACCTTTAAAAAGTACATTACTGAAGATGAGATTAATAACAAAGAAATTACAAGTTTTGATTTGTTATCGATGATTATGCCCCCCTTAACAATGGTTATGAATAATGGTTTATTTGAAAATCAAAATTTATCAAAAGAGAATGATATTCAAAAGAATCAAATTAAGATTATCAATGGTAAATATTACCATGGACAAATTGATAAAAATATTATTGAAGCACAGTCTCGTGGATTAATTCAACGTATCTGTAATGATTTTGGTAATGTAGCCTCAGCTGATTTTATTGATAACATTCAATACATTATTAATGAATACATGAAACAAAGTTCATTTAGTGTTGGTGTTAGTGATTTAATTGCCGATAAAGAAACCAATGAAAAGGTTTCAAAAATTATTGAAGAAACAAAGATTAAAGCAAAAGAAGTCATTGATCAAACATACCTTGGCATCTTTGAAAATAATACGAGCCGATCAAACCATGATGCATTTGAATCTGAATTGTTTTCAGTTGCAGATGCTGGAAGAAAATCAATTGAATCTATTTGTGTAAAAAGTTTAGATCAAAACAATCGATTTGTAATCATGGTAAATTCAGGATCAAAAGGTAAAAAAATTAATATTGTACAAATGATGTCTTGTTTAGGTCAACAATCCGTTGAAAATAAACGAGTTCCGTATGGATTTGATCAACGAACCTTGCCACATTTTTACAAATTTGATGATTCTCTTTCTGCAAGAGGATTTGTTGAAAATTCATTCATTAGTGGATTAAATCCAAGTGAATTGTTTTTCCATGCAATGAGTGGTCGTATTGGTATTATTGATACTGCTGTTAAAACATCTACAACTGGATATATCCAGCGTAAATTAATTAAGAGTATGGAAGATTTAGTATGTGCGTATGATGGTACGGTTAGAAATAATAAAAACAAAATCATTCAATTTAAGTATGGAGAAGATAATATTGATCCAATGAAAATTGAAAAACAACATTTAAATTTTTGCTCGGATACCATGGATAAAATATACAATCATTTCAATACCGATATTAAAGAGTTTAAACAATTCTTTACCAGTGATGCGTTAAAAATGCATCATAAACACGAAAAAGATACATTAGGTCGATCCCATGAAATTATTCAAGAAATATTAAAACATCGGGATCATATGCTTACCAATGTATTTATGAATAAAGACGAGTCGGCTATTTATGCTCCTGTTTCATTTGTAAATATCATTAATAATATTAAAATGCAACATCATTTAGGTATTAATTCAGAAGTTGATATTTCTCCATATGAATTGTATGTATTGTTAGATGAATATTATGACAAATTGAATGCATTGAATTATTACAAACCAACTTTATTGTTTAAAATGTTATATTACTATTATTTATCACCTAAGGATTTATTATTCATTAAGCATTTCAATCGTAGTGCAATCATTGTATTACTTGAAACGGTTATCTTAATGTATAAGAGAGCATTGATTAATCCAGGTGAAATGGTAGGAATCATTGCAGCTCAATCGATTGGTGAACCAACTACACAAATGACATTGAATACATTCCATCTTGCAGGTGTAGGAGCTGCGGCAACTAAACATGTAACTGGTGGTGTACCACGTATTGAAGAGATATTGTCTTTGTCCAAAGACATTAAAACTCCTTGTACAACGATATATTTAAAGGAACATGAACAAACCAATTCATCAAGAGCAAAACAATTGATGGCTGAAATTGAACATACAAAATTAATTGATATTACACAATCCGTTGAAATTTGTTATGATCCAACTGACAATTTTATTAAGGATGATAATTCAGTCATTAGTAAGTTTAATGAATTTGAACAATTGATTAAAGAATGTTTTACAGAAGAACAACAAAATGAACAAATGAATTGGGTCATTCGATTAGTCTTAGATAAAGAAATTATGTTAAATAAATCGATTACAGTAGATGATGTTAATTTTGCGATTAAAACTTATTACAAACAAGATATCAATTGTATTTATTCGGATTACAATGCAGATCAATTGGTATTTAGAATTAAACTGAATGCTACACCTGCTGTAAATATTAAACGTAAAACAAAGAAATACAGTTTAGATCAGACAGATGAGATTTACATGTTACGAAATTTCCAAGAAACATTATTAAATTCAGTCATTCTACGAGGTATTAAAAATATTGAAAAGGTATTGGTTCGAAAAATTGCAAATTATGTAAATAAGAAAAATGGAGAATTTGAGAAAAATGAAACCATTTGGGTATTAGATACAGTCAATACAAACTTATTAGATATCTTATCCTTAGATTATATTGATGTAAATCGTACGGTAAGTAATGATATTCAAGAAATGACGAATATATTAGGTATTGAAGCATCTCGTCAATGTATCTATAATGAAATTGTAGAAGTATTTGGAGATACTTATACAAATCATCATCATATTGCATTGTTATGTGATAGAATGACATCAAATGCAAAGATAGTATCGGCAGGTAGACATGGTATTAACCTAGACGATATTGGACCGATTGCAAAGGCATCTTTTGAAGAAACACCTCAAATGTTTTTACATGCAGCACAACATGCTGAATTAGATACAGTGCGTGGTGTCTCTGCAAATGTAATGTGTGGACAAGAAGGATTCTTTGGTACAAGTGCATTTGATATATTATTGGATTTAGATAAGATGAAAGAATTAAATACAGTTGAAGAAGAAGAAGATCATGAATTGGAAGAATATTTTGAAGATGTTAAATCAGAGTATTGCAATTCAATTGAGATTAAAAATAACATACATACACATGAAACCCATGCAATTCGAGATGATGATGAATATGAATTAGATTTATAAATAAATTGATTATTATTTTTTTTTGTATAAAATAATAATCAACATGAACAAATGGAAAAAGAAATACAATAAGGTGATAAATGAATTAAACGAATATATAGAATGGAATGATATCAATTCAACTATGCCATCTTTAAATTTGAATGCACCATTAATATGGGATATATATTATGAAAAATATCATTATCAATTTAATCAAGTCAAATTATCGAATGTATTTGTACGAGAAGGTAGTCCAATGATTAAAGTGGATTTTCAAAAAATCTATCAATGTTATTTAACGGAATCCTTTTATAAACAATTTGTCTTGCCTTATATTGTACCAATACATATAGAGACTGATGTGATTATTAATATGAAATATGAATTGGTATTTAAAATCGATGTATTAAAAGAAATTCAAATCCATATTTTAAATTATTTAATTTGATGATATATTTTGGTTTTCATAATAGTATCTTGTAAATCATGATATTTACTTGGTACGTTAACTTTATTTACATTTAATTCAATATTTTCATTGTCCATGAACATGGAATAAGATGGTATGATATTATTATTAATAGGTGTATTGGATATACAATATACTTTATCCGTAATATCTTTGATATATTGTTCTTTGGATGTAATGTTAATAATAGGCAAATTAAAATGATCTGATAATACTTTCAAATCAAATGGAGTAAAATAATATTTATTTTCTAAAATATAATTTAAAGACGAAATAGGTTTACCTTCTTTGTATAAAATAGAAAGAATGTTTTCAGATGGATATTTTTTATATAATTTTAATAGTAATTGACGAATGGAATTGTAATCCATCGATTGATTTGTATAATCATGAATGATATCAATTATGATTTGAACCGTACAAATTGATGAATTAATATATATTTTTTCTTTAAGTAATGGATAATCAAATAATAATTTACGAGTATCAATAATTTTTTTAACATAAGAACAATCTTGGTTGCTAATGTATTCACTATAATTCATATTTTTATGTATTGTTTGTAAATTGGGGTTGACATGATTATAGGTTATGTTTTCATGTTTTTGTAAAGGTTCAAGATTATCAAAGTATTGATCTAATAAATTTTTAGTGATTAATATTTCATTTTTATTGATTTTATATTTAGTATCATAAAATGGTAAATAGGTATCATGTTTTAACATGAAATTATGAATTAATTTATATCGTAATATTTCATCGGATAATCTTGAAAAATAAATGATGTCATTTTTAGCTCCAGTTACTAAATTATGTACGGGTATGATTAAATCACATAATCTTTTTTTACATTTGGTGGACATACAATCGTAAATGCATTTATTTAATATTTGAATGTCATTGATTTGATTTATTTCTTTAAACATAATTTTATCTTTATATGTTTTAGTTAAAAATGAATACATTTGATTTAATTTATCACTATCATCCGAGTTATAAATTTTTAATAATTCTTGGCGATTATGAATGGAATTTGATAAATGATTTTTAATGAACAATCTAAATAAATTATATAATTTGGTTTCAATATCGATTGTTTTTGTATATTTTTCATGATCTTCATCAATTGTAATATGATTTAATAATTCATTATCTATGAATTTATAATTCATATCTTTATGAATTGGTAATTCATCATCAATGATGATATCTGGTATTACTTCAATGAATGTATTTGAAATGGTTAAAATACCAATGATTTCATTATTTTCGTCTAATATTTTTTTCATAGGATTGCATGGTATTTCTTGTTTTGAATCTTGATATATTTTTTCTAATATATATTTAGTAGTAATATAGGTGGTTGGAATGTATTCCATATAGATAGAAAGAGGTGTTTCATCAATAATAGGTATCTTCTTTAATCTAAAATAACTAATTGGAATACCATATAATGCAATCGATACGTTTTCATGTTCAATAACAATAGCAGTTACATCCATGATATTGTTAAGTAATATTCCTTTTAATTTATATTCCGGCATAGATAGAATCATATTTACGGTATCAATGATATGAATTTGATTTGTAAAAACTGGGTTTTTATATTCTGTATTACACTTATTAAAAATAGTAGGAACTAAATTTAAAAATTGATATAAATTGTAATTCATTTTATTATCATTTTTTTTAAATACTGTAAAATATTCGCTTGTTTTTTCTGTTTTTTGTAATCCAATCACAGGCGTATAAATATTGCCTCGTTTTAATAATATAATATATTCAGTATCATCATCGGTATATGTGGTGGGTGTACATAATAAATCTACATAATTACTATTCATTGTCATATCAAATATAATTAAATTAACATTACGTTTATCATTGATACTAAAAAAATTACTATTAAAAATTTTGAGTATATAATCTAAGATATAAGTATAATCAATATTAGGTTCATTTAAAACATAATCTTTAAAATTACGTATAATACGTTGAATGTTACATAATAAATTTTTTTTATGAGGATATGATTTATATAACCCAGATAATTTCACTTCGGTCATATTACATTCTTCTGATTCTAATTCTAATAAATGGTTATCTTCATCGACATTAAAATCAACATGAAAACAATAATAATTCAACTGTTTTTTTTTATTTTCTTTAAATTGTTTTATTAAATAATTTAATTTATGTAATTCAATAAATTTTTTGTCGGTGTATGTATCCATAAATTCTTGAATTGGTATTTCGGTTGCTAATATATCTAATTTTTGAATTTGATGAATTCCATTTTTTTTCCAATCGTTTAAATCATCTAATATACATTGATTTTTCATTGGATTCATTTCAGCGGGTGGATGATCTGCTCCATCATATTTACCTTTTTTAGGACGATAAAACATAATTTTATTTAACATCAATCGATTATAAAGAGCATCATCTTCTCCTCCCCATCCAAAGAATGAATTTGGAAATCCATTGACTTGTTCAAAAATGGTGGAATTAAATCCTTCAATACCACCAAAAAATTCAGGAAAATCATATTTGGAATTATCAGGTCGTTGAAAGTGAATGATTTTATCTAGATCCTTAAAATATAAATCAAATAATGTTTGATCAGGATAGGAATCAACATCATGAAATATATATCGATCATATTTAAAATTAGAGGCTATATAAAAACCAATGTTCAATAGCAAACCACGATTGAATTTAATATTGTTATGCTGATTGATAACATAAATATCTAATTTATGTTTTAATTCAAATTGATTAAAGTGTTTGATGAAATCTTTTAAATGATGAATTCTATCACGATGAGGTATAATAATCGCTACTTTACACTGATCTGGTTCAACTGCAGTAGTTGGATCTAATAATATAGGATCAATTCTGATTCTATTTTTTTTATATTCCCAATAATTTGAAAATTTAATCATGGATTTAGGTTTTAAATCAAAATTCCAAAATAATTTATTAAAATAATGGTTCATAAATGTTTCAGTTAATAATGTTTTTGCTAATTCCATTCCTTTCATGGCAATCTTTTTACAAATGTCTTGATTATCTGCACACCATTCTAATTTTGTTTTTAAATCTGATAAATTATCTTTGATTTCCAAATAATGAACATTGGATTTCATAAATGGTTCTGCCCATGATCGATAATCACTTTTAACGCGTAATATTAATGATCCAGTAGCCATTGTATATAACAATCGATATGCATTTACATTCCCATCAATATGAATAATGTATTTGTAATGACTTTGTTCATGCATATATAAAAACTTGGTGGTTGGTTTAATATCGGTATTTAACATACCTAATCCATATAATGGATCTAATCTAACGGATTGTGTATTGATTGTTTTTCCATGTCCACTAATACCAACATCTAAAAGATCTTTATATTCATCTAATAATGATAAATCATATAATTTTAAACGCATGTTGGTATTGGAAGTATAACCACAACCGGTAGGACTACCTCTAAATACTGCTTTATTTATTTTTTTATTTTCCCATTTTGTAACGAATCCATTGTATTTATTTTTATTATAATCATCTTTTGTTTCATATACATATTTAATATCATCGTAATTGGGAATAGGTATGTCCATAAATAAATATTTACTTGATAATGATAAAATAGGTAAATATTCAGATTCTTTATTAAATTTTTTATCATTGGAAAAGTTCATAAGTTCTTTGAATGGTTGGATATTATCATTACGCATGATAACTGCATCCGTTAAATTTAAAATAAAGATACCATCGGGTATGTTCATTTTTTTAAATACATCCAAATATTCATTTGATTCTAATTGTTTTTCTAAATCAACTCGTTTAACAATACATTGCATAATACGATTTGGATTTAATTTTTGTATAAATGCTTTTTGATAATCAGTTAACCATTTATTTTCAGTTACTTTGCTTTTTGCATCTTTAATCGCATTTAAATAAGTTGGAGATAACTTATCTGGTAATAATTTATGAAATGTTTTTTTACCACGAATGATCGTAAATAAATAGCATTGATGACAAATAATATTAAATATGTAATGCAATGTATTTTTAATTGATTTTTCGGATACTTTCCATAAAGGATCATTTAAATGTTGAATTACAATAGGAATTGAATTATATTCATCATAAATAGTTGGTTTATTAATAGATGTTTCTGATAATTCTTTATAATACTGATTGCATATATTTAAAGCATCGTTGTAATTAAAAATAGTATTAATCATATTTATATAATTTGATATTAAAATTATATAAAAACACTTAATAATTAAACATTTCTATTATTTCACTATTTAAGAATAATATTTTATCCAAGGATACCATATCTGCTATTTTTTTTCTGAATTCTTTATTATTGAGTTGATTTATTCCTCGTTGGTTATTGTTATAATAATATACCATTGATGCTATAAATGAATCCGTTTGATCTACTCCAAATGTTAATAAATTATAGGTATTATCAAACTCAACAAGTTTTCCTTCTATATTAAATAATTTTTGTAATGGAAGTGGTAAATATCCTAGACGATCTTGATCTGGTATTTTATCGTAATTAACAATATACACCTTTTTAACTTGTTCAACCACTGGATTTACATTCATACATTGATCACGTTTATCTTTTAAATCTTTACTATCCCATGGTTTTTTAAAACAACATGGTACGCATAATTTTTCATTTGGATGATTCTTCGACAATCCTGGATTATTTTCAACATATTCTCCTTTATCATTGTAATGATTATTTTCAAAACTCATGATATATTGATTTGGTTTTGGATCTAATACATTTCCATTTGCATCACGCTGAACAACTTCACCGCATCCATGATCACCTTTATCAATATCGGCTTGTGTTAATGGTCGTTCTTGTCCTTTTTTTGTACACCAATATTTTGGACACATATAATTATGTTTATGTGAATCATCTGACCCGTAATTAAGAATATTGCCAAATTTAGTATTCGGATATTTTTTTTTGATTTCTTCGATTTCTTCGTTGCTTAATATCATAGGTTGCCGATCTTTGTGACTTTGACAAAATCTTGAATACGATAAAAATTTACCTTGTTTTTGTTTTAAAAATAATTCAGGATCTCGTTTCATCAATCGATCTTGTGCGTATGAACTTGTTGTATTTTTTAAACGAGCATTTCCACCTTCATATTCATCACCATATTCTATTTCTATATCTGAATCAGAATCTAAATCTGAATCGGAGGAATCTGATGAATCAAAGACTAACTCATCTTCTAAATCTAATTCTAACATTTGAGAGGTTGTATTTTGATAATTTTTTTTTAATTCTTTTACTGTTTCTTGTTTGTATTCACATAACATTTCATGTTGTTGTTTATTCATTTTATTTAAAATCATACGATATAATCCATTGATATAAATAGGAATAATTTTTAAGTATTCAATATGATTGATATCTTTGATCGTAATTACAACATTTTCGTTTTCATCTTCTTGTAATTCTATTGGAAACCCAGGATTAGGTTGTTGATTGATAATCATTCTAAATAAACCTTCTTCAATTTGACGATGAATTTTAAATATTTTTAATTCATTGATTGCTTCTGATTCAGTTAATCCTTTTTTATCCACTAATTCATCAACGATACGAGTATCATTTAATCCCATGATTTTTGAAATGTATTTTTGAATAGATCCTTTAATATTAAAATTAGAAATGCGTTTGTATAAAAACCCTTCATCTCCTAAATAAAATATACTGGACATACATTTTAAATGCGGAGTCATATTTTCTTTGGTTTTTAACAATGCACTATAAGAAATACCTATGATTGATAAATCTTCTACTTGATCAATGGTTGGATATAAATATCCATTTGTACTTACAATCGTATTGATGTTATGGATGAATGGATTGATATAATTTTTCAATATGGATTCTAATTCATCGAATGGATATATGTTGATATTATTTAATGTAAAGGTAATATTACCATTTTCTAATAAATTTAAAATTAAATCATAGTCTTGTTTAATGACCATTGAAATCATGGGAGATCGTGCTAATTCTTTATGATAATTATTAATATCTGATTTAGTTAATACGGGTATTACAGTATGTTGAACCGATAAATCTGTGCCATACAATCTGAATATTTTTTCTCGATTAGAACCAGGATTGTATTTAATAAAGGGTATATCACTTGTAGCATGTAAATTTTTAAATATAATTTCTAATGGAATAAAATCACAAATGGATTGTATTTGACAGGATATGGATGTAATGGACTGTTGTATTTTTTCTTTGGGTTCATCAAATAAATAATCAATGTTTGATATTTTAATCGATGGTTTTTCAGATACAAAATAATAATCTCTTATTTCAGATGGAATTTTATTACGGGTAATGATATGTAATTCTTCAAATGGTAAAAAATCAAGTAAGACTGATTGATTTGTAATGTAAGGAGGATCTTTAATGACCAATGATTTTGCATATTTATGATGTGGATCAACAATAAATGATTTATAATTATGACTTAAAGAAATATTGACTAAATGAGGTTTAGATAAATGAAGAGATAAAAAATCTTCATATTTATAATCCATTTCATCAAAATCGATATCAATATTGGATAAAAAAGGATAAATATCTTTGAATAAAATATCATTATTGTTTTTTCTTAATTGATCAAATAATTTATAATTAAAAGTTTTATATTTTCGAATGTATAAATAAATATCATCATAATCAATATCGAGTTGTTCTTCTATTTTTAATTTAATAACATCAATGGTATCATCTACTAAAAAGGTTAAATTTATTTTTTTTCCATTCAGAAATATATCCATTATATAAATAATGCATTATAATTTTGTTTAATTATCATAATATGGATTATCATCTATTTCCATCCCACAATAAGATTGTGGTTCATTTGAATAATCAACTGGATTATATATTCCAATTTCAACAGCACATTTTAATAAAAATTTAAAATTATTCCAAAAATCATCTTCATGTCCTATAGATTTAGTCATTAAATGTGATAATTCATGTATTGCTACAAATGTTAATGTATTGATATCAATTAGTTTATATTGTTGTTTATTTTTCCTTAAACACAATGCAAGTTTTTGACCTTTATTTTCACTATAAGCAGTATATTCACTGGTTGGTAATGTTTCCACAATTTTATCAGGTTTAAAATTTTGATACAAACGTTGTATTTCTTCTTTATTTGGGTATCGAGAATAAGTATATTTTACTAATTTATTCATTCGGGTGGATACCGTAGCGAGTAAATTAGCACTTTTCTTCAAATTAGGTGTATCTCGTACACAATAAGTTTTACCATTTTTAGTAGCAATGACACATTTTAAATTAAAAAAATCAGAATTTACATACATGATAAATAACATTAAAACAACACATATAATCAATGCAATATGAATAGGCTTCATATATATTATATTTTTTTTAAATTTAAAGAAAAATATAATTTATTGAGTTCCCTGACCAATTTCGAGTGGTACACGCATTAAATCGGGTTGGATAGTGCTGTTCATCCAAGGTCCATTGTATTGTTGAGGATTGGCGGGTTCAGAACGAAGTTGAAGATTTGGATTACGTAAAGTAGATCCAACTGTATTGATGCCGATTAAAGCACCAGCACTTAATAAATTAATGTTTTGTAATTGTCCAGAACCACGAGGATTGATTTGACTCCATTCCGAATTTACATCTTTAGGTAATAATTGAGTAGGGTCAGTTACAGACATAGGCATCGATTGAGACGAGATTGGATTTTCATTTTTTCCAACACTTTGAGAGGGTTGAGGGATTCCTTGAGGAGTTCTGCCATCCCAAACAGTTTGAGGAGATGGAATAGTCATACCTGATACATTTTTAGGGTGAATTACTGTAATATAATAAATGACGAACATAAATAAAAGTACTAAACCAATTGTTTTCCAATCACAAGATTTCATAAAGTCGGTCATTATATATAAAAAAGATAATATAAAAATTTAAAAAAAATTTTATAAATCATCTAATAATTGTAATTCCTTAATATTTTTCTTAGTTAAATATTCTTTTAATAAATCGATCATTTCATTGGGTTCTTTGATTTCAATTTCAACTAATTCATTATCTGACATATCTGATTCTTCCGAATCTTCTAAATATTCATTTGTTATTTCGTTTTTAAGTTCTTTTTCTAAATATTCATTAGGTTTTTCGTCTTTAAGTTCTTTTTCTAAAGATTCATTGGATTTTTCTAAAGGGGGTAATGATTTCTTTACTGAAAATACTTTTTCAGTCGGTTCTTTTTTCTGTATTTGACAACCTGTAAATATATTTTGTTTTAATATCATAATTTGCTTAATATTTATATTAAATTGAAAAATTCGTTGTGAAAATTTAATTCCTTGAAATTCTAAAATAGTGATGATATTTGTATTTTCTTTAATTTGATCCAATGAACATACTGTTTCATCTTCATCATATACTTGACATGTATTATCCATTTGAATTCCATTCTTACTTTGATATGGTATGTTGGCTCGTATTAAATAACTATCCGTTTTATATACTTTTAGAATGGGTGTAAATGCTGATTTAATATCATCTAATTCTATATTTGGATCTACAAACCATGTATCTTTATTTAGATAAATAAGTTGTTGAATTCGATCTTCTAACATAATGATCCAATTAATAAATGATGTATTGATAATGTCAACAATTAAATCTGAATTAATTTTCTTACCACTACTTAAAATTCCTTGTTTTGTTCTACACATTGGAGTTTGAATAAATAAAGGCTCATCATTTAAGGTCGCAATCTTTGAATAAAATCCTCCTTCATGGAGTGCAATGGGTTGTGCTAATGTTAGTTGATCAAATTTAAAATCACGAAAATTTTTGTAGATCATTACAATGGAATTGTATTTTTATTATTACGTTTTCACGCATTAAATTTTTAACTATGGTTATGTTATGTCATTGTTAAATACATGTCTAGAATTTTTAAAAAAAGAAGAATTTAAAAGGGAATTAAAGAATATTACATCTCCTATCATTGAAGTCATCATTCAAGAACTTAAACCTTATTTTATTTCTTTTATTTTTTTCTTATTTGTTAATTTTTTATTTATTTTAGGAATTTTTAGTTATTTATTGCGTAAACAAAAATTTGATAAATAATATTCATCTATAGTATGTCGTCTTGCAGAAAAAAAGGAGGAAATATGTTAAATGGTTTATCTACAGCATCTAGTAATGTAATTGTACCATTTGGATTACTTTATGCCCAAAAACGTTTACAAAAATCTAAACGAATTCACCATATCAATGATTTATACAAAAGACAAACAAAACGTTATCATAAAAAAAGTTATAAAAAATATAAGAAATAATTCATCATTATTTAGTCTTTATTTATTTATATATGGATTATAATCATTTACGTGTTCCATTTGGATTACAATTACATGGCGGTTCATTATTTGAACATCATGAATCGATTACTAGTAAAAAATCTAGAAAACATAAATTAAAAAAAAATAAAACAGTAAAAAAGTAATCATTTTATTAAATTGAAATTATATTTATTTATAAATTCAATTTAAAACACAACCATGTTCAAATTCGATTCTTTCAACGAAAACATTGAAGTCTTTCACTCTGTTTTCTTTGACGAATGGAACGAAATCAAAGACGCAATTTCACATACTAAATCTTGCCAGGTTCATGCTTATGCAATCTGTAAAGGTACGAGTCGTTATTACCTAAAACAAATCGGTACACCTTCCAATTATGAATGGTTTTACCAAGCCATCATTGATTTGTATGTAGGCGATGTCACATGTGATCAACAAAAAGTGAATGATGCCCTTGAATATTTGCATAGTCTATAAGCAAATATTTTTTATATTAAATATTCTCCACCATAAGCAGTTCGATTTCCTCCACGTTCATTTAAATATTTAATTTGATCCATTGAGGTACAAACACAACCATCTACAGTGCTATAGGTAGCACTTGTACAACATTCAGGAGATACTTTATTATCAGCAAACATAAACATTTCTCCTTCAGGTAATGGTACAGGTGTTCCTGTATATTTCATATGTTGATTCATTAAATTACCACCAAACAAACGAGTATAATCATTTGCATTTTGTACCCAATCTGGTTGTTTATCTCTGTTTTCCATCGTTTCAATTAAATAAAATTTTTCATTGTCATCTGTTTTTTTTAATCTCCATAATACAAATAATAACATTGCAGCTACCATAAACACAACCATCCATTGTATTTTTTTCATATAATTAAAATGAAATAAAGAACGAAACAATTTACTCATATATATTTGTTATATATATTATTTTCTAAAGATGAAAAGAAGTACGTGGTTTAGATGGAGCATTTGGTGCGGATTGTGTTAATATTGGTTGGAATGAATTTACTAAATCTACATACAATATAATGATGGGAATAATTACTGCAGTTGCCATAGGAATTGCAATACCTAATATTGCTAAACCTGCCCCTATCCCAAAAAAACTTGCACACAAAGATAAGGCAATTGCTATAAGTGCATAAAAGACTCCTATTAACATTCCTATTACATTGATGACAACCGTGATTAAAAATGTTGCTCCTGAAATGGTTGTATTGTATATACTTAATACACTATATATCAACGTTACAAATATCCCATTTGATTTAGATCCAATATCTCGTAAATACAATAATATCGTCATGATTGGAGTAATCACATAAATGATTTTATTAAACATTTCAGCATAGATTTCTCCAATCATAGATTGAATCCATTCTACAAATGATGCAATTGCAACAAATATAGAGGTTACTGCATCAATACTATCCACTAATACATATGCCGCAAATTCAAATGGCATCATAATGATATTGAATACAGCTGAAATATCACTCTGTATACAATATTCAAAATTTTCTACAGTAGTATCTACAAATGATTTACCAGGTTCTGGCATGATTAATCCTGCAAATGGCAAATAGATTGGACTACATCGATGTTCATTCCAATTTAATTTCACTTGTTGAATGACTGATTTATATGCGTTATATAATACAATCATAATCGTACCAATAATTAATAAAATAGTAATCCATATATCATTTCCATATTTTGCATAGTATCCATCTTTTAAATATAATGTTTCTATTTTGTCCATAAATAGAATTTATAAAAAAATATAAAGAATATATATAATGAAACATAGTTATTTAAAGAAAAATCATGCGTCACGTCCTTTTACCAGTAAAGATTACCGTACGATTTACAATTATCCAACTCCTTCTTTATCGAGTGAATTAGTCATAGGTGTTATATCCTTCGGGGGTGGCATACATGGTACAATTGATTCCAATGGATATTTAACAAGCGGTGATATTCATCGTTATTTAAATGATTTACATTTACCCATTCCTAAGATCATCATTAAACCCATTTTTGATGGTGCATTAGATTCAAGTGATGATAATGCAACCATTGAAAATACAATGGACATTGAAATGATTGCTGGATGTTGTCCTTCTGCGAATTTAACCATTATTTTATATGTTGCATCTCAAAACACGTCTTTTCATGATGCGTTCAATTATATGTTAACTGTTCCAGTGAATGACAAATTACCTACCATTATCTCATGTTCGTGGGGTATGCCCGAAATCTATGTTACTGATTTATATGAAACCAATGATGTATTTGAAACCGCAAGATTAAAAGGTATTAATATTTGTACTGCCACGGGTGATTATGGATCATCCGATGGCTTAGGTGGAGGTAATTATTGTGATTTTCCATCTTCATCTCCAAATGTAATTGCATGTGGTGGTACTACATTAATATCTCCAAGGTTTAAATATGATAATGCTACAAGAGAATATTCATGGAACAATGGAGGAGGTGGAATTAGTAGATATTTTCAAAAATCAGTATATCAATTAATTCAAGGTACAAATCGTAATACACCTGATATTGCAATGAATGCAGATCCTGCTACAGGTGTATCCTTTTTAGTGGATGGATCTTATATAACCGTTGGTGGTACTAGTATTGTAGCTCCTGCATTTGCGGCATATATCGCATGTTGTCAACTCAATACTACATTTATTATACCCTACATTTATAAATATCCAACTACATTTCATGATATCATACGTGGTAATAATGGAGGATACAAAGCATTACCGGGGTATGATAGAACAACAGGAGTTGGATCATTGAATGGTGTATTATTCTATAATATGATTATGAATGGTTCAATTAAAACAGACAATGCTGTAGTTGTATTAAATCAACCCAAAATCATACAATATGATGGAAATCGTACTGTTATAGGGTTTAGTTTAACCAATCGAAATATACGATTAATACAACGAAATGGAAATACATTTAGATTCGTTGGAATTAAAACTGGACCTGTTACATTAACCTTGATCTTAAACAATTCAAATAAACTTACTTATACATTTAATGTAATTAATCAACAAAATAGAGTTAAACAAAATAGAGTAGTGAAAACAAATCATTTTAAACAATTAATGACGAATGTCATTCGTTAAATATGTATTTTTGATAAAGCTCTCATAATTTGTCCAGGAGGACCATTCCATATACTCTCTCCAGTATTCGTCATTGTTTGTAATATATTCATAATGGTAACCACGACTCCTGACATTTTTCCTTGAGAATCAAATAATTTTAATACCATTACATTAAATACAATAATAATATTCAAAAATGTTTCATAGATACCTGCTGCTATTGATCCTGTATTATCTGATGTTTGTTGTTGTTGTTGTTGATTTGCAGTCGCTGTATCCGATAAACTATTGATTGCATCGACATTCATCGATTGTGCATATTCAAAGGGTTGAGTAATCACGGATGAATAACTTCCAACTGTATTTTGAATACAATATGAAAAATTATCACTGGTAGATGTTCCATCAGGTGAAAGAGATCCAGCAAATGGCATAACTAATGGGTTGCATCGTTGATTTACCCAGTCATTTTGTATACTAGTTACACCAGTTTTTGCCATGATAACAGTATTTAATATCATAAAAATAAGTATGATTAGAAAAGCACGAATTCCATCAGACATTATACATTAACTAGATAAATTTAAATGTATAATTATATTTGATAATTCAACATGAAATAAATGTTCAGTATTAATTTTTGGAATTCCTTTGTTTTTTAATTCAATGGTTTGAAATGGTTTCACGTATAATGCTGAAACTTTAACATTATAATGTAAACTAGATAATTGCAAAATACTTAATTCTTCTTTTAAAAAAAGAGAGGAAATAGATTCTTTTATATGAATGATTATATTATTTTGATCATCTATCTCTATATTATCAGGTAATTGAGGATTACATTTAAATATAATAGATTCAAATAATAATTCAGAATGCCATAATGGAATATGATAAGTTTGATCATTGCATTGATAAATAAATATTTTTTGTTGAAATAAATCATCTAAAGTTGGTTCTAATACAATGATATTTAATTTGGAATAGATAAAGTTGATAATCGTTTCATATTGATCCGTTGGTATAAACATTTGAATAATGGGTAATAGATCATAAATGTGATATATCATATCTAAATTCATAGTATCTAGTACATGTTTTAGTGATATAGGATTGAATAAATCTTTAAGAATGTCCATCAATTGAATACATTGTTTATGTTCACTGGGTTGATAATTTAATAAATAAGAATAAGCTTCATTGATTTCTTGAAATTTTTCTTTATCTCCTTTTTTATCAGGATGATTTTTTAATGCTTTTTTATAATATTTATGCTTTAATTCAGTAAGCGTAAAATTAGGAGAAACGGAAAGAATTGAACATGCTTTTTTATAATCCATGAATAATTCGTATAATATAATAGATCCATTCCTCTAAATGGTAAATTGGACGATAATTATTTGAATAATAAAATAAGGTATTGGATGTTTTTGTTAAAACCAACTGTAATTGGTCTTTGGATAGTTCAATTTCTTTTAAAATATACCATATAAAATCTTCGACCAATACATCAAAAATAAACATATTATAAATAGCTTCTCTCATTTCAATAAATTTAAACGAATCATAATCTAATATATATTTTAGAATTACATTACATATATGTATTTTTTTTTTATAAATTAAATTATTAATTTGTATATCTTTTAGATTCATAAATTCATCTGGAATCTTTTCAATCGGTATGTCCAAACATGAACTATACGTTTCTTTAAGTGGTTTTGATATATTTAATGTCTCACATCTAGATTTAATGTTCGATGGAATGAATGAGATGGATTCTGTAAGTAAAATAAATTTCACATAATTCACTTGCATATAACTATAAAATATATCCAAAATATCATTATGAACTGTATGAAAATTTTTACATACAATGATTCCTACTTTATTATCGTATTTACTTGTAATGATGTCAATGATATGATAATATAACTCATTCCATAATGGTCGTGGATTACATCCCAATAATTCCATATCAATTTCATAATGAATATCACTAATTTTAAAATGATACGGTAATGTATTATGTTGAATATAAATATTTTTTTCATATTTTAGATGATGAACACTATATTTTTTTATCATTTTTAACATTTGAGTGTATTTACCTACACCAGATGGACCATAAATAATTAAATTCTTAAAATCTTTAATATTTGGAGGTGTAGTGATTGATATTTCTGGATGTAAATTAGGCTCTTTTAAATAATCTTCAAATTTTTCATCATTTAATTTTAACATTTTTAATATTAATACAATGAAATCTTTAATTAAAAATATATTTAAACTTATATTTTTAATTTTATAGAGTCATGATTTTAGCAATATCTCCAGAACAATTCCAATCTCACTATTTATTCTTTTCAGAACCAACCAAAAATAACATTATTCATAATAGCTTATTTATTCGCATTTCTTATTCTCCACCAAATATTCAATTCATTGGATTGTATATCTATATTGAAAACCCTTCCGATTTATTGAAATTATATGAAATTGAAGAACATATTTTAAACCTTTATAACATTCATAACAAAGAATTACGATATAATATTTACTCGAATTTAAAATATAAACAAAACAACTTAAAGGGATACATTAAAATCTCAGGATTATCCGAAAATAAATCCTTTATCAGTATTGTTTATAAATTTATGGATCAACCATTTGTTCTGTAATAATTAATAATCACATATTGAATGGAAATCAATACAAATAACAAAATACATATAAATATACTTAAATAACCATCCATTCCTTTGTAAACCACCTTTATATCTTGCATGATATGTACTATGTAGACATACAACTGAAAGATATAAATGAAGACAATTGCATTAATTACAGTTGAAAAATCATACCAAGTTGCAGGTAATTCATGATTTTGAATGATATCTTGAAAGGAAGCATTCAATGATACATACCATCCTAATCCTGCAATGATTATAAATAAAGACAATCCATTGTTGAAAAATTGACTCCAAAAGATATCGTTGTTATTACGATCAGTTTGATTGAACAATGCCATTTCACATAAAAAGATAAATAAAAGCGAAAAGGTAATGATGGTTAACCCAACCATATTTCCTTGTTCAGCATTAATCCATGATACGATAAACCCCGATAAACATACAAAAAATAACATATTAATCACATATTGTATATTATCTAAAAATTTAGATTGAATGATTTGGGTTGGCTTAATTTGGGTTGTCTTATCCATTTATAATATAATAATAATATATTAAATGAGTGAATTTGTTCAACCGAATGCAAATACTTATATGACCATCAAAAAAATTGTATCCATTCATTCAGAAGATCGAGACATTACTAAATTTCCTGCAGCGTCTTTGTTTGATGTGCAATTACCTACTGATTATAAAAACATTGTATCCATTACATTAGATAACATTGATATACCCAAAAGTATTTATGTATTTTCAAATCATTTACAAAACATTAAACTTACCTTTTATGTTACCCCCGTCCATACATTAGGATCTGGTATGTCTCCTACTACCTTTGCCGAATGGGATTATGATACAGGAATGGCATTATTACAAAATAAAAAAGGATATACCATTACGGTGACTGAAGGTAACTATAATGCTGAAGAAATGAAAAATGAATTAAAAGGATTGATGAATGCAGCTGTAACTGCTTATTTGGCAAGTGTTGGTATTACTGTAGATTATCAATATTTTACACTTATCAACAATGATATTAATTTTAAAATCATTTTTGGAAATGAACGTGATATATTTTCATTTGATTTCACTAAAACCTATGATTATTATTGTGGACAAGCATCTTATAATGTTTACAATCAATATTTTTTATGGGGATTAGGATCATATTTAGGATTTAATAAAGAAGTATACACCAGTATTAAAGAAACGGACAGTATTACCTTTCATTGGGCAGAAATCAAATGGTTTAAAAAAACAGGAACAGATCCCACTTTTTATTACATTGAACCTCCTAATTCCTATAACTTAATAGGAGAAACACAATTTTATATGGAATTAGCTGGATATAACAGTATCGATGAAATCTTTCCATATACAGAGCGTAGTTCAAACATGTATAATTCAAAACAAAATGCATCGATAGATATTGCATTCGCAAAAATAGCAAATGTACAAGGTATTAATGTAACACCTAATTATAATTTAACCAATTCGTTTTTTTCTGATCCTCCATTAGAAAGATTACAAAAAATAAAAGTAAAACTACGTTATCATAATGGTTTATTAGTAGATTTAAGACATCAAAATTTTAATTTTAGTTTATCCTTTAATTTATTACGTCCTGATATTCCAAAAGGTTATTTTATATCTAAACCTCCTACTTATTTAATAAAATAAATTTCTTCCACATGTAATGGTTCAGTCATAGCTGCTAATAATTCATCGTTAATTTTTAAATTTTGTATTCGGTCAATCTCATCTTCGAGTGATTCATCACCACTATATTCATCTCCAATATATATTTCATCTTCACAATCTTCATCTGATGCCAAATTATCAGATATAGTATCTTCATCTGTATCATCTAATATGTCATTTAATGGTTCACATAAATAGTTTATTTGATGTTCATGAAATTGATAAACATCTTCTTTACTAGTGGTTACATACATTCTATCAATTGCTGGAAATATTACATTATTATATTGTTGAGCTATACAATTAATACAACCCTCACATGATCCTACATATAAATCAAAATGCATGTAATAAGTAATATCATTATGAAGTAATTTATATATAATAAAACACGATTCTTCTCCACCTGAACCATGAAATTTATGATCTAATACTTCTGCAGTTTTAAACATATCTTTAATACCATGCTTCATATAATGAATGAATTTAACATATTGTTTAAATTGTGGAATTGGATTTAAATATTCATAAATAAATTTTTTATCTAAAACTGACATTTTATATTAAATAAAAAATCTTTTTAAATTATAAAAATTTATTAATTGGATATATTTTTAATTGGAATGGATGATAAAGTAATGTATAATGAATTTTCAGTTTCAATGATGTATTCACTGCTAATTTTATATACCTTTGCAATAGGAGAAGTATATTCATCTGAACTTTTAACTAAAATCTTTTCACCCGATTTACGAATGCCAATCATAACACGAGGATCAGAACCTTCAATTGAACTTGTCCAATAATCGAGCATAATGGGTTTATCATTTAAAATTGCTAACTTAGCTGCCTGTATTAATACTTGTTCCGAAGGCATTTTTGTCTCAATAGAATCACCTTTATTTTCTACTTTTGCCATTATATTTTATATAATTAAAATAGTTTACTTAATTATCCGCAAGTGACAATGAAATATATTTCCTAAATTTTTTAGGTTGAAATTCTTTTTTAACATGAACACTATTTAAATCCACTACTTTTGAGTATTCAATCGACATAATGTTTGCAATATATTCATAAATTTTATTCAAAATAATTTCATTGCATTTACCAACAATCAATATACTTCCTGTTCTAAAGATCATGAAAGAAACAACATTCTTATTATTTTTCGGAATTAATAATAATTCATCCTCATCATAATAAATTTTACATTGAATTCCAGGATAAGAACATGAATCATAAATTGCTGAAATCTTATACGTATGTCTTAAAATATTATATAAATTTTCACGATTGATATAATATCCACAATTGAAATTAGAATTAATCAATACGATTTCTTCACTTCCTTCTTTATAATAGATAGGAACAGAAACAATGTTATTAATATAACTTACTAACATATAAATAATTTTATAAATTTGATCATTTTTTTGTATTCCTGGAATTTCTAATCTTCCTGTATTGAATACCTTTACATGAAATTCTTTATAGGTTTCATTCACTAAGATACGCATGATCAATACCACACAGTTATAAAATGCACTCTTCTTTTTAATTCGATATGCTAATAAATCTCGTTTTGAAATACCAATGCTTACTTTACGTATATCTTTATAATTGATTCTACCGGCATTTGAATTTTCAATATGTTGAATGATAGTAACATTTTTATATTCATATTTTTCTAAATGTTGATCAATTAATTCAACTTCTTCAGGACGAGTACTATTGAATTTCATTTCTTTTTTAAGAATACCTGTTTCCATGGTATTATAAGAAATAATGGGTAAATTCCAAAAGATTTCTTTTAATTCGATGGTAGAACTTAAATAAGCAATAATGGTTTTAGTCGATATATAAATATTCGTAGACACTGGATTATCTAAAGTTTGAACTGGTTCAATTTTCTGAATTGGTTCTATAGTTGTATCATTACTATTCAAAAATGACTCCCATTCATCATTCAAATCCATTCTTTAGATCCTTTTTAAATTGATATTATTAATATAATTAATATCAATTTTTATATTTATATTTGTTTTTTAAGTTATTTTTTATATTTATTTATTAATTCATCCACATAATCTTTAAATATATACTCACCATTGGGTTGATTTGGATTTTTTAATTTAGATCGAATATATCGAATGAAATATATCATAAATAAAAAAAACAATAAAATGATTTGATCATTCGTCATATATTAGCGTTTAGATTTTTTAGTACTTGATTTTCGGCTATGTCTTTTGCTGCTCTTTTTCATGCTTTTCTTTGATCCAAATGTATGGCTACCTTTTGTTTGTTTATGTTCTCCTAAATGATTTTGTTTTTCTGCTAAATTTGCTAATTTTTTAGATACAATACGACCATGTTTATTTTGCTCTAAATCTTCTTTAGTTAAACCTCCAGATGTTTTATACGCAGTTTCATGATATACGGATGCACGAGAACCAATTAAATCCTTGTATTTTTTGCCATTAATATGGTAGAAGCCATCACTCAAACGAATATGTTTTTTCATATATTATATAAAAATATATTATTTATAAAAATATTAAAAAGAATAAATTTTTATAATATAATGGACAAATCTTCTATACTTAAGGCTTTTGTAAATCATTTTGATGAATTTATTGAAGATATTTTAAAAGTTTATCCAGAACATCCTAAACTACTTAAATGTAAAATGTATTTTGATGGTCTAAAGAAAACAAACCCGAGAATTATTATTACTGTATGGAAAGAATACGTCAATACTAAATATCGTGATCTTATCAATAAAGGTGATGTTCAGTTTTTTATGAATAAAGATTTTAACGAAGACATTCAAGACATCTCCAACCCCAATAAAGTACATCAGGAAATTGAAGAATTAAGATCCATTGTCAAAACCTTTTCTGAAGAGAATTTAACTAAATCCATGAAATATGTACAAAATTTAACGAAATTAAGTGATATGTATTAATTAGTAAAGATTTAAAGGAACTTTATCTATTGTTTTTATAAATGGAAGAATTCAATAAAATCATTAAGGATTTCATTCATGACCTTCTTACTACATTTCCAGAAATTGAACTGACCACCGAACTGTCAAATATTCATCATAATACTTCTTCTGATGAAGATTTTAAAACCATTTTTAATTACATCAAACAACATTATACTAGCTTATTTTTTGATATTTTATACCAAAATGAAGATATTTTTAAACAAGAAGTATTTTTATTACCCAACATTGACTTCTCCTTATTATGGAAAGATAACATCTCCGATAAAACACGTGCTATCATATGGAAATACATTCAATTATTATCTGTTTGTGTAGTCTATGATACCAAAGATGGGAATGAATTTGGAAATATATCTGAAATATTAAAATCCATTAATCAAGATGATCTAAAATCAAAATTAGATGATTTATTTGGTAATATGGATGACTTTATGAAAGATTCTGAGAATCCTGAATCAAAACCTAATGCAGAAGCATTTCATTCTCATTTAAATGGATTATTGGATGGTAAATTGGGTGCTTTAGCAAAAGAAATTGTAGATGAAACATCCGATGATTTTAAAGAGGTATTGAACATCAATGAGAATATGGATATGAAAGATATATTCAATCAAGTTACAAAAAATCCAGGTAAACTCATGGGTTTAGCAAATAAAATTAATTCTAAGATTGAAACCAAATTAAAATCCGGAGATATGAAAGAAAGTGAAATTATGGAAGAAGCAAAAGAATTACTTCAAAAAATGGAAAATTTACCAGGTATGGATAAAATTGGTCAATTACTTAAAAAATTTGGTGGTAAAATGGACATGAAAGGTATGCAAAATAAAATGAATCAAAATATCAATCAAGCAAAAATGAAAGAACGTATGAAAACTAAACTTGAAAAAAAACAAGCTGAAATGAAACCTGACGTCAAAGAATCTACGGTTGAAAAATCAGTAGATGAATTATATGAATCTATTTTTAGCACAGGTGAAGTTGTAGAAAAAACTCCAAAAAAGAATACGGAATCTATAAAAAAAAATAAGAAGGGTAAAAATAAAAAATAATCAATATATATAAATGAGTTGGATATCAAATCCTAGTATATTATGGAATAAAGATCATATTTATGAAATAATTCCAACAGATTCAATGTCCTATGATGAAAAATTCAATGCAATTACTCGATTGATCATTTTAGTGACTTTATTGTTTTTCTTTTTTAAATTAACCTTTATGGTTATTTTCATTGGAATCATTTGTATTTTGGTAGTTCAATATTTTTATAAAAAAGAAGGATTTACTACCTTATATGAACGCACCATCACTCCTTCGCCAAATGCAACCATGCCTACTGTAGAGAATCCATTGATGAATGTACTTATGACAGAATATACAGATGATCCAACTCGAAAAGAAGCAGCTCCAAGTTATTTACCTGCTATTGATAAAAAAATCATTCAAAGTGTAAAACAACAAACCAAATTAGATTTATATCAAAATAAATTTAGTGATTATCAATTGGATCAATCCATGAGAAATTTCTATACTACCGCGAATAGTACCATTCCCAATAAACAAGGAGAATTTGCCGATTTTTGTTATGGAGATATGATTTCGTCAAAAGAAGGAAATAATTTTGCATTATTGAGACAACATCCAAGAATTGGTGGTGTTATTAATTAAAATATTTTATTATATTATAATATGTTTAATGCACAAACTAGAATTGGAGAAGATAAATGTGGATTAAGTCAAGAAAGTATTCAAAACGTATCCTATTCTAATTATTTATTAACTAATTTTTATGTCAATGATTGTACGATGCAAAAACCAATTGAATTTGCTACCAATTATAAATCCATGATGTTCAATGCTCCTGGTGGTGTAGGAAATCAATGTGGATTAAATGGTTGTAATATCGATATTAATAGTGATTTATTACTAGGCAGTGTACAATCTCATCCTAAATGTAAAGTATCCTTATTTCAACGTCAATTTTCTACCGTTCCTTATTTAGGAAGAGGAAATGGTAATGTTGATTTAGAAACACAAATATTAAGAAATAAAGAAGTTCTTGAATCTTCTAGAAAATCACAAAATCCAACCTCTGAAATTGAAACAAATCCATTAAAACAATATCCTATGTTAGATTCCATTCGAAGCACCATCACCAACCCTAAATATTTAGTAGAAGGAGCAGCTGCAAGTGATTGGACCAGAGGAGGTATGTCGACACGTGACCATAAAATTAAATCCGGTAAAAATTAATTATTTTTATTTCCATATTATTTAAAATGAATCATATGGAATTTACTTATTTTGATAAAAACGATGATGATTGTTATCAAAAAGAATTATTATCCTTTTTAAATATTAAAGAGGATAGTGATGTCTTTAATCAAATGCATCTTAAAATTATGAATATATATACATCCTTTACCTTTGATTTAACTACTGTTTATGAATTAATGAAAAAAGATAAACATTTACAATTTTTTGCATGTCAAGAATATTTATTTTTAGTTTTATTTAGCTATGATTATCTTTATTTATTTGGACCTCTTTTATATTCTATTTTAAATCATTTAGATTATACCCCTCATTATGATAAATTATTAGAAAAATTAAATCACATCTAATATTATGGCAAGTACACGAAATAATAATACACTTGAAAATTACAAATTACAACAACATCAACTTGAACGTCAAAGGGATTGGATTATGGATCAAACGAGTAGAGTAAATCAAATAAGTGCATATCCTTGTTACGGCATGAATAATCCATCTATGCCATCTACTTTATTATGCAATAATCCTGTTGAAGTAGAATCCTTTTTATTTGGTATTAGTGCTAATAATTTTGTAAATCCTGTACCTATTCCTACATTTCAACCCAAACCATTAGCAAATGTTAAATTATTTGATAAAGTGCCATTATATGTTCCCAAACAACAATATGTATACAATCAACGTCCATCCATGTATACTTAATTTTTTCATAAAAATTTTATAATTTTTTTTATAAATTTTTTATAATTTTTTTTATAATTTTTTTTTATAATTTTTTTTTCATAATTTTTTTTATTTTTTTCATAATTTTTTTTATTTTTTTATAAATTATTTAATATATATGAGTATTTGTAAACAAACCTATTATAATAATGGATCTTATTTAAGGGCAAGATCCAATGAAAAAGCAATATGTGAATTAATTTCTGCTATTGAAAATGGTACTGTAATTCCATCGATTGTAAATGGAGGAACATTTTTAGATTCAATTACCATCAATGGCGATTTAGTTGTGAACGGTTCAATTAGTTATCAAACGAATTTAATTGATTCAATTACTGTACCAACTATATATACAAATACCATTACATTCTGTGATAATTATGTAATTTCATGTGGTGAGACAGGGTTAGATGTTAATACTGCTATTACTGTAACTGATATAACGGCAGATACAGGAACGATTACTACATTGAATTCAACTACACTAGCCGCAACTAGTTTAACGGTTACAAATACAATGGATACTTTAGGCATTACTACATTGACTTCATCCAATGCAACCATATCAGATGTATCGGCTACCAATGTAGATGTAACAGGTACATTATCAATCAATGGATTTCCATTGAATAAAATGTATTCAGGAACGATTGATGTGGGTGGATCATCTGGACCATTTACGATTACATTTCCAACAGCATATAGTACACCACCTTTAGTATTTTTAACTTCTTTTGGAGCATTAAGACAATATTATGTTCATTATATCACAACTACAACTGCAACGATTTCGGAAGGAGCTGGTTCTGGAATAGCAACGTCCATTTATTGGTTATCTACTGAAGCAAATAGTTAATTTCGTTTAATTGAATAAAAAAAATATCAAGAATTAAGTTATAATGGATGCACCTACCGAAAAGAAGAAAGTATCTGAAATTATTATCTCAAATCAAACCGATGCATTGAATGTATTGGTCGGTTTTGTTAATTTAGCACAACAACGTGGAGTATTCTCGATTGAGGAATCTGCAAAGATTTGGGAATGTGTAAATAAGTTCCAACAACCTAGTAATTAAATATTGATATTGTATATATGTTTACACGATTAAAAGATGATCCATATTTAATTAAAAAAGAATTACAACAAAGTACTGATCAAGGATTATATTATTTAAATACACCTGGTATTGGTACAAAAATAGATTATATAGCAGATCCACAAATACGATTGCAATATTGGGGAGCTAATTTAAGAACCAATTCCATTGATATTGAAAATAGTTTACGAGGATTAACCACTCCTTTAAGTCCTTTAGATTGTAATAAAAGTGTTATACCTAAATCAGTATTGCAAAGGTATCAATCCAATGAAAGTGAAATTACACATCAATCCAGAACAATGATGCCAGCATGGAAAATACGATGTGAAGAATCAAAACGATGGGATTATGCAATTCCAGATCCAAATAAAAAAATATTTATACCTTTTCAACAATATACACGTATTCAAGAAAAGGATCAATTTAATAAACATTAGGATGTTGGCAAATTACATTAGGAAAAATTTCAATTCCTAAAAACAAACCATGATTAAATTCTGGCATCATTTCAGGCTCAACATTTAAAACAACAATATAGGAATCAGTTTTAAAGGATGGAAATGGAATGTCAATTGAATGAATGATATTCGGTGGAAGATATGGATATTTAGCATATAAATATTCTTCCATCAATTGTTTTACCATTAATTTATCATAAGTTGTTGAAACATAAACTGCAAACATCTTGATTTTTTTATATAATATAATAAATGATTTATACTTCAATTTATTATATTATATTAGGTTATAATGGAATTAGTAATACCAATGATAGCTGCAGGAGGATTATATGTATTATCTAAACATAAACAAAAAACTGAAACGTTTAAAAATAAAGCTCTTGATTATACTGAAATGTCATATCCAAACAATGAATATCCAACTTCTCAAAATAATTTAAATTATTATCCCCATCCAAACAATGCTATGGATAAATATTTTCAAAAACCAGTTGAATCCAATGAATTAGTAAACAGTATTTCAGGTAAAAAAATACCCAAAAATGAATTTGTTGTCAATGGAATGGTAAGTAATTTTGGAAAACAAAAAAATATAGGAAATTATGATGAATTTGATAAAAACATTGCTTCTAGTAAATTAGATCAATATGTCGGGGCTGGAAGTTATGATATTACTAAAACAGAATCTGCTCCTTTATTTAACCCAGAATCAAACATTCAATATGCCCATGGTGTACCAAATCAAACTGATTTTATTCAATCTAGAATGAATCCATCTATGGCAATCCGAAATGTAAAACCGTTTGAAAGTCAAATGGTTGGACCTGGTTTAAATCAAGGATATGGAAATCAAGGTAGTGGAGGATATAATTCAGGAATGGAAGCTCGTGATGCATGGCGTGATAAAACCGTGAATGAATTAAGAGTTGAAACAAACCCTCGTCTTACCTATTCATTAACTGGTCATGAAGGACCAAGTGAAACCATGATTAAATCTCAAGGTACAATTGGTAAAGTTGAGAAATATCATCCTGATACATTTTACGTTAATACACCTGATCGTTATTTTACAAATGTAGGCGACGAAAAAGCACCCACCGTTCAAAACATTCAACCTGAATCCCATTCGGATCGTGGAATTCAACAACAAAATTATACAGGTATTTCTAATGGAGAAAATAAACCCATGCAACATGGTGTTTATCATGAAGGACATCGTCAACAATTTACAACTCAAATGAATATGACACCTGCAAGAACAACAGTTGATGGTAATAATTTACAAACGAGACAATCCAATTATGATTTACCAAATAATGCTCGTTCTACAAATCAACAACCTGAATCATTTGGTATTGCAACAGGTCTTATCAATGCGATTACTGCACCATTGATGGATGTATTACGACCATCTCGTAAAGAAAATACAATTCATTCATTACGATCAGGAAATCCAGTACCAAGTGTACCAAGTAGTACCATTCAATATCAAAATAAATTAGCACCTACCATACGTGATACAACTCAGTATAGTCCATTTCAATTAGGACAGCGTATTACTGATACAAAAGCGGATGGATATAGAATTGCGGCAAATCAACCCGTATATAACCAACGTGATACAACCACAACATCCTATATTGGAAATTCATCTGCATCCAATCCAGCACAAATGTATATGGGTACATTGAATACGATTGAAACCAATCGAGGATTTCATGAAGGAAGATCAAATCATGGTAATACGAATCAGTTCAATTCGCAAATCAATGTAGAGAGTCACAATCGAGTACATCAATCGTATATGGGAAATCCAATGGGTCGACAAAATATACCGAATATGGATACCCATGGAAGTATTGGAATGCCATCGTATACAGAAAAAGAAAACGATCGATTGAATCCGGATTTATTACAAGCATTTAAAAATAATCCATATACCCATAGTTTACAATCGGTAGTATAAAATCTAATGATAATATATGTTGAAAACAAAAGAAAAAATAGAAGAAAAAAAAACAGAAGATATGGATGAGATCATCGAAATCAATGATTTATCTAAATATTATTTTGCAAAACATAAATATGAAGAAAATTATAGAAGAAAATTAAAAAAATTAAGAGATACAAAAGGAAAAGTATCCGATATTAAAAACAAATGTATTTTTTGTAAAAAAGATTTAGGAATGACATTCACCAATAAAAAAGATACAGATAATAATGTACGCATTTTATCCTATACATGTAATAACAAACCATCCTGTACAACCTATACAGTACAAGTCCCATTGTGTAGTACCATCTCTAAAGAGTTAACAAAATTTAAACAAAATTATGAAGATGTCTATGATATTATCATGCGATCTAAATATAATATATTATTTAATTATATTACAAAAATCAATGATTTTGATGTATTGAAAGAAAATATTATTTATTATAAAAATACAATCGATCATTTAATCAAAACAGAACACGATATTATTCATGATAAAGATAGAGAACAACAACTGATTGAATTACAATTAAAATTAAGTCAAGCAATAATACAAGATAAAGAAACAAAACAAATAAGTATTCAACGTGATATGGTTGATATCAATCAACAAATACAAGATATAAAATATTCAAAATTAGAATTTCATAATTTATCGAATGTAGATAATGAATTGTTCATGACTCCATATAACTTAAAAGATTTTGAAATTATATATTCATAATATATGTATATTCACCCTATTCTTTTTATCATCAGTTTTATCATTGGTCTTATATTCATTTATATGTCTCCTGTTGAATATAAAACAGTATTACTTGAACCTACCTATGACAATTTAGATAAATATCAATATATTGATTCGAATGATCAATGTTATCAATTAGTAGCAAATTTAGTAGATTGTAAATCAGCAAATCATATCACTAAATTTATAAAATCTTAATTTATATTATAATGAAATTGAAATCATTGATTCATTCAGAAAAAGGAAAAATCATCATCTCTATTTTATTAGGATTTGGAATTGCTACTTTATTTAGAAAATCTTGTACCGATTCAAATGGAAATAATACATGTGCTAATTATCAAATTAAAAAACCAGATGAATCCACCTTTGAATCGGATGGAAAATGTTATACAATTCAACAAGTAAAATCAAAATGTAGCGATAAACCTTATGCTTTAATTGCGTAAAATTATAAAATAATATCCATTCTATTATTTTATAATGAGTACAAACATTTCTGATTTACCGATGAGTCCACCCAATCATCAACCTTCAGTACAACCAATGCAACCACAAATGCCTCAACAAATGCAGCCAATGCAACAACCCATGCAACAATATATTCCACAAGGAAATACTGAATTACCAGCTCGTGATATTCCTCAGCATACTGCCGCTCATACCATTGATCCAACTACAATGCCTAGTTATTTGCCATCTCAAGGACCACAATATATAGCAGATCCTCAATATGCATCTGCACCAACAAATCCAAAGCAATACGAAATATCGGATGAATTTAAAATTCCAATTTTATTATTTGTTTTATATTATTTATTTCAATTACCTCTTGTAAATACAATGATCTTAAGAATTTTTCCTGATATGTTGAATGCAACGGGTCATTTAACCTCAACAGGAACTATCGTAAAGAGTATGTTGTTTGGTGCATTTTATTATATTTTTATCAAGGGATTAATATATTTTAGTTAATATATATGTGTATATGTCCTACTAAAGCAATTTTACCAACAGGTACATTGATGCCAAATTCATCAAACTTATCTACAAAAATGATTCAAGCTCAAAAAATAAAAACAAATCTAGGATTCACTTTTTATAATAACAATCCTGTTGTAGTGGATATCTTGATTGGTAGTATTCAATATATTAAAAACATGACTTTTTATTATAAATCAACTCCTGTACCCTATTATACATTTCAAATCACAGAATATGGTTCAACTTTTGAAGAATCGATACAAAATGCTGCCATTTATTTAACTTTATTAAGTACTAAAAAAATACCAAGTGCTGTCATATTTCCATTTTATAGTAAAGACAATGAAGTCTATGCATTAGGATTTCAAAAAGGAAATATTATACAATATACAGTCAATCCAATTGATTCCTATTATTATGCCTATTATAAAAATACATAAAAAATAAAAAATCAAATAAATGTATTTCTAGGACTTCTCCCGATTGTATTTTCACAAGATGTTACACAACACCCTCCATATGTAATCGACCAATATACTACCTGGCTTGGCAGTACAAAGGCTTTCCATATGTGGTATTTACATAGGTTTGTTTCCCCATCTAACGCATATGATTAAGAGCGGTTTAATTTAAGTGTTCTCTCTAGGCTGTTTTCTATGGTGGGACAAACAGTCATAAATCCCAGCTTAAATCCATAGTACAAGTGATATCAAGTTTTACCTTGAACGAGTTATCTTCTCTCGAATGTTTTTTAAAATGGAAAAACACCAAACCGTTTCAAGGGTACTACACTTGAGTAACCAAGTTCTTGGTCCACTAGACCTCAGAGGAGACCGCCGTTTCCCCGGCGGAGGGGGTCACCTGCCCGGCGACTGGGTTGGATCGGAAGTACGTGTCAACCTGAGTAAAACATTCGGCGTCAGATGGCATGGTGATGCCGTAATGATCGCAACACTTCTCGAATACATCGTAAAGTTTGAACGACAACTCTGGGGTTGTTTGATACACACCGTTGATGGGCATGATCAGGTCCGTCCAGTACTGGAGCGAACCCTCCGGTGAGAACTCGCGCCATTGGCAGTATTCGAACATCATTCCGATGAACTTGTCGACGAAATGACCAATCTCACCAAATTGGTGAGCAGGGTCAAATTTCCCCGAAAAGATCGCCAACCATGCGTATCGAGCGTATCGTTCATCTGTCCGGAGACGATTCACGAGATACACTCGAAAGGTGTAGGTGAGAAATGTGTTCAGCTTTTCTGTGGCTGACGGAGGTGGCGTATCTAAGACGACGTCACTTGCAGTCTGCTCAGGAGCAGACAAGGTAACATCAGAAGTAACCACTTCATCAAACTTCACTGTGAATCCATCCTCGTTCAGACTACCCTCAGAAGGGTCATCGGCTGACGGAGGTGGGGCATCCGAGACGGTCTCGAACGCAGTCTGCTCAGGAGCAGACAAAGGAACAATGACAGTGACCGATTCATGAGTTTCCTCGTGAGTTTCCTCGTGAGTTTCCTCGTGAGTTTCCTCGTGAGTTTCCTCTTGAGTTTCCTCTTGAGTTTCCTCGTGAGTTTCCTCGTGAGTTTCCTCGTGAGTTTCCTCGTGAGTTTCCTCTTGAGTTTCCTCTTCGGATTCCTCGTCGGATTCCTCTTCCCATTTGGGGCGGACAAAAGGTCCACGCCGATATCGGTAGGTATTCCTAGTAGGAGTCTGGTTGAATCTGCTCTCAGAGAGAACCTGGTTCAATGTCAAGGGAGAAGCCGCATTGAGATCAACCTCCATCGCATCAGCTACCAAAGCAGCTCGGGTGGGGTCAGACTCATGTGCTAAAGTTTTCTTAGCACCTTCGGCGGATTTTCTGTATTTTTCAGCTTCCCTTGCTTTCCTCTCTTCTTCAGGGAGAGGACGAAAGTGACCAGTTTTGCCCTTAGACTTTCCCTTCCCGTTACCAGGAGTGGATGTCGCTTGGGTGGTGGTCGACTCACTTGCATGAGAAGTGTCCTCTGCCGCAGCAGAAGACTCGGATGCCTGAATTTTTGCAGCAATTTCAGAGAAGTGAACAAGCTTGTTCGTCGACTTGATAAACTGCTGCGAAGAGAGTTTCACGGCAAACGGAAATTCGGTCTCAATGACACTGCGAAGGATGGCAAGATCTTCAGAGAAAACCCCGGTAGGAGTAATTCCCTTTCGAATGAGGCACATCTCAACGGAGTCTTCATGAAGTTCGAATGAGTCGTGGAATGAAGCCCACTGATGATCAGCGGGAAGTTGGTGTGGCAGGATCGGAGACAACACCGCAAAGAGCAGCATGTTGCTAATCGAATCCGGCTTTTTGTAGATCGAAAACTGCAAGAAGAACTTGCGAGCATATTCGACCTGTCCAAAGATACCAACATTGTGGTGAACCCGCGCGAAGTGCTCCCCCTCCACGAAAAAGGAGAGCATCATCTGGGGGTACGTCAGACAAGAGAAAAGACACCAGTGATCCCACAGAAGACCCACCTTCTTTTCAGGAGGAGAGACAGTCACGTGGTAAAGGTGCATTTCTTCGTCGTTTTTGATCCGAGTCTGATCTGGAATTCTCGTCACAGCAACATCCAACCCTCGATGAAAATCTTTGAGTCGGATGGCGAGGAGATTCTTGTATCTCGGGTTCGCAGCCCATTTGGCAAACACCCATATCTTGTATTCAACCGGCGTGTTGATTTCAAGAGTGTCTGCGTAGTTGGCATGAATCAGCCGCAGTAGAGCCTTGTTGTTCGCACAGTACTGCGCGATCGTTTGGTCCAATGGGTTGAGGCGCTGGAAGGCAAGGAATTTGGAAATGGCTTTCCGCTGTGGTCCACGAGCAATTTCATGAATCATCTGGGTTTTGTGAGCCTGGTCCGAGAAATCGTCCGAAGTGGACGGAAAAAACCTTGTCGTCTGAAGAAAAAGCAACTGTTTCTCGGTAAACTTGAAGTTCGTGTTCACCGTGAGAGATCCAATTGCTTCGCGAAGAAGTGTGGCTTGGTCAACAACCTCCAACGAACCCGAATTGTCCTCAGCAGGACCACCATCCGGGTTGGAATTGGTTGAAGATGTAGACGATTCCACTGTGCCGGGTTGCCAATCCGGCTGAGCTTGTTCAATCGGGGCGGCAAGTCCCGAAGGTTGTTGCTCCACAGCAGGAGCGAGATGTCCCTCAGCAAGGGACGAAGCGGGTTGCCCCACCTGACCAGCAGTCAGCTTCAATTGGGCAAGTTCAGCTTCCAGAGCAGGGAAGTGCGCAAAGTTGCACAGCATGATCGAAATCGAACGAAAACAGAAGTCTTGTTGAGGATCAGGATGGGCATTCAATACTATTTATTTATTGAATATTTAATAGTTCAATTTTGTATAATGATAACAATATATATAATGATAATCCGGTTATAAAATGTGAAATATTAATTTAAATATGTTTATCTATACTTTGTATTAACATACATCATAAACCGGTTATAAAAAGATGATTTTAGGATGGTTTATTTTATTTAATTTATATCTAATATTATTTTTAGATATAAACCGGTTATAAAATGATTTTCTTATAAATATTTAAAATATTTCAAATAATTTGATTTTCGTGTTGATTTTTTTTTGGAATGTCTTGATTTTTTATATTTTTTACTTGTTTCAATCTTTTTATCAGGTGAATATTTTAAAAAATAAGTTTCAAACTCACGTGTATTCCGTTTATTTTTTAATTTTTCATACATTTCGGATTTATGATCAATGATATCATTTAAACTATGCTGTTTACCATAACACGACACACTAAATCGCTTTAAAATACCTTTTTGACTTAATCGATTGTGTTGCTGTAAATTAAATAATAAATGACTTACACATAATATACGATTTAGATCATAATATGGACGCCCAATATAAAGAAACATCAAATAAAATGTAAGTAACGTATCAATTGTACCAATTTTAATGGTATCATCATTCATATTTATTTCATTATAACTATGACATGCAAATGGTTCATAAATAAAACACATGGATTCATTATCTACTTTTAATTCATAATGATCTTTAATTAATTCTCCAACACCTGAATGATGAATGACTTTAATATTTTTGATATCATCCATTTCTAATGTTTTTTTTAATCGATTGATGGATTTAAATGGATCATTCGATAATACATCAAAATCCGTAATGTGTTTTAATTTTTCTTGTTTATCTTTTGGCATAAATTTAGAATATAAGGAATCCGCATAAGCTCCAATAAAAACAACACCTTGATCCATTAATTCTTTTTTAACCAATGAATATACTTTACTTTCTTCTTTATCTTTTTTTTTATTCGAACATTCTTTTGGTAATTCAAGCGGATAATGTTTATTTAATAAATTTAAACGAGTTAATACCTTTTCCCATCGTTTAATTTCACCAGCAGGTGATGATAACTCTAAATACATACTCTGTCTTAAAAAATTAGGAGGAGCATAATGAATTCCACTCACTTTAATACAATCTCCATAAATATGATCATAGATAATAGGATCTAATTGTGTTATATCTAACAGTTGTATTTTATTTACATATAATTTATACGTTCCAACATGTACACCTGATTTTGCTAAAATATTTTTATAACCTTTACGATGAAATTTATCCGCAATTGCCTTTACATTGTCCAGTGCATTTTTAGAAAATACATCATAATCAGGAATTTCTTTATCATAATCATAAAATTGATCCTTTTTAGGTAATATGTTATTGATAGCTGTTCCACCATAACATATATAATGAGGTGATCGCAAATGATCTTCTAAAATATATAACATATCTTTGATTTCATCAGTAATATCTATGTATTGATATTGTTCTGCTTCTTCCATGGATAATTTTAAAATATCCATTTCGCATTCTGCAAATGATTTTTTACATGTCATTATATTATATATTTATAATTTAAAATTATATAAATTAGATTGATATTCTTTATAACCATAGGTCATTTGAGATTCAGTAGGAGGAGATGTCTTTACGGGTAAATAACGTAATGGATCTGGTTTTAATATAAATGCTTTACCAGCTTGATTGAATAACTCATTGTATGTTTGTAAATTTGTATCATTGATTTGAAAGCACATTAATGGAAATTGAACACCATATTGCATTACAGCAGATACACTGTAGTTGGATGCAGTTTTAGATAAATCTGGTTTGCAGATACACATATTTTTTTTATTATTATTGATTAAATCGGTCATATCATTGGAATAAACAACATTTGAATAAGTTAAATTTCTTAAAAAGACCGAATTACTGGCAATGTTTACAAATTCATCCAATGGTGTTTTTTCAAACATTGGATTTGATTTATCAACAATGATGATGACTTTACCTAATAATTCTTTTAATGGTATAGCTCCTAAATTTCTACCACCAAATTCATAACTATAAATATTAGGTAACATTTTAGAATCCAAACGAGTGGTTAATATCGTAGATATATCTTTATAAATATCAAGATGATTACTTTTAATACGTAAATGAATAAACAACGGATCTTTTGGGTTTGGACAATTTCCTCCTGTAAATGCATTTGTTTGAATGGTAGATATAGCATCATCGAATGTTACATAATTATAACTTCCTTTTTCGTAATAATTATTTGTTGCTGATACAGCCACTACAGGTATATCATTTAAATCATAGATTTCAAAATCTAAAAATCGACATCCTTGTTTAATGACATTGTTCAATGCACATAAATCAACCCAATCATTTTCAAATTGTCCAGATGCACAGCAATTATACGCTGATTTAACATAATAATCACGTAATAATAAGTTGGGTTCACCAGATGTACCAGATGTAGATAAATCAGAAGGTTGAATAGATGAAATGGTAATCGTTTGATTTGATGAATTAATGTTATTGCAATTTGATTTTCGTTTCGTAAATTGACGAGCAATATATATACTAAGCATGATAATAATTACAATAATAATACATATCATTATGATCCCTCCATATGTGTTTTTATTTTCACCAAGATGATCAGATGCATTGTACATCATTTCAGATGAATAGGATTTGACAACATTGTAATATTCAGATGCTTTATCTTTAATCGATTTAAAGAAATCGGATGATGAATTTTTACTTTGTTTATACGATTCATAACTAGTCATATAATAAATTCATACATTTTATATTAAAAAATATATTAAATAGATACTCTTATATTATAAAATGTGGTGTTATATTTTTATCTTTATATTATTTTTAATCAATACATATTTATCGATGTTATTATTAACTCCTAAATTTAATGATTTAATTTATGACCGATAATTTATAGTAAATCAATACCATATATTTGATGATATCATCATCCGATGCATATGGATGATTTAAAATATAATCATGATGTAATTTAAATATAAATGGATGACGATTGAATAACTTGTATTTACTTGTAATATAATGTAATCGACCTAATACGAAATTATATTGTTCTTTGATAGTTAATTTACTGAACGATTCATTTGTTAATGGTTTATCTTGATAACTATAATATGGATATTGATAATAAAAACTCATTCGTTTAATTTATAAAATAATTATTAAATTGTTTTATAAAAAAATAATTTATTAATGTTGCAATTCGTAAATTTTTAGAACTATTACATCATTTGGTGCATCCGGTACATTTTGAATGAACCTAGATACTTCATGAAATAATTGTGAATCAATATCATAATCATTGATATACATCATGGATACAATACGATAGGCTCGAGTAGATGCATAAATATCTTTGTAGAAGGGATGCATGGTTTTGAAATTATTTTGATGAAGTGGATAGGTCATGAATTTATGCATGACTTGTTTTTCTTCTAAATCAGGATTCTTTTGAACAAATACAACAAGAGAATGTAATATGTCCATAGGAACATGTTCTACCGAAACGGATACATTCTCGAATATATCAAGGATATAATTTTTCGAAGATTCATATTGTTCATCCTGTGATAACACTTGAAAATCAACGAGTTTCATTGGAAGCGACATTTTCTTTAAGTTATTTTAATTTATATAAAGTAGTTCAATTTTAAAATAAAAACAATATAAATAGTATTGTTTTTATTAATTAAAAATGGTTCATGATATGATTCAAAAATATTTAACAGATAATCCTTCAATTACATTTATAAAACATGTAAATAAAACATTTACCAATATATATTCAACAAAAAAGATACATGAATTTATAAATTCAAAAATAGTCATTGAAGAAGATAGTAATAGAATTGCATGTATAAATAAAATTATACTCGATAATAGCAATAAAAACATAAAGGGTATTGCTTTATTTATGGTAAAAGATACAATTAATATTGATCATTTAACGTATGATTATGATGAATTACAATCAAAACATCAGGTTCAATTAATATATAAATTTAATATAGAGTATTTAATTGTTTATAATACCATTAACAATAATAAAAATTTAAATAAATTAATATTACCCCATATCTATGATCAATTTGTACCTTCTTTAATTAATATGCATGATCGTAATTATAAATTTATATTTATTCTTGATACCGATATAGCCTATCAAGATTATTTAATGATTAAATATTTAAATTCAAACAATAGATTAGAAATTAGTAGATTTATTTGTTCATCACATGACTATCTAACTAGAAGAATTGTTACTCATTCTTATACTTTATCTGAATTAAACAATACAATACCAATTGAATCTGGAATGTCATTCTCCTATATGGTGATAACTACTTCTAAATTTACAAGTGATCAGATGAGAATATCCATCAATATAAATACAGATAATGATATTACTATCAATCAACATTTATTACCATCGGAACTTGATGATGAGTATGATTTAAGTTCATGTAAATTTGATACATATATATATGATGGACATTGTAATATCAAACAATTCGAACAAAATAAGAATCAAGCAACTAGTAATGTATTTATTAAAGATAATAGTGTAATTCACATAAATATAGATACATTAATAAATATAAATGTGAATGTTACCTATGTAATGTATGATATGTTGCGTATTCATCATAGTCATGTAAACCTATTATATAAACATTCTACATTGATTTAATATTGAATGCAAAATATCCACAATTTTCTTTACAAATGGTCTTTTTACGATGTAAATTAAATACTTTAGGTACTGTATATTTATCTTTGGAAAAGAACACAGGATCCGATGAATATTTTATATTTTGATTTAATTGTCGATAATAAGATGAATTATTTGTTGTAATGGTATTGTATTTCAAACGTTCTAATCTCGTACTTGAATCCACTGCACCTTGTACTGCAAATTGACTATTATTTGGTTTATAAATGACTAAATCACATGTATTGGCTACATCAGGTAATACAGAAGTTCCTTGATAATACGATGAATCTAATATTAAATTATATTCAGATGATGGTTGTGGTAAAACAGGATAAATAGGTTGATTGTTATTGTAATATTCGATATTTGGAATTTTAGTAAATGTTAATTTTTGATCATACGTATTACCTCTAGAATATAAATATTTAGAATAATTTTGATAATATTTTTTAGACAAAGAAGCTACACCTGATTTAATGTTCGACATTCCACTACCACTATTGATCACATTACCTTTTGCTTTATAGGTTGTTATGGTTGTATCAATATTTGTAGCACGAGTTGGATCGTAGATAAGGCAATTTTGTTGTAGATTTTTAGAATTTAATAGTTTATTTTCACCATTATCATTTTTACCAAGTAATTTATATTCATCCCCAATTTTATACGAACCGGTACAACAATCTGCATCATAAGTCATTTGAGTATTGGTAACCCCTGATTTACGATAATGTTTAAGTGGACGATGTAAAGGATAACCGTTTGAATAATTGTATTTATATTCAGTCATTCCTTGATTATCATATATAGAACCATTTTTTAACGAAGGAGTTAATTTAGCAGTATAATTGATTTGACATTGTTTAGTTGTGATATTTGAAGTACGAATGATTCTACCTCCATGATAATTTCTACCAGATAAAAAAATATTTGTAGGTAAGTTCATATATAATTAAATTATTTTATTTTAATTATATATGTTCTTAAACATTTTGATTTGTTTATTGATTGTTTATATAATTTATGTATTTACAAATAAATCCATTGTGATTGAAGGCAATACCAATTATACAGATTATTCCGATAATGATTGTATGATATTAGCTACCCAAAATCAAAATAACATCAGTTCATTACAAGATCAAATGAATAGTGTTCTAGGTTTAAGCGGTAGAATCACTCAAATTCAAAATATATTAAGTACAAATACACAACAAATTCAAACATTAACAGATAATTTATACAATTCATCCATGACAACCCCTATTGATACATCCTAAAATAATAGAATGATATTGTATAATGACAAATTATATTACGACACCCTATTTAACTCATATGTATTCAACTTATCCACTGTTGTCGATCCTCATGATAATGAGTGTATTCACTTTATTATGGTATGCAAATAAACATCCAAATCCTTATTTAAATAAAGTGAATAAAATATCCAACACATTTTGGACGATTCGGCATGATCTTAGAATTTTAAAATTTATTTTTCTTATCGGATTTGTTATCGTTTGTATAATATATACGATGGTATCCTAATATAATATTAAGGTAATGTATAATGACAAATGCATTGATTAATTTACATTCATCATCTCCTATTCGGTCAATCATATTCGTAGTCTTTTTTATTATGTTCTTATGGTATATGTATTATAGACAACTCAATATGAATTATGTAAGTCCAAGAACTCAATTATTGGCGAGTTTATACAATATTAAAGAAGGATTTCAATTAATAGGAATTACAATTATGTTATTATTTGTTGTTGGATTTGGAATATTTTATATGGTTTCTAAAGAAGGTATGACTAATTCAACCATATCCTCTACTGATCCTATGGTAATCTCACAAACAACTGCAGGAGCAATTAAAAAAATACATGATCAAATTGCTCCTATACAAATTACATCTGATTTATTAGATCAATTGACCGATGCAGTCAATCAACAGTCGGATCAAATATCTACTTTACAGACAAATTCAAATTAATTCCATTTAAGTGGCAAATTTGAATACCATATTTCTATTTCCTGTTTTCGTTCAGGTGTTAATTTCCAATGAATTTTATGAATGTATGGATTTGTAATGTATTTTTCATTCTCAAAACCCCAATCTTTAAAATTTCCGCATCTGATTGCAGAACCATGTTCCATAATATCATTCCATTCTAACCAACTCATAATATAATAATCATATCCCGAATCTGATTTTATATTGAAAAATTCACAAACAAATCTCCATATTGTAAAATATCCAGGGGGATCATTATCAATTAAAAAAATTAAATAATCTACACACCATTCTACAATATATCTACCATCTTCATTAATAGTATCCAATGATTTATTCTCTAATAAATTTTTTATACCTGGATTTGTTGTTCCATCCAATTGTTCCTTTAATGGTTTATCCATAAGTATAGTTAAAGAATCATCACAACATCCACATATTTCATATTTTGTTTCCATACTTAAATTCATTTTGAATCTATTATGTATATTGTATTTAAGTTTTTTTTTAAATTGAAATAAATATAAAAACATAACAATATCTATATATTAACATGGAAATCATTCAAAAAGAAAATCATGTCCAATTCTATGTAAATAAACGTTATTTTATGTTACCGAATAATATTCGAATTCTTAGATTTGTAACTCCTAATTTAATGGATATGGTTTATCCAAAATTAATGGCAGGTGATTATGAATATGAATTATACAATGTATCATTGGATATTACAATGAAATTAACCAATGCTAAAAAAACAATCAATCACACATTTGAGTGTGAAGAAATATATCCGTATTTAGAAATGAATATTATGGATGAAACTCCTCGTGAAGATTTATTAAAATGCATCCAATGTTTGAAAAATAAATTAAAACATGAAAAATATATTATGGAATCATTAGAAGAAAAATTAGATGTTGCTAAAAGTGAACTGAAATGTATTGAAGATGAAGTATATTCAGATCAGATTTCAGGTTCATGTAGTAGATGTGGGAAATAGTTTATAATATATTAATTTGAAAAACAATATAAAAACATAAATATAACTATATACTATCAAAAATGTATTAACTCGGCACTTGTTCTAGTTTATCAGAATCTATGTATTTCATGATAAAATCATTTAAAAAGGATTCATCAAAATATTCTTTTTTATTTTGATGTTTTTTAATAAATCGGTATTTTTGATTTATTTTTTTAACCATCCAACCGTCTTCAATTGCATTGAAAATAAAATCTTTTTTAATTGAATCATTGTTCATTATTCATTTATTTAGATTATAAATTAAAATAATTAACTTATAATTTAAAAAAAATTAAAGAAGAAAATTCTTGTTTATATAATGCCTATATTTAAACCAAAGCCTAATAAAATTATTGAAGAACAAAATATATTAACTTTAGATAACAAACACAATGAATATGTAGAAAAATTCAATCACTATAATTCGGTTCTTATACCTCAGTTAAATTCGGAAATTGAACTGCTTACTACACGCCTTAAAACTAAATTGCCAATTGAAGAGCATCTTAATCTTAAAGATAAGATAAAATGTTTAAAATTAAGAATCAAATCGTTAAAACATGAACAAAAAAAATATTATTTAGACAACAGTCAACACATCTTTAATTATTTTGAAGAAAGAAAAAACATTTCCGAAGGAAAAAACAATAAAGTGAAATTATTAAATACCTTTTTTAACATTGAAAAAGAAAAAGACAAAGAACAAATTACGAATTACACCAATGAATATTTAATCAACATCAATGAAAAAATTATTGATATGGATAAATATGTTAATTCTTCTAATGTTTGTTTAAAATGTAATCAAGGTGAATTAGTACCCTTAGATTTTGAAGGTGTTATGATTTGTAATAATCCTTTATGTAGTACACAATTTAAATATTTAATTGAAAATGAAAGACCCTCCTATAAAGAGCCACCCAAAGAAGTTTGTTTTTATACCTATAAACGAATCAATCATTTTCGAGAAATATTAGCACAATTTCAAGCCAAAGAAACAACCCAAATCGATGATTCTATTTTAGAAAACATTCATTTACAAATTAAAAAAGAAAGAATTTCCATTGAATCCATTGACAATAAAAAAGCTAAAGAAATTTTAAAAAAATTAGGTTATAATAAATATTATGAACACATTCCATTCATTAAAGATAAATTAGGAATTAAACCACCTGTTATGACCCCTGAATTGGAAGATAAATTATGTAATTTATTTACAGAAATTCAACGACCTTATGCAAAATTCTGTCCAGATGCACGTGTTAACTTTTTAAATTATTACTATACCATTTATAAATTATGTGAATTGTTGGACCAAACACAATTTCTTGATTTTTTTCCTATGTTAAAAGATAGAGAAAAACGAATTGAACAAGATGAAGTATGGAAAAAAATTTGTAAAGAATTAAACTGGGAATTTATACCAACGATATAAGTTTATATTTATATTTAAACTTATATACTTTATATTAATGATTGGAGTCCATTTAATGGGTGGTTTAGGAAATCAATTATTCCAAATTGTTGCAACCATTGCATACAGTATCGAACATAATGATATCTTTGCATTTGTTAAACATTTACAAGGAGGAAGTGGAATTACTCTTCGTCATACTTATTGGGATACTTTTTTCATTTTATTAAAACCCTATTTACTCGATGAATTACCTCCTTTAAAAGAAGTCAATGAAAATGGCTTCAAATATCAACAATTACCCGTCACAAAAGATACAAAAATAGGTGGATATTTTCAAAGTTATAAATATTTTCAAAAATACGAAGAAGATATTTTTTATCTTTTAGGAATGAATTTATTAAAAGATAATTTATTAAAAAAATTAAATAAAAAAAAAGAAGATTTTAAAAATACAGTTTCCCTACATTTTCGTCTAGGAGATTATAAACAATTTTCTGACTTTCATAACATCATGGATGTCAAATATTATATTGATTCATTATCTTATATTCATTCCAACAAACGCATTCATACCATTTATTATTTTTGTGAAGAGGAAGACATCGACATCGTCAATAAAAAAATTGATATTATCAAAAAAATACATCCATTTCATTTCATACGTGTTACCGGCTTAGATGATTGGGAACAACTCATTTATATGAGTTTATGTAATCATAATATCATTGCCAACAGTTCGTTTAGTTGGTGGGCTGCATACCTTAATGAATCGAATGATAAACTAGTATGTCGACCATCAAAATGGTTCAATGACCCATCCATCAATACCATTGATTTATGTCCTTCTTCTTGGAAAACAATTCAAAATACTTAAAAACAACTTAAATATATATCTATATCATTATGTTTGTATTGTCCATTGATATTGGCATTAAAAATTTAGCACATTGTTTATTTCATGTTGATCATGAAATCAACATTGTTGCTTGGGATGTTGTTAATTTAACCAATGAATACGTATGTAAAACATGTCAAAAAAAAGCAAAATATGAACATCAGGATGATTATTATTGTAATAAACATAAAACATTTGAATGTACAGAAATATGTTATAAAAATTCAAAAGAATATACCTTGATTGATTTAGGAATTACTTTAAATGAAAAATACAATTCGATATTTAAGAATAAAACAGTCGATGTTGTATTGATTGAAAATCAAATTGGACCTTTAGCAAATCGAATGAAAACATTACAAGGCATGATCATTCAATATTGGATCATTCAAAATGTAAAAAATATACAGTGTATTTCCTCTTCCAATAAATTGAAATTATTTGTTAAGGGTAAAACCTCCTACAAAGAAAGAAAATCAAAAAGTATAGACATTACAAAAACACTTGTAGTATCCGATTGGTTAGATCATTTTAATTCACATAAAAAAAAAGATGATTTAGCAGATACTTATTTACAAGGAATTTGGTATTTTTATCAAAATAAAATAATAAATGCGGAGTACTTAAAATTAAATGTTCTTAATAAATCATAATGAATTCTCCCGAAATTATTGATATTAGTAAACCTATTAATATAGAAGAAATCAGATTATCTAATGATTTACCATCGTCTAATTTCGGTCCAGGTATTGAACTACTCATGAATGATACTAAAAAAAGTTCTAACAATATTGAACTATCCGATTTAAATGATTTAGAAGATGAATTGAATAATTTAACCAAAGAAAAAGAACCTTTTAAACTATTTGAACCCACTACGATTAATTTCTCTAAACCTGAAATCTCAAAAGAAGAAGATGATTTTGTTAAACCATCTTTACATACTACATTCAATGTTCCTGAAAAAGAAGATCGTTGGAGTTATTTTAAAGGTGAAGAAGAAAATGTTCCAAAAAGTTATCGCACTTCGTTCAATGAAGACCGTGAAGAACCACCTATGAATGCTTCCGAAACTTTACGTGAAAAATTTAAATTATTAAATAAGTTTGAAGAATTAAGAAAAAAAGGCGTTGAAATTTCAAAACATTATTCTTTAGAATCTTCTCTTGAAGAAATGAAAAGTGAATATGAATGCATTATTGCTGAAAAAGAACGATCTAACAGCATTAAATTTCAAGGTAAAATGTTAATGGCAATCATTACAGGAGTTGAATTCTTAAACAATCGTTTTGATCCTTTTGATTTAAAACTTGATGGTTGGGCTGAACAACTCAATGAAAACATTGAAGATTATGATGATATTTTTTCTGAATTACATGAAAAGTACAAGTCGAAGGCTAAGATGGCGCCGGAATTGAAATTATTATTCCAATTAGCCGGTAGTGGTATCATGTTACATATGACCAATACTATGTTCAAATCCGCCATTCCTGGTATGGATGACATCATGCGTCAAAATCCGGCCCTCATGCAGCAGTTCATGACCTCCGCAATGCAGACAATGGGTGCATCCAACCCGGGATTCACAGGATTCATGAATGAAACGATGTCATCTAAACAACAATCACGAAAACCCGATCCACCTAGACGTTCTGAGCCTCCTCGTAACGATAGACCTCAAGAAAAACGACCAGACATGAAAGGACCATCTGATTTAGCCGATATATTGGGTGGGCTTAAATCTAAGACTATTAACTTAAATGAACCAGACGATGTCGGCAGTACAGTCAGTTTGAGTGAACTAAAGGAAATGAAAGAAGGTTTAGCACCTAGAAAAGTAAAAAAACGTAATAAATCGGACCGGTCTGATCGAAATGTCATGAACATTAATTTAGATATGTAATAAAATTGAACTCCCTTAACTATATAAATAAAACAATATAAATAGAAAATGGCTTATCATCCTGGAATGACCACTGTTGTTTTTGATTCAGAAGGAAAAGGACATATTGTAGAACCGGAAGAGACCGAGAATTATTCTATTTTGAAAGACATCTATGAAGCTGTCATTCAAAATAACTATGACAAATTTATTAAGTTATATCCCAAATATTTAAGTGACTCTTCTGTAGAAGACTACATACATTATACATTCGACCATCCTCCAGCTTATTGTGATGAATTTTATTATGATCTATGCAATTGTTATCCAGATGAAGATGCATGGTATGATAATATTCATAAAGTCCATAAATATTGTTATACATCTAAATGTACTTGTGCTAATGGAAAGAAATATTGTATGTTGAGACAAGCTTACGAAGAAGCTGGTAAACGAAAGACAGGAAATGAATCCTGTTACTCTGGATGGACATCCATTCAAAGTCTTTACAATCACTTTAAAATGACAGATCAAGATAAATCAAAGATTATTCAATATATTGAATCATATGACAAACTTCCAGTATATTATAATTTTGAACAGTATATTGGTAGAAGTAAGAAACATTATAAATTCAATTTAAAACTAGTAAAATAAATAATTCACTTGTATATAGAATATATTTTTTTATTTTTTCTAATTTATATATATGGGTATTGGTAAATCTAAACAGAACAATAAAAGTGATTCATCTTCGTATGAAATGATTTCACCTAAATATATACCTTATATGGATGAATTTACAATTAATGGTAAATATGGACCACTTAAATTAATGAAAGGAAAATATTATCAAATCATAAATAATAATGACTATTATTATAGTGGTAATAGGCTTAAACGTGCAACAGCTTATGTTGCAAAATTTAAAGGATCTGCATCTGAATATTTAGAATTTGAAAATGTTATATCATACTCTTTTGACGGATATAGTACATCTACCTATAAAGATCCAAATCCATTGAAAGTTTATAAAGATTCTCTTGATAGTTACAATATTTTTGAAATAGATTCATCTGAAAAAGATAAACCTTTTCAATTTACAACTAATAATTATAATGATTCATCATCCTATAATAATGATTCATCCTATAAATCATATGATAAATTCGGTGGTAAAAAATCACGTAAACAAAAAGCTAAAAAATATAAAAAATCACATAAATCTTATAAAAAAAAATTATTTTAAAAATTGATTTATTTATTATATATGATTGTATAAATATAAAATGAGTGGTTATATTTATATTCGTTGTCATCCTGCATATGATGCACATCATGCATGTAAATTAGGAAAAGCTAAAAATATACCTGAACGTGATTCACAATATGCTACAGGTGAAATCATTCGAGGTTATTTTAAAACTGTATTTGAAGTATCAAATCCTTTATGGATTGAACGTATATTACAATATGAATTTAATGAATATAATATTACGGATTATGATGGAGGTATTGAATTTTATAATATGAAAATCATTGATATGATTGAACCCTATTTTATTCATCGTCGTATTCCATATCGAAAATTATCAACCCATGAAATTAGTCATTTAGTTCGTACCAATCGTGTTAGAAAACCATTAAAAAAATTAAATGTGTCTTCTATCATTCAACGCATTCGACAACCTAAATATATACATTATAACCCGTATGAATATCAATCCTTAATTATTGATTCTTCTGTACACCATTTCCAAACCAATGATAAAGGTCTTCTTATTATCCCTTGCGGAGTTGGCAAGACATTAATCTCATTATGGATTACTCAAAAATTAAATGCGAATAAAATTATTATTGGTGTTCCTAATCTATTATTACTAAATCAATGGAAAGAAGTAATGATTCATTTATTTCCATCCATTCAACCCCTTATTATTTCGAATGGTATTGATGTGGGTGATATTATTAAATTCTTATCTACAATTTTATGCAGTTGTATTATCATTACTACGTATTCATCTTCTCATAAGGTTTATGCTGCAACACAGGCAGTTCAATTTACATTTGATATGAAAATTCAAGATGAATGCCATCACTTAACTACATCTAACCTTGATAAATTAGGATCAAATCATAAAACATTCATTCAAATGTTAAACATTCCATCCATAAAACAACTTTCATTAACTGCTACTAAAAAAGGTATGGAAGAAGATAAAGATGTAATATCAAATACTTCAATCGAATATTTTGGGGATATCATTGATAAAGAAAGTAAGCGACATATATTATGGGCAATTGAAAATAAAATCATTTGTGATTATGAAATTCAAACCATTATCTCCAATGAAGAATTTGAAATTGAAGATAATGATAAACGTTTATGGTTAAGTGGTTTTACAGCTCTGAAAAGTATTTCAAATGGTAATTCACATCATTTACTTATTTATACAAACAATAAAGAAAATGCATTGAAAGTAAAACAATCCATTCAATCTTTATCATCCCAATTTCAACTATCAGGTTTATATTATTCTGATTATCATAGTGAGATGAATTCTACGATACAAACGACCATATTAGATACATTTGAAAAGGCAACCTATGGAATTATTTCATGTGTATATTGCCTTGGTGAAGGCTGGGATTTTCCATTGTTAGATGGTGTTGTATTTGCTGAAAATATGACATCTAACATTCGTATTGTACAATCTGCATTACGAGCAAGTAGAAAGAATAAAGATGAACCAAATAAAATAACCAAGATCATATTACCGATATTAAATCGAACAAATTGGTTGGAAAATGATAATCAAGATTTACGTAAAGTAAGAGAAGTGATCTATCAAATCGGAATGGAAGATGAAACCATATCCCAAAAAATCAAAGTATATCATATGAATGTCAAAACAACTGATGTAAAACGTATGAATCATTTTGGGTTGTATGATGATGATCTAACGAAAGAATTGAGATTAAAAACAATGAATCGACATTCATTGGGTATTAGTTATGAAAAAGCAAAGAAAATTGTGCGTGAATATAAATTAAAAAGTAAAGAAAGTTATTATGAAATATGTGAGCGAGACAATAGATTAACAATAGAACCAGATGTAATGTACAAAGGTCAATTTACAAATTGGATTGACTATTTAGGTATTGAACGAATTTATTATGATTTAGAGACGTGTAAAAAGAAAGTCAATGAATATATATCACATGGTATATATAATGATTTTGAATTTACAAAAGTCACTAAATCACTAACATTAATAGATCAGTTATTTCCTCCATATGATTTATGGAATGAATATTATGATATACATGATTTGTCAATTATATTTAAAATTGAGACACATGAACTAGTTGAATTTTAGGAAAAGTTAAAATTACGTAAAATATAAATATTTTTAATTTTTTATATAATATATTTAAAAATTGAATGATTAAGTTATAATTACTTAAAGATAAAATATCTCTATAATATAATGATTTATAATTGCGAACACTGTGGACATAATTTTAAACAAAAAAATGATTTACAACGACATTTAAATAAAAAAAATGGATGTATTCCAATTAATAAAATAATAGAGAAGAAAGAACAACAAACAAATACAAATGGAAAAATACAAGAATTACATAGTTTATTTAAAACATGTTTAGATATTTTACGTAATGATGCAGAACATTTAATTGGAGATGAAGCATTAAATGAGTTATCCCATTTCTTAATTCTTAAACAATCTGAAAAACATATTTTAAATGGTTCAATTAATATATATGAATTAAAACTATATACTGAAGGTATTAATCAATATGATAAAAAATATGGTAATGGTAAATTTTTAGAATATTTAGAATATGTAAAATTTAGTAAATTAATTGAATATGTTAACATTCCAGAAAAAGAAAAAAATATTAAAAAAGTATTTGATGAATTTATTTGGAAAGAAGTATTATCTAAACATCCTAAATTTAAAGATGTTTTTGAAGAAGGTAAAAAATCATTTATTAAAGAACCAAGTACTATAAAGAAAATAGTAATTGCATTAAGTACAATTGATTTTAATAATTATGATTATGATATTTTAGGAGAAGCATATGAAAGCATCTTTGTTGATGCTGTTTTTGGTGCTGGTGGAAATAAAAAATCAGAACTTGGACAATTTTTTACACCTCCAAAGGTTAAAAAATTATTAGTTAGTTTAGTAAATCCAACGTTAAAAAATAATGGAGAAATAGAAAGTGTATTAGATCCAGCATCTGGCACAGGTGGGATTTTAAATACGGTTATCAAACATTATAAACAATTTGAAAAATCAAATCAAATAACTAGTGAAGAATTAAGACAACAATTAATTAAAAATATTTATGGTATTGAAATTAAAGGTAAAATTTTTAATTTATGTTTATCCAATATGTTAATCAATACTGGTGAAATATTACCAAATGTTATTTGTTCAGATAGTATTCGAAAATTTCATAATATTAAAGTTGACACAATAGTAGCCAATCCTCCGTTTTCAGTTACTATACCATACGATGAATTATTAACATCGTTAGGCAGTTCAGAAATATTAAATGATTATATTCCTATTAAAACTGGAGGTAAAAATTCAGAATTATTGTTCTTACAAATGATGATTCATTGTTTAAATATTAATGGAAGATGTGCAACTGTTATGTTAGATGGTCAAAAGTTATATGGATCATCTTCTGGATATGATACAGTTAGAGAATATTTAATGAAAAGTTGTGATTTACATGAAGTTATATTATGTCCAGCTGGTACATTTACATCTACTGCATCAAAAACATGTATTCTGTTCTTTACAAAAAAGAAGGAACGTGATGATGTTATTACTATTACTTATGATAAATCAGGAACTAAACGAAATTTAAAATTTTGTAAAACACATTCAACTAAACATGTTAAATTTTATGATTTTAATCCAGATACAGAAGAAAAACATTTTATTAAAGAAGTTAATATTGATGAAATTGCATCTAAACATTATTCATTGAACTATACAGAATATGGAAATGATGAAGAAGAAATTAAAGATGAAGAAGGCATTGAATGGTTAGAATTAAATAATATTTGTGATATACAATATGGAGATCGTATTGTAAAAAAAAATATTGAACCAGGTGAGTATGATGTATATGGGGGTGGTGATAAAACATTTACTACTAATACATTTAATAGAGATGGTTATAATATTGTAATTTCTAGATTTGCATTATCAAAAAAATGTGTTAGATTATTAAATCATAAATTTTATCTAAATGATAGTGGTTTAACAATATTGGTAAAAACTGATAACATATTAAACAAATATATTGGATATTATTTTACATTTAATCAATATGTAATATATAATCTCGCAAGAGGAACTGGACAAAAGAATCTAGACATAACTAATTTTAAATTAATAAAAATTCCCATCATATCAATTGAAAAACAATATAAAATTGTTGAATTTCTTGATCAATTATTCACAACTAAATATAATATTCAAAATGTTGTAGAATATTATGAAGGGCATGATATATTTAGATTATTATTAGATGAAAAATATGAATTATTTGAAAAATTAGTTGAATGGCAAAATCAATCAACTGAATTATCAAAACAAATTGAATTTTTCAAAAAAAGACAACAAAATTATTTATATATTATGGGTAAATCTGAATCTAATGTAAAAAGATTAGGTGAAGTATGCGATATGTCATGCAAAGGTAATACGAATTCATCAAATATTACAAATACTGGAGAATATCCATTTTATAAAGCAAGTGTAACAAATCCATCAGGTACACATTCATCCTATTGTTTTGATGATGTTGAATATTTATTATTCATTAAATCTGGAGGTAATTCATCTAATCCATTAAGTTTATCACATGGAATTGGAAAGGTTTATTTAGTAAACGGTAAATCATGTGCAAATACAGAAGTTGTAAAACTAAAAAATAATGATAACATTTTATTAAAATATTTATATTATTATTTGCATAATGAACAATTAAATATACAAAAATTAGCAAAATATTCTACAAATTTAGGGCATATAGATATGAATAAATTTAAAGAATTTAATATTGCAATTCCTTCACTCGAAAAACAAAAAGACATTGTTGATTCATGTGAGAATAATGATTCTATCATTCAACAATTAGAACAAGAAATTGAAGACAATAAAAAAATGGCAAAAGAATTTATGAATATGATTGTCAAATCTGAAGATTAATGATTAAATATATTTTTTCATTTAAAAATATATTTACAAATAATGTTATTATTGTATGACTGATTATATTGTAAATTATCCATTGAATTATTTATTTAAACATATAACTAATGAAAATGGAGGAACTTTAATTCGTAATCCAATATCATTGTCTATTAAATTTAATGATATATTTGTTATAAACAATATAGTTTTTATAAAAAATAATCAAACAGATAAGTTAGTTTATGAATCAAAAGATAAATCTATAACTATTGAAGTCAACTATGATAAAATGCAGTTATATTATACAATATATACATTTTCCAACAATTATATGGATGCATGTAGACGAAAATATAAAAAAGAAAATTTATTAAATATACGTGTAGATAAACTTAACAAAGAAATAACACGAATTCAAGATCTAAAAATATTAATAAAAACTGTAATAATATTTAATTTAAATTTAAAGAAATCAAGAAATGATAGTCATCATGTAAAAATTAAAGAAAAATTAGAAAAATCGGGTAAATATAATAAACCTATATTTTTATATGAATTAGATGAATTAGTACCCGATGTGCGTAATAGAATCATAACTTATATTAATACATATATTATAGCAGACTTTATATCTATAAATGATAAACTTGAAAAGTTTTATATTGGTATATCAATTTGTAAAATATTAAAAAATATTGATTTATATATAAATTATTTAAATGAGTGTATCACTAATATTAATTTAGATTTATTTAATTTAAATAAAAATTTAATGGTTAATGATGTATTAACTAATCGAATAATTGAAAATAATGACATACGTTTTACTAAAATGTATAATATTATTGACCATAATGTATACGGTATTGATCTATATAATAAAAGTATACCTTCTGGCTATTGTTTATCATTATCAACTGATAAAAACAAATGGAATGTATATCCATTAAATAATGATAAATCTAATTATACAATTTCAGATAATGATATACAAAATTTAATAAATATTGCAAAACTATATAACGACGAAAATATTTGTCTATTAGAAAAATATGTTATACTTTAATTCAATATAAAGAAAGAGAAATAGAATAATTAAATATATTTTTTTATATAATAAATTGAACTATTATGAATATATTTAAATCATATTATAAAAAAATGAATAATTCAGACGAATTATTTAGACATAATGGGATTCAATATTATGGAGAATCAAATGGTGGGTATCAACAGGTATTAACAAGAGCAATTCTAATATCCAGATATAAATTTGATTCAGATATAATTCTATATGTTTCTGATAAAGAAAATGATAAATGTATATGTGTTACTATTCCCACTCATAGTGGGGTATGTAATGCAGGACATATTACATATGCAATATATAAAACATTTTATGTAATAGAATATTATTATGGAAATAATTCATATGAATATAATATTAAATATCATAATATAATGGATTGTGTATTATTAAATTGTATATGTGTTTGTAATAATAGATATGTGATTGAATCGATATTAAATGGAGAACATATATTAAATACAATATTAAATGAAAGAAATATTGTATTTAATCAAATGAAAGATATATGTATGAATTTACAGAGTCGATTAGATAAAAAAGAAATAGAATATGAAGATTTGTATGATGAAAATCGTAAATTAAAAGAAGAAATAAAACAATTTAAAATTAATTATAAAACATTTGAAAATGAAATTAAACGATTGAATACTATTATTGATTCTATGTAAATTCTTTTATTTTTTGAAATAAATTCAAATATAATAAATTATCAGGATATGCATTCCATTCTGCTATATAATTATTTATATACGAATAATTACTATCTGCATAATCTCCAAATTTTGATTTTATTTTTTTAAACATAATATCGTTTTTATAATTCGAAATTGTATTTAACAACAAACAATACATTTGTATCGATGATAATTCTGATATAAATCCATTTATATAAGTTTGAAATCGATCAATATTACTTGCATTTATTTTATTTAATACCTTTCTAATTTCACCTGCATATTTATTTACATTTACTGTTTTAACAGGTTCTACTGTACAATTATAAGTTAACTTTGTATTTTTACTATATTCATGCATGATTGTAGCCATCATATCATTTAAATCTCCTTCAAAGTATTCTGTACCATAATCGCTTCGATGTGTATACTTAATATTAAAACATTGAATTAAATATTGTTCAAATTGATCACATTCATTTACATATAATGTAAATAACAATACTGAACCTTTATCATATCCAGATATACGTTGTTTTATATCCGATGTTTTACCTATTTTATAAACAGGTTCATTGGAATTTAATGAGGCACGACAATGTATAATATAAATATAAGGCATTTTTTATGGATGATATACATTTATATATCGGTTCAATTTTATATTGTTTTTTTTAAACAATATGAAACATTTGAAAATGAAATTAAACATCATCATTACATTCATAGTTTAACATATTAGTAATGGTACACATAATTGTATGGTCTGGTATAGATTCATTTAATATATATTCTTTATTTTGTATTTTTATAGTATTATCAATTTCTTTATACCAATTTTTCATTTAGATAGTATATAAATATTTTTTTAATATATTTAATAAAAAACTAATACAGGTCCATACATAATGTATATACTATAGGTTTCTCCTACTTCTATATCATGTTCTCCTGCTCCTCCACGTTGTGCAGGGGTACCATCTATATTTTTATCATTAATACATCTATCTCCATATTTTTTACATAGTTTATTAATTAAATCATTTTCAATTGTTGATAATAATTCAGGCGATGTGTTAGGTTTAATATTGATACGAGTAATTGGTTTATTATTATACATTTCCCATGATGAATTTACACCAATTGGTTTGCGTTGTTTTATATGCTCATCTAATCTCTCGTCAATTGTATGTTTAGTTATTCCACCATATATAAATTCATTTGGTTGAAGTTGAATTTTATTTAATGCCTTATCAATATTTAATTTATAAATACTCATCCTATTATACTTCTATAATTTGTTCTACCTTTATATTAGTTCAATTTATATATTTGTTATGATAATTAATAAGCGTTATTAATTTATATATAATACAAATTATATATAAATTAATAAAATTTTTGAAAATTATAAAAAAATAGAAAAATAAAAAATATTTCAAAGTATTTATAAAAATAAAAGATTTTTTTCTAATTTTTTTATTTTAAAATTTTATTTTTCAAAAAATCAGGTTATACCATAATGATCTAAATCACACATTATAGTTTTCATTTTCGTGACCATAAAATTTTTATAAAAAAATCCAAAAAAAATATTGGAAAATCCAATGAAAAAGACAAAAAAAGTAGCAACCAATATGTTTCATAAATATTTATTACCATATATAATGTAAACCATAAAAAGTGGTTATTACTGAACTTTTCAGTAAGGACTATTTTTGTATGGATGTTAGCATATTCAATACTAAATACTTGTGCTACTTTTTTTGTTGCTACTTTTTTATTTTATAAATTGTTAATATTTCAAGTAATATTTTTGTGACCATATGTCATCTTATAATATAAAATAATTAATTTCTAAAATATTTTGTTAAAAAATGTAGTAAAATTTACACATGAAATATGCTCATAAAATAAAAAGATATTTTTTCATGTTAAATTTTATAGCAATGAAAACAATGTTATTAAATATGGTTTAATATTTATTATATCAAATAAATTGAATGATTCATAATTTTTCAAAAAAATAAAATTTCAAAGTTTTTTTATAAATATTATAATTTTTTCAATTTTTTTTTATTTTTTTCTTTTAAAATTTTTATTTTTCAAAAAATCGATTTAGACCATAATGATGTAAATTACATTTTATAGGGTTAAAATTCGTTACCATAAACTTTTTCGAAAAAAATAAAAAAATTATTAGAAAAATCAATGAAAAAAGACAAAATTTCAAGCAATTCATAATTTTCACAAATATTTATTACCATATACACTGCGAAATATAAAAAGTGGTTGTTACTGAACTTTTAAGTAAGGACTATTTTTATACATATTACATTATATATCGTGTAAAATTCAATACTGGAAATATTGAATACCGTTTTTATATTCTGAAAAATGTTAAAATTTCAAGTAATATATTTGATACCATTTATCATAACAATTATTTAATACTAAAAATAATATAAAATTTATGTTAAAATTTCCGGTAAATATTTATGAGCATATATCGTCTTATAATATTATCCCGATAATATGTGTTATTTTTTCCGGTAAATAAATTCATCATTGAATATGATTTAAATATATTATTATACTACATATAGTAGGATGAATTATGAATGTAATATGTGCAATTTTAAATCGTCAAGATTAAATAATTATAATATGCATTGTGAAACAAATAAACATAAACGTAATATGATGAGTAAAAAGATTACGTTTAGTAATTATTGTGAAGTATGTAATAAATCATTTCAATGTTCTGAAAATTATCATAAAAAATTTAAATGTAAACCAATTGAATCAACTGAAAAGAATCAAGATGTTAATATGGCATCATTAGTGTTACAATTTATACAACAACAGCAAATACAACAAATACAATTTATGGAACAACAACAAAATCAACAATCCCAGATCATGCAACAACAACAAGATCAATTCTTACAACATCAACAAAAAATGATGGAAATGATAGTTAATAAACCTACTGTTGTAATTGATAACTCTACTAAAACAATTAATAATAATGTGAATGTATTTTTGAATGAAGAATGTAAAGATGCGATTAATTGGGATGATTTTATAAAAAACTTACAATTACCAGAATCAGTAGATTCAAAAATAACAGATATTGTTAAATTTTCAATCATCAATCAATTAAAAGAATTAGGTATGTACAAACGACCAATACATTGTTTAAATATAAAAACAAAACAATTATGTATTAAAAATAATGATCAATGGGAAGAAGATTCAGCCAAAAATCATAAACTTATTATAAATTCAATGGATAACATGAAAAAAAATATGTTTCATAATTGGGAACATAAACATCCCAATTGGTATCTAGATGAAGAACAAGCCAATATAGCAACAGTTATGATTCATAAAATAGAAGATCCTATCAATTCAAAAGAATGTATAAAAGATATGATGAATCGAACTTTATTGGAATTAGAATAATATATAAAATTGAAAATAAATACATAAATAAAACAATATAAAGAAACTAAATCATGGATCAATCTCCTAATTTAAAGAATGAGCATATTACATCTCAATTAGTCGATTTTGTTCGTACAACAATGTTAGACTTTATTTGTAATAGTAATAAAATGTCAATTCAATGTCAAAATAGAGTTGGTAAATCAAGAATTCGTGATTTAAGTGTAACAAATACAATTGATCAGTCTATTTATATTGCGGTGAAAGAAGCTGTAGATGGATTGATTAATGGATTTTGGAATGAAATGGAAGAAGAAGACAATCAAGAATTATTAGATGATTTAAAGAATGAATGTTTTGTTGATTTCTTATTGTATATTGGATTACATGGTATCATGTATTTAGAACCAGAATTATACGTGAAGTTAGAACATCAATTTCAAACAATTGTATTTTAAAATCCTATATTTTTTTTAATAAAAATTGAACTACTATAATTATATAAATAAAACAATATAAAGAAAAGGCAATGTATACAGTTGGTATTCGAAACAGTAAAAATATTTCATTTAACCTGTCTAATTTATCTAAAGAATATGTGTTATCTTTAGATAAATCTAAAATTACGCATTGTTATAAAAGTTATGTACGAATGTTACGTAATCAACCCATTGACAAACCAATTAAAACAGAAAATAATACAGTAGAATATCCATTGTATGATATATCATTGTTTGATATTGCTGTAGCACCTATGACATCCAATCAATATATTCAAAATTATAAACATTGTCCTCGACAATATGGAGATAATTGTTTAACGGATGATGATATTGAAATTTGTGAATATTTATGTGATTAATTACATCTATTTTTTTATGATATGAATTTAACAATCCAATCTAATATAGTAGAATCATCTGTCCATTTATTTGTGGTATAATCATAATAATAGTGTTTGAAATCACGTTTGGATTCTATGAAATGATGAATGTCAGCATAAATCATTTTACCATTGAATATAGAGTCAATACATAATTTTGGATATTTAACATTTGGAAAGGTGATACCAAATTCATATTCTTTTTCGATTTGATATTCATGAATAAGATTGCCAATATGAATCGGGTTTGTTAAATTGTTCATAATATAATATTATTGATTTATCTTTATGTTTATTTTTTTAAATTGTTTTAAGGTTCAACTCCTTGTAAATGTTTTAAAATGTCACATTCTGGATAAATCTCTTGAACCGTATGATATTTAACGGGTGTATGATCTCTAAACCATGGTTTATGTGTAGCTAATGAATGAGAATAAAACACTTCATCAAAGCAAAATTGCATAGCGATATGATAAGGTGGTTTTTTTACTTCGATTCCTTCATATTTCGTAGCAAAATATAAATCTTCATAATCATCATTCCATGGTATTTTATCAATGATTTCTAACATTTTGGACGTTTTTCTTAAACTAAATCCACCATTTCCAATATAATCACATTTTTTTGTAAGTTCATATCCAGTTTGTAACCAAGGAGAACCAATATAATCATAATCGGAAGTAACAAAATGATGTAGTAAATGTATGTTTTTTTTAAACATCATTGAATCGGTTTGAAATACAATAAAATATTCAGTATGAATATGGTCGTATACAATGGATCTAGTTGCAAGTAATTTACTATAGGAGATCATATCTAAATTATTGACATCCAATGATACCATTTGAATACGATGATCATATAGTCCATTTAATTCATTGACGATATTGGATGCATATGTTTTATTGGAAATACCATGAAAAAAGACAATGGTCCAATCCTTTGGTAAACAATCTAACATGTTATGTAATACAAAATATAATGCTTTATGTTTTCGTGGTTCAATGATAATAGCAGTGTACATATTCTTCTTTAATTATTTTAATTTATTTTTTCTTACTCATATAATTGATATAAGCAATGGATAATCCTATTAAACAACCTCCTATAAATGGTATTAATTCAATGGATTCATTGACAAATAAATAACCCCATATAAAAGAGGAGATAATACCAAATAAAGAAAGAATACTATAAACAATGGTTGATAATTTGGGTATACTCCAAAATCGAAGAGCATATCCTAAAAATCCCAATATACCATTGAATAATATCAAAGGTACAATATGATGATTATCAAAGGAAGTATAAGATACAGGCATAAATAAGCCAATTAACAATAATACAAATCCAGATAAATACAATTGATGTATGTTCATAAATGGGTTTGTATCACTTGCCTTTACTACAAGGAATATAGCCGTCTCGGTTAATGCAGCGATTGCTACAGCAATTAATCCTATGGTATCAAATTGAACTGCCTCTTTATCTTGATAGGATAATAGGTATATACCAATCATGGATATGAGAAAGGATGGTATGATACGTGTATTTATTTTTTCTTTTAAAAAGATAAAACTACCAAGGATATTCCATAAAGGATAAGTATAGAATAATGACATGGCAATTCCAGCGGGTAAATAAGTAAATGCAATATAGCTAGATATTACATGTACAATATTTAAAGATCCATATAAAAAATTATGGATATAAGAGGTGGTAGATTTATAAGAGTTATACAATGGGGATAATCCACCGAGTAATAATGCAGATAAAGAATACATAAAAAAACGAATGAATGTTTGTGTATATAAGTTAGTGGAATAACTTTTGATTAAAATAGGATATAAGGATAATACAGATTCAGAAAATAAGACAGATAAGGTTGGATCTAACATATATTTATTCATTTATTATATTTCCATTATTGATAAATTCGTATAATATTTTATTATTTTCATTCATAGAATATCCTAATTTAATAATGTATTGATTGTATTCAGTCAATACATCCAATAAATATTTTAATTTTTTTAAATTATTTTCTTTTTTTTCAATTTCATGTTGTTTTATTTTTTCAAATAATTCATCTGTATATTCATCTTCTGAATCAGATGGATTACAATCGCTAAAATAATAATCCATGATATTATCTTCATTTATAGGTTCATTGTTGATATCAATCAAATGATGAATTAAATAGTTCATAGCATCATAATAGGATAAATCTTGAATATGATAATCGGAATACCAATATTTTGTTTGATTAAATGTCCAATAATGTATATTTGTTTTTTGAAATAAAATTTTATGATATCGTTTGCATTTATTGATTTGTTCTTTTGTAAAAAAGGACAATAAATTCATTGTTTAATGATTAGTATAAAATTATATTTATTTCAAATATTTATTTCAATTTATTATAAAAAATTTCTAAAAAAAATATAAAAAATATAAAAAATTTCTAAAAAAAAATATAAAAAATTTCTAAAAAAAATATAAAAAAGGTACTCTACCCTTAAAGCCGAATGCGTTTACACGCAGGTTGAGTTGTTGGATGAGTACCAAAGAAGAAGTCAAGAGTTTTATCAAAAGACTTTCCCGGAACAAATGGTTGTTTTGGTAACGGTGTTGCCTCCAGGGATGTTGTCGCATCCAATGAAACATGGTCTCTAATTTCGTGGACAAACAAAGTTCGCCCAATCCTAACCACCGATCCGGGAGGATGATGATAACTCAACAATCTAAGAGGATTGATTGGTTTTGGAGGACCATAAAATCCTGGAGGTAAAGGTAGGTAGGTCGGTTTGACGGGTGTCAAACAAGGAAGAAAAAAGACTTCCATATCACTTGATTCCGGAAAGTATTCAACGGTGGATAATCGTGGAAACGACATGTCTTGATTCGTTTTATGATATTGAATATAAAAAAAATCTAAATCAATTTTATTCAGTGCATTCAAATTTTAAAAACCATTGCGTCATATAACTGTTATCGCAATAAATCAAACACGTTTCATGAATATCTTCAACGGTATCGGTTTGATTGGTTAAAAATTCAATGAATTTTAAATTTACATAAGTATCTTCATCCATTTCTTTGTCATTATCATCATAATCGGTATAAAGATGCTCTAAAAATAGTTCTTCCTTTGAATTGTACATGCCTGAATGTACATTGATGCCAAATTGGTCCATGTACAATCCACCATATTTATTGGTAACTAAATAATAAAAGGTGTCATATATAGTTTCGGTTGCTGTATTGCAGGTGTTGATTGATATTATTTTTTTAATGTCATGATAATTGTGGACAAATAATCCTTTGATATCATAATACAATGAATAAAACCAATTATTTTTTTTGATTTCATATTCTCTTTCAACATGCAATTGAATTTGAAATGGCATTTTTTTATATCATTCAAAATATAATTAAAATATATTTCAATTTTTAATAATAAATAAAATTAATATAAAAAAAGAATTTTTATTGTATTTAAAATGGTAAAAATATGTTTGAATATGATTGTAAAAAATGAGTCTAAAATCATTGAACGATTATTAGACTCTGTAAAAGATATTATTGATATGTATTGTATTTGCGATACAGGTAGCGATGATAATACAGTTCAATTAATTGAAGAGTATGGTATACGCAATAATCTAGAAGGAATAGTAGTGCATAAGCCGTTTGAAAATTTCTGTGTCAATCGTAATTTTGCATTAGAAGAAGCAAAAAAGTTGGATTGTGATTTTATATTGTTATTGGATGCTGATATGAAGTTAGTGATTACTCCTGAATTTTCAAAGGATAAATTAGAAATAGGTAAATCGTATTCGATAAAACAAAAAAATAATTCAATTGAATATTCGAATGTGCGTATTGTATCGAAAAAATCCACGTGTAAATATTTTGGAGTAACCCATGAATATGTAGGGGTGGATAATCCAGTGCATACGGATATGTTATACATTAATGATATTGGAGATGGAGGAGCAAAAGGAAATAAAGCAATTCGTGATAAAATGCTATTAGAAAAAGGAATAGAAGATGAGCCCAATAATGTTCGATATTATTTTTATCTAGCAAATACGTATTCGGATTTAGGGGATCATGAAAATGCAATCAAAACCTATAAAAAGCGAATTGAAATGGGAGGATGGAATGAAGAAATCTTTTATAGTTATTATCGGTTAGGTATATGTTATAAAATTACAAAGGATTATGATAAAATGGTTACTACATTTCTAAAAGGATATCAATACCGTCCTGAACGTATTGAGACGATGTATGAGTTAGTCAAATATTATACAGAAATCAAAGAATTTAAATTAGCAGATGTGTTTTATCAGTATGTAAAGGATGCAAAGATACCCAATGATGTGTTATTTGTACATCATGAGATTTATAATTATTCCATTCATTATGAGTTTGGGGTATATGCATATTACAATAAAAACAAGGATGTGTATTTAGCGTATGATAAATTATTCAATTACAAGAATACGAATTTACATTGTCATTTTAATAATTATAAATTTTATTGTCCAGTACCTAAACCAAGTCATAAAATCGAATACAATTATCCTGTACAATTGAAGAAAAATGGTGAACATTTTACCTTTTATCATTCAACCCCAAGTATCATAGAATACAATGGTCAATACGTTATGAATTGTAGATTAGTGAATTATTTGATTGAAAATGATGGTACGTATAAAATTTTCAATGGAACAGTAGCGACGATCAATAAGAAGGTTGTATTTGATTTAGATTTAAATGAATTATCTACACAATACGTGCATGATAGAATAGATCGATATCCATGTGATGGACATTGTGTAACCTATAGTGGAATAGAAGATATCCGATTATTTGAATATAACAATGATATATATTTTGGAGGTACATCGGTGAATAAAAACATTATGGTGTGTTATGGTAAATATGGAGATGAATCAATTACACGATTACGTACAAGACATAATAATTTTTGTGAAAAAAATTGGTTGATTATACCTAATAGTATGGACATGATATACAATTGGTATCCATTACAGTTAGGGACAATTCAGGAGGATGAATTAGTAATGACACGTGAGTTAGAAATGCCAATGTTATTTAAAATGGCTAGAGGATCAACCAATGGAGTTGAATATGATGGACATTATTGGTTTATCGTACATTTTGTACATAAGAATGATGGAGAAAAGCGATTTTATTACCATTCCATTGTATGTTTCAATAAAGATATGAATTTAATCAAATATACATATCCTTTTAAGTTTTCAGAAATCAGTATTGAATACTGTCTAGGGTTAATTATACGTGAAAATGATTATATCATGACACATAGTAAAAATGATAATTGTTCTATAGTATCAGTATTTCCTAAATCAGAATTTAAGTGGATTCAACATGCTTAAGAAGCATAAACATACGATCCACGATTTCGTACACCATCAGGATTATTAATACCATTACCGACCTTGAATTGACTTCTAGCACGACCAACGCCACCAATTTGATTCATTGTGAAAATAACATTACGCTTATCGCCCCATGCACGCATTTGCATGGCACGATTTGCCCAAGGAGTAGGAGCATTGGTAAAAGGTGGTAAACCTTGTTTCTTATCACCTCCGGCAGTGTCTAAGTTAACATTTGTGTTATAAACAGTTGATCCGGCATGACCGGCACCCATCATTCTAGTTCTAGACGACATTATAATATATATAAATATTTTTTTCTAGATTACATTTTATTTTGAATGAAATAATTATAAACTTGTTCTTTATTTTTTAAATTTTGTTGTTCTCTTGCTTTAATAATCATTTGTACTGCATCATCTAGTTCTTTTTGTGATACGATACCATCTTTATTAGTGTCAAATAAATGATAATTTTTAAATGTTTCAGGTAACACACAAACTTTACTGTTTTCATTAAATAAATGTTGTGTGAGTATGATAAACGTCGCGGTTAATAACAATGCCATATAAATATCACGAGTACCCATCCATGCGACTGCAAAAATAATCAATTCACGTGCAATAAAATTACGTAAATAAGCTTCTTGAGATGGCGATAATTTAACGGTAATGTATTTAGAACCAATGTTCAACATAATCATAACCATACCAGCAAAAAATTTAGATTGGTTTAAAGTTTGAATATGATTATTAAAAAAACTAAAGAATGAATCCATACAATTTATTTATATTTTTTTATAAAAAAATACAAATGATCATTCAATGAATGTGAATAAATCATGAGTTAGCATATCATTTACAGTAACTATTGGTAATTTAAAATCAAATGCATATTCATATTTATAAAATTCAATCAACAATACATTCATATCAATGATCACATTTTTGATATCTTTAGTAATATATTTATTTAATAATGTATTCGTAATTAAATTCATTTTATGTTTCATTTTAATGGGTATACCATATTCTCTAAATAATGAAAATGTTGTTTTTGTGGATAACATTTCATTTGTAGTGGTTAACATTTCTAATAATTCTAAATTACTGAAATAGTGAAGGGTCAATGGTTCTTTACATAGAGTGATATTGTAATTTAAATATTTAATGGTCATTTTTAATTGATCAATGATATATTCATAATATCGATTGATGAATTCTTTGAATACCTCAAATTTTTTAGGTCGAACCAATATTTCATTTTTACTCATACGTTTGCAATTTAAATAGATGTCTTTATAAAATTTATCATTCACAAACAAACTATAATTAAATTCATACGATTGTAAATATGCTTGATATACTTTAATAAATTCAACACAATCATCATGAGAATATAATATTTTATGATCAAATAACATCATATGTTCATCTGGATTAAAGATTCGCTTGAAATAGATTTTAATGAGTGCATTAATTTGATCATAATCAATATCAATGTACATTTTACTTTTATCATACACAAACATATATTCATGTAATCCTAACTCTGCAAATACTTCATTGTCAGAAATGATGATTTCTGATTCTTGAGGCAATGAATATGCCATTTGAAAAAATTCATCATTCAGTTCCATATTCAGTTCCATGGTTGTTTTATTTACGAATCATAATATAATATAAATTTCAATTTTATATTATATATTTATATATGTTGGTTGTATTATTGATTTTATTTTTAGTTTTTGATGCAATCTATTTTTATATCAATCAACATTATTTTTCAAACATGATATATTCAATACAAAAATCACCTGTAAAACCTCGTTATGTTGGCATCTTATTTACCTATGTATTCTTAGTTGCCATTGAATATTATTTTATTATAAAACAAAAAAAAGGACTTAAAGACGCATTTTTATTAGGAGCGGGAATATATGGCGTATATGAATTAACCAATTATTCTACGTTAAAAGATTGGCCGCTATACCTTGTATTTATGGATACTCTTTGGGGAGGAATTTTATTCACATTGGTAACCTATTTATACAATCGCTTTATAAATTTGTAATCGTATATCGGTTGTCATATATTTTTTAGGTTTGACTGGATTGTTGGATACATGATACACTTGTTCTTTAAATTCGGTCATTGTATAAAATAAAGATATAAATATATTTTTAAGTTGTTTTTAAAAAAGAATATAAAAAACTCGGGGGAAACTTTTCGTTTAAATGCGAAGAGGATTTCCCACAAGATGTATACCAGCAGTTACACGGTCAAATGGGTCGAGAGTATCAAGAAACTCATCATAGTTTGATAAAACTCGAAGATAAATGTCTCGATGTTTTCTGTAGAGACTTACCGATTTCTCGGCTTCGTCTATCCTGAGCAGGGAGTCAATCTTGAATTTCTCGTTATTGGATTGACCAAACAGAATCCTTTGGGTTGAAATATACACATTCAACTCCCCAACAATGACATTGAGGAGATCTGCCATCTGCATGACAAGTGGTTTATTCAAAACACAAACGATGGGTGTCTCTTCACCAGTTAACTGGATCAATCGATGGTCAATGGATTCATACAATGAATCAAACTCTTCGTCAATAGAAGGAGTAAGCATGGTGTAAACGTTTTTAATTAAAAAAAATAGAATGTTAAAACGATTTCAATTTTATCGAATGGATGCATAATTTTTCATATTTGTTTTATGACGGATTCCATTCGAAGAATCAAGTTTTTTTAAATATAATACTAATTTATCTGTACCTAATTTATATTGTTTCTTTTTCATTACAAGTGGAAAAGAAGTATGCAATAGTTTAACCTTTTCATAATCAGGATATGTCTCCGGTAATTTACCAGCTTCAAATTTTTTTAATTCTTTACTATATTTTTCATAATTGTGAATTAATTTCAATTCAAATTCTAGTTCTTCGTTGGTATCGAGCAAACCCTTCATTTTTTTTATAATCATTTTTTATTATAAAAAAATCATTTCAATTTTTATAAGAATGAATAAAATCGATCAATATTATCTGGATGATAGATTAATGCTAATAATTCTTCTTTAAATGGGCATATCATAATGGCATAATCATAGGTAAATATATTTGGATTCAACCAAATCAATTTTTGATCTATTTTTTCAGGATATTTTTCTAATAAATGGATTGCACTTGGATTTGAAGACAATGTATCCCAATAGATTTTATCTAGATTTTGTTCAATTAAATGAATAGCATGATAATTATCGGATATACAATCCCAATCTAAATTATCAATATATTCTGGATGTCGACTGATAAACAATTCAACATTATTATTTTGTGATAAATATTCCCAATGAATCTTATCTATGTTTTGTTCTAATAGAGGAATCGCATTTTTATTCAAACTTAACCAATCCCAATCTATTTTATCTTGATTTTGTTCCAATAAATGTATTGCATTTTCATTCCTGGATAAATGATCCCATGAAATTTCATTTATATTTTTTTCTAAAATAGGTACTGCATTTTTATTTTTGGATAACCATGACCAATTTATTTTATTTAAATTTTGTTCAATGATATGAATTGCATTTATATTAAATGATAAATACCACCATGAAATAAATTCAGGATGTTGTTCTAATATTTGAATTGATTTTTTATTATAAGATAATGCACACCAATTAATATCATCTATATGATCAGATAATAAATCAATTGCATAAGGATTATTTGATAATATAGACCAATCAATTTTATCTTGATGTTGTTCCAATATTTGCATTGCAAAATAACTATGATTCTCACACAAAGCTACATAATCAATATAAGATGTATCTATAAATGTTTTGAATTTAATAAATTTATGCATTTTTGTTATTACAACTAGGGTTAAATGATAACAGTTCAATTTTATAGTAAAGTATGTTCAATGAATGAAATTGCAGATGGATTTGTACATAAACTTGACCAATTGATTTTATGTTTATTTTCTTTTAATAAGGACATTGCATATTTATTTTTAGATAAATTTTCCCAATGGATATAATCTGGATATTGTTTTAATAAAGGAATTGCATGTGAATTAGCGGACAAATAATACCAGTTGATTTTATCAATGTTTTTTTCTAAGATGTGGATTGCATTTGGATTCATGGATAACCAATCCCAATGAATTTTATCCATATTTTTCTCAATTAAATGGATAGCCGATGGATTTGCACATAACCAATCCCAATTGATTTTATCAGGATGTTTTTCTAAAAATTGAACTGCTGATGGATGTTCATTTCCAGAAAAATAGGTCCAATGAATATGTTCTGGATATTGAAATAATAAATCAATTGCATTTTTATTAAAGGATAATGCTTCCCAATCGATTTTATCTAAATTTTTTTCAATCAAATGAATTGCATTTTCATTCCATGATAATAATATCCAATCGATTTTATCTATGTTTTTTTCTAATAAATGAACCGCATTTGGATTAGAAGATAATATTTTCCAATTAATTTTATGTTGATGTTCTTCTAATAAATGGATAGCACTTGGATTCCCTGATAAAATATCCCACATTTGTTTATAGTATATGAAATTGTCTTTAAATATAAAAAATAAATTAAAAACGCCCGAGTGGGCAAATCGCAGGGGGCGAAAGCGACTATCTTACCTCAGGAGGAAGATGTGTCGGGGGAGCGCTCTCCCACTGGGACTGAATGTCCTCGTTTTCCGACCAGCGATCAACGTCCTCCTGTTCGGACTCTTCCGCAGCAGGGTAGGATGTCTCAGTGGAACAGGGAGTCTCGACGTAAGAAGTTGTTCGTGTGAACGACCCATCTGGGTTCTCCACAAATCCAGCAGCAATCAGCTGCTCCTTTTGGGAGGGGGTCAGTACTTGACCGGTCTGCCGGGTACGAGGTGCATTGAATACACCCTTGCCTTTTCCCTTGCCTTTTCCCTTGCCATGTTGGCGAGGTTCTTGCGAGGTCTTCTTGGTAGAAGGGGGAGAATCAGCATGAACTTTCTCAAGACGATCAATTTCGCGTTGAATTGCCGCATCTTCTGCGGCTTTCTTTTCGCGTTGAATTGCCGCATCTTCTCTGGCTTTCTTGTCACGGAGGTAGCGTTCAAACATTTTCACCATCTTTTCTTGTCGAATCGGAATGAATATAATAAAATATAAAAAAAATATTTCAATTTTATGAAACGCTTACATATCATATCCCCAATCACTAAATTTATCCATTTTAGATGGATGAAAACAATGTTTTGCCAAATCTTCTCCGATAGGAGATTTCATGTTTAAATAATCGATTTCAAATATTTCTGGATTGTAGGATATCATTTCCCAATCAATGCGTTGTTTATTTTCTAATATCATATCGATTGCTTTAGAGTTTGTACATAATGATTCCCAGTATATTTTATAGGGAAATCGTTGATAATATGATTTAAATATATCAAATGCATATGAATTACCGCAAATGATTGCATCATCAATATAAGATGAATAATTTTTCAATAATAATTCAAGTAGATCTTGATTCGAATTATAAGATAACATATATTTATTTACAATATCAATATTTTGAATAATTATATCATATGCATTTGGATTCATACATATCATCATCATATTGATTTTAAGAGGATATTTTTTTAATAAATGTATTGCATTTGGATTATACGATAAATATAACCAATTGATTTTGTCTATGTTTTGTTCTAATAAATGGATTGCATTTGGATTTGCTGATAAAATATTCCATTCAATTTTATCCATGTTTTTTTCTAATAAAGGTATTGCATTTAAGTTTTTACATAAATTTAACCAATGGATTTTATCTATGTTTTTTTCTAAGATATGGATTGCATTTTCATTCATGGACAATGCTTCCCAGATAATTTTATCTGGATTCATTTCTAATAAATGGATTGCATTAGTATTGATTGATAATCCAAACCAATCTAATTTATCAAATTCTACCCAATCCTTTAGTTTATAAGGGATGTTCATTTTTTTGTTTATTTGATATCATGTATTTAAAAGCAGTTCAATTTTTTAAATAAAAAAATTGATGCATAAAAGAATGAATATCATAAAATAAAAAAAGATGGACGAGGTCATTGAACATGCTAAATTATTGACTAAAATGAACATTACTGAACTAGCTTATCAACAATGTTTAATCAAAAATCAAGACAATATCTTTAAATTAATTGATCGATTACATGAAATCGAGCAATTATATCATAGTGTTGTTCTTCAAAATCATAGCTTAACAGAAGACATTCATCAATTATCTGAAGAAAACAAAGATCTCAAAAAAAAAGTAAGAAATCTTGAAATGGATAACAATGTATTGTATTTTGATTTACAATATTATAAACCCTCTACTGATACTTCGGATACTCCCGATTTAACTATATCAGAATAAAAGATAATCGTATGTAAACCATGTTCAATGTCAGATTTAACAGGTTTAAATTCGGTATCATTGCATGATTCAGATGGTTCATCATAAATATAGGGTCGTATGTATTGGTTATATAAACCAATTAATAAAAATGCCATATTTTTTTTATTAATAGATAGTTACATCTTTTTATATATTTTCAAAATATATATCAAAATTTGATTCAGTATGGTCAAATAAACTAAATTTAATATTTGGATATTTATCAACTGCAATTGATATTTCTTTACTATATTTTTTATAGATATTATCATTGATCAAGATAGCCTTGATATATTGAATGGGTATCGTTGGAAACAACACTTCATGTGAATAGACATAACTTTTTCGTTTATATTCATCCAATCGATGAATGATATTGTTTTTTATAAAATTTTTTACACGTGTTAATATTACTTTTTTTTTTAAATTACCAGCTGACTTCATCACTAAATCATCTCCGTGTTTTACACACCTTCCATAATACATACCTCTACATAAATAAAAGGGTAACTCTTTTGTAACACTTGTATCAATCACAAATACAAAAGGAGCATTATTCCGATTGGAAAAATTCCAATATAAATTCTCATCTTGGGGTAATCCATTAAAAATTAAATAATTATATACGTATGGTTCAGGTATATGATCTTGATACTCATTTAAATTTGTATTGGGTAATAAATATCCTGAATTTAATATATCTAGAAAGTTAACATTAGTAGAGTGTGTAAAATATTCCCAATTCTTTTTCATCTTTATACACTTTCGTAATATTAAAAATTAAAAGGTTTTATATCCGGTGATTGATCTTGTTTCATAAAAAATACAGAATTAGAATCTTTTGGACGTAATGTATGATCAATCGTCATTAAATCTTTATGTAATTTAATTGTTTTTTTTTGTTTAAATCCTTCTTTAGGTACATAATCTTTAACAATGAACATAATCGTTGCAGCCAATCCTATCATCCAATTTCTAAATATCATAATGATGATAATAATGACTAACATAATCTTACTAATTAAATCAGATGGTATGTTAAATTTTGAAAAAATAATCATAGAATAGATAGTAAATATGAGTAAATCAATTATTGTACTAAACATATTATTTATAAATATTATAAAGTTAATAATATTGAAATTAATATCTATTAAATTAGTATGAAGTTAAGTGATTGTTCATCTCCTTATGAAACTGAAGAAAATGAACCTAAGAAATTCAATAAAACAATACGTAAGAAAATCACTGACCAAAAACAATTTGAATTTCTATTAAATAGAAATGAAGAAGATGATGGATTAGCTAATTTTAGTCCAATTGAACCTGCTAAAATTACCAAATCAAAACAACCCGTCAAAGAAGAGTTTCCAGTTTATCAACCCAATTATGATTTAGCTCAAACTACATTTATGAATCCTCCTACTAATTATCCTCCTCCTGTTGTACAACAACCTTATTTTCAAACCATGGAAACAACCAATCAAGATAAAATGAATTATATCATTCGTTTATTAGAGGAACAACGTGATGAAAAAGTAGACACGGTCACTGAAGATTTAATTTTATATGGATTTTTAGGTATATTTATTATATTTGTATTAGACTCGTTTATCAAAACTGGTAAAGAATATACACGTTAATTTGGTTTTTTGAATATATAAATCGATTCATTTTTATTAAGCTTTATCATATTTTCAACAATAAATCCATATTGTTTAGCAATTGACATGATTTCATTTTTAGAATAAAAATATAATGGTGTCTCATAATAATAATGTTGTTGATTTGATTCTACATATTCTTTAAGTGAATATTCTATATTACTTATTTGTGTTATTTTAGGATGATATTTCTGAATTTGTTTGACGTTGTATTTTTTGGTAAACATTGTCTTTAAATCATTTACACAATATATATATAAATATCCACCTGATTTTAACCAATCAAATATTTGTTGTAATGTTGTATTTATATTTTTTACTTTATAAATGGATAAATTCATACATAAAATCACATCAAATGTTTGTGGTAAATAGGTTGTAGTTTGTTTAAAAGGATAAGGATATTTTTTTAAACAATAATCTATGTTTTTTTTATCACTGTCCATCCCTTCTACTTGATATCCTTGTATTGATAATTTATGTACATATTGACCCGTTGAACATTCTATATCTAATATTTTAGATTGTATAGGTATATTTAATTTACTAATTTCATAATTGATTTTAAATGCATCGGAAAGTTGATCATAGATATCGATCCTGTTTGTATTGGAAAACGATTCTTTTCTTTTTTTAAAGATTCGAATACATAAAATACATAATATCATCACAATTAATATTTTAAATACAATTGAATTTTTATATAATTCAATGATATATTTTTGATAGTCCATATATGTTTATTTTGAATATAAAATTATTTATTTTTATTATATGGATATTTTGGATCATCGAAAATCAAGTGAATTTAAAATTCAAACCATTTCTAATTACCAAAGATGTGCTGTAAAAAATGCATTTATGGATAATTTAGGTAAATCAAGTATTGAAGGAGCTTGTTATTGGGCGGCTGAATTAATATGTAGTGGTTTATTCATTGACGTATGGGAATTATTATTGTTATATTACACTAAATTCATTCATACAGGTAATCCTAAATTACCTATTTTATTTGAAATTCGATTCAATACATTTAAACAAATTTATAATCAAACTGATGATTTCGATGACATTTCTTTAAGGAATAATATTACCATTCGTAAATTATTTACTGAATTAATTACTATATGTTGTTTGTCTAAAAAAAGAAATAGTTATGATGATATCGTTATTAAAGACAGTGAATTTATTATTAATAACTTAACAGAACGACTTAAAGCACCTTCGATTGAATTCATTCGTTGTTTTAAATCAAAAGATCCTAAAGAATTATTCATTCCATTGAATGAATTATGTTATCAATTGTCCATTAAAAATACAAGTAAAGCATTTTATTGGCTAGAATGGATTATGTATTATGAATTAAACTGTAAAAAGAAAAAAGAAAAATGTTTAGTGGTAGAAAGAGATTATCCGATTGATTTAAAATACAAAAGAGATATTATCTGGATTGTATGGGATATCTTTTTTGATGTTTTAGATGAAAACAATGCACTCATGATTAAATTATTCAATTCATTATTATCCATGTATTGTATTGCATTTACACCAGCATGTAAACGTAAACGAAAATATATTTTATATTATGCTATCACTTTATTGTGCGATGATATTAAATTAGATATTCCTATTATTGAAAATAAAAAAGTGGTAGATGACATACTTGAAAAACATGATCAGGTATACAAAGACATTCAAAAAAGCTTATCAGATAAAAAATAAAAAAATGGGTAAAGGCGGAGTTTCCTCCTATTCAAGATCGTATCCGTTCTACGTGCAAATTGGGCGGCCGGGTAAGGATCTTGAATCAATGGCTGGGGTTCTTGAGGCAGGACACAGCTTCTGCCCGGACTCAGCTGAGTCCGATTAACCGAGGAAAATCAGGGTTACATTTCGTACCCGAATCGCCCATAACGATCAGCATCAGGCCATTCTGGCTCGACTGGCTTAACCTTTGTAAGGTCACGAATTTTGTCCAGTCGGTTGCAAAGGATTGCCTCCTGTTCTTTGGTAAGGTGAGTAAATTGACCGGTAAATCGGTTGGAAGAAAGTTCCGACAAATTATATCGATCCTCAGAACGTATGCGACGTTCGAGGTCATCCAATCGAGCATGTTCACGGTTAAAGTGTTTCTCGCAAATAATCTTTTCTTTCTCGGGATCATTGAGAATGAAGAAGAATAGCACAAACATCACCACAGTCGTAAAAAGACTGGGAATGACAATATCATACATAATTGAGAGACTCATCCTGAAATAGCGCGGGTATTAATATTCATTTCAATAACATAATTTAATCAATTTATTGAAATGATTACATATATAAATATAAAATACCGGTTATAAAATGATTTACATGTTAAACAAAAAAATGGGTAAAAACTTCAATCGCAAACCTCAAAGGAAGCGTACGACTAAAGTGCCTTCTATCTCTTCTCTGTAGGCTAAGAGGTGGTGTTTGAATAGTGTTTTCCTTCACTTGCCTTCTGTTTCTCCGTAGGCTAAGAGGGGGGTTTACAGTCTATCCCGAGACAGGTGTTATAGTGTTTATCCTCTCACTTTTGGCTGGGGTTCTTAAGGCAGGACACAGCTTCTGCCCGGACTCCGCTGAGTCCGATTGAAGATTATTTATAATGCACGTATGTATACCATGAAATACATGAGTCTGACTCGTAGTCATTGTGAGCATAACGATTACGCTCAAAAATTTTGTCCTGGAGATCGATCAGAAATTCCTTCTGTTGATCAGTGAGATACGGGAATTCCGTGTAGTCGGAATAAACATATTCACTTGGCGACCAAATGTTCCGCCCATCGCGTTTAAGATTTTCGAGGCGGGTAAATCGATTGAGTTCACATTTAAAGGTGTTCTCACGATGGTTCTCAAATTCTCGTTGGGCTCGTTGGTGGGCTCGTTTGGCGAAGAGAAAAGGAATCAGAATGAATCCTACATAGACGATGATGAAGATCGCGAGACACATGAGAATGAAGAGATCATCCATATTCGAGAGACTCATCCTGAAATAGCGCGGGTATTAATATTCATTTCAATAAAATAATTTAATCAATTTATTGAAATGATGACAATAATCATTATCATTTACCGGTTATAAAATGAATTAAAAAAATTTGAAATTTACTGATCAAGAATCGTATCAACTAAGTTGAACATGTCTTCTCGAATACAAGTATTTTCAAATCGATCATCTAAACAAATGACAAATGGAGTATCATAATCTTCCCACCCATAATAGGTTAGAAGGTCATCACACCATCGGATAAAGATAGACGTAATGTCTGATCCATATCCAAGACGTGTACATTGTTTTTTTGCTTTGCGAATGCAACTAGTCAAATTACAACGTTCTTGAAATGTCAATCGTTTAAAAGAAGATGCATGGATTGTCACATGCGAGATCGAGTTGCATTTAAATCGAAGGTTACCACGAATTTGCGTTAACAATCGAATGAAAAGCATGTTGGACATCTTTATTATTTTATCAATCATAATAAAATAATAATTCAATTTAATTAAATGATATCAAAATTTAAATTTATAATGTTTTAATTCTTCGGTTTCAATGACAAATACAATAATGATCAAAATGGTTAATAATACTGGTCCATAATAAAAATATTTACTTGTTAATGGTAAATTATTAGTTACAATATAATCTGTATAATAAAATTCAATTGTACCATACACAATTAATAACAATCCTAATATACAAATCCAAAATTTATTAAATGTAAAAGCAATGACTGCAATTGCTAAACCAGTGCGCATGTATGCCATAAATGTATTCAAATTGGATAATTTAAAATCATCCATTGCAATTCGTGTACGATCTTCTGATAATATGGTTCTATCCATAGCTAATTTTGTTTCAGAATTTGGATGATAAATGTGATGAAGTTGATTATCTATTTTATGAATATCATAACTGGTCATATAATGTATCAAAATATTATAATTATAAAAATATATATAAAAATGCTCATACTTGAGCTAGTAACAATTTATGGTAAGAGGAAACTGCACGGTCGTTCGGATCATGAAGGTCTCTCTCTCTATCACTTTCGTTAATTCTGCATTCAATGCAGAGAGGGAATCTTCCACCTCGCGAATTATGCGAGGCATCAACTCCTTCTGCATGGAGTGCTCGGCGTTAATGGACTCTTCTCTTTCGAAAAAGATGTTCTCATTTCCTGGAAAATCTTCGATGGTTTGGCATCGAGGGAATGCTTTTCCAGAAAGCATTTTTTTCAGCGCTTTCGATTTCACTAGAATTTCCTTCTGAAGCCTAAGCTTCGTCATGAGGAGAGATTGAATTTCGATAGACATGATGAGAGATGGTTTAATAAACGTAATATTAAATATATATACTTCAATTTAATGTATCTATTACATATGTTTATAAATAGTTGTTAAAAATAAAAAATCAAGTAAATGTGGTGAGAACAGTGGCTCAATCACCAGTTTTTTTTCTTTTTTTGTCTTTTTTTTTGAGAGAGAGACAAGAGGAGAGAGAGGAGAGTTCAGCGGAGGGCTGGGGCTTTAGCAGTCGGCAATCGGGATGGTGTCCATGTCCTCGAACAGAGGAGGTTCTTGACCCAGCGGGTACGACGCAGCGATAGACTTGAGGGTCAGCAGATCCTGGATATCCTTCGTAAGTTTGGCAATCATTTTCGTGCGAGTAACCTCGTCGTTGGCGTTCTTTGCTGCATGGTACCTTGCAATCGATGCAAGGATATCGTCGTATTCCGAATGATCGGGGTCAAGTCCGAGAGTCCGCAAGAGATGGCGGTCGACGGTGGACTGATTATGTGCACGACGAATCGCTCGGACAAATGCATAAATATCGAGTTTCTTGCTTGGGAGCTTTCCTTTGGACTTGCTTGGGAGCTTTCCTTTGGACTTGCTTGGGAGCTTTCCTTTGGACTTGCTTGGGAGCTTTCCTTTGGACTTGCTCGAGACCTTGACGGTAAGCTTGAGTGGGAGAACAGGTTTGGGCGTCATGATAAAGCGGTTGTTTCATACTATTTTATGATACGAATCATATCCTATCAATTTTATATGTCTATTACATCATACTGAACAAAAACCGGTAATAAAAAATATAAAAAAATAAAAAATCAAGTAAATGTGGTGAAGAAACGGCACTGTTTCGAATTCACCAGTTTTTTTTTGTTTTTTTTTGAAAGAAAGTGGGGAGAGCTATGGATCTCTACCAGCTATAGTTGCGTTGAGCCGCCTCCATTTTTTGTTTTTCCAAATACTGATCTCGTGACTCCTTCTGTGCTCGTTCCAAATTAGCAGCGTCTTCACGCCGCCGGAGTCGAGCCAGTTCATTGTCTCGGGCTTGTTGTTCAGCAGCAGCTTTCTTTTTGGCTTCTTTGGCTTGAGCTTCTCGGGCTTGTTGTTCAGCAGCAGCTTTCTTTTTGGCTTCTTTGGCTTGAGCTTCTCGGGCTTGTTGTTCACGTTGAGCAATACTGTCAGCTTCCGATTGTTGCTGTTTTTCGTGATTTTTAGCGTACGCAAGAGCGTTAGCTTGTTCAACACGAGCCATACGAGCAGCGATGATCCGGTTAGGAACTTCTTGATTTTTGGTGAAAGCCAGAAATTCCTGTTCAGGAAGAGAAAAGAGATATTCTTCGTTGCTCATTCTTGGAAAAGAGTTTCAAATTAAAATTATGATAGGTAATGATATTGTATTCAATTTAATTTATCATATACCAGTTACATATCAATAAACCGATTACAAAAAAATCATTAAAAATAAAACCGAAAAATCTATTGATTTGGCATGTTCATCTGAGATAGATGAAGTTGAATCAAGTCAATTTCAGAAGTTACTTGAGAAATCATTCGACTCGCTAAATTACACAATTGATTATAATCATGAAGGATATATTCCTCTCGGGAAATCCATACTTCAGGAGAATAATCACTTGATGATGGACATCTGAATGTTCGTTGTTCATCAAGCATTTCCTGTAAAAGAGTCTTCTTCTTTTCAAGGAGGTCAATAACCTCTTGTTTAGTGAGGTTACCAAGGTGAGCCATTTGAAAATAATGATTTATAATTAATGAATTATGATAAAAATATAATCAATTTAAAAAAATGGTTACAAAATAAAAAATCAAGTAAAGTCCCTACCCTCCTCTTAAATCCAGTGATAAATTTATATAAATTTATACAAAAAAAATATAAATTTATAACATCTTATACAATTCAGTTAATTCTTTTAACCATAATTGTTCAATCGTTGTAGTCTTTAATTCATCTAAGTATTTCTTTAAATCTTTTTCTTCTTTTAATAATTTATCTACATTTTCTTTGGATACACTATCCATTGGCATTTTAATTAAATAATTATAGGAATCATCAATCATATCTAATCCAAAATTCATTAAGATTTCCATGATTACATGTGTTTGTTTTCGACGCAAATCAATCTTATCATTCAATACTGCCATAATGTATTTTACCTTATTGGATATTTTATTCAATTGTTTTGAAATATCATCTACTAAATATGCTTTACGTATATCATATGTCTTCAATCGAACTTGAATAAAATCATCCATAATATCATAAATGGTATCATATTTCTTTAATTGCTCATGTTCATTGAATAAATGCATATTGGTAATGGTTTTGGTGGACACTAATTTAAATTCTTTTTCAATGTTTTCAATAGGTCCATTTAATTTAATTTTAAAATCAACATGTTCGTCTGTACAATTGTCTTTGTATTCTTTGATCTTTTTCTCTACAACTAATTCTTCTAAAAATTCTTTATAATCTTGTGACCAAGTACCAATCGGTAATTCTGTGATATGTAAATTTAAATTATCTAAATGATAAATACCTGTAAATGTGTATTTCTTACCTTCCTGAGTAATTGAACCTTTGTATCCTTTATAATAAGGTAAAATGTTCATTTCATTTGGAAGATCATTTAATTTATTCATGATGTATTCAACAATTTCGATAGGATTATAGCATAATACTTCAGTGCTAAACCCTGTACCAATTCCTTTACATCCATTGATCAATACCATTGGAATAATAGGAATATAATAATTAGGTTCTACTGGAGTACCATCATCATTCAAATATTTAAGAATTTTATCATCTTGTTCATGAAATATTTTACGAGTCAATGGGTTTAATTCTGTTTTAATATACCTTTCACTTGCATTATCTTTACCTCCTTGTAAACGTGTGCCAAATTGTCCTTTTGGTAATAATAGATTGATATTATTTGATCCTACAAAGTCTTGAGCCATACCAACAATCGCGCCATTTAAACTGGCTTCACCATGATGATAGGCAGAATGTTCGGATACATATCCACTAAATTGTGCAACCTTAATTTCATTGACTAAATTCTTTTTGAATGCAGCAAATAAAATCTTACGTTGACTGATTTTAAGACCATCTATTAAATTTGGAATGGATCGATCACAATCATATTTTGAAAAGTGAATCAATTCATTGTTTACAAATTCATTGTAAGTAATTCGAGGGCGAGATGTGTCGATAAATAACTCACGATTATAATGACATAACCATTCTTTACGATCATCTGCACGTTTCTTATTGAATACTTTATCAATGGTATCATCACTTTCATCGGTCCAATCAAAGTAAACAATTTTTTTATTTTTGAAATATTCTTTGAATTCTTTAGCAGTACTTGTACCTAATCCTTTGTAATATTTGATTTCCCATCCTTTTTGATTCGAGTGTAACCATTCACGATATTCACCTTCATTGTAGAATAGAATTTCAGTTTCTTTATTACCTTTACCCTTTTTAGCTTTAATAATTGGGGTGTTCATAAATCCAATAAAATCAGGAATTCTCATTAATGATTTCCATAAACTACCAAATAAATTAATACCAAGACCTTTAATATGACTACCGTCTAAATCTTGATCAGTAATGAATAATATTTTACTGTATCGTAATTTCATACGAATGTCATCTTCAGTATATTCACGATGATTTTCTAATCCCATAATCTTTTTGATTTCAGTAATTTCTTTATTTTCATTGATTTTTTTAATGTTTTCATCACGAACATTCAATAACTTACCTTTCAATGGATAGATGCCATAATAATTACGATCATCTGTTGATAAACCAGAAACAACTCCTGATTTAGCAGAATCTCCTTCACATAAGATAAGTGTACATAAATGCGATTTACCAGTACCTGCATAATTTGCATCCATTAATTTTGGAATACCAATGATACTACGTGTTTTAGCTCCATCTGTTTTCTTAGAATTTGCCTTGTCTTTTAGTTCAGACAAAGTAACCATAATATCCATTAGACCTAATTTACGCATCATTTGTTCAATAAATTTATCACTTACTTCACATGTAGATCCAAATTTATTGTAGGGTGTATTTAAATAATCTTTGGTTTGACTATCAAAACTTGGATTTTCAATAGAACAATTGAGAAAGATCATTAAGTTTTCACGTAAGGTTGCCGCTTTAATTTCTATTTTCTTTTTCGATGAAATATAGGCTGTTACTTTACGAATGATTTGATTCATAATATACTCAACATGTTTACCACCTTTACTGGTGTGAATACCGTTGACGAATGAAATTTGAGTAAACTCATCTTTTAAGCAAACAGCATATTCCCATCGATCGATGGATTCATAAACACGATTAATGTCTTTATCAATGTACATATCAATGTAATTTGCAAATGTTTTCACTGGTAATAATTCACTATTGTATTTAACTTTAACCGTTTTATCCGTCACTGCAGCAATATCATAAATTCGTTTAATGAATAATTGCTTAGTACTTTCATCTAAACCATCCATACCAAGACGTTTATAATCGGGTTTGAATGTAATTTTAGTATAGGATTTCTTCGTACAAGAAGTAATGACTGGTTTTTCAATGATGTCTAAATTATTACGAAAGGTTTGAGTGTATTTCTTTTTACGGACGGCATCGACTGTTTCAATTGATCCATATTCAGACCAAATTAAAACAAGTTTAAATCCAAATCCATTTTTACCACCTACAATTTTCTTTTCAGTTTTATCATAATTGGTAGAGGTACGTAAATGACCAAAAATTAATTCTGGAATATAAATGTTATATTCAGGATGAATTTCAATATCAATACCATCACCATCATTGAGCATACTAATTTCACCATTGTCATGGATTGTAATATCAATATAAGTTACTGGTGTTTTATTCATCATACGAATGACGTGATCACGACAGTTCACAATACCTTCATCAAATAATTTGTATAATCCTGGAATATAAGTATGTAATTTGTTGACAATCTTGCCATCTTCAAATAACCAATTATTGGTTTCTATTTTTTCAACAGATCCGATATAAGTATCAGGATTATCTAAGATATGTTGTTTATCGGTTTTACGCTGATACTTGTGGGCGAGATCTGTCATTTCTTTATATAATTTAGATTCTAATTATTAAATACTTTCAATTTATTTTATAAAAAAAAATAAAAAATCAAGTAAAGGGGGTGGTATGTTTTACGGTTTAGGTACACCAATCCATTCTTGCGATCCGTATCGGAATTTTTTTTGGATGTGAGAACTTTCAATCTCCTCTTCATCTGAGTCCCCGAAAAAAGGGGACATGCGTATTTTTTTTGTGTGGCTTTTTTTCTTTTGTGTTTTCGAAAGGAGAGTGCGGAGAGACAGGCAGAGGGCGGAATTTTCAGCTTTCAGCAGAGGTTAAATCTCTGCATATACTACATTGGATTGATATAGGGCGGCAATCTCGGCAAGTTCAGCTTGAAGCCGTGCATCAATCTCAGCAAATTCAGCTTCAAGCTGTGCATCAAACTGTGCATCAATCTCGGCAAATTCAGCTTGAAGCTCTGCATCAATCTCGGCAAGTTCAGCTTGAAGCTGTGCATCAATCTCGGCATTGTTCAGATAATAATGGACACGGTCGTTAGAATTTGAAACAGGTGACATTGTTGTTTGTGAAGATAAAAGTCTTTGGGGTGTTGTAAATTATTTATTATTTATAAACTTATTCAATTTATTCAACTGATTATATGTTGTACCCCAAAAAACTAGTTATTATTTTTATAAAAAAAATAAAAAATCAAGTAAAGGCACTAATCTCCGTCAACCATAAAAACTATGCAATTCCATACATCATCGATTAAGATCACAAGTAGCGTCCTAGTGAGCCTGGACATCAGGGTTCTATGTTTATTTGAAATACGGTACTTCAGTGTAATTACACACTGTAATAATCTTAAAGTTAGGGACAATGAGGAAAGGGGTTGCTGATAGGGTATCAGTGAGGAATTTCACATGTAATCACTCACGCAAGAGTAATCTATGGTCTAGTCAATTCCCATTGACTGGTGTTTTTAATACTAGAACACCATAACTTTCTCGAGGGTGTCCCAACAGCGTAGGGACGGGGTGGGAGGCAACACAGGTCATGCATAATAAGTGCAAGGCTAATGCACAAATCGAAATAACCTGCATCACCCCCCGGGCGTTTACTCATCAGCACCCTCCCCGGCATGGGAGGGGGTCTGAGCAGACGCAGGGTGAATGAGTTCGTCCTCATACTGCGGATCGTAGAGCCACTGGTTCTTCTCAGGACAGAGAAACTTCCTGGTCTCCTTGATGTTGGTGAAGATGATGGAATCCCACCGGAAGCCGTACGTCGAGTGGATGTTGCCAGACCGACAGACAGGTAACATGATGCCATGACGGTTAACATGAAAGACCTTGGTTGAGCATTTGCTCCCAGTGGGAGCACGACACTTGAAACTATTGCACTGGGGGATCACAATGCCGAACTCGTCGGCGACGACTCCATCGGGAGTGTGATCAGACCCGATGAGGAAGAAGATGTCAGTCTCAAATTTTTCCTTGCGGAGGCGGGAAGCATCTACACATTCGGCAGGAGAGACAGTTCCGTCCGGATTGACCGAAAAGAGCATCCCATGAGTAGGCGAGATGTAGACCCCGATGAAGACCTTGACAGGTTTCGGAGCGTCGACAGGCGAGGGGGGATCAGGAACGAACATGTCGAGGCGGCATGTACCACCCTGGCGTTCGAGCAGAGGAAAATTACCCTCAGTGGAGGGCGGATCGCTTATTTCACTTGAAAGTTCAGAAGAGGGACGCTTAGAGCAAGGCTCTTCGAGGTTCTCTTCGGAATTACTGTTAGCACGTTTCATTGCAGGTGAAGGAAAGCGAAGTGTTATTCCAGCTGAATAACTATGCTTTTACTTGAATACATTTAAAATAAATCAATTTATTCAACTGATTACATGTTGTACCCCAAAAAACTAGTTATTATTTTGATTAAAAAATATGAATCATTTTATCCAACAATTGGGAACAGTTGTCCTGTACCATAAAGGTTTTTATATTCCTCATACATATTACGAGGAATGACAATCCGATGAATTGACGGATTAAAATGACCATTTGACATTCGAGCCATTCCATATCTGGTTACATATCCATCACGATGAATCCGAAAACGCTCAGATGTAGGATGAGATGGTTGTTGTTCAAATAGTTGAGTCATTTCATTTATGCAAAATGAAATATCACCATCTCTTGGGTCAATCAAATTGTACCAATCCACGATGGTATCATGGAGAAATTCAACATCATTAAACACAATAGACTGTCCAGTGATTGGATGAATTCCAACACAAAGATTCATGTTGAAAATTGTTGATTATCAAATAATAAACAATTATGTTTTCAATTTTTTATTTTATCATAACAATCTTTAAATATTTTATTTTTTTTAGTATGTAAGGTTGCTTGATAAAATAATTCCATACAGGATTTAAATTTATGTTTATCAATCGACCCAAAAATTTGACCCACTGTTTTATGTTGTAAGCATTGATATACTAATTTGGTTATTTTTATTAAAAATTTACCAGTAATTGGATGATTGATGTACAATTTAGCTTCATCCAAATCTTTCAACCCATAATAGATGGACATATCGGATTGGCCTAAACCTTGTAATTGTGGAAAAATATACCACATCCAATGTGTTTCTTTTTTACAATTTTTAATTTCATTGATCGCATCTTCACCAGAACTATAATCCAATCTTTCTTTAATTCTTCGAATAAACATTGTAAAATCACCATATTTTCTAGTTTCCATTAAATAAAGTAAATAAAAAAGATTGATCTAATAGATACAACCAATATCATCCAAAAACTTCAACTCAAAATATGGAATATGGTGAGAGGAAAATCCAACAATAGGAGTGTTAAGCTTTCCAGTACTTCTGATTTCATCCGCCTTTGCCTTAAGTATAGTATACAATGGATGACAGAAATATCTCCATGCCCATACTTCGACAAATATGTTCAATGATAAATACTTCATGACGACTGTTTGAAATACGTCAGAACTATCGGTTTCACCATCAATCGCAACAAGAACAATCTTATTGCCAATATGTGGATCAACCATCGTTTTACCAAGAAAGGCAAATCGTTTATTCAATTGTGTGATCAAATATGGACCAGAATCAAAGATGTCATCTGTCTCACTAAAATTCTTCACATCACAATGATGTTTTTTGAAATGTTTATCTGGATTGAAATATGGATTACCTGAACAGGTATATCCCTTCACTTCAACCCACGATGGTTTCCATCCCTGGATCAACTCCTCAAACAATTTATTGAAATTGATGTATATGGAAAAATCGATATACCCCATTGGAGTCATGCATTTATCAAACACCGATTTAGATCCAGTGATCAAATTCGTCATGTTGATATAAATATGAGCGGACTTAATCGAAGGAATCCTCGGAATGGGAATCAGCTCAATATGTCCACGTGGAACAAATGATTTTGCCATTAGAGATGGTCCGGTTGGAGTAGTCTCTTTTGGTTGAAACGATGCACTAATTGAATTGAGAAACCGAAAATGTTGATGAAATTCATGAAGACACGCAGTCAACATGTTATTTCTACTATGGATGGGTTTCGACAACTCTTCTTGCAAGAGTCGACATAATTCATCCTTACTTAGAGAACAGACATAATCGACGGTTGCATATGAAATGTGGTTCTCGGAATTCATGGTGTGTTTTACAATATATAAATTAGATAAATAATATCAATTTTATATAATGATATCAAATGTCTAAAATGATAGAATCTATTAATTTTTTGATATAGCCAGTATCACGTAATGTTTTTAGAACGCAATGTTTACCTTTAATAATATTTACATTAGTATGATGTTGAACATGTTCACAATGATATATATGATGGCAATCATTCATATCTGTAACACTTGTATCTGCATATAATGTATATTTTGTAGTATGATTGATAATATCATTTAGATCAGTATATTTGGTATCCAATGATTTTTTAAGTTTCGTTTGAGGAATAAAGCTAATTACATTGGTAATGTTACATAAAGACCCAAATAACATAGCAGCATATCCACCGGCTGAAATACCCATAAAAATAACCTTAGTATAATTACCGTTTTGTATGATTTGATTTAAATATACAACAGTTTCATCCACATTATTTGTAATTCCTTGAATTCCTTTATGATACCAACATTGATTTTTATCAATAAAAAAAACTAAATCGCAACCATTTGTGTAGACGGAAGATAAGTATCTTAAAAATTCAAAAGGTATAATTCCTCCAAAACTGGATACCATTCCACCAAAACATACAATCAATGTTTTGTTTCCATGGATCATTTTGTATTCACTGCTCATATATATTTATTCATATAATTTTTGTAATTTATGAAATAGATACATGGACATGACCATACAATTTTCATCAGCCAATGTTAAATGATTATAGATAAATAAGGGTTGAATATTTTCGTCATCAATAGCAAAATGATATGATCGATTATCATCTGGTGAATTAACACAGATATGATAAGGCGATGATGCAGAATTTAATTCACGTATATAATTTTCGAATTTAATTTTTTTTAATATTCTAGATACACTATCTATGATGATTGTGTCATCTTTATGCTCACAAACTGCCCATAATAGACCATTATCAGCATACAATTCGTATGGAATCGATGCCATTTTTTTAATATAAATGATGGACTAGAATAGAAGCAGTTCAATTTTATAGATAATTACATACGTTTTTGAGGTTCAGGAATCATCATCATGCGTTCAGCTTTAATTCTATCTAAGGATTGTCCGATGTTTTCAGAGCTCATTTTTTCAGATTTATAATCTTCAGGTGGAGTAATAATACGAGTATTGTCGTCGAACATGGAATAATTATGCATTTGTCTTAAACCTGCGTTACCTTTTACGGAAAAATCATCATTATCTAAAAAACTAAAAGAGTCAGATTTGCAAGACATTTGAGATAGTGAAAAGCATTCAGGTTCATCATTAAAATTAGTAGCTTGATGATTGACAATTTCATGTTGTGGTTTTAAATATTGATAAATTTGATTATCAAATAAAACTTGATTTCCTTGATTTAATAATAATAAAGCAGGAACTTTATTTACAGTAGGAGGTAATAAAACCTTTTGATTTTTTTCTAGTTGAACGATAATTTGTCCTTTATTATCTTTATAACGGTTATCAATACAAATGAAGTGAATGGTTTCCGTTAATTTACTTCTTGAAATAATTTGTAATAATTGTTGAGATGGTTCGCAATGATTACTATAATAAAGAATACAAGACATATTTAATAGTTATAAAAAGTAATTAAAAATTTAACTAAATATAAATAAAATTGATTTATAAATTAATATTATTCTATAATATATAAAAAATGCCTCAGTTGAAGAATAAATCGGAATTAAATGGAGCGTTACAATTTACGTTATACGATGTACATCATAGTGTTGCGAATGCAATTCGACGAACTATATTAGAAGATATTCCAAGTGTAGTGATTAAAACATTTCCGGATGAAGCGAATCAATGCAATATTATTAAAAATACAACACGATTCCATAATGAAATTATTAAACAACGCTTAAGTTGTATTCCAATTTATTTGAAACCTGATGGTAAAATGAATCTAGATGTACTTGAGTTACAACTTCATAAAAAAAATGATAGTAAAACCATTGAATTTGTTACAACTGAAGATTTTGAAATGACAAATGCTGGTAATAAGGTTGATAAAAAATTATTAAAACAAATGTTTAGACCTTATGAACACAAAGGACAGGAACATTACATTGATATTGTAAAATTACGTCCTCCATTGTCCGATAATATTCCAGGTGAAGAATTACAATTAACTGCTAAATTACAAGTGGGTACTGGAAAAGAATCGGGAATGTACAATGTAGTGTCAACCTGTTTTTATGTGTTTACACAGGACATAAAAGAGGCGAATAAACAATGGGAAAGTAAAAAATCATCATTTAAAGGAACGGATGAAGAAATTGAACTGATTAAAAAAAATTGGTATTTATTGGATGCGAAGAGATTTGTATTTGATAGTTCATTTGATTTTACAATTGAAACAGTTGGAATCTATGAAAACAATGATATTATGTTAATGGCATGTGAAATCATCCAAAAACAATTGCATGAGTATATTGAAGGTAATCATTATGAATTTCGAGAAAATGATACGACTATGAAAAATACAATGGATATTGTATTTCCAAATGGAAATTATACAATTGGTAAATTATTAGAATACCAATTTTATAAAAATATGTTTCCGAAATTATTAACTTATGTATCGTTCTTTAAAATTCATCCTCATTCAACCGAAGGTATACTTCGTGTAGCATTTAGTGATGAAACCTCTGAAAGTACATTAACTGAATATTTCATTACGGTGTGTAAAGTATTGATTGATGAATTTGATAGTATTTATAAATTGTTTAAGAAATAATAAAATAATCACGTTGAATTGAATCATTATGTAATACTACTTCTTCTTTTGGTTTATGTAATTCATAATTTAATGAAAACATTAATTGTGATGGATGTAAATCATTGATGTATTTTTCAGTAATTAAATAAGTAATATATTTTTTTTCAGGAGATAATACAGTGATATACATTTGATGTAATTGATACATATGAGGTTTGTATTTAGGTGGGTAATCTTTTAATTTTTGTACTTTATGAATAAAACATGAAATGTAATGTTTGAACAATGCAGATGTATATTGTTTAATTTCCTTTTCGTATTCAAAGGATGTTTCGCTGTATTCAGGGTAAAAATTTAAAAATTCTTTTAAAGTATTTTCATTTTTTCTTAACATTAAATAATAATATTTATAGTTGGGTTGATTTCCTCTTAATTCTTTGATATGGTCATAATTAGGGTTGATTAATTTGCATCGATAAAAATCTGTTTTTAACATATACCCTTTAAAAAACCATGATTCTGGCATGGTAATGGATTCATACATTTCAAATGAATATGTTTTTGGAAATTGAACAGAGGAATGAGTAAACAAATTTTTTACATCATTGATTGGAATATGTTCTACAAAATTCATGTTATCTTTATAATAACAATGATATACATTGACTAAATACAAAGAAGTGGATTGAAATGGAATGACAATTCTATTTTTAGGATGTTGAATGACAAAGCTATAACAATATTGTTTATTTAATTCATCGTAATTTAATTTTGAATTTAATAAACATTCTTCATACATTTCATGAAAGGTAATTGAATCTGAATAAAATTTGCAGTTTGCACCAATATTCGATTTACTTGCATAAACCCATTTTTGAATATGTTTATCAAAAAATAAATTAATCATTGTTCCTTCAATGTTTTCTTCGATGGAAATAGAATCAAAGGGTATAACTTTAAATTCATCGAATGGAATTGATTTTTGAGGAGAATAACATGCTAATTCATGATTTGAAAAAATAACAGATCGGTATAATCCTAGCGATGAATCTAATTTAGAATCTCTGTCATATTTAATTAATTTATAATGTTCATAATTCACTTCCTTTAATCCATTGGATGGAGTATAATAAAGAACAATTACATTACCTGATTTATCCACATCATAATTAGAATATTTTTCAATGGTAGACATGGTATGATATTTATAATTAAATTTTTCTTTTTAAATATTTAAAATTTATATAAATAATATCTATTTGATATATAATGAGTATATCACTTAAAATAAATGATATTATAGGTATTAATAGTAAAGATGATCCTTATATCATTGATTATATTGATGATCATAATATCAAATTAATGAATTCTCTTGAAACATTACATTTTGATATTATTGATGGACGATTAAATACGACAAGTATTCAAATTATTTATTTATTAAGTCGATCCAATCATGGATATGCTGAAGAAAAAGGATTTATTAAAAATAAATGGATCGAATTTATGATCAATGATATCACTTTAATTGGACAAATCACAAATACAGAATATGATATGATCGAAGTTCAAGTATTTCCTGGTAATGAAGAAATATATATTGATTTTGCTTACAAAGGAATGCCTTCTTTTCTTGAATATATTAAATTAAGAGAAGAACCATCGATGTTAGATTCGGATGAGATTGAAATTGAATATGGAGATAAATATTTAGAATACATTGAATTACCTGATCATTTAAAACGATATGCAATTCAATCGCAAACACATGATTTATTGAATGATATGTTATCATCGGTTCATGTAAATAAACGAGAGAAAATGATGAAACAAATTACATTGATCATTGATCGATATATTCAATTACGTGAATTATATTCGACTATTAATGATCGTAATGAAATTGAAAGTTATAAAATATATGGACATGATTATCGACCTTTAAAACAATTCTTGTTGAATAATAAATATGTGGACTGGTTAGTTCCGATTGTAAATATAAATAAACCATTGTATGATTCCGATAATTTAGAATTAATGCAAACCTATTTAGATATAGAAAAGGAATTTGCCTTGAATAGTAAAATGGAAAATCATGAAAAAATATTATATTCTAGATTGAATGAATTATTTTCTTCATATGAACCCAATATTGGAAAAGATACACTTTATTATAAAGAAGTTGGTAATGAAATCTATGGATTAAGTCGTTTGGAAGTGTATAATACTCAAGGTAAACGTTCTGATTATCCGTATTTACAAATGTTTAATACTGGGTCAACTATGTTAAAAAATAAAACAATGATTCCATTAAGACCGGCTGATGTAATTAGTATTATTCGATTTAGAAAATTACCAAAATATTTTATTGATTTTTATAAATTAAAATTACCTACTACCAAATTAACAGAACGTTGTTATTATAATGAATATGCTAGATATTATTGGCATGATTTTAAGCAATACAAACATAAGCTAACTATGTATAATGATAAACCTGATATGGATTATAATGATTATGTACATTCTATGATTGAATCTACCATAGATTTATTAAATAAAATAAAACCAGCCTATACCATCGATGATGTAGTATATCAATTAGAATCATATTTAATCAATAAAGAACATTTGACGATACAACATTATGAATTTATTCATAAAAAATTAAAAAAAAATATTTCTACTTATCAACATAATTTTAATAAATTAACAGATCAATTTATTTCTTTGTATAATTCGTTTGATCGTTTATCATCAAAACCGAATAGTTTAATTTTTGATATCATTCGTCGAACTGAACATAATTATGTAGAAAAATTAAATCAATTCTATCATTTGGATTCTATGTATTCTTCATCTGAGCATTTACATAATATTTTAGAATTTGATGGAGGTAAAACATATATGACAATCTTATCGAATATGAATATATATTCATCGCATGACATAGAGCATATATTAAAACAAGTATTAGATGACACCTCAAAAGATGTAAAAGATACAAACAAAAGCAGTTGTACAAAGTTAAATGAAATATACAAAAAAATTGTTAAACAATATACAACCGTAGAAGATGTAAAAAAGGATAATCATAAGCCTGTAATGATTGATACTTCAAAACATGCTGAATTATATAACTTGATCATTAATAAATTATATGAAAGTGATCCAAACATTGATTCTAAAGAAATTGATGAAATATTAGAAAATGAAAAAGAAAGTTTACCTGTTTATGTAGCAAATGGACATTATGCAATATTAGAGGATGGAAAAACAACCACCTACTATAAACGATCACAAGATAAATGGGTAGAAACAACTATGAAAAATGAAAATGCATGTGAATTAAAAGATGAATGTTTATCCTCTAAAAATCAATGTGTATCAACTGATAATATTCAATTTCAATTGAAACATGAATTAGTGAATAATATGTTAAAAGAATTTAATGATATTAAAGATCAAGAATACAAAACACAAACTAAAAAATTATTATTAAAATTAAAATATTATATTGAAAAATTACCGTATTTAAAAACATATCATAATAAACAAAAATTAAAATACAATAATTTGTATCAATCGATTGCAAGTAAGCTTGAAGATATGAATGTTAAAGTATCTCCCTATGAACCTATTTTAAATAAAATATTAGCGATTCAAGATATTACAATTAAATATCAATATATTATTAAATTTAAAAATAATTATACAAGAGAATCCCATTCCGATGAAAATGAATATTGGTATTACTGTATTAAAACGGGTGTCAAATTATTACCATCTTTCTTATTTACATTAGCAACTGTTTATGAACAGGACAGAGATAATTTTGGAGATGAATTAGAAAGAATATGTCAATTACAAGGAACATTATCCGATGATGGTGATAAAATTGTAGATAAATATGGTAGTGGACTTGTCATTAAATACATTCAATACAATACAGATGAAGGGTATGATTCAAGTGGTTTTAAAATTAAATCAAGAGACATCATTGAAGAAGATGATGTAGAAATTAAACATGCTATTTCTGATTTAGATGCAGTGATTATCAATACATTAAGATCATTGGCGAATAATACTGGAATTTATTTGAGTGAAGAAAATTTAAATGAAATCAAATCATTGATAAAACAATATCAATTTCAAAGTGTATCGAGTAAATTATTATATATTATTTATGGCTATTTTTTCATGTATGTACAAATACATAATATAAAACCTGTTAAAACCTTTCCAGGGTGCGTAATGTCATTTGATGGATATCCAATTCCTGATACAGAAAATATCGATGGATTGAAATATTTAGTATGTGTATTAAAATCAATGCGTGATGATATTGGAAACAACAAAGACAAAATTATTCAAAATTTAAAAACAACCATGCAATACATTTTAAAAATGGATATAGCGATTCAATTAAAATATAAAAATTATGTAAAAATAGAACATAAAGACGATTATAAATTTTATGATATACACTGGGATTTATTTTTACCTCCTTTAAAAAATGTAGAATTAAAATTTAAACCACCAAGTCATGCGGAGATTGAAAAAATGGACATATATGAAATGAAAAGTGTGATGATGTATTTTAGTTTTTTGATCATTCAAGGTATACAAACCGTAATGAATAAATTTGATCCATTATTAGTAAGATCTACCTCGATTCCATATAGTTCAAACGCATGTTGTAATGACAATGATAAAATTGTGTATGAATTTTTAACAAAAAACAATAAAGACATTGAAACGTTAAATCAAAAGGTATATGAATTATCGAGTTATATGAATGAACGCAATCCATGCTATATAATAAATACAGAAAATCGTTTAATTGTGCCAACAAGTGTGCCTAAAATATTTTTAGAAAAAACAATTTATCGAGCATTTATTCAGTTATGTAAATTAAATCAAACATCTCCATTAATTGATACTGATTTATTACAATATTGTCCATCTTTTAAACTAGATGGTATTTTAACATTGGATGAACAAATTCAATTATTAAAAGACAAAAATGTAACCTATACAATGGATGCGTTCAAACAATTATTAAATATTATGAATCAACGTAATACAATTACAACCGTTCATTTGTTTTATAAATTAAAGGATATACAATCGTTATTTGATGTACTGATGATTGAATCCATTAATATAAATCAAATTGGTACATTAAGTAATGATTATCAAGAAAAAATTAAAACTTATTTAGGAATGGGATCATTAAAACCAAGTCAAAAAAAACAAATCCAACAGTTTTTTGATCAACGAAAAATATACAATTCAAGTGCAAGTACTAATGAATTGTATTTATTGATGAATTATATTCATATGATTATTCATGTAATACCCTATATGATTGTAAATAATGTTGAATACAAAGGATCTTTAGTTCCATGGGAACGATTAAAATTATCAGAAAGACACGGTAAGGATTTGATGGATCATATTCATACATATTATCATTCAATTATGCAATTAAAAAATGAATACGATATTGTTGAATATATGACAATGATGATTCCTATTTTAGAAAAAAATTATGTGAATTTACTCGACATTGAATGGCAAAGTCATGCAAATATAAATCGTGTATTAAATTTATACATTGATCACATATTTATGTTATACATTCGAGCAGATCAAGAAAATATTTATAATAAATTAATTGTAAATGTGTTATATACGTTTGTTGAAAATTTCATACGAGAAATTCATTATCCTAATATAACAGAGCAAGTCATTCAAGAAAAAATAGAAAAATTAGAACGAGAAGAAAAAAATACAATCACAAATCGATTGAAAAATATGAATGAAATGCAACGTAGATTATCCAATATTCAAAAAGAATTAAAATTAGGTGAATGGAGTGTTGGATTAACTACATCATTATGGAAGTATGATCAAGAGGCATATGATGCAATGAGAGATACCGAAATGCAAAAATTAATAGATGAACGAAAAGCTGAAAATGCTAAATCAAAAGGAGAATTAGAATATGATGATACAGTCATGCGAGATGAAAGAGATTTTAATTCAGATGATGAAATGGAAGCAACAAGTGAAGAATTTTATGATGAAATGGAATATTAGAGTAATAATATATTATTAATTTTATAACATAATAATATATTATGGATACCATTACACTTTCAATTATTATTTATATTTTATTATGTGGATTTATTCACGTTTTGAAACCATATTATATTTATAATGAAAATGGAACATTTAAAGAATTTGGTATTGGGTATAAGAAGAAAACAGTAATACCGATATGGTTATGTATGATTATCATTGCAATCTTAACCTATTTTTTTGTATTTTTATACAAACATCATTATTTACAATAAAATTGAACTGCTTTTTATTTTTTAATAAGAAAATAAAAAGAACAATGAGTGATTTCAAGACAAAATTTTTTGCCAGGTTGAATGAACTTGCCAATAAATATAAACATCAACCAACCAAATATTATATTATCCGAAGGTTTGATGATTCTGATCATGATGGAATTGGTGATTGTATATTTACTGCAACAAACCGCTATGAATTATGGTTAAAAGTTCATAATTATATTATATCAAAAGATCCAACAAGTGATGGATTATATCTTGAAGATTGGATTGAAGAAGTAAGACTAGATCATAAAGATGATTATTCTGAAGAATCGGATGAAGAATCTGATGAAGAATCCAAGATAACAAGTAATCCCAAAATCGTAGAATCTGAAGATGAAGACGATGAAGAGTCCGATGAAGAAGAATCCGAAGATGAAGAGTCTGAAAATGAAGATTCTGAAAATGAAGAAGAATCGGAAGAAGAAGATGATGATAAAGAAGAATCTGAAGAAGATACTCCAGAAGTTATTAATGCGACTATTGAAAGTGTATTGGATAATTTTGAATATGGAGATACTGAATGGTTTGAAGAATTCACTAAATTAATTTAAAATTAATTATTTTTTATTCTGTTACAGAATAAATGCGTGTAGTATCTTGTGTATTATCAGGTATAGATGCCATTGCTTGTTCATGATCTCCTAATGATACATCAACTGGCTTTGTACAACTATTACTAGATATAATATTATAAGAAACAGAGATGATGATAACACCCGTTAATATAAACCATACAAATTCAGAAACCAATTCTTTGAACATGACAAGTTTCTTTATTAATTCTATTACTTCTGGATTAGTTGTATCAAAAATATTCTTAATGGTTTCACTTTCATAAGCATATTCAATATTTGATAAATTAAATTCATTAATAATAATCAATGGGTTTTGATAAACATAATTATATTTAACTTGAACATCTGGTAAAATATATTTTTCTAATTTAGTTTTATATCCACTTAATACTAATAAAAAATAACCAATTGTATTTGAAAACGGTGCTTTCCATCCAGGTAACATCTTAAGAGCAACTAACAATAATCCAAACATAATACCCCAGGTAGGAATCGTAGAATATGCAATGACAGCTCCATTCGTATTACCATTACATAAGGATGACATGAGGGATAGATTCACAAAACACATCACCAAAAATATAAATGCTAAATATACGATATCTAACCATTCGACTACATTGTTGGTAAAAAATTTAACATTAAAATAAATTAAGGTTAACCAAAAATAAATATTAAATATAGTAGTTAAGTTCATCATTTATAGTGTAAGTATATTTTTTTTTATATTTCTAATTACTAATGGAATCTCCCATATTAACAGAGCCAGGTATTCGCCAGTTTTGTTTGAATACACTTAAGAAATGCAATGAAAAACGTATGGATTATATGAGTTATATCTTCAATGTTATTTTATTCATTGCCTTGTTTGGAAGTATTTCTTTTTTTTTATGGTATAAATATAATAATAAATTAAGTTCAACTGATAAACAACGAAAATTTGAAGAAGATCGAAATCATATACTAAATCGTATTAAATCATTATCTTTAGATAAACAACGATTGCAGAATGGATTAATTACTAATTTACCTATATGGTAAAAGGATTTAAATACTATTTCACATAATATAAACAAATGCATGAATCTATATTATGTACCTTAAAAAAATTTTATGATTTAAATAAAATACCCAACATTATATTTTATGGACCATGTGGGAGTGGAAAAAAACATATTGTATTTCAATTTATCAATATGATTTATAACAATAATAGTGAATATATTGATCGATATGTAATTACCGTGAATTGTGCACATGGAAAAGGAATTAAATTCATTCGTGAAGAATTAAAGTTTTTTGCTAAAACAAACATTCATGTTGATAAATTGTTTAAAACAATTATATTAATTAATGCGGATAAGTTAACAATTGACGCACAATCTGCATTACGTAGATGCATTGAATTATTTAGTTTTAGTACACGTTTTTTCATTGTAACAGATGATAAATCGAAGTTATTAAAACCAATCTTATCAAGGTTTTCTGAAATCTATATACCCTTACCGATTATTGATGGTAAAGAAATTAATTTACATTCTTATGTAAATACCTATCATTTAGAACAAAATCAAGAAAATTTAATTGAAATGATGAAACAATTAAATCATACGGAATTAATGGATCAAGTGAATCAAATTTATCAAATGGCATATAGTTGTATGGATATCATTGATTATATATCTAAGTATGAAACGAATATAGTGTTGAAATATAGGATTATGTTATTGTATAATAAAATTAAATATCATTTTCGTAATGAAAAATTATTAATGTATCATTTATTATCGAATTATATTATTTAGAAAATTTTTTATTTGAATCGTTTTTTTTGGTAAATATTAATCCTTGATAATTTCATGGATAGTTATAATATTAATAATTTATCAGAAGGGCAATATGAATGGGCATTAAAACTAGTTAAAATTTTATTACCATATATCCATGAAGGAATTCAATCCATGTTATCTGAATCGATACGATTGTGTGAAGAAACAAAAGAAACAAATAAATATTTAATGACATTACAGAATTTTTTAGCAAGAGTACCCAATTGGAATCCTGAAATCATTCAAAAGGAATGTAGTCGTATTATAGAAAAAAGTGGATGTACCTATATTGAGGATTTAATATCGTGTGTACACATTAGTCATTTAAAAATATTAGCAAGTATAAAACCTGGTAAAAGTCAGAAAAAAATAGACATTGAAATTCCTAAAATGGATAGATTCATTCATAAAGTGTATATTAATTGTTCTAGAGAATTTTATTCAAATACATATTTATTTGAAAAAAACATATCACCATTGATATATCAAAAAAATAGAAATGAAATTCATCAAATTATCAAGCAATCTATATTAGATGCAATTCGTGATAGTATACCCATTGATACTTTACTACGTTCTTATTTAGATGAATCGACTGATTTAATTTTTACAAAAGAAAAAGAGCCTGAAAAAGAACCCGAAACTGAAAAAGAATTATTTGAGAATATTAAACGTGAATCCATTCAATTTTCAGACAATGATCGTGTTATGTCAGTAGATAAAAAAGAAGAGGTTAAATTTGCATCGAAGGATGTAGATCATTTGGATGAAATTGCATCCATACGTCATCAACAACGTAAATTAGATGAAGAAAGTGATGAGGATGAACCTTTGATTATATCAGATGAAGTTCCATCCATGGACATGTTAGATATATCTGATTTATCTCCTCCAATGATAGAAGAGCCAGAAGTATCCATTGATGATTTATTAGTTAATTTATAGGACAGGGAAACCAACAAGATTTGCACCAATACCTAATCCTGCACCTGTTCTAGCAGAAACACCCATGCTAGGAATGTAAGTATCTAAAATGGAGAAAGTTGCAGCGGCAGTTAATGCGATTAATAATACTTCATCTAAATTTAAACCTTTACCACGGGGAATAACATAGGCAGCAATAGCGACCATAATACCTTCGACAACATATTTAATGGTTCTTCGAACTAATTCACCAAAATCAAACATAAAACTCATTATATATTTATTTAATAAAAAAATAATATATTAAATAAACTTAAAAAATAAGATTCTATATTTAATAAAATGTTTGAATCCAAAGTAAAAAACGGTAAACCTAATCCAAAATATGTCGATATCTTAGAAGAAGATAAGCCTATTGCTCAGCAAAAATTTGTATGTGTATCATTTATTTCTCCTGAAAAAGAGATTAAATCGAAAGAAATGTTTATTTTTGAGGAATTTGTAAAGAATTGGGATTTAGCTAAATCCATTGAGAAATATGCACAATTTACCGCATTTTTATCATTTAAATACAATTTAAACATGGAAACCATTCAAGCGGATTTAACTGAATTTTGCAAGGAAGAATCTGCTAAATTACATGAACATACATTGTTAGATGATTACAAAAATTTCATTGATAAAAATGGTGATAAATTAGAAAATGATTATTATGTACAAAATAAATTTCAAACCAATATTCGTGGTATTAAGGTTCGTGGAGTATTTCCTACCGTTGAGGAAGCTGAATTACGCGCTAAAATTTTGCGTGAAGTAGATCCTAACTTTGATATCTTTGTAGGACAAGTTGGTCTTTGGATGCCATGGGATCCCGAAGCATATAAGACTGGACGAGTTGAGTATATGGAAGAAGAATTGAATCAGTTGATGCATAAGAAGAAGGACAATGAAGATAAAGCAAAGGATTATTTCAATACACGAGTAAAGGAAACAAAGATGAAAGCGATTGAAGAAAATAAAAAGAAAGCAGAAGAATCCGGTAATGTATTGACCCAAAATATTACAGAAGATGGTACACTTGTTGGATTACGAGATACACAAGATTCATTATTTAATTCGGTAGAAGCTGCTCCAACGAATCAAGTTGAAAATAAATTATTTGGTAGTGATAATATTCCAACCTCTAAATCTTTAGAAGGGTTAAGTCCACTTAAAATGCCTTAAAATATTAATATAATATATATGTTTAGTAAAATATATTATATTAATTTAGAAAGAAGACCCGATCGTCATCAGCATATATTGAATGAAATCAACAAATTAAATTTTAAAGGTGAAGTCACAAGAATTGATGCAGTCGATGGTAAAAAATTAAACATCAAAGAATTACCGATGAGTTTATTTTCAGAACAGATTATAGAAGATGCATTGAATCCTGAAGGAACATTATATACGGGTATGACAGTTGGTGCAATTGGTTGTGCATTATCACATCGTGAATGTTATTTAAAAGTAGTGAAAGAATGTAAAGAGGATGAATATGTATTGATATTAGAAGATGATGTCTATTTTGAAAAAGATTTTATGTCTAAATTAAAAAATTATATCAAACGAATGCCATCCTATGATTGTTTTTTTATAGGTACACATGGATATTATACAAGTGGAGGATTTTCTGCACCTGGAAATATTGTTGCTAAACATCCAAATGCAGTATATGAACGTCCATATATAAACTTTGGTTTATTTGGGTATATCATTAATAAATATGCAGCAAAAAAAATGTTAAACATGTTTCCTTTAAAAAAAAGACAAATTGATAGTGAAATGAAAAATGTATTCAATAAAATAAGAACATTTGTATTAAGGAAGGAGCGTAAATCTTGGACAGATGAAATTACTCTTGATTATACATTAATTAAAAGTGATCAATCTCAAGAATCATATGAATTTGGATCAGATACTCAAGTTAAAGAAGCTGATTTATGGGATGATGATTATGTTACTAAAAAATATGCTGATTTAGAAAATGTGATTTATAAAAAAAGTAAACCTTATTTTACAAATATGTATGAAGTAGATCAATTAAAACATTTTCCGGTTAAAATTAATGTTGAATTATATGGGAAAGACAATGGCATTCCTGTTATATATTGTCATGGTGGTCCAGGTGGTGCAATTGATAAACTAATACCACGGTTGTTTAACTTAACTAAATATAAATTAATATTATTTGATCAACGTGGATGTGGAAAATCAACGCCGTTGAATCATACTGAAAAAAATAAAACACAAGATTTAATCGATGATATGGAATATATCAGAAAACAATTAAACATAGATAAATGGATTGTATCTGGAGGTAGTTGGGGATCATCGCTGGCTGTATTGTATGCGATACAGAATCCTAAATGTGTGAATGGAATTATTTTAAGAGGATTTTATGATTTAACTTTAAATCGCGAAGTTTTGGACAGTATGTATCCAGAAATATCTAGTGAAATATTAGAATTATTAAAATTAAAACCTACAACCAATTCCATTACCATGTTAAATAAATCATTTAAATTTATGATGAATAAAAATAAAAACAATAAAACAAGAAAACGTATCATTGAATTATTAGGACATTCAGAAAGTTCAAATCTTGCTGGTAAAAAAATGGATGAACCATTCAAAGATACAGAATCGACTGTAATTTTAAGTACCTATTATGAAATGAATCATTATTTTTTGGATAAAAATTATATTTATGATCATATTCATAAAATCAAACATATTCCAACCTATTTGATTGTCGGTAGATATGATATTATTACTCCACCGATTATGTCGTATCATATATCTAAATTGATGGATCATTCTACGTTATATATTACCAATGGAGGTCATACCATGAATGAAGCTGATAACATTAAATATTTTATCAAAGCTACACGTGACATTAGAAAACATATATAAAACCATTTAAAGACAAAATATTATATTTAAGTTAGAATGAATCCTGAAATTATCCAAACATTTTACAATTTACATGCAAAATATTCTGATAATCCTTATATGTTAAATAAATTAGAACATTATATATTTAATTTACCTAAAATTTTAGAAAATGTAGATCTTTTACATAAGCAAAAATGTATTAAAAATATTGAATTGGACAAAGAAAAAGAAGAATTCATAACTGAATTTTTATCTACTCATTTATATTATTATATTCCTCAAACTGAAATTTACATTGAATACATTGATGATAATTACCATATTATATCAGAAGATGATATTACGCATTCTATTTTTACAGCATTAAATCAAAATAAATTATTATCCAATTCAAAATATCGATTGACCAATAAATTATTTCGGTTGATTAAAGAACGATTGTTTCTTCATTCAACTCCTACCAATTCAACCATTCAAATGATTCTTAAATATTTAACTAAATATTTTAATTCGAAACAACATACCAAATATTTTTTAACAATCATTGGTGACTTTTTATTATCAAAAAAAGATAATTTAATTTTCTTTATGGATAGTTCTTATAAACAATTGATTACTCATTTTTATCATCATATCTATTTAAATATCAATAAATCCATCAATGATTTATTCAAACATAAATATCACGAACATAAATATGAGTTTTGTAGAATCATTTATGGATCTACCAATAAACAAGTAGATACTACCTTTATCAAAGAACAAATTTTTAATATTATTTCAGTATGTTGTTATTATTCCAAATATTATACTCATTCTGACGTATTTTTAGAACGTTGTAATAATCCTTTGTTTATTCAACGGGTAAATCTATTAAAAACAAATACACCTACTACCATGATTCAATCGTTCATTGATTATTCATTATTTCCTTCTACTACCAATAATATCATTGTCTATAAAGATATGTATTATTTATGGAAAACATTTTTGAAATTAAATCATTTACCATCTGTTATTTCTCAACAAAATTTTAAAAATATTTTACAAGAAATGAATATATATGATGAAGCAACTGATAAATGTGTAGGGTATACCAGTAAATTCCCAACGTATTGGAATAATTTTACTTTATTTTGGAAACAATATGTAAAAGGGTGTAGTGATGATGATGATTATTATAACATTAATAACTTTGTAAAATTATACAATGATTGGTGTGAAAATAAATTATTATGTATTAATACGGATATATTCAAAGAATTAATTAAAATTTATTATCCAAATGTATCGATACAAAATGGTAATTATATTACGAATATTTTATTAGAATAAAAAAATTTAATTTATAATTGTACAATTGGTAATTCAGGATTATCATTTAAAAATTCACGAATTAATTGATGATTTTCTGTAAATTGTATACGTCGAATCAGCAGTAAACATATCTGTAGCATATTTAATACATTTTGGATTGTTATTTCTTGATAAATTAATTCTTCAATTAATTTACCATATTTTGTTGCACCTAATTTAACAATTATGTCATTTACTTTATCATCATCATTATCTATTTTCCATTTATCCATAACACGATCCATATATTCTTTTCCATGTACAAATACTGCATATAGCATAATCGTTTGCGATTTAAATGCTTCTGCTAGATCTGTTGCTTTTCTTTTTTGTTTAATTCCTTGACGAATGAAATATTTCCATAAGGATTCATAATTATGATCCTTCATAATATAGACTACGTTTCCGACTACGAAAAATTCCAACATGTTTTTAAATCATTTTCATTTATATTATAACAGTTCAATTTTATAATGAATTAAATAGGCAACTAGACCAATGATAACATCCAATAATAATAAATACCATAAATTTGTATGATTGATTGCTCCAATACTAAAAATTAAATAAAGAAATCCATGAATGGGTCGTAATGGATTCCACCATACTTTATCTTTTTTCTTATTTTTTTTTATATAACAATAAATGAATCCAATTGCTGGTAAAAGAGTAACATAACCTACATATTTTAATTTTTCTATACATATTGTTTTAGCAATATAAACTAAGATTGATCTTACTAAAATACAAAAGATAAACAGATTCATATATATAATAAAAATATTTTCTATTCTTATTATATATGAAATATCATAAAAAAGTTTGTCATTCTGCTATGGATAATTGGCTTGTTATCCTTTTAATTTTACTCGTAGGATCTATTATCTACAGTATGGTTTTTGCAACCTATGAAACATTCAAAAATGTATCAACTTCAGGTATTAACACTGGTAAAAAATTAGTATTGTTTTATACCGATACTTGCCCTCATTGTACTGCTATGTTAAATGATTGGAATACTGCGGCTAAAAAGGTTAATACTGGAACTCAAAAAATGATGAAGATCAATTGCACCAAAAACAAGGACTTAGCTAACAAATACAATATCACTAGTTATCCTACTATATTATTATTATCCAATGGTAAGTTATCAAGCACTTATACCGGAAGCAGAAATGCAAGTGATTTTGAGAATTATGTTAAATCTAATATTCAATAAAATTGAATTGTAAATTGAACTACTATGAATATTAAAAACAACATGGATTTTGTATTCAACAAATTCATTACAAACGATCCTTTAAGGATATATAACCTTAGTTTACATTATATTATTTCTTATCAGAAAAAAAAACTATTCATTGGTAAATGTTTAGAACGATTGATTGATATATTCAATCATCAAATTGCAGGAATTGTCAATATTTGTATTTACAATATTGACAATTTAAATTTTAAACAACAATATATTCATTATCGTGATATATATTTGAAATTTATTTCAATGTTATTATACATATGTAAATTTAAAGAGGATGATACTCCTTTAATTAAATCAAATAAACATATTCATAATTCAATTATACAAAAATTCTATTCTTATCACATTGATCTAATTAAAAAATACAATGACTGTATTCTATTTGTAGATAAGGTATTGAATATTTTCAATACTTTACCAAAAACCAATTATATCGTAAAAGGAATTTTAATTCATCCCCATTTCATTATTTATTCTAATGTATGTGAAGTCGTAGATGTAGAAGATGTGAAACAAGAAGAAGATGAGGTTGAAGTGAATCAAGACGTACTAGACGATGGTATCGAAGTGAATCAATCCGTATCAGATAATACTGTATTAGATGAGGATGATATTCGCAGATTACCACCGAAAAAAAGGTATAGAAAATAAATCTATCATTTTTTTATATTTTTTTTATAATTTTTTTATAAATTTTTTATATTTTTTTTATAATTTTTTTATAATTTTTTTATAAATTTTTTATAATTTTTTCATAAATTTTTCTTTATTTTTTTATATTTTTTTTATTTTTTAAATGTTTAATATATGTCATATCCTTATATTGTAGTTGGTGGTGTAGGTGGTAGTGGTACACGCATGGTAATCACTATATTAAAGGAGTTAGGATTAAATATAGGTAATGATTTGAATGAAGCCAATGATAATTTAACATTCACATTACTTTTTAAACATTTAGGTACATTATCCTTATCCAATGATATGATTCATAATTATGTTAAAATCATTAAAAAAGAAATCAATTCTTCACCATTATCTTCTAAAGAAATTGAAATTGTGGATAGTTTATCCACTAAAGGACGGTATGGTCATGATTATCCATGGATACAAGATAGAGCAATTCATTTAAAACAGTTGAATAAATCAATTCCAATACCTCGATATCATACTAAATCCAAACCTCTTATGGATAAATGGGGATGGAAAGAACCAAATAGTCATATTATTATGAAATCATTACATGAATTATATCCATCTATGAAATTTATTATGGTAGTTCGTAATGGATTAGATATGGCATTTAGTACAAACCATAACCAATTACGTCTATGGGGACCGGTCTTTTTACCTAAAGAATACGTTAAATATGATAAATATAATCATATTATACATACACCCAAAGTGTCATTAAAATATTGGAGAATCATTCATGAAAAAGTAATTCAAGAATCTAAACCATTGAAATCAAACTTTTTAATGATTAATTATGATGATATGTGCTTACATCCTGAAAAATGGTTAGCTATTTTATTTGATTTTTTAGATTTAAATCATGAGTTAATTCCATCCGTATTACATAATGTTCATCCATTAAAACCTAGTAAATATTCTAATTTAAAACAATTTGATAAAAGTGACATTGAATTCAATCGTCAACTAGGATTTTAATGCAATCATTTCATAAAATTGAATATATATATCCCATATTATAAATATTAATCTTGTGAAAATGGTGTCGTTGATTCGATACCCTGTCTTGAAGCAGTATCCTATTTTTGAGATATTGCCGAGTGATATTGTTACTCACATCATCTCTTTCATCAAAAAAAGAGACATTCACAAAAAATTGTTTTGCTTGTCAAAAGCATGTTCTACAGCTTTCTGTCCAAAGTATGTTCATCTGTTAGTCAACCACACCTACATGATGTTTAAGACCTGGTATGATGGGTTTATTCCATCGTTCGATCTTCGAAATTTGAAGACAATTATCGTGGGTATTCGTTCGTATTACCCAGATCATTCACTCCCACCATTGGGCTACATCCCCGTTCGATCATTTACGGTGGATAATATCTTGGTACAGCATTCGCACTATCCTGCTTTTGGATGGACTCCTCCAAGTGTAACCACATTTTGTATCAGTGGAATGCCAATGAGCTTAGCGTTAGCTCATAAGTGGCATGATACGGGCAGAAAGATTGAGTTCCCCTACAAGGAGACATTTTTACAACTGAACATATCTCAATATGTGGTATATTTGCTACTTGACAAGTGCCTATTTCGAAATATTGACTTTTCAGGTGCACTCGCACTCAAACGGCTGTGGTTAGATGTTAACTTCTGCGGAAGTATTCGTCATTTTCCACCAAATCTTAGGGAACTAATTATCATGAACTACAAACCCTACCTCTACGATGAGGAAGATAATGAGCTTTGTGTTAGTTATACTAAGATGTTTGCTCCAATGGGGACGACTACTCTGTACATTGGTCCAATGGCACCTGTCATGGTGACCAGCTGGACACCAACACTGCAGAAGGTGTATCTTCCAAATGTACCTCGAATTGTCAAATATGAACTTCCTGATGGTGACATCTTCGAGGAAGAAATGATCGATGCTCCTTTCCCGGACGGATTTGGAGCAGAGATTATTCGGTATGAACCGGTTTAGGTTTGCTGATAATCGTTATGGATATCATTGTTGAGATTTTTTTTTATGATATTTTTTAATCTGATCAAATTATATGAACAAAACATTCAAAGCTGGTAAACGTTTAGGTAAAGGAAAGACAGGTACTGTATATACTATAAAAGATCATAAAAATTCAACCTTAGAATTAATGAATACTACTAATTTAACTGAAATCATATTAGAATATAAAAATAAAACAGAGACAATACATGATTTTGAATCGTTTAAATCTTTTGTAGAATCATTGAATGATACACATGTATGTAAATATTTTCATACAAAAAAGGCAAAACAAGAATTTGAAAATGAAATACTTGGATATAAACATGCATTGACATCGAATACAAAAAATAAAATAAAAGTAGGTAATTTTGGAATCAAATATAAATCAGGAATATTATTAGGATTTATTTTAGTTTATCCTACCAAAAACAAATATTTTACAATCATGGATAAATGTGATATGGATTTAAAAAAATGTATTTTAAAGGATCTATTTAAAGATGAATCTGAATTTAAAAATTTAATCCATGAAATATTAATTCAATTGATTCAAATTCAAAAATTAAACATTGCACATGGTGATATTAAATTAGATAATATCATGAAATGTAATGGTCAATATAAATTAATTGATTGGGGTTATATGCGTGATTTAGATTATGAAAAATTAAAATCATCATCTAAACCTATTTTAGGTTCATGTAGTGTATACTTTAAAGTTTATGCAGATGGTCACAATGGATATGTAAATGGAGTTTCATGGAAAACAGCATATAAAATATCATCTCAAATGAAATTTATGGAAATGTCTATATCTTCTTATTTAACAAATAAATCATCTAAATATTTATCTCATTCTAATTCTTATTACAATGAACAATATAAACAATATAAAGGAGAAGAATTATTCAATCATCTTAAATATGGATTAGATTTACATGCATTTGGCTGGGTATTGTATGATATATTGATAAAACAAGACTATAAAGATAAATACCTTGATTTTATTATGAATTTATATAAGTCAAATGCAAAAGATTCACTTGAATCATTTCAAAAATTGTAAGGATTTAATTAAATTGAATTTAAATGAATAGGATGCATTGATTTTAACGTACAAATGGAAAACATTGAATCGATTCACGCAACTCTTCTAGGAGAATACTATCTTGTCAGAAATGCATATGATAAGTATTTTCATAGTAGGGAAGAAGCTGACCGGATACTATGGGAAGAAGCAAAAGAACATTGGTTTGATCTATTCGAGGAATGGACTGCCTTCATTGATCCATTTTATCGGCAACAATTTCAAGATAAATTCTTTCGTAAAGTTTGTTTATTCTAAACAAAAGAATTTTTTATATTCTTTTTTTTGTAACTAGAATCATACATAAGGTATTGTTAGGATGATACTAAATTGAACCATACCAACTCTATACATAATAAGGTATATCAACACTCATCATGTCTTTCTTCTCCTGCATGTTTTGCCACCAAGAGGTACAACCTGTTCCTCCTCCTGCGAATCCTCCTGCGAACCCTCTTGAGAAACCTCGTGTGAAATATATTGACACTAAAATGATTAATGACGCCAACAATGACGACAGGTTTAACAACTACCTAATACAGGCTGGAATTGACCTATCGCCACCGCGCTAAGAGTTAATGAGATCCGACTGCGTGAAGAAATTCACCACATTTATTTGATTTTTTATTTTTTATCCTTTTTATTGTAAACGATTTTAGATATAAAGGTATGATACCATATTATAAAATTGAACTACTTTTAAATAAGAATAGAATAATAATAGTTTCTATACTATAAACGCTCTCTCACGCTCTCAAAATGCCTTTGTTTGCCGCTATTGCTGCCGCTCTTGCTGCATTCTTTTCATCACCTGCTGGTATTTTTGCTATGGGTGGTGTGGATGGTGTATGTATCGGTGTCTGCGCTAAGGGCTGCATCGATGAGTTTGAAAAACAGAAAACCACTAGGGGTGCTCCTCCTCCGTACGTACCAGACGCGTCTGTTCGTTACGTTGGAAAGGTCGTCACTGACCCCGAGGATTCCTCCCTGCTTCCATCCGCCAGGCTGGTGTCTTCGGTCACCACATCCCCTGGCTGCCGTTAACCAGTCGGCAACCCCCCACTCTGGAACACGCCCCCTCCAGTTTGGGACAAAAAAAAACTTTAGTCATTTTTTTATTTTTTATCCTTTTAAATGTAACCGATTTATTCTAATGATATATGTAGTTATATTATAAAATTGATGATTCATTTTATAATATAATTATAATAAGTTCAACTACCTCTGAAACCAATGCCTATTTTTGCCTCCAACAATTTCGTCGAACAGTGCGTCGGTATGTTCCTTGTGTTCGCATTCTTTGCCTATGGGTTTTATTGCGATTCGATCCCCATGCACGAACGTGCGACGGTGAAGGACCGAAACAACGGAAACGTCGACCTTTTCGGACGACGAACAAACCGCGTCAAGGTAGCCTCCTAGCTGTGGAGGGGTGTTTGATACACCAAATTTACTTGATTTTTTATTTTTTATCCTTTTTATTGTATTTATCAATAAATTGTTTTGTATTTTCATATTGTTCTATAAAATAACTTTGATCGATAAATGCATATAGATCATTTAATAAATCTAAATCATTTATTTCTTTTAGATAATATATATCATTCATATGAATATAATTTTTTATAGATTCTATATCACTATCTGTATATTTACTGTTTAATTCATTATCAATGAATTTTAAAACATCATCTTTATATACTATAAATTCAAAATGATATTTAGATACAGCATTCATAATACTAGCTTGTAGATGTCTTACCCGAATTGCATATTCTATATAAATTTCCATGATTATATAGTTACACTTTTCTATTTATATCCTTTTAATTATAAGTTAATACTTTGTACGAATTGGTTAATTTAAGACCGTTTACAATCTCCTCTTCTAAGGATACAGGAAATTGTGATAATACAGGTTCTGTATCAGGGCATTTGTCTTTGGTAGATGGAATGACTTCAACATCAGATGGTGTGGTCTTGACCTGAATAATATTACTTAACATGGTATAACCAGCTAATAATCCTAAAATACCTAAAATAGTATCTTGAATAAATAAATAAATGATCATGATAATGATGAAACCAATCCAAATGTTAGGGTGAATAAAATCAGTGTTGTATTGTACATTTAAATTCATGACAATGATTATAACCAATAAAACAGATAAAATAATATGCTTAGGTGAATAATCCATATAATTTAACATAATATAATAAATTGATTTAGATATAATTAATGTTATTTATTTAAAAAAAAAATGTATATTGGTTCAAAAGGATTTACGATACCTAAAACTTTATTAAAAGACAATGAATTATCTACCATTCGTAATGATTTAATGATTAAAACGAGTAATTCATATCAACAATCTGGTTCTACATTTCCTGTATACCGTGAATCTACGAATAAAATATATGTACCACGATTTTACGGTATTCAAAAATATGGGTTTGTACCAAATGAGTTAAGCCCTGGTATGGACATTGATGTACCTTTTCAAGGATCATTACGTGAAATACAACAACCGATTGTAGATGCATTTCTTAATTGTGCTAAAACAAAAGGATGTGGATTAGTAGAATTACCATGTGGATTTGGAAAAACAATCATTGCATTGCATTTAGTTCATTGTTTACGTAAAAAAACATTAGTGATTGTTCATAAAGAATTTTTATTAGAACAATGGAAAGAAAGAATCCAAGAATTTTTACCGGATGCTAAAATCGGCAGAATTCAAGGTACAATCATTGATGTAAACAATAAAGATATTGTGATTGGCATGTTACAATCCTTATCCATGAAAGATTATCCTAAACAATTATTTGATTCGTTTGGGTTTACAATCATTGATGAAACTCATCATATTGCTGCTGAAGTATTTAGTAATGCATTGTTCAAAATAGTAACACCTTATATGTTAGGATTATCGGCAACGATGAATCGTAAAGATGGATTAACTAAAGTATTTCAATTGTTCTTAGGTGATATTGAATATAAAGTTGTACGTGAAAAAACAAATAATGTGATTGTCAATGCTATTTATTATAAAACCAATGATTTAGAATTCAATGAAACCATTCTAAATCATAAAGGGCAATCTGATTATTCTAAAATGCTTAGTAAAATCACGAGTTATTTACCACGTACATTGTTTATCATTGAAGTATTAAAAAATCTATTAAGTGATACGTTAAATCAACAAATTATGATTTTGGCTCAATACAAACATGTACTCAATCAAATCTATTCTTATGTAGAAGAACATCAATTAGATACAGTTGGTTATTATATTGGAGGTATGAAACAATCAGATTTAAAAGCATCAGAAACTAAAAAAATTATATTAGCAACGTACGCAATGGCGGAAGAAGCATTAGATATTAAAACGTTGACTACATTGATGATGATAACGCCTAAAACAAACGTTACACAATCAGTGGGGCGAATTTTACGGTCAAATCATGAGCGTCCATTTATCGTAGATATTATCGATAAACATGATGTGTTTCATAAACAATGGTATTTAAGAAAAAAGTTTTACAATCAAAATAATTATACGATTATGTATTCCAATAATTTAAATTATCCGATGATGGAAAAAGAAAAGGAAAAAGTAAAAAAATGTAATCTTGATTTATCTAAGTTTAATTCTTAAGACATATTCATCTTATAATCTGGTAATTAATATTTATTTAATATATATGGATAAAAAATCAATATGGATATTTGGAATTATTATGATAATTGTAGGGGTTGTATTTATATTATTTTCAGATACATTCTGGATTATACTTGGATCATGTCTTATTCTTGTTGGTGTAATATGTATAATTATAGGAAATTCCAACTTAGTTAAGAAACAATCTTAATTAAGCCAAACTAACTGGAATCCATTTTTTTAATTTATTATTCCAACTACATTTCATTAGATAACTACGTTCCATATAAACGTATTTATCTTCATTTGTATTTTCAAAATCTTCTTCCGAATCACTTTCTTCAATTAAATCTAAATTATGATTTTCATATACTTTTCGAAATAAATCATTCATCATGACACTACATTTATAGGTATTGACGAATGCATACGAATTAAATTTACCATTTAAATCATACAATTCATAAATATCACTTTTAATGGTAGGCTTCACATTGAATACTTTATCATCCATTTGATATTTATAATAATTGGTTCTACCATATAAATTAATCATTCTCACATTATAAACATTATAATCATTATGAACAGGTGGATCTAGACCAATATGTGGTAATTTAAATAAAATCTGTTTCTTCGTGTAAATGACAGGAGAAATAGATTCTAATACTTCTTTGAAATAATCTAATTTAGTTGCATAATCTACAGGACAAGGACGCCCTTTTAAATAAAAAATATTATCCATTAAAAAACACTGTACACCTTTCTTATTGCACATTGTACCATGTAAAATTGTACCTAATGCTAATTCAGAGTTAAAGGATGTCATAACGGGTTCAATGGTTTTCTTTTTAGGATTGTACAGTAAACAAACATGTTGGTCTTTATAGTAAGTAAACCACATGAAACAAATCAATCCAATAGGGCGAGATACATATACAACATTATGTAATTTCTTATGAGTCATTGATTCATAAGGAATTTCAATATTAGGAAATCTAGATATAATGGAATTCATTCTTTATGTATATATAAAGCGTTAACTTTATATTTATTTCGTTGATAATGTTTTTAAATAATTCTTTAATTCATCTTTCATAGTATGTTCCACCATAGGTGGTAATAATGATATGGTTTCATTGGATAATACTTTATTGATTTCTTGATACGTTTCAGTTGGACGAACAATTAAATCATTTATTTTTGGTGTTGTTAAATTTGTTTTAAAAAAATCATAAATGTAATGTAAAAAAAGTATAATCAGTAATGATAAAATACTTGTCTTGATTATATCATAAAACATATTATATTCTTAGATTATGTATATGATATTAAAAACTCATTAAATTTTGATAGATTGTCCACATTTACAAAATAATAATCATTCAATGTACCATTTGCATACTCTACAATCAATTCATATTCACCTATATGATAATATAATTCTTGTACATATTCTTTAATGTTTGGAAATGGAATGGTATATACTTTGGTTAATCCTTGTATACTATGATCTATACTACAATAAGGAGAATGTTTACTAGTATTATCTTCGATATCATATTTATAAAATTCATTCTTTTTTATTCTAAAGATTCCTTCATTCGTTAAAAATCGAATGTATTCTTTTTCTTTAAGTACTTTTTTATTATCAATTAATATCGATAAAACTAGATTGGTATAATATTTTTTCATTTAATTATTATAAAAAATAATATTAATATTTATTTCATATATATTATTATAAAAAATGAAATACATCATTGTTTCTAGAATTGGTAAATTAAATCCATCGGATATACTATCCATTGATGAATTCAATAAAAAATATAAAATTAATTTAGTCAATGGATATCAATTATGCCATACATGGACCTATCCTATCAATGATATTACCTATGATCTTCAATTATATACTAAATTATCAGGAAAATTAATCAATAAATATAAATTTCCACCTCCATTAGACACTCAGGTTTTTTATAGTGAATGTTTATTTACGTGTTTAGTGAATAATGAAATCATTGATTTAGATTTAGATTTATGCATTCAACTATTAAATGGATTGAATAAAAAAGATATTTATGATGACACTGAATTAAAAATAGAAGAATACGATTATTCAGATGTCTAATTTACTACATATTTTCAATAACAATTGTTTCATTTCATAAATTTCTTCTTTAAGTTCTTTTATTTCATTCTTTTCTTTAAGTTCTTCTATTTTAACTTCTTGAGGTTTCAATAAATCTTGAAAAGATACTCTTTTTTTTACTTCTTTCACTTCATTCATTTGAATTGATTTTTTATCATATGTTATATTTGTTAAATCAATATAATCCTTTTGAGGTTCAAATTTAACATCCTGTTCTTTTTCTAAAAAATTAATAGCAGGTGGTATTTGAGGTTGAAACTTTCTAAATTCTTCTTGTTTTAATCGTAATCGTTCTTCAAATAAATCTTCACGTTGTTTTTTCATTTGTTCTTTGGTTTCCATGTTAATTTCCATAGTCTGCAATTTATTTAATGTACTTATATAATCCGATAAAAATTGTTTGTTTTTTTCTTTGATCGATAAATTATTATTATCTATTTTTAATAATAATTCTTCAAATAGTTCCATGATTCGATTTCGACTTACTACATTCACTAATCTATCAAATATACCTGTATCTTTTACTAATTCCCATAATAATCCTTTATTTTCATTCGATAAAAATGACATACTTTTACATTCGATTTAATTAAATAATATTGTTCGCAAATATTTCATTTCATCATCTGGAATTCGTCTTGTTTTAAATATCTTAAAATTACGATACAATAACATATATATGATAAAATACAAACTATACATTCCACATTCCGTATTACTATGCTGATGTATAAATGGACTATTCTCTTGAAATTTAAATTTCATACGTTGTCCATTTCCTTGTTGCATCACTCGCATCACTAATCGTTTTACTTCTTTGGGTGATGGATCTCCGGTTGAATCAAAATAATAGATGTGTTTTCCTGGTATATCAATAAAAGATGTTACCCAATGTGATCCAGGTTCATCATGATGATCTAAATTAAAACATATTCCTATATATTTGATTCCTTTGTCCATGTATTCTTTTAAATTAAATTTGCATAATTCTTCCCATACACATTGATTGTTAGATAAGACTGCGTCAAAATCAATGGGGGATGGACCTAAAAATTTAAATTCTGGAAAATAATGCTCATATTGTTCCATAACATCGTCGATATCAAAATTAGACAACCATGTGGATGGATTTTTTTTCCAACTATCTGGTTTTTTAGGTGAAAATATAATCTTTTTAATGTCTTCTTTTTCTCCTAATGCATTTACCCAACATGATTCAGCATTACATTTATCTTGTAATCCATCTTTTAAAGATGCCCATATATGTTCAGGTTCATTATATTGTATTTTTTTATTAACATAAATTTGATTGTATTTATTTTTTAATTTATGTAAGGTTTTCGTATTATAACATGTAAATTTATTTTCACGTTTAAATGGTCCACAATTTTCTTTCTTAAATTTCTTTTTTCTTGTCTTCATATATTTAATTTAGATATTTAACCGCTTATTTCTTAATTCTTCATCTGTTTCATCAAATATTTTTTGGATTGGAAATGGTATATTTATTTTTTTTCGAGGCATCATTTTTGTAAATATATTGATTTCTTTTTCTTCTGGTTCTTCTAAGATAGGTTCTAACTTTTCTTCTTTATGCTGTTTTTGATAATTATCTTTTAAATCCATACGATAAAAATAATTCATACACGCATTTACATAATTATCAAATTCATTTTCCATCATATTATCTTTGATTTCATATTGATTTAATAAATGTGTGGTTAGATCCAAAATTCTTTCTTTATAAAAATCTTTGTTTTTTTGTTTCGGTTGCTTTATCTTATCTTTTAATGATGATTTTATCAAATATTGTATTGTCATATCCATATTTTTTTTATATATTTTTTATCATAAATCTGAACTGTTTAAAAAAATCTATAAAAAAAATGGAGTCATAAACTCTTAGGCAAATTGTGCCATCAACATTGAAACCCGACAAGGAATTTTAGTTAAAGCACCTGACTCAGTCAGACGAACACGTTTCATATTTGCCAACTCAGCTTTCTCAAGCTGTTTCGACACAGCGAAATAATCAGCAGAAAGGTTTGATTTCAATATTTCCAAATGTGGAAGAATGATCTCACGATTCTCAGTTTCACTGACTTCGGTGACAAATGATTGATAATTTTCCAATCTACGACATCGGTCGACGATGTCCCAATCTATTAACCACTTACGGTAGTTAGTAGAATTATGGCTGCAGCCATAATTATCTGACAACATAATACCACAAGATGCATCACGGATTAACCGATTAAACGGAATAACAATATCTACAGATTCAAGCCAGGGACAGTCTGTATACATTCGGGGACAGTCTGTATACATTCGAAGTATATGAGTCCACTGCCTTGGAAAATTAGATTTAACATTTTCCAAATGAGAAGACAAATAATCCTGATTCACTTGAACCGGATATTTTTTCCTTTTTGATATGTTATACACGTGTACCTTTCGTTTTAGGAGACTGTAAATAAACCGCCATGCATGATGTTGAACATGAACTGGTCGAGAGTAAGTCTCATAAATGTAGACATTTCCTTCACGTTTGATAGGAAAGACTGAAGAATATCTCACTTCACAATATGCAATCATTGTTCCGTTGTTCTTATTTGCAGCACAATTAATCGTGCAAACTACCTTGTCGAAAGCGCGACGAAGATATTGGGTCAGAACCTTTTTGAGTTTGAAACGATGAATTTGATAACTAATTCCACCAAGAAACTCAGAACTTCTGAAGAAACCATTGAAAGATTGGTCTTGAGGGAGAGATGATGCCATTGTGGAGTTGATTTTATATTTTTTTATTATTTTTTATACATTCAATTTTATGAAATGTATACAAAAAAATTAATAAAAAATAGAATGATTCAACTCTTATTCTGAATTGAATATAGAATCCTGAGAAGGAATTCCAGACAAAACATCTGACTTGGTGAGCCTGACACTTTCTACATTCGCAACACATTTCATATCATCGAGACACCTGAAATAATCAGCTTTTAGATTTGCAGACAAATGTTTCTTATGTGGAGAAACAAGGTCTTTTTCAGTTGTTCGAGACAAAAGTGTCTTATGAATACGATAAGTGTTAAAGTATTCCATATTACAGCTGTGATTCTGTTTTTCAGAAGAAAATGATGGAAATCCATAAGAAACAAACTCTGGTTCTCCATAATAATCTTTTTCATTCGTTCGGTCTATTTCATACCACTCATCCGAACCAACATACTGTAACCATTTAAGATAGTTAACAGGATGACCATACATTACAGAATTAGATTCCAAGCAGTCAATCTTCATTACTGCCAAAATATAATCGCGTCTACGACAGGAATTACATCGTGTTACTTCTGTTTTCAAATGCTCGAAATAAGCAGTGAAATAATCATCCATAACTTGAAGAGGATGTCTGATACGCCAATATTTTTTGATTTGTTCAGTATAAACCCTTGGTTTAAGGAGTTTATAAATGAATTTCCAGTAATGATCATAGGTGGAAGGCATTTCCCACTTATATGTATGATAGCTTGCCATACTTATTTCTTCGTTAACCAAATCAAATCGGTGACGAGTTATTCCCGTAAAATTATACGGAATATGAATAGGTTTGAATCCAGCAGGAAGAGTAAGATCCCTTTTACGAACAAAATCATGAAAGCGAATCATTTTCTTAATTCGAGCTTCATCATCGCCTAGATCTTCAAGTTTTTGAGGATACATTTTAGGGGGTTTAACTCTAATTCGAGGTGTAACCTTAGTTCGTTTACGACGAATACCTTTCTGCTTAAGAAGGTCAATCGCCATTGAATTACTGGATAAATAACCCCGTGTAATCCGGACATTTTGTTCAGTTTGAACTTGTGAATTGCCGATCATGATGTTGTTTTTTTATTTTTTTATTATTTTTTATACATTCAATTTTATGAAATGTATACAAAAAAATATAAGGTTTAAAACCATCGACTGAATAGATATTCACATAGAGATTGTTTTAGAATTAAATTTTCTTGTTTTAAAACTGTATCTAATAATTCTTTGTTTTCATTCTCTTTTTTAAGAATCATTTTATCTTTTTCATCTATTTTATGTAATAACATTGTATTTTCTTTCTCTTTTTTAGTCAATTCACTTTTATACAATTTTAAATTTGTATCAATAATATCTTGATAATCTTGTTTAACATTTGAGATTTGTTGATCTATCATTTGTTGTGTATACAACATCTTCTTTTTATTTACATAATTTGATGCATTCAATCGATAAAATATACGTCCATCTGTCAATTGATAGACTACATTTTCTGTATTCTTTGTTACATCTACAATCATAAATAATTTATTCTCATGATTATGCACATATTCTATTCTAATGTTATGTGGGGTTACTGGTACAATTTTATCATTCAAATCCTTTCCATATATAGTAGCTTGATGTATGATATTATCAAATTTCAAAGTCATAGTATCATACAATTTTTGTTGATTTAATCCCACTAATTTCAAATTATCAGTAATTCCAAAAATAAGATATCCTCCTTTTTTTTCATTATTCATAAATGCACAGATGGTTTCTATGTATTTTAACATATTACCATGATGTGTATGGATTTGACTTTTATATTCCATTGTCTCCGATTCAGCGAATGCTGTTTTTCCATCCAGCATTTGTTTAATTTCATCAATGGATATCTTCATTCTTGTTTTTTTACTTCTCTTTATATTCTTTTTTTTATTCAATTTTATAAAAATCATAACTCATTTTATATATATATGATATCACTTCATAAAATTGATAATTAATTATCTAATTTATATCTATTTAAAAACAGACAATGGATTCCTCCATGATTACCCCAAAGTTTTGCTTCCGCATTGTGCCAACGATCAAGCTGTTCCATGCCAACCCAGGCAGACTCACAATGACCTACTGCGTGACGACGATCGACCATCGTGGTCGACTCGAGATTATCACGAAGGTCGTTGACTTTTCCGAGCCGATCAGTTTCCGCCTCATGCGCCTCTACAAGAAGTTCCAAAAAGTCCAAGAAGTCGCCGATTTGTTTGGCGACTTGCAAACCCTCTACGATGAAGGTGAACTGGACATGTGGCTTCACGAGCTCCGGCGCATCCTTCCTGGGATGTCCTCCGAAATGGATGGCGTCGAATTCCCTGATGGGTTTGCCACAACCAAGCCGTACGCTGCGAACGACTCCTGCTCGTTCTCTGCTCTTGCTCGAGCGGAGTTCGATGCGATCGTCGACAACGAGTAATCCCCTACCCCTCTGACCCCCCACCCTTTCCCGTTTCGCTCCTTACCCGATCAGCAATGGTTAGATACGAGTTCGACATTCCACTGGTGACCTTCACCACATTTAGTTGATTTTTTATTTTTGATCATTTTTATTAAATCTAAATCGTTTTGATTTCTTTGATCTTATACTTTCATTTAATATACTTTCATTTAATATTATAATGATTCAGATTTATCTTTATATATTATTGCAATCTTTCATCTGAATAATCATATTTTATGTATTTATTCTTGATTAAATATCTCCATACAATGTTTTTTTTCTTTAATAAATTTATTAACGTTATATTATCTTGTATACTTTTCATCAAATCATCATATTTTATATTATAATTATGTCGCTTTATTTCTTCAAGTACACTTCTATATAATTCATCTTTTGTTGGATCATTCTTTCTTCCTTTTTTATATACATAATCTGAACATAATAATTCAAATATTTCATCCTTATCATGTACTAATTTTTTCATTGTCCTTTCAAGTTGGTCTTTATCTGTATATAATTTACTTTGTATTCCTGTATTCAAATGACATATCATATCTCTTAATTCACGATCATTCAATGTATATAAATCTTTTCGAGTCAACATTGTATCATTTAGCTTATAACAATAAAATACTGGATCAATTGACATAATTGGATTATAATGCTCTTGGATATATGCATCTATTTCATTTATAATATGATCATTTGTTTTTAATATAATGTAAGGTTGTATGGAATTATATACAGTCATGAATGTTTTCTCTTCCATTGTAAAATATTTTGAATTTTTTAAATATTCATCCAATAGTTTCTTTTCTTCTTTACGTTTTTTACTTTCTTCGGATTCAAATATTCTATCATATAAGGATTGTATCATTTAACTATTGGATAGTTTCATTTCTTTATATTGTTTTTAAATATTGTTAAATACTGATCGGTTTTGTTCAATGCATGTAAATATTTGTTGATTATATTTTTATTTTATTATCAATTATCATAATAAAATAAATGTCTAATTTTATAAGTGGTCAAAAATGAATGAAAGGAATTTAAACACTAAAATAAATGTCTAATTTTAGTTTATGGTAACATTTTTACATCATATTCATAAATAAATATATAGTTATCTAGTAAAGAAATTTGACAAGGTCAAATAAAATGTCCATTTTTTTTTATAATATTATATGTCTATTGGTTTTGGTAAGATATATACAATTTTTTTATTTCCATCCTTATCTATTATTTCTTTAATTTCTACAGGTTGTTGTTCTGTTTTTCTAGTATTTAAATTTGTATAGGTAACGGTAAGATCATTCGGAGTATAAATTTTAGAAAAATCTGCTGTTCCACTTGGTTGATACATTATTTTTAAATTATTCTAATTCTTTATTTATATTTAAATAGTTTTGATTAATAAAATAATTCAACTATTTCAATTGTTTTATCAGTATGATTACCAATCCAATATGATATTTGATCCGTTAATGCCTTTATACGATCATTCCATTCCGATTCTTTTGATTTAATAAGTTGCAATATTCCAATTTTATTATTTATTTTCCAACATGATTTAATCTTTTTATTATCTTTATCCATGTATTCATCTGGGTTAAACCGAATAAATATCAAAGGTCTATGATTTAAATCCTGTGATATTTCCATCATTCTTTTATTTTCGCATGTACAATCATAATCATTATGTCTATTTTCATCAATTTCAATAATAATACAATGTGATCCCAAATCTAAAAATATATCTGGGCGTCGTTTTGAACACCCATCCATTATCTTTTTATCAAATACCCATGTATAATCGGGAAATGTTTCTTTAATTCGATCAACTACATCTTTTTCTTTTATACGATAATTTCTAGTAATAGGTTTATCATGATTCTCTGGATTATTAATAAAACATGGCATACAATATCCTTCATATTTTTTATTTTTTATTGTAATACACCATTCTGATTTACATAACATTCTACCATCGCATATTTTACAAAAATGTTTATGTTTTAAATGTAAACATATATTTGAACCATTACAGTCTATACAATTACGTCGAATAGTATTATGTATACATATTTCTGATCCTCCACATAATTTACATATGTTTTTACTTATGTTGTGTATACATTTTTTTAATCCATTACATTGTATACATTCTTTCTTTTTTATATTATGTGAACATAATATTTCTCCATTACATATTTTACAATCTTTTTTTATTTGTTTATGAACACACATTTTATTATTCTTGCATTCTTTACATGTTTTTTTATTTTTATCATGTATACATAACTCTACCGGTTTACATTCTTTACATCTATGTTTATGTTTATTATGAATACATAATAAAGAAGGATTACATATAATACATATGTTTATACGATTATTATGTTCACAAAAATTATTAGGACTACATATAATACATGATGGTATATTAAAACCATGGTTACAATATTTACGTGGATTACATATAATACATGTTTTTCTTATTTTATAATGTTTACATACCGAATTATTACATATATGACATTTATGTTTATATTTATTATGTTCACATTTCCGTAATTTAATACATTCTTTACATCTCGCAAATCCATGTTTACATTTTTTTATAGGAAAACATTTATTACATTTTTTACCATGTAATTTATGAATACAAAATTTATTAGGACTGCATTTATAACATTTATTATATAATAAATCATGCCCACAAAATAAATCAGGACTGCATTCATAACATAGAGATGTTTTTAATTTATGTATACAATAATAATTGATATTACATATGTTACAATTTTTTTTATATTTGTCATGAATACATACTAATTCTGGATTACATAATTTACAATAATCTTTTCTTTTATTATGACAACATTTTCGTTTATTATTTATGATTTTAGATTTATCTATTACTGTATATGAATTAATTTCATTTGAAATCATATTATAAATATATTAGTTTTATAATTTTAAATAAATTTCAAAAAATAAATTTCAAAAAATAAATTTCAAAAAAAAACAAGAAAAAAAATCTCTATAATTATATTTACTTTTCAGAAAAAGACATTTTTTTTTGTCTAAAATGAAAAAGCTAATATAATTATAGGAAAATAAAAAACGCAAAAATCTGTCATTACCATAATGGTCTAAATGAAATTTACAACCTTTAATTTTGTGAGCATAAATTTTTTTTGGAAAAAAAAGACATTTTTAAAATGGACAAAATGTCCATTAACAAAATATAACAAAAAAGGATTATTTAAAAATGTCCAAAAATATTTATTATGATATCATGATAACAAAAATAAAAAAGGACATTTTTATTATGGTGTATTTAACAAAAAGGATTAAAAGGATTAAAATATTAAATTGAATGATTTATAAATATTACAATTTAAAATTATATATCGATACTCTATTAATAATGGAATATAATTGTGAATTATGTAAATATAATACAAAATATATATCAAATTATAAACGTCATTGTATTACTTCAAGACATAATAAATTACATAATAATGAATTTGTATGTATTATTTGTAATAAGGTTTATCATAATAGAACTAGTTTATGGTATCATCATAAAAAATGTAAAATTGAGTTAGACATATTAAAAGAACAATTTAAAACAGAATTAACTGAAATTAAAGAAACAATATCAACTAATAATGAAGAAATCAAAGATGAATTAAAATTAGAAATAAATGAAATTAAAGAAGCAATTGTTCATAATAATGATAAAATATCAGATATAAAAACAGAAATATCGGATATGAAAGATGAGTTATCGGATAAAATCGAGAACAATAAACCAATACATAATCATTTTAATTTGAATATATTTTTGAATGACAAGTGTAAGAATGCATTGAATTGGGATGATTTTGTAAAGAATTTAGAAATTACATTTGATGTAGATTCTAGTATGACCGAGAATATATCACGAATGATATGTAATGGTATCAATGAATTAGGTATATATGATCGTCCAATTCATTGTACAGATGCAAAGCGTAAGAAATTATATATTAAAAACAATAATGAATGGAATAATGATCAAACTACCATTCCCAAAACAAGTAATAAATTACAGCAGCGATTTAATTCCGTGATAACGGAATGGGAAAGAAAGAATCCAGATTGGCGAGAAGATGAAGATAAGATGATGGAATATGTTCAGATGATGAATCGATTAGGAGAAGAAATTAAATATAATAAATGTATCAATCAGATTGTGAAGACAACAGTGATACCGAAGAATCAATCTGAGGATTTAACTTTAGAATCATAAATCTTTAAATTACGTTTCCAAATCTCTTGGGTATCCTTTTTTTTAAGTAAAAACAATTCAATCATTTTATTAGAAAAATAAGTAGAGCTTTCAATGGGTATTAAAGATGGTAAATTATCAATAGCAATGATACTAACTAGATCATTGTATTGATAAACCGGTTGTTCCCATGTAGTGGGTTCATCGTATATTTGGATAGGGTTATATTCATGGTAAGGATCACAACTGATATCGCAAATAACAATAGGTTTTTTAAAAGAGGTTGAGTGGGTGAACCAAGGTTTAATATAATTGTTTAAATAAATGCAATTAAAGACAATGTCGTATTTATATAGGTTTGTTTTTAAAGTTTCTTTAGAGTATTTATGATATTTTAGATGTAAAAGATTGAGAACATGGCAAACACCTTGACCGCATCTACCGGAATAACCAACGACAGCGATGGAAGGATTCATATTAAAGGATATTAATTCAAAGATAGTGGCGTTAAGGTCTTTGATGTAAGATAAAGGACCAAGTTTTTTATAATGGTGTTGTTGTAAAGCAAGAATACAACCGGCGATACCGGCATAAAATCCGAATGCTAAAAAGCGTTGATTGTTGGAGTAAGTAAAGTATTCAAGATCGTAAAGAATGGATCGAGAATGTTTAAAGTAAGAAAGTAATTGGTAAGAATGAGATTGATTTTTATAACAATGAGCAAAATAGATGTGAACATGCCGATTTAAATATTCGGGATGTTCTAATTCTTTTAAACCTAATACAGTAGCATTATAATGAAACCATTCATTGGTAACAATAGTAGCACCTTGTTTTTCAAATTCACTATCTGAAAAACAACGATTGGAAGAGGATTCAACAAAGATGGTAAAACCGTGTTGGATTAAAATAGGAATGTCTTTAGGGATAATAGGAGTGCGATATTCATTTGGAATGGTTTCCTTACGAATAAAAAGAAACATGATATATAATAATAATAAAATTCGTTTAAATCATAAAAAATAAATAATTAAAAAATTTAAATGTTTCATAAATTAACACCAGAAAAAGTAAAGGAAGAATTAGTGATGGATAAAAAAACAGAGTTAAAGATATGTATTTATAAATATGATGAATCTTATAGTATTCAAGGAGAAACATATTCAAGAAATGAATTTAATACAGGTAGTATGATGTTATCCAGATCAATGCATGAAAGAATATGTAATGAATTAGAGAATAAATATGAAGTGATTCATACTAATATATATTGTACGTATCAAGAATTAGAAATGATAACAAAAATATTAAACAAGAATGTAAGTTATTATGTAAACAAAACGGAAGAAGAAAAGAATGATATGATAGAAAAGGAAATAGAAAATATAAAAACGATCATGAATTATATACAATTATTAAAACGTAAAAATAAAACAGATATGATCTATTTGGAAAAAGAAACACCTAAACCACCTGAATTTAAAAATGTATTGCCATCGATAGATAAAGAAACATTGATGAATCAATTAGAACCATATAATAATGATTATCATGAAAATAAATTAACAGATATATTAATACAAGAAGTAAATAAATGTGATATATTTCAACCTAATAAAAATTTATATGATTTATTTGAGAATTATATTGTAGTATTATATAACAACATTACATTACAATGTTATGTAAGTAAATGTAATTTAAATAATATGGAATACATGTGTAAGGTATATACTGAATTTGAAATAAAGTTAGTATTAGAGTATACAGATAATGTATATGATAAGACATATAAATTTTTTCATAAACAAAAAATAACTACATATGGGTATATATCTAACTATATAATTGATGATAAAATTCGCGAATTTATCACTTTACATGGAGTGGAAGATATAAGGAATGAAAACCATCAAGATTATATATTATTAAAGAGACATTTTACTAAATTGATTGAGTGTTATTATGATGTTACAAAGAATGTAGAAGATAAGTTTGAAGAAGATAAATTCTATAAACATATATTATCAATATTTGATATAGGTAAAATATTATATAGTAATCCATATAATATCAAGAATGATTATAAAGGAATACATATTTTATGTAAGATTATGAATGATGTATATGGTATAAATAAAGAAAAAGAAGGAAATACTTATTTTTTTAGAGGAATAAAACCAAATTTTAATTCAATATATTTATAAATGAAACAATGTAATTTTTTAGAAAAGCATAAAAAATATAAATCATTGTATCAACCAAATGATTTATATTGGGGATTAGGTATAGAGAATGAGATCTATTTAGAATTGGAGAATGGAGTCTATGTAACACCAAGTGTATTTATCAACAATCATAAACGAGAACGGTATTCAGTGGATTATACCCAGAATTATAAAAAGGATGTAATTAAGCCTTATTTAAAGGAAATGACAAAAGATAATCCATTGATTAAAATACCGTTATTGGTAAATGCGCATAGTTTTACGAATACTGATTCAAACAATGAGCCACGAAAAGAGTATACAAAGGCGAATGGACCAAATCCAAAATTTAAAGGAGAAGCATTGATAGAAGAGATATTGAAACAAACCAATTTAAATGAAACATATGAAATAGAATGGTTGTTTGATGGAGATACGATTGAATTTACAACATTACAATTTTATAATACGACGATGAATAAAGTAATGAATGAATTAAATGAACAAAAGGTAAGATTTATCAAGGAATTACAAAAATATCAAAAAGAGCATCAATTATTCATGCAATATGGGCAAATCAGATATATGAATCAAAATTATCCATTTGCAATGTATTTAACCAATTACAATAACATAGCAATGTTCAACAATGGAACATTTCATTATAATATAACCTTACCTACAAAATTAAATGATAAAAGAGAAATAGAGAATTCAAAACAATTTAAAGAAGACCATAAAAAAGCAATACGAATGATACAATGGTTTGAACCCTTTTTCATATGCATGTACAATACACCCGATCCATTTTGCGAGGCAGTTCAATTTTCAAAATGTTCACAGCGATGTGCAGTATCAAGATATATAGGGATAGGTACGTATGATACGGATGTAATGATAGAAGGAAAGCAATTGACAACAAAGATAGAGCCATATCCAAATTATTTTTGGTATAAAAAATATCATAAGATGTCGAATTATACGATGTTAGATGAAGTGGGGTATGATATTAATTTTTATAAGCATTACAATCATGGAATCGAAGTAAGATTTTTTGATTACATAAGTGATCAAAGAATGTTAAAAGAGTCAATGGAGATGATGATACATTTGATGGATTATGTATTAGAAATGTCTACAATCGATAATCCGGTTACAAATCCGATATGGAATGAGATCGTAATGAATGTGATGCAAAATGGAAAAGAATATGTGTTAACAAGAGAGGAAAAGTTGCAATATGAGTTGATTTTTAAATGTAAGATTAAATCAAATCATATCAAAGGGATATATTATGAGATATTTTATAAATTAATAAAAAAATACAATGAGATGAAGATGATAAAAAAAAAGAATATGAATGTGAAAATATATAAAAAAATACCGATAGGACTATATTCGAAGTTAACAATGGAAGAAAGTATCATAGATGAGTATTATCATCGATTAATAATGAATAATTTCTAAATCAGATAATTTCCAATATTCAGTTTTACCATTAGGTTTAGGGCGTCGAATGTAGCATGGAAATTTCTTTTGTTTGATTTCATCTAAAGCAATGGCATACCCATCAATGACATTTGGATCAACATCAATAAAAGGTTTAGCACCATCATTGATTTGTTTTGCCCTCATGCCGACAAGGCGAGTAAATTCATATTTGGTAAGAATAGGAGCGGATTTATGAAGAGGGTCAACAATGTGTCCTTTTTCATTGTAAATGATGTTAGCACATGATTTAAGTTCTTGAAAATTAATAGGAACTAATTCAGGATGAGATTCCATGATGTATTCTTCTTTATTTTTGAAATGAGAGACGTTATAAATTTCTTCATCATCGGATTCATCATCACTTCCTTCTACTAATGCGTTACTTTCACCAAATACTTCATCCATATTGTTGGTTAATTGTTCCAAATCTTCATCATCTTCTTCATCTTCTTCTTCATCATATTCTTGTTCATCATCGCTTGAATTAATAACTGATTGTTCTTCGTCGCTATAATCGCTCATGATATATTGGGTTTATATTTTTTTTGTTAAAAAATCTTTAAATCAATTTTATTTATTATTCGTGTTCCAGATCGTATCACAAACAGTACAAAGGTAAACATATTTCAATTGAACATCATCATATCGAATGTAAACAACATCATTCCCTGTTTTATGGCTAGTACATTTATCATTAGGGCATTGAATGGTGTCAATATGGGGTAATGTTAAATCTAATTTAGTATATTCGTTAATGATATTATCGTATTTTTGTTCGGCATGTTTTAATTGAATTTTAGAAACACAACGTTGTTCTTTTTGCATTTCTTGTTCATGTCCACATTTACGGCAATAATACATCAATGGACCTGTAGGATTATCTTCAGTACCACCAATACGGATGTATAACATGTTTTCACAATTTTGACAGAATTCCATTATATTATGTGCCTATTTAATTTTATATTATTTCTTTAAATTCATTTCATTTTTATTTTATAAAATTGAACTAATAAAAAGGATATAAAAACAAATGAATAAAAAAGATGGCAGACGAATTCTTTATTTTGAATGAAGTGGTGTATGTCATTATGGGTGTTCCTGAACAACATAAATGTCAATCTTTTTGGGATACCTATTCCAAAAAATATAGGAAACCCTTGAAAGAAATGATCAATGATATTAAGAGACATACCCTTATCAATTATGGTATTAGTCTGTACGGTCCTTCTTTTACGGAAGAATGTAATCAGAATTTAGAATCAAGTCTAGATAAATTACGATCACATCATACTCTTGTTGACAAAATTCTAGGAAAACACACATCTTATGTAAGTGTTGTATCCGAATGTTTTGATTTATTGAGAACCTTTCAAGAAACAACAAATGGTGGTGCATTGGAACGATACACTCTGGAGAGAGCCAATCAAATTCCAAAACCACTTATGGTAGTGATTCAATATAGTGGTTAAATATCATAAAATTTTTTATATGATTTTTTATAAAAAAATATAAAAAAAAAGAACATGAATTACAGTTTAATCCAATGTTCATCTTCATCTTTATCTAGAGTTATCATTTCATTTACTTCATGTTCAATGAATTCTTCTAGTGAAGCAAGTTGATTTCTCTGACATACACCAAGTATATAATCACGTGTTTCTTCATCATCAATTTCAGTTGTTTCATGTAAAAGATAATCATATGGATCGTTTGCATAATGATAAGCCTTAACATATTTGATATAGGTTTTACCCATCCATTCATTGAGTTCGGTAACGAATACATATTGATTCCCTTTCAAATTAGATAATCGTTTAAGGCATTCCTTATATTGTTCAATCAACTCGGATTGTGAAAGAGTATCCATTTATTTGATATTCATCATGATCATATATAAAAACAGTTCAATTTTTATGATTAAATTGAACTGTTTATAATATAAATAAAAGAAATTAAAGAATAAAAAATGTCATTGATTGAACGAAGTGTTGAATATTTGAAGCAATACATTGCTGAGAATTTGAATGTTGACAAAAGTGATGATATTGAAGTAGATTGGTGGTTAGATGCGCAGTTGTGTAAACATAAATTTTCATCTTTTCCATTGGAAACGGCAAGTGAATTAGTAGAAGCAATGAATTATGTAAATGCACATAACAATAATTATAATATATTTAATCCACATGAAACAGTTGATCATATTAAACATTCATTTCTTCGTCAAGTGATCATTGAACATAATCTATTGGAATAAACGATTTAGAGTTGTATTTCTAAAATATTCATTATGGTAAACAAGAATATTTTTTTTATGATATTCATAATATTCAGTATAATTGATCGTATAATAGAGGGTAATGAAAAGGAGATTGAATAGGATTAATTTTGGATACATTTAATCCTATTCAATAAAATATCTTTATTAGGAAAATACATCTAATATATCTTTGCATTTAAAAATAGCTTTGTTGTTTAAACTTTTTGTCTTTTTAATGTCTAAGGTAGTGATGAATCGAATGTTATGTAATGTTAATTTAATATCATAATATCCTTTGGATTCAGTGGTTAAAATGAATAAATATTCCGTTAATTCTTCAATCATGTATTGCTTGTTATCCATGTAAGTAAATTGATTAATACGCTCGATAATAAGATCGATTAATTCAGCAATATGATGTTTAGGAATAAGGTTGGTTTTAACTAGGTTGACAATGAATAATGTTTTAGATCGACGTTTTTCATTTGCCATATTGATTTTGCAAAACAAATCGTAATCACTCTGATCACATGTTTCAATAGTGCTTAAACTATCAATGTATTTTGTCAATTCAACTGGTAAAATACTGCTAAATTGACTCCATTTTTCATTTAAATCGGAATATAATGTGGAATATAGATTGGAATAGAATTTATTGACGCTGATTAAATCGAAAATTTTTTGAATAATAATGGTTAAGTCATATTCGAGGTCAATTAATTCCTGAATAATAGTAAAAATCGATTTTTTAATATTATCATAATTGGTATTGGATAATTTATTGATATGACTTAATAATGAATTTATTTTCTTTTCAGTTGCATTTTGCTCAGGTTTGATGACCGTCTTTTGTAAAGTGGCTAATCTTTCCCATTTGACATCCTTTTTGAATACAACTTCTGTAGGTATCATAGGTGTATTACATTGGGTAGAAATTGTTTTTAATAATAGCAAGGTTTGATCTGGAAATTTAAAAGTAAATCCATTGCTCTTGATATTATCAAAATCAGAAAAGGAATATGTAGCCATTTTAAATATATATAAGAATATAAAAATATATTTAAATTCTTTTAGAATAAGATAATAAAAATAAATAGCTATAAAAAAATAAAAAGAGATAAATATGTTGGAAAAATTATTTGATAATGAAGAAAAAATATCACATGAATGTTTAGAAGATTCAATTCATAAACAATTTAAATTACCGATTACTTATACTAAACATGAAATCATTCCCGATGCAATGAATTTAGATTTAGAATTATCCAAATCAATTGAAGATAATAAAACCTTTTATGATCATGTTATTGGATCGGATACGGATACTAGTAAAATATTAGTCCATGAATGGGCAAAGTATTATACCAATGATGAAACTTATTTAACGAATACACAAATTTTATTAAAAAAATTAAAAATAGGAATACGAGATGTAGATATCAATTTGGATATATTAGATGATATTTATACCAATGAAGAGTTTGATAAAAAGTATGATTACATAGGAATTAAATTTTTGACTTCTTTAAATCAAAATGTGATCTTTTTATTATTAACAAGTATATATTCTTTGTTATCACCTGTAACCTTTGTATTTACTCCAATTTATTTATTACTCATTCCATTTTTGGCAATGAATAAGATATATACAAATCCTAAATTCAAGGATGTAAATAGTTATATGGATGGTTTATTTCTTGTGATCATAGGATTATCTGTATTTAAAATGTTTTATGCTGATACCATTTCTGATAAAATGTTACATTTCATGTATGTTATGTTTTTTGTATTGAGAGTCTATTTAACCGTAAGAGGAACGTATATTTTTTATAATAATCTTCTTCAAATTCAAGAAGATTTATCAGAAATCAAATCATACATAAATGATTATTTGGAAAACATTGACCATATCAATGAAGTCATTATCGATAATCAATTGACTTCATATTTTGCATTTAATAGCACAGTTCAATCGAATAAAAGTGAATTGGTCAAACTAAAAACTAAATTAGATACCATTCAATTTCCTGTAAAATTATATTATCATTATAAAGATTTAGGTAATTTACGAGCTATTTATTATGATCTTAAACATAATATGGAATTAAAAACACAATTTACCTATTCATTTGGTATGTATTCCTATATGATGAATTTATATAAAATACAAGAAAAAATCAAACGTAAACAGTTAAACCTATGTGTTTATAAAGATCATACTTCCTTTAAAGATGCATATTATGGTATGATTGAAAATCCTGTTAAAAATAGTTATTCATTGAAACATAATTATATCATTACTGGACCGAATGCATCCGGTAAAACAACCTTTATTAAAACCACCATGTTAAATGTCATCTTATCTCAACAAATTGGCTATGGTTATTACCGTAAGGCATCTATATCCTTGTATGATCAGTTGTGTTGTTATTTGAATATACCAGATACATCGAATCGTGATAGTTTATTCCAGTTAGAGGCAAGACGATGTAAAGAAATATTGGAAACCATACATGATAAGAAAACATTATGCATATTTGATGAATTGTTTTCTGGTACAAATCCATTTGAGGCAACAGCAAGTTCTTATGCATTTTTGAAATACATTAATACAAGATGTACGTTTTTACTAACTACACATTTTGTGGATGTATGTGATAAATTCAATGATATCAATATTAAAAATTATCATATGAAGATGATCAATGATGAATATACCTATCAATTGTCGGATGGTAAATCGATTGTCAAAGGAGGAATCAATGTATTGAAGGCAATGAATTATCCTGATAGTATCATCCAAGATGCAACGGATTATATCAATAAATTATAAAATTGAACTGTTAAATATATAAATAAAACAACTTAAAGACAAAATGTCGAAGCCAACAATGGATCTATTGATTCAAGGGTTAGATGAACATGCGTTGATGGACATTATGGATGTCATTCATCAATATGAATTGAAATATACTGTAAATCGATGTGAAGAAGTAAGTTGTGATAATGATTTCAATTTTCAACGTGTAATGAAACGTGTTGTTGAAAACAATACAGTATTGACTGAATCCATGCAACCATTAGTGGAAGAATATAGTCATCATATTGAATCCTATGAATTAGATGATTCATTACTTGAAAAGTGTGAAGCAATGACTTATATTAAATAAAAAATATTGTTTTTTATTTAATTTTTTTATAAATTTTTTATAAATTTTTTATAAATTTTTTATAAATTTTTTTATAAATTTTTTTATAAATTTTTTTTAATTATTTAATATTTCTTCTACATTGATATTGGATGGATGCATTTCAAATTGTATACGTTCTTCTCTTAACTTACCATACATCCATAGAATGAATTTCTTTTTGTATTTTAGACTATAAAATAATGAACCAAATCTATATAATATATCATGCATATGATCATGTATTAAGTTCAATGAACTTTTAAGTGTACCATTATCTCCAGCTAATTCAGAATGTCTTTTTTTAAGTTCATTGTATATAGGATTATTACTAATAATTATACATGAATCTAGATAACCTCTTGAACTATTAAACATAGGTAATTTACAAATATAATTATGACCTAAATTTATAGATGGTCCTAATCGAAATCCTTGTGAATTATAATAAGGATATGTTAATCCATCTTTAAATGAAGGAATAGTAATTAAATCATTATATGATGCATGTAATTCTCTTAATTTATCATTAAATTCTGGTAATTCAACAAGTTCATTATGACAACAGTTAATACTATATAAATGTTTATTTAATTTTGGTAAATATTTTAATTGATTATGAGGACAATATAATTGTTCCAAATCATGATTTAATTCTGGTAATTTAGTTAATAAATTATGATTACAAGATAATACTTCTAATATCATCGGTAATTTTGGTAATTTAGTAAGTAAATTATGAGCACATGATAAGTGTAATAAACTATCAGGTAATTCTGGTAAGGTAGTTAATAGATTTGAATCACATACAAATGATTTTAAATTAGGAAAATGTTTAATTTCTGGTAATATAATGATATGATTATATGATATACTAATATTTTGTAATGTAAGTGGTAATTCAGGTAAAAATGATAATTCATTATTACTACATCTCAAATATATTAATTGACTTGGTAATTTAGGTATTTCTCTTATATGATTCATCCATACACTAATATCTATAATAGTATCATTTAATTCTGGTAATTGTGTTAAATTATTTCTATGGAATTGAATACATTTTAATTTTTTAAATCTTGATATATCAGGAATTATAGTTAGATGTCGATAACCATTTATATATAATTCTACAATATCATCATCTATGCTATCTAAATATTCTTGTATGTTATCATTGGTTAATTCATACTCTGGACGTATATTTGATTTACCCATTTATTTATTGTATAGGATTATAGTTTTAAATCAAAAAAATTATAAAAAAATTATAAAAAATTATAAAAAAAATTATAAAAAAATTATAAAAAAAAATAAAAAAATTAATAAAAATAAAGGATAAATATATAATGAGTGCAAGTCCATGGATGATTGTTTGGATAATATTAGCGATTATAGCTATTATAAGTATAATAGCTTATATAGTGAAGGGTTTTTTTGGTTCGTCTGAAGAAAGTATGCCAAGTGATTTAGATATTCCTGTAGTAGGAGGATATCGACGATGGAAAAGAGCAATGCGTAAAATAAGAAAATAATCTAAATAGTATACACAATGGATACACAACAAATATTAACAATATTAGGTATAATAGGTAGTACATTAATTATCATATCCATATTGGTTCGATTATGGCAAAAATATAATGCACCATCAAGGTATGAAATGACATCCATAAGTGGTGGACGTAAAATGCGTAAATTAAGAAAATAATCTATATGAAATATATAATGTCAGAATCAGGAACAATTGTACTTATATCATTAGCTATATTAGGAATTATATGTATCTCTATATGGTATATATATGATGATCCTGACACATATACACGTTCATGGATATCCGGAGGATATAGAAGAGCAATGCGTAAATTAAGAAAATAAACATATGCGATTAAATAGCCTGAATTTATTATGTGTGTAATTTATTAATGGACAAATTATTATTATTTGCTTTAGGAATAACTTGTTTAACCTTAGTATTATTATATGTATTTATGAAAAATAGATTTGAATTTTATGATAATAAGATTGATTTATTATTTAATGTTTATCAAAAATTAGCAATGGACATTCAATCCTCTCAACATCCAACCGATACAAAATCAGTCGATATCTTATGTAGTGAAGGAATGTGTAGAACTCTTCCTATTATGGTATCCAGTGATGATGTTGAATCTGATTCAGAGGATTCATGCAGTGTTAATACTGAAGAATCAGAAGAAGAAACATATGAACCCATGATGGATAAGATTATAATATTAAAGCATGAAGAACCTGAATTTGATACACGATCTGTAGAAGAGATTGTCATTAATAAATTAGATGAACCAGTGGAAGAAGTTGAACAAGTTGATCAAGTTGAATCTATAGAAGAACCTGAAAAAAAAATGTATTCCAAGTTAACAGTCAAGGAATTAAAGCAATTGGTGGCTGATGTACATGGACCAAGTAGTTTAAAAACAAAACAGGAAATGATTCATTATTTAGAAAACAATTGATTCATTAATTCTTTTTCTTCTTGTGTAAGTCGAATGGAATTTACAATCGCCATAATGTTTTGATGAGTTTCATCATCTAATGGAATTGAAATCCCATGTTTAGAATATTCATACATGATAGGTTCAATATAAGATGTAAAATCTTGGATTTTAGAATCATATTGATTTAATCTTTTGTATTTAAGAAGAATTTTTTTGTATTTTTCATACAGTTCACTTGATTTTAGTTCATGCTCTAACATCGATTGTTCTATGTACTGAATCATACTTATTTGTAAGCATTCTTCCAATTCATTTGGATTCGGTGGTATACGAGTGGGTTGAACTAACCTTTCTGTATAATATTCATCAGGTGGACGATACTCCATTTATATATTTTTTTTTTAAATATATAAATAATTTTTAAACGATTTCAATTTATTCTTAAATAATTATATATGTATCAACCAAAAACAAATTTAGATTATCGTAAACATTTACAACAAAATGCTATTAAAATTATGATGATCAATCAACAGTTATATAACAATACGGTAAGCATTAATCCACCGTTATCATCATTTAAATTTTAATCTACAATTCTTATATGAAGATCATCATTGCACGATATAAAGAAGATATATCTTGGACAAAGGATATAAAAAAAGAACTTAAAGACATTGTTGTATATAATAAGGGTACTTCTTTAAATATCGACAATGAAATTATGATGGAAAATGTAGGGAAAGAAGGACATACTTTTTATAAATATATATATGATCATTATGATGAATTAGATGATTATACAATGTTTTTACAAGGGAATCCATTTGATCATTTACCCAATGCAATCAATGTGATCAATCAATTCATTGAAAAAGAGAATGAATTAAAAACCTCTTTTTGTACATTATCATCTCGTATATTAAGATGTAATTTAATCAACTGTATCTATCATAAAAATTTACCATTGTATCAAACCTATCAATATTTATTTGGAGAAAGTAAAAATGATTTACATTATTTATTTGGAGCAGGTGGTCAATTTATTGTACATAAAATAGAAATATTACGACATCCTAAGGAATTTTATTTAAAAATCGTAAATTTATTATCCTATAGTGTAAATCCTATAGAAGGGTTTGTAATTGAACGCTTTCATGCTATCATATTTAATCATTATATATTAAATCGTCCATATGATCAAATGAAATTAGAATATAAATATTACGATAAGAATTATAAAATGTTATACAAATTATAAAAAATTTATAAAAAATTTATAAAAAATTTATAAAAAATTTATAAAAAATTTATAAAAAAATTATAAAAAAATTATAAAAAAAATAGAAATTTTTTATGAAATATCTGATATTATTTTTTGTTTCAAATGATATTTATCCAATAATTTCTGACACATTTCACATGGTCTACATTCTTTTACAACCCCGCTATATGTAATCTTAAATATAATGATATTACATTTACGCAATAAAGCTTTGTTTTTTGTATTCATAATCGCATGTCTTTCAGCATGAACACTATGTTTGTTTGGTTCATAACAACAACATGCATTTTTCGAGGATATGTCAGTGACATAGTTATACCCATAGGATATGACCTTATTCCGATGCGTAATGATTGCAGCAAACTTGCTATGTACAGGACTTTTTTCAGCAATGAACATGTATTCATCAAATGTATCCATGTTCTTTTATAGGTAGTTCAATTTACAAATAAAAAATCAATTTTATAATATATATAAAGCTAAACTCTATATATATTTAAAATGTCAAGCTTTCAAGACTATGTTTCTCAATGGAAGGAAATTACTAAAATAATGTCAAATAACATAAGCGATACAATCATTCCATACGAATATATGCAATTATTAAAACAATATAAAGAAACTGTTGATAAGGCAAAAGATGCATTGATGAAAGATGATACTATTATAAATAAAGAAAAAGAATGGGCAGATCAAGGATTAGATTGTTATGATATCTTGATATTACCCTATATAGAATATGGTATATCAAGTGGGATTGATCAACATGTTATTATGTCTATATTTCAAAATAAAGAAGTTACACCTTATGAAAAAAAAATGAATGAATATTTACAAAAAATATATCAAGAAAATCCTGATAATATTGAAATATTAATGAATGATTTAGTTAATGCTACTATTCATCCAGATATGAAACCATCCTATTTATTAGATGAATTTGATCAAATATTTAATGAAACTTATGAAATAGATCAAATAGGAATTGACTAACATTTCCATTTATTACCACAATTAATGCATGTAACAAATGTAGTCATGGGTTCATCTGCACTTCTTGTTTGTAATTGATAATAAGTACATTTATTTGTCTTACATTTATAACATTTAAACAAATCACTTGTAGCTGCACTATTATCATTGAATAAAGATTCATCTACTTTCTTCTTCATATCTAATAAATCATTCCATTTTTCAGGCTGTAATTCTTGATGTGTCATGAATGCAATTTTATGGGGTACAATTTCATTCTTTTCAATTTTATCAATGATTTCAGGTGTTAAATTATTAAGAATGGTTCTTAATTTTGAAACGTATAATTCAGTAAAATAAGTATTATCCCATTTTTTAATGATTTTTTTAGAATCTGCTTCTTGAATGGCATAGTTATATATACCAATTTCAATGTTTTTGCATTTATTTTCATTTTTAATGAATTGAAATAACCTTTCTCTAACTTTCGATCTAGATGCGGTTGGATCTGTTGCTTTATACATTGTCTTTATATGTATACAATATTGTATTTATATTCATTTCAATTTAATAAAAAAAATATATTTTTTATTAAATGTCATCACTTGATTCAATTTTATAAAATGTTTTATTAGCATCATCAATATATCCTAATAGTACAGGAGTTTCATATCCAGTAAAACCAATCCATTCATATAAACAAGATTTCATATCAACTTCGCAATTTGTTAAATCATCTGGTATATTCTTATATGTTTTCAATAGGTCATGATATTCTTTATTATGTGATTGATCTAATGTTCCAGATGAATCACAACATGATGTACGTGATGCTGTAATACTATATAAGATATATTTAAGTTCATCATTTTGTCTTTTCAACTCAGTAATATCCATGATTGTTTATCCTATATAGGATAGTTCAATTTATTTCAATTTTATAAAATATTTCATTTTCGTGATCAATATATCCTAATAATTTACAATGTTGTTTATATCCAAACTGATTTGAATAAGAATGGGATTTCATATCTTTAAATAAAAAATTATTATCATCTAAAAAACAATCATATAAATCAGATGGTATATCAGTATATGATCTTATTCTATTAATGGATTGTTTACAAAATGGATAATGAATCGATCCATAAATAATACAATCGGATTGAACATCTTTAAAGGCAAGTTTATATAAGAGAAAGTTAAGTTTTATATTTTCTTCTTTTAAATTTTCATCCATTTTATATATTCATTCACTAATATTTATTATAAAAAAAATTATTATTTTATAATTTATTAATTTTATAAAATTTTTTATGTTTATGATCAAGATATCCTAATAATATACCAAATATGTCATCTTCATCATTACATCGATATAAACAACATTTCATATCAACATAACAAAGATCTAAATTATCTGGAATATCTGTATAGGTTTTATATTTTTCAAGATATTCGGGTTCATATTTAAGTGGTGGACCAGGATCACAGCAATCTGTTCTTCCTTCTGTAATGGAATATAGAATATATTTAAGTTCTGTGATTTCCTTTTTCAATTCACTGATTTGATCCTCCATTGTTTTCTTTAAATGGTTTTAATATATAATAAAGGTAGTTCAATTTTATTAAAAATTGAAATGAAAAAAGTAATAAAAAAAAGGTAAAAAAAAGATGGATTTGTTGACTGCTAAGTTTAGACAAAGTACTCGATGCGAAAAATGCATTGAACATTTCGATCCAATGGATGGATGTATGTTTAAATGTGGACATGTGTTCCATACCCGATGTATTCTTGAAAAACGATGTTGTTTTAAATGCAATCAACCATACAATCCTGAAGAAATTTATCAGTTAAGTAAAAAATTTACGGACAAACTTGTACTTGATGTGACACTTTCATCACAACAACGAAAAATGATTGTTAAAAAGACATGTGATTTAATGATTGAAGCAGCATTATTGGATCATATTGAAGCTCAATTTACAATCGGGGTTGATAGTTTATCAAATGACTATATTAAATCCATGATTAGTAAAGATGATGTCTTTTTCTGGATCAATAAAGCTTCTCATAATAAACATGTAAAAGCTACATTAGGTTTAATGAAATATTATAAATCTAGAGATGAAAAATTATATTATCAATATGCTGAAATTGCTGCGAATCAAAATGAAGTAACCTGTCAACTATTGATTGCGATTCATTATGAAAAAACAAACCCTACTAAATGCTTAAATTATATGCAGATGGCTGTAAAAAACAATTCCATTTGTGCATACAAATACATGTATTACTATTATACAGAAGGTATCATTGTACCGAAAGATATTGAAATCGCATATGATTATCTATCTAAAGTAGCTGAAGGTGATACAACAGGTGAATGTCAATATGAAATGGGAGAATATTATAAAGATATAAATCCCACGGTTGCATTAACATGGTATAAATTGTCAGTTGACAATGGTTATCAACCTGCTCAAGTACAATTAGCCAATCATTATTTATGGAATAAAGAATATGTACTTGCCTATAAATTATTGAATAAAAATCAGACTGATCCATGGGCAATGTATTTATTAGGTTATTATTATGAAACTTACAAAGAAAGTTATATTGATGCTTTACATTGGTATATACGAGCCGCGAATAAAGATGTCGATCACGCCCAACATAAATTATACTATTTGTATAAAAATGGAGTAGGTGTAGAAAAAGATTTAGATAAAAGTTTTGATTATCTTTTATTGGCTGCAGATAATGACATGTGTGAATGTCAAGTAGAAGTTGCAAAAATGTATGAAATTGGCTTTAACTATAAAGGCAAATTCATTCAATCAGATAAAAAAGCAAAAAAATATTATAAACTTGCTAAAGAACAAGGTAATACATTTTCAGTAAATGCATTAGCCTTTTATACATTATTTGATTCCATGAAATAAAGGCAGTTCAATTTTGATAACTAAAATAAATATTTTTTTTAATGTTTATAGTTTTTTGTATAATGTTTTTTTTATATTTAAGCAGTCTCAGCCTTCTTGAAGTGCTGACTCATGAACTTCTGGAGGTTGAAGTAAGTGAGCTCATCCGAAGGGGTAAGAGAAAGAAGCTTCTTGAGCTTGTCATCGGGGTTGATCTTGCGACCATTCGATGGGTCCTGGAGCTTGTTTGCACGAATGTATGCGTTGATCTCACGGGTGACCTCAGTGCGAGCTAGAAGAACAGCATGGGGCTTGCTAAGGAAATCAGCAAGTTGATCACTGACCTTAGTTGGCTTGACGAATCCACTTGGGGCACGAGTGGACTGCTTGTTCTTGCGCTTACCACTGGACTTCTGGGCAGCCTTAAGGTCACGCTCACTTCGCTTCTGAAGAGCACGGAACTCAGTGATGAGGGTAGTCATCTGCTGACGAAGACCAGTCATCTTTGTCATGAACTCACTGTAAGAGCTGGAGAGATCAGTCTCTGGCTCAGCCTCTGCCTTGACAGGCTCGGACTCAGCCTTGACTTCCTTGACAGGCTCTGGCTTTACTGGCTCAGCCTTGACTGGCTCAGTGGTTTGCTTTGCATCTTGAACGGTCTTAGACTTAGGAGGCATTGTATATACATATATAAAGTAAGTCCTTTTTAAGTATATTTTTTTTATAATTTATTAATTATTTAATTTATTATCTTAAATCCTCACATAAAAATATTTTCGTTTTTTTATAAAAAATATTTTATTTATTTTAATTCTTTAGGAAATTATTTTTTAATTTTTAGGAGAATTATACTCTTATTTATTCATATTTTATTATTTTTAATAAAATTGATCATTTATTACCATAATATCATACTATAAACAAAAAATGATTCCTATTGCAGTAATCGTGATTCTTAGTATGCTGGGAGTAGGTGTATTCGTTGGATTATGTACATTCATATCTACCGTATGCTTTCCTAAATTATCACGTAGCATTTGTGATTTATTTCAAAATGGATGTTGTTATGTAGTTCATACATGCAATCATTGTGATGAACACTTAAATGATGTGTGTTTTCCAACTACAAAAAATGAAAGTTGTAAAGACATATATCAAGATGTATAAATTAATATTTTTTTATAAAATTGATCATTTATTACCATAATATCACACTATAAACAAAAAATGAATCCGATACTAGTATGTATGGTTGTAATCAGTTGCATTGCATTTGTTTTCTTATGGTGCGATATTATCATTGAATTATGTAATCCTGAATTATCATTTCATATATGGGATCAATTATATCACTTTTGTATTGGACGTAAACAATACAAAGAAGATAATAAAATTTCTGAAGAAATTTATCAAGATTTATAATGATAAAATTTTTTTATGTAACTGTTTATAAAAATTGAAGATGAATTATATTCATTATTATATTTTAAGATCGTTCAATGTCTGCTCTTTCTTGTGTCGGAATGCTTCCGCATTCTCCAGAGAAGAAAATCGAATATTTAGAACGAATTGCTCAAGAGAGTGGTCTCTCATTCAAATACATCGTTTACTTGTATGTCATTGTCCATCGATTCGACGAGGTCGAATTTATGCGGGACTTGAAACAGAACGAACATTTGGACGAGCCACTTTATTTCATGCAAGAACTATTCAAAGTGAAACCAACTGTCGCTGAACCTCCGGACCAAATGGAGGTGTACGATTGGATCATGGACAGCCTTGGTGTTACCGAGGAGTGTCCCCTTGATTTTCCTGTCACTATCTTTTCGAAGAAATACACCGAGCAAATTTATAAGGAAATTGATCAGTTGAACCCTCCAGATGAACAACCAGCTGAACCTTCAGCTGAACCTCCAGCCAAACGGGTTCGTTTTGAACAAGATGCACCACGCATCTCAACACGACTCCAGGAGAAGTCCAAACTCATGACAGCTGAAAAAGCTGCAACCATCGTCCACAACGAGGCGGATGAGGAGGATGCGATTGCATTCTTGCTGGACTACACCTCTGGCTCGGACAGTGGTCTTACCGATGGGTCATCCATGGGCTACAATCTGACCGGAGGGTCAGTGTCGTCAAGCAGTGATCCAAATGCGTAAACCGGTTGGATTCACAACATTTTTATTTAATTTTTTAAATCAATTAAATAAAAAATTTTAATAAAATTTATAAAAAAAAATTATAAAAAATGAATATTTTATTAAAAGAATTTTTAATTATATTTATTATGATTATGATAGGTATTATGTTTCTATTTATGATTCTGTTTATGATTTTTATTATATTGTCTTGTATTTATGCTCTTTCGTTTACTCCAATAACCCAACCCAATGATGATATGATTGAAGTATTGATAACTCATAACTAATAAAATTGATAACTATATAAATAAAACAATATAAAGAAAAAAATGATTGAACGTTGGTTGATTGAACTTCAACAACATTATTTTATTGAAGCAAGATATATCTTTATCTGTTATATCTTGCATCATCGAAATTATCACTATGTTGATTATTTCATTCGTAGTGGAGCATATTTCACAAAAGAATTTAAAACAATAGCGGATCGTGTATTAACCTTATATTGGAAAAATACATTAACCTCTCCATTATTTCAAACCCTTACATTAGAAGAATCTAACTTAATGGTTACTCTTTATATGGAAGGAGATAATTATCCATTATCTATTTCTCATTATGATTCAATTGTTGAAAATGAAACTATATAGTTATGTTTATCTTTTTAAATCCTTTTTTATATTATGAATATAAATGATTTATTAAAATTAGAATATGAACGACTTCAACAGCAATCCAATGAAATTGATCAACGCACCAAATTACAGAGAATTTCAAAAGAAGAATTAGATAAACAATTCATTCGGATTCAACAAGCAGAACAATTGTATATCAATAATAAAAAAACATTATTAACCCGTCACATGAGCTATAAAGATGAACAAGTTGCAATATCAATGGCAAAAGAATATCCAGGTACATACATATGCTCTTGTTTTGGATCATTCATTCGTAAACCATGTAATGGTATGATAATATTTAAGAATGATTTAATCGAATGTATTGTATGTGATAACGGAGGAGATGGAGGTATTAGTATTATGAAACTATTAAATCAACAAGGTTTTAGTTTATAACAAAAAAATTATAAAAAAATTATAAAAAAAATTATAAAAAAAATTATAAAAAAATTATAAAAAAATTATAAAAAAAATTA
>JACCDT010822782.1_pt1 | contig 149544 bp, 129 predicted proteins | sample 7446291 | NCBI WGS metagenome assembly JACCDT01 (sample SAMN15323446, study PRJNA562643) | freshwater metagenome | isolation source: river surface water | place: USA:Blue River Watershed | collected 2017-08-17 | reverse complement strand
GAATTTTATAATAAAAAAATAAGTGAACTACAATCACAAAATGCAAAAACATTAAACTTACATAAGTTTAATAGACTTTATTCGTTATTAGTCGAACGAAAGAACAAACTTAATGGGTTAATAAACTCAATGGTAGATAAGTTAATAGAAACTTATGCCGATAAAAAATATTTTATTGTTGGATACAATGAAAGTTGGAAAACAAAAGTAAATATGGGACAAAATAATAATAGGCAATTTTATGCCATTCCGTATTCAAGAATAATAAAAAAACTAAAAGAAAAACTATTATCTAATGGAAAAGAACTGATAATAACTGAAGAAAGTTATACATCAAAGTGTGATAGTTTAAGCTTAGAAAAGCTGGATAAAACAGAAAATTTCATGGGCTGTCGTATTTATCGCGGTTTATTTATTTCGTCAACAGGAAAAGCCATAAATGCAGATTTAAATGGCGCAATAAATATAATGCGTAAAAAAATAAACTTAACATCCATAACTGGAAATAAAATTTTTAGTCCGAAAATACTAGAAGCATAATTGGCGAGTTCGTAAAAGAATAGCCAATAAGAGCGCTAGTAGCCTTAAGCCCATAACGGGTTTATGGTAACCAAAAGGTTACATACGAGGAGTGTTGTTGATAAGGTTTAATACACTTTCTCTAACTAGATAAATAAGTGTCAAACCATTCACTAATTTTATTATCAGTTAATAATCCAATATAAATTTCCCAAGATACACGAATTTGATACCTTAGCTTTTCCAGTTTTGGTCCAGAACTAATTGTTAAAAAATCTGGTTCTCCTGAATTTGTATAACAATATCCAGGTTTTATATAATCAGTTAAATCTTCCCAACACAAAATTAATAGTCCAGGATGTATAATTCTAGTTGTATTAGCAACTAATAGCTCAATAATTTTATCCACCAAATCTGATTTTGTTATTTTATTATCTTTAAATTTAGCCAAATCATATGGATAACTAAGCATAAAATTCCATTTGGCATCAGTTAAAACTGGTTTATTTTTATCCCATTTTTTTATTGTCTTTTCATTTGATTCAAACAAATAGTCTAATAATTGGGTTTTTACATTATTTAATTGTTCTTTTTCTTCATTAAATGCCATTAATCTTTTATTAAATTAAAATAAAATAAAAATAATTTCAATTTTATTTAAATTTAACATGGTAAATCATACGTTGCATAATATTTATATTTCCTTTAATTAGTTTTTTAATAATATTATCCAAATAATTATTGGACCAACCATTTTTTTCCAAATATGTTTTGTCAAACCAAATTACACCTTTTAGTTTTTTTAAATGGGTATATTTTTGATTAGAAGATTTAATTACATTAAACAATTTACCATCAGAAAAAGCAACCACATTTAAATTAAAGGCAATGGGACCAGCTTGACCAAATTTTTCCCCCGAATGAAAAGTTATTTTCCCTATTATAAAATACACATTGGGGTCCAATTTCTCTAGTTCAGTATATTTGGTTTTAATTTGTTTGTATGCTTCATTTTTTCCATTAGTTTTTAAAATTAGTTTGTAATCAGTTGGTCCGGATACTTTCCAAACCCAACAAACATTTTTTTTCTTGATTTGTTCTTTAATTTCTGCTAATTCAAACATTATAATTGTTCAAGAAAAAAAATTATATTAAATTCTAGTTTAATTTTATAAAAATTGTGTAAATGCCATAATTTTTTTACTGAAAAATTGAAATAAATATTTAAAGATTATCTAATCATTATTATAATGTCAATTAACGTAGAATATTCCAATAAAGAAATTAATCAAATTGTTATGGAAAATATCCTTAAAATGTTAGAGAGAAGAAATTTAATTAAGTCTTGGTCTGACGAATATAAAAAATTAGGTGATGATGTTGGTACTAAATCTATTTTTAAAATTGTTCTTGCTGACAAAACCGAATACGGAATTTATATGGTTTCTGCTAAATTAACATCAATTGTTCAAGGTACTCCTCTTGATGAATATTTATCAAATAATATTGATGTACACAAAATTATTATTGCACGCGATGTTGCAAAAAAAGTAGTTAAACAAATTGTTGGTGAATATAAAAATGCTGAATTTTTTTTTGAATCAGATATGTTAGAAGATATACCCGCAAAAATTTTTATTCCACAACATCAAATTATAAATGATGAAGAAAAAGCAGAACTATTAGACAAGTTTACTGAACAAGAATTAGGGCGAATTTTAGTTACTGATGTAATGGCTCGATATTATGGAGCAAAAATTGGCGATATCTTTCGAATTATTAGACCAAGTTTTACTGCCGGAAAAAATGTTTATTATCGTCGTGTTGTTAATGGTTCGTGGGACATTCTTTTTGAATCTTAAAAAACTTTTTTATCTAATTATTAATAATTATGGAAAATATTAATAATGAAGATATTTTTAATTTATTAAAATCACATGAATTCGATAAAATACATAAATTAATTAAAGAAAAAAAATTAACAAATTTAGATTTTCGTGATGCAAATTATAATTATTTTATTCAGTATATTGTTAATTATAATCAATTTGAAATTTTTGCATTAATTTTATCCATGGGAAAAACTAATGCCATTAATATTCGTCTTGATATTTTAGATTCAGATGGTCGTTCAATTTTATATAATTGCATTAAATATAATTATATGGAAATGATTAATGAACTTATTGAATATAATAAAGAAACAATTGGTATTAGTATTATTGATATAACTGATAGATTAGGATTTACTGCACTACATTATTCTGTTATTTTTAATAATTTTATAGCATTTAAATTACTCATTGAAAATGAGGCAGACCCATATATTGTTTCAAAAGAAGGTGCTAATGTTTTTGTAACTTGTTTAATGTATAAAAGAAATCAAATGTTAGAATACCTTATTAATAAAAATTATAATATAAATTTTACATCTGGAACTGGTGAAACACTCCTCCAAATTGCAACAAATTATCAAAATAATCAAATAATAAATAAATTATTAGAAACTTCAATAAATTTAAATAATACAACAAATGATTATGGACTTAGTATATTACACCAATCAATTATCTTAGATAATTTTGAATTATTTAAAAAACTACTTGAAAAATCAGTTGATATTAATTTACCTGATTTTTATGGAAACACACCACTTCACTATATACTTAGTGAAAAAAGACTAGAATATTTACCAATATTTTTTTCAAAATCCAATATTAAACTTAATACTGTGAATATTAATGGAGAAACTCCATTACATTTGCTTTTAGATTTAAGTCCAGATATTGATATTGACACTATTGATGATTTAATTTTAAATAAAATTATATTGGAATCAGATTTAAATATTCAAGATAATCAAGGTATAACCGGACTTATGAAAATTGTTAATAATAATTTACAAGGCAAATTTAAAAATTTATTAGTTATTAAACCGTTAAACTTTTTTATTGAAGATAACCAATCAAAAAATATTATTATGACTGATGAATTGTTTAATATTTTAGTTGAGTCATATTGGAATCAAATTAAACTAAACTCAGATGAATTACTTGTTGATTGGGAAAAGTGGTGTTCAACTGAGTCATTTGAAAAATTAAAAAATATTATTGATGTTAAAACTGGAATTGTTGGAACTAAAGCTGAAGAAATATGTAAAAACAAAATAGCACATGTGATTAAAAATGAATCTCGTTCAATACCCAAATTATCAAATATTGAATTAAATTTTGACAATGGGATTTTTACTAATTATTGCTATTATACAGGATCGCCTGTTGATATTTTATTTGGTCTTATACTACTTAATCAAGATTTTGCTTCCAAAGGTTTAAAAGTTATTTTAGACTACCCGTTAACTGTGAACGAATCACTTGAAAAATATTATCAAAAAATTGGTTTAGATTATCCCTATAAACTTGATTTTTCAAATATCGAAATTATTTGGTCATATCAAAAGTTGTTTTTTCCTTCATATTTTGATGGAGAAATTACTAATGCTTTATCAGAAGCTAAATATATAACAGTTCCTATTGGTATTGAAACATCTGTTGCATCTCATGCAAATATTTTATTTTGGGATGTGCATAATAAAACAATTGAACGTTTTGAACCTAATGGTTCCCATTATCCAATTGGACTTAATTATAATCCTGAGTTATTAGACAAGTTATTGGAAAACAAGTTTAAGCAATTTGACCCTGAAATTAAATACCTCCCCCCTTATAAATTTCTTCCAACTATTAGTTTTCAAATATTGGAAAATTTAGAAACAGTTAAATGTAAAAAAATTGGTGATCCAAATGGATTTTGTGGGGTTTGGTGTGTATGGTGGGTGTACCAACGCATGTTAAATATATCAAATCCAAAACTTACAATTAATAATATTGCAAATGAAATGATAAAATTTATTAAAATGGATAACCAAAGTTTTAAAACTATTATCCGCAATTTCAGCAAAAAAATTACTCAAATTCGGGATACTTTTATGAAAAAATATTCAATTGATATTAATGATTGGGTTGTTGGAAATTATACACCGGAAATACTTGACAAATTAGAAAAAGATATTTTTAAATCCGTTAAAATTTAATAATTTGGTTAAATATTTGGATTTGAAGTATTATTCAAATAATTTATTATAAAATCAACCTTTAAATTTTCCGGTAATGTAAATCTATCACGATTAGCCTGATCACGATAAGTGTTTGATTTATAACTTATTTTTAAGCATTAGTAATCATTTGTAAATAATTTTGTCATTAAATTTGTAATCAATAATTCAATAATATCAAATTCATATAAAGACAAGTTCCCATATTAAAAATAATTTAACTTATGACAATAAAATGCGAAATATGTTCAATAGAATATAAAACAATAAACGCTCTTTTGAGGCATAACACAATGTATCATAATGAACAAGTAATTGATAAAAATTTACAACAACAGTTAGCAAATTCTAAACGAAAACACTTTTGCTCAAAATGCAATAAACCATATGCTTCACGTCAATCAAAATGGAAACATGAACAAACTTGTAATAATGAATCACCATTTGTTACTTTAACAGAACAAGTAAAACAAATGTCACAAGAAATTAATGAACTAAAAACAATATCACACGAAATAAAAGAACTAAAAAATAAACCAAGTGTTATAAATAATTATACAACAAATAATACATTAAACAATAAAAAAATCGTTATAAATGCATCTCCTGGTATGGAAAGTATATCACATTTGTCTGTTAACCAACAACGAGTAATTATGAATAAAGGTTTACAAAGTTTAATTTATTTAATTAAGATGACAAATTTTGATAAAAACACACCTGAAAACCATTCATATTGTGTAACTGCTCTTAATGATAAGCATGCATCTGTTATTGATACAAAAACAAATGCCATTATAAAAACAGACAAAACCGAACTATTTGATAAAGTATTAATTGGTAACATAAAAAAACTGGAAACAATGGCTGAAAACAAAAATTTTGGTGATGAAGAAAGGACAAGTTATAGACAAAAATTAGAAGAACTTAAAAATATACTATTTAGAGGTAAAAGAGGCACAAAAGTTTATTATAATGAATTAAATTTGCTAAGTTATAACAATAAAGACCTTGTTTATGATACATGGGCAAGTTTAAAATCACTTGATGAAATAATAAATATTGAAGAAAATAACAAAAATATTGTTTGTGATAATTTTAAACCTCCAAAAATGTCAATAAATGATTATGTTAATAATTCATCAGATTCAGAACTGTCTGACGACTCTGAAAGCAATTCTGATTCTGAAATTGATGAAATAATTATTAAAGGCAAACATTATATTGTTGAAGACACATTTGTATTTGTAAAAAATACAGATAATACAAAAGGAGAAATTTATGGGAAATATGTAAACGGAAAAGTTACTAAATTACATCACCAAAAAGATATTGATGTTTAATAATTTATAATACTTTTACTATTTTAAAAATAAATTTCTCGTGTCATTATTTTTATGTAATGCGAATGACACATAAAATAAAAATAAAATTGTAAAAGGTAATGGATTTTACAATTTTACTTATACCGTTGTATATATATGATATATTTCTATTAATTATATAATATATCATATATATAGGTGGAAAACCATCATTAAAATTATGATAGAATTATATTATAATGTCATTATTTATGTATATATTTATTTTTTAGTAAATATATATGTCATTAAATTAATATATTTACAAGTTTAATGACAAAAAATAAATATGATGACATAAATAATTACAATTCAAAATAATAACATCCATGTGCGCGCGCGAGGAGCTATCTATAACCATATAAAAATATTTAAATTATAATTATTATTTTATACTATCATCAATATACATCTAATTGTGTAAAATTATAATAATTAGACAGCTTATTTAAAAACTATTTGTGTCATTATCATGACAGGAAAATAATGACGCGAGAAATTTATTTTAAAATTTAGCTTGGACATGTTAAATTTAATAATAAAAGCATTTCGCATAAAATTTAGCATAAATCAACTTCATCATTATTATCTTCATCAGAATATTCAATTTCGTTTGTACTTAGTCGTTTTTTAACTATGGTTAGCAGTTGAACCATAGCTGTATCAAGTGGTTTAACCCGGTCATAATTATAACAACTTGTTTCAAATAATTCAACATTATTTTCAGCAAGTGATTTAATTAAACTAGTAATAAATATACCTTGTGATGTATTACCAAACGTATAATCTAAAGATAAATAATGTTCATATTGTTTTTTAATGGATTCAATAGTTTGGCTATGTATAGCCATTACTGTTAACATTGACATCGTAATATATTGTTTGATATGAAATTTACCAGTATTTATTGTTTGATAACAATCAATAATTTTATTATAAATATCAAGTAATTTATTTAAATTTATTTTTTCACTTTTACTTGCATATAAGTTTGCATATTTACAAAGACATTGGATAGAATCTGTTTTTCCTTTTTCACTTAATTCAAAAAATTGGTGTGCATGATTATAATTTTCTAATGCGAGTTCAATTTGGTTATTATATTCATATATTTCAGCAATTTGCAAATATAGTTTTCCACACCGTTCAAATTGTCCTGAAATTTTATAAAGGGAAATTGCATTAGTTCTACATTCAATTCGTTTTTCGTGTTTAATTTTGTCATAACAATGAGCACCATTAATAAAACATTGAATAGTTTCAAAGTTTGTTCCTACTGAAAAAATTCCATCATATGGATTTGTCCAAATATAATTTCCGGCTTTTAAATATACATCTCCTGCTTTTTCCCATAAATTATCTAATTTATACGCATTTGCTGATTTTATATAAAGTTCATAAACATCTTCATATCGTTTTTCAGGATTAATCAAGTAGCTTATTGAAAATTTATTAATTAATAACTCTGCTGAATCTTCAAAGTTTTTTCCTGGGGAATTTTTATGATTTGGATTATCTAACATTATTTTATTTAAAATTCATTATGAAAATTAAATAAAATCAATTTTTTATAAATAAAAAAAATTACATTATATAATTGGATTCAGTTTCTGGTTCATCGGCATTAGCTGATTCTATGGAATCGACTTTTCCATCCAATTTAGTGTCGTCAATAATTTTTTCAGATACAATCTTTGCACCATAAAATTTATCAACTTCTTCAGGTGTTGCAAAATCAATTAAACGTCCAATTGATTTAATTTGATTATCATTTTGGTTAATACGTTTATCCATAATCTGAACTTTTACATAATCACCAGCAACAAGTCTACGTTTTTTTGTCTTATTTAAATAACCATCAGGAATATCCCAAACATTAGTATCAACGTTTTCTTTTGGAATAAAAAACATAATTGGACCATTGATAGCAACAACTAATTCTTGATTAATTACTTTTATCATACCAATAACTACTGTATTTTCAACAGGAATACATAATTTGCAATGATAAGTAATATTATAAATAGCACTTGCATTAAGATTTTCAGGAGGCATTATACCATCTGAATATTCTAAAATTTTATAAACTTCATCAACAAAGCCATTTTTATTACATTTTTTTTCAACTTTCTTTTTTAAAATAATTTTCATATTATTTTTAATATCAGAATTCATATGATAAGGTTCAACAGATATTCGAGTGTATTGTTTAATATTACGATATGGACTTACAAGTTTCATTTGATAATATTAAAAGATTAGATATTTTTAAATATGTTTTTCAATTTTTTTAATTAAAAACTAAAAACCCAATATTATTTTTTATCTAATTGAGCACTTGGACATGCATGCTTATATAAACACCAATTATTTATATAAACAACAGTACATGAAACAGCTAAACTAATTAAAACCATTGAACTTACACACTTTATTTCTTTCATTATATATTTAATAAAATTAAACTTTAAATAAAACTCAATTGGAAAATTTCTAATATTAAATAATATATATACAAAATTATGAGTTACTTAAATAAAATTTTAGGTGGAAATATTCCCCTTGGAGTAATTGAATTAATGCAACGTAATAAAAAAAATTATAAATTAAAACAAAACTTTGCATATTACCAAATTAGAGAAGGTATGGAAGATATAATTGAACCAAATGATTTAAATGATATAATGAAGTCTTCATATGGATCAATTATAACCAAAAGTTTTGAACTAAATCGTGATAAAGTACTGGTTGGTTTAAAAAAACTGGTTACCAATTCATTAGAAGTTGCATATTCATCACATATAGAAAACATAGTTAAAATTACTCAATCCAATAACTCTAAACAATTTGACATGGTAATTAAATCATTAGTAAAAACTTTTAGCAATGAATTTTTAGAAAATATTAACAGTTTAACAATTCCATCAAATTTAAATAATTTACATGTTAAGCTAGTTTATTTATCTGGTTTAACTGGGGAATCGGGAAAATCAATTGAACAAATAAGTAAAGAAGTAGCTTTAGAATTAGAATTAACCAATAATTTTAAAATAAATGAATTTATAAATATTACTCAAACTTTTGAGGATTTAATAACTAAAAAAATAATTGCTGATTTAGTAAATTGTAATAATAATTTTGTCTGTTTATTTGATGATAATTTTATTACAAAGTTATCAATGGTTATTCTTAGTGTTTGGGAAAACATATTGGAAAGTATTCAAAATGCATCAAAGTATGATAAATTAATTGAATTATATTCTTTTAGTGTTGATTTTTCTGATGGATTATATAATAACCAATTTAAAAAACCAAAAATTACTGAAAATTTTTTAGATGCAGGTAATTCAACAAAAATGAAAGATTCAACAAAAATAAAAGATTTAAAACAAATTGAAAAAAATATTGACCAATCTAAAGTTGTTAAAGGAATGACTGCAATGTTATCAAGTGCAGTTACTAATGCAGTAAATAAGAATTCAGCAGATTTACTCAGAGCAATTTCTGCATCAAATAAAATTTCAGTTGGTAGTGCATCCGGTACAAGCTTTACATTAACAAAAATAAATCAATCCAATACAGTTGAGCAGGAAACTAATGCAAATTTTGTTCAACAGGTAACAACAAAAGTTATAAATGATATTGGGACAAAACTTCAAGAAAATATTGATATGACAGCAAAACAAACATCAACCGACACTAAAAAATTAACTTCTGATGAAAAATCAAGTACTTCAATTGGTGGTATTATTGATTCAGTTGCAAATGTTGCTGGACAAGCAATAGATGGTCTTGCAAAAACTTTATCAATAAGTGCAGGTAATTCTGTTGAACAAAATACTTCAAAAGATATTACTCAAGAATTAAAAGATACTTTTAAACTTGACCAAAGTTTTAAATATGAAAAGAATGATGATGTTAAATCAAGTTTAGAAAATATTTTATCAACTGAAAACTTAGCAAAATGTGCAGCGGATACAAAAGTTGATAATACTGTTGATTTAGCTAAAATTAATGTAACTGGACCAATAGTTATTAGTGAACTAGAACAAACTAATGTGGTAAATGATGTTATGAGTTGTGCTTTTAATCAAACAGTAATGAATGATATTTCAAATAAAATTTTAAATGATTATAACAAGTTAATTACTCAAATGGTCGAAAATGTTGATACAAAATTAGATGAAGAAACAAAAACATCAACTCAAGGTGATATATATGCAGCAGGTGTTGCAGGTGCAGCAGTATTGCAGGCAGCAGGTGAAGGTGTTTCATCGGCAGCACAAGGAGTAGGAAAAGGTGTAGAATCAGCAGGTAAAGGTGTAGCAACTGCAGCCAAAGGAGTTGGTGAAGGTATAAGTTCTGCAATGAGTGGTTTAGTAATGCCATTATTAATTGGTGCTGGTATTTTAGTAATTTTAATAATTGGTTATGTTATTTTTAAATCAATGGGTGGTGTTAACAAATCTGATTTTGGCGACGACGATGATGATGAATAAATTTATTTATAAATATAAGTTAATTTTTATAAAATAATTTTCTTTTGTTTTGTTAAAAGGTGTAAAATATATTATTACAAAATAACATTAATTGCAGGAATTTCTTTTTCTTCTTCTTCAGATAATACATTAAATGTTACCATTGAAGGGATTTGTTCAGTTTCCATTTGTTCGGTTATAACTTGGGATAATGTTTTATCTAATCCATCAGAACCAAGGAATTCTGCATAAACCATACTAGTTCCAATAACAATCATTGACACAGTAGTTTTAAACATTTGTTCATAATATTCTTTGAATTCACCAAGTGTTGAGTTTTTACGATATTCAAACTTAGTCCATGAATTCATGGACACACCGGCTACATCAATTTGGCTAGCTTCAATGGGATCAGAATATACTAATACGGGTTCGGCTAAATTGATAAAGGTAGAACGATAAGAATCTACTTTATTGTCTCCACATAAATATTTAAGCATTTCAAGTAAAATTAAACCAGAAACAGCTGATGTAGTGGTTGCAATTGCAGGAATAATGCGTCCAGCGATACCTTTAGTTTGTTGGCGACTTGCTTGAGGAATACCATAATTATCTGCACGTAAATTAGATGCAGCACAAACCCAATTAATATGCCAGTTAGTATCATCATCTTTTTCAAATTCTTGTGACACGTATGTTTTAGCAAAATCAGTTGGAATTCCAATTTGAATATCACTGGTTGTAGTTGTGTTAGATGTTTTTTCTAATTCAGAATCATTTGATGCAATTGAAATATTTTTAGGTATAAATTTAGCTGGTTCATAACCTGCAATCATTCCAATTAAATCATCTTGTGTGAAATCATCAGAAATACCTGAACAACGAGCAATTAAATGTGTTGTAGCTTCAATATATTCTAAATGTAAACGATTTGAAATATCAAATTGAACAGGTTGAGGACAACGTTTACCAGCAGACCAAAAAGGAACACCTGGTGAAACTTCATGATCAGGCTTAAAAGTATGAAGCAATTGAACAATTTGATTATGATAGTTTTCAGTAAACATATCAACTGCCCAACGCGCACAGCCAACAAGACCAAGCTTTTGAATTGGATACTTGATAGTAAAAAGATTAATATCTTCAAGTGCAAGTGATTTTTCAATTGTTCCAAGTTCATTCACATAATTAGGGTTTGTAATCCATTTATTCATAGTACTCGGAGCTCGATTAAAAAATTCGAATTGATCCATTGCCCAGTGAATAGTATGAGCAATTTCATTTGGAAATGATTTAATAGTACAAATAGGAAAAGACTTTTCTTGTTCAGGGTCAGATGATGCCGAATAAGTTTCAGTTACAAAAGGGATAACTGGTTGGGTATTTCCTTTGGTTCCGGTAGTACCAGATTCAAATAAGGGAATACCAAATTTAAAACATTGTTCATCCATAAACCTTCTGGCTTTAATATTATCAAGCGCATTTAAAACCCCAGAAACTCGACTCATAATCCCATTAGTAAATTCCATATTATCAGGACCCACTTTTTCAAGATGAGGTGTAATTTGCATATTTGGTTGCATTAATTTAATTGCATTAGCAGCAGTTACACTTTTAGGTTGAGTAATATGATGAGAACGAAATAAAAATTGTCGATTAAGGTTTGACTTTTCAATAGAATCTGGATCAGTCAAAATAATTTCACCAGAACCTAGAGAACTATTACCAACACCCATAAATGCCAAATTTTTTAAATGTTCACAGCCGATAGCACCAGAACCAACCATTAACCAAGAGGTATTTACTAGTTTAGACTCAACTTCCAGTCCGTATAATTTACCATAAGTGGTTTTGGCTTGTTTCCATCCTTCAGGCTCAGTCTTGGGAACAAGGGTATTATCAGACCAAGTAAACCATTGAGATACTGGCATATATTTGTTGGTAACTAATTTGATTGCCTCAGATGAAGCAATTGAACCCATAAGGGATACAACAGGCATTAATTCATATGCAAACATTTTAGCATGTTCAAATAATTTGACTCCATGAGTTTCAAGTAATAATGCGGTATCAGCATTCCAGGTTGTGCCCATAACATCAGTAAGGGTTTTAGTTTCATCCGAGTTTAAATATGAAAACATTTTAAGATAAGTTTGAACTAGGTGGTTTGCATGATCCATATCAAATGAAAATGCTAAAGTAGGATTAACAACTTGTTCAGACCAGGGAGCATGGACTATATTTACAGGCTTTTTAACATGGGTAGCAGTACCATTAATAAAAGTAAAAGGTTGAACTGCATGTTCAGTCCAACCGGTTATTTCAAAACTTGTTGGATTATTTACTTTAATATTAAAATGCTTGCTTGCAAATTGTTCAAGACCAATTCCATCTAAATTAGTAAATTCAATAGTGTCGCCGGTTTGAAAATCATGAGATGCATATTGTGCACAATGAACTTTGCCGTCAGAAGTAATACCACCAACTTGAACAGGTTCAATATTTTCTCCGGTAGCATCTGTTACAACATGTGAGTTACCAGCATCAACAAATACTACACCACTTACACCTTTAGAGTAAAGTACAACTAATTTTTTTCCTTGGGAACGAACCCATTGGCTAACTTGATTAATTATATCAACAGGTTGATTAACACAAATAGTTACATCTTGGTCAGATTGAAAAGTTTTAGTAGTATGAATTGAAACATAAGGGTTTAGTTCCTGAAGTTTTGATTGTAGCACTTGAGATTTTTCCATTCCAATAGATTTTTCCGAATAATAAAATCCAGTTTCAAGGTCTGTGGAATCAACTAAAGAACTATCACAAAGATAAATATTTTTGATACCACCAAGAGCAAGGTTTTTTCCAATTTCAGTACCTAAACCACCTGCAAGTCCCATAATTAAAACAGAACTGTTTGACATCTTTTTAACCGCTTCCTCACCATAAGTGCGAATTTGGCGGTCGTAAAGGTTATTATCAATATTATTATTATTAAATGACATTAATAATTTAGTAAATGGGTTTAAATAATAAAAAAAATCAATTTTTTTAACTTGTTAACAAGTTGTTTTATGTAAAATTAAACTAATAAATTTTTTCAAATTTATGTGATAAAACACTAATTTTATTAGTATTTGTTGACCATTTAACTTTACCTCCATCGTACGAAGTTAATATTCCCGTTCCTGTAACAATATCAAATGGATGATAATTAACAGCAGATGAAATTGTAATATCAATGTATTTACCATTTGCATATCCAATTGTTACAAAAGTAATTCCAGATTTTAATTTTTGTTTTGATTTTTGATAGGAATATTTTGATTCCCAGCAAACTCTACCAGTAGCAATAAGTCCTCTAAATTCAACAGTATATTCATTTGGTTTACATGGTGTATCGTCTTGAATGATATTTAAGTACATACCAGGAAAAAAATCATTACAAGTCCAATAACCACATGCTTTAAATTGTTCAATCGAATTAGTAATTCCATTTAATTTATCAATTTTAGTTCCCACTAATTTATTTTCTACTAACACATATGGTTTTTTATCTAATGATAATTCAATTCCAGCTAATTTAGCTTCTGTATAATGAACCCATTTACGATATGAACTATGTGTGTTATTTAATGTAGATAACCAAAATTGAACCGGATTATAAACTTTATTATATGCAAGAGCCCATACAAGTTTTCCATAAGATATAGCATGTGATTTACAAAAAGAGTATCGACGTAAATCATTTAGCGATTTAAATAATTTGGTTTTTTTATCAGTTTGAACTTTGAATTCTTCCAATAGACCATCAAATTCTTTAATTAACTTAGATTTATTTTTACTAAATGCTCTGCGGAATTTATCTGCTTGTGCTTCATTACAATTAATACTTGATTGAATAAACTGAATGGCATCATCATCAAAAATTAAATAATTACCAAATTCTCCACGTTCCCAGTCTAATATGGCTTGAGTTTTAGCTCCAGATGCCGCAGCCGGACGAACCAATGCCAAACAAAAAGCAACATCCATTGGACATTTTGGTTTAACACAAGCTAATATTTTTCTCATAGCAGGAGATTCAGCAAATGTTAGTCCAATATTATTGCCTTTAGTAAATAATTTAGTAATGTTTGGATCTTCTGGATAATAAGATTCAATAGGTAACAAACTGATATCTAACAATTGCGACAACCCACGATTTGATAAAATATCAATTTTAAATAGGCCATTTGAACTAACATCATCTTTATTATATGTGATTTGTCGTCCATAGTTTCCAGAACTTATTTTTTTATTAGTTTTTTCAAGCAAAATATCATCAGGTACTTTATCATCATAAATAACTATTCCTCCACAATGCAAAGAGTAACATCGCATAGTTCCAATTAATTCTTTTTTTGTTTCGTCTATTTCCAACTTCCATTTGGAAAAGTGTTTAGAATTACATTTAGCTTTAGGAACAAAAGAACTTTTACCATCATGTTTTATCATAGCTCGTCTAATGGCTTCTCTGGTAGCAGATTTTTCCTGATAAATAACATGATTACTAATTCGTGCAACTCGTTCGGGCCAATGGTTATTAATACGGGCAAAAACTTCATCGCGCCTGTTATGGGGAAAGTCAAAATCAATATCTGGCATTGATTCTCTAGCTTCATTTAAAAATCGTGCAAAACTAACATTATCAGCAACTGGATCAATATTTGTAATTCCCAAACAATAACATACTAAAGATGAACCAGCAGAACCCCTAATAATATGAGGAATATCAGAAACTAAATCAAGCAATTCAACCACTTGCAAAATATAGTCATAGAAATGTTTGCTAATAATTACATTGAATTCAGTTACTAATCTATTAAGATAAGTTAAATTTTTTGGACACTTTCTAGTAAATTTTCCAATTATATTTTTAGCTATTGGATTTTTCATAATTTCATAGTTTAACTCATTCATTTTAATTAAATAGTGATTTTACAAATTATCATAATGAAAAATCAATATTTTTACTTTTTGTTTTAATTTAATAGTTGACAGTCATTACCTTACCCATTATTCCATTTGAAGAACCAATAATTCTAAAATGAATATGTCTAGGTATTGATTTTCCAGTTGGTACAACATAACCTGCACCTTCTACAATTTCAGCTACAGCATTACCTTCAGCATCAGCTATAACAACACCAGCATTAGAATAATTTCCATATGCATCAACAACATCTGCTTTTTCATCAGAATTTTTACTAGCCCAATAAACAATTTTAGCATTGGGTTTAGTTTTAATATTTATTTTTTTGTTAGCACCAGTTGGTTTAGATAATGGAACAACACTACCGGGCATAACACTGTAACCTAAAAATGGTAACCAAGTAGTTTTCTTAGAAGCTAACCAAATAGCACTAAGAGCAACACCAATATAAATAATTTTATCAATTGGTAAATTAATATTAAAGTAAGAATTTATATTTGAAGATAATATTTGAACTAAATTATATCCAAGTCCGGTTGCGCCCCAATTAAGAGCACCAATAAACACGATAGCAAGTAAAGCCATATTTAATTTAGTTTTTAGAGCAAGTTTGTGATAATCATTTTTGTTGGAATTTGAACTTTCCATTTGTATATATAATAGTTAGATTTTTTTTATCTCCAAATATATATTATGGATTTTAAAAATAAATTAAATAATTTTAAAATAAATTATGAGGAAACAAAAACCCAAATTAAAAAAGCAGTAAAAGAAAAAAATATAACATTTGGTTCTGGTGGTAGCTCAAATATAATAATTTTAAGACCGGATTATGTAATTAAAATAATACCAGATAAAAAAAACTTATTATTAAAAGTAAAACCAAATAATGATTATTTAGAAACTGAAATATATAAAAAATTAACTGATGAATATTTACTTTCAAATAAAACACCCCATATTGTTGGTTTATATAAAAAATATATATTAGAAGATATTAAAATAACATTACCTCATAAATGTTTAACATTAGATGAGCGAATAATGTTACCTGCCCATAAAATAAATTATATTGAAGATAAACTTTGTGGGTTAAAAAAATCATATGAAGAACAACATATAGATAAAAAGGCAGCAATATTAGTGCTTGAAAATTGTCCAACAACAATACATGAACAATTAACAATTTTATTGGGAAAAAAAATAAAATTTAGTGACAAGGTGCATAATTTTAATTTATTTATTAAACGGGTAATATTTCAAATGATATTAACTTTAGGAAAAATTCAATTAGATTATCCAAATTTTATTCATAATGATTTATTTTTACGTAATATTCTGGCAGTAAACGTGCTTGACTATGAACCAGACGATTATGTTGAATATCATTATGCAGGAAAAAAATATTATTTGCCAGCAAATGGTATTTATATTAAAATAAATGATTTTGGTTATTCATTAAATATTTTAAAAACAAATTCCACGTTAGCTAATGAAATAAAATCAGGAGTTGCAAATAGTTTTGAAATTAAAAATCAGTTACGTGATATTTATACATTTTTATTTGATTTTTATGACGGACCAGGAATGGGTTCACAATCAGTAAAAACAGTTATAACAAATATGATAAAAGATACAAAACAAAAAAAAATATTAATTGGAAATTTTAAAAAGCAAATTGGGATGTTTTTTAACTATAAAATAATAGATAAAATACACTCATTTAATCTTGGTGTTTTAGATTGGTTATGGAATATTTCAGATTCAAAAATATTATTAGGTACAATTAAAAAACCTCATGAATATTTTAAAACTAAATGTTTTGAAAGCTTAATGGTTTTACCTGATGGTGGACGTGTAGTTAAAATTTACAATTAAAAAATCCAAGTTAAATATTTATTAAATATTACTAACACTAAGAGGTCCTAGTTGAAGTGTTCCTTGTGATAAATAAACAACATCCCCAATATTTATTTTATTTCTAGGCCCAAATAAATATTTAATAACTGGAATTGGACTTGGGGTTGTGTTAGATTTTTCAATTTTAACTAATGCATATGTAAATGTTTGAATATCAAGATTATCAAGTTTTTCACGTAAAACTAAATTTGGATTAATTTGTTTATTAATTGCTTCATAAATTAAATAATATTGTCTATAAGGGGTATTGTAAACAAAACCAAGTAAATTAAATTTTAAATTTGCATATGTGATTTCACTAGGATATAAATTATTTTCTAAAACTGGTTTAATATCAGGAATTACATCACTAATTATTTTTTCCTTATGTGTTTGATTAAAAGATTTTTCATTTTGTTCTTTACTTTTAGCATTTATCATAGCTTTATCAATAAATATTTTTGGTTTTGGAAAATCTAAAATTGTGTTTATTTGGTCTCCACCTATATCTTGACCATTAAAAATATCGGAATAATCAGAGTTTTTAATAATCCAGTTACTTTGTCCGGTTATATTAGATGGATTTTCGTTATAAGGAACAACAAAATCATCTAAATTTATTTGATTAGAAATTTCTGGTTTATTAATATTAATTAAATCATATGGATTAGTTGCTTGTATTTGATTAATATTACCAAATAGCCCAGTAGAAAAATCTTCTTCAGTAAGTTTTTTTGAATGGTTATTAATATAAATTAATAAAACAACAAATAATATTATATAAATTAATAATTTCATATAATATTAATTAGAAAAAAATAGATAATTTGTAATTATTTATAGAGACTTTATAATTTCCAGATTTTTTTTATTTTCTTTTTCTTTACCAATATTTAAAGTTAGTGTAAGTTCATTAGCAGGTATTGTTATAATAGCCTTTTTTTGTTGAATTTTAATTTTTCCAACTTCTTTAAGATGTTTATTAATTATCCAATCACCTGAATTTTCATCAAAAATAATTTCCCATTTTTTACTTTGAGCAACATCAATAATTCTTATAATAATTGGAAGAATTTTCTTGTCTTGATGTTTTTCTAAAATATCTTGATAATCTGGTTCTTTATTAGCAAGTCCAATAGTATTTTTCATTGTTGCATGAATTTTACCAGTAATTTCATTTATTTTTTGTTCAATATCATATTGATAATCGCGTAACAAAATATGATAACCAGATAATGATTTCTGAATATCACGTTCCATATTATAATATGCATCACGTAAAAAATAATTTTTTTGTATAATTTGTCCCAATTCAGATAAACTATGAGTAATATCTTTAACAACCCATGGAAATTCTGGTAAATTACCAATAGAGTTTATTAATTTTCTAATAATTTGTAGACCTAAATCTAATTTATGAATATCAGTTGATAAGTTTCCAATCATAACCACAAAATAAGTTTCATTATTATGGGAAAATGTGTGAAAATCCATTTCTTTCATACCCTGAATTCCTGAATTAAAACTTGTTAAAATACCCCATTTAATATGATGATTAATCATATCAAATTGAAGTTTGTTTATTTCATCTTTATTAACAGTTGATGTATAATTTTTACTTTCAAGCATTATAACTTGGCTATCAGGTAAATATAGCCAAGCATCTCCAGAGTGTGGTACATTTGATTTTCTTTCAAATTGAATGTCTCCATATCTTTTAGAAAAAATTTCTTCAAGAACATTTTCACCAAAATTACCTTTTTTACAAGAATTAGAACTTAGCCCGATTAATTTGGATAAACTTGATTCAAGCGAATTAATTTTATCTGTGATTTCTGAATTATTAATTTCATCTTTTATTTCTTCTTTAATATTCTCAATACGTTCAATTAACTCATTAAATTCAACTTGTTGTTCAATTTTGTTTTCAGGTGGAAAATGTATTTGGTAACCTGTTTTAAAAATTTTTAATAAAAACTTATCCAATTCTTTTTTTTTAAAGTTATTAAGCATTGGGTATTCTTTATTATCTAATTTTAAAGTAACTTCAATAAAATTCATTTTAATTTATATTATAGTATTATTCAATATAAATTAAATTTGTATTTTAATCAATTTTTTTAAACAATTAAATTCCAATAATATTTTTTATAAATTCAAAAAGCAAATTGATTCCGTGTGAATGTGCATTTTCATTAATATAAGTTCCTTTGCCTAAATCAATATGAATCCATGGTATTTCAGGTGATATAAAAAAATTTAAAAAGCAAGCAGCAATAACACAACCAGCTTTTGAATCTCTTGGTAAATTTCTAATATCTGCAACTTTACTTGTTAAAAAATCTGAATATTCGGGTCTAATTTTTAAATAATCTGCATATTCTCCAATATCTTCACCAATAGCCATTAATTTATCTGAATATTCGGTTCCTTTGTCATTTGATGATATTAAACTAGTAACACCATTAGTAATTGCTATTGTATTACCAGTTAATGTTGCAATATCAATAATTAAACATTTTGATAAATCTTTTCCAGGTGTTAAATATTTTTGAACAAATTCAAAACCCTCAGCTAAACATAATCTACCTTCAGCATCAGTATTAGTTATTTCAACTGTTTTACCGCCCATTGTTTTAACTACAAACCCGGGACGAGTTGCAGTATTACTAACCATATTTTCTGCAATTGGAATTAAAAGATGAATATTTGAATTTGCCCTATATTCTGATTTTGAAATTAAATTGAGTACACTGGTGATTATTGCTGAGCCTGTCATATCAATTTTCATATCAAGCATAGTTTCATTTTTAATATTTATTCCTCCTGAATCATAAGTAATTGCTTTTCCAACCAAATAAATTTGTTTTTTCCCAGAGTTTTCGCTTTTTGGCTTAATATGGACAAAATATGATTGGAACTGTGAACCGGAACCAACAGCTTTCGTTAATGGAAAGTTATTATTAGTGTTAGCATTAAATACAACAATTTCATGTGTTTCAGGAACTCGAGATTTTATATATTCAAGATAAGTATCTGGATTTTTATTTGGATCCATAACAATATTTTTATAAAGATCAAGTTCTTTCATTAAATTAGCTGATTCTTCCGATACTTGGTATAATTTAATTTCTTTAGTATTTTTATAGTATTGGTATAACACATTATGAATTTTTGCGACTAATTTATTAGCTAAAGAAACTTCAATGGTTTTATCAAATATTAAATTAATACGCTTAATAGAGTCGTAAATTTTAATAATATTTTCAATTTTACCCATTTGTTTTACCAAATCATAATTTGAGAGATTAAAAACATTTAATTTTATAATAACAGATTGTTCACTTGATTCAATTTTAATTAAATTATCAAGTAGTTGAGTATTGTAAATAAAAAACACATCGATTTTTTTCATTTATTATAAGTTATATATTTTTTTTGTTTAAAATTTAAAAAATATTCAGTTTAAAAATAATTCAGTTTAAAAAATATTCTCGCGCGCGCGACCCTTCGTCAACGGTTTACGCTATTAAACTTTGAATAAGGGGGCAATTATTACACATTTTTAATTATTTAACATGTTTAGATGATATTGTATTAATTATTAAATAGTATATAAATATTTATATGTAATAATAATCAATAAATAGTGTAAACATATATCGTATGATGTAAACCAAATGTAAACATTTTTAAGGTTTATTCACTTATGTTTATTTTTGATGACGCGTAAACATAAACTGTTTACTAATAATAATTGATTGTATTACATATATAAAATATATTAATTTATGAATTTAATTATATAATCGTCATAATTACATAAACATTTTTTTTTGAATATATGTTTGTCTTATTCATTTTTAAAATACGTAAACAGTTTACGCCATAACACACGCAAAATATTTTAAAATTTTAGCAATAAAATTTACATAAAATTTTTATTAAACAATTATGGGAGGTTTACATATGATTACAACTTAAACCTTAACTATAACAAACAGTTTAATGAGATTACATAATTATAATTTAATTTTATTTTTAATAAATTTGATTAGCATCATAATCATTTAAATAATTTAAATATGTTTACAAATTTTTATTTAAAGATTAAAATATATAATAAATAATATAATATGGAACATAAATGTTATGAATGTGATAAAATATATGCATCTTACCAAAGCTTATGGAATCATAATAAGAAAAAACATAATATTGAAGGTGAAAAACAATATTTTTGTCAATTTTGTAAAAAAATACTATCATGCAGACAAAGCAAATGGAGACATGAAAAAACATGTAAAACAAACAGTGAAACAAATCAGCTTAAAGACAAAATAGAACAAATAGAAAAACAAATGGAAAAAATAAAAGCTGAACCAAAAATAATAACAAATAATACTACAAACAATACAACAAACAATATCCAGTATATTATAAATGCACCAACTGCATCTAGTACAAATCATTTAACTTTTGAACAGCAAACAGACATACTAGACAAAGGATTAAATAGTTTGGTTTATTTAATTGAAATGATTAATTTTAATAAATCAGTACCGGAAAACCATTCTTATTGTGTAACAGCAATAAATGATAAACATGCATCAGTAATAGACGAAAAAACAAATAAAATAATAAAAACAGACAAACTTGATTTATTTGATAAAGTACTTGGTGCTAATTTGGATAATTTAGAAAAAATTTCAAACAACCCACAATTTACAAACCAAAAACGAATTGAATACAAAAGCAAAATAAATTATTTAAGAAATAAAATATTTCAAAATAGTAAATTTCTTAAGCGCTATCAAAATGATATAAATATTATAAGTTATAATAATAAAGATATGGTTAAAAACACATGGAAATGTTTAAAAGAAGTTGATAACACAAATGTTGAATATAAAGTACAAGGTTTTGATGATTTAGTTAAGGAAGAAGAGGAAGAAGGTAATAAAGTTAAAACAACTATGAAATTAATACCTGATACTTATAACGATTCAGATTCAGAACTATCAGATTCAGAATTATCAGAAATATCGGAAAATGATGATATATTAAGTCCTGTTGAAATTAAAATTAAAAATAAAACATATATTATGGAAGGAAATAAATTATATTATATAACAAATACAAATCAAAAGGGTCAATTATGTGGGTTTTATATAGATGGAAAAATTATTAAATCAACATTAAAAAATAAAGAAATTGATGTATAACTTAAAACACTTATTTAATAATAAAAACTACTTTGAATTATTAAATAAATTAAATAATATAACCAATTGAAAAAATACTATTGGATTGATTGGTTTCTTTATCAAATTCAATATTTTCACAAGTGTTTAATATAATACTAGTAACTAAGTAAGGGTCACAATTAGCTCCAGGTCTTCTATCTTCAAAATAACCTTTTGAGTCTGCAAGTACAGTATTTGGAATACGAACAGATGCACCTCTATTAGCACGCCCAAAAGTAAATTTATCATAAGATGATGTTTCATGTTTACCCGACATACGCATTGTATTGTCTGACCCGTATAATTTCATATGGGCCAGATGGTTTTTAGATAATCTATCAATAGCTTTATATATATGTACTATTCCATTGGTTTCTCTCATTGCTTTTGTTGAAAAATTTGTATGACAACCAGAACCATTCCAATCTGCATTTAATCCTAAAAGTAATCCCAAAGGTTTTGGATGATAAGAAATTTCATACCCAAAATTTTCACTAATTCTATTTAAAATATATCTAGATATCCATAAGTGATCACCTGCATCAATACCAACACATGGACCAATTTGATATTCCCATTGAGCAGGTGCAACTTCTCCATTAATACCACATATATTAATACCGGCATATAAACAATATTTCATATGTGTTTCAGGAATATCTCGTGCTAATGCGCAACCAGTACCAACACCACAATAATATTTACCTTGGGGTTCTGGACTTACTAATCCATGAGTTTGCCCGATATCAAATCCTAATGGGTATTTTGTTTTAGGGTCAACAATAAAATACTCTTGTTCAATTCCAAACCATGGTTCAACATCTTTATGTTTAGTAAAAATTTCTAAGGCTTGCTGTCTATTAGAATTTTCAAGTGGAATAAAATTTTTATCAACCATATCAGACCAAACCAAATATGCATTTAAATTTTGTCTAAATGGATCAGGAAAAACTACCCTGGGTATTAAAAAAATTTCAGAATCAGTACCAATAGCTTGCCCTGTTGATGACCCATCATAATTCCATACAGGTAAAGTTTCAGGGTTTTTAATATTTATTGTATCAGCATTAGTTATTTTAGTTTTTGAACGAAAATTATTATTTGCATCAAGCCAAATATATTCTAAAATTATTTTATTATTCATTATATGATTTATAAAATTAATTGTTTAAAACTAATTAGTTTAAGTAATTAATTTAAACTTTATATCAAAACTACTTAAACCAATAATTTTATTTTATAAATAAGAATGGAAAATAAAACAAGTAACGAAAATAAAGTTATATGTAGAAAATGCGGTGGTCCTCATTTTACTATTAAATGTGGTAAAGAAAAAACAGAACTAGTACCAGCGCCTGCACAAATAGGCCCAATGGAAAAACAAGAAAAACATAATCAAGCTAACCAAACTAACCAAACCAAGCCAAATGAAAAAGTAGTAAAATATTCTTCAAACAAACCAAGTCAAGATAATATGGAACAAGAATTTAGACCACGACAAGAAAAAAAATATTTTAAAGTAACATTTCGTGTTAAACTATCAGAATTACCAACTGATATGACAGAAGAAGAATTAATGGAAATGACAACAGACTGGGGGCATATAGTAAGAATTAAATTATTAGTATATGAAGAAAGTTCAACAGCTTATATTGATTTTGGATATGAAGATGAAGCAGATTATTTTGTAGAAGCAATAGATAAAACGCCTTTTGAATTTAGAGTAATATCAGCATGTCGTGTGGAGTCATTTAGAGTAGAAAAACCACAAGACCATTAAATAATACCAACATAATAAGAAGCAACAGTTGGTAAAGTATTAGCAATATTTGCTAAACTAAAATGTTTTTTAAGTTTTTGTTGATTTCCCATTTGTTCAATAAACTTAGTTTCTTCAAGTGGTTTAGATAAATTTTTAATTTTTTTATAAATAGAATAAATTAAAAATGCACATACTAATATTATCCAAGAATTATTAAATAATTCTAACATTACAATAAGACTATAAAAAAAATTAAAATTGGATAAAATTGAATAATATAACTTTAAATAATTAGACCCAATATTTTTCCAATGGAAACAACCGAACATGTATGTGAAAATAAGTTGGTTTTATATGGTACTATATTTTCTGGTCCTGGTAAATTAGGAGATTTTAATTGGATGTGTAATCAACCCGAATATGTTAATGCGTTATTTATTTTTAATGATAATGAAGAATTTCATGAAACTTGTAGAGCAGGTGGAGGAAATGCAATTATGCGCAAATATAATAAATATAATAAAAACCTTGAAAAACCAAAATCCGCAGGAATACCAACAGGAACTTTAACATTAGGTGGATATACACAATTAGATGCACATGTAATTAAAGTAGTTGATAAAGCAATAGAAGAAATTCGTGAGTTAATTAAAAACTATAATTATGATGGTATTTATTATGCAGTAGCACCAAATGGAAAATTAGGAACTGGTTTATTTGATGTAGGAAAAGATGTTGTAGAATATATTGATGGAAAAATTAACAGTTTAACTAAAAATCCAGTAAAAATAATAAAGTTATAATGTTATAATTTTTTCATTAGTTCAGATATAAAAATAAATTTCTTTAATTAACTAATATGCCGGAAGGTCCTGAAGTAAAATTAGTAACAGGGGAATTAGCTTCTCGTCTTGTTGGTAAATATTTAACAAGTATTAATATTTTAGGTGGTCGCTATTCAACTCACGCGCCTCCAAAAAATTACCAGCAAATAGTACAATTATTACCTTTAAAAATTGAATCGATTAATTCTTATGGTAAATTTATTTGGTGGGAATTTGCAAATACTGACATAACCTTATGGAACACATTAGGTTTAACAGGATGGTGGCAAATTAAACCAGACACACACAATCATGTGGAAATCCAATATGTAAAAAATCAAGCGGATTTTAATAATAAAGCAAAATCAATTTATTTTAACGATCACAGAAATTTTGGAACTTTTATTTTTGACACTAAAAAAAATTTAGAAAAAAAACTTAGAGAATTCGGCCCAGATATTTTAAGTTTGGATAAATCCACAGAAAAAATATTTTATGAAAAAGTTAAAAAGAAAAAAATAGCAATTTGTGAAATATTACTTGACCAAAAAATAACAGCAGGTTGTGGCAATTATTTGCGTGCTGATGCTTTATATTTAGCTCAAATAAATCCATATACATTGGGAAAAGTTTTACCGGAAGATAAAATAAAAGAATTATGGAATATATTAAATCAATTAGCATGGTTTTATTATGATAAAGAAAAAGGCATTGCAAATAAAATAATAAATGGGAAATATAAATTAGCTGATTCATTTGATAGAGTTTTTTTAATTTACTCACAAAAAATGGATCCATTAGGAAATAAAGTAAAAAGAGACCAAGTTAAAGATAGAACAATTCATTGGGTTGAGTCAATACAAACAATATAAAAACTAATTTTTCTGGGGTAATAATAATGAAAGATTTTTTAATTCAAATTGTATTATTAGTTATTTTATATTGGTATTTTAATATTAGAGGAAAAACCAAATGTGTTACAATAGTTCCGGAGTTTAACAATGTGGATTATATTGAACAAATTTAAATTTATAAAAATAATTTAATATTATATAATTATAATATAATATTATATATATGAGTTCAATAAAAACAAAATATTCAATAAAGTATGATAGTGATTTTAAAATAAATCAAAAAGCAGGAGCTTATATTCCTAAAGAAGGAAAAACAATTTTATTATCATGTCGAGAATTTGATAGTGTTGTTGATAAAATGATAATTGCCGATGGTGACGTTGAAGTAAATCGTATAATTGAATTACAAAATGATGAAACTGGTTTAGCATCACAAGATTCATCTAAATCAAATAAACAAAACATAAGTAAATTAGAAGAACTAAACCGTCTTGATACTGATGAAACATTATCAGAACAAAGCCCGGAAGCATATAAAAAATTTTGTAGTGAATCTCGATTTGTTGATAACTTAGAAACAAAAAAAATGTTTGCCAGAAAAGTAAATAAAGTATCATCACGCCATTTTTTAAGAGGGTTTATTAATTGGAATAAATATGACGATTCAACACCAGATATTAAAATGGATTCAACAACAATTATTAATATTAGAAATGCAGAAGTTGTATATTTGGCATATTTTAGTGAAGATGAACAAGAAGCGACAAAAATAACTCATCAATTAATGTTATTATATTCTCTTTCACATTACGGAGCAAAAAATATAACAATTGTGTTACCATATTATCCGGTTGGAACAATGGAACGTATTGTTGGGGAAGGTGAAATTCCTACTGGATATGCATTTGCTCAGATGCTTAATAATATTCCATCTGCTTCTGGAAAAAATAATTTAATAGTATTTGATATTCATGCACTACCATCAAGATTTTTCTTTCATACAAATTTAAGACCAACAATTGTGTCCATGTTATCAAGATATTTACAATATATTAAGGATAATTTTTCTGGAGTAGAAAATAACAATATTATTGTTTTTCCAGATGACGGAGCCAAAAAACGTTTTGAAAAACAAGTTCCAAAAAATTTTAAAACTATTTTGTGTTCAAAAGAAAGAAAAGGTAATGATAGAATAATTAGAATAGAAGAAGGTATTGACCATATAAATTTAACTGGTAAAAAGAATAACTTATTTATTATTGATGATTTAATTCAATCAGGTGGAACTAGTAAAGAAACAGTTCATGGAATTAAAACTTCAATTAAAAAATTAATGGAAAATTCCGGTTCTGTTTCAACAGTTTCTCTTGATTCAAATTATTTTAATTACTTTACTATGATAACTCATTTAGTTGCACCAAATGCTAATAAATTTTATGATTTTATTAAACCAACTCAGGAATTAAATGAAGGAGAAATAGCAAAAGCTAAAAAATTAGGTTTAGCAGTCGGCGAAGTTAATAAATTAATTACAACAAATACCAGGCCATTGCGTGGTCCTTATTTAATTAATGATTTAAATTCACGTTCAAAAAATCTGGGTAATAAAATAGAAATAATTGATATTTCAGAAATTTTACGTGATGTATTAATAAATCCAAAAGAAACTATTTATATTGCACCTAATATTATGATTTAATTTGCCTTAATAAGTTGGCTTTGTTTTTCTAACAGTAAAAAAATTGATGTTTATATTTGATAAATTCTTATTTAATATAAACTAATAAATAACAAATACAAATGAATGCAGATTATGTTAAATCACATCTATTACATCACAAAATTATTTTTCCCACAAATACCCATGATAATAAAATGGCTGGATTTCAAAATTATGGTCCACATGGTTTAGCTCTCAAAAATAAAATAATTAGTATTTGGAGAGATATTTTTATTACAGATAATGTACATGAAATTGAATGTCCCGTTATTTCTCATGAGTGTGTGTTAAAGCGTAGTGGTCATGTGGGAAAATTTAATGACTTAGGCTTGGTTTTTACAGATAAATCAACAGGGCAAATTTCACAGATACTTAGAGCAGACCATTTTGTTGAAGACAAATGTACAGAATTAAATTTAGATATTTCAGGAGTTAACTTGGATTCATCAGAATCAATTAATAACTTTGTTGAAACTAATAAATTATATGACCAACAAACTCAAACAATTCAAATAGTTCCCATGAGTTTAATGTTTAAGGTACCAACAGTTAGTGATACTTATTACTTGCGACCTGAAATTGCTCAAACAATTTTTGTGGAGTTTAAACAATTCTATGATTATGCACATGGTAAGTTACCATTGGGTATTGCACAAGTCGGCAAGTCTTATCGAAATGAAATATCAGACAAACCATTTGTCCGCCTAAGAGAATTTACACAAGCTGAAGTTGAATGGTTTTTTAATCCAGAAGACTCATTTGAATTTACAATGATAAAAGAATTAGAATCAGTTTCAATAACTATTTACTCTGCACACATGCAGTTAACAAATACCGATGCAAAATCAATTCAATTTGGTGAATTGTCAGAGTATATTAGCGACCCAATTACCCGCATGTTTATTTGCAAACTATATCAATTTGCAAGCCAAGTAGGATTGAATATGAATAAAGTTCGTTTCAGACAACATAGACCAAATGAAATGGCTCATTATGCTAAAGACTGTTGGGACATGGAAGCAGATATTTTTGGTAAATGGCTAGAAATATCAGGACTAGCCCATAGATCAAATTATGACTTGACAGTTCATAACACTCAAAATTCATTCATGGTGAAAAAATCAGACATTCCCATTAAAAAATACAAATTAACTCCAAATGGAAAGAAAATTTTTGCATCACATAGTTATGAAGAAGCAACAAACATAATAAAATCATTAAGTACCATTGTGTGCGACCCATCAGAATTACATTTGATGGATTTAACTTATTACACAATAAGTGAATTTAATGATTATGAATATATTGTGCCTTCAGTAATTGAACCATCAATTGGTATTGACCGCGTATTTTATACTTTAATGTGTCATAATTTGACCATTAGACCTGGTACAACAAGACCACTGTTAATGTTAAAACCCAGTTGTACTGTTTATGATTTTATGTTAGCTCAGTTATCAAATCATGTTGATTTGCTTAAAAAACAAAATGATTTTATGGATATAATTACTAAATCAAATAAAAAATTAAAAGTTTTTATTGATAAATCAAGTACTTCAATTGGTAAACGATACACAAGAGCGGATGAAATTGGTATTCGATGGACGATAACAATTGATTTTGATACATTGGTTGATAATACTGTTACTATGAGAGATTCTTGGGATATGACTCAAACCAGATTACCATTCGAGTCAGTATTAGCATTATTTTAAGTACCATGTTTGCTAAATGTTAAAATTATTTTAGTTAGTAAAAATCCTCCTATAATATCAGATGGATAGTGCACACCCAAGTATACTCTACTAAGACCAACTAAATAAGGTAATATACTTAAATCAACATTAATATTTTTTTTTAACATATATGAAAGTAAAAATGCATTTAATGTGTGACCAGATGGAAAAGAAAAAGGATCAAATACCATTGGTTCACGTAATTCAACTTGCGAGCTTGATTGAAAAGGTCTTTTTCTTTTAACTAAATACTTTACGGCAAAAATAACAAACTGACTCGAACATAAAATAAATATTTGTGTTTTACTAATTTTTCCAAACCAATATAAAATTCCAATAATAAAAATATATAACTGGGCATGAAATGGGGCAGAAATCCACGCCATTAGCTTATTAACAGCTGGTTTTGAATCACCAGGTAATTTTTGAAGAGTTTTAATAAATTCAATTTCAATATCTTCTTTCATTAGTTGTTATAGTAATATAGATTTTATTTTATAGACTAATCCGATTAATAATAATTTAATTATTTTATTTTCTATAACATTTAAATAGAAATGTTAAAATTACTTTTTCTAACAATAATTTTATATATAATTATTCAACACCTTTTAGACGATTGTAATGGCAATACATTGGAAGAAAAACCAGTTCAATTAAATGAACAACCAAAAAAAGAAACAAATACAAATACAATAAAGCCAGTTAATTTTAGTTTAGAAAAACCTTATGCTGAAAATAACACAAAAAATATGGTTGTAATTAATAATCCACCAAGCATTTTAAAAACTGTAAAACCAAAAGTTTCATTTGATGTAAATCAAAATCAACCACAATCCCAACCAGGAAAATCAAAAGAATCTTTTGCATCAGAACCCACCCAAGCCACACAATCTGCCCAATCAGATCAAACAAATCAAGAACCAAAAGTTTGGGAATTTGATAGACCTAATCCTTGGTCTAAAGTAATTAATTATTTTCAAGATGAATATCCTTATCATTTTTATATTAAAGTAAATATTCCTTCATTAAATGATTACCAAGCATGGAAACAAATAGTACCAAATTTAGATTTTAATCCAAGAACAGGTGAATTAATAATACCAAGTAAAGAAGAAGCAAGTGCACTAGCATTAGCAAATTTAATATGTATAAATTTTTCTGGGCAAATGGATATATCAAATATTTTAGAAAAAAACTTAATTCAAATATCTGTTCAAAAAGCCCGTAGTTATGAAGTTGTTCAAAATAAATTGCGTGAGCAAATTATGGAAACACTTTATGGCAAGTCAGTAACAAATATTCAAACAAGTTTCGAACAAGATTTAGCAAGAAAAACAGCTGGTTCTGCAAATACAAATAACACAGGTAGAATTGATTTTTCATCTGAACAATTTACTGATACATTTGAACATTTTACTGAACAAGATCAATCAGGAACGGCAAATATTGAAGCATATGACGGTAGTGATTTTTCTTATTTATAAAAATTAAATAATTTTTTATTATATTATAAAATTTCCTAATTATAATATAATGAAACAATATAATGGAAAACCCTATAGCACAGGCAGAAAAATTCCCCCAGAATTTGAAAATCCAATTGATGACATGTTATTAAATATATGTGATGAACTAGTTCCGTTCTGTTTAAAATATAAAATAACACCAAATTTTATAACTATATTTAGAACAATATTAGGTTTATATACTCTTTATCAATTGGATTTTTCCACAGATATATTTATTCCAATTATTGGAACAATAATTTTTTATTTATTGGATTGTTTAGATGGGCATTTAGCAAGAAAAACAAATCAAGTCTCAGTTTTTGGAGATTATTTAGATCATTATGCAGATATATCTTTTTATTTATTACTTATGATTTCCATATGCATAAAATCATATAAAAATAAATTTATTATAATAACACTAATAATTGTTTTTACTTACTTATCTTTTGTTCATCTTGGTTTACAACAACAAAATTATAAAAAAATTAAAAAATCTATTAGAGAAGAAAACAATATAATTCAAGAAACAAATAAAAAAATTATTTTGGATGAAATTGATGAAGAATTATTAGATTCATTAAATCAAATTCATTGTTTTTCAGACTCGGAAATTAAATGGACAAAATATTTTGGAACTGGAACTTTATATTTACTATTGGTATTAGTTATTTATTATATTCAAAAATCAATATCAAATAAATAAATTAACAAATTAACAAATTGCTTAACACTTGGAAATTATCCACCACTTATAAAAATTAATTAATTTGTGTTTTGAACTAATTGTTTTCTTTTCTATAACTTTCCAATTATGTTGGGTTAGTATTTGTGTGACTATTTCATCACTTATGAATGGTTCGGTTTTTTCATCATTATGAACCCATTCAAATTTGTATATTGTTTGATTATTTTCCACACGTAAATAACTATCTGATTCTTCCCAAATGTTTGTATCAGGTGGAGGACAAACCAAATTAAACATAAATTTAGTATTTGAATGTGTTATTTCATTTAATTGCGACCAAAATTTTTCGGTGCAAAAATGCATTAATGAAAAGTTTGCTACTACATAATCATATTTAATATTTGTATTAATTTGTTGCCATTGGATTGAAGTATTTGCCCAGTCACCAGCTAAATCACATGGTGAAAATATATAAACATCTTGATTTTCATCATGATATTGTAAACCTCGAACAAGTTGATTTACATCAATATCAAGACCCAAATATTTTTTTGGGTTAAATTTTTTAATTAATGGAATTAATTTACCACGTGCACATCCTAAATCTAACCATGATTTGTTAATTTCAGGTTTTAAAAGTTCTAATTGTGATGATAAATTTTCAACTTGAGCTTTAATTGTGTTAATAATAGGCTGTGAATTAAGTTTTTTAACAATATTATAATAATATGTATTTGATGGTTTTGTATCTTGAATCCAATCATATTTAAGCATTGTAACGATATTATTTATAATATTATATGGATTGGGTTTTTTCTTATCAAATCTAAATTCCCCAACTGTAAATTTATCCAATGACTCTGTAGGATAGCAACGATAAATTCTACCAGGTTTTTTTAAGCTTGATGGTTTAATAATAATATTAGACCAATCATAACAATTTCTATCAATCCATTTTACACCATCAAATTCCAAGTCTATAGTCATTAATGATTTTGGTTTTATTTTAATTTCCCTGGAGCCATCAAGTGGTGTTAAAATTAGCCCATCACAGGCAAATGGTTCTGATGAGCTAATAATTTGCTTAATTTCTTGATTATTCTCACAAATAATATTTGTAATTAATTCTGAAAGAATACTTTGTGTATTTGAATTATTTGATTTGTACATACATGCAAATTTAGGGTACCATTTAATAGGTTCAGATTTTGATTCTTTAATAAAGTTATTTATACTTGTTCTTTCTTTTTTAAAGATATTAATAAAGTCATCAAGTGAATCAATAGTTTCAATCTTAGTACAAGAAGTATATGGATGTAATTTTCTTAAAATATTATATCTTTCTTCAATTGTTGTGTTTGGTATATCAATGTCAAATACCAAATAAAGATCTAATTCTTCAATATATTCTGCTTTAACTTGATAATTATTAAGTTGTTGGGCATAAGGATAAATACCAACTGGCATATTTGCAATAAGTACACCGTCTGCTTTTTCTCTAAGTAAAAAGTTTTTATAAATGTAAATTTCACCAGGTAATAAGTGTCTAGGAGGTAAGTCAGAAAATTTTTGTTTGCACAGTTGATATTGTGTGGAACCATTTGCTAACACAGGTACAGATTTTTTAGGCGTAAATGTGTTAATTTCTCTTACCAAATCAAACATTTTAACTTTACGTTGTATTATTTTAGTTTTACATTTGGATTTTACAAATAATCTTAAATGATGAAGTAATTTATTAATTTTAATAGCATCGTCAAGTATTCTATTAGTCCAAGTTGAATTAATTGATGATGGTTTATGTTCGGGTATTGATATGAATCTTGTAAATAATAATAAATATTGATTAACATTTTTCACAGAAACTTGTTCAACATATTTATGTATGAGATTGTTTTCAATTAACACTGATAGAATATATTTACCGTGTTTATTAAATGTGTAACTTTTTTCCCAATTTGTTGATTCAATAATTTTTTTATAGTTATTTTTTACAATTTGATTAATTAATAACATATTCATGTTTTTTATTTGAGGTTCAATGTTATAAATAACACTAAGCAAAATATTTAAAGTGTATATTTCTCCTTCGGTTTTAAACAAGGATATAAATTTATTGTAATTATTAATATCTAATGTATTTGTATTTTCCGTATCATTTTCATCCCAGTTAAATTTTACAATTCTTCTTAAAATTGTATAAATTGAATCAAAATCGTGAGGATTCTCATAATAATATTTATGTAATTCAAATATTACTTTATCTGATTCAAATTCGTTAATCATTTTATAAAAATATGGTACCAAACTAATGTACGAAGATAAGATTCTTAGTCTTTTGAGTTGATATTTAGGAGGAACTAATGAACCCGCTAATGTTCCAATCATATTATTTATTGTTGATTTTGATTTTTGTAAAAATAATTTATCTGTTTTTAAAACTTTTTCAAGTATAAATTTAAATAATCTATCATCAGAATTTCCAATTGATAATGCAAAAATATTTTCTTGCATTGATTGTGAAAGTTTTTCAATTGTTTTACTATCATGTCGACTGAGCCAAAAAAGAAAAGTTAAAAAAGTACCTGAACGTGCAGATTCTATAAGTAAGTCATTTATGTTTTGTTTAGATATATTTATTTTAGCAAAACGATGTGCAAGTTTATTTAATAAATTTTGTCCTTTTGCAAGTAGTGTAAGTTTATTAAGTAAATGATTGGTTAATATTTGGTCACATTTAATAACTAGTGAATTATCAGGTTCTGGAGCCAAATAAATTTTATTCATTTCCTTAACAATAAAAGTAAGCATAGGAGAATAATATTCCATTTTATAATTTTTAATATTTTCATTAACCGGTGTATTTGAAATACAATTCATAAGACCATTTAAAATATCAGGTACTTTAAAATTAGAGGGAATTGTATAAGTATCAAATCCATTTGTCCCATGCGAGTTTAATAAACTTATTTTATCAATTTCTTGTTGAATAGACATTATACTAATTAATTATTATATATATAAATAATTTATCAATTTTTTTTATAATTGCAATAAAAGAATTTATTTAAAGAAATTACCAAATCTTACTTCTGGCATCAGGAGATAAGTACATTGGATCAGTTGGTTGAATTTTAAATATTTGATAAAATTCATCAATATTTTGTAAAATTCCATTTACTCTTAATTGTGTTGGACTATGAGGATCAGTTAAAAGTTGATTTTTTAAAGTATCTTCAGTAATATTACATCTCCATACTTTAGCCCATTGAATAAACAAGTTTTTTGTTTGTTCTTTCAATTCGTTTTCATTTTGTTCATTTTGTTGTTCCACTGAAATAACGCGTTCTAAAGTTTTTAGCGCAAGAGTTATTCCTCCTAAATCGGCAATATTTTCACCAAGTGTTAGATTTCCATTAACACCAATTCCATAATACGAAAATCCATTAAATTGATTTAATAATTTGGAACTGTGATTTTCAAATTGTTTTTCATCTAATTCAGTCCACCAATTATTTAAATTTCCATTTGCATCATATAATCGACCTTTATCATCAAAACCATGTGTAATTTCATGACCAATAACTGCACCAATACCACCAAGATTTTCTGCTAAAGTTTGTTCTGAAGAATAAAAAGGAGCCTGTAAAATACCGGCAGGAAAAACAATTTCATTCATTGTTGGTGCATAGTAAGCATTTATTTCGTGTGCATTCATATGCCATTCTAATTTATCAACTGGTTTGTAGAGTTTTTCCATATTATGTTCTATTTCCCATTTGCTTGCTTCTAAAATATTTTCATAAAACATTAACTCTGAGTTAATTGCTAATTTGGAAAAATCAGTCCACTTATCAGGAAATCCAATTTTAAATGTAAACTTTGACAACTTTTCTAATGCACGAGCTTTTGTTTCGTCACTCATCCATTCTAATTGTTCAAGTCTTGTATGGTAAGTTTTAATAATTTCACCGATCATGTTAGCACAATTAGTTTTTTGTTCTTGACCAAAATATTTTTCCACATATGCTTTACTTAATACCTCGCCTAAAATACTTTCAACAGTACCCATTACTCGTTTCCATTTTTGTTTAGGTTCTTGTTGTCCATATAATTCCTTTCCATAAAAGTCAAAATAAATTTGATATGTAGAATCATCAAGGTATGTACATAAATAATCTAGTATTTTATATTGTATAAAGTTATTAAGTTTTTTTAATGTTTCAGAATTTGATTTTGCATTTGTTAAATATTCACTAATAAATTTAAAAAATTCAGGTTCCGTAATAATAATTTTATCATCAGTGGGAATACCAAAAGATGTAAAAATTAAATTCCAATTAATGCCCGAAAACTCTTTGTTTAACATTTCCCATGAATACTTGTTGTATAATTTTGTTGGGTCGCGTCTTTCTGTTCTACTTAACATAACTTTTGCAACTTGTTCTTCAAATTCATAAATATCATCTGGTTTTGCATCCATTTCAAAGTGTTCAATAAATTTAGCTAAAAATTCTTTGTATTTGGTTTGTTTATCTTTCATTGTATCAAGTAAATAATAATCACGATCTGGCATACCTAATTTAATTGTGTCAAAATATAACACATTTCTATCTGAGTCTTTAAAATCAGTATATGCGGAAATATCAAATAAAAAACACATGTTATATCGCATTAACTCAACCAAATATATATCAGGTGATTCATTAAGTTTAAATTTATTGAATAAATTTTTAATATGCAAATGACCTTGTTCATTTAACTGGGCTGAATTTAAACCTTGAGTCCATAAAATATTAAGTTTTAATTGTTCATCGGATTCTGGTGTTGTTTCCATCATTTCCTTAAGTCTAAGTTGGTTTTGTTCATGTAGAACATGAAAATTACTCCATTTGGTATATTCAGCAGGAATTGGGTTTGATTGTAACCATTCCCAATTAATATGGGAATAAAAATCAGTAGTTAATTCAGGTTTATTAGTATATTCGATAGTTGCCATTAACAATATATAGTTTAACAACTAAATATAATAATATCAATTTTTTTACCGGGATTATTATTTGGAGTTAAAAATAGTTTTCAGCGAAGCGTTGTGGCTTTAGCTATGCTAAAGGCGCACCAGAAAATAATTAATATTTTAACAGGGATTATTATTTGGATATCAGCGAAGCGCTGTGGCTTTAGCTATGCTAAAGGCGCACCAGAAAATAGCCAATAAATTTTATAGAAGAATTAAAAATAATTATATCTAAGTAAATAATAATATGGATACAAAAACTGATTTATTAAAGCCAAATATAACAAAAGAGTTTAAAAAATATAAAGTACCTTTATCAAATGAAAAAATGGAGGAGTTTTGCCTACCAAAAAAATTTACATTACAACCACAACAAAAATTACTTCCTGATTTATTGTCAAGTAAGTTAAGCCCATGGACAACAGATCCAAATATAAGAGGCATACTAGTTTTTCACCAAATAGGAGCTGGGAAAACATGTACAGCAATTACAATAGCTGAAGAGTTTAAAAAAAAATTAAATGTAGTTGTTGTGCTTCCGGCGGCATTAATTGGTAACTTTGTAAATGAATTAAGATCTGAATGTCCAGGTAATGAATATTTAACAGAAGAAGAAAGACAAAAAATAAAAGGGTTAAAACCAGGAGATAAAATTTTTGAAAAAATAATGGAAAAATCCCAAGAACGAATTGAAAAATATTATACAATCTATTCTTACCATAAATTTGTTGCACTAATTCAAGAAGGAAAAATAAAAAAACTTAATAATACTTTATTAATTATTGATGAGGTACAAAATATGATATCAATGACAGGTACTTTTTATAAATCATTAAAACAAGTAGTTGATGCATCAAATGAATCATTAAAAATAATTTTACTTAGTGCAACTCCAATGTTTGATAGACCAGTTGAAATTGCATTAACTTTAAATTTGCTTAAACGTACAGATTTAATTCCAATTACAAAATTTAATCAAGAATACATGAGAATAAAAACTACAGCAGAAGGTACTGTTTACAAGGCAGTTCATTTAAAAAACTTTCGTGAAAAAATTCACAATTTAATATCATATTATCGTGGTGCACCACCTCAAGCATATCCAACATCTGAATTTCGTGCAGTAAAATGTCGAATGAGTGATTTTCAATATAAAAGTTATTTAACATCACTAAGTACAGAAGATAATTATATAAGGGGGTCATTTAAAAATGTAGATATATTAAATATGCCTCAAAATTTTTTTTTAGGTCCAAGATTTATATCAAATGTTGCATTTCCAAACAAGTCTATTGGTGAATTAGGTTATAGTTCATTTCGTGGTCAGGCTTTGCAAATGCAAAATATTGGAGAATATTCGGTTAAATTTTTAAAAATTTATCAAAAAATTGGAAAAGCTGACGGTCCAGTTTTTGTATATTCAAATTTTAAAGAATTGGGTGGTATTAAATGTTTTGTTAAATTTTTAGAATATCACGGATGGAAAAATTATAAAGATTATGGGGAAGGAAAAAAACGTTTTGCAATTTGGTCAGGAGATGAACCACATCATGTTAAAGATGAAATAAAGTATATTTTTAACCAAAAATCAAATGAAGATGGTTCAAAAATTAAAATAATGTTAGGTTCACCATCAATTAAAGAAGGAGTAAGTTTGTTACGTGTTCAACAAGTTCATATGTTAGAACCATATTGGAATATGTCGCGTATGTTACAAATTATGGGACGTGCAGTGCGCTTTTGTTCACATAAAGACGTACCAAAAGCAAAACGTGTAGTAAAAATTTATTTATATTTAGCAACTTATCCCGGAGAAAAAACAATTGATCAATATATTTGGGCATTAGCACAAAAGAAAAATAAATTAATTGAACAATTTGAACAAGTACTAAAAGAAACTGCATTTGATTGTGAACTTATGTATAATAGAAATTCATATAAAACTGATGAAACAAAATTAATATGTAAAAATAAATAAAAAATTATATAGTACTTATTATATATATGAGCGAACGTGAAATACCATTACCATTTCAAACTCAAGCCGATTGGACAGAACAAAATATTCAAAAAATTAGAAGGGCTATTGAAAATAAAAAAATAACAACAACTGTTCAACTTAAATCTATTATTGGAAATCAATCAAAAAAAAAAGCTTTATCTCCCCACGGCATCAAATATATAACATCAGGTTCAAAAATGTTAGGTTTAAAACTTAATGGTCAAATACCTGTAAATACAGAAGAACGTAAATTTTATAATGATTTTACGGGAAGATTAAAAAATCTACCAACTATACCAACTGCAAAAGGACTAGTTTATATAGCAGAACTTGACCCAAAAGATGTAAATTATGAAGCAAATAAAAAGTTATTAACTGATTCAGATAAATTAAGAAATAATTTATATGATTATTTAATGGGAAAATATCTTGTTTCTGCCGGATATAATCTTTTTTGGGGACCCGGTATAATTACTAATGAAAGCAAAGAAAAAGCTATGATTGGGGAATTAGATAAAATTGCAAGATTAAGAGGAATTGAAAATAGTTTGTTTGAGTTATTAATTCAGCATAATTCTAATGAGAAAAATGAAGTTGAAAATCATAAAAAAGCAGAAGAAAGAGAATATAGTAGTATTAGACAAATTCAATTATATTTAGCAAATAAAAAAAATGATTTTTATAAAAATTTAGAAACAGAAGCAAGATATTATGAAAAATACCTCAAATACAAAGCAAAATATCTTGCTTTAAAAAAATCAACGTGAATAAAAATGATGTAAAATTAATATAATATAAATTATAATATTATATTAATGGAATTACTTATAGATAATCCAATTTATAAATTGAACAATTTTTAATTGTTTAAAGTAAATGCAAATGGATGTTGAATTTAATTTTGTTTATAAATTTAATTACCAGAAACAATAAGTATTTTTTTATTAGTATCCATAAATATTTGTTTAGCAAAATCTAAAAGAGCATTTACTGTTAAATTATTTAATTGGTCGCGAACAAGTTGATTACGGTTAAATAGATAAGTTCTAATTGAAATTTCTGGTCTATATCGATTAATTTTATCAGTTAAACTATAATCTGGTTCATCAAGTTCTTTTTTAACTGTTTGAACAAATTGCTCAAAAGCAGATTCCTTAATAAGTTTTGTTATATTTTCATTAAATTCATCTATTTTTTTAGTAACTAGGTCAATTGGTTTAGATGATTGAATACGTTCACTAAGATAATATTCATCTCTATAAATTGATAATCCAAATCTAACCAAATAACCTAACTGGTTTTTAGTTCTTAAAATATCAAAAAACTTTTCACCAAGTATTTTAGATAAAATTAACATTTGTGCATAATCTTTTGGTGTAAATTTACCAACTCGGTAAAAATAAGATACTAAATGGGATTTTTCATTTGGATTTGGATGTGTTAATTTCACATTATCAATTTGTTTTATTTGTGGAAGTGGGGATAATGAGTTGAAGAAAAGTTTGGAATATTGTGTAAATAAACTTGAAACATTTTTAATTTGAATATTTCCATAAGTTAAAATTGTTAATGATGCCCCGTTTACTAATGTACTAATATGATTTTTAATATCTGAATAAGTAATTTTTTCTATTTGTTCAAGTAATTCTGTATATTGGTATTCAGTTTTAGTTATTGTTGATTTGATTGTATATGAAAAAAAATCATTTGGATTTAAATATTTAATGTTTTGATAGGATTCTTTATAAGATATAATTAAATTATTTGTATATCTCTCATCAATTTTATCAAAATGAGTATCCATATTAAAAATAAAATTTTTTAATTGGTCAAGTAAAATTTGTAATTTAGAAAAATCATTTAATGCTGATATATTAATATTTATACTTGATAATGAAGCGGATGGTTCAAAATAAATACCATAACATAATTGCATTGGTTTGTGCATAATAACTCCAATTAAAAAATTAAGAACAGAACAAGTAATTTGAGTTAATAAATAATTTTTAGATGTTGAATAATAATTTGGATTATTTAACTGCATCCAAATACTAACAATTGGTTCGCCAAATTCAGAGCATCCGCCATACCATTGTTTTTCTGCAACAAGTGTAGGTACTTCATATTTATCAATATTTTCAATAATACTTGGTTCAACATTTAAAAAATCATTATGTGTGTCAAAAACAATAGTTGTGCCTTGTGAATATGAATCATCTAAAATAAATTTAAATTCAGTAAATTCATAATTATAATTATTATCTGACTGATATTTATGATTAGTTGGTAAATTATATTCTTGACTGTGAATAATTTTTATTAAATTATTTGCATTAATGTATTTTTTATATAATTTGGAATATTCATCAGAACTTATAGTTTTAAATATTTTAAAGCTTCCATCAAATACATTTTCAGTTTTCCAATATAAATGATTAACAGATAACATATTACATAAACTTTCAGCATCAAATTTATTAACACAATTAAAACTAACATCAAGTACTTTTGCAAAATATTCGCCAATTTTATTAATATCTAATTCAGTAATTTTATTAAGTGTATCAAATAATAAATGTTCACAATATTGAATATTTGCAAATCCTTCTTTAGTTAAAGCTAATGTTATAGTAAATGTGCCTTCAAATTTTGTTTCTGTACTAATTGAATTTAAATATCCAAAATTTTTAAGATGAAAATATAATGAATTTTCTGATTTAGATGTTAAAATCATATCAAGTAAAGTAAATTCTTTTGTTAATAAATGTTTGTCTTGATAAGGAATTTCATAAACATATGATACATCATATTTATTTGAAGTTGATTTTAAATGAAAAGTTTTACCAATATTTTTATTATATGCGGGTTTTTGAATTTGTAATTTATTATTTGAAATATTTGTTTGGTTAATTGTACCAAATGTTTTATTAAGCATTTGTTGAATTTTTAATGGATCTTGAGAAGATGCAATACATAGAGATATATTATTTGAAGTATAATATTTATTATAATATTCAATAACTTTTTCTCTAATATCAGGTTTAACAAGTGTTTTTGCGGAACCAGAAATAAAAGTATTAATTGGACTATCTGGGTTTGCCAAGTCAAGTGTAAATTGATATTTTTTCCAAGAATCGCTATTAATATTTTTTTGATGTTCACTATCAACTGCATTAATTTCTCTATTTACAGAATCTGCATCAAATAATGGATCAATAAAAAACCGACTAAAAATATCAATAATTTCTTCTAAGCCTTCATCAAAAACATTAAAATAATAAACTGTTTCCATAACATCAGTATATGCGTTAGAATATCCTCCAAGTTCATTTAATCTTTCACTATAATGATTTTCATTGGGATATTTTTTACTTCCCATAAAAAGCATATGTTCTAAAAAATGTGCTAAACCATCATATCCTTTTGGATTTTGAAATGAACCGGCATGTACACTTACTGAAACAAAAGATTTTTGTAAAGCTTTATCTGATACAATTACATATTTAACTCCATTATCAAGAGTTCCCCCGTAAAAGTTTCTAAGGTCAAATTTTGGTTTATTTATATTAATCATTTGCATTAATATAAATAATAAAATAATGTTTAAGTCTTTTATATAAAATCCATTTGTAAATTAATAAGTTCTTGATTTATTTTATTTGCTTTATTTGCTAAATTAACTTTAATAATTGCTTCGTCCCATTGAGTTAAAAAATTATTTATTGAAATATCTCTATAATTAAAAGTTGTAAAATCTTCAATCCATAAATTATTAATTTGTCCAAGTTGGTTTACAATCATTGAAATTTCATTAGGTAAGTTATATGCAAATAAAAATGGTGTAATTAACAAATGGTGATTAATAGAATTAAGATATTTTTCTTGCGTTAAGTTTTCTTCTTTAATTTCTTTTAACCATGTTTTTGTTAAATTTTCTTCTAATTTCCCATTTATAAAATTAATAATTTCAGCTAAAGGTGGTGTATTTAAATATTTATAAAATGTAATATTATCAGTGTGAAAATCTTTCATATTTGCAAATTGTGTAATTGCTAAATGATACATTTTTTTAAGATAATCATTTGAATTGTAATTTAAATTATTTTTAATAGTATTTTGAATAAGTGTAAAATGAGTACTAACATCAATATGGTCGTAAAAAATTGGATGTGTTTTATTTAGATTAACACATGATTTTTCAACAATATAATTATAAATATCTTGATACGGATCAAGAGTAATACCCATTGGTTTTGTGTAAAGTACTAATCCATTATATTGAGTTTCATTATAATCAATATTATCTTCAATAAGCTGAATTGATTCAATAAATATTTTTTTTTGATATTCATTAAAACCAAATACTGACAAGTCTAAATATTTATCAATGGATGAAATATCCTTAAAATGTTTTTTTCTTAAATCATCTTCATCTAATTTTTCCCAAGAATTTGATTCCATTTGACATGCCTTATAAATAATAAAGTTAATTAAAAATGCATCTAATGTTTCAAAGTTTATTCCTAATTTATCAACAATAACATTTACAAAATTTCCATTTAATTTAAAAAATCTTGATAAATATATTTTTGTTATATTTGCATAATTTGTTTCATAAATTTTTTCAAATATTAATTTTAAATTAGCTACATCCATTGTAATATATGTTTTTTTAATGTTTATTATATTTGATTTATCCAGAGCTTGATAATGTTTTTTTAAAAAAAACTCTAAACCCAATTCTGGACCAATTTCAACTGATGACGGTAAATGATCATTACCAAATAAATAAAATATTAAACATAAATCCCAAATAATTTTAAAATTGTTTGTTTTAATATTATTAACACTATTATATAAATCTAAAATATTTTTAATTATTAATGGAGCTTCTAATATTTGTATATGTCCACCCAAATTAAAATTTTTAATATATTTAGCAACAGTTAAATTGGTGTCTTTACCTATAATTTTAAAATAAGATTGTTGAACTAGTATTTGATGAATTAAATCAGAATCAGTTGTATGAATACAATAATCACCAATAACTTCTAAACTTGAAATATATTTAAAAATTTTTAAATCAGATTCCCCGTTTTCTCGCGCACTACTAATATAAATAGAACTTTTTGGAAAATTTTTTGTTATTTTAAAATTAACAAACATTTCAAGATTTTTAATAAATGGAGACGAAGGGCCAATTGATTTATCAATACTAAAACGGTTTTTAACCCACTTAAAATAGTCAAAAACAAGTAATGAATTTATTGGTTCTGATGAATATTCCTTACTTAAATTTTCACTTAGTTTTTTATGGTTTATATCAAGCTTATCAAAATATTTTTTAAATAAAGATTTTTTTTCAATTGATTCTAAATAATTTTTAATTCGTCTTCTTCTTTGTTCAATAACTTTTGATAATGACGGTATTCCATCAAAAAAAATGGACAAAAACTGAATAAAAGATGTGTGGTGAATTTTTTCAATAAGGTTAATCATAACATTAACAATTTTTTCATAAATAACCAATTCTAAAATATTTATTGAATCAGTTTGTGTTTCATTATTTGTTGTTGTTGGTTTTGTAATAAAACTAATAAAATTTTGAATAATTTCATCTTCATTAAATCCATCAAATATACTTGTAATATCTGAATCATTACAATATGTTTTCCAATGTTGTTGATTTAAAATAATTTTAAGTTGTTCTTCTAAAACTTCACCATTTCCACACATAAAAGGTAAACATAAAATAATTTTAATAATATCATTAATTTCATTTTCTACTTCAATAATTTCTTGATAAATTAAGAAATTCAAGTCAAAAATAACATGATTAGAAACAACTTTTCTAATATTATTATTTATGCAAATTTCTTCAATACCCTCGTTATTAATAGATTTTGAAATAAAATTAGCAAATCTATCAAGTCCCATTTTTTATTTATTAAATATAAATAAAAACCTATACTTTAAATAAAAATTTTAATAATTTTTTCTAATTAAATTATGAATTTCCCACATAACTTTGCAATCAATTTCATTATAATAAATAATTTCTTTCATAATTGGTTCTTGGTCAATATCTTTTGGTGATTTTTCATACAAATTATTAGCTAAAATCATTGCATTAAGTCCATTCGCACAAGGGCTTGATGTATCCCATACTGATTCAATAAGTTGATGTTTATTAAGAGCTTTAGCAATAGTTTTTAATGAAAAATCTAATGCACCATGGATTGTAACAGGTTCATTAGTAAATACTTTATTTAAGTCATAAAAACTAATAAATTTATCGGAAAATTTAGTTGTTGAATGTCTTGATTTAAAACTATTATATGCACTAATTTCAGCAAAAGACCAATGATACATTTTTGCATGTGATTTATTTTCTGTTTTTAATACTTGTTGAATATAGTTGTGAAACTCTGTAAACATTTCAAGTTCAAATTCAAGACTTTTAGCCTTTAATAAAAATGTTTTAAAAACCCATTGAGAGTTTTTTTCATAACCAACACCAATCATAAAAATAAATTGGTTTGAATCATATGAAATTACACCATCTTTAATTATTGAACCAAAATTAGAATTTAGAGTTTCAAAATCCAAATAAAATTCAACAGTATTGGATTTTTTATTTTTCCAGTTGGCTCTATCATATGAAATAAATTTTGGTCTAATTAAATCAGTTGATTGTCTATTAATATTTAAAATTTGATCAACTGTTGATGCAATTTTGCCAGGTGTAAAACCCATAATTTCAGAAGTACATTTGGGATTGTTCCAACCATAAACTTGTTGAGAATGTGCAAGTTGGCGTTTTTTAACCCCACATTGCCATACATTTGTTATTTCACAAATAGTTTTATTTAATTCATTTTTAAGTTTTCTCCAGTGCCCATCTTTTTCATTTTTCATGTTAGGAAAAAGTTCTCCCCTGCACGGAATTGGTAACAATTTCCAATTTGAACCCTCGTTACGTAACGTACAAATCCATTCAACCGCTTTTGCAGTTTGGGTTTTATATTCTGAATCAATACTATCATAATTAATTACTCCTAATTTATTTAAAAAATTTGTTTCTTCATATTTTACACCACAAGACTCCCACGTGTACTTTTTACCCCAAATATATCCCTTAGAAATATTAATACCTAAAACTTTATTAAGAGCAATAGTGTAAATATAAATTTGGCCCTTATAAGCTGGTATACTTTCTGAATTTAATATATGAGTTCCATCTGCTCTCAATGGTATATTAGAATGTTTAATATCAATAATTTTATAATGATAAGGTATTGACAAATTTGGTGAACCCATATGTTCTTCTTCTTCAGATATAACATTATATCCTAATAGTTTATTGATGTAATCTGAACGTACAATTAAGTCAGGAATACCAAATGTTTTATTTTCATAATCATGTAAAACTCCTTGATAAATAATTGGAACTCCTTGTTTCATTAAATTTATTGTTTCTTTAAATTTTTCTGGTTTTTTGCTATGAATAAATTCGGCTACTTTAACAACTTTATGAGATTTTTTAATTAACTTAATTAATTCATTTTCAAATTCAATTCCCGAATTCATGATATATTTTGTAAATACATCAATATTATTATTTGGGTTTGTATTTGATTTTGAATTTGGAATTCTTGATGGAACATCTGTTAAAGAATTTATATTATATTCCTTTAAAAAATCAAGCAACGGATCATTTAACATATAGTTTCTAATTGCTGATGCTGCTACCATGTTACCCCAGTCAATTGGGTTTTCTTTATCACTTTTAATTTTTTTATTTTTTAATGTATTTGAATTTGTATCAGCAATTTCATTATAAAATCTTTTTTTAGTTGTGTTTGTTAAATTAGTTGGTTCATTGGTTGATTCATTAGTATTGGCGTTTGCTAAAATTATTCTTCTTTGGTATCGAATAGTACGTGAAGGTTTATTTAGATTTAAAACGGTTTTTTCATCAATAGAAAGATTTTTAATTGAATAATATTTATTTTTAATTTTACTTATTTGTAAAAAACTGGACTTTTCTAATGGTAAACTTTTAGAAGTAATAATATCAAAGTTTAATTGTTGAAACATATATCTATTTAATTCGGATAATGCTTGTAAAATATCGTCACCAAATTGATAAACTTTACCATCAATATTCAAATTAATAAAATATAAGTTTCCAGTATTTGAACAAATAAACCAAAAATAATGGTTAAATGATTCATTTAATAAATTTAAATTTACAAGATTAATAGAATGTAAATCAGAATAAAACTTTGCAACAGTTTCTGCAATTAGTTCATTTAATTGATATTTAGATTTTTGTTTATTATAAGACCAATAATTAATTATTTTTTCTTTATCCATTTGATTAAATACTGATATTAATAATTAGTAAATATTAATATCAATTTTTTATGTTCAAATTTATGGGAACAAATTTAATTTAATTGTTTTTGTAGGTGGAGTTGTTGGTTCATCTGAAAATAAATTTACACGGGGAAGAAAATTAGTAGCGGGTGTACTTGGTTCATCTGAAAATAAGTTTTTTGATATTTTACTAACTGGTTCATAATTAATTGGTACTTGTTTTGATTTTCCTTTTCCTGGTCTAAAATTTTGTTCAGGGCCAATTAGTCCTGGTTGTGGTTTATCTCTAAGATTTGTTTGAATTTTATCAATTATTTGAATTTTTTTAATATCATCCGGTCTAATATCAAAATCATCAGAATAATATGATTTTAATTGGTTTAGTGTAATTAAGTTTATTTGTCCAACTTTATTCCAATTTATTGAATTTCTTGGAATTGTTAAATCAAATGTTTTGAATTTTATATTTGGTGTCCAATTATTTTCAAATGTTGCACTTTTTTCCAAAGTAGTTTGTTTTCTTTTATGATCTCCAATAAAAGGAACAGATATAGTTGCATTTGGTTCTAGTGTTGCTAATAAAAAATCTACATCATTTGGTTCAGTTAGTTCTTCTATTAAATCAGTATAACCTAATATATGTAAATAATATAATAATGCACCAGAACCGGATAAAATAACAGTATCGCCATGTGAATACATTGAAACAATGTTTGAATATATGGTATTTATTTCTTGAATAAAACTAGGTGTAAGTGTAGTGTTCATACCCCCAAACATTAAATATTTTTTATTATTGGAGTTAAAGTTACTTGAATAATTAATTTTGTATTGAGTAAACATATAATATCACTTAGAAAAAATTGCAAATGGATTAATTTATTGCGAGCTTTTTAATATTTAATGCAATATATTATGTGTAAAAGCTTTAATTCGGCAACAAACCCAACAAACCCAACAAACCCAACAAACCCAACAAACCCAACAAACCCAAATACATTTATATCAGGATTAGTTGCTGGGGCAATTGGTGCTTTTGTTGTTTATCCAATTGATGTTGTAAAAACTCGAATGCAAAATCAAATGCCAAATAATAAATTATATACAAATGGATTTGATTGTTGGCGTCAATTATGGAAACAATCAGGTATAAAAGCATTTTATAAAGGTTGCATACCACAAATGATTGGTGTGGCGCCAGAAAAAGCAATTAAATTATTCGCTTATTCCGCAGTAACTAAAGAAAATGCTAATATATTGCCAACTCACATAGCTGGTGGATTAGTTGCTGGAGCTTGTCAAGTTGTAGTAACAACTCCATATGAAATGGTAAAAATAAATCTTCAAATGGGAAATAAAATAAACTTTATTCAATTATTAAATATTAAATTCCTATATACTGGAGCATCCGCATGTTTTTTACGAGATATACCTTTTAGTGGTATTTATTTTCCATTATATTGGCATTTTAAAGAAAAGGAAAACTTTAATCCTTTTATTGCTGGTACATTTGCTGGTGCTCCGGCTGCTTTTGCATGTACTCCAGCCGATGTAATTAAAACAAGAATGCAAACATTAAATAAACAAAACTTAACTCAATTTGGTTTACTTGATGCTACAAAATCTATTTATAAACAAGAAGGAATTACAGCGTTTTTTAAAGGTGGTGGATGGCGGGTTTTGCGTTCAAGTCCACAATTTGGTATTACATTGCTTGTTTTTGAAAAGCTAAAAACTTTAATTTAAAAAACTTTGAGTACAAATAAAAGTCTTAAAGATAAAATTACTTTTTATTTAATAAAAAAATGGGTATGTCACAAAGTCTTACAACCACATCAAATCCTATTGGCAATAATGACCAAACAATTCTTATTAATAATGTTGAACAACAAAAACCTATTTTGCACGTACCATGTGAAAGAGAACAAACTGAACAAGCAATTTTTACAAGTACAAATATTTTTAATAAAATAAATACTATTACAAATCAAGTTGATGAAGATGATGAAGATGATGAAGATGATAAAATGCCAACTGATATTCAAATAATAAAACAAATATTAGCAGTAAATACAAATGTTCCACTTTGGGATTCTCAATTAAAAATGGTTTCACGATGTGTTGAAATCGAAAATCAATCAGTAGGTTATATTAATAATTTAAAAAAATTAAACGATAAATATCAATTAAAACCAACTGATACACCTGACCAAGAAAAAATAGCAAATGCAAAATATATGTATGAGTTAAATAAAATAGTTTGTGAAAGTTTTGGTGTAATGGCAGATAAACCAGGAACAGGAAAAACATACGTGGTCTTAAGTTTAATAATGTTAAACTTATGCCAAAAACCAAATTTAATTGTTGTTCCCCAAAACATATTTTCCCAATGGGATAGTGAAATTAAAAAATTTTGTGGAAACAAATTTATTAAATATAAAAAAATTCTTGAATATTCTGATACTATTGATGTTTTAACTAAACCAGAATCATTATTATCTAATGATATAATTCTTGTTACACCATTACATTATTATATGATTACATCAGCCTTAATAAGAACAAGATGTATAATTGGACGTGTATTTTTTGATGAAATTGATACACTTGATGCAATAGTAAAGGAACCACTGTGTGCACTTTATACATGGTTTATATCTGCATCGTTTAGAGGAAATAAAATTGGTTGTTATCAAATAGATGGGGAAAATATTAAAAAAAATATGTGTTTAATTGATGAAGGAATTTTATTAGAAGTGCCTGAAACTCATATAATTAATTCAGAAGAAAATACAATTAATATATTAAAATCAGTTCTTTCCGATAAAAAAATTGGGGAATTAAATGGACTGGATTTTAGAATAGATAATAGTTTTTTTGAATTTAATAAAAAGAACTCATCATCAGACGTTGATTTTTTAAAATTAACAATTTGCGAACTTAACACCCAATATAAAGAATATACAACCAGATTAGATGAATTACGGGCAAATAAATTTGATGATTTTGAACTAGAAATGGATTTTAAAATTAGGTATAAAAAAGAGTCAATTGAAAAGGAAATAAAATGTTATATGGAAAAATTAGCAATCACAAATAACAAAATTAATAAAATTAATAGGTATTGGCAAATTGCCAATGAATCCAATAGTGTTGCAAGTACAATTGACACAGAATTAGTTATGAGTAAAATTAAACCTAGTGATAAATTTGATAAAATTAAAGAAATTGTAATTGAAAAATATAATAAGAAAAATAAAATATTAATTTATTCAAATTATTCAGTTGGAATAAACAAACTAATTAACTGGTTTGATGAAAATAATTATTCCTATACTAATTTTGAATGTGGCAATCATGCTGATATAACAAAGGCAATTGCCAAATATAAAAACACTGATATACCAATATTAATTGTAAATGACTTTATGTATGCATGTGGAATGAATTTAGAATTTACAACAGATTTATTACTGCTACATAAGCTTGAACCTCTAATTGAAGCACAAGTTATTGGACGTGCACAAAGATATGGAAGAACAAGTAAATTACACATATATAAATTTTTAAATTCAAATGAAAATATTTAATTAAAATCTAATTTAAGTTAATGAATTTAACAAATTTAAAAAATTTAACAAAATTATATAAAAGTGAAAATTTAAAAAATAATTTTCAATTTGGTGGTTCATCTACTGATTTAATTCGATTTCTTTTTTCAGATGATCAAATTATATCTGAAACATCAGAAACTGATATTAATTTGCCAATTGTTATTGAACCAGAAATAAAATCAACAACTAAATCAGAAAGCAAACAATTTTTACAAAATCCAAAAAATCCAAGTAAATTAATGGTAATTTTTGTTGGATTGCCAAAATGTGGAAAAACACAAATGTCAATTCAAATTCTCCAAAATTTAAAAACTGCAAATATAAAAACAAAATTTATTGAAACACCAAGTGGACTTGAAGAAAATAAAAAACTCGAAGAATTAAAATATATTAATAATATTTCAAATGCTTCAAAATTACCATTTGATGTTATAATATGTAATGGAAATAATTATACTAGCACAATTAGAAATTCAATAAAAAAAATTGCTAATGATAATAATTTTAATATTTTATATGTGGACTTTAAACACTCTGAAGATACATCAGGAAGTTTTGATAATTACAAAAATTATTGTAAAAAAACTATATTGTCACGAACTGATGCAATAAATATTAATGTAAATTTGGATAAAGCTGTTGAAAATTTTAACATTTTAACACAAGATGAATTAGAATTTGGTAAATATTTAAAAATATTTATAAATTATAGCAGAACTAAAAATATTAATGATATAATTATGAAAATAAAAGAAATTCTAACTTGAAATTTTTTTAATTTATTTTTTCTAACTTAAATTAAAATGTCAAATGGATCAATTATAGAACTTGTTGCAAAAAATCAACAAGACGAAGATTTTATAGATATAAATAACAAATCTCCATTATTTAACTTTAATATTGAAAAAAAAAATAAATATACAAAAGGAGATACAATGTATTATTCACAAGGTAATACAAACTGGTCTAATACAATAAGATTTTCAATTGAAAAATCAGGCGATTTATTATACGGGCTATATGTAAAAATTCATTTACCAAAATTATCAATTGAAAATTTAGAAAATATTTCTCCACAAAATGAATTAGATTTTAATAGTCAATATCGTGTAATGTGGACTGATTTTGTAGGTAATGTTATTGTTGAAAAGGCAAGTTTATTTATTAACGGAATATTAATTGACGAATTATATGGAGACTATATGCAGGTTTATACTGATTTATATGTGTCTGATTGGAATAGAAAGGCAATGTTAGGCATGGACGATGTTATTAATAAACCAAGCTTAAAAATAAATTCAGAAGTAATTTATGTACCACTAAGATTTTTTTTTTGTACTGATAGTAAAAAACCATTACCTGTAATTGCTTTAGAAAATTCTGAAATTTATGTTGATATTAAATTTCGTAACTTTCATGATTGTATTTGTGTGCTTGAAAATTCAAATGGTAAATTAACTCATACTAATATTAAACATAAACAAGTACCATTAGAAGAAGTTAGTTTACTTGGGTGTTTTTATTATGTGGATTTAGAAGAAAGAAAAACTCTTGCAGTATCAAACTATGAAATTCCAATTACTCAAACTCAAGTAAGAACAAAAGAAATTAGTTCTCAAACATCTTTACAAATTGATTTTAATCACATTATAAAGGATTTAATTTTTTTTATTCAGCCAAAGTCTCATATTCAATATGGTGAATATTTTAATTGGACTGGTAAAATGAAATATTTACCTGTTGAGCTTAATGAAATTAGTCAAACAACTTTATGGAATTTAGAACCCGAAAAACATTTGTTAAATAAAGCAAGAATGTTATTTAATGGAAGTGAACGTATAGAATGGAGAGACAATAAATATTTTTATTTTTTACAGAATCATGAAAATTATAAAAATTCTTTAGAAACATACGTATATGTTTATTCATTTAATATTCATCCAAATAAAGACTCGAATTTTTCTGGATGTAATTTTTCGCGTCTATCAGATGCGCAACTACAAGTTGTTTTACAAAATAATAATTTTATTGTTGACACAAATCCAATTAAAACATATCCATTATATGAATCTGCTATATTAAAATGTTATGCTACAAATTATAATACACTTGTTATTAAAAATGGTATTTGCGGATTAAAATTTTCATCTTGAAAAAATTGATGATTAATTAAATAAAAGTATTTTAATTAAATATCAATGTCCTTATCATCACAATTATCACAAGCAATATGGGTTGTAATTGAATCAGTTAGTTCAATTCAAATTCCAATAATTAATTATAACCGAGTTAATCAATTAAGGTTTAATCCTATGGGTTTAGTTGATATGGTGGAACCAAGTTATCCATTTTATCCCGAACCACCAAATTTTGTAAAACCTGAGCATTTGAGTAATAAAGATAAATTAAGCACTATTAGACTTGTTGGTATTTATATGGATTTTAATACAGCACAAAACATTGCCCGGGCCAGTCCAAATAGAAAACTATTGGGCCCTGGAATACTAGAATAACATATATAAATTTCCAACAAACCCCAAAAAATTTGATTTTTTTATATTATAGTGTCCAACGGTTGCTCTTTTTTACTAATGGAAGTATCAAAAGGAATTTTAAGAATTGAAAATAAACAAAACATTGCTCCATCAGATATTGAAGCAATAGGATTGGGTATTGATGGTTATGTTATTTTTAAGTATAAAGTAGGTCAAAAAGTAAATTATGCTCAATATTCCCCAGAACGCAGAGTTCAAACTTATTTATTTTTTGAATTACTAAATAATTCACCATTATGGTCAATTAGTTTTGACATTGTTCCATATAATGGGTGGAATTCAAGCACTTTTTATTTTGATATAAAATTTAGCTTTAAAGTTGAACCAAATCTTATTAATGATTATATAAACACTTCACTTGCATTAAACAGTATTATTAGCGAAATGTATTCAACATCAGCAAATTTTACAAATACTGATTTTACTAATAAAAGTTTTATTCCATATTGTGAACCTGTAAAACCCCCAAAAAATTTTAAAATAAATTTATATGATTATCAACAAAGAACATTAGCAAAAATGCTTCAAATGGAAAAAAATCAAACCGATTTTACTGTAAATTACACATTTAATATTAATTTTAAGGGTGTTGATTTGTTATTTGATCCTGTTTCAAATTCACGTGTTAATAAAGAATTAAAATTTAAAATTAAAACAACAGGTGGTGTATTATCTGATGAAATGGGCTTAGGTAAAACAATTAGTTCAATTGCTCTTATTGCATCTCATCCTGCACCAGAAAAAATGCCAAATACAAAAATGTCAACTATATCAAATACAGAAAAAATTAATTCACGCGCAACAGTGGTATTATGCCCATCTCATTTAACAAAACAATGGGAAAGTGAAATTTTACGATGTAATCCAAATTTTGTTGTAAAAACAATATTAACTAAAAATGATTATAATGGATTAACATTTGCAGATTTTATTGAATCAGATATTATTATTACTTCTCATCAGTTTATTATGAACTTTAAGTTTTATCCAACTCTACACTATTCAATGTGTACAGCAGCAAGTTTTAATTTTGAACATAGAAATGCATCTGTTAAACAATATTTAAGCGAAAAAATAAGTAAATTAGGTTTTCCGGGCGTAAGAGATCTTGGATATCCAATTTTTGAATTTTTTAATTTTCATCGTTTAATTTTAGATGAAGGGCATGAAATTTTTGGTGAAATGTTGGGAACTGCTGCACTTGGGCGTTATATGAGCCAATGGGTGTCAAATATTGATTCAAATTATTACTGGTATGTTTCAGGAACACCTTTTGTTAATTATACTGGTGTGAAAAATTGTTCTAAATTTATTAACTTAAAATTAGAAGACTCTGAACGTAACTTAATTTTTGATTATTCAAATCAAGATACTAATTCACAATCTTATGCAAGAAATTCAAACTTTTTAATGAGTTTTATGAATAAAGAATATATGTGGAATAATATTCTTAGTAAAATTTGTATCAGACATAGAAAAACGGATGTTGAGTCACAAATTCAAATTCCCGGATATCAAGAAAAATTAATTTGGCTTAAATTTACTGATCTAGAACGTCAGTTATATGATGCTAAAAAAACCAAAGTTACTGACCAATATTTACAACAATTATGTTGTCACCCTCTTGTTGTAGAGTCTGCAAAAAAGATTTTTGGTGATGTTGAAGTTGATTTGTCAGTAATGCAGGACAAATTAATCTCATATCATAAAAATAATTATGAATCTTATAAACTTAAATTATCTAAACTTGATCCAACTCGACAAGAATATCATATGTTGAAAAAAACATATGAATTACAAATGTCTGAATCAAAATACTTATTTACTATTTTAGAAAAAATGAAGCAACCAGATACTATTGAAGATGAAAATTGTTCCATTTGTATGGATTGTTTAGATAATCCAACTTTAACTGCTTGTGGTCATTTGTTTTGTTATGATTGTTTGAAAATGTGTTTAGGCGATAAGAAACGTTGTCCAATGTGTAAGGCAGATTTAACTGGAAAAGACTTGTTAGTTATGAATGCTAAAAAAGAAGAGAAAAAAGAGGAAACAAATCCTCTTATTCAAAAATATGGTTCCAAACTCGGAAAATTAGTTTCAATTATTCGACACTTGGTAGCACAAGATAATACTCGTATTATTGTATTTTCACAATGGGATGATATGTTAAGTCTTGTTGGTAAAACCCTAGCTGAAAATGAAATTGAAAACTGTTTTGTTAAAGGCAATGTTTGGTCAAGAAATTCTGCTATTCGCAAATTTAAAGCAGGTAAAACATCAGAAGGTTCTGATAATAAAGTTATTATGTTAAGTTTAAAAAATGCAGCATCGGGTACTAACCTAACTGAAGCAACACATATTTTCTTTGTTGAACCAATTAATGCCGCGCGTGAAGAATCAAAAGCAATTGAAGGGCAAGCTATTGCACGTGCTTGCCGTGTTGGGCAAAAACAAAAAATTATGTTAATGCGAATTTTAATTAACCAATCTATTGAAGAAGAAATTTATAGAAAAAACTATAATAAAGATGTCGTTGTTTCTTTTGAAGAACAAGATTATATGGTTGAACCAGTAAAAGCTAAAATTGACCCAGCTATTAGTGAAAATGAAGATACAAATGCAGATACAAATGCAGATACAAATGCAGATTCAAAAACAAATAAAAACATAAAAGAATCTATCGAAACTAAAGTAACAAAACAACCAAAACCAAAACGAGTTGTTAAAAAGAAAGTTGAAGTTGATATTGAAGTTTAAAATATTAGAAAAATTCGTTTAATAATTAAAAACTAATTTATATTATCATATATATGGAAGAAATAATTTTAAATATTGATTCAAAATACCGAGACATTATAAAATATCCAAATGAATGTAAATTTAGAATAAACTTAGAAAAAACATTTAAAAATATTGTTTCAGTTAGGATGACAAGTTTAGAAATTAACAATAGTATTAACTATATTAGTACTCAAAAAAATAATAATTTTATTAAAGTTCATTTACCAAATAAAGCTAATGACCCACATGGTACAGTTATACAATTATATGATGGTTTATTACAATTAATTGGTTCCATTAGAAAAATATTTAATGGAATATTATCTGAAGTTTTTAACTCTAATCATGCCTTACAAACTCTATATCTTAATAATTCTATTTTTGCTGAAAAATATTTTTACATATTTTATTTAAATGAAAGTGTTACTTTTACTTTTGACTTTAATAATGGTCAAATACAACCAACCACATTAACTAACAAATTAACTATAGAAAAAGGTTGGCATAGTATTTATGGATTAGTTTATAATATTCAACAATATATAATTAGTAAAAAAAATGAAAGGGACGAATATGTTAGTAAAAATCCAAATGTTCCAATTGTTAGTCTTGATAATGGGAATTTTCTATTTGAAAGTTCAACTTTAAAAATTTTTGATCGTAGATTACGACATACAAGTTCAGTAAAAGATTGTGTACGCGAAGACCAAATTCAATTTAGGTTATTTAATTCAAATAATTTAACTCAAAACTTAAATAATCTTAAATCACATATTTATAAAACATATATTAAAGATAATGTAACATTTATTGCTGAATCAATTCCAGATTCTGGTATTACTAATACAAATGGATTTGGAATTTTAGATTTATTAACAACAAATGAATTTATTGTACCAAATGGTTATATTAACCAAGGAAAATTATTATCAAAATCAAAATATTATATTAATGATTATCCAGGTAATCCCACATCTGATAATATTCAATTGTATAATTTATCAATGGAAGTTGATTTAACTGCTTTACGTGTTTATTTTTCAAATACCTTTACAAACGTAACAACAGGCAATACTAAATTTTTTTATTATTATTGGGTTGATTATTTTGGTTCCGGTCCTGGTTCAGCTACATGGGAAAAAACAAATGGTAATACTGCTGTTAACTTAATTGAAAATCTTCTTGATAAAAACTTTTTATATCAACAACGCTTTATTAGTTTATCTGAATTTAATGATCCAAATTACCAGGGTACATTGGAAAAAGATGTACCTCCATTTCAAATTGATTTTAATACATCTAATCATTTAGTTAATCATGTAATTGATGGTTTAACTGATATTAAACAAATTGATTATCCTTCAGTAGGTAGTTATATGGGTTTTAGACCAGATATGAAAAAACCAATTGATAAATTTTTATTAAGTTCAGTTGCCGATTCATCTGATATGGTTATAAGAGCAGATAAAATTTTTAATACTGCCGGTGATAATTATATTTTTATAAAAATAAATGATGTTGGGTATATTGATTTTTTTAATCAAAAGTTATTTGCAAAAATTCTTTTAACATCAGGTCTTGGTAATCCTAAACTTGATGCATATGTTAATCAAGGCTATAGATATAGACAACCTGTAAATATAAATCGGTTAGATCTTGAACTTGTTGATTATTTAGGTAATACATTGGATTTAAATGGGTTTGACTGGTCATGTACATTGGAATTAAAACAAATAATTAGCTCCGACCAAAAAGACCAAATTGAAAAACAATCTATTATGTTTAATTACTAATTGGTTATTAAGTTATAAATTTTTTAAATAAAAAAAAATTGATTTTAAATCATTTAAAGGCTTAAAATCTTATATTTTTTAATGACTCAAAACACAGATATAGCTATTGGAATTGATCTTGGTACTACTTATTCTTGCGTTGGTGTATACCAAAACGGAAAGGTTGAAATTATTGCCAATGACCAAGGAGAACGTACTACTCCCTCATATGTTGGTTTTACAGATTCTGAACGTTTAATTGGTCTTGCTGCTAAAAATGCTGCTACTTCTAATCCTACTAATACTGTATATGATGCAAAACGTATGATTGGAAGAGAATTTTCAGATCCTAAGCTTCAAGAAGATATGAAACATTTTTCGTTCAAAGTTGTTGATAAATCAGGTAAACCTAAAATTTCAGTAAACTACAAGGGCGAAGATAAAGAATTTACTCCTGAAGAAATTTCTGCAATGGTTCTTACTAAAATGAAACAAACTGCAGAAGCATATCTTGGTACTACTGTAACCAATGCTGTTGTAACTGTTCCTGCTTACTTCAATGATGCACAACGTCAAGCTACTAAAGATGCCGGTATAATTGCTGGTCTTAATATTCTTAGAATTATTAATGAACCAACTGCTGCTGCCATTGCTTACGGTCTTGATAAGATTAGCGAACAACAACGTAATGTGCTTATATTTGATTTTGGTGGTCGATAAATCGCATGTAAAACCATCTATTTTAAATTATTACAAAATTAATGTAGTATTTGAAATAAAATATAAAATTATAGATGGTATTTATAATGTACTGCCACCTGTGGTGCAAAACCACACGGTTTAATTATTAACCGGAACACGGTGAATTGCGGGAAGTCCTTAAAGATGTCTACTACTAAGTTTAATGGCAAATCCATTAAATGGCCAGTGTGAAAAACATTTGGGTATAGTAAAAATGTAGCTTATGCCTTTAAAAAGGTGCAAAAAATAGGTAATCCGCAGCCAAGCATATACCGAAAGGGTATGAAGGTTCAACGACTAGGTAAAGTAATCTAAAGTATAATTAATATTGTACCATGATGAAATACCCATGAGTGCCGTGCCTACTTGAACAATATAATTTGTTCTAGTGGTGAAGATATAGTCTGCTCTTATGTGAAAGCATAAGAAGTTAGGATAAAGAGCCTAACGATAACAATAAATCATGGGTACACATGATGTTTCACTCCTTTCTCTTGAAGATGGTGTTTTCGAAGTGAAAGCAACTGCTGGGGACACGCACTTAGGTGGGGAGGACATTGACAATCGTATTGTCAACTATGTGCTTGATGAATTCAAGCGTAAACACAAGGTGGATTTATCTGCCAATAAAAAAGCGGTCCGTCGTATTCGTACTGCTGCTGAACGTGCTAAGCGTTCACTCAGTGGTAACTCACAAGTATCAATTGAAGTTGATTCAATTCATGAAGGTATTGATTTGAGTTTAGCTTTAACCAGAGCAAAATTTGAATCACTTTGTGCGGATATTTTTACTAAAACTCTTGACCCCGTTGAACGTGTGCTTTTAGATTCCAAAGTATCTAAGGCTGATGTTCATGATATTGTTCTTGTCGGTGGTTCCACTCGTATTCCTAAAGTTCAAGAATTACTTAGTAACTTCTTTAATGGTAAGGAATTATGTAGAAGCATTAACCCCGATGAAGCAATTGCTTATGGTGCTGCAGTTCAAGCAGCAGTACTTTCTGGTAAGCGCGATGAAAAACTTGATTCATTGATTTTACTTGATGTAACTCCTTTATCTCTTGGTGTAGAAACTGCTGGTGGTATGATGACCAAGTTAATTCCCCGTGGTTCTACTGTGCCCGTTAAAAAGTCCCAAACTTTTTCAACTGCTGTTGATAACCAACCTGGTGTTACTATTCAAGTATATGAAGGTGAACGCCAATTAACTGCACACAACAACAAACTCGGTGAGTTCCATTTGAAGGGAATCCCTCCTATGCCTCGTGGTACTCCTCAAATTGAAATTACTTATGACGTAGATGCAAACGGTATTCTTCAAGTATCTGCTATTGAGAAATCAACTGGTAAAGCAGAAAAAATTACTATTACTAATCAATCCAGTCGTTTAAGTAAAGAAGAAATTGACCGCATGGTTGAAGAAGCTGAAAAATTCAAAGCTGATGACGAAAAGGTTAGAGTTCGTGTTGAAGCTAAAAACAAGCTTGAAAACTATTGCTACAATGTAAAATCCACAGTACTTGGTGAAGAAAAGATGAAGTCTGCTCTTGGTTTTGATGCTGAAACTGTTGAAAAGACAATTAATGATACTATGAGTTGGCTTGATGAAAATTCTAATGCTTCAGTTGAAGAATTTGAAGAAAAACAAAAATCAGTTGAAGGAATTCTAATGCCATTAATTCAAAAAGCATACCAAGCTAATGTTCCAGCTGGTGCGTCAGCAAATCCTGATATGGGACCTACTGTTGATGAAGTAGATTAATCAGGATAAATAATTATTTTATACTTTTTCATTAATTAATTTTATATAAGTTAATGAAAAAATTTGTTTATTTTCATTCGTTTTTATTATCTTTGTTATTATCTTTAATATTATAATGTTAGCAAATTCTAATAATAATTTACCAATTATAAATATTAATCCCGGACCATATGATTATAAATTATTAATTGAAGGTAATTATTATCCTCATTTAATAAATTTATCAAAATTAGTTTTTACAATTAAACATCAAAACCATTTATATAAAAAAATAATTTTTTTAACAACTGGGCATAGTTTTGCAAATTCAAATTATATTTCAAACTTTGGTTGCGAAATTAAAAAAACAACTAACTTCACTAATTTGCTATTTTCTACTGATAATTTATTTTATTCTATTGATGATGGTTTTAATGATTTTGCATTAATAAGTTTTGGTTCGTATAATATATCTGAAACAAACCAATTAAAATTTTTATCTAAATCAATTAAAATAACTGGGATAGCTCGTAATTTTAATATTTCACAATTAGAAAAACAAATACTAATTAAAAATTCTAATAATACCGGGGAATCTTTTGCAAAAGCAGTTATTGATTTTTCAGTTGATAAATATATTAAAACTTATTCAAAAACAAAACAAAACTTTTATACCTTTAAAATTAATAGAAAAATAATTATAGTTGCTAGCTTATATCCTATCGGACTAATTATTAAAAATTGTGAAAGCAAAATAGCTCAATATAATGGCACTAAATTAGATGTGAAAAGCCAAAATGAATTATTAAAATATCATTTTGCAAGTTCGCTAAGTATTTTTGCACACCATAATTTATTTAATAAATATACAATTGATGATTCTATTACAGAATATTATTCCATATATACTACAGACAATAAATTTGGTGTGTTAACATTAATGGGTGATTCTGGTGCAGGATTTCACATACTTGACTCTTCTAATAATGGGACATTTTTAGGAATAAATATTTGCAGTTCTCACATGATTATTTTAAGTCCAATTGAAAAACCTACCCAATCAAAAACAATTTATTACGATAGCGAAACCAATAGACTAGTTGTTGGACCATATATTATTGAAGAAGTTCATAAAACAAGCCAAGTCTTGCCATTTGATTTAATTGAACAACATTTAAAATCCACATATCCTAATATTATTGAAAATATTAGTGTATAGGAAAAAGTTGCAAAAACCATAATAAAGATAAATTATTTATTACTATTATGATGAATAATGATTTTACAAATTCCAATTGGTACAAAACCCACACTCAGCCAAAAATACCAATAGGATATTGGCGAACTATTCGATTTAATGTGTTTAATAAATTACCTTGGCCACAAATAGCTAAGGAAACTTTATCTCAAACAAAAACTATTGAACAAGCTAAACTGGTTTTGGAAAAATATGGATGGAAAGAACATTATTTTGGTCAGTCTCATTGTAGATTATGCAATAAAGTTGCAAATGGTAATGGCGAATATTTAATAAGTTATCAAGGAACAACATGGGTTATACCAACTGGATATTTTCATTATTTGGAAACCCATAATGTAAAAATTGATGATATGTTAGTTGAAATTACCAATTACTATATGAGTTTGTAAAAATATATTATAACTTTACACGTTAAAATTTTTTGAAACTTATAATAAAGCTAATTTTTCTCTAATGTAATCTTTAACATCTTCATAATTATCATCTGACCTTAAATCATACCAGTTAACACGATTTTTTTTAATAAATGATTTTAATATTTTATAAATGAATCCAATACCTTTTTTTCCTTTAATAAATTTAGCTTGTTTCTTTACTTTTGCGAATTCAGAATTGGTTCCAAGCCATTTAATTGTTTTAGTTAAATAAAATTTTGTTACTTCTTCTTGCAATCTGGGATTGTCTCCAACATCTTGAGTGTTATCGGGTATAAAAAGCGAACTTACTAATTGTACATCAGCAAGTTTGGATTTTGATTTACTTACTGTTTGGTTTAAATTAGAAAGTAGAGCTAAATTTGCTAATGTTGATTTATCTGATAATAATAATGATGATAATGGGGATTGTAATGCATCAATAACTGATGATAAAGAATCAGATAAGTTTGATTTTCCCAAGTCATTATATTTTTCAATTTGTTTTTCTAAAACTTCAACTGCTTCTGAATTATCATCAAACAAAATATTATATGCACATTCCCCATACGCATTCAGTCCAATAACTTTGCTTATTCTTCCCACTTTATATCTCACATGTAAATCTCTAAATGGATTAGCAAATCTAATTATTTTATTGGTAATTTGAATAGATTCACCTACTTTGTATCTACAGCCGGAACCCATTGAACTAGTTAAATTTACTTTTACTGAACCTGATGTTAAACAACCTGCAATACCTGAATTAAATACTACGGATGGATTTGTTATTCTTTCTAAACGTGGTAAATCATAAGGTTTCCATCTGTAATATAAACTAGATTTAGATAATTCTGATGGTTTATAGTCAGTAACTATCATAAATAAATATTCTGGATAATTACCAGATTCAAATATTGATTTTATTCTTCGAGTATTACCAATCATTTCTACTTGATGAGGAGATTCTAAACCAATTCCAATATAAAAATTTCCTACACCTGCATTTGTAACTTCATCTGGTGTTAAGTCTTGATAAACAATTAAACAGTAACCATCGGGCGGAGACTGTAATTTTGCACCACCAATCATATTTCCAACTGTTAAATTTTTTAAATAGATTAATTTTGACATTATAATAAATAGTATTAGATATATTTATTATAATTAAAAAAAAATTGAAACATGTACATTATACACTAGGATCCCAATTAATAATGTCGAACTTATTGATTAAACGTTTACAAAATGAACTAGCTGATTTACAGGCTAATCCTGTTTCTAACTGTTCTGCAGGACCAATTGGAAATGATTTAACTCATTGGCAAGCTACTATTTTTGGTCCTGAAGATACTCCTTATTATGGTGGAATTTTTTACTTGGATCTTAAATTTAGTAACGAATATCCATTTAAACCTCCAAAAGTATATTTTACAACTCCAATCTATCATTGCAACATTAACAAACAAGGTGGTATTTGTCTTGATATTTTAAAAGATAATTGGAGTCCTGCACTAAATACTTCAAAATTATTACTAAGCATTTGTTCACTTTTAGCTGAACCAAATCCTAACGATCCCCTTGTTCCAGAAATTGCTGAATTACTTAGAAAAAATAAAGATGTTCATAATGCAAATGCACTTGAATATACATTAAGATATGCAAATGGTGAAAATTAATTTATTAAATTAAACTATTTCACCAATTAGACTAATAGTAACTCCATTACTTAATGCTCCTCCAGCCCAAGTAACAAATACTGTTATTAAGTCATTTTGATTTAGATTTACATTAACAGAATTATTTGTTGATACAGTAATTGTTGTAGAACCATCTGGTATTATTGCACTTAATAAAGTTGAATTACCATTAACATAAAGTGTTGCAGAATATTGTACATTATTTTCAAGTGTTCTAATACTAAATGTCATTTTATTTATAACCATGTCTGCTGGTATAACAATTGAATTTCTTAAAATATTATTTGATGAAAATCCAAGACCAACATAATCATTTGCACTAACTGATTGTGATGATGAAAGCATAATTAAAAAATTATTATTACCGGGTTCTCCTTTTTCACCTTTATCTCCTTGGTCACCTTTTTCACCTTTATCTCCTTGTTCGCCTTTTTCACCTTTTTCACCGGGTTCTCCTTTATCTCCTTTTTCACCGGGTTCTCCTTTATCTCCTTTTTCACCTTGTAAACTATGAATTTCTTGTAAGCTTAATACTCCAGAATCGCCTTTTTCTCCCTTATCGCCTTTATCGCCTTTTTCTCCCTTATCGCCTTTATCGCCTTTATAGTATTTTTTTAAACTGCTTGATGATTCAGAACTGCTTGATGATTCAGAACTGCTTGATGATTCAGAACTGCTTGATGATTCAGAACTGCTTGATGATTCAGAACTGCTTGTTGAATCAGAACTGCTTGATGATTCAGAATCTGAAAAATAAATTGATTCTTCAAATGTATTATTATCTGAACTCATTTTAAACTATTGTATTATTATAAAATGGATTTTAATTTTTTTATATATTATTTTTAAAATTTTATATATATTATTTTTTAATTAAATTCTGATTTGTACTTAATTGTTTCCATAAAATTCCGATAAGCAAAATATGAATTAAATAAAAATACTTGTTAAAATAATTTTCCGGAATTGTTATAACCGGTTTAACAACTCGGTACACAAAGCCTTCTTTATATTTTTCACCTTTAAACATATACTCTAATTCAGTTAGCCCACAGTGTCCATAATTAGTAATAAATTGAATTAGAATAAAGATAAGTAAAGACAATGCTATTTTTTTCCATTGGGAATTATTAACAAATACTGAAGCTAATAATCCAAATACTAGTATTCCATGTGCTAAATTAATAATTTTAATTATTTCCATTAATTTAGAATATGTTTTTTTTAATTTGTTTTTTCTAATAATCCACATGTTCCTTTTGTGGCAAGAATATAAATAATATAAATATAAGGACAACAAAATGCAATAATAAATGAACCCATATCAAATCCATTATTACATTTAAAAGCTAAATAAATTGCAACTAATGACATTATAACATGAAAAATAGAATAAATATAACGACCAGTTCCAATAGGGTGACACATAACATGGGGTTTAGTAGGCATAACTAAAACAGGTTGAGATACAACTTTTTCTTGTTGGGTTGGTTGGGCTTGAGGAATAACTTGAGCATTATTTGTGTTTGTATTAGTTGGTTCAAAAGTAACAGTATTATCTGACATAATCTTGATATAATATAAAATAGAATTTTATTTTTTATAAATTAAATATTTTATTTTTTATTTTGTTGGCTTTTTATATTGACTATTTGAAGTTTTTGTTGAACTTGTACCGTTTTTACCAGCAATAATTTCAAGTACTTGTTCCAAATTAATTATTTCAATATTATATTTTTTTGGAATAGGAATATTTTGTTTTTTAGTGCCAGAAACAATTTGCAAATAGGGTCCAAATTCTCCAGATTTCAAATTAATTACTTTGTCCTTAACCTTAAATGATTTCATAGCATGTGGATCTCCAGCTTGAATTATTTCTTTAGCATACTCCAAATCAATATCATCAGGATCAATAGCTTCTTTTATCGAATAATTTTTACCTGCACATTTAATATAAAGCCCATATTGACCATCATTCAATGTAACAATAGCATTACCAATTTTCCCAAGTGTTTTAGGCCATTCGAGTAGACTAAGTGCGTAATCCAAAGTAACTTGGTCAACAGAAATTTCTTTTAATTTAGCATAACGGTATTTAGATTTATCAGAGTTATCTGCTAATTCAATTTTAACATAAGGACCATATTTTCCAGTTCCTGCATAAATTTCACAACCAGTTTCATTAGTACCAAGTAATCGGTCAGCAACATTTCCACCTACTTGTTTAATATTTTTTGCTTCAGAATTAAGTTTTTCAACCATTGGATTAAACATATCATAAAATGTTCTAAGAACTGTTACCCAATTTGCTTTTCCTTCAGCAATTTTATCTAAATAAGTTTCAAAGTTTGCGGTAAATTCAATATCCATTATTGGTTCAAAATGTTTAGTTAAAAAACTATTAACTTGATTTCCCATATAAGTTGGTACAAGTTTTTTTTGTTCTTTACCAATGGAAACTTCTTTGGTTGATTCTTTTATATTATATTTACTTGTTAACTCAAATTGTTTGGATTGTTTTTTAACACCTTCAACATCCTTAATTTCCACATAATTGCGCTCAATTACTTTTGAAATATTAGAAGCATAAGTTGATGGACGACCAATTCCATTTTTTTCTAAATATCGAACAAGTGCTGCCTCATTATATCTTAATGGAGGTTTAGTATATTCTTCGCTTACTTTAATTTTTCCCATTAATAATCTATCTTTTGATTTAATAGCAAGTTGTCCAGTAACTTTTTCTTCATCTTCTGGTGTATTATCATATACAATTAAATAACCTGGAAACTCCACATTTTCTAAACTAGAAGTAAAATATGTTTGAATTTTACCAAATTTTAATATTGATTCTTTGCTATTTAATGCATCAGTTTGAATAGTTTGTATATTAACTTGAGCATTTGCCATTTGACTAGCTATAGCACGACGCCAAATTAAAGTATATAATTTTTTTTGGTCACCGTCAATGCCTTCAGGTTCAGGTATATCCATATGTGTTGGTCTCACACATTCATGAGCATCTTGACTAGAAGCATTTTTAGACTCATAATTTTTTGGGTCTGAATACTCTTTTCCATATGTTTTACTTATGTATTTTTTAGCTTCTTCTACTGCTTCCTTACTTATATTTGGACAATCTGATCTCATATATGTAATTAAACCTGCTTCATACAATTTTTGAGCTACATCCATAGTCTTTTTAACACTAAATCTAAGTTTAGTGCTTGCTTCTTGTTGTAAACTTGATGTTATAAAAGGAGGAGATGGTTTTCTAATTGATTTTTTATTATCTACAGAAACTACTTTAAATTCTGTTTTTTTACTTATTTGACCTAAAAAATTTTTAACTGCCTCTTCTGACTCAAATTGAAATATTTTTGTTCCAGTTTGTAAGGTTGCACCAAATTTAATTACATTTTCAGTACCAAATTCAAAGTCTGCTGTTGTTTTAAAATATGGTTGTGAAATTGATTGAGATATTTCATTTTCTTTATCAATTATAATTTTAACAACAACAGATTGAACACGACCAGCTGATTTAGCATCGTGGGTTAAATATTTCCATAACACAGGACTAATTAAATAGCCAACAAGTCGATCTAAAATTCTTCTGGATTGTTGTGCATTAACCATATCATAATTAATAGTTGTTGGACTTGCTAATGCTTTAGTTAAAGCTGGTTTTGTAATTTCATGAAAAATAATACGTTTGGGGTTTTTTAATCCAAGCACATTAGCTAAAGACCAAGCAATTGCTTCTCCTTCGCGATCTCCATCTGCTGCTAAAATTACTTCTTTGCAATCTTTAGCTAATCCTTGTAATTCCTTAACAACTTTTTTTTTATCAGGTGTTACAATATAATTTGGCTTAAAATTATTGTCTACATCAACTGATAATGTTGATTTGTCTAAATCTTGAACATGACCAATAGATGCTTTTACAATATAGTCTGGTCCTAAATACTGACTAATTTTTCCAATTTTTCCTGGTGACTCAACAATTACAAGTGTTTTACTCATTATTATTATATAAATCAAAGTGTCTTTATAATTGTTTAATCAATTTTTTCCAAACTAAACAATAATATCCAATGGTTTTGAAATAGATTTATTATTAATTTCCAATTGAATTTTTCCAGCCCACAAATCAGCTAATTCATACATTTTATCATTAAAGTTATTTGAAATATGTTTTAATGCCGGTTCAAATGTATTGATTAGCTTGTATGCATATTCAGCCCATCCTGGAATTTTAGATAATTGTGTTGCATATGATTGAATTATTGGGTTTGCATACTTATTTGTCCATTTGTTTGGTATAGAATAACCAGCTAATTTTAATGCTTCCATAATTAGTGGACACCAATATTCGGATTGAGTTTTATATTGAATATCGTGAGCCATTACACACAGAGTTGCGATTCGCTCAGCTTGACATAATTGACGACCAATTTCATTTACTTCCCCGGGTGCTTTATATGACAAAATTAAAATTTGCATTTTATTAAATATATGACCTCGTTTTAAATTTGTTACTGATTTCCAACTTCTTTCCATTTATTATAATGATTGTATTGTGTGGGAATCTTTTTCTTTGTCAATTTTTTTTTTATTAATTAAAAAAAATTGAATTATTTAAACTGATAATGTATATATATAAAATCCAATGGGACCAAATAAACAAATACAAATAAAAGTGGAAAATAAAATACTAATTGTGAAATTTAAATCAAAAGAATTTATGAATAGTATTTTAGATTCTTTATCTAATAATTATGAAGGAATTCTTAAAAATAGACAAGGTCATAATTTCCCCGCAAAATTTATTCCAGATAAATCCCACATGCTATCAGAATATAAAAGTTCTTGCGAGTATGTAATTGGTATGTATAATCCGAGTGGTATGGCTCATGAATTATTGCATGCGAAATATTATATTGATCAATCATATAGAAACAAAATAATTCAAGAATGGAATGGGTTGACAAAATTCCAACAAACACACATTACCCAATTTTTAAAGTCAATAGGATATTCGGAACAGGTAATTATTGATGAATATCAAGCATACAGATATACTGAAAAAGAAAATTTTTTTGGTATTAAGATTTAAAGATTTGGTGTTTTATTTATTTAAGAATGAGTTTAAGTTACAAAGACGCTCTTGTTCAAGGCAAACCAGCTCCTAACCCTGTTAAACAAACTCCAAAAAAAGTATACAAGTCTTTTACTACTGGTGAAATTAAAAAAATGTGTATCTGGGGTAAATTAGCTGAACTTAAGCAGGTTAACCCAGCAGTTTTTACAAAACTTGCAATTGAATTATTTGTTAAAACTATGACTGATAAACTTAATGAAATTGCTTTATGGAAGTATGAAGACCAAAATCAATATGAAGATATACTTAATGAATTTAATGAAAGAGAAGTAGGTATTAAAAAATGTATTGATTATGTAAATTCATTCATAAATCAAGACCAAAACCAAATTGAAAATAATTTGTTAACACAAACATATAAACCTAATGATTTATATAATATTTGTATCAATGGGAAATATACAGAACTTGTAAATTATGATTCAAGTAAAATCTCAAAATCCGTGAGAGAAAATTTAATTATAAAACTAAAGGAAAAAGTATTAGAAATTGAAGTAGCTAAATCTGAAGAACAAAATCAAAATGAAAGCAAACAATTTGCACTAATAACTCTTGCTAATAATATTTTACAATGTGTAAATTGGCTTGGTGCACTAAATGAAAACTCAAGTAATGATATTGAAGTTTAGCCTTGTAATTGCGCATAATTTTTAATTAGTATTTAATCAATCTTTATAATTTTGATTAATTATTTTAACACTAAGCATTTTTCCTAAGATTGGAGAATATTTTGGTATTTCAGGTCTAACAACAATTCCTTCTCCTTGTACTTTTTTTCCACCGCATTGAACATATTTTTGTTCGTTAGCAATTTGTTGAAATTTATTTAAATCCCATGTGCTATCAATTTGAAAAGTACCAATAATAGGAACCATTTGTATATTTAACTCAGATGTAATTGCTTTTAATTGTTCAACTCCATAATAATTTCCATTATCCAAGTCTTTTACAGTAAAAACATAAAATTCATAATCTTTTAATCCCATTGCATTACCATTAACTTTAGGACCAGAAAATTCACCTTGAATTGCTAAGTTTTTACCATAAGAAATAATTTTTTCTTTTAACTTAGTTTTTTCCACATATTGATACATAACTGAATCCGGTTCTAAAATTAAATTTCTTGAACAAACCAAAAACTCATTTTTTGTTCCATTAAATATTAATGTCATTGATGAACCATCCATTTTTTGGGTAATATAAACTGATAGCCCGTTTAATTCTTCTAAAACCTGATATTTAGTTTTAAGATTATCTTCATCAGTTCTACTAATATAATGAGATGGAAAACTGGCACATTTAGTAGTTCCATCAGTATCTATAATATTTTCCTTTTCATATTTGCTAACACCTAATTGTTCAGATACATCATCCGATTCAGCATAAGTTTTACTGGAATCTAAACAACTAATTGGTAAAGCTAAACCTTGTGACCATTTACCGCGCAATTTTGCAGTTCTAATACGAACTGAAGGGTTAGGGGTGGAACTATTTGCTAAAAATTTAAAACATTCACGTGATGCATCAACTTGAGTGTCAATAGGGATATAAACACACAAATCACCAACTGCAAATTCTTCTTTTTTAACAATAACTTCCCACCCTAAAATAGTAGCAATTACAATTTTATCAGCTCCTTCGATGGGTGATATTTTAAGTATTTTTTCTACGCTAGCTAATTTCATTTATTAATATCTAAACAATTTTACCAATATTCTTAATTTTCAATTTTTTATATTTTTTTATTAGCTAAAATAATGATAAAGTATTCAATTGATTATAAACTTTATACAAATTTAGAATTATACACTGATGCTAATCCAGAAAAAACAATTCGAGTTGGTTTTGCAAATAAAACTGTTGCATTAGAATCAATAAAAAAAATTAAAAAAAGATCAATTAAATATCAAATTAAAGTTATAATTACATTATATTATAGAGCAAAATACCATCCTCATCAAACTGAAAATATGCGAGAAGCTATGGGTATATTCGCTAAATGGCTTAAAATTCATAGTCCCACATCATTATAATTTAATTAATTTTCAAGTTTATTTGTTCTAAATTTAGATACAATTTTAAAATCATCTTCAAGTTCATATGAATAGTCAACTAAATTAGTAATATCTAAAGTATCACAAAGATTAGTATTACTTGATGTTATTAATATAATTACTTTATTTGCTGGATCAATAATTTTATCAAGTAAAATATAAATCATTTGAAGAATTCTATTATTATATGCGTTACCAAGTTTAGAGTATTCAATTAGCTTTTCAAATGAATCAAGTATAAAAATGCATGATTGAGATTTTAATCCAGATTCAATTAAATCATTCAAGTATATATCTTTAGCATATGAATTTATTAATAGTTCTGCATTAATAAATTTAACACAACTATAATCTGATTCTGTTGCCAAATGTGCAACCATTTTTGTTTTTCCAATATAATTTGTTCCACTAATACAAAATGATAATTTGTTTCCAGGTTTTAGGACTCGCATTTTATCTCTAACGTCATAATAAGTTTGTTCATATTGTTCAGAATATAATTCCAGTGGTGTTGAACAAATAATATCAAGAAGAGGTGATTTAGTTCCAAATTGGGGTTTAATTTCACGCAAACTACGCTCAAAATCAGATTTGGTTACAATTGGATTTGCATTTTTTGCTAAAGATAAATTAGTTGGATCCAATTCTCTTGATAAAGCATAAGAAACAGATGTTTTAACAACAGATTCAATTTCAGCTCCAGTAAAATTTTTAGTATTAGATGCAATTTCATTCAAATTAATTGTATCATCCATATGACCGGTTGATTTCATTTGTTTAGTGTGGATTGATAAAATTTCTTTTCGACCAGATTCATCAGGTAATCCAATTTCTATTTGAACTTCTAAACGTCCGGGGCGTAAAATGGCCTCATCAATTAAATCTTTTCTATTTGTCATGCAAATTAATAAAATATTATTTAAAGATTCCGGTCCATCAATCATTGTTAAAAATTGATTAACAATTTTATCACCTGTACCAGTATTGTCGCCTGATGAACCACGCTTTTTAACAAGTGCATCAAATTCATCACAAATAATTAAATGTAATTTTTTTCCTGACTTATCTGCAATTGCATCTGAAAAAAGTTTACGAACATTTTCTTCGGATTCTCCAATATATTTAGACAACAAACTAGGCCCATTAACAATTTTTGGTTCAGCACAATTTAATATTTGACCCATTTTTTTTGCTACAAGAGTTTTTCCACATCCTGGAGGCCCATATAGCAAAATACCACGAACATGATTAATACCTAAATCTTTAGCTACTTTGTCCGGAATAATTCTTGATGCAAATGCTCTTCTAAATATTATTTCAAATTGTTTATCAAGTCCACCAATTCCCATATCTTGAAAATTAAAATTACCCTTAAACATATTAGTAACTTGATCTTTAACTGTAATATTTGCACTAAGAGTTGCAATTTCACATTCAGTATTTGAATCAATCAGTTTATTTAATAAAATTTCATGTTTTGTTTTTCCAATAATATACATTTGTAATTGAATAGGTGATATTGGACTTGCATAAAAATATTTATGATTTGTACTTAATGGTATATTTTTTAAATTTGCTTTTATAAATTGAATTTCGTTTTCATCAATTATTATTTGTGTTTTTTGTTTTCCTACTGGCTCAATAATAATAGATACATTATTTAATGGTTTTTCCAATAAAATTGGATCAATTGAAATAACTTGAACTTGTGAACCAATTGTAAAGCCCAAATACTCCCGGGCAGCACTATTAAAAACAATTTGTTCTTCATTAATATTATTCAAATATTTAACACGATAAATTGTTTCATAATAATTCTTAGGTTTTTCACCCACAATATTTGGTTTGTAATCTGAAATTTGTAAATAACTTATTCCCATATATTTTGGATGAAGAAAAACAGAATTTTTATAGGCAGTTGTTAAATCATCAACCTTACAAATAGTAAAATATTTATCCGAAATCATTAAATTGTATAAAACTTTGATTAAATATTTATACAATCAATTTTTTTAAATTTGGTTATACTTCAATTTCAATTTCTTTTTCTTTTATTACAATAACACGTCCATTTTTATAATGAGCAAATAACTTGGCTTTTTTATTATTGACAATTTCATAAAGTAAATTATTATCCAAATAATAAAACTTATTTTTATATTCAATTTTCAAAAGCTCAGTTTCTGTGTCAGTTTCTGTCTCACTATCAGATTCTATTTGTTCAGTTGAATCCGAAAATTCAGAATCAGAATATTCATTATTAATGTTTAATAAATTTTTAACTTTTTCCACTGGTTTTATGTCATCTTCTTGTATATTTTTTGTATCAGGAATTTTACCTTGCTTTATTTGTTCCCATGTTGACATTACTTTATGTCTATTATTATAAGTTAAAACATTAATTGCATCAACAAAAACTTTTTTGCCTTTATTATTAATTATAATACTATTTATTAACCTTTCAATTTTTTCATTATATTTTTGTCTTTTTGGATTTTTTGGATCCATGCGTTCATATAATTTTTTTACGTTTTCAATTCCTGGAGCAAGTAATTGTTCAATAAACTCTTTTTTTATTCTTTTTTCAATTTGGGTTGTTTCTGGATTAATAACATTAATATGTTTATCATTTAAAGCAGTTGAACAAAATGTATGATTTTCAGGTATATTTGTGCTAAAATTAAGCATTTCAATTAGCCTAATAACTGAATTTAGTTCTTGGTCAAGTATATATTCAATTGCACTTTCACTTAAACTATCAATGCTTTCTGAACCTGGTTTTGAAAAAAAATTATTAATTACACCTTTATTTATATTTGTTATATTGTTAATTTTTGGTTCTGTCTTTAATAATTGCATTTCTTTTTCTATTTTTTCAATTTTATTTACAATTTCTAATGTTAAATTTTTTTTCTTACATATTTTCTCATGACGCCATTTGCTTTGATAAAAGCTAAAAAAATTATTACAATATTCACATTCATAATTTTTATTTTGTTCGGGTGTATTTTTATAATCATTTTGTTCTTTATTTCCATTATGATATTTTTTATTATGAATCCATAAACTTTGATATGATGAATACTTTTTATTGCAAATTTTACAAAAATTTTCCATTTACTTAAATTATAAAATAAATAATCTTTTATATGTTTATAACTTTTATATTTAAAATGTTTATAAAAAGTTTTATGGTAAAAATAATTAGTATTTAATATTATATTTTAATAAGGTATTATCATCATAAAACTTTTTTTAATAATATTTAATTATATATCCATAAAACTTTTTATAAACATTTTAAATATAAAATTAATTGTAAAATATAATATTATCTGTAAAAAATAGCTGATTTTCAAAAAAATTCTCGCGCGCGCGAAGTTATAATTGTTGATATAACTTTTATAATCATAACAGATACCAATAAACTTAACATTTTATAATAATTATTTGTTTTATGGTATACATCTAAATATATATATTAATTATATAAGTTAAATATAAAATTATATGTAATATCAATATAACTTTTTATATCAACAGTTTTAGGTTGATATATAAACAATTTATCAACATTTTATAACAAATTATATTATGTTGATAAAATGTTGATATTATGATGATTAAATGTTTACTATTACATTAATATATTTTTTCTTGTGATACCATACAAATAAATCATGTTAAAATACAATTAAATTAAAATACCATAATAATACAATATAACTTATTATATTATTAATTGGTTCACCTTATGCAAAATTAAAAAGTTATATCAACGTTTATAACTTTTTACGCGCGAAATTTTTTTAAAAATTTACTGGTTTTATGGGAAAATATTATTAAATTTTTACTGTTAAGTTTGTACATACAATACACTAGGTTTATAAATTAAACTTCATGAAAATAATAAACAATTAATTAAATATATAAATTATTGTTGTATTATCATAAAGGATTAATTAGTAAATAATCAGCAAATAATTAGTTAATTAAATTTATTATGTGAAACAAAAATAAACGTTTAAATGTTACATAATAATATATAATTTAACTAACTTAAAAAAATATTTTTATTACACCTTTTTCACTGAAAAATGGGACAGTTATTTAACTATTTTTATTTATAAAATTATTAGCTTGTATAAATAAGTAATTAAAATAATTTTTAATATGTTCATCTTTAATTTTATTTTTAAAAATACATTCTATGGTTTTTTTTAATTCTTCATAATTATCAGGACTTTTATTTTTAATATGATTCTTAAATTGACTAAATAGATTTTCTATTGGATTAAGATTTGGGTTATATGCAAGTGAATATATTATTTTATTCTCTGATTTTTCAATATAATCAATTACATCTTTTGATTTATGAAATTTAGCATTATCCAAAATAATTAAATGATTTTTATATTTATCCTTAATAAATTTATTATAAAATTCACTAAACTTATTACTATCAATACCTCCCGTATTTTTTTCATATAATGTATAACCGATTACTTTACCATATTTAATTGCACAAATAAAATTAAACTTTACAAATGGATAAGTATGTATAGTTTTATAACATCTTTTACCTTTTTCACATCTACCATTATTTTTCATCATATTTAAATATAAACCAGTTTCATCTATTGATATTATATTTCGTTTTCCTTTATCAATAATTTGTTTATAAAAATTAATTTTATCTTTTTTTAATGTTGATAATTTCTTTTCTGGATAATATTTCCTTCTCAGTTGTTTATTGGTTAAATTTAATTTATATTTAATAATATAAAATAAATAGGATACTGATATATTAATTTTATATTTTTTAATAATTTTCTTTTTAATTTTAGATAATGTTATTGTTGGATTTATTTTTATTAAACTAATTATATATTTAAGTATATCATTTGTTATTGAGGAAACTCTGTTTTTATAATTTTTTCTTTGTATATCACCCGTTTCAAAATATCTTTCTACCCATCTATGTAATGATGATTTGCTACAATTTAATAATTCTGAAACTTTTCTAATGCTATTAAGTTTTAAATATAATTTAATAGCAGATAATTTAAAATCATTGGAATGATGTGTCATATATAAATTTGTTATAAATAATTTTTTTCATGTTTTATATGTTTTTCAGAAAGTTTATGTTTATTAAATAAAGAATTTGAAAATGTTCCAAAATCACATAACTTACAATAAAATTTAAATCCTAATTCTCTTTCGGACTTATTAGAATGTTCATTTAAATTGTGTTGTTTAAATGTTGTTGAATTATTTGTTTCATAATTACATTTATTGCATTTATATGGACCCCCATAATCACATCTTTTTTTTCTTTGTCCGGTTTTGTGTTTTTCACTTTCTATATGTTTATCCCATCTTGATTTTTCATTACATTTAAAATCACAAGAATTACAAATAAATTTATAAATAGGATTATCTTCTTTATTATTCATTATATATATTAAATTACAATATTATTTTTTAAATATTTTAGAAAATAATATAGATTTTTTTTTTTACAATATAAAAATATTTATTTTTTGTAGAAAAATATATAAAAAAAATATTTTCTAATTATAATATATATATGGATTGTAAAAAACCACCTGATAAATATAGAACAATTAAATGTTCTTTAAAATCTATTTCTAAAAATGAACTAAATCAAACTAAATTATTTGATGCTTGTTATAGAACTCATCAAATTGTCATTCATACATATCAATTTTTAAGATTATGGATTTTAAATAAGTATCACAATAAACAAGAAATTCCAATAATAACAGATGATACTATTAAAATGGCTTTCAAGTCATTATTAAAAGATAGTCAAGGACCTAAACCAAAAGGAACTAATTTAACTTTGTATAATGAATTTAAAAAGTTATATAATGATGAATATAAAAAACTTAATTATGAAAATAAATTAGATGGTGTTAATCTATCTCAAATATTATGTTATATGGCTATAGATATGCTTACTAATATTGAAAATAATATTAAATTACATTTTATAAAATACCTAAATAGATTTGTAAATTCCTCATTCAAGAAACAAAATAATGAATTATTAGAAAAATGTGAAAAAGGAACTAAAACAAAATTAAGAAAAGAATTAAATAAAGATTTATATGAAATCAAACAAGATTTAATAAATAATACATTAAATTCAAATAATAAATATCATGAATGGATTAATAAACACAAAGTTAATATTTTTCCAAAAGAATTTAATACATCATATGAATTTGATATTCAAAATAACCCACAAAATTATATTAAAGGTATGATTTATATGTGTTTGGATATTGAAAAATCAGAAACTAAATCATTTCAATTCTTTCCTTTAAGAAATAATATAGTTGTAAAATATATTCCTATAGATAGTAAGACGCTAATTGAATTATTTATAGAAGAAGAAAAAAATAAATATTTAACTGATATTGAAAACAAAAAACAAGAATTATGGAGCAAATATTTTAATTTAAATAATCCAGTTTTTAAACAAAAAGAATATTCATTTGATTATAGAATATCAACAGATTGTTTTTCAGTATCAATACAATTAATTCATAATGATTTTATTCAAAAAGAAAAAGATAAAAAACAAAATATGAAAAATAAGAAGGGGCGAATGAAAGAATTAACAAAAGATATGAACCACGAACAGAAAGAGAAATATAAAGAAGAACTAATTAAAAAGAAAAAGGATGAACAAGTTAAATTTAAATTAGAAAAGAAATTATTAAAAGATAAGGAAAAAGAAGCATATAAAAAATTATTAAAAGAAGAAAAACTAAAGTTAAAAGAACAAAAAAATAAAGAAAATAAACTGAAACAAACAACTAAATATATTGAATTTCCATATTTAGAAGAATTAGATGAGAAACAGTATAACAATTTAAAAAAGACTAATTGGGTGGTTTGCGACCCAGGAAAAAGATGTTTAGCCTATATGAAAAATAAAGATGGTATTACATATAGATATACTAATAGAATGCATTTGAATAAAACAAAGAGATTAAAATATCAAAAATTAATTAAAAACTATAAAGATAAAAAAGAAATAACAAAAATAGAAAATAAATTAAGTGAATTTAATTCTAAAAGTTGTATTTTAGATGAATTCAAAAAATTTATAAAAAATAAGAATGAATTAAACAAAGTATTATTAGAAAAATATAAAGAAGACATATTCAGAAAATATAAATGGTATTCATATATAAATCGTAAAAAAGCAGAAACAGATTTAGCAAGAAATATAAAAGATAAATTTGGAAAAGATGTTATTTTAATTCAAGGGGACTGGAGTGATAGATTAAAAACAACCCCATCAAGAATTAAATATATTTCTACTCCAAATTTAGGATTAAAAAGAAAATTAAATGAATATTTAACGATATATAATATAGATGAATATAGAACATCTTGTTTAAATTATAAAACAGAAGAAAGATGTGAAAATATGTATTTACCAGATAAAAAAGGCGTTGAGCGAAAAATACATTCAATTCTAAGGTATCAAACCGAAAGTAAAAGAATGGGTTGTATAAATCGTGATGAAAATGCAGTAAATAATATGATAAAAATAGTAAATACATATTTATTAAATAAAACACGACCAGAAAAATTTAGGAGAGATTATAAATTTCCCGAAACTATAAAAGATGACAACCCTATTATTATTGGTATAAATAATAGCGTCAAATGTCATTAAGCCCTTATGGGTGCAATTATATTTTTTTTACTGTAAAGTGTCCCATTTTTCAGTGAAAAAGGTGTAATAAATAATGGAATATTTTTGTAACATCTGTAAAAAACAATATGCATCTTATCAAAGTTTGTGGAACCACAATAATACATTTCACAAAAATATAAAAACTAATGAAACTACAAAAAAACCTCTTTTATTTGCTTGTAAAACATGCAAACAAGAATTTACAAATAGACAAACAAAATGGCGCCATGAAAAAAAATGCATTAAACCAAAAGAAACTAATAATATTAAAAATCAAATGGAACAAATTGAAAAACAAACTAATGACATTGAAAATCAAATGGAACAAATTAAAAATCAAATGGTAAAATTAACTGATATTCAGTTAATAACATTACAAACAATAGAACAAATAATACAACCAAAAACATTAAACAATTTATTAAATGATTGTAAAGAAAAAGAAATTGAAGTATAAGCATAACATTGTCCTTAATAATCATTATTAAATAATTATTAATTATATGATATTACAACTTAAATAAATAGAACATATTAAGTTAATTTAATTGGTTAAGTTGTACATTTTTGTCCCAGTAATTTGTGTTTAATTTCCCATATATTAAATAAAAATTATAAAAAAAATATATAAACTAAGTTATATGGAAAATAAAATTAAAAAATCATCTGAAAAATCAACAAGTTCAGATAAAAAACCCAATACTAACAAAGAAATAAAAAAACCATCCGGCAGTAAAAAGTTAGTTCCAATTGGACTTCCAAATATTGCAGAACAAATAGGTTTTTGGACATCACAAAAAAATACTTTAAATAATCCATTTGTTTTAAATGTACCAATAGAAAAAGATCTTTTTGGTAAACCAAAACGATTTTATTCAAATATTACTAAGAAAACAAGTGGTAATAGTTTTCAAATAGAAAAAATAGAAAATAAATTTCCAATAAAAGAAATATTTTATGTTGGTTCTAATATACCCCATACAGTTGAATTACCAGGACTTCAATCACAAACTTTTAATTCAGGAATAATTCATATAAATGCGGAAGATTTAGTATTAACACGAATGGACTCAACTGGAAAAAAAATTACTGCAACAATAAAACAAGAAGCTTCATTTAACACAACAACAGGTGAAATTAAATTTAAACTTGGAGAAACTAATTCAAAATTTTTGTATATAAGTCAGTATCGAGTAAAAAACTTATTTAGTCCAAGTGCTTATATTGAATTAAATCCTTACACAACCGAACCAACAAGAATATTTAAAGCAGTTAAAAGAACAAAAACTGTTTTTTCTAAATTGGATGGGGAAACAGTAAATATTTATAGTTATTTAAATTCAAACCCAAATATTTCAAGTAAAAAATTAGTTACATTTGATTCCCCATTAGAACAATTACAAAAAAAACTTGAAGAAACAAGTAATTATATTAGTAATCTTGAAAAAAGAGCAGTTTTATCCCAAGAAGAAAAAAAACAAATCGGACAATTTAAATATGTTAGTCGAGTGTTAACTAATGAACAAACTTTAGCAGAATATAAATTGAAATTATCCACATGGTATGAAAATTATAAATCGTGGACAAATAGACCAGAATTAATTGCTGAAACTATTGAATCGCATCAATATTTTTTAGAATTTAAAGAATACGGACAAGCTAAACTAACTAATTATATGAGTAAATTAATTGATAGAACAAAAAAATACGACGAATCACGTATTACTTTTAGAACAAATACTGAAAATATTGTTGATCGTACAAAAGAAGAATTTGCAGAAAGAGAAAAAAGAAATGATGAAGAACGAGTAGCTAAATTAGAAAATAGTCTAAATAAAGCAAAATCAAGACAAAATGAAAAAGAAATTGTTAAATTAACTGGAGAATTAGCTGATGCAAAACGAAAAGCAGAAGTATCAGTAGAAGACCGCATGATGGTTTCCAAACAATTTAAAATAGCAGAAGGTTATGGATTATATCCTCCTTATTTAATAAGTGATATTTTACGTTATGGTTCGTCTTTTATAAAAAAATCAAATGTAATTGATTCATTAGCTCTTTCTTCAGAAAATATTGGTACATTTGCAAAATACTTAAATGGTTTTAAATCTTTGGTTTTTAATATTGTATCAGTTTATAATCATTTAGCAACACATAAATTAATTAATTCCCATTTATGTGCAAATACAATTTCAGAAACAGCAGAATTAGTTGTACGTATTGGTTATTCGTCTGGAATTTATAAAAAATTATTGTGGTTAGCAGACCAAAAAAATTCTGATGGTTCAAAAGCTATTTATAATATAGAAAATGATATTGAACAATTATTAAGATTTTTACCATGTAAAAACACATCTGATGCATTTAATATTTTAGCTAATAATCCAGCAGATATGAGCAAAGTGGTTGATTTATTTTTATTAGATGTTGATGAACCTCTTTATGGTCAAGATTCTGCCGACTTGAATGATTTTGATTTATTATATGCAAATGAATTTAAACAATCAGGAATTATTGAAACAATTGGAACATTTTTTTCTAATTCTTTATCCTCAAACTTTATTGAATTTTTGGACCATAAATTTGGATATAATGAAGATATTGAACCCACCGAACCATTAGAAACAATTGAACTTGATAAAAATATAAGTTTGGATGTTAAAATAGCAGAACCGGTTGAAACAACTCCATTAAATTTATTGTCAGAAGAAAATATTACTAAGGCTAAAAATTTTTGGGCAAAACTTTCTAAGGAAAAACTAGTTGAACCAGCAAGTTTAGAAGTACAAAATGCAGAAAAAAGACGCAAACAACAAGAACAAGAAAAACAACTTTTACAAGAATTTGAAACAATAAAAAAAATTAAAGAAAAACAAGCTAAAAAACAAAAAGAAATATTAGATGAAATAGAAGATGCAAATGGTGAGCAATTTATACCATCTCAATCTTTTACAAAGCAAAGTGAAAATATAATTTTTAAACCAATACCAATAAAATATATTACACGTGAGGGTGTTGTTAGGGTTGAAGATGGATATGAACATAATTTTGTATCTGGTGATGTAATTTCATTTGATATTGAAGACGGCGACAATACTAGACAATTTTCGGGTGAACGTTATAATATTAGAGTAATTGATAATGATAATTCAAAAATTGAATTTAAACTTGTAGGGTTTTTAAATCAAGGTAATAATATTGTTATTAGAAAAGGCACAGTAACAAAGATTCATCCTGATTTAATAGCAAATGAGTCTTTTAAAGACAAAATAAAAGCAACTAGAGATTCACGTGATGAATTAATAGAAAGTCCAACCCAATACGCAAAAAGAAGAGAAAGAATAGCAACCGACAAAGTAGTAAAACAATTAAATTTTAAAAGTATAAAAGAATTTACAGATAAAGAAGAAGCAGTACCAATTGACGGTTTGTCTATTTTAATACAAAATAAATTAAAACAAAACATAAAATCATTCGAAGATGCTGAACGTGAAATTAAAGAAATTATTATTAGACTTAAAAATTCAGATGAAACAAATTTTAATAAACTTACAATAAACGAACTAACAGATTTAGTAAATAAAAGACAAACTAATATACCAAATTATAAAATAGAACAACTTAGAAATCGTGAAGAAAAAGAATTTGAAGTTGGTAAAAAAATGTTTAGATATAAACTAGCATGGTTACAAGAATTAGAAAAGCAAGTTCCCGGTATTAGCGTAAAAGATTTATTAGGAAAAAACCCAGGCAAAAAACCGGGCAAATCAGGAAAAAGAAAATTATATGAAGAAAAATACCTTAAGTATAAAGCAAAATACCTTGCACTAAAAACTCAATTAGGTTTATAATTTATTAAATTATTTCTAGCACATTTTTTCTCGAATTTCAACAAGGAAATCTTTCCAATTTTCCACATAAAAGCCACGAATAGCATATTTTCCAATACGCCCAAGAGTTTTAATTGCTCGATAATTTGACCAGGAATCTTTTTCAAACCCTGTCATTTTATTAATGTATGATTTTGTTATTTTAAACTTTCTATAGTTAGTTTTTTCAATCAAATTAATAAAATCTTCTTTTCTAGTATCAAAACCAATAGCACACATGTCAAAATCAAAATTGGTTTTAATAAATTTGGCCGGTTCTGAATCCACACAAATAAACTGAATGTCTCCAATTTTTGTTCCTGCCCAATTATAAATTAGTAAATTGTATACTTTAACAATTCCATTCATATTGTATTGTTTATCTATACTGGAAATTTTTTCATTTGAAACCTGAACTTTTATTTTTATTTCATTTGGACTCCAAGTAAAATATTCAAGTTCTTTTGGTTTTGTTTTTAACGTGAATTGAAACTGTCCACGGGATTTTACCTTATCGGCATTTTCAACATTAATCCCAAGCATTGATTCTAATGGTTCCAATTGGTCTGGTCCAATATAAACATCAATGTCGTTAGGTTTAAATTTAATTCCAGTCACATATTCCAACACACTAGAACCAGCAATTACACCGTGAAATCTTTTAATCAAGTTGTAATATTCTTGACCAATATGATTAACAAAGGAATAAGTGTCTAAATTTAGTACTGTTACCGGGTGTATTCCGCACATATAAAAATTATTTGTGGAAAATATTTTTGGAAATACCGAATTAATTAACTGATTAATAAATTCTTTATTTCTATTTAATTGGAAAACAAATGGTAATTTGTGAATTAAGTCCATGTCAATAGGTTTTGTTGAATCTAACAAATCTAATTTTATCCCACATAAAGCCCTTTCTTTAGACCAAAAATAGTCATAATTAGAAGTCCAGTTCCAAGCTATACCATTATTTGAATCCCGTAAAAACATTTTCAATTCATCAGGATTATTTGAATTATACCAACGTAAAAAACCAAAAGCATTATTATTAAACTTGGAAGCCTGTGCAACTAGCTGGCAAGCATGAGGATTAGTTATTTTAATTCTTGGTAACATAAAAAGTCCAGGAGCTTTAAATTTTCTAATGCCATTTGACCCTACTGGTTCCGCGTAAACAGGTATACCAGCTGGTACAATAATTGGGGTTAAATATTTTCCGTATTGCTTGAATTGATAAATATCCTCTAATTTACAAAAATATAAACCACCACCATTGCAACTACCAAATGGTTTAAAATTCTGGGTGTCTGCGTTAAATCCCAATTTATATTTAAAACTGTTAGATATATTATGGCTGTATGTAAATTTAAACCAAATAGTTGGTTCATTAGTTACAAGTTTAGGATAACGATTTTTATATGAGTTTACACAAGCTAAATAAGCTGGAACATTGGCACATTCCTTATTAACCTGATTATATAATTCACTCCATAGGTTTTTATTAGAATAAATTTCAAATAATAAATCCATATTTGCTTGCAAACTAAGTTTTTCAACTAAATTTAAGCGAGATATTATTTCTAATTCTGATTTAGAATATTTTATTGTTGTTTTTAGTTTGCTTAATTGGCTTGATAAAACTACTGGTATATTAGAATTTTTTTCATTTGAACTATTTACTACATTCATTATATTATGACAATATCATATTTATTGTTTTGTTTTTCAATTTTTCCATTTAATTAATTTCTAAAAACATAGTTAAACAAATAAAATTAAATATTATTAATTAGTAATAAATGTTTAATTTTGTATACTTGAATAAAAGTAAAAATTTAATTGATATACGTCTTACAAGCCCAGTAAATTCAAATAATTTTCATCAAACAATGGAGAATCTTGGACTGATAAATATTGTTTTGGTTTTGTGTTGGGAACTTGGTATTGCACATATTAAAATTGCAGATGTTGTTGGACAAATTGTTTTTTTAAATAATTATTCATCATATAATATATACCAACACTTTGACAAACTAGATATAAATTACATTGAATTAGATGGAAATTTAATATGTTTAAATTATAATAAGGTTTCAATTCGATTTAATTCAGGATTTTTAAATTGGAAAACAAAGGAGTTTTCTTTACATAAAGCAAAAATTCGTCCAGACGTTATTTTATCAAATGGTTCTGTTCCAAACAAAGACAGAAAGGAAGAAATATTTTCCAGATTATCAACAAAAACAAAATCAAGTGCCAATTCATTTGTAGTTTTAGCTGCAGATTCAGAACAATTTCCTAACAGCCATAAACTTTATGTTCCTGATACATTTAATAAAAATGAATTAAAATATAGCGTAATAATAGATAAAACAAAAGCAACTCATATAATTAAACCAAAATCTTTAAAAACTAGATCTTATTCACTTTTAATTTATACATCAAATGGAACCGAATATAAACCAGTATATAAAATATATTTATCAGGTGGAGTTGGTGAAACAAGTAATTTACGAAGTGCTGATACTGAATTTCAATCAATTTTATATAATTGTTTACCAACACCAAAATTTGCAAAAAAAGAACTAGAAAAAATTTCCAACCATTATAATAAAACTGATGAATTATATCGCGATGGGTTAAATCAAACTAGAGCATTAGCAATAGATCCTCCGGGATCAAAAGATAAAGATGATGCTATTAGTTTTAATATTATTTATACCAAAGGGAAACCCAGCTTATTAGAAATGTTTGTTCATATTTCAGATGTTCCACCAGTATTAAATTTAGATTATAATAAATATCATTTTTATTATGGGTTACATAAATTAGAAACTGACTATATGTTGGGTTGTAGATATCCAATGATTGATGCTAATTTATCAGAATCAAAAAATTCAATTTCTTTAATTGGACCAGAAAAAAGATCATATACTTTAAAAACAACTTACAGATATAAACCAGAAACAAATCCAAACAAGTACGGTCGCTATATATTTGATATTCCAGAGAAAGTTGAAATGTATTTAGAAAAAAATATTAAAATATTTGCAACTACATACGAGTCAATAGCTACTAATACAACAGATTACACCAAAGACTTGCCAGAATCTAATGAATATGTAGTTCATCATAAATTATCTTATGATAATAAACCAGTATCAACTTTAAATCCAATTCCCTGTAAATCAGTTAAATCAGTTAATATAAATAACATTGAATGGGAAAATCCAGCCGATATTAAAACAGTTCAAGATAAAAAGTACTTACAAACTCAATTGGATAATTTAACGGAAATTTATGGAACACTTGTTCGTAGTTTATCAATAGTTCAAGACATTAAACCGATGATGCAAACTAAACAATACTCTCATGATGACTATCAATATAATTTACGCGAAGAATGGGTTCATCGGTTAATTGAAATAACAGCATTAGAATCAAATAAATATGCAGCATTAATTTTATACGATAAAATTGCAAATAAAACTTTTGGTGTAAAAAATAAAACTATTGGAACCCTAACAGCTCAACAAATTAAAACATATAATGAATATTTTAGTTCATATGAAAGATTTAACGGACAAGTTCCAGATAATGAAGGAATTTTTAGAGGATTATATTATGGAGTACGTGGTCATAATGATTCGCCAAAATATGTACGTGAATATTATAATAAGTCAATACCAGCTATTTTATCAAAAAATGTAAAACTCGGCGAAAAAATTGTTGATTTACCCAATTTACATTTGCAATTTCAAATGGAAAAAACAAATAATACAATGAGTTCGATGGAACGTATACTTAATTCAGCAAGTTTTGCACAATCAAGTGAAAATTTAGGAGTTGCACTATATTCAAGTGCAGTAAGACCACATTTAAATGCTAAATTATATTATTATACATTTTTTACATCACCAATGAGAAGAATTGTTGATTGTCTTGTTCAATATTGTTTAATATCAGATGAATCCCAAGTAAATAAAGCAATAGAACTATTTAAAACAAAATTATTAAATAGAACTGATATAAATTCCCAATGTGAAAAATATAACTTATATATTAGTGTATGTAATAAAATTTTTTTAGGAGATAATTTTGGAGAATTTGAAACTTATTATATTAAATATGGCAATGAAACATTTAATAATGTATTTTTACCAGGATTAGATATTACAATTACAATTAATAATAAAACAGCAATGCAATTACAACCAGAAGGAAAAATTAAGTTAAAATTTAGTCAAATTACCGAATCATTTATTTTAGAACCAGTAAAAACATCAAAACCGGTAACAGCTAATGACTTAATTAATGAACAAATGCAATTATATTTTCAAAAAGAATCTTATCCGGCAGTTAACACACATAATTACAAGTATTTAAACTATAGGTTTTTGAATTAAAATATTATAAATTTTTAAAAAAATAAATTAAAAATTTCTAAATATCTATATATATGAGAGACTTTTTTTTCACAGTATTAATTGTTATATTAGTAATAGTATTTGCACTTCCTGAATTTTTAAAATTATCAGAATATGATAGAATAAATAAAATAAAAGGGGAAATACAATCCAATTATTTCCCTTAAAATTAAATTCATTTTTCAATTTGTGCATACCAATTGCCTTTTTGCCATCCAATATTTAGAATTTTAAATTCAGGTTTTAATTTAACAATTTCTGCTTCAAGATCACCTTCTGAATAAATATGATAATATCTGTAATGAGTCTCACCTGCTTTTGTTTTCCATGATACAAGTTCATCTGATTTAGTAAATTTGAAAGTAGAATCTTCTGGTTGTTCCATTGCCCATACAACAATTAAAGCTTGTGCACCAGTTTTTAAAACTCTATATATTTCATTAAGAGTTTGCTTTCTTTCATTTTCAGTAGATAAATGATGGTATGAAGCAATAGCAATAGCACCATCAAATGTATGTGATTTATAAGGTAATGATGTCATTGAACCTTCGATGACATCTAAACCTTTTTCTTTACAAATTTCAACAAGTTTATTTGAAAAATCAATTCCTTTAAACTTTAGGTCCAAACGATAAAGCATGTTTTTACCATTACCACAACCAATATCAAGAATTTCAGAACCTGGTTCAAATGTTTTTAAAAAATCAGAAACACAAGGCCATATTCTAACTCTGGATTTATTAAAATCATTTGCAATAGTATTATAAATTTGTTTTATTTGGTTACTAATTTCCATTAGTATAATTAATAAATAGATATATATTATTTGCTTTTTCAATTTTTTTTTTATTTTTTGCTTATTTTTTTTGATTATCCATATAAAATATAATTAAAGAAAATTGAAATTTATTAATTTAGTAAAATATATATTATATATAATGGATAAAGTAAAAAATAATATAAAAACAAATAGTAAATTAACTTCTACTGATAAAATGGATATAAACAAAAATAAACAACAGGACATCACACAAGCTGATGTTCAAGAACAAAACATCCAAGAAACAAACATTCAACAAGATATCTTACAATCTGATACCAGTTTAATTAAGCCCGAAAATAATGTTGAAACCCAAACAAACCAAGTTGAACAAGTAAATCATGTGGAACAAATTAATCAAATTAATCAAACTAATCAAACGGAACAATTAAACCAATTAGACCAATCAAATAAAGTAAAAATATTAACTCATGAAGAAATAGTAAAAACAATGAGTTTAGATGATATATTTATTAATTTGAATTTAATTGCAAAAATTGAAGTTGGAGACAAATTATATGTTAATGATAAATATATAAATATTGATATGAGTTATGCGAAATCTGTGTTAAGATGGTTTTATGGAATTGATAGAAAAGGAACAATTGGTTTTGTTCGCTTAATAATAAATAAATCTTTTGAATATTGTGATTTGTTAACAGATTCTAAACTTAAATTTAGATTAAATAATGATTTAAAAAATTCAATTACTGGTTTAACAAAAATAAAACAAACCTACATGACTGATAAATTAGTACAAGCAGAAATTGATGTAATTATTGAAGATATTAGATTAAAAATTGAATCATCAATTATTATAAAATAATTTTTATAAGTTAGATTGTTCAGATTCTAATTGTTTTTTTAGTTGCTGTAATTGATAACCTTCTTGACATTGCGCACAAGGACAATCTTTTACCTCATCTTCTTTTATTTTAGCATTTTGTGCTTGACAAATAATTTCTTTTAATTTTGTTTCGAATTCATGGGTTTGTTCATTATTTTCTATTGTAAAATTGTCATCAGCATCAACATCAGGATCTGGTTCTCCATACATTTTTGAAAAATCAGGAACATTAGCAATTTCATATTCTTCGAGTTTAACTAAAATTTCATCATACAAGTCATCATAATCCCATGGCTCAGACCAAATATCATTTGAAAATATTTTATAAGTAAAACAGTTAGCTTTAACATATTGTTGTTTAAACCATTGATATTCAAAATCAACAAGATTATCAGGAAAATCAATATTTAAATGTTTAAAGTTATTAACAAGTGTAAGATACAAATGGTTTTGTGCATCTTGAATTGAATCATGTGTTGTATAATAACTATTAGATTCAAAATAATTTGTAAATTTATTAATAGTAATAATTAAACCGGTTTTATCCATTGGAAATTGTAAGAATTTCAACTTAATAAGTTAAATTTTCAAATTTATTTTAAATTTCAAATTTATTTTAAATAAGTTTTATTTCAAAAATAATATAATATCACATAATATAATACTAAAATGGATTGGAAACTTAATTTTGATGAAGAAATAAAACTAATTAAAAATTTTAATGAATTTGAACAAGGGAAGACTCCATTTATTCAAGAGAATTATGCAAATTTATATGGAATTTTAACTCCAGCACTTTCATGGTCAAGTTATAATTCAATGTTTAAAAATTATTTAAATTTAACAAATACAAAAAAAATTTCAATATATAATAAAAAATCACTTAATGATTCGAAAAATATTGGAGTTTTTAAATATTATGAATATACAAGTCCAGATGTAACAAATAATAAAGAAATTAATGTATTCGCAAAGTTTGGTTCTGATAATAAATCTATAACTAATACAACTGAGTTATTTACAGATTATAGTTCTTATGATTCATCTGATGTAACAAATTTATATAAATTTACTTCAGATATAGAACAATTTAATGAAAAAAATTTTCAAATTAAATTTTATGATCCCACAAATCAAGCACATTTACCGATTACAACATATTTTATGTATAATTCATTTTTGTTCAAATATATTGAAAAAATAATAGAATCAGATATTGGATTTATTTACAGTAGTTTATTTAATGAAATTTCAAATTACTATTTTAATTTAAATTCACAAACAATTACATTTAAAAAAATTCCATTACTTGATGCATTTTGTTTTTCAGGAATACATTTTTTACGTACTAATATGGATTTTATAGTTAATGATGAAAGTATAAACGAATTTATAAAAACACAAAAAAGCAAATATAATTTAGAAAATTATAATTTAACAATGTTACCAGAACAAACGGAAACTTTGTCATTATTTGAAACTATTGAATTTATAAAAACCCAATGTACTTTATTAGATTACGAAAAAGAACTTTATAAACTTTATTTAAGAACAAGTAATAAAATTTTTATTATTTTAATTCAATATTATGAACAGTTTGGCACAAAATATGTTTATTCAAGCGAAACTTTGGAATTTTACCGTCAATTTACTTATAAGTATGTAAATTCAATTGATGATTTAGAATATAATAAAAAAATAAAAAATAATACATCATGGTATTTAATATGGGATTTAATTTATTTCAATATAATAACAAATACAAATGATTTTGTTAAAACAAGTTTATTCAATATAATTTTTTATTCATATATGGGAAATAATATAGTAACAGGTTCAACTTATTTTACAGGATTAAATATAAATAAATATTTTATTAAAAGTACAAATAAATTAGAACCTGTTATCCAAGAAATAAAAGACAAAATAATTTCAGGTCAAATACATAAAATAACTGAGGATTATACTTGGGAATTATATGATATTTTAAATTATGATTTTATTGATTTTACACAAAATACATATACAGATGCACGCGAAAGATATTTATTTAAAAAATTTATATTAAGTAAGTTGGGTCTTCTTGGTACTGAGCCTAAATATGAATTTGATTTAGGTAATGATTTGTTTAATATTTTAAAATTTATTGATTTGGAAAACTTAACAGCAGAACAAGCTATTAGATTATGGGATTTTAATTTTAATAATTTTTATAAATCATTAGTTGGGTCAAAAAATTTACAAATACTTGATATTATTGGACTTAATTTAAAAGACAATAAAATATATCAAAGTTTTAGTTTAGTAAATGCGAAAGCTAAATTAATTGAACATATAGTTTCACATTCTAATTTAAATAAAAATAATTATGTTGACTGTACTTTACCAACAGATAGTGAATGGGAAAATATTTTAACTTTTGTTTTTTATGGTCAAACATTAAAGCTTTTAACAAATATAATGATTTCAAATAGTATTAATAAAACAAAAGCCAGAGAATTAGATTTAATAAATAAAAGTATATATTTTGACTGGAAAGAGGGATATATAAAAATATTGGAAAGTTTAGGAGGAATAAAAGATATTTCAAGTTTAATTAAACAAAATCAATTAGACCCAAAAAAATTTGATATTTCGAGCAATAATTTTGAATTTTTTTTGGATATTTTTATTGACGGTCTTAAACAATTAGAAACAAAATCTGATGTTAATGATATAATATTATCACGACCATATTTATTAGAGTTTGTAGCTAGTAAATTAACATATGTTGATAATTCAGATGAAAATAAAATAAAATATGTAATTGATAAGTTTTTTGATGTTTTATATTATTATAATAAAAAATCAGTAAATGGGAAACCTCTAGTTTCATCTGCAGATATAAAGGATTTTTCAAATAAAAAATATGGACCAAATGGAGATAATCTTTTACATTTGGTAACTCAAACTGGTAGTACAATATTATTACAACATTTACTACAAACAAAAAAATCTAATGTTAAAATATCATTTTTATCAACATCTGATAATTTAAGAAATATTTTATTTTATATAAAATCTATTGAACAACTTGAATTTATTTTATCATTAGAATCTTTAACCCCAAATTATTTGGCCCAACTATTTTATCAAGTTGATAATACCGGTAAAAGTGTTTTATTTACTTGGTTCGATAAAGAAAGTTATTATTTTTATGATTTTGTAAATTTAATTTTAAAAAAATTATCACAACCATTAGAATATAATACTGAAACAATTATAAGTGGTTTTACAACAAATTTAACCGAATATTTAGCAAATAATCCAATTGATAATTTTGATTTATTAGTTCCATTATTAAAAAAATATAATTTAATAACTGGGGAAATTGATTTATATTATATAATTGGTGCTAATTTTAAAAAATCTGAATTAACAGAACAAAACATAGAAAAATTAAAAAAAGTATTAAATTCACCAAAAATATTAAATTTATTAGATATGTGCATTAAAAAAAATTATAATGAAACATTAAATAGATTATTTGAACTTGATACAACTGATGTTACATTAAAATATTATATAATGCACATTATAACAAATACACATTTAATAATTGAACTCCCAATGGAAATTTTTACAAAAGTTTTTGACGGAAAACAAGTTATTGAACATTTAGTTGGTAATATTTATAATTCATTATCATGTTATTTTAATGTTTTAAACTATTTTTCAATGTTAAAAAAAACAGGAAAATTAAGTGAAATAGCAAAATTAAAATTGCTTCCAGGACTACTTGAAATTAACAAATCAACAACTTATTTAAATTGGAAAGGAAACAAAGAATATATTAAGGAATGCTTTAGTTTAGCATTTTATTTAATTAAAAACTTTGTCACTGATGAAGAAATAAATAAACCAATAACAGATAATTCAGGATATTACAAACCAATTCATGTTTTATATGGTTTTGGAAGATCCGCTAAATGGAAAAATATTGGTGGTTATCTTAATTTATATTATTATTTATATGGTAAAACAACAGATATGCCTGATTTTAGAAAACCAATAGGTTATGATGATGATGATGTTCAAATAGAGGCAAAAACATTTGCAGAAAATGATTTTGATATGGACTTAATTCCAGAAACTCCAGCTAATAAAACTAATATTCCAGTACTTGACCATTATATAACTTTTCCACAAAACCATGAACTGAGTGAATATGAAAATTCATATGTTTATACTCATAAAGATTATTCAAATTTTATCCCATATAAATTTTTTTAAAATTAAGTAAAAATTAAAAATTGAAAAAAATATATTAAACAATTTGATATAATGTAAATTAATGGATACAATATTAAATATACTTATTAAAAATAAAGGTAATACAAGTAAAATAATTACTAATAATAATTTTATTATTAATTATTCTATAAATTTTGGACGGGCAAATTTTGCTTCCTATGATATTCACCCAAATCAACTGGCAAAATTAAAATTTGGACGGAAAAATTTTCAAAGAGATATTAGACTTGATTCTAATAATATTTATCAACTTGAACCATCAGCAAATATATTTGGTGGTAAAATGTCACGTGGTCATTTATGTCCTAGTTTTATAATGTCATTTGATAAGTCAAACAAAGGTTCGTGGGCATCAACATATTTAATGTCAAATATCATACCACAAAATAGAAATTTTAATTGTGGGGCATGGCAAAAATTAGAAATGAATACTTTTCAATTTATAAAAAAAACTAACTCACATGTTAAAGTTATTGTTGGTGCAGAAACTATTAATTATTCAAACCAATATAAATTTAATAGTAAAAATTATAAAATACAAACTAATAACCCAAATACAAATTTAATTTGGGTTGATGAAACAAAAGAATTTGAATACCAAATACCAAATTTATTATATCAAATTATAATAACAAATCATGAAGCTAAATGTTATATTGGTTTTAATGATGAATCAAATAAAGTATTTAACATACCTTATTTAACTTTAATAAATTTATTAAGTAATTAATCAAATTAGCAATTTGGATTGTTTGCAAATGCAAGGTCTTTTAGTGGATTTCCTGTATTTACTAACACATTTGTATTGTTTTCTCTTATACAATTTAGTTTCAAATTAATATTTGTATCATCTAAATCATCATATTTTTGAACTGTATTTGTGTTAAATTCCTCCATTTCTTTATCTGTATAACATCTATTATTATTATAATTATGTAAACCACCAAGTCTTTCAGGATATGGATCCACAAATAAACCAACAGTATAAATAAGTTTTTCATAATTTTTTGCAAAAGTTGATAATGAGGGAAATTTATATTTAGCAACATTTAATAATTTTGTTCTTGTAATATAGTCCGAATGTATATTTGCCTGATAATTTGTGTAACTGCTATCCATTGAAATTATCAAGTTTAAAGTTTTATTAAGCATATGATTTAATATAAATATATATGTTAGTGAAAATAATTGATATTTATTATATTGTTCATTTGTTTTAATATTTTCAGGTAATAAAGATAAATATTTATTATTAAAATTTTGAAAAATTTTACTGTTTGAAAATGCATAAGTATCTTTAATATCCTCTAACATATTAATTATATTTGAAGAAGAATTAAAATCCCAAGTTATTACCTTTGTATTTTTGTTAATTTCTATTTCACCACTAGCAATAAATCCAAAATCAATATTATCATGATAAGACCATTCATTAGGTAAAAACATACGTAAATTTGAATGTTTTATTGAATATTCTAAATTGCTTGTAAATTCAGCAAGAATTAAATAATAATATGTTTGATTATTTGATAAATCAGTAACATAGTTTAAAACATAATTCCAAGTAGTAACATTTGGTTTATTTGATAAATTTGGTAATTCATTTACTAAAATTTTATTATTTAGCGCATCAAGTCCTGATTGCGCTTGATTTGTAAAAATTAATATTTTTTCTTGTCCAGTTTCAGTTTTACATTTTCCTAATTCATGGTTTTTTTTGGATGAATATGTTTTTGTTGTAAAATTATTAATAAGACCAATATCTTTTTTTATAATTGTATGGTAATATTTTATATTAGATTTAATAATTATTTGAAATAATTCACTAATATTTTTTTCATTTGATGAATTTGAATTAATAACCATATTTAATATTGGATCCGATAGTCCATTTGTTAGTGCTAATTTAAAAATATTATTATTAGAATCATTTACTGTATCTGCAATAGCTTTTGCTCTATCTTTTAAAAATCCACCTTGTTGTTCTTTTAATAATTTATTATATTTAAGTTTATATTTTAAATATTTAGTTTTCCAGTCCATATATTATTAATTAGAAAAATAAAAAATTGTTAAATTAACAAATTTATTTGATAAATATTAATAATACAATAGCACAATAACACAATGGGTAATTGTATAAATAATCAAAATAATTTAAATAATCTTGCCAAAGCAACATATAATATTCCAGAATATAGTTTAGCAAATAACTATTTGATAGGTAAAGTTGTTGATGTTTACGATGGTGATACTTTACATATTGTTTTTAAAATAAATTCTCAATTAACAAAATATAACTGTCGATTATTAGAAATTGATGCACCAGAAATTTGTCCAAAAAATATTTCATTACAATTGGAAAGAACTTTAGAAATTTCTCATGCAATTAAATCTAGAAATTGGTTAATTAAACAAATAACTGGTATTGACCCTCCTGATACAATTAATAAACAAGAAATTAAAAAATTATGTGGACAGTCACGTAAACTTATTTGGGTTAAATGCCATCATTTTGATAAATATGGAAGGTTATTAGTTGAGTTATTTGTAAACCAAACAGATACAATATCATTAAACAAGCAAATGATTAAAAATAAATATGCGATTGAATATGATGGTGGCACAAAAAAACACAAGTAAAACTATGGCTTTTACTAAAAAACAAGCATTAAACTTTATTTTGTTTTTTGTTCAAGCAAATTAATAAAATTTAAATACCTTATTTGTATTTTGTTTTTTGTTCAAGCAAATTAATAAAATTTAAATACCTTATTTGTATTTTGTTTTTTGTTCAAGCAAATTAATAAAATTTAAATACCTTATTTGTCCATATGTTAAATAATCTTGAGATTTTGTATCAGTATATTTAATTAAAGACCAAATATACCAAAAATATTCAACAAGTGGAACAAACCAATTAACCAATAAATCAATTTGTAAATAATAATCATCCGAGTGTTTATGATAAAAATATTCTTTATAAAATTTACAACGGGTATTTATATTTGGATATTTTGAATTATCATATTTAAGTTGTGAATTATCAAATGCGCACTCGGCAAAATAGTTTGCAATATCATAATAAAGATAATTTAATGATGCATATTCAAAATCAATAATATAATATAAATTAGATGAATCAACTAATATATTTAATTGTTGAAAATCATTATGACATAAAACTAATTCCATGCTCATATGGTTTGCAAACATTAAAAGTTCTAAAATATATTTATCTGCTTTTTCTTTAATTATTTTAAAATTATTAAATAATTCAGTGTGCTCATGCTCTAAACTTTCCATTTGTTTATCCAGTATTTGTGTCCACTTTTCTAAATATAAAAAAAAATTAGGAGGAGATTGTAATTGGTTAATATTTGTTGAATGAATTTGAACCAGTAATTTAGCGTAAATTGCCCATTCTGTCATAAAATGTTCTTTTGTAACTGTTGTTGATTCAATGTATTTTTCAATTCGTCCGATTAGTTTACCATCAGCAATTATTGACTGGACTATTTCTGGAACATTAGCAAATTTTTCAAATAGTTTTTTTTGAACTTGTTCTTCAAAATTATTGTCCAGTTGTAAAAGTGAATTTTTATAAAATTTAAAAATTAAATTTTTATATTTAAAAACATCATTGGATAATCCTCCAATAATTTTTTCCATTATAAATAAAAATTAAAATATTATTATTTTAAACTTAAATTTTTTTAATTGCGTTATTTTAATTATTTAAAAATGTAACAATTAATAATGTTTCACATGAATCATATGCAAAAAACACATATTTTTGATACATACGGATTTGTTTTAACTCAATTTAATACAATAAAAAATTCAGAACATTTTATTAATTTTTGCCAAATTTCTGGACAAAATATAGTTTCAATATCAAATATTTGTTTTAATTGTTTGGATAAATTAACAGATGTTTCTGAATTTATTGAAAAAAAACAAATTGATGTTAATTTAGCATCAGGAATATTATCTTATCTTGTACAATTAAAAGTTTTGCATGAGGAATTAATTGAACAAATTTATTTATTTAACGGTATTGTTCAAGATATAACTTTATTGGCAAAAGATTTATCAATACAAAATATTAATCAAGAAGTGTTAAATTATATGAATTTTAATATTATTCACAAATACAAACAAATTATTTGTAAAATAACTAATACAATAAAAAAAGCTAATGTGTATGTTGAAGTGTTAAAGCTTAAAATATAAAATGGTTTCTATTTTTTAATTTTATTAAAATTATAAATGTTAATAAAATTAAAGCTGGTAACTATAATTTTAAATTAGTTTTATAAAAACTTTCAAATTGAATATAATCTTGTTCTAATTTTAATGTAAAGTTTTTATAAGTTTCATTCCAAATTACCTTGATAACTGGTGTATTTGTTGAATTAGTAATATGGTATCGAATAGTAGATACCATATTTGCCAAATCATCAGTTGTTCTAATTGTAAAATCTAATTTGTTTTCTGCAAAAAAAATAGTTAATTTTCTCGGATAATTCATTAAAAGTTATACTTAATTATCAAATATAAAAATTAACTTTTTAAATAAAATTGAAAAAAAAATAACTTATGTTATACAAATAAGTTTTTATGAATCGAACCTCTTGGTACATTAATAATACATTTTTTAACTGGTTTTTTACTTTTGGAGATTATAATAATTTACAAGAAATTAAAAAAGATGTTGAAAAACCATATGATAATATATATAATATGGAAGAAGTAAGAACTAATACTGAAGATATTTGGAATTTAAATAGTGAATTATATCACACAATTATACAATATAATTCCGGCCACTGTGAATTTAATGAAAAAAAATCCCAAGGTAAAATGCTTTTTGGGAAAAATAAGAAAATGTACTTAAATATGATTGAATCAATTAAAATTGTTAAACCAATTAGTAACTCAATTAATTTGTTTCATGGTTTTGAATGGTTTTTATCTTATCCTAAATTCATAAAGGATAAAATAATAACATTTAACTTTTGTCTTAGTAAAACACCTTGTTATCATGTGGCAGCATTTTTTGCAAAAACAAGAAATCCATTTGTACAAAGATACATGTATGTAAAATATCCTGCTGGTACAAAACATTTAAGTCCAGATGTAAGAATGGGGTTTAATGACGAGTATGAATATTTAAGTGTTAATGAAAAATTAAAATTTATTGATACTGTTTATCAAATCTCGCTTTTACCTTGGCCAAGTATTTCAATTTATTATGTTTTTCAATACGTTGGATTAAATATTTAATTAATAATTTTTATTTAAATTGCAGAGATAAAGATGAATATGATTCGCTAATTGAATCTAATGCTTCAGTAAATTCAATAGACTTTCCATTTAACAAGTAAGTTTTTTCGCCAATTGCAATAATTCCCTCAACTTGTTTTAGTGCAATTTTATTAATTGATTTATATAATTCAACAAAATTTTTAAATGAATAATGTGCACCTTCAATGTCACAACTTATACTTTTATATCCGATTGATTTTGTAATAATTTTTCTACTTTTTTCTTTACTTAAACCTTCTATCTTTACATCCATTAAAAATTTAAGTACAATTGTAACTTTAATATCATCACATTCGGAAGCAGTATGTTTTTGTTCCCCACAACGATAACATTTATCACATATTGAATAAATAATTTGTTGAGCTTTTTCCATTTCATGTTTTGATAAAATTAATTTACAATAAGAGCCACCGCGCACATTGTCAATACCATATCGGTCCATAGCTAATAAAGTGTATTTTTCTTCATCAAAAGGATCTGTACTTGGTATTTGACTAAGAACTTTTACTGGTTTATATGATTTTGTCCAAGAAGAACCTTGTTCTGAAAAATGTTGGAGAATTCTATTGGAAATATTTTTACTTTTTCCCACATAATATTTTCCATTTTCTAATTGCAATGTATAAATTATTTCTTGAGAATTTGAGTTTTGTGAGGTGGATAATTTTATTGGGTTTGTTATACTTTGTTCATTTATTATACTCATTATTTTGTATTATATTAAATTAATTAATTATTAAAACCCCGCGTCTAAAGTTCAAAATTAAGTGAAGTTAAATTTATTGGTTTATCATCATATCCATATGAAAAACAATTTGGTTTTTTTTCTTTTATTAAATAATATGAATTAATATAATTAATAAAAGCGGTTTTATTTACTGGACAACCACCACAATAACACATTTTATATTGGGGAAAATAATTTAAAATTATTTGTGATTTTAATTCTTTATTTTTAATTATTTTATTAATTTCAGATTTTGAATATTTAATATTTGCATCTAAACCCAAAAAATTTGCTAGTTCATTTGTTATAAATAATTTTTTCATTTGAATTCCAATCTATTAGTTATATAAGGAACATTTTTCACTTTTTCTAAAAATTGAAAATCCAATTTGTTAATTTAGACAAAGGAATATTATAATGACAAACATTAATAATAATTTTTATTGTCCTATTACTTATACTATTATGTTAGATCCAGTTATTGGTTCAGACGGACATACTTATGAAAGAAGTGCAATAACTCAGTGGTTACAAAATTCAAGTACATCACCAATAACTAAGCAACCAATGAGTTTATCAAGTTTAGTACCAAATATTGCGCTTAGAGATACTATTAGTAGTTTTTTATTACTTAATCCAGGCGCTACCAATTTAACAAAAAAAACTACTTTGAACTTGGATAGTTATGCGACACGATTTATTGATGTTCAAACTCAAATGATTGGAAATTCACAATTATTTGTACGATTAAGTCCTAATGAACAACCTAAACGTAAACCATCTGTATTTATTTTTGTTATTGATGTTTCTGGTTCTATGAATACGGAAGCATCCATTGAAACCAAAGGAGAATCAGATGGATTTACAAGATTAGATTTAGTAAAACATTCAGTCCGTACTGTAATTGAAGTTTTAAATGAATTTGATAGTATATGTTTAATTACGTTTAGTGATGATGCTAAAGTAGTTCTTGAAATTACTCAATGTAATGAATTTGGTAAAACACGAGCAATTCAAGTTTTATCTAATATTAAAACAGAAGGAATGACAAACATTTGGGATGGTCTTAGAGTAGCATTGCAAAATGTGGAGAAAGTAACTGACCCAAATGTTAATATTAGTGTTGTACTTTTAACTGATGGTGAACCAAATCAAAATCCTCCTCGTGGTATTGTTTCAACATTATCAAGTGCTATTGAATCAAAAAAAATTAATCAGGTATTTACTATTAATACATTTGGTTATGGATATTCCCTTGATTCTAAACTTTTAACTGATATTTCTGCATGTGGCGCAGGTTCATATGGATATATTCCAGATAGCACAATGGTTGGAACTATTTTTGTTAATTATTTATCTAATGTACTAGCAACTTATGTTTCTAATGCATCAGTTGTTTTTACATGTGATGATCCAAATGTTACAATTAGTTCAAAATTTACTGGAAATCAAATAGGTTCTATTATATTTGACCAACCTAGAGAACTAATTTATAATGTGTATGGGCTATCAAAACCAACAAATGTAAAAATGGAATTAAAAGTATCAAATGAACAAACAATAACAAATGAGTTTACTATTTGTCCTAACACTTATTATTTAGATTCTAGTCATATTCCTACAACAATTCGATATAAAATAATGGAAACAATTTACACAAGTATTGAACATATAGAAAAAACAAAAAATATTGAAGAAACTTGTTTAATAGTAAAGAAATTTTATGAAAATATAAATAAAACCCTAGACCAAAACTTAAATAAACAAGATTTGGAAAAAGTTGAGGGATTTTTACAAGATTATTGGCCAAGTCAAACACATAATGGAGGTCAAATTGAATGTGCTTTTTCTCGTTCAGACTGGTTTAATAAATGGGGTAAACATTTTCTTCGGTCAATTATGAATGGCTATTTAAATCAACAATGTAATAATTTTAAAGATCCTGGTGTACAAAATTTTGCTGGAAACTTATTTAATTCTATTAGACAAATTGCAGATGAAGCATTTTGCATGATTCCTGCACCAAAACCAACTAAACTATTATATTCATATAATTCGTATAATTCATATAATGCTTACAATAATTATAATAGTAATACAACAACAAGTCAAAATACACCAACTAATATGACTGCATATTATGATAGAGGTGGTGCATGTTTTGACGGCGAAGGTTATGTTACAATGTATAGCGAAGAAACAGGTGAATATTATTTACCAGTTAAATCTTTACAAAAAGGTCAAACTGTAAGAACAATTTTAAATAATAAACTATTTAGTACTAAAATTAAATGTGTAATCAAAACTAAAGTACCTGGGGGAACAATTTTAATGTGTAATATTTCTAATATGTTTATTACACCGTGGCATCCAATCTTACTTGGTGAATGGACATTTCCTATTAATGTTGTAGAAGAAAAACCAGTAAAAATAAATTATATTTACAATATTGTTCTTGAATCATCCCATGTGCTTTTTATTAATTCTTGTCCTGTAGTAACATTGGGACACAATTTTACAGAACCTGTTGTTGCACATAGTTATTTTGGTTCTCAACTTGTTATTCAAGACCTAAGTCAAATGGCTGGTTGGGATGATGGATTAATTATTTTGAATAATCCAATGGTTATGAGATCAGAAGGTTTAGTTTCAAAATTAACAAGTATTTGATAATGAATTTATAATTTTTCATAATTAAAAATAATAACTAATTGTGAAAAAATATTTGTTTTATATAAATTTTGATTTTTTTACTTTAATATTAATGTATTCTTCACCAAGAATTAACATTGCTTGAAAAATATCCCACACGTTTGAACGTGATGTTTCATCAAGTTGATTATAAATATTTTGTAATCGTAAAATTTCATCTAAAACCCATTCGTTGCCTCCAATTTTATCAACGTGATTTGAATTAGTTGTAAAATAAGATTCATCTCGGCTTAAAATTTTATCACGTACTGGGAGCGCATGAACAAGAAATTGTTCAATTGGTAATATGCTGTTATATTTTACAATCATTTCAAATTGTTGATAATAAGTACTACCAACTAAAGGTGATATTTGAATTAAAAATGAACTTAAAATTTCATTAAATTGTTTTATTTTTTCAGTTGCCATTAAGTTAATATATGGTGATATCTTTAAGTATTTTTAATTTATACACAAACTTATTTTATTAAATTTCCAATATAAAAAAAATATTATATAACTAAATGTATATGAATATTGGAAAAGATATTACAGGTGCAACTAATGATATTATTAAAGATTTAAAAAATGATATTAAATCTATGCAAAAAAAATTGGATTCAATTGAAGATAACACTATTAAAATTACAAATAAAGTTGAACATTTTGCAGATGATATCTATAATTTTATTAAAAGTAAAATTGAAGTATTTCTGGTTTTAATAATTTTATTTTTATTATTTCCACATATAATTGGAATTATTAATTTTACCACAAATTTAATGATTTTATCAAAAATAAAAAAAATTGAAAATTAAACATTATTTGAGGATTAATCTATTATGGCAATGGCATATACTAAAACTTATAATAATAAGAATACTTTTACCTCTGAATCGACACAAAATCTTTGGTGTCGTGACACTTATTGGCAACATATTAATAATGTGTTAGGCTATAATCCGTTTAAGGAAACTAACGGGTGTCGTCTTCGTCAATGCCCATATGAAGCAGGAACATGTAGAGGTGCACATTGTTCTGCTGATATTAAGCCTTTAAAGCATATTAATACATTTAATAGACTAGATAAAGCTAAGTATGATTGGGTTCAATTATATTTGGGTCTTGTTGAAAGTTTACAATCAAATGTAACAAAGATAATTCTTGAAGAACACAAAAGAAAAATTGCAGATGTTGTATCAACTGCTGACTTTATTTCTGTAATTCAACTATGGAGAGAATTTGCTTGTCACTATCGAAAGATAGCAAAGGAAATTCCATTTAAGCGTTCATCTGGAAATACAAATTCACTTCATTCTAGTGGATATAGATACTCTGATGATGTTCCTGGTTTTTATCTTGATAGTGCACTTGAAGATACCGCATGGGCATTTGAACGTATTACCAGATATTGTCCCACCCATAAGGCTATGGAAGCAAATCTCGCAAGAAAAAATCTAATTACCGTATGGGATTTGTGTCTAGCTACGGGATTAAATTGTAAGGAAGGCGTTCATTATGATGATGAACATATATGTGCTAGTAATTTTATGACTGGTACTTGTTCTTGTCCTTCTAAGGAATCAATTGAAGCAAAAGAAATTGACCTTCAACTTAAAAAGATTGCCCTTACTAAACAATTAACTGAACTAATTGAATCTGAAACTGAATCAAAGAGTGATAATGATGGTTGGGCCTGTTCAAATAAAAAGAAGAATAACAAAGGAAAGCCCAATACAAAAGACCCAAAGCAAGAACTACGTAATAAAATTAATCAAATAGATTTGGAAATTCGAGAACTTACTGGAAGTCCTAGATTAATTCATTATACTGAACTTGGTATGCTTCCATTTACAACCCAAATGGCTAATTGGCAAGCTAATGAAAAAATTAAAAAGATGACACCAACAGAAGAATCTACAAAGCCTAAGGAATCATGGGAACATGGTATTGAAAATAAAATAAGTACTAACACAAAGGCAATTAAAGTTACTAAACTAGGAGGAAAGAAAAAGTAATTAAAAAAGTTGATTATTTAATTATTTATTTTAATTTATTTATAAGATAATGGCATTATATGAAGTTACAACCAATTGCACCAATTGCAATTTTGAAGTTAAACAAGACATTTTAAAGGATTCAGATGAAAATTATATATATTGTCCTTCTTGTGATAATGTATTTTCATTTGCAAATAATAACCAAATAAAACAAGAATCAGAACAAGATTTAGTTAGTGAAAATTTAGAAAAAGCTTATAACGAAATTCCCCATACATTTATTCGCACTGAAGCAATTTACTTAAAAGGCCACATAAATGGGCAAGAAATTGATTTTTTACTTGATACTGGCGCGGAAATGTCAGTTATACCTGTTAATATAATTCAAGCATGTGGACTTGAAAAAATTTTAGATAAAAACTTTTCTGGAGTTATGAAAGGTGTTGGAGAAGCAAAAATGTTAGGTAGAATTCATTATGTGGAAATTGTTTTGGAATGTGGTATTTACCCATGTTCATTCACTGTTTGCTCAAATAATGATTTACCAGCAATTTTAGGAATTGATATGATGTATAACTTGGGTATTTCACTTGATTTTAAAAAGAAAAAAATAAATTTTGATAATGGATGCAGTGTTGATTTTATTAGTCGTTCTCATTTATCATCAAAATAAATAATTAGAACGCATTTAAAATTTTTTATTTAACATTTGATAATTTCTTTTATTTAATAATATGAAATTATTTTTTTTTAAACCAAAAAAATTTAGTCCTTTGTTAATTATAATTGGTAAAATTTCTAATAAAGATGAATTTGAAAAAATAGAAGCAATGTCAAATGAAATTTTTCATATCTTAATGGATAATGGCGATGCTACAAATGAAAATATATTAGTATTTAGCATAATTAAAGATTATGATAAATCAACAACTAATTTAATATTACCATCAACTAAATCTAGTCAAACTTTAACAAATAGATGTCACGTTGATACTTCCTTTATGAATGCGATTGTAATTGAAACGCTTAAAAACACTGATACCGAATATTATTTGGAACTTACTGAAAGCAAAATATATATGCATCTTACTCATTTAAATTTAATGGCACTTGCAAGCTTTTATTCATTTTAATTTATTCATCATCATGTTCATTAGAATTATTTTCCAAAGTAATATTTGTTGAATCGACTGAATTTATTGGTTGTACAAGTGTATTTGCAGTATTTGTTGTATTTGTTGTATATGCTGTATTTGTTGTATTTGTTGTATATGCTGTATTTGTTGTATTTGTTGTATTTGCTGTATTTGTTGTATTTGTTGTATATGCTGTATTTGTTGTATTTGTTGTATTTGTTGTATTTGCAAAACTATACACATTTTGTCCTTCAACAATAAAATTATTTAAATACATATCATCATATTGGGGTGTTGATAGGGAAATTATTTGAGGATGAACTTGTTCATTGTGTTCTGTGTTTGTTTTAACTTGATTATTTATGTTAACTTGTTCGCCTGGATATTTTATTAGATCTATTAGATTGTCCGGGATATTATTAGTTAGAGACAAAAATGGTTCATTTAATAGTTCAAAGTCATTTGAACTATTATTTGTTTGGTTTGTTGAATAGTCTTCTTGTGTATTTGTAAAGTTATTTGGAACTAATTTTAGCCCTGTTGTATTACCATTTGCATCAACAATATTTATTATACTATAAGATAATTTATTATACTTTGGGAAAATTGGAGGTTCATTTAATATATAACCAATATCATAATTAGTTATAAAGCTATTTTCAGTTGATATAACATAATCAGAATTTTTTAAAATTAAATTTTTAATGTTATAAACAAATGGTTTTGTTGAAAAATTTACACTTATTGAATGTGAATGATCAAATCCAATCACTGGAAAATATGGAGTCTTCATTTTAATTGTTTTACCACTCATGTAAATTAACTTACCATTAAATGTAAAAAAAGGTTTTATTTCATTTTTACCAACATAAATAATACCAGCACCTGCAATATCACCAGGTTGCCAGGGATCTGTGTATATTTTCGTATACGATGTACTGTCATTAAATCTAATTGTTCCGTCATCAGAATGAAATCCTATTGAATCATTATACCATCCAACATGACTGTTAATTTCAATATTATTATTACCAAAACCAATTGATACACATTCCCCTTCCCAAGGCTCTTTATTTTGTTTATCAAGTAAGTTAATTTCAAAATAATAAACATTTGAAGCAATTATTTCAACATCAAACTCTGTGGAAATAGGAAAACTAAACGGAATTGGATATTTTAATTTATCGGAAACAAAAGGTAATTTTTTATCAGCAAATATAATTCTTTTACCTGGGTTTCCATGAAATTGATATTCATTTTTATTTTTAATAATTTTATGGGGTCCTGAATATGTTTCAGATAATAATAATTTTGTTGGCAAAGGATAAAAACATTTTATTGCTGATAATGGACTATTAGATTTTACCGGTAATATAAAGTTCATATTATAACTATATAACTCTGTTAAATATTTAATTGGAAATTTTTTATCGGTTTTTGTTTCCAAAATAATATTTTCAAAAGCTAAGGTATTCATATAATTATTATATATAAGTTTTCTTTAAATATATAAAAATCAAATAGTTTATGCTTGGGAATGCTTTATAAAAAAATTGTGTCAGAAAAACTCTGTTTTTCTACGCTTCGCTGTGGCACTCGTTTTACGAGTGACGCACAGGACTTTGTCGTGCGTCTTTTTGTTTAACAAAAAGCCACAGGGCTTTGCCGTTTTCAATATAATTTTTTTGCTTAATAAAAAAATTGAAAAAAATAAAATATAAATTATAATTATTCAAATTTAATGGCAAATTCTAAAATTACTTTTAATAATATCACAGTTACTGGAGATAATAACACTCTTATTGTTGGAGAACTTCGTATTACAACACCTGCTCCAGGTGCTATTGATATTCCTCAGCAAGCTGAATTAGTTAATTCAAATGTTATTTTTCAAAAAGGAGATGATATAGCATTTAAAAACCATATGCAATTTAGTCCTGTTCGAGCTTTTGGCATTAAACTTTATGATCAATGTGGTTATCTTTGTAACACATGGGAAGCTGAAAGACCCGATAATACGTCTGGCAATGTAAGAATTAGTTCTGAAACAAAATCATTATTTTCAAATATTGAATTTCCAAAAGAATTAACCGGTCAAACTTATTTAGTTATAAGTTCATATGCAGGCTTTGAAAGTTGTATTATGGACGGAACTAAAAAGTTTCTTGTCGAAAAAGATTTTCAGGCTCTTAAGCAAAAACATGATGTATCTAATGTAATTCTTTTTATTTCTCAGCATATTTATAAAGAACTGAATGAACTTCGTATTGACTTAACTAAAATATTTAAGGAAGTTCATAGTTCACCTTCATCTAATCTAATAACACATTTTACTGAATTTATTGCAGGAAAAAGTGTTGCTGGTTCTCGACCTAGTTTTCAAGGTATGCTTAAATTTGGTCCAGGTGTTGAAGTTTCTGTTGCGCGTTTTCGGCCTGTTAAAAATTGTCGCAATATCGAATGTCAAATTCGTAGAGGTGGACGTATTCAAATTAATTCAGAAAATGAAAATTGTGTTGTTAAATTTTTTATTATTCTTAAACATTTAAACCCAAACACAATTGCAATTTCTGAAGAATTTACTCAATCTGAATTTCAAATTGTCCCATATACTGCTGAAAATCTTCCAGGACTTGAATCAAATCACTTTACAACTTTATTTGATGGGTTTAGTTTTCTTGAAAAAATTAACAATTTTAAAGAAACTGAAACATTAAATAAATTTATTAACGAAAACCAAGCAAATGTTATTTCGTATATGTTTGCATCTACTCTTAATGTTTTTGAGTTAATGGAATCTGATTCTGACTTAGTACAAATGATTATTGAATATGGAAGCACTTTACGTCAACAAATTTATCAATTACTAATTACACATGCAACAAGTACATTTACAAATACAAATAAAAAACCTCGTAAGTATTTAAATTTTAATGAAGATGAAATGAAACACAACTATTCACATGCAAACCAACTTGCTAATCAATTTACAAACACCAATAATGGACGTTTATTAAGTGTACCATTTTGTTCAACTAATTACAATGCAAATATTGATTCGGACAATGAATAACCAATTATATTATAACAAAATTATTTTATGAATTCAATTATAAAAAAATTATAGTTTAATATAATATGAAATCTATGTCACAAAAATGCACACAAATTTGTAAACCAGGGTATCCTTGTTGTAGTTCTACCCATTGGAAAGTTAACTTAATGTGTGGGGGTGGTAAACCACAATGGACTGTGTTACAACATAATGGTCCAATGTTTCCTCCTGCTTATGAACCACATAAAGTACCAGTAATAATAAATGGTGGTGAAGTTGTCTTACCTGAATTAGCAGAAGAATATGCAACAATGTATGCCAGGTTTATTGATACACCATATAATGAATCAACTACATTTAAAAAAAATTTTTGGAAAGAATTTAAACCAACTTTACCTAATAATATTTTAGCTCAAGCCCAATCTATTGAACAAATTGATTTTACACCAATTAAAAATTATTTACTAATGGAGAAAGAAAAAAAAAGTTTAATAACTAAAGAAGAAAAAGAAGCTATTAAAAAAAAACAAGATGAAATTGATGAACCTTATAAATATTGTATTATTGATGGTGTTCAACAACAAGTAGGCAATTTTAAAATTGAACCTCCTGGTATTTTTTTAGGTAGGGGCACACATCCTAAATTAGGTAAAATTAAAAAAAGAATTATGCCTGAAGATGTAACTATTAATTTATCAAAAGATGCACCAATACCAGAACCTAATATACCAGGTCATAAGTGGGGTGAAATAATTCATGATCAGTCAGTTATTTGGCTTGCATCATGGAAAGAAGAAATTACAGGAAAAAACAAATATATTTTTACTAGTTTAGATTCTTTTTTTAAATCTAAATCAGATGAATCAAAATTTGATCTTGCACGTCAACTCAAAAAAAAAGCAAACACAATTAGAGAAAATTATGAAAAAGAATTAACAGATGAAAATTTAAAAAATCAACAACTTGCTACATGTTTATATTTTATTGATAATCTTGCTTTAAGAGTTGGTGGGTCAAAAGATACAAAAGAAGAAGCTGATACTGTTGGAGTTACTTCTTTGCGTGTTGAACATATAACTTTACTTGAAAATAATGTAATTAAGCTTGATTTTTTAGGTAAAGATTCCGTTCGTTATTGTAAAAAAGTACCAGTTCATTCACAAGTATATAAGAATTTAGAAAAATTTATAGCTAATAAAAGCAAAAAAGACGATTTATTTGACCTTGTTACATCAAGTACTTTAAACGAATATTTAAGTTCTATTATGCCAGGACTAACTGCTAAAGTATGGCGTACATACAATGCCAGTCTTTTATTTCAAAAAGAACTTGATAAAATTAAAGAAGAAAAAGTTTCAGAAATTGAACCAAATGAAAGATTAAACTATTTAATTGCAATGTTTAATCAAGCAAATACTGCTGTTGCTCTCTTATGTAATCATCAAAAAGCTTCTAATAGTTCTATTGATAATATGCTTATTAAAATTGATAATAGATTAAAAGAATTAAAACAAAAAAAGAAAAAATATTTGGAAAAAAAAGATAATGATAAATCAAATAAAATAGATGTTAAAATTAAAACTTTAAAACTTAAAAAAGAAACAAAACTTAAAATGAAAAATGTTTCTCTTGGTACATCTAAAAATAATTATATTGATCCAAGAATTATTTTCTCTTTTATTAAAAAATTTGAAATACCTCCTGAAAAGTTATTTACTAAAGTACTTATTAAACGTTTTGAATGGGCTAGTAAAGTTGATAAAAATTATAGATTTTAAGCTATTTGCTTATTTATTAAAGTAAAAAATTATCTTGAGCTAATTTATCAAGTTCGGGTCTATTAGAATATTCAAATTGAATGATTTGTTTTGTAAAATTTTTTAAGTTATTTATATTCGCTTTTTCAATTGTATCCAAGTCAATATTTGGTTCTATATATAATGTAAAAAAATCTTCATAAGTTAAAAATTTTTTAACTTCAATATTTGGATATATTTTTTCTATTTTGTTAATTAAGTTTAATAAATTTGTATTTGTAATTTGGTCTTTTTTTTTATATGTAAATCTAAACCAAACATAAACAAATATAATTGATGCACTTTGTTTAAGTAATTGCGCGGAATTAAAATTAATATCAATTAAATATTTTGCCAAAAAATTCCAAAAATTTCGTCCAATAAATAAATTTATTATTACACAAAATAAACCAAAATAATCATGTTTATCAATTGATAAATCATTTTTTACACTTATACAATCAGAAAAATCTATTAATGTTAACAAACTTTCTGGTGATGTAATATAATTTGTTGATATTATATGAGATTTATTTGTTTTTTCTTTTATTAATCCAAAATCAATAATTGTTGCTGTAATGACATTTTCGGATACATCTACAACAATATTCGATGGTTTAATATCACAATGTAAAATATTTTTAAATTCATTCATTTGAGTTATAAGTTGTTTTATAATACTGATATTATGTGCAAAACTAATTTTATATTTTATTGATTTTAGTTTTTCTAAATTATAAAACCCAAAATATGGATAAATTACTCCAACTGCTTTTAAATTTTTAAAAGGTCCAAAATATAATGGATATGATGGATGTGTAATATTATGTTTTTTAAATAATGATTCAATAAAATTAACTTCCTCAATTAAATCTTCAATACATTCCGAATTTGAAATTTTTATTATGTATTCTTTTCCATTAGATTCAATCAAATATACTTGTCCGACAGTTCCCTTGCCAATATAATTTATAATTTTAAACTTTTGATATTGTAAATTTGTATGTGCAAATAAATTTGAATTTATAATATTTGTTGATATTGAAGAAAAATTACTTATTTCAAAATCAACTTTTTTAATTGCATAGTTCATTAATAATTATTATTATGTTACATTTAATTTTTTAATAAGGTTAAAACAAACTTTATTAAATACTTACATTTACATATTTAAAGAATAACTTTGTATATATTCTATATATAATTTCACATGTCAATAAATATTAAATTTTATAATGATATGGGTCATTTGCTTATTGATAATCAAAAAAATATTCCTCAAGAAATAATTTCATGGGCTCATCAAAAAATTAAAAATAAAATTAATTATGCAACTGATAAAAATAAACTTGGATGTCGTTTTTATATATTAAGAGCTGGTTTAGATAGTAAATGGACTTATAATTTTCAAGGAAAAACAATAATTTTGGATTTTTCACAACTTGATAAATTTGATTCTAAAACAATGTACTATATTTAAAAAATATAATTTATAACTGATTATATTTTTAAAATATCTAAAATTTGATTTAGTTTAATCAATAAATAATCTAAACCAACTAATCCAGAATCATTTGAACCAATTAAAAAACTATTTACATATCCGTTAACTTTTGCAGTGTTTACATTAATAATTGAATCATCAAAAAAAAATACATTTGAAATTTCAACACTTTCATCATCTTTTATTTGATTTAAATAAGTAACTTTTTTAACAGCCCATAAAATAGTTTCATCTTTTACATTATCCAAACCATATTTTTTTAATTCAATAAAGTTAAATGGAGTTGTAATTTGTTCAATTTTATATGAACCTTTTATACCTTTTACTAATTTATTTTCACCAACTTCAATATTTACATTTGCAAGTATATTTGCAATATCTGTTGTTAGTGCACGGGTGTTTATATAAATTGTACTACCTGATTGAAATATTTTATTAAAATAATATACAAGCTTTTCTATTTTATATTTGGAATCAAAAAGTTCAATATAGTTTAAATATGTTTTTGTTATTCCATCTGATGATTTTGTTGTTAAAGTTAAATCAAAGTCAAAAACAAAAACATATTTGTTTTTATCATTTGACATATTTTGAATAAAACTTAAATCATTAAAAGATTTATTAAACATTCTTGCGTTATTGTTCATTTTTACAATTAAAATAATTTAGATTTTTATTTGAAAATAAAAAAACTTAATTTACTTTACAAATATTAAAGTATAAATTTTAAAGCCTTTAGAATTGCAAGTTTATCATTTTTTTTTCCAATAATTTCAATTAGTTTTTCTTTTTTATAAGTATTTGATTTTACACCAGCAATTTTTTTTAATTCTTGATAGTTACAATTTTTTAATTGGGTAACTATAAGTTTATTTAATACTTCGTCATCATTATCATCATTTTCATTATCATCATTATTTTCTTCTTCATTATCTTCAACATTATCTTCTTCGTCACTCTCAGATTTTTTTTTGTTGGAATGTTTAAATAATGATTTATTATCTTTAAACCATGAAATAGTTATTTTATTTGCATCATCAAATAATTTTGACTCAACATCATTAGCACATTCTAACAGCTTTTTCCAAGAATTATTTGACAATTTAACATTTGATACTAGGTGAAAATCTTCTTTGGTAAACCATGTTGGTATCAATACGTATTCTGCACATATTTGAATTAAATTTTCAATATCTTCAGGTGTCATAGTACTAATACGATTTTTTATTAAACACATATCACAAACATTTGATTCATCAGAATATTCTGATTCAGTTGATTCTTCAATTTCATCAAACTCCTCTGATTTTTTATGTTTATTATTATTTTCTTTATCTTCACAACATTCAGCTTCAAAACATTCAGCTTCTTCTGCAAGCATATCTTGAACAAAATCCGCATATTGGTGAAAATTAGATAAATCTTTTCTTAATGCTTTGATTTCATTACGAAATTCAACCAAGTCAATATCTTGAATAATATTATTTGGTTTAATTGTACTTTCTTGTTGTACATTTTCTGTTGTTTCAGTAGGTTGAACATCAGCTGACTTAATTATATCAGTAAGCTCAACAATATTAGTTGTTTTAATAATTTCAGTAGGTTTAGCAACATCAGTTGATTTAATAATGTCAGTTGATTCAGTATTTGGAATATTTGCTAATTCTTTTTTTATTTTATTATAGCGCATCACTAATATTAAAATTACAAAATTTATTACATAAGGTTGTATAAAAATTAAATTATTACAAATATTTAATAAAAGCTTGTATAAAATAGTCCAAAAGTTTTCTGAATTTTGTGATAAATTATTACTATTAAAATCTAAATTATCCATTAATAACTCTGATTTATGGATAAATTATTAATTAATCAATTTTTTTAATTATTGTGTTAATAACTCTAAAACTAGAAATTTTAGTTTATTCGAATAAATCTGATAAGTCACACGCATACTCTTTGTACTGTAAAAAAATATTGAAGTAAATTAACTTAATTTATAAAATTTATATTATTAATGTCAAGAAAATCATCTACTGTTGCAATTCCTGAAGAATATTTATGTCCAATATCATGGGGTATAATGACAAATCCAGTTATTTTGTCTGATGGACATACATATGATAAATCATCTATTCGATATATTAAAAACTCATTATCTCCAATTACAAAATTACCAGTTAATATAAAAAAACCAATACCAAATCGGCTAATAAAAGGATTTATTGATAAATTTATTGTGGAAAATAAAATAAAATTATCAGGTAAGAAAAAACCCAATGTACCCAAAACAAAATCTAATTCTAAAACAAAGCAAAAACAAAAAACTAAAATAGTTAAAAGCTTGTCTACGCAATCTACTCTTAAAGTAAAAGTAAAACCCAAATGGCGATTTTAAAATAATTGGCATTTATGCGAGTTCATTTACAATTTTATATTTAAGTGAAAAAGTATGAAATCCTTTAAATTTTTTACCAAAATTTATGCCATTATAAATAATTGGTTCCTTTAAATTACCAACAAATACTTCAAGAAAATAACATGAATCATCTTTGCTAATTTTCCAATTGGAATTTTCAGCCAGAACTGAGAATGTGTCCAGTTTTAATCCCAACATTTCAAAGCTTGTTGTTGAACTAAAATTAAAAGCATACTTAACTTGAATTGTTGGAACCGAATAATCTTGATTAGGCTTCAAATTAAATATACTAATTAAATTTGCAGGATCGACCCGATAAGGGCTGGATTTGGATTGAAAAAACTTATGAGCATGAATTTGATGAAATAATAAGTCTCCAATATGAATACATTCCATTAAATCCAAATTAAATATAATCCAATCGTGTGAACCATATTCATATCCATAGTATTTTTTGTCTTGGGTTGATTGAAATGGACACGTTTCTGCTCCACCCCATGTGAATCTGTCAACGAGATAATTTGTACCAAACATATTAAATTTTGCTCTAGAAAATCCCCATGAACACCAGCCATTTTTATTCAATTTTGCAAACTGACTGTTAGAATAATATTTTTCAACAAAAGCTTTTGTTTTATCATCAAGTTCAATGTTTTTTAAGTGAGCACCAATTGTGCAAAATTTTAACCAATACAATTTTAATGCAGTAAAAAACTTGTCCAATTGTTCAAATGTTATACCAGCATTATTTAATGTTTGCTCATCTTGGACAATTTGCTTGCGTAATAATTCACCAGAAGAAAACAAATTGATTACCCGGGTAAAAATGTTTGTTGATAAATCACTTAGAACCAAGTGTTTTTGTTTAATACATTGGGATTCAATACGAGCCCATTCGCTATTGTCAAGTTTATCGTTTGTGCAATTACAACAATAATTAGTCATTAAGTATAATAAATTAATAACTAAAATAAATAATATCAATTTTTTACCTTAGTTCTATCAAATGTGAAAAATATATGCAAAAATAACAAATATGAGCAATTACACTAGCAACAAAATATGTTGTTATTGAATGCGAACAAGTAGAAAATTCTTTAAGATGATTAAGAAATATATCAATTCCACCCATTCCATACATCATAGAAAAAATATGATATATTATTTTAACATAAGAGGCTTGATTGTATGATTCTCTTGTACATCCACCAAAAATAAAAATTAGACTAAATCCAACAATAAAAACTACACTTAATATTCCATTAATTTTTAAATATCCGGATAATGAAAATGATGGATTAGTATTTAATTGACAACTTGAAGAATTATTTGCAAAGTAAAAATTTCCAATTACCCATGGTAAATACACAATGGAACCAAAAATTCCAACATTATATAATAATTTTTTATTAAATTGGACATTTTTAGTATTAGAATTTGCTTTATTTTTGTTTTGAGTATTATTTGGTTCAACAATAGCAAGGGAACTTTTAATACTTGATTCAATGTCATGAAAATTTTCTTCTATTTTGTTTAAATTTTTATGAATTGTATCAAGATAATATACAATATTCTGCTCACTATTTGGGTTTGTTTGGTCTGCGTGGTTTGCTTTTAATGTTTCATATAAATTTGATTGAGAATAATCAAGGTTAATTTGATGTAATTGGTTTGAATTAGTTAACGAATTATTTTCAGATTGCATTAAATTTCATTAAATAAAGCTATTCAAATAATAAAATTTCAATTTTTTTATTGTTTTCAATATAATCGAGTAAATTTACAATAAATCCAACTGGCGAAACACAATCCAACCAATACAAATACACTAGCCAAACCAAACCAAATTCTTAATTTTATATACCTGGACAATAAATGATCACAAAAATTATTTGTGATTATGTAATTCCAGTATATGAAACATCCAATTATTAACCAACTAAATGATACAATACTATAAGCAAATCCAATTGATATTGTACAAAAGTTTGGTTCTTTATTACATAATAATAAGTAAATGCATTTTATTACTAAAACCACAAATAACATGCTTGTATACCCAGATACTTCAAGCCAATTTTCCAATGTTAAACCAATTGGAAGTTTAATAAATTGGCAACTGATGTGGTTATTAGCAAAATACAAATCTCCAATTAAAAACCCCAATACAAAAGTAATCACATAAAACACAACAAAAAAACCCATTATAAATTCCAATGAAAAAAAACAATTTGGACAAGGATGTTTAATTTTATAATTGTTCTGCGAGTTCTCAATAGTATTATCATATAAAATATCTACAACAACAGCCATTAAATATTAATAAGTCCTACAACACCAAATAATAATTTCAATTTTTTTAATTAAATAAACTTTATAAAATAATTTACAAATTAGGATAAGAACCCATCATTAGCACACCACATTGACCCTTACCATCATTGTAAGGTTTGCCGGTACCATCAGTACCCCTACCTAAATATATATATCCTTGGTCTCCCCATGTAGTACCCCATGAGTTTTTCAAAATGTAATAATCAAGATTAGAAACAACATCATGACCATAACCAACAAGAAGAACTGCGTGATCAATGTTTGTTCCACATGAATCAGTAAATACGCCAGATGAGTATAATTGAAAAGCACGTTGGTCAGCTTCAATACCCACACTTACTGGTTGTAAAGCTAAAGCTCCCATCATTGCATTATCAGAATTGGGTACAACATCAGTGTGAGATACTACTTTACTTCCTGAAATAGCAGTACAAGATTTGGAGTTACATGTTCCACCAGTTTTAGTTACACCAGAAGTATAAGGATAGTCAGATTCCAAACATAAACCCCCATTCTTGCCAATCCAATCCATAGTTTGAGATATTTGTCCCCCATTGCAACCCATATTTGGTCCTCCGTTTTTAAAGTTGGAACAGTCAACAAGTTCTTGTTCAGAAAAACTTATTAAATCACCATACTTAATATAGTAAGCACCTTCAAGAGCGCCAGTATTTGAGAAGGACCAGCATGAGCCACATTGTCCTTGGTCTTTAACCGGAGTTACAGCTCCTTTAGTTCTCCAATCAACTTCCAATGGTAAAGAACCTAAATTAGTTAAAGTATTAGTAGATGAACCTCGTAAATTATTTCTCAAAAAATCAATATTTGAATTAAATCCCATATATTCAGCAAATTCAACTTGGTTCATACCAGAATATTGATTATGGGCCAGTTGGTAAGTTTTATTTTGTGAATTAATATATTGGATATATTTATCGTTATCAATCCAATTTGCCCATATCCAATCAAATTGCTTTTCATCTTGAATTTGAATATTATGTTTAACAAGCCAATTGGAAAATCTTTTAAGGTTGGGATGAACAGTTATATTATTTTGATTTTCAATGGCTTCAGATAAGCTAACAAAAATTATAGTAATAGTTAGTACAAATACAAAATAGTTATTAAATTGAGTCATTAAAATTTAGTTCTAAGTTCAATAACAAATTAAAAATTCAATTTTTATTATAATAAAATTTTAAAATTTTCTCAAATAATATAATATTCAATATCTCAATGCAAATTGATAAACTAAAGTATTTGGTTGAATTAAGCGGGGGTAGTTCATACCGCGAATGTGCTGATGAAAAAATAAGTAAAACAATGCATGAATTTGCTGATGAAAAGTTAACTGATAAAGCAAATAATATTATTAAAAATAAAAAACAAGCAGTTGCTATAGCATTAAGTCAAGCAGATGCACAATGCAAATATAATCCAAATGAAAAAAAATTGCTTATAAAAAAAGTTTCTAATGATTTAAATTCTGAAAAACCATTAAACTTATCAAATATTATTGAAACTAAAAAAGCACTTGAATTTTTACAAACCAAAGGCCAACACAAGCAAATTTATGTTTTTAAAAAATTATTATGGGGTAAAATAACAAGTATGTATCTTCATGACCAATTTTTAAATAAAAATGCATGGGCAGAAATTGCACATATTCAAAAAATATAAAGGTTAGTTTTTCCGAATTATATTTTCTAGTTTATTGTAATTATGAAACATTTAATAATATTTACAATTATAATAATTGGTGTTGTTTTTTTAACCGGTATTTCATGGTATGATAATTTTATTAATCAAAAATTATGTTTAACTGCAAATCCAAATGTATATTTAGATAAATTAAATAATGGAAGTACATTTGCCCGCGGTATGTTTGCTAACAAAAACTTTAATTTTAATGAAATTATTGAACAAGCACCATATATTGAAGACTTAACAGATAATTTTACCGGTTCAATTAAAAATTTAATTTTAAAAAAAAACCAAACAAACTCTGTAATTGGATTTGGAAATATTTCACTTTATAATCGTACAAATACACCAAATGCAAGTTGGAATATTACTGACGAATATGTAGAAATTAAAGCATTAAAACCAATTGGTAAAAATACCGAAATATTAATTGGTTATGAAAATAACAAATTTGAAAACCAATAATTTATTAATTTAATAATTTAATTAATTTGGTTTTTAGTTTTTAATGCGCTTTTAACAATAACCCCCTTTGCTGAAATTAAATATATAATAGTGCTATTATATATTTATAATCAGAGTAAAAAAAGTATTTAACTTATTGTTTTTTGATCATTAAATAATTTATATATTGAGCTCCTGAAACTTGACTTGATTTGTTGGAAGGTGTAGAATCATTTACATTACTAACAGTTACATTATTTGCAGAAGATTTATATTGATATTTTTTTGCATTTGCAACTGATAGTAAAACTTTATTTGTATTTGCTTTATTTTCTTCAGCACAAGTATTATCAACAGGTTGTTCAACAGGTTGTTCAACAGGTTGTTCAGCTCTAATTACAGGAACATGAACTTGTGAAACTTTTTGTTTTGCAATTTTAGCCATTTTATTAGCTTTTAAATTAATAGCAGAACAAGAGTTAATTATTTGGTTTTCTATTTGTAAAATGGTTGCATTAATTGCATCAACTGCAAAAAAGGCTCTTGCTTGTTCTTCAACTTGTAAGGTTAATTGTTCACCAGCTGTGTCAATTGAATTAACTTCTTCTACTGCTTGGTTTACTGCTTGATCTAATGCTTGGTGACCAGAAGTTACAACTTGGTTAAATGCTTCATTACCTGCGTTAGAAATTGTAGTAGCTTGGTCTTCTAATTGTGATGTAAATTCTTGACCGACTGTGGCAATTGAATTAGTTTGTTCAGTAATTTGGGCGGTAAAATGTTCTCCAACTGTTCCCAGTTCATTAGCTTTTTCTTCTACTTGGGCACTAACAGTTGCTAATTGAGTTTTAATTTCAGTATCAATATCAGTAACTAAAGAACCAATTGAATCTGTAATTTGATCAATTATTGTCATTTCATCATCTAAAGTGTTGTATTCTGTATTTGAATCACAAATTAAATTTTTTGCGGGATTTGCATCAGGTGTACTCATAATAAATGGGATTGGAGTATCAGCTATTTGGGTACCAATATCAAAATCATTCATAGTTGTTTTAGTGAGTGATATACATTTTGAACATGATAAAACAGGAATTTGATCAGGATTATTTAACAAACCAACTAATGCTAAATAAAAATCACTAATACTCATTTTACCAACACCATTTGATAATAACCAACATAATCTTGATGTTAAATTACCACTCATAGTTCCCAAATTTAATCCTTCATAACTACTAGTATTATCACGAGTACCGGAAAATAAAACTATAATACCTTTTACTTCATTTAATTTTTTTGGAAAATATGCTGTTAAAATATTTGTTGCATTTTCTGGTTTTTTCATTTCAGTTAAAAGTGCAGGTACAGTTTGGGATGAAAATTTACTCATATTTTTGGGGTCAGCAAAATAAACAGCATATAAATCAATAATTGTACCTGAATTACATGAATCAAAAAATGCATATACTCTTTTTTTACTGGGTAATTTTTTAAAACACTCATTAATATCATCATCAATTAATAAACCAAAGCTTGAACCTTCATTTGTTACAATACAACTATCATTAAATTGCCCATTTGCTGAATTTTTAGAGGAACGTTGAATTGCCATATTTGAACCACCAATAATATTTTTACTTTCATCACCATTTACATCACGTATTGAGGTACCATGACCTGAATAATATAAAAAAGATACAGTTTCAGGTGATGCACAAAAACTAGTTAATTGAGTTAAAATATTAGCTTTTGAAGGAAACAAAGGAGAATTAACTGGTAAGTTATCTTTCATTATTATAAATTTTGTATTTGGATTAATTTTTTTTATAGTATTTATAAAATTATCCGCATCATTGTAACAACCGTTTAATTTAATTTGAGGTATATTTCCATATTCATTGGAAATAACCAACGCAATTGATGGTAATTTATTAGCCATTATATATATAAAACGATAAATTTTTTTTTATTTTAACTAAATTTTTTATTTAAAATTTTTTAGTTAATTATATTTAATTATTAACTGCGATTAAATAATTTAGCAAATATAATTAAATATAATTAATAGGTTTACCTAATGGAAAAGGAAAAACAAACTAATTTAAAAACATATAAAATTACAGAAATACTTCATATGTCACAATGTAAAAATAATTCATTCAATGTTATTTTAAAACTTAATGGGCATTTAGTTACATTTGGATTTATGGGATTAAAACCATATGAAGGTGATATTATTGAATGCGATTTAATACCACGTGATGATCATACCAGCTATAAATTTAATACTTATAAAGTATATTTACCTCTTGGAGAAATCCCACAAATACAACGGATAAATAAAGTATTACAAGGAGAAAATTATGAATATAACTACAACACCATTAAAAGTTATTTTGCACAATTTGAATATGGAGAAAAATTTTGGTTAAATTTATTTAGCAGATATAACGCAGAAAAACATTCCGGAAAAATTTATGAACCATTAGATATTATTGGTACTCATTCAGCAAAATATTATAATTCTCTTATTAGACATTTTTCTGATGAACTTGAAAAATTAGGTATTAAGTTATTTCATAAACAGCTTATGGAATTATATACACATCCAAAATTTGGGTTTAATATATCACAATGGGACGGAGCCAATTTATTTGAATTATTTTCACTAGACTGTTTTACCATTAAAACAATTTTAACTATTGCTGCCGGAATGAAATTAAATAAATCACAAATATGTGAATTAATTATTGTTTATTGTTTATCTAATAGTTATAATGGTTCTACATGTGTTTCCAACTCTTATTATAAAATTATGGATGAAATAATGAATCAAAAAGATTTGTCCAATACATTTGATTCAATTCAAAAAATACTAACAGAAAAAAACTTTGAAAAAATAATTGGGGAATTAATTGAGAAAAATGCTATTGGGAAAATCGGAAATTACTTATATGCAGGTAAATTATTTGAAATAGAAATAGCTGTTGGTAAAACTATTTGCCATCTTAATATGGCAAGTCCAATTGCCAATTGCTTAAATTTAAATATGGATGAAATTAATGGGTTTGTTAACAGTTATGAAGTTAAACCTAGTCTTTTTCTTAATACTCAGCAAAAAACTGGAATCGCACAAGTATTTACAAACCCTGTGTCAGTAATTTATGGTAAAGCTGGTACAGGCAAATCAAGCCTGTTAGCCGGACTATTAAATACTATTGAATATACCAATAATAAATTTTCCACCCAACAAATTCAAGTTTTTTTCTTAACACCAACTGCAAAAGCAAAAATGAAGTTGTATTCGGATATTCTTAAAGATTATACCAGATATAGAGACAACATTAAAACCATAAATTCATGGAATTATTTAGGAACATCTGATAAATCAGTTGAATTAAAACAAGTTAATTTATTTGTTGTTGATGAAACTTCAATGGTTGATATTGTTTTAATGGGACAAATGTTAGAAATTTTAAAAAAGGTTCCTAATGTGTCGGTATTATTTTTAGGAGACATAAGACAATTACCAAGTATTGGACCTGGTGATTTTTTAAATAATTTAATACAATCAAACTGTGTTAGTGCAACAGAATTAACTCAGGTTGTTAGAAATGGGGGTGTTATAACAGATGTTTTGGATAAAATTACAGAAGGTACAATGTTAGTTCCATCAGATTATACCAATACACCTGGTTTTCAGTGGATAATACCAAAAGGAAAAGATTACTTGGAATTAATTCGTAAATCAATAAAAACTCCTTCTGATATGATAATTTCTGCAACTAACCGCGCAATTGGTGATTTAACAGATGAAATTAGAAAAATTAAAAACCCAAACGAAAAATCTTTTAATAGTTTTAAATATGTTGATAAAGATTTTAATAAAATAACATTAAAAGTAGATGACCCAGTCATTTTAGGACAAAATTTTAATGCTGATGGGTTGTTTAATGGAATGACAGGAAAAGTTATTGAAATATCAAATTCATATAATGTCACAAAAATGTCAAATATAACTAAAATTCAAGTACAGTTTGAAGAAGGGGTTTTTACTTTTGATTCAGACAGCGAATATATCAAACACTTAAAACCAGCCTATATGATTACAGTTCATAAATCCCAAGGTCAAGAATACCCAAATATTATTGTAGTTTTATCTGAATCACAATTACTAAATAGAAATACCCTATATACTGCAATTTCTCGAGCTAAAAATTCAGTTTGTTTGATTGTAACTGAAAAAATATTAGCCAAAGCAATTAAGAGGAAAAATAAAAGAAACTGTTTGCTTACACATATTTTAAAATATTATGCGGATCCAGCAAATTTATCAAGTAGTTTTGAACAGTTTTTTACTCAATCCACTGAAAAAACTTAAAAAATTATTTTATAAAAAATATATTTATTTGTTATTTTTTATAAAAAAATTGCGCGTGAATTCCCATATAATGATTATATAAAATCCATTTTAAATAAGCCGACCAGATAGCAAATTGATTATAATTAGATGAACACTAACAAAAAAATAATATTAATTTATATCATCTTTTGTATAACAATCATTTATTTGTATTTTAACAAATATTTATTAATAATGATTATCATAATCTCACATAATGATTATTTAAAATCCAATATTATACTTATAATCATTATGTGAGATTATGATAATCATTCTAATATATCAAATATTATAATGTATAAATCATATATATTTTACTATATATATATATATATATATAAATTTCAATCTATTTTTAATCTAATTAATAACATTAAAAAAACCTCGCGCGCGCGAGTTATCATATTCAGTTTTAAAATTAATACATGTACATAATCATTATGTAATCATTTTTATTGTACTTATTATTTGATATGGTATTACTATGATAATTTAAGGTTTATAAATATAATGTTTATATTATCATCTAATTCTAATCTAATTAGTAAATAGTAAGCTTATTTAAAAACATTTTATATAATCATTATGCAAATTTACGCGCAAAAAAAATTTTTTTTTAAACATCAATTTCTTTTATTTTATTTTTAATTAGTTTATTATTAATGTATGTTCCATAAACTTGTCCTTTTTGTCCATCAACAGTTTTATTATAAGCAATATTATTTTCAATTATATAATTAACACCTTTAAACACTATTTCACATACTTCATTTTCTTCATCTGAATCATCTGGATCAGTATTTGTATTTTCACTTTCTGAATCTGTTGTTAGTTCTGAATCTGAGTCTGAATCATTATATTCAAAAAGTTTTTGTTTATTTTTTTGATTTGGTTTTTCAACTTGTTTTGTTACTTCTGGAATTTGATTATTTTTAAGTTGTGCCCATGTTGATTGTACAGTATGTCTATTATTAAATGTTAAAGCATTAATTAATTCATTAAATGTTTTCTTGCCTTTGTTATTAACAACAATATAATCAACTAATTTATCTATATTTTTTTTATATGTTACAGTTTTTGCTGACGGTTTTAGCTTTAGTTTATTGTAAAGAAGTTTTAACTTATTAATTCCAGACCATAATAATGAATCAAAAAAATCTTTTTTCCTTTGTTTTTCAATTTCTAAAGTATTTGTATTAATTGTGCTAATATATTTATCATTTAGTGCAGTTGTACAAAATGTGTGGTTTTCGGGAATGTTTTGGTTAAAATTTAATAATGTAATTAAACTAACTATACAATTTAATTCTTGATCCATGATGAATTCAATTTCTTTTTCAGATAATACATCAATATTTTCATCACCAATTTTATTTAAAAAATTATAAACTGGTCCTTTGTTAATAGTTCCTTTGTTAATATTATTAATAATTGTTTGACATGGTTTTTGTTTTAATGTTTCAATTTCTTTTTCCATTTTAATAATTTTTTCTGTAATGTCATTATTTTGTTCTATTTTATTTGCTAAATTACTTTTACATGTTTTTTGATGTCTCCATCTATTTTGATATTTTGAAAAAACTTTATTACAAAAATTACATTTATATTCTTGATTAACACTATCGTTTATTTCATTTTGAACATTTTGTTCAATGGTTGTCGCATGATATTTTTTATTATGTACCCATAAACTTTTATTTGAAGAATATGTTTTTTTACAAATATTACAAAAATAACTCATTATAAATTAATATATTTTATTGTTTAAATAGATTATATAATCATTATTATTAATTTATTTACAATTAGTAATAATGATTAATGTTATACATATTAAATTTATTACTATATTTGTTTTATAAATAAATTACAATCAATTTTCAATCTAATCAAAAAGTAAATTAGTTAAAATATATTATTAAATTATAAAGTATTATTAATATTTTTTTCTATTAGGTAATGAAACAAAATGACCATAAAATAAAATTTTATTTTTTATTTTATACTTCAATTTCATTAGACTTAATTTTATTACTTAATTTACTATTTTGAGTGTAGTTGTTAATTATTCTATTATCATGTATAATATTATTTTGAATTGTTGGTTGCGATTTTAATATTTTTATTTCATTTTTAAGTTCATTTATTGTAGCTGATTCTGAAGCTGTTACTTGTTCCTTCTTTGCTTTACATGTTTTTTCATGAGTCCATCTGCTTTGTCTACAGCTAAAATTTTTATTACAAAATGAACAAATATATTTTTTCTCTTCAACTTTTGGCACACAAATTTTATTATGTTTCCATAATCCAACACGTGACTTGTATACTTTATCACAATTAGCACAAATAAAATCTGGTTTTGTTTTATCAATAGTGTTATCATCGATAATATTTACAGGTTTTTCAATATGAGTAATAATATTTTCTTTATCATTACTATTTTCACTAATTGTTTCAAGTTCACTAACACCATTATTAATATTGCTATTTTCACTATTTTCAATATTTTCACTAATTGTTTCAAGTTCACCATCATCATTATTAATATTATTGGTGCTATTTTTATTAATTGCTACCAGTTCATTCGTACTATTTGTTAGTGTCATTTTTGTTTCAGCTATTGTTTCTTTACCTTGTTGTTTAACTAATTCATCAAAGTTATTAACAGTTTTTAAATTATTTACGATATTGGCATTTTTTGACTTTTTAGTTACTTCATGATATTCTTGATTTATATAATTATTTATATCATTGCACATATCAGTTAAGTCGCCGTGAAAATATTCTGTTCCGTAAATAGAAATATTTTTGTACTTGGTATTAAAAATTTTTAATAATGATTTTTCCACTTTATCACAATTAAAACATAATCTATAAAGAATTAATATTGTTCCAGTTGGGTACTGGTCAAATCGTTTAAATATTTCTTGTTTTGTCTTGCCTATTTTATATATTTGGTCACCTAATCTAACAGATTCTCTAGTTTCTAACAAATATATATACTCCATTTTATTAAGAGAAATAAGGTTATCCAATTGTTATTATTAATTTCAATTTTTTAGAATCCATTAAAAACTATTTAAGTTTAATTAATTAGTAAATTGCCAATTTAAAAAATTTCCCGATATAAAAAAATAATTCTAATAGATTAATAATAAAAGCACGTTAAATGGTTCATATATTTTTATTTCATAGAGATTTACGTATTCAGGATAATACTACTTTAATTCATCAGTTAAAAACTCTAGCCAGCCCAGTTATTCCTATTTTTATTTTTCCACCAGAACAAATTGATAGAAAAACCAATAAATATTTTTCAGATAATGCGGTTCAATTCATGTGTGAGTCATTAGTAGAATTAGCTGACGAAATTAAAAGCCGAAAAGGCAAAATGTATTTTTTCAAAGGAGATAACCTTAAAGTACTAAAGGCTATTCATAAGTTAATGCCAATTGAATCTGTTGGCTTTAATATTGACTATACACCTTATGCTAAAGCTCGCGACCAATCAATTAAAACCTGGTGTGATGACAATAACATTATTTGTTTTATGAAAGAAGATTATGCGTTATTTGATTTGCTTGGTGGACAAACTAATAAAGCAGATGGAACACCATATTTGGTTTATACACCATTTATGAAACATGTTTTATCAAATTTAACAGTTAGACCGGTTGATAAATTTAAATCATGGGAATTTGAAAAGTTAAAACAGTTAGAAGCAGTTAAATATTATATTGATATAAATGAAATAAATAGTTTTTACAAACCAAATTATAAAATTAATGTTCATGGGGGAAGATCAAATACTTTAAAAATTCTTGGAAAACTTGATAACTTTAAAACTTACACCAATTCTCGAGACATTTTAACCTATAAAACTACTTTTTTAGGTGCATCATTACACTTCACAACATGTTCTGTACGTGAAATATTCCATAAAATGGTTGATGTACTTGGTAAATCTTCAGGGTTAATAAGGGAATTAGTTTTTCGGGACTTTTATATAAATATTTGTCATAATTTTCCCCGAGTATTATCAGGACAAATTCAAGGAAAAAATAAATCGTATAAAGAAGAATTTGATAAAATAACATGGTCTTATAATAAAAAGTTATTTAATGCCTGGTGTACTGGAAATACTGGTTTCCCAATAATTGATGCAGCACAAAGACAATTAAACACAACTGGTTACATGCACAATCGTTGTAGAATGGTTACTAGTTCTTTTTTAACAAAAGATTTACATATTGACTGGTTATGGGGTGAACAATATTTTGCAACAAAATTAGTTGATTATGACCCAATTAATAATTCTCAAGGATGGCAATGGTCTACAGGTAATGGTACAGATGCACAACCATGGTTTAGAATTTTTAATCCTTGGACCCAACAAAAGACTTATGATGATAAAGCAGAATATATTAAACAATGGTTACCAGAATTAAATTCAGTAACACCTGCTGATATTCACAATTGGTTTAAACCAGAAGTTAGAGCTAAATATCAAAATGTTTCATATCCGGCACCAGTTGTTTCACATGATGAAGAAAGAGCTAATACTATTGCCCGATATAAAGCTGGATTAAAGTAGTTAAAAAATTGAATTAAAAATTTAATTTGATTTAATGATACATATTTTATGATTAAATCAATAATTAATGGATTTACATATCCTTTTAGTCCCCATATATTTTTTACTGTAAGAGGGTGCGAAAATGTTCATATCTATTTATGGATTTGTAAAGATATAGGTTGGACTTATGGTAATAAAGCATTTGGTATGTTATTTGGAACACTTGCATTAGCTTGGATAGTAGTTTTAGTTATAAACCATTGGATGGAAAAGAATTTTGAAGATATTTATTTCATTGTGCCAACATTTTTGTGGCTTTTTGGCAATTATTTATGGATGACAGGTGATTTATTATATAACTCAGATATTTATAGATTTACAGCCTCATGCATAATGATGGTTGGTGTATTATTAATTGTGTTTTATTTTGCATTTCTAAAGAAAAAACAATATTTTTTACCAAACAATGAAGGCGATAATAAATATGTTTCTAATGGCCTTGTTTGTCGATTCAAAAGTATAGGAACATGGAAGAGATATGAATTTATTCATATGGGCTTTTGGCTACTTAAAGATTATTGTTGGTGTAGTCAAGATAAAGTAATGTGGTTAGCTGGGGCATTACCAACATTATTTATATCATGGGATTTAATAAATGTAACAAGAAAAAATCAAGGTTTATTTGTTGACTTAATTCATTATATTGCTCAATTAGTTTGGGTTTGTGGAAATATCACATGGGCTTTTTGTGAACTTTTTTCAATTGGTGCCGACTCTAAACCAAATTTCCATGATAAAAATACAACTGGGCGCTTTTGTGCAGGAATTATATTATTGATATCATGGATTCCAATTATTTGTTTGTATGGAATTTGGCTTCCATTAACATTAATGAAAAAAATTACACAAGAACCTGGTACTGAGCAAATAAATTCACCAATGCATATTAAAATTGTTCAGCAATATAATTTGGATGATACAATAGATTCAATATAAAAAAAAATTTTAATTATAATTTATAATAAAAATTAAAATTTTTTTCTATTAAAATTTATATAATTGATATTTTTTATGGATATTTTAGATAATAAATATTTTTCAACTGCTGTAACTCTTGGCTTAGCACTTTATGCCACTTTATTAGGTCCTAATCTACCCGAACCTATTAAAAAAATATTTTCCAATACTTTATTTAGAATTGGTGTGTTAGCATTAGTTGTTGTTAGAGGTAATCAAGATCCTGCAATGGCTATTATGATTGCTGTTGCATTTGTTTTAACTTTGGATTATATTAATTTAGCAAGTTCAAAAGAAATGTTTGCTACAACTTGTCATCCGGAGCAAGTTCCTGATGCAAATGGTCGTTGTGTTGAATGTCCAGCTCCTTCCCAATATAATCGTGTAGTTAACGATTGTGTTGATAAAAAAGCTCCTAAATGTGCTGCTGATAGCGGTTGGGATGTATGGAATAAAAAATGTAGAAAATGTGATACCGGAAAAGAAATTAGAGTAGATTCATATAACATTTGTGTGCTTGATGTTTAAATATTAAACTGGTAATACTTTGTTTGTATTTTGTTTGGATTTTTCTGCAATTTCGCGCTGTGCATTTTTTATTTTGTTGTAAATTATATACATTGAACTTATTGATAACAATGAAAGTTCTGTTGAACTTCTTACAATCAATGGAATATCATTAATTGCAACACTATAATAAATCCACATTGCAGACGAACAAATACTTAATAAACAAAAAACTAATGATAAAGTATTTGTGCTTTTGTTTTTATATAAAAGAAACATAAAAATAAATCGCCCGATAATTGAAAGTGATGTTGCAGTATATGGAATTGTTTTAAGCTCATTTAAATTCATTATAAACAAATAATATTCCAATCTTTAATTATTTTTTCAATAAAAAAATTTGAATAATTTTATAGTTACTATTAAATAATTATAAAATTAATGGAAAATAATCAAACACACGCGGATAATATATATCAAGAATTATCAAGTAATTTAAACAAATCAACCAAATCCATTAAATCTGAATCAGCAAGTGAAATGGCATTTGGTACAATTTATGTTGAATATTTAAAACCAGGAATATTTAGTTGGTTTTTATCTAAATCAAATAAACCTAAAAATGCATCTGGTATTAAGTTTGAATTTGACAATGGGAAAAAAACTTATACAAAAGCTGATATTAAAAAAATAACAAATTTTTCAGTTGTACTGAGTGTATCTGTTTGTCCAAATTTAATAATAAAAAATAATACAAACGAAACTTTTATAAAAACAACATCAATAATTAAAAAAAATCCAGCAACTAATATACCTGATTTAAAAATATTTAAATTATACCCAAACACAATAAGTGCTATATCATCAGAATATAATTGCGTTTATAACTTGCATGATTTTTCATATGCGAGTCATCTAAGACATGTTTTAGGACTTGTTTGTGTTAGTAATGAAACAGGTTTAACCAAATTTATTTTTGCTTATAATAAAACTTTATTAGAAACCGAAGATGTTACCTATTTACTTTATAGTATATTATGTGGAAAATTTTAAATTAATTTAAAAGTTCCAATGAGCACGCCACTGGTTAACTCTTTCACGAATCTTATCAATAGTGTCCATTTGTTTAAGCAAATTTTTACCTTCAGAAAAAGTTTCAAGCATATTAGGTAAATTTGCTACTTCTGGGTTACCTAATGTAAAACACTTGGGAATACCATCAACCAGTGCAACATGAAAGCGACCGCGCTTGGATTTCTTTCCAGGAGTTTCCTTAGATGTTTCTCTGATTTCAACCCAAGTTTTGCCTTCAGTATTCTCAACTAAAAAGGTTTGTTCGGATGACTTCATGGCAAAGCGTTCAGTATCACGATCAATTCTTTGAGCAAAGTTTCCACCAACACCAAATACAATGTTTGAAGCACACCAACCATCACGAATCATTAAATCTAAAATTTCTTTAATTTTAGAAATATTTAATCCATCACCATAAATAATTTTGTATTGTGGAGGAAGCACACGAAAACCTTGAGAATTTACTGTAATTAGGTCTCCAAGATTGTTTTTCATAATTTTAAAAATTTCACTAATTGTTTCAGCAGGTGATAATTCATTTCCATTAATATCTAATAAACTAGAGTCAGGTCTAATAACAAAAGTTCCATCACGTTCCATAATAATATTTTTAAGTTCACCACTAGTTACTTGATTAACAAAATTTCTCATGTCAAAAGTATCAGCAACATAAGAAAGAATACCACAGGGATATGCACGAAGAACACGATTAACTTGCTTAAATTCACCTGCCCTACCTTGCATCATTGCTTGGTTATGTTCAATGGCAGCAACAGAAAACCCGGGCATTCCAGTATTTGAATTTCCCATGGTTCGTATTACATGGTCAATAGCAGGAACAGTATCTGAACCCATTGTTACATACAATATAGAACCACACCCAGTTTCGGCTGCTTCCATACAAGTTACTCCTCTTAGTGCAAAATCTTGTAAGGCAAATGGTAACCAACCATTACAAACTTCATCAGAAGCAGTTTGTTTAAGAGCTTGCTTAATAACTTTACTATAAGCCAGAGCATTAGTTGCACAAGTAGTAGAATACCATAACTTTTGTAAAATTTTTGGTTCAAGATGAGACACAATCTGAGCACAATCAGGGTCAGTACTTTCAATTGTAGCAATAGGAATTCCAACTGGAACAATAGATCCTTCTGCAAGTGCAGAAAACTTAATTGGTAAAACTCCATCGTGTCCATAAATTATTTTTAACCAAGGAAAAGGATTGAAATGATATCGCCCATCGTGAACTGGTGTTGAAAAATGTGCAGCCATAAATACAATGGTATCGTACAAGTCTTCAATAGTAACTCTTATATTTGCAAGTTCTGAAGCTAAAGCTTGTGCGCCAGCGACAATTACATGTGAATCACGAGCACCTTCACGAGGTTCAACAAAAGCATACATACCAATTAGCTTTTCTTTTCTTCCATTAACAAATTCATCATCCCATGTCATGTTATATTGGGTATATTTGTAGGAGTCAGACCACTTAATAACATTTTTGGGATTTCTGCCAAGAACCGGTTTATGGTTCAGTAATACCCAGTCAATATAAGATTTCATTCGTGGGTCTTGCTTGTGGAGTCCAATTAAACTTTGTAATATAGTTTGATTGGACTCAGTAGTAGTAAAAATATTTGAAAATTCGGTAGTATTTGACATTACTTTTTAGTTTTAACTGTAATTAACTATTAAAATTTCAATTTTTTTTTATAAATTAAATTTAGATGTTATATACTAATACCAAAGTCTTTTTCTAGTTGAGTAATTGTGGTATCAATTGAATTTGTTGTATTTTGTAAAAGCATACACATTTCAATTTCAGTTGATAATATTTTAGGTAAATATTTTTTAGCAAGAGTTTTATTAATATCATTAAGATCCTCAATTATTTGTTCAATAACTTGATATCCAATAGCTTCATATTTTTCATGTGATAAATGTTCATCCGACTTGTAAGAATTAACAATTGAATAAAAATATCGTGTAGCCAGATGACAAATTTCATTAAATGTATTAAATTTTTCAGTATTTTCTTGAGTTGAAAATTTTTCAATAACTTTACCTGTTTCATCTTTTTCAATATGATAACCATATAATTCCACAAACAATTCTTTTAATTTATTTTGATCAATTTTATATTTGGATTCTACTTTATGCAAATAATTAAATTCATTCGCATAAACTGACCACAATAATGCCCAAATATTTTTGTTAAAATTTAAATGGGTTTGTAATGTTGTATATGATTTGTTTTTTATAATATTTGTATATTGTTCGCGCACATCATGTAAAACCAAATTATAAAAACTATTAAAACCAGATGCTAATTTATTATTTGGATTGTTTATTTTAATTGCAACATCAAAGCCAAATGTTTGTTTAATTGCCTTTTCCATTTGTTCGAGTTTGCTTAAAATGAGACAAAATTCTAAACACTTAAACAGATTGTGATGTTTTAAATTTATTTCTTCAATAATAAACATCATTTCAATAATATCAACAGATTTCATTAATTGTATTTTTTCAAATTTATTAAAATTATTTTGTATAGATTTAATAATTGGTTCAACATTTTTTAATGTAATTTCATTAGAATCAAAAAATAAACTTAAAAATTCATCAATACAATTGGATTCACTTGTATTTAATCCTAATGAAAAATTACAAGCCAATCCATTTGAGTTAGTTGATGAAATAACACTAATACCATCAACTGCTCTTTTTTTAAGAATTGATTCAAAATATTTTTTATTTGGATTTAATTTTATTTTTTCAAAAAAGTTTGCATATTGTTGGTACATGTTATTTATTAATATATTTTCAATGTTATGCATTATAAAATATTAGATTTAAATTAATTATATTAAATATTCAATTTTTATATGTAAATAAAAATATGTTTATTAAATTCGTCAAATTTAATTCCGTACATGTTATGCCCAATTGTTTTATCTTTACAAACAGATAAAATATATTTTTCATCTTCTAACTGAGTTTTTATTTGTTGAAAATTGGTACAATTAGTTAATTGGGCTATTGTCATATCAATAGAAGTTCCAATTGCATGATTAGTATAAGGGGATTTTACTAAATATGTTAATTGATATTTTTGGCATCTTATAATAGTGTTTACAATATCATGTGTTGGTTCAACAGGTGCTACCCAATAAGTTCTTTTAGTAAGATTTGTAAGATTTTTGCAAATAGACTGTTTTAATGATAAATAACGTGCGAACATTAATAATTTATTTCCATTTTATATAATTAAATTAATATTCAATATTTTTTAAATAAAAATATTTTATTTAGTAGTTTTGTGTACTTGTTGAATTTTTTGCTTCTATCACACATAGTCCAATATCAGGCTTGTAAGTATATTCGTTTGGTTTTGAAATACTAACCCAGTTGGCTTTAATTTCCATTTGTTTTGTTTGATTTGTAAATTCATTATATAATTCAACTGGAACTGCAATAGAATAATCAGGTACTTCATCCAAATCAACTCGATCATAAATTCCATAAAAATGTAAAATCCAACCTTCGATATGAGTTTGAATTTGTCCACCGGAACCAACACGACGTTCTTCGGTGGCCATAATACGATTCCAAAAGCCAATATTTGGTCTATTATCCCAAGTGTTTAAAAATTCATCAAGTATATCCTGTATTTTATTTAAATAATTACTTAGTTTACCGTCCACGTCATATTTTCTTAACACACACGCTTTTCCAATAAGTTTGACCCAATCATTTCGAGTACCTTCGAAGTAAACATTTCCAATACCGCAACTTAAAATCATTCTACTGTATGAAAAATATTTTTTAAACGAGTTCATAATTATTGCCGTTGTGATTAACTTGTGAGTTTTTGTTGTTGTTGAAAAATCACTTACTAATTCGTTAACAACACCTGGAACAGTGTTTCTATTAATTTGTTCAATAATTTGGTTAAAAAAGTTTTCCCAATCCCGCTCCATTCGCATCGATGCATCCAAAGAGGTTGCATTTTCTTTTACAATTAATTTTTTTTGTCCTTGATGTGTTACGAATTTACTTCTTAATTTTTCTGCATTAGTATCAACATATTGAGAAAAATACAAACTAATCATAATCCAAATATCATCTGGATTTAATAATATATCACCATGAGTATTGTATGCGTTAACAAAAGAACCAATAAAATTATTAGTATGGTATGTTCTTCCTTCTTCTAATCCTGTATCACGATACCAATAAATATCTGATTCTTTGGTTTTCCAATTTAAACCCAAATAATTAAATGTATCTTTAAGGTTAAATTTTTTTAGTGGCTTTTGTTCTTTTAAATCTAGTGTTTGAATATAAATTTTTTTTAAACCATTAGATTCAGTAGCTTCTGGTCTTGTATTATTTGTAAAAACCACATTACCTAAATATTTTTTAACTGAAGAAAATATTGACATTAAAATGCAATCGTCTTGATTCAATAAAATTAATATTCAATTTTATTAAAAAATTGACTTTGTAATGACTTGTATATAAATTATTTATTATCATGAACCTTAATAGTGATATTTATGCAACTTCAGACGAAATGTTTAGAGAAAACACTGTTATGTTAAAACTATTTGGTATTCCTTTTTATTTGCTATTTCTTAGCATTTTTTCAAAACTAACAATGGAAATAACTGGTACTGGATTTTTTACAACTGGGATTTCATGGGTATTTGATATGGTTGTTTTTTATTTGTGGCATGTTCAGGCACACTATCAAATTAACTTAATACCTTTTAATTCAATTGCACACCAAGTTCATAATAAACACCATTATATTGATTTTCCACCTAAATATTTTTGGGGATCACCAAGCCCGTATGGACTCAAATGGAGAAATAAAGACCAGCCTATTAAACCAGAGCCATTTAATATTTATAATTGGATTGGCTTAATTAAAACAAAACTAGCGAATGAATTTTTAGCTATTGGTTTGTACGTGTTAGTAACAATAGGTAAAATATTTATTTGGAGGCTAAACTGGCCAACCATATTTGCAACAATTGTTCAATCATTTTTAGTATTGGAAATTGGCCATTATTTACACATGTCATTTCATACTAAAGACCATTGGTTAGGCAAATATAAATTGTGGCGAGAATTAAGATATTTACATTACTTGCATCATTGCGCAGATACAAAACATAACTACATGTTATTTGCATTTGCTTTTGATAAAGCATTTGGTACATATGTTAATACAAATTCGGTTAGAAAAAGCACAGAGTAAAAAAAATGAATTTAATATTTATTTAATTTAATATGAAATACAAGCAATGACAAACTACTTAAATATAGACTGGGATTTATTTTGTTCAAGTCAAGAGTATTATGAAACAATTAAAAATGCAAATGCACAATTAGACTCTAAATATTTTGAAATAATTGCACAATGTCCAAATTTAAATTCATTTGTACTTGTTAATCTAATGGACATGTTATCAAGATGGTCTTGGTGTGATACTGCCCGAATAGAAATAAATAAAATAGCAAACAGAGCCACGCACATTTTGATAACTCCAGATCTATTTTATAAATTACTTGATAGGATTGTTGAATTTAACAATAAAAATAAATCAGAACATTGTTGTTATAATAATACACGTAGAGGGCTATATTTGATAAATTTATTACTTGAGAAATCCCAGTTTGAACTATTAAATATAAATAACTTTATTCAATACTTAAAAACAAATTATCAGGAAATTTTCCTGCCTAAACCAAAAAGAGAAATGTTTTTTTCAACTTATAAAGAATGCGAAAACAAAGCCGATGAAATTCCAAACCCTATTGAATTAGTAAAAGCTATTTGTACAAAACAAATCCAATCCAACCAATCCCAACAAATTTTATTTGATAATTTAGAATATGCGATTAAATTAAATTTGCTTGAAAAATTTGAACCAGAAACTTTAGAAGAATATCAAATGTTATTTAGATACCAAAAAAAGTAAACTATAATAAAAAATTCCCGCATGATATTCAATGTTTAACAAATGCATGTACTATTCCAGATAATGATGTTGTAGTTGCAAGTATAATTAAAAAAGTCCAACCAAATTCTCAATGTTTATCAAATGCACTTGCTTATCCGGATAATAAAGTTATTGGAATTTTATTAACTAAAATAAGCCCAACTGCTCAACAAATTTTGGACTATTTAAAAATAAAAGGAGATAGAATAACAGAAGAATTAGTAACCAAATATGTTCAGGAATTAAATGAATAAATTTTTTTATTTATTTGTGAAAAAAAATTGACAAACATTTTTGTTGGGAACTTTAATATTATATGTAATGTCAGATAATCAAGATGAAATGTCAGATAATCAAGATGAAATAAACCAATATAAAAATTTATTGATGTTTACTCTTGATGAGTATTATGCTTATCAAAAAAAACTTGATAATATTGAAAGTCATAAAATGGCTGAATTTATTAGATCAATGGACCGCATAGTTTATTACTGGAAAGAAACTATTATGAATTGCCAATCTGAATTATTAGAACTTGGATATTGTGTTTCAATAAAAAAAAGCACCAAATTTGGTTACGAAGTTACTGAACAAACTAGTTAGGAAAATACAGAATACACATGTCAATTAATTTAAAAATATAATGTAAATTTTCCTTTAGCTTTGCTATTATAAAAATTGTCATGCTAATATAATTATTTATTATTTTTATTAAATAATAAAAATTGAAAAATACTAACATAATTTTAATTCTTCTAAATATTAATGTTTAATAGAGTAAGAAATACCGGATTAAAATTACTAAGCCAAATCAAACAAATTAAATCAAATGAATCAAAGGCTTTTTCTACTTTTAATTTTTCCTCCAACAAAGAAATAGAAAAAGTAGAAGTACTGAGCAGGTCTCAATTACATTACACAGATATTATTGATGGAAATTTTGGGTTAAAACAATTTATCAAACGTACATACATGTGGACTGGGTTAGGAATAACTAGTTCATTAGGGTTAAGTTTAGCTGGTTCATACTTGCCACAAGTTTTCTCTTTTACCAGTCCAGGTGCATTTATTGGTTGTTCTGCGGTTTTAACAATTGGTGGAGCTATTGGGGTTTCCATGGGCAACTATAAAGTTCATAGACAACTAGTTTATGTACGGGATGAAAATTCTTCCCAATTGGGCTGGTCAAAAAAATCAAATCAAGTTGAAATTATTTATTCAACCAACTCCACTTTGAGAACTATGTCTTATGTGTCTATATTAGTTGGTAATGGTTTAATGTGTATTCCATTATTTACCATGTTACCTAATGCTGTACTACCTGCATTTATTGCATCAGCTAGTGTGTTTGGTGGTTCTACATGGTTTGCAATGAAATCAAAACCTGGAGAGCTTGACACATGGACTCCAGTTTTATACGGGGGATTATCGGGGTTAGTGGGTGTTAGTTTGTTAGGTTTGGGTTCACAAATATTTTTTGGTCATAACTGGTTTGGTGATATGACCCATATGCTTAGTTTGTACGGGGGTATCCCACTGTTTACCGGATTAATTGCACTTGATACACAAAAAGCAATTGAAAAATACCGAGCAGGAGAACCTGATCACTTAGGCTGTTCAACTGAATTATATTTGGATTTTATGAACTTATTTATTCGGTTTGTCCAAATTATTGGAAAAATACAAAAAGAATCAAATTCTAATGATGATAAATAAACAAAATTATTTTAATAAACATTAATTAATATTTATTAAATAAAAACTGCGAGTAACCCCAACATAACAGCCATGTGGTATTTTCCAGTGGCAATAACAAACCACATAATGACACTAATCATGGATTTGAAAGAGCTTTAACTTTTAAGTTTTAAGCTTTAATGGGAGGTTTTGTGCTTCATGGGGCTTCCACGAAGCGCCTCCCAGGTGATAACCTTTGAATTTTAAATTTTAAACTTTAAGTTTTAAGCTTTAATCTTTTACAGTGTTTTTTGTAGAAACGCGGAAATTAATACACGTCTCGCAAGTACAAAAAAAATGTTTTAACATGGCAATGTTTATAAGCGAAAACATAAGGCGCTGTTATTGAAGGAAAAGTTTCGTTATGCTGGGGAATTAAAATATACTTAGTATATAGAAAATTATATTGTAATATTAGTTAGAGCATTTGATTCAGTTAACACATAATCAACATTAGCACTAAACTCTTCAATTTCATTTTCTAATTTTTTAATGGCTTCTTCAAGACCAAGAGGATCAAAAACTTCAATGGGATCACCTTTAGTAATTCCTTCTGAAATAGTTTGAATAGTATTAGCATCTGGCTTAGTATCTTTACCACAAATAATTTTAATATTATCATCTATTTTACTTTGGACACGTTGTCTGTGAGCTTCACTATCAACAATCACTCTTTGTCTTTGATGTTTAAAAACATCAAGTAAATTGCGTTTATAGGTAATTGTTTGTTTATATTCAATTGCTTGTGCTACTGTCATGGTTTGACTACCAACTTGGACATTGGTTGAAGCATTTGATAGCACAATAGCATTTTTAAGTGCATTACGTCTTTTAATTAAATCATTAAGAGATTGGTGTTCTGCTTGGGTTTTTTTCTTAAAGTCTTCTTCTGTTAAACCGTAATTTGTGTTTTTAGTTTTATATGTAACCCATGTGGTAGAACTAATTAATTTTCCAATTCTATTGTCAAGGGTTTTTAATTCGACTAAAGCTCTGGCGATTGATATTGTCATTTTTTGGAATTAAAATTAATACTTAATAAATTTTTAAATAAATTATTTGGATAATTAACTTATCTACATAAAGAAATTTAATTTAAAGAAAATTATTTTATTTCAATTCATTAATGTTGGCAATCATTTGGTCCAGACAATCAGGTTCAAACAAATATCTAATAACATAGTTTACAAATGGTCTCACCGTGACTTTTTTTTCTACAACAAGGTTAACAAATTCATTAGCTTTTATTTCATCGTAAGTTGAATGAAAAGATAAAAACCTGTGTAACTTTTTTCTAAATATTTCATAAGTTGGATAGTAAAATTCAAATTTTGAGCTCATGCGGTTAACAAGTGCATCAATTTTAAAAATTGCTTCTTTATTATTTGCAGTAAAAAACCTGACAGTATCGCCTTTATCATCAAAACCATCTAGAGTATTTAACAATCCTGATAAAACAGTATCAACTTTATCCATTTGAAGGAATCGGTCAAAATCTTCAAACAATAATAATTTAACTTTACAAGGAGTTTCAGCTCTATTTGCTGGGGAAAGAACAGAACTAATTTCGTCTACTTTAATATTTCCAGCATTAACAATAAATACTGCACAACCTAATTTTGAAGCAACGGCTCTAATTAAAGAAGTTTTTCCGGTACCAGGTGGTCCATATAATAGATAATTAATACTTCGAACTTCTCCTAATTCTTGTAAAAATTTATTGTATTTGATATGATTTGTAATGTCTTTTTCAATTTGTTCAATGTATGAATCATATCCAAAAATATCATTTTCAGCATCTTTTGTTGAATATCTGTCAGTCATAACCCATCCGTTCCTTGGGCACCATCTGTAAACTGGATTAACAATTTTGGCTATTTGACTTGACTTTTTTTCTTTTAAAATATCTTCTAAACGAGATTTTTCTTCATCTGATTTAAAATATAAATACATATTTCCCTGTTTACTTTGATTATAAATCCATACATCAACACCATCAAAATTATAAAGCCCAGTGCGAGAATTTAAAAAGTCTCCGTCGTCGTTTTCAAGGGTTTCTTCTGGTTTATAGTATTGTTTTAAATCTGATAACCAAGAGTAATTGCTGGGACATTTTATCATTCTTACAAAACCAGCAGGAGGAACAATATCTCTTACACAAACTGATATTTCTGATTGTTTATTTATTTTAATTTCGTTGGCCATTAGATATTATATATAATGATTTAATAAATATATTAATCAATTTTTATTTGTTTTTACAAAAATATTGAAATTTATTTATTAAGACTAATATCAATAATAGTTAATGTCAAGGATAATAAAAAGGTCATTTATCACAGTAATTAATCAAGCTGAGGTTGCTTACCGAGAATTTTTAGGTTCTAATCGAGTTAAATTAAATTCTGGACTAAGAATAAACTTACCAGTTTTACATAATTTATATCGTGTTTCATTAAAAGAACAATTGGTACAGTTAGAAAATCAAGATGCTTATACTAAAGACAATGTACCTGTAACTGTATCTGGTACTGTATTTTTTAGAGTAACTGACCCCGAAAAAGTTATTTTTTCAATTCAAAATCCTCGTCAAGCAATTAAAAGTGTTGGTGAATCTAGTTTTCGTGCAGTTATTGGGCGTTTTGAATATGATGAAATTATTGCAAATAGAAATACTATAAATCAAGAAATGATTGGTATTTTAGGCACAACAACTAACGAATGGGGTGTAAATACAACTAGATTAGAAATACAAAATTTTGGCCCTCAAAATGCTGAAGTAGCTAAACAACTTGAAAAACAAATGCAAGCAGAAAGAACACGAAGAGAGAACGAATTAAGCACTCAAGCTGATATTAGAACAGCAGAGGGAGCGAAACAAATTGCTATTTTAAATTCTGAGGGGTTATTAATTTCAGCAAAAAATAAAGCAGAAGCAATGCGATATGAAATGAATACCACATCAGATGCTTTGTCTGATCAAATTGATAAATTAGCAGGTAAATTGGGTTCAGCAGAGTTGGCTGCGAATTATTTGCTGGAAATGAAACGACTTGAACATTTACAACAAATTGCAAGTTCATCTAATAATCAAGTATATTGGATGGATCCAAAAGGAATTTATCCAACTGCCAAAGTTATTAGCGATTTAGTTCAAAATTAATTTTTTAATTGTAAATTTTAATTAAATGGAATATTTTATATTTTAATTAAAACTTAAACTTCTAATTCATTATCACTATTACAATCAGAATCCGATTCTAATAATTCAGCTAAATTTACATTTTGCTGCTTTAATAAGTTAATTATTTTATTGTTTGATTTAATTATATTAAGAATACTTTTGTTTTTATTTTTTTTATTATTATGTAGAATTTGTTTATTATCTTTTGGTATTGTAATTGGATTGTTCTTTAAAATCTGATTAGAAAAATTATTTGGATCTTGATCCTTATATAAAACCATTTTTTGATTTTTTGAAGTACATGCGCACCAATAATTTTTAAGACCAGTAATTGTTTTTTCAAAATAAGAAAAATTACCACAAGATCCATAATAATGGTCATAAGCTCTTTTAATATTTGATATTGAATTTGCACAAAAATGAAATACATTATCAAAATTGGTCCTTAGTTCTGGACAAAGTCCAATTGGATATTGAATAATAAATATTGTAAATATATTATAAAAACGTCCATTAAATAAAACCTCATTTAATATTTTTGAATTATTAAACTTTGTCGAATATATAGAGTCATCAAATATTATAATAATTGGTTTTTTTGAAATAGCCATTTGATTGTCATAAATTTTTTCCAAAGATGAATTGGAAAATTCAGTAAACTCATTTTTAATATTTGTTAATGAATTTGTATATTTTTTCATAACATGTTTTTGTGTAAAAACAATAGTTTCCATTGTGGGATTGCATTGGTATAATTTTTTAGTTAAACCAATTGCAAGAGTTGTTTTGCCAGCTTCTCTTGACCCAATAATTAAAAAATTACGTGGTTTATTTGAAATAATTTCCTCTAAAAAAATTTCTTGAGGTGTTCTGGGCATTTCCAAAATATGTGTAAGCTCATGAGAACTAGATTGGGGTTGACCAACAGTTTCAGCAGGTGAGGTTACACAGTTTTGTTCTAAAATGTTTGTTTTCATTTGAACCGAGATAATATATAAATATAATTAGATAACTATTTTTTGCATAAAACGAATTGGAAAAATTGATTGTATAATTTATTGAATATAATTAAAATCATTAATGACTCAAGAAACTCAAATAGTTCCAGTTCAAATAGAAATTCCATATGGTAATAACGTTAAATATGAAATAGATCATGAAACCGGGCAATTGATTTGTGACAGGTTTTTACATGGACCATTTGCTTATCCATTTAATTATGGATATATTGCTCATACTTTAGGTGGGGATGGTGACCCATTAGATGCAGTTGTTATTTGTAAGCGTACTCTTTTACCAACATGTATAATTAATTGCAAAATTATTGGCGCACTAATAACTGAAGATGAAAATGGTCGTGATGAAAAAATTCTTTTGGTACCATCCGATAAAGTTGACCCATATAATAAACATATTAATAATTATACTGATTTAGACTCCCATACACTTGATGAAATTAAATATTTTTTTGAACATTATAAAGATATGGAAACAGGAAAATTTATTAAAGTTGAATCATTCGTTGATAGAGTTACAGCAAATAAATTATATGGACAAGGTTGTTTAAATTATAAAAATAAAAAATTATAATTAAATGCAATGAATAAAATACAAAAAATTGATTAATTACACCTTTTTCACTGAAAAATGGGACACTAAAAACTACTGTTTTTTATTTATATAATCATTTGCTTGTGTAAATAAATAATTAAAATAATTCTTCAAATGTTCTTTTGTTATTTTATATTTAATTATATTATCTATTGTTGATTTTAATTCTTCAAAGTTATCAGGACTTTTGTTTTTGACATGGCTTTTTAATTGACTAAATAAATTCTCAATAGGATTACATTGGGGATTATAAGGCAGGCTATATATTATTTTATTTTTTGATTTAATTATATTATCTACTACATCTTTTGATTTATGAAATCTTGCATTATCTAAAATCAATAAATTATTTTCATATTTATTTTTTATAAAATCATTATAAAACTGACTAAATTTTATATTATCTATTTCGCCTTTGTCTTTTTCATATAATTTATAACCTATAATTTTTCCATATTTTATAGCACATACAAAATTAAATTTCTAAAGCAAAGCTCTGAAAAAGGATATTTATGAACAGTTTTATAACATTTACTACCTTTTTCACATCTACATAAATGTTTAGTCATATTCAAATAAAATCCTGTTTCGTCAATTGATATAATATTTTTCTTACCTTTTTTAATTATTTCTTTATAAAAATTAATTTTATCTTCTCTTAATGTTGATAATTTCTTTTCTGGATAATATTTAAAACGTAATTGCTTATGTGTTAATTTTAATGTATATTTAATTATATAGAATAAATAAGATATTGATATATCAACATTAAATTTTTTGATAATTTTCTTTTTAATTTTTGCTAATGTAATTGCTGGATTTTTACTAATTAATTTAGTTATATATTAGTATTGATTTAGTTACTATACTTTCACGCTCTTTATTATCTTTTCTATCAACATTTCCAAAATCCAATAGAGAAATTTTTCAATCAGTTAAAATATTATATGAAGAAAGATGAACCAATGAGCTATGATTTAATTAAGAAATCAATTAAAAAATCAATAAAATATATTGAATTGAAAACTTATAAAAATTACTTTAAATCGTCGTTAACCAAGACAAAAGAAGATATAAAAGAAATTAAAATGAAATATAGAAAGAAACCAAAGATTTATAAGGAGTAATTATAAATCGTGTCATTTAAAATAGTCCCCGCTGTAAAAAATATATTAAATACAAAAGCAAATACTTAAAATTAAAAAGCCAAATAAAATAAAAAAATTATTAACTAGAACCAATTTCCTCAGCAATTGTACAAATCAATTCCCAAAAATCCACATCAGAAAATCCACCATTAGGCCTACCCTCCAAATCAATAAATGGTCGTCCAATAAAAAATCTTATTGAAATTTCACCAGATGGCGATGTTGTATAAAACATATTAACAAAACAATTTGATAATCTAGGATCTGTTTCCATTTGCTTGTAAATTTCAATAGCTTCAACCGGTCCTGCAAAATCAACAAATGGAATTTGAAAGTATGATTTAAAATTTTTATCAATTAAATTATTATAATATGCAGGTTGTGACTGTACTGTTTGAATATTATGAATACTTAGTGCTTTATTAATTTTTAACAACTGGGGTAAAATTAATAAGGTTTCGTAACCAATATGTCCAATTGGTGAATTTTCTAATAATTCTTGTTCGAAACCATTAGGGCCATTACATGCATCAACACCCTCGGATATAATTGAACCATTCGAGGCAACATATTCATTGTGGTATCGGTTGAATTTAATAGCATCAGAAAACATTGTTGATACTAAATCCATTGGTAATTCACTAACTGGATATCTTGTATAACTCGGGTATAAACAAGTATTGCTAATACCATATGGTTCAAAATAATCCTGGTTATTATTTGTAGTCAAATTGGCTAAATTCATTAATTAATTATTAATTTGAATTGATAATTAATAATATTTCAATTTTTTTTATTTTTGTAAAAAATAAATAAAATTATATTGAAAACAATTTTTTTTATTTTTGTAGAAATAAATAAAATTATATTGAAAACGGCAAAGCCCTGTGGCTTTTTGTCTAACAAAAAGACGCACGACAAAGTCCTGTGCGTAACTCGTAAAACGAGTGCCACAGCGAAGCGTAGAAAAACAAAGTTTTTCTGACACAATTTTTTTATAAACCAAACAAAATTTCAAGACTTTTTAAGTCATGTTGGGCTTCTCCTCGAAACTGGTTAACATTAATTCAGAGAACTCAGCTAAAGTTCTGTTTTCTTCTAGTCCATCATAATCAACAATAAATGGTTTAAATATTGGATAAATATCTTGATATGTTTGATAGTCATCGCGAGAAATTAATGATTTCCAAGATAAACTTTCTAAATATTTATTATAATATATTCGCGTGTTTTGAACTATATTAAATAATTTTTCATAATTAACCTCATTATTTTTAAGATATTTAAAAGTATTTTTAATATTAAGCCATTTATTATAAGAGTCTGTATTTAAAACATTTTCAAATTTAAAAAATATAAGTGATTGCCCGCACATATATCTTGCGAAAGTGTTTAATAATCTATCTTTTTTATCTGATAATTCAATAGGTTCAATTAATAGGGGTTTAATCCAAGTATTATAAACTGAATTAAAAATAAGTTGATTTAATTCTTTGGTATTTGTTGACTGAGTCAAATTAAACTTGTTAATCCATTCTGATACCGAATATAAATTTAATTTATGATCTTGAATTATTGGTTTTATTTCTTCCCACCATTTAACGTATTGGCCTGGATAATCTTTCATATAATTATAATTTAAGTTGGTCCATCTAAAATCTTCCAAAAAATAACTATCATATTTCCCTGAAAAATCAGATAAAATTTTATCAGTTTCAAGACCTGGTTCCATATATGATGACCAAGTTGTTAAATCTCCATAAAAACAATATTCGTATGAACCTTGAAGTAAAATTCGAATAGCTTCCTCGTTTGTTCTGGAACCATCAAATAGTTTCTCATACAATCGTACAAACACTGGATAAATTTTTCTAGATTCAACAGTTTTATATTCAAAAGATGAATTTAACATTGAATATACAAATAACATGTCACCCAAAACAAGTGTTATTGCTTCACTCATTAACCTATACCCAATATAAACTTTTTGAATTAATGGTGTGTGTGTTCCGTTAAAAACCAAATCAGGCATAGCAAAATGTGAAAAATCATGAAACATAAATGTTAACTCGTGTGCTCGGTCTTTTGGTTTTGGCACAAATGGTATTCCTGCATTTAAACCCGGACACCAATATAATTTTTGCCTGCGATTTATTGCACTGCGAAAAAACATTCCATTATTTAATGCATTAATTGGAATATTTGATAAATGTAATTTTTTAGCAAGGGGATTTGTAAATTCTTTTACGGACAAAACAAATTCACTGGGATCTTTATAAAAATCAACACAACTGGTGTAATTTTGTGGAAAATGTTTTAGATCAATATTTGTTTTATAATAAATCATTGACTCAATATATTCACTAATATTTATATCACGCGCACTGTATTTATGGTTCAGTTTATTTAATTCCCAATAAGTTTTATTTGTGTTTTCAACAACAAAAATATCATCCCAATCAAATACATTCGGATCATTTGTTTTTCTTGTAAAGTCAATAAATCCATATACTACATTAGACCAACATTTTTCTGTATTATCGGGAAAGTAAACACGCATTGTTGAATGATGACAAAGTCTTTGAAGTTGCGTTAATTGTTCTGTTGTATAAATATACCCATGATTATTAACATCACATAATGTAGACTTTTCTTCAATAATGCTAATGGGTTTATACGTTTTACCATTTAAATTGCGAATAGCAAAAAAATTATCCATATTATCACAATCTAATGGACTTGGTATTTTAATAACTTCTATCCCATAATAAGCAAAATCCCAAGCTATTTCTTTTACTTTAGTATCATTAGTTGTACATAATCCTATTAATCTTGTTACACTCATTAAATAATTAATTAGATGAATTAACTAAATTTAATTTCAATTTTATTTTAATTTTTATTTTATGGATAACTAAATTTAATTCTCAGCCAAATAATAATCCCCAGTTAAAATAATGATTAAAATATAAAAATTGATTTTGTTATTAAATATTAAAAATATCCATATTTTAATGAATCAAATCTCAAACCCAACTCAATATACCCCACATCAAGCCCGTTTAAAAAAGATTTTAGACTGGGGAGGTGCGGAAATTCAAGAAGGGATATTTGTAACAAAACCGGTAGTTAAAATTATCAAGTCAACTCAATTAGATAGAAATTTTGCTGATTTATGCATGGAACTCAATATCAATTCCAGCATACCAGATTATTTAAAATCAAGTGAATTTAATTCTCGACTAACTTATTTGGCATTTCCTAATAGCCCCGAGTCAGTGTGCGATTCATTTGCATATGCAAATAAAATGATTCATGAACACCAACATTTAAGTGTGTATAATGATTTTTATGTAAGTTTTTTAATAGCCGGAATTTCTGATGAAACTATGAAAGAATTATTAGCTCATGTGGAACATCGGGCTAGTCGGTTAACATCAAGCAAAACAAAAGCCCAAGATTGTACCTTTTACCGGGTCCAAGGAACTCCAACCCAACAGCAAATGCAGAAAAATTTTATTAAAGAGTTTTTACAATTGAGGGTCCAACATGCTAATTCTACAGAACCTAACACAACAGAATTTGCCAACATGATGAATCTACCAACAAAGGTATGTGCACTGGTTTATTCAATGAGCTTGAAAGACCTGAGAAAAATGATTGCAGGAAGATTACCAGAATTTGGCAATGAAACAGAAATCCGTGAAGTAGCTGGATTAATGCACGCCCAGTTATTACAAAATTACCCGGTTGTTTTTTCACCGGACCCAATAGCCCAACCCAAACCGGAAACCCACTACATTAATCAATCTAAATATCTTGCAATTATTGGGCCAGTTTTACAATCTGCTAATGCTAAAACATTTTTAGACATTGGGTGCGCACATGGGGAAATTGCGTGTGTGCTTGATAATCTGGGATTGTTAGAATTAAATAAAAACCGGTATATTGGATGGGAAATTCAACCTGATATCATTGACAACCAGGTGGTATTTAATGAATATTGTAAATTTAATTTTTCCAATTATGCACAAGATCTGAATAATTTTACAACCCCGGATACTATTATTGTATCAAATCCCCCATATTCAGAATTAGATAAAATAATGGCACATGTGACCAAATATAAGCTCAAATACATTTTAATGACAAATGTGAAATATGCTGGGTTATTTGTTGGGGCTAAATTAATTGGGTTGATGGGTCCAGATGATTTTACTCCACCGACCAGCTCTGCTAGTTCTCATATGATTTTTACCAATATTTAACATTTAATTATATTTAACATTTAATTATAAAATGGGAATTAATTGCAAATTAACTAATAAATATTTATTTTAACTTTAAGACCAAATTTTTTATAATATCGGTGAAGCGCTGAACTTAAACGGACTAAATATTCTTCGGTTTCATCTGTTTTTACTGTGTGAAAATTGTATTCGATTGTGCTCAATTTGGGAAACTGTGTTCGTAGCACCACATCTAGTTCATTAGAAGAGTCTGGTAAAAATGGACACCAGAACTTTAATCCAACTTTATCTATTTCAATACTAATGGTTCCAATTGTTTCATTTGCTTTTAGTTTATATTCAAAATCATATTCTGTAATACTAATTGTTTCCATTTCCGGCTGAACAGAAGTAAATATACAACCTGTTGTGTTACCAATCAAATGCAGTGATTTAAGTTTTGGCAAAGTTAAATTGCAATATTTAAAATCTGAATCTGTAGCATTGCCAGAACAATTATAATATTTACCACGTTGTTTGAGCATACGTGCATAAATTTTTGCAAATGCACCTGAATCATCTGGTAAAGCCATATTATTAACTTTATCAATGTGTTCCACCATAAAATACCAATCAGTGGGAACTGTAAGTTTCTCCAAATTATAAAAATTTTGTATTTCATAATAATTTAATTGTCCATAACAATAATTAAATTTATCATTATAATAATCTTCATCAGTTTGAATTCCTGCTAAACACCGAGAATACGGAATGGAAATTTCCTTGGTATCAAGTGTCCATTCCAATAATTTGGATTCTATGGGTTTGGGTTTGGGTTTGGGTTTGAGTCTGGTGCTTGTTGTTGGATTTTACTTTCCAAGTTGACAACTTGGGATTTTAATTGTGTAATTTCATCAGCTAGCGCAACTATTAGCTTTTTGGACCCGATTAATAAATCCTTATTTAATTTCCCAAGAAGCTTTTTATAACTAACAGTAAAAACAGTTGTATCTGTTATATCTACGGATGAATTGGATGAATCGATTGTTTCAGTATTGCTGGAATCGGTACTTGAGTCATCATCATAAGATACATTTGGAGGGGTTATCTTTTTAACAACTAGTTTTTTATGTTCTTTAATAAGTTCGTCATCAGATGATTCTGATTCTGATTCTGATTCTGATTCAACTTCTGATTCAACAGTTGGTATTTTGTTTTTACTTCGAGTAACTGGTTTTAATGGTTCTTCAATAGATTCGTCATCAGATGACTCAACATCTGATTCTGATTTTTTTATATTAAAATTAACTTGCTCAAGTATATCTAAATAATGGCCTAAAAGTATCATTAAAACTTTATCTGATTTTAAATGGTAAAAAGCAATACCAATTTTACTTTCTATGAAAATAGGTTTAATTTTATTATTAATAAACCTGTTTAATTCTTCACATGTCAAGTTATTAAGACTATCTTTAGTCACGGTTGCCCAATACTCTTGTTTGGTATGGTAATTCAATAAATCAATATGTACAACATCATCAATAATTACACTATTTACAATTACAAACATTAAAATACTATAGAAGTTCCAACAAGCAAATATATAAATCAATTTTTTCTAAAGTACCAAACAATTAATCCCATTTGTTAATCAGCCCTTTGTATTGATCGGATGCAACTTCGCAAATATTAAACTTGGTTACTAAACCTAAATTACCATAATATGATGTAACAATTGATTTAAATACTTGAATGTTTTCTCTTATATTATTTAATTTTTCAATAAAATTTTTATCTGGGTTATTAAAACCAGTTCTTATTATATCATCAATATTAATCTCGCAGTTATAAGTAATATCTAAAAGTTTTGGCCACCATATTTTAAACCATTTGGAATATTCTTTATTGGCATCTTCTGGTTCAACAAAATAAAAAGTTTTTGGATAAAATATAATATGTGTGCAATTTGCATCTGATTTTGAATAGGTTTGGTTTAGATTTGATG